>JAABUL010000009.1_pt1 | contig 278403 bp, 325 predicted proteins | sample 5559151 | NCBI WGS metagenome assembly JAABUL01 (sample SAMN10711876, study PRJNA513368) | rock metagenome | isolation source: Antarctica rocks | place: Antarctica: Victoria Land, Pudding Butte sud
AAACAACCCCACCGTTGCGAAAATAAAAATAAACACCACCGCCTCATCCTTCGTGCTATCCCGCTGGAAACATGTCGTAAAGACGTCGTCTTCTGTCGCTTTCTCGCAGATGGGGAGGTTGAGGTCGAGGCAGAATTGTTTGTTGCAGTCGTTGCAGGTTTTGTAGAAGGAGGTGTGGTTGGTGTTTGTGTCCGAGGAGGTGTTGATGGATGCGGGGGAGGAGGGAGGGGAGTCGAGGGGGATGATGGTGGAGTTGGAGAAGCAGGCGCATTTGCAGAAGGTTGTTGGTGCTTTGATATGTGATTAGCGATGGAGGGAGTTAGGGGGAGGGGAGGACGTACAGGCTGCGAGGGCGATGGAGAGGTTGAGGAGGAAGAGGAGGAGGTAGTGGTGTATTGGTCGTGCCATTGCGTCGACTATTTCGTTTTATCTCATGTTCGTTGCCTCGTGATCGTCTGTCCTGAGGTCTGGCCATATCGACCCGACGCCTTGGGTTCCACGAGTAACGCTCCGACCCGGCGCTAAAATAGCTCACTCCAAGTCCCCACCTTCGATCTTTCCTTCTCTGCAAGCGCCAGTCTCTACACCCACCCCACTCCCTGGTCGCACGACAGGCGCAGGTTTACTATGAGTACGACGGTATAAGCGCTATGGGCAGCATTGCCGCCGACGAAGCAGCTGAAGAACGTGTACGATTGCATATCACACCTTTCACACCGGAGCTATTGAACAAAATCATAGCACCGTCGATCCTGCCATTGGCGAGCAATATCTCTTTTCATACTGTGCAGACATTCCCAGAGCGTGGATTCGGATACGTGGAGTTACCTGTCATGGCCGCCCAGAAGGTGAAGCAGAAGCTTAATGGGTCGACTTTGAAGGGTACGAAGGTTCATGTTGAGAATGCTAAGCCGGAGAGGAAGCGGAAGGTTGAGAAGGAGATAGAGGAGGGAGATGGAGAGGGTGAGGAAGGCGAGGATGCTAGGAAGTTCAGGAAGATGGCGAGGAGGGAGAAGCGGAAGCGGGAGGAAGGTGTGATCTCGGGCCATGAGCTGGAGGAGGGCAGGCGTGTGAAGCGAGGGTGGACGGATGGCGAAGCGAAGGACTCGAAACGGCGAAAGAAAGACGACAAGACTGTGAAGGATGATGGGGAGGATGGAAGCCGGCGAATGCGGTTCAAGACTTCGCTGCCGCCCAACACTGTGCTGTTGGTGGAGGATGCGAAGGACAAGCCCAAGAAGAAGAAGGATAAGGACAAGGAGGAGCGACGAGAGAACAAAAAGAAGACCGTTGTAGAGGAGTTCAAGAAGACCAAGAAGCCGAGGGACATCTCTCTGAAATCCAGCGAGGTCAAACAGGGAGCTGTGAGCTACGAGGATGGCAAAGGCTGGGTGGACGAGTCTGGAGATGTTGTTGAGGCTGAGCGGCCGTCGAAGAAGCCAAAGCGTCGAAGCAAGCATGGTCCGCATCCGAACCTTGAAGAAGGCGTCAATAGACAGCATGACATGGAAATTGAGGAGCCAGTCGAGGATGTGCAACAGGATCAAGACGTGCCAGAGGACCCCTCTGAGATCGTGGACGTGGAGCAGGATCAGGACGTGGAAAAGGCCGAAGGCATGCAGGAATCTGAAATTGCACTAGAAGGCCGACATGTACACAATCTTCAAAACCTACAAGACAGCCAGGAGGAAGAAACACCACCACCTCAAACGGACGACGTCCAAAAGCAAGGTTCATCACCCGACTATGCTACTGCACTTTCTGATCAAGAAGAAACGACACCGCCCGCAAAGGAAGTCCATCCGCTGGAAGCTCTATTCAAGAGGCCAGCGACCGCACCTGACAGCGCTTCGAAGCCTAGGCCTGGGCCCATTGATACTTCTTTCAGCTTCTTTGTTCCAGGCGAGGACCAGGAAGATGATGGCGATGCAGCACCAGGTATGCCACCACAAACGCCACATACGAAGCGCGATCTCGAATGGCGTAGCTTGCGTTCTGCAGCACCAACACCGGATACTGCTGCCATTGGCCGGAAGTTTAGCTTTCCATTCGCAGGTCATGATGACGACGATGAGGAGGAGGACGGCGATGATGGCGAGGACGAGGATCTGAAGGCTCAGGGTGGTGGAGATGTAGAGATGCGAGATGATGAGCAAGCAGAGAGTGGTGCGGCACAGGCTAATGATGGCGAGCGAGGAGAAGAAAGTGCTTTCCGAAAATGGTTCTACGAGCACAGAGGTGACTTCAACAGGGGTTGGAAGAAACGGAGGCGGGATGAGAGGAAGCAGAAGCGGCAGAGGGATAATCGGAGGTTCAGTCAGAAGGTGGCGTGAGTCATGTAAGTAGCTGTCGTGTATTTTCATGTGAACGATGACGTTGACGCACTTGCCCGATGCAAAATTCGCGCTTCCTCCTTCGAAACATTCTTGGTTATTCACATCACAGCAAGCTCGCGAACGGCGACATGCCGGGCTACGCTGACTCCACACTTGCGCAGAGCAGCACTGGCGAGGAGTCGATGGCACAGGATGATGTGACTTCGTATGAGCGGCGAGACCTTCCAGCTTTGATCGCGCGCCTAGAGTGCGATCTGCTATGCGATGGGCACGGCGACGATATACCGACCGAACTGTTGCACTCCACGTGGTTCGCAGAGCTCGCCGCCTTCCAGACCTTCGCCGCATCTTCAGACGCGCAGCAACAGGCGCATTTCTTTGCCTTGCTCCACGAGCTTGGCAAACTGGGCCAAGTGCGCTGCTGGCTATGAGGTGAACGAGAACGGAACTCGGCGAGTCTTTTGCCTCACTGAACCTGATGGTATTCTTGCATTGAGAGAGCAGCCATGCAAAGTGACAGATCAAGGAGGCGACAAAAGCACCAACTCTGCTCCATATGGTGGTCTCATCCCAACAGCCATTGTGGCACTACCCAAGGACCGTCAATACTTCAAAGATCTCGTCGCCTTCGTCGAGCTGAAGTCGAACAGTGAGCAGACCGGGCAGAGCAACGCAGTTCAGGAAGCTACTCGGGTTTTCGACTGCCAAGTGCGCCGCACACATATCCTCGCCCTGTCGATATGCAATGGAGAATGCACGGTCAAGCATTACGATCGAAGTGGCCAGCTTACCTACCAGTCCTTCCAATTGAAAGAACATCCCGAGATTCTGTTCCTCTTCATAGCGAACTGCATGTTTGCTTCGTCCGACGATCTTGGCTACTTCCCGTCTCCGGAAGAAGACCGCCTACCTCGTGTCAATGAAGACAAAGCAAATCGTCTGGAAGGCAGCAGCAGGTGTGTGTTACAGGTCGATCCCACGACGTTGCGCAAGATCTCCTGGCCAGAAACGCGCTTTTCACCAGAAGTGGAACACTTGATGCGTCTCATGTGCGTTGACGGTAAGCCGCATAGTATAGAACAGCACAAACGCGGGAAGTGCACTAACCAGCTACGCGCTTTCGACGATACAGATTGCGACAAGCACAAGGCTTGCAGAACTCAAGTCGTTTTTGACATGGCGAATTATGGTCAAAATGAGTACGAGCGGCGTTCAATTCAGCATGATACCAGTCTTACGTGGTTTGCGAGTGCACTACTCCAGGTCCAGAAGGTCATCCTTTACCTACTGGAAAACAACCTTCTACATACCGATATACATCCCGGCAAGATCTGCATAAATCTGGCAGACGTCACACTCATTGACTGGGATATGGCCCTCGAATTGAGCAAGACCAACAACACCGATCACGCGCAAAATTCAAGACCTCGTGGAGAAGCCAGATTCAAGGCCACCAAGCTGCTCAAGCAGTGGGGTGGTCTACAAAGATATGATGCCTTGAGCGATTCAGAGAGCCTGCTGTGGATCTTCATGGACGAAGTCCGCTCTGAAGCCGGGGCCGCTGAGGATGGACAGCCCTTGGGCGCGTCTATACGAGCGATGTGGTGCCGTTTACGGTGACGATGCTTCGCAAATTATCGCTGCTCGGAGGGAGATCCTAACCACAAAGACGCGTCTGTTTCGTGATCGGGCAACCGTGTTCGATGGGCAGCAGTACCTCAGATTTATGCGTCGATGGCTCCTCGTCATACTGGATATCCGGAATAGAAAGGAGCTCTCCCGGCGGCATCAGGTGGAAGAGCTGATTGCCGGGCTGTCGAACATTATTGCAGACATCCCCACAATGGACGATGTTTCTGGGGACGAGTACAGGATCATCGCCGCGGAGCTTCAGATCGTGGATGAATGATGGGAGACTAGTTGCAAAACAACCTATGTTGCATCGTATGGCGATTCAAGAGAGATATGGCCAGATGATCGGGATGTCTTACTTCCACTTGAGGGCAACAGAGGCAGTTCTCGGCTGACGAACATGCTGTGGGTGAGGCTGCTGAGACGGTTCGCCTGGCTCTCGTCTACACTCAGTGGAGATGCTGTCACCGTATCAAGCCGTAGTATTCCAACACTATATACATACATAGCGACAGACCTCGAACGCCAGATGTCGAGTGGCCAAATTATACATTCCATCAAGCTGCAGCTCATCCGAGCATGATGCCGTCATTTTTGAGTTCTTTGATCGGTATGTCTGCGAGTGGATCCTTCTTGTCGAAGGCATACTGCGCACGCTCAGCGCGAGTCCACTTGGTGATATCAAAAGTCGGTCCGCCCTTGAACGGTGCATCCCTGGCCAGTCCTTGGTCTTTCTTGTAGCTCGTAAGCTAGGAGCGTAACATGTTAGTGGCAAGCGATCATGGTTTGGGGCACGCCGACCTACCATCTTCTTGAATCCCCACCGGTCTGCTGCCTTGCTTTTCGGTGCTGCTCTGACGGGCTGTACGTCCTTGGAATCTTCCAGCACAGGCTTCATCGCGTGTGGGCGGATAGCTTCCAGATCGATGCTAGCCTTCTTAGCATATGCAACGACAGTCTCGCGCCACGAGATCTCAAGGTCCTCCCCATCGGCTAGCCCATCTTCGAGTCTCCAGTCGGCGAAGAGTGACATGACAAGGCCAAGATCGCGGATATCCGAGCCTTCGTGGAGTTGTCCAGCAGTGTCGACAGCCTCAAGGGCGGTGATGAACGCGAAGCCCAGCAGAGGGAAAAATTCATAGCAACGGTCGCCGTCATCTATCATCGAAACAATACCAAACTCAGAGTCGTGGATCCAGTGGCCGAGCATGGCTATAACTGCCCACATCTGATGCAAGTTGCGATTCTTCTTGGTCCATTTGGCATTGAAGTCGCGCAGCTTGTGGCAGAGTCAATGCTGAGTTGCAGACAAATGGTGCGTGGAACAAGACTTACCGCTTTCTCTACAAGGTCAAACATCCCATTAGCATGGAAGTCGTTATACACGTACATGCCGAAACTGTCGGGACAGCCTGTACATTTGGTCAGTACACGATGCAGTATAACACAGGCTCGTACTACGCGACTTACAGTAATCGCCCTTGTTACGCCAGTCGTTCAACATCCGGACGCTTTGCCTCATCATAACCCACTTGTGTTCAGGAAGGTCAGCCGCAGGCTTCCCGTTCAGCGTGTCGAACTGCTTCTTGTATGCCTCGTGCAGCTCGTCTTCGTCGGTTTCGTCACAGTTCTCGTCAGCGAGGGCATGTTCGCGTTCTTCTTGCATGTCCCAATAAGGCTGCGGCATGCCTACATACGGTTAGATGTGTTCTATTGGGCTGAAGTAACGGTTATCACCCACAAACATATTCATCGAACTTCCTTTCCTCCTCATTGTTCTGCTCCGTAGGATCAGCTTGCTGCTTCTCTGCATCTGCTTCGGCCACGCGAGCTGGATCGTCTTGATTCTCCGACCCTGTGTTTTGCTCGCTGGATTTTCGATGTTTAGAGCTATGCTGTTGCTCAATGTTAGGATTAGTCTCCTTGAGAGTACGTTTCTTGGGAGGCATCATGGAGTCGAGGTGCTTCCAGAGAGGATTGATTCGTAGATGGACTACGAAGTATTACAGGAGTTTCGATACCTACCTTACCTTAATATACACCTTGACACTGATCGACAAAACATTGGAAGTGACGTCGACGCGACTGACTGAAACGCGCTAGTGACACGGTCCACATGACGAAATGGATACCGTCCTATCACATGCACCTTGACCACACAATACCACATGCAAACATGCCAGAATCTCGCTCAAAGGAGCCGTTGGTATGGATCGACTGCGAGATGACTGGCCTGGACACCTCAAAGGACACCGTCATGTCGCTCGCGTGCTTTATAACGGACTTTGAGCTCAACTTGCTGGACGAAGAGGGCTACGAAGCTGTCATCCGTCACACCCAGGAGCAGATGGACGCTATGGGAGACTGGTGTACTCAACATCACGGTGCAAGTGGTCTTACCCAGGCTTGCCTTTCTTCGTCCACGAGTCCAGACCAGGCGGCGAACGAACTGCTTCAGTACATTCAGAAGTATGTGCCTGAGCGAAGGAGAGCACTACTGTCAGGCAACACAGTCCATGCCGACAGAGCATTCCTAGCTCTGGATCCCTGGAAGCCAGTTATCGGCTATCTCCATCATCGTATCCTCGATGTGAGTGCCATCAAAGAAGCCGCCCGTCGATGGGCACAGGAGGACGTCTTGAAGAAGAGCCCACAGAAGGCGGGCAAGCATGAAGCTCGCGCTGATATACTGGAATCTATCGCGGAAGCCAAGTACTACAAGGACGTGTTCTTCACTGGCACTACATGATGAACTTCAATGGACTATGCTGCTTTGTAGCAGTTCGAGAGCCGTCCCGCAACTCTGTCTCGATAGCAAGATATCCTCGGGCTTCTGGTACTACATCTACGAGGAGCAATGTACTACCGCATGGCCCATTGCTTGAACAGCGTACGACCAAAGAGCTTCCTTGAACTACCTCATCTACCTCGGCTTCGGCTTCGTCAAGTGTCGATGGTGTTTTCACGCTGAGAAGGAGTCAGCACGCTGCGAACATGCCCATTCCCACTCCAACAGCCACTTGTGGGTACCTGCAAACGCATACGCCTGCCATGGGCGAGTCTCGTGGGTATGGTCAGCCGTCTCTTCCTGGACACCTTTGGAGGACCTGTCTGCTCAGAACGTAACCTCGACGTCATAGCCACTTTGACAATTACAAAGTTCTTCGTGACTGTTCACCACTATTGAGTGAGCGGGATTATTCTGGGATCCATGGAACTCTGGTGGTGGGCGCACTGCAGTGGTTCTGGACGACCAAAGGAGGGAAAGGTGTAGTTTGCGACGTTGGTACTCGAAGGGCTGTGTGGGAGGGTGCGTCTCGAAACATCTGTCCACATCTAGATATAACTCAACTTGGAAGGTGGTCGGTTAAGCCTACTCCATACTGAGGGCATCAAAGTCCTGACGTGCATCTTTCGTTCCCGGTTCCGTCACTGGTAGCCTGCCAGCTTGCAGGATGTTCATCCAATGGCTGGCAATATCGCCCGGTCTTCATGCACAATACCCAGCCAATCGGGTGGTAGGTGTCTTGCCCCCCAATGGCGGCAGTCTCGATCTTGTGCTGATGAGCTGGAGTGAGGACAATGTCGCAAAGACAAGAGGCGTATGGCATACATGGGAACGGGCATGAAGTGATAATGTTGAAAGCATCGTACATACAGCGTAGACAGGCCGAACGCGATGGAACAAGCAAAGAAGGGAGGAAGCCCAGACCAACCTTACGCTCGCCATAAAATCGATGTAGTACCCATTTGCTAGCCCCAATCTGGAGAACAAAGGAAAGGAATATAGCCTAGTCTTCTTTAGGGAACACATTGTCTCTCGCGGCCGAGCTCTGCCTTGCGGAAAGCGCCTATACTGCCTGCAGCTGCTGTCAGCTTTTAGCCACTCTGTCGGCATGTAGTTTGGCGTCGTATTTCGCTTGCGAGTCCCCACCAGGGTACATACGAACAGCTCGGCGGCCATTTTGTCAAGATAGTCAGGATGTGATTTCGTGAGGGTATCTTGGAACCCTTGCAGCGGAATCTGACCGTCGATGCGTTTCAGAACACGCACGATCGGACAAGCACGCCTCGGAGCGCGACACATAGTAGCGTTGTCAGAGTCAATCCACCGTAATCAGCGTGCTGAGAAGACACATACGGTGCGACCGAGGCCTTCACTGCGTTCGAGAGGCGACTAGCAGAGATTTGAGACCAGACTCGAGGAACTCGTTACCGGTAGAGTGTTGTACCGTCTCGGAATACCTCGAGTTGGAATCGTTTGAATGTGGTCGTGATTGGTAATACAGAGTGTGCGTCTGAGGGCCGGGGACGTCGGATCAGTGGCTGAAAACCATTTCCATACGGAGGAGAAGGCGTGGAACCCAAGGCTTGCAGCGCTTGCTCGATTCCCTTTGACAACCAAGGTGCGTACGTAAGTGATTTCCACTCTCGTCTCACGTGTGCGTGGCTGAGTTAGTATGTCGGAGAAGTGAATGTTGCTTTTGGTTTAGGAAGGCGCAAAGCTTTCCGAGCTTCCGTATGAAGGCCTTGGCGAGCGGTGAAGTGAATCGCGGGGCTGGGATTCAGGTTCGCCGATCGACCCTTCATCAAAAAACCGAGCACTTCCCTCATTAGTCACTCGTGCTTCTGCAGGCTGATGAGTAAGGATATCGAACCTCTCAGACTGGTGTGGTAGGTGACAATAATCCCTTGTTGCGACGCGCCGTTATTCTCAAGGCGACCATGCCTCATAGAATCGCGAACGGACCTGGCATCCACCGGACATCGCTAACTCGCTCGTCAGTACGTTGTTCTCGCCGTCGTTGCCGCTCCGGAACACTTGGGAGGTAGCATCAGGACGACGGAGTCGAGATAGCATACGACCGGCTGGCAACCACCTACGCTTTTCCCATAATCCGGAGGTATTGCTCGGCTCAAACACCCGACGACCCACGTAGGCGCATCTGCCCGGAATCAAGGTGCTGGGAGAGGCATATCCTGGCGTAAACTCGCCAAATCATGCAACACTCACCCATCGCTCAGGTAAGCTGATCATCAGCGTGTTAGTTGGTTCGAGCGCACCGGGCCCGACCCGATCTATTGCGCCTGACAGGCTCACACTCCAAAACATGAAATACCCACCTTGCTGACTCTTTTCAGGACCGCCGCCAGAATTTAGATGAAATGAGTTAGTAATCGTCCCTACCTCTTACCTCTCCAGATCTACATCATCCAATTTAGTCTCCGACGATTGTATCGCTCCTGCAATGCTGACCAGCGGTTTGGATTGAAGATTTGCGTGAGCAGCTGCTCGCTGCTGGAACTTCTGGCGCCGGTCCCTCGCCTTACCCAATATCGACCGCTGCTCAGGGACCTTCTGAGCACCCATATCACGATTCGGAATCTGCTAGCCCGCGTGAACAGTACGACACAGGCTCCGCAGGTCAACCTCCCTTCGGTATGAGTGGCGATAGCGCAGGCGACGAAGGGTTGAGCCCGGACGCACGCAACAAGGGCAAGCGGGAACTATCTACTAGCAAGAGAGCAGCTCAGAACAGAGCGGCCCAGGTGCGCACTTCTAACACGACTGCTAACACCTCCTCACGTACTCGAACGCTAACACGGTTTCCAGCGCGCTTTTCGCCAACGCAAGGAAGGCTACATCAAGAAACTAGAGGAACAGGTCAAGGAGTTCCAAACCATGGAGTCAAACTTCCGAGGACTACAAAACGAAAACTATCAGTTGCGCGAGTACATCCTCAACCTGCAATCACGCTTGCTGGAAAACAAGACCGAGCCACCACCAGCACCATCGCATCTCGGCCTGCACACGAGCGCTCACCTTGGTTCCAGTGCTGCTGCTGCTGAAACTCCCTCCACGGTAGAGCAGCAGTTGCGGATGGAGATGCGGAACGAGGGATCGCATGATGCGATGAGGCACCTCCAAGCAGCTGCGGCGCAAGCGAGCGAAGCTCGGCCGGATCGGTCTCCATATGGCTTGGGCCGGCCTCGAGGTGAGGAAGTTGCGGATGTAAAGCCAAGTTCGTAACCCTGCACTGTGGCGATGGCGTCCAGGAGATTATGGGGACCACAGTGAGGTCCCCCCGTTGGTGCAAATGGCAGGAGAGAATATGGTGTTCGCAGGCGGTATTGATTGCATTGCATTGTATGGTGCTCTTATCAGCAGGGCAGTACCGAATTCAGACTTGGTAGCATCGCGAGGTGCGTTGTCGAGTGCCGTCAACAGGTACACGTCAGGAGTCTGGGGCGGAACCATACGTCGACTCCTTGGGCATAGGTTTGTGCTATATGCTGGCAGATCACAACGGTGCTCGTTCACCTCAGAACTATGGAGCATCCTTCGTGGCGCTGTACTGATCGAACTACAGTTGCTCGATCCGATTCCGCCATTATACTTTCACATCTCTGTATCAATGCGCTTGCTCTTATCTAGCCATACAAAGGTGCAGCTTCCTCGCGAGCTGTGGCTGGCTGGCATACCTGCACTGGTGTCTTGACTGCCATGCAGTCCGCAATACCTGGCCCATCTAGCAGCAAGACAGCAATGTTCTGGATACCATCTTCGCTCACAGCCCGCTTGATAGTTATTTGGTTGACGTAACAGGGCCGGGGTCGGACCTGGAGTACGGAGGTATGTCACATCGTATTAACACGTGCAGTTCTCAGTAGCTTGTGGGACATTGGCTCAACGCTGCGGCTACGATCGGACCACAAGCGAGCGGATGCTACCGGGGTCCTATAACGTAAGAGCTTTCCACCAAGTCACTCAGACATAGCTTTGTGCTGGGTCCAGAAGTGCAACAACTGGAGGACCGGCAGACTCTGATTTCCAGAATAAGCCCTGTGCTGCGTTGCAGCCGTATCGGATCGTCGTGCTTCCGATGCTAGTAACGCCAACGACGCCTTTCGACAGCCCATATCGCCTCGAATGCAACCTTCGTGCAGAGCTTGGCTGCGTACTCGGGAGGAGGCGCCGGCGTGTCTGGCCACGGTTGTCAAGGCTTCAGTAGTGAACCGATAACTCAGGCAGGCTCGTTCACTAATACAGACGCGTTGCAACGGCCATGTACTCGGGAATCCGCGAGACGAGCCTGTGCAAGAACAGAATGGTGGCTTCGACAACATATCAATTACTGATCACTGATCCAAGAATGCTCAGGGGCGCCCTCAACAGCCTACCGCTGACACATCTGATCATACGATCACGCGATCACTTCAGTCAATCGCATTGACGCTGTACTCGTTGCAACATATCGTCGAGGTGCCAGGGTCTCTTCGCGTTCCAGCCCGTATAGCAGATCTGACAGTAACATCAGAAGCGAATGCAGGTTCCCTCGGTTCCCAGGCAGTTGGCGGCAACGCCGCTGACCTGGTGAGATCCGAAAGCTTTGATCACGTAGCGGAACTCCGGGTGCTGGCTGTTGCGAGCTGCTTAGCAGGCCTTTGTCATGCCTCCTTGGCGGATCGATCATTACAGCACCTTTCTGAGTAGATCATGCACTTTTTTGAACGGCCATCTCACTGTTGTCCGTATGTGTAAGCTACTTCGCTGAGGGCAAGAGGCAGCGACAACAGTTCAACGGAAGTTGTTGATGCTTGAAGGAGCTTAAGATGACTACGACGGCCACCGGAAGTTGTCGAAGAACGAACCAAGCCGGGTGGCCACAAGGGCTATATTTTGACACCCTACAAGCTGCTCTTCCGTTCTCGCAGGCCTTAACCAGGAGCACCAGTCGAGATTACACAACATCCGAGCAGACCAGGTTTGGGGAGCACGGAATATGGACAGGACGGCGCCAGCGATCGAACAACTACCATTACCATGAAGACTGCTACGGAATCGCTGCAAATGGCAAGACATGCACACCACAAGGGAAGACACGCAGAGTCCGAAGCAACAGTCAATTGTGGTCTATCCGGCACTACGAACAACGACCCCGAGCCTACATTGTGATCAAGCTCACTTGAACATGGCCAATTGGGCTCTGCTTCCGCGTGCACTGACGGCACATGACAGGCAGGGAGCAGAACAGCGAATAGGGCAGGCCGCACTCGTCGCCTTTCGATACGACGTTCTTCGCCATAAAACGAACCGCCAAGAAGGGTAACTGCGGAACGATACTTACCACCACTCTATCCGCATCGCTCTCCGTTGCCCTCCGGTGGCATGGGTCTCACAGCTTCGAACTGACAGCCACAACTATGCGCTATCGCCATCGAGCCTGATGATGGAAGCAAGAGCTTGGAGATATGCTACATGGCGACGGATCGTTCCGTGGAACAGCAGAGCGACAAAGTTTGAAGCTTACTATATATGCTTAGCCATGCTGCATCGGATCGACACCGGGGAAGGGTCGGCAAGGTTCATCCATCGAGCTGAAGCGGTACGAATGAGAACGAGAGCCGGGTGGCCTTGGGGCTGCAAAGCTGACCAAGCTTTCCGTTCATCGTCGGTGGAGCCAATTCGGACGACGATGAGCGTACATTGTGGCTTGCAAGGACTTCTGATCGCAGGTATGGATAGCAATGTGATTGGTAAATTGCATCACAAATGTGGATGGCAGTATGATTGATAGATTGTTTTCACATCTAGCATCACTACGGATCAACGTACCACAGCTACGTATTCGTAGGCCTATACTCATCCCTCAAGACCCACTGCCCCCTCCCCCTCCCACCCTTCTCCAACGTCGCGATGACCTTCAACATCTCTTTGAACTCCGCCGTCCGCTGTTCTGTCTTGCAGAAGCGATTGAAGTGATCGATCAGCATCTGCGTGTACGCCTTCCCACCCTGCGCGACTAGGAAGTCGCGGATCAGGATGAGGAAGTCTTTACCCTTTGGCAATCGCTCGGTGCCACGGGATGCATGACGCGAGGAAGAAGATGCGGAAGGTGACGGCGCTGAGATGGGTTGACGAGCAGCGAGGTTAGCAAGGACGCCGGCAGAAGACAGACCGCCGCGGGCGCCACGGCTTGACATGCCAGCTCTTCGAGCGGGCGGCGGTGACTCAGGACGTCCAGCAGAGCCGACGACACCGGTCCAGGTTGGTACACCGGCTGGTATGGTACGTGCTACTTCTCCGGCGCGTTGGAGTTCTTTGCCAGCTTCGGCAGCTACTCGGCGTGCTTCGCGTGCGATGATCTCAGGATCTGCGCGGACTGTCTTGCGACCATTGATGATGGCGTCGTGTTCGAGTGCACTCTGTACGCCTGACCTGGCGAAGATAGATGAGAGCATACGATCATCCTTCGTGCCTCCACCCTCAGCAGTGCCACCCTCGTCATCTTCGCCGCCGCCACGCCAATTTTCTTCCCGTGAGACACCAGTAATATCATTGAGGTTCGGCCTGACTTCGACGCGCTGATCATCGGGTAGTGTTGGCAAGCCTTTGTCGTCCCTGCCCTTCGACAATCGAACTTCCGTGCCCTTGAACACCATACCAGTCTCCGTCTGCCCATCCGGCATCGCGTCGCCAAGCGTGAACAGATCATGTAGATCCTTCATCTGGAACGTCTGCCTCTGCTTCGGGTCCCTCAAAATTTTGTTCGTCAAGAACTGCTTGAAGATCTGTCGATGGTAGATCTTCTCCTCGATTGTACCGGCAGTCATGAGCCGATAGATCTCCACCTCACGCTTTTGACCAAGCCGCCACGCACGCTCACGCGCTTGCACATCGGTCGAAGGGTTCCAGTCCGGATCATAGATGATGACACGATCAGCACCAGTCAAGTTTACACCCAGACCGCCAACTTTGGTCGTGAGTAGGAACACATGCAAGTCAGGGTCGCGATTGAACTGATCCACAAGATCTTGTCGATCCTTGATGTTGGTGGTGCCGTCCATCCGAACGTAGCGGAAGCCTTCCATGCCCTTGACGAACTTCTCCATGATATCGAGCATGATGCGATGCTGCGCGAACAACAACGTCTTGTGGCCTCGCTTCTTCCAGATCTCGAGTAGAGCTTTAACTACTTGCATCTTGCCACTCTTCGTTCCAGTGCCGTAGCTATAGCCCGCCTTCTTTGACAATGTTCGATGCTCGACCAGGTCTGGGTGGTTGCAGATCTTGCGCAGGATATCGACGCCATAGAGTGCCTGTCGTTTGCCATCCATAATCGACTTCATCTCTTCGGATGCGAGGAACCATTCATAGGCATCACGCTGCAGCTTGGTTAGCTTGCAGAACAGTACTCGTTCGCTCTTCTTCGGCAGGTCGGCCGCCACGTCAACTTTGAAACGTTGCAGAAGATACGGCGAGATGGCATCCTTCAGTGTCTCGGCACACTTCATGGCGGTCTCGACTTGGAGGTTTGAAGCGTTCGCGTACCCGCCCTGTTTGATCGGTATCTCGAATTGGTTTCGGAAGTTCACCAGAGTACCGAGTCGCATCGGGAAGATGAAATCGAAGAGACTCCACAACTCAGTAAGATTGTTCTGCATCGGCGTCCCGGAGAGGATGACACGATTGTGTGTCCGAAGCTCCTTGCAGTATATCGTAATTGCGGTATTGGGGTTACGAATCTTGTGACCCTCATCAAGCACAGCATACTCCCAGTCGGTGGGGATCAGCAACTCGGCGTACGTCTGCAGTCCAGAGTACGTCGTCACCAGCACGTGGCCATCCCGAGCAACTCTGTCCAAGATCCGCTTCGCCGATTTGTGTCCTTTGCTCTGGGTGGTCTTGCGACTATACCTATCGTCTTCGAGCTCATCCTCAATACGCGCTTCGCGCTGGACGTTGAGCATGCCGCTGCCGGATGTGTGCAGGATCGAGACACGGAGAGGTGGCCACCAGCGATGGAACTCGTTGACCCACTGCTTCATCACCGTTGCCGGACAGACGATGATCACAGGCTTGGTGAGCTTCCCGGAGTAGTGCAGACCCGCCAGGAACGAAATCACCTGGATCGTCTTGCCCAGGCCCATCTCATCACCAACGATACCTCCGACTTGCTGCGAGTATAGCTCCCACAGCCATTGCACGCCAGTCTTCTGATAGTCGAACAGAGATGGATAGATATCACCAGGGATCCGATAGCCGCCTTCGAACTCTGCGTCTGTTTGGTTTGGATGAGGCATTGTCCATTCGTCTCCGGCTTCGCTTACTCCCATCTCAGTGGTAGCATCCTCAGCATGCTCACCGCCCTCTTGATGACCTTTGGCTTTCTGCCTCGCAGCACTTCGCCGTCTTATCCAGCTTTGCAAGCGTGCTTGATAGACCTGCTCGTTTCCATCATCTATCCCGGCAAGATCTTCCTGGTTGTCATCATCTTCGTATTCTCCAGCAGCTCGCTTCCTTGACTGTCGCTTGCCTTTCCGTTTTAAGCCCGGGGTAGTAGTCATATCAGCCCCATCTTCACCCTCCGCAGCATCTTCATCGCCTGCGGAGCCAACATCTATCACTTCTGGTTGGAACGCATCAGAGTCGTCAGCTGCAGGTGTGCTCACATCCTCCGATACAACTCTAGCTTGTCGACCCGACTGCAATCGCCTTCGCTTCGCTGGCCTTCCTGAGATGGCAAATTCCTCGTCCTGTAACTGTCGTGCGAGTTCTGCATCACCATCTGTATCTCCAGCTGTACTCACCGCTGCCGAAGAGTCGTCTTGTTCAAAGCCAGGCGCCCGTAGATTGCGATGAGACACAGGTCCGAGTTTCTCAGTCTCGCCTTGCTGCTCCGGCTCTGCAATCTCCTCCGACTGATCTTCCTCTTCTTCAGCATCGAGCAACACATCTCCAAGACTCGATGAAGTCTTCAATAACTGGCGCCCCATCTTCGAAAACGGTGTGATCTTGCCAGTTCGAATCAAGAACTCACGCTGGCTTTCACCAGGTAGCCTCTTGTTCGCGGCATCTTCAGCATTATGCTCTTCTGCTTCCTGTCCATTCTTCTGCCGCTCCTCCATCCGTCGCTTGATCTGCTCCAAATCGATATCGAGAGTCTTCATCTGGGCAGTGTAGTGCTCGATCTCCTCCTTGTGCTTCTTCCTGGCAATCGCACCAACCCCGAAGTCTGCTATCTTCTTCTCGAGCATGCGCACTTGTCCGACCAAGCGTTGTTTGTCCGTCTGCGTCTTCTCGAGTCGCTTCTTGTCTCGCTCATCCGCCTGCTCGACAAGGAGCTGATCCGCTTGCTGACCGATGGCTTTTTCGAGGTCATCCTGGTCACGTATGGCGGCACCGAGATCTGCCAACTGAGCTACTTCGTCGCCATCGTTCGCCGCGTCACTTTGTCCAGTCGTGCTGTCTTGAGCGGGTGCGCTTGCGTCGATGGCGTCCAGTGCACTGTCTTCTGTGACTGTTGGAGGAGTAATCGCCGCCCCTTCGTATACGCCATCCTTGACGACTGGCTCACCATTCGAAGACATGACTGCTCCGGCAGTGAGAGGAAATGCTGGAAAGTCCAAGGAGGTGAAGGAAACAGGTTACGCTGGTACTCATAGCGCCACCCAATTTGATGTCTGCATGCTCTGTCCCAGGCTAAAGAAGAGATAGAGCTGTTCTCATTTATCGAGTCCCTACCTGTCGAGGTGTGATCTGCTTGAACTCCGAGGATGTGTCGCAAGTTCAAGTGTATAATGAGAAAGTGAAGTGTTTCATGTCGCAAATGTCATGACGCGCCTGCCTTGCCTTTGAGATCTGATCTAATCTAAGCTTTCGGCTAGATCCCGCGCACGTGGAGCTAGCGGATATACCATGACGTGGAGCGCGAAACAACACATGTCGAGAGTGAACGGTGACCTATCTCACAGCTCGCAGCGCTACTATAGACACCCGCAGTTCACCCAGTCCGCTGAGAATGAAGTGACACCTCACCACTCCTTCAAGCGGCGATGCAATAACACGACCCGGCCTCACAGCACTCCCAGCCTGATACCACGCCAGTATGGCCTCTCTCCCACCGCGCCAGGCGTCTCAGACGCAGCGTACCAATCCTGATCAACCCTCGAACGCCCCGCAACAACCGCAGTCGGCGTCACCACCCGTGCGGACGCGATCAGAGGACTCGCAGACTCTCTTCTTGAACAAGCCCGAGGAGGAAGTTGCTGCCTCGGAAGCCATCCAAGACGCCGAGCGACCACAGGAGTCCCAAAAGCAAGGCGCAGATGACGACCCAAACGAGAAGAACTGCTGGATTTGCTTCTCGGACAGCTCAGAAGATACACCAGACACATCACCCTGGCGCTCACCATGTCCATGCGCCCTGGTAGCTCACGAGGCATGTCTGCTGGACTGGGTCGCCGACCTGGAGGCCCCCAACAATCGCCGTCGTAATGATTATCTCAGCGCACCGAAGATCGAGTGTCCACAATGCAAGACAGAAATCAAGCTTGCCCGGCCACAGAATCTGGTCGTCGATGCTGTGCGAGGCATAGAAAGGTTGGGTGGCCAGCTCGTGACACCTGGAGCAGTCTCAATACTGGTCGGTACACTATACCACTCCTCCATGGCATGGGGCGTACAGAGCATCTATGCAGTGTTTGGAAGTGAAGATGGCTATAGAATACTCCATCCTCTTGTCCAGAACGCGCTCCGAGCTCCTATCGAGTTCACCAACACGATGACCAGCAGGCAGATTTCGCAAGAGATCCTGAGAGCCACGCTCGTCCATCTTCAGCATTGGCGACTGTATATAGGCATACCTCTCATTGCACCTGTACTGGTGCTTTCACGGACGACCCTTGCGGATGCGATGCTACCAGTCCTACCAATCGTCTTCTTCGTAACACAGAACGCCACATCACCTGAGACTATTGACTTCGGTACCTGGCCACCGTCTGCGAGTATGGCGTTTGCCATGGTTCCATACCTGCGATCGGCGTATAACTACTACTACCGGCAGGTGTGGGCACCAAAGGAGAGGCAGTGGCTGAAGGCGATACAACCACGACTCAACCAGGATGCAGGAAATGCCGAAGGAGGTAATGGCGAGCAGGGTGCGGCCGGGGGTGAGCAAGACATGGGAAACCTTGGCCCTCGAGAAGACGACGATAATGTCTTCGAGGTGAGGATCGATGGTAATATCTGGGAGGATTGGGAGGATACGGACGATGAAGATGCAGCAGCCGCACAGCAAGCTATAGACGCTGCGATTGCTCAAGCCGCACAACAGCCGCATGGCCAGGAACCACTAGGCGATAATGCGAATGCCGAAGGTGCCGAGCAGCCCGCACAGAATCCGGATCCACAACAGCCTCAACAACCACAACCTCAGCAACCAGCTGCACCCGCCGGTGGCGAACGACGCCTCTCCTTCTCACCCACCGCTATCGCAGAAACCGTGCTCGGCGCACTGATGTTCCCAGCCATCGCCGGCGTGAGTGGCGAGCTTCTCAAGTTTTGGCTTCCTCGGTCCTGGACAACACCAGTTTTCAATACGCCATACACCTTCTTAGGACGAAGACGAATTGGTAGAGGCCTGTTGCAGGAGAAGTGGGGTCGGAGTCTCGTGGGCGGATGTCTGTTCGTGGTGCTCAAGGATGCCGTGATGCTCTATGTGCGGTGGAAGATGGCGGAGATGCATCGGAAGAGGAGGGTTGTTGATTGGAATGGGCCGAGGAGGGGGAGGGCATGATAGCGATCGAGTTGACTGCCAACCAGCCTCCAATGCGGTCGCAAGGCGGTAACGATTGGTGGAATCAGATCCGCCCCAGCTAGCAGCACTCCTCTGCACTGCCTCAGCGGCTTTCGGCTTCGCTTTGTTACGAAGTCAGTATTCCGCCGTGCCTGCTTTTCACACTCCATATCGAACCACACATCAACAACTTCCGCAGCAGGCTCAGTTGGCACAAAGCTATGGTTGATGTAGCCGCTTCCACACCACAAGGGCTTTCAAAATTGCTCGGAAGGCTGGCTCGAGCCATAGGATGCCGACGGCTGATTCGATCCCGCGTATCTGGACTATAGTCTTCATCACTTCTTCGGGCCGCCCCTGCCCGATCCAGGACCTTTACTCCGACTGCGATCCTTGCTTGAAGCGACAGCTGCCGCTTTGTCTGCCTCGTCTTGCTTTATCTTCAAAGCGGCAAAGTACTCCTTGCACTCCTGCTCCAGACGGTCTACTTCGAACAAGGCCGTGTCACTCTCACGAGTTCGACCACCTCCCTTCTTCCCGGCCTTCCGTCTGTCTTCTCCGGGCAGGACTCCCTTCATCGTGGCATCGAGCGCGTCTTCTGCTTGCTCCCGCGTGAAGTTCTGGTGTGCTTTGGATTGAGTCGACAAAGCTCTTCGATGAACCTCGTAAAAGTGATTTCATGTGGAGAGCTGAAATTTGGAACCTCGAGACCGGATCTGTAGACTTTCACGACCTTTCTGCTGGTTGGCCTTGGCTTGTCGCCCTTGTATCGATGCTGGGACGCTGGGACGGTTGGGCTACGAGGGGTATTCGATGCGAGGCCCAGGGCTTTGAGACCTTTAGAGAGGATGCGTGACATGGAATGGACATGACGAAAGAAGCACGTCTACTCACACGACTACTTATGGGCCAACACATCGGCCTACCCGGTGTTTGTTCACGGCACTGCCTTCTGCTAAGATCCCTTGCGTTGTGATGATCGTTTGCCGTGCTTGAAGGCTACAAGGCAGGACCAGTGGAGCTTTGATGGCAACTGATAGTTGATGTTACATGGGCATTCTAGCTGAATGTTCCCGCTGTAGGTACCACCACGGCGGGTCGGTGCCGTGCATATGCAGGTGTAGGTCACAGCTGGGAGCTCATGCACCTGCAAGAATCCGACAAGTCTTCTCTACGGTAGTAAATCTATATGCTCGTGCTTTGACGTGCTCTACCAAGATTATCGGCCTTGATCTAGCTTTGAGTTTGTAGTAGAATAGTTGTCAGGCTGGTGAGCGCTTGGCAGTCTGGACGGTGCTATCCCACTTCCACTCACAGCGTCTTCCTCTCACCTTTGTGCCATCCAAAATGGACACAAATCCCAGCGAGCTGTTCAGCGTCGAAGGCATGGTCGTCGCCATCAGTGGCGGCGGGACTGGTAGTCTTCCTAGACCCATTCCAGCAAGCAACCTTGACCACTAACGTTCATCGCAGGCATCGGACTGATGATGACCCAGGCTTTCGCGGCCGGTGGAGCAGCCAAAGTCTACATCATCGGCCGGCGGAAGGATAAACTGGACGAAACAGCAAAGCTATCACCAAACATCGTTCCTCTGGTAGGCGATGTGACCTCCAAAGAGTCCTTGTGCCAGATCGCGGAACAGATCAAGCAGGAGACTGGCTACGTCAATCTGCTCTGCTGCAATAGCGGATACATGCCACCTCCTATAGGCGTCAAATCCACGGACGTCTCAGTGCAAGAATATGCAAAGAAAGCTCTGGAGCAGAAGACTGAAGACTGGGTTACCACGTTCTCGACGAATAGTGTGTCGGTCGTCTTCAACACTTTCGCTTTCCTGGAGCTGCTCGACGCCGGCAACAGAAAAGGCAATTGTGCTGGTCGGAAGAGTCAGGTGATTGTGACGAGCAGTATTGCTGGCTACCTACGGGTGCCAGGGAACTTTGGAGCTTATCCTGCTTCTAAAGCTGGTATGTACCTTCAACGCAGTTATATCGATGGACGAGCTAATCGATGCAGCAACGACGCATATCGTCAAGCACCTGTCCGGGACGCTGGCTCCGTACTCCATCCGAGTCAATGCTATTGCACCTGGACTCTTCCCGTCAGAGTTGGCGGCAGGTCTTATTGCGCAGGGTGGCACGAAGTCGGATAAGGAACCAACGGAGGAGGGTGCGTACGAGAAGAGCTTCATTCCTGCTGAGAGACTGGGTAAGACCGACGACATTGTTGGTACGCTGCTATATATGGCGTCTGCCGCCGGTGCTTACTTGAATGGAAATGTACAAGTTTTGGATGGTGGAAGGATATCGCAGTTGAATGGTACTTACTGAGATTCCGATTCAGCTGCGCCCAGCTAAGGTATCAACGATTTAGCAATGTACATAGAGCATAGAAGACATACAAAGCTTTTCCAATGGCATCGATGGTGCGAAACGTGCATGCATTGGTGCGCCATCGGCTCCACAGAACGATTAATCGTTGAAATCGTTCGAGTATGAATCATGCAGATGGTGACTCTTCTCGACACTCACGTCGAATGGAACACAAAAGACGGATATCCTCTCACTGAAACAAAGTCTTTACACATCCGGTGCCGTCGAATTAACTGAGATCATGCCTGTTACACTTTCACCGTTAGAGCGGGCTGACATTCCCGCCTTCGTCCGCCTCGAACTGGAAGCGTTTAGAAGTCATCCGCGCATACCAATGCTATGGCCCAGAGGCTACACAGACGATCTCTACGCATACTACGAAGCCAGCAAGAACGAAAGTTACAACGATCCGCAATGTCAGTTCACGAAAGCCACGGACGACGATACTGAAAAGATGGTGGCGGTGTCGGAATGGACCTTCTGTCCTGATGTGGCCAAGCAAGCAGAAAAGGAAGCAGTTGATCCGAATAGTCAACCACCCACGAACTGGCCGATCGATGGCAATTGGAAGCTCAAACACTTCTTCAGCTTGAACAGTGAGAAGTGGACGAACGAGTATCTGAGAGGGCAGCCGTATATCAGTAAGGTCTGCCAGCACTATACTACGGATAGGAACTGACGGTGTAAAGAGCTCGAGTTCCTGGTCGTAGATCCTGAGTACCAAAGCAGAGGCGCAGGTACGAAGCTGCTTTCTTGGGGCGTGGAGCAGGCCGACAAGACTGGCGCCCGGATGGCCCTCGAATCGACGCCAGCTGGACTTGCACTTTACAAGCGCTTTGGATTCCGGGAGGTGGAAGTCATCAAGGCGGACATGAAAGACTTCGGCTACGACAAGCCATATGATCCAGATGCTGCCAAGCGGGTATGGATGATCCGAGAGGCGGCTTCGTCTGCTTTGTGAGGACGCTGGTCGGAGACGTGGCGTGGTCAGTGAGAATGAGCAGTGATAAACGTCTGGTACAAGCATGTTCGGCTGTGTAGTCTTTAGATCGCTCTATTACGTCCGCGCGCATACTCTAGAATCCTCCTGGTTGATCATGCTCCTCCTCAATAACATTCGCACTTGCCAGCATTTCAGGCAGCTGTGACCGTAATTGAGGGTGTGATGAGAGTGCAGCACCCAGCTCGTCCAGAATATCATGCTCTGCCATGCCCATCGTCTGTAGTTTGCGTACGGCCCAGGCAAGTAAGTCAACGGTGGTTTGATTTGTTTCGTCTGTCAAGTCATCCATGCGCACAGCCTCGGTTTGTTGCGTCTGCGAGCCCGAGCCACTAGAGCCTGAAGCCTTAGAAAACTCTCCCAGCCCTTGTGGCCTACTGACTTCGTCAAGCGCGGCCATCAAGATCAATCGCACGGTTGCAAGGTCGGGCTCCAAGCCTCCATAAACAACAGCCTCTTCCGGCGGATGTGTAGGCAACTGAATGATGTGGCGAATCTCATGAGACCTGTCGCCGGAAGGTTCGAATCTGGACATTTGAAGCTCGCCTGAGCCCGATTCCGAAGGCCGCTTACCCATACGCTGGGCCTTTTTAACAGGGTAAGGCCAGAACACGTCCAGCACACTCTGTCCTTTCGTAGCCCCATACGCGTGGATGATACCATCGAGCACCAGATTGAACGTCTTCGTCGGCAAATGGAAGGTGTGATATGCTGGCGGTGGGAGGAGTGTTTTACAGAACTCCGCCCAGTAGCCATCAGCACAAGACAGTACTATGAGCACCATGTGGTTTTGTTCTTGAGTCATGTCGAGACTTTTCGTTGGACCCGTACTCTGCAGTGCGGCGACGAACAGATCTCTTGCATGGCCGAAGCTTTTTTGAGCATCCTGGTCGCTACTTTGGCATGCTGTACGGTACTCGAGTAACATCGCACGAGTGACGTACGCCATGTCCACGATATTCAGTCTTGTTGGTGGAGTGTCCTGTATGTGTTTCAAGATCTTGACCGCCCCAGTCCAGCTCCTTCGTTCCACTTGGCTCCTGAAGAATGTACGGAGATATTCCTGCGGCAGAAAAGGGCGTTCGTTCTTTACCAGGGCTTTGCGCGCATTGATGATCTTCGACAGCAACGGCTTGTCGTCTGTTTCAGCAGCGAACCGAATGAGCGCTGGTGCTACGGCAAGGTCTGCGTACAACTGCCCTGGTATGACTGGTCCGTCGATTTCATTACTGTACACGAGCCAGTTGGCAAGTTGGAAAGCCTTCGCGTCCAGAACGAGGTCAAGGAAGGGTCCGAGAATAGTAGATGGTATCTGCATCTCGAACGCAGGATACGCGATGCCAGGAAAATTGTTGGTGAACAGGGCCAGTTGTACATTACATGCTCCGTTGCTCTGTGTCACCGCTTGCTGTTGCTCGATGAAATCGTCCAAAGATCGTTGCTTATTGTTATCAGCCATATCGGATAGCGACCTGAAAACCCGAAGGGCACCTGAAGCATCCCCTGCCTTGATCCGGGAGCGCAGTGCTTTATGGTACAGGCCGATGACTGCAGCACTACCGTCGAATACGTACTCAGGTATATCTCGTGCTACTGGGGATCCTAGCTCGTCGCCCATGAGCGGCGAGAGTGTCACAAATGCTTTGAATCCCGGGAGACTCTGATCGACGAAGTGATCGTGGGTGTCTGCAAGACGAAGCAGGATGGCGTCCCAAGAGCCCGCCACAAGCGACAGGTTCCCACGCTGAAGGAGGTTTTGCAAGTCGTGCAATCGATCGATCACGTATTTTGGTGGTAGACCTCGCTCGCCAACGCCCAGTCGAGTCGAACCTGTCAGGGCATCAATGTAGGCATTGATCACTTCGCTGCTAATGGTTTTACACACGGTAACGTCGACGCTTGTATCTGGACTGTCCATTGTCGACGGTAGACGATGGTTGAAGGCATATTCCAGCTTGTCCCAGTCCGGACTGCTGTCAGTAGTAGTCGGAATGACCGAACGCCATGAGAATGGCTTCCAGTTCGTGACGTGCAAGATGCGAAGTATCTCGGATCCCTCCGTGATCCAACCCCCATGCAGGCACGACCACAAAAGCACTTCGAGCCAAACTTCCGGCCTTAGACCCGCAACATTCACCCTGTAACGGGAGCCTGGTTGTTCGGGTCGCAAAGACTGGTACCATCCGCTCTTAGCGTGAGCCATCCCGACTGCGGACTTCTCGTGTGCTCTCCATGCGGCATCGGAAAGTGATATCAAGATTCGGGAAGAAAGCAGGTTTAGCGTCGGTGGCTGTTGGATGCTCGTAGCATCACTAGATGGCTTCTGGTTATAGATCGATGCCGGCATGATACCCATGTGGTGCAGATAAGCGATGATCTCGAGAATCTCCGGTTTCACTGCTGTGTCCACGCATGCAGCTACCATGTGTCCAAGGCTTCGCCAGACCTGTCCTAACGCATTACGCGCAAGCCGCTCATCTCCGCTCATGTTGTCCGGTGCGTCGTCTGTAAGCTCGTCCAAGGTTGCGGCGCCTGCGGACACAGCAACAGGGTTGGCATCAGGCCCAATGAGATCCTGGAGGGCCGCCTTCGTCCCGGTCAGATCGTCCAGAGACACTTCACCTACCCATCGACTGACGAGCTGAGGTGACCGGCCAGGTTTCAGCACCTGAGGTCCAAACGCTTCGACAAGCCGCTTGACGAGCCACACAACCGTGTCCCATCTCTGTTTTTGGAACCCGAGATAGAACAGCACATCAATCCCCAAAACATCGATACCCTTTGCCGAAGGCACAACCTTTTGCGCGGCCAACAAGATATTCGCTACATCTGCAGCATTCGGGGCCAGGTTTGTTGGTGGCCGGGCATGGTCACGGAGATGAGGTGGCAAGCCGCCTTCAAGCAGGTCTGCCCAAGCAGCCGTATTTCGTCTGTCTGCGCCAGTTGGGAATTGCAGCAGTCTTGTAATAGGTTTCGCGCGAAATCGGTGTGGTCGTGGCGATGATGGATCGGCTACATCCTCAGTGCGAACGGACGCATGTCTTGAGGAGATCCGTGGCGAGAGGTGTGCTTCGATGGGTCTGCTCGGCGCACGGAACTGCCGCCATGCTCTGTGGCATGCCTGCCGACTATAGCATCGTAGCATTCACTATGTATGTCGAAACCGGATGACAAGTGAGAGTTGATGTTGCCGATGATGCGTGGAAGTAGTTCGAGATCGATTCGTCAAATCGCAAGGGTCAAGTCACGTGCATACGCGCCCTAGTCTCAGCTCTAAAACAAAGTTTGCTCCACTCCGACCAACTTCTCGCTGCCTGAGACCTCTGAGACTGTTTGCATGCACGTTGCTACTTATCAACGGCTCCATCACCATCATCCAGTAACTCATTCTAAGAGCACGAGCCTGCGAGCTGCCTCGTTCGCTCTCCGCTCCAGCTTGTTCACTTGAATTCACCGCCGCGCTCGTACCGCGTCCAACGTGAAGCAAAATAGCTAGATACATCATGTCGTCCGCAGTGTATCGCGTTGGTACGATGTCCATCCCACTTCACTGCGAACGAGTACTAACATGCCGACAGAGATTGCCAAAGGCGGCCAGGCCGGATGCCAGGGTACGCAATGCAAGAAGGACGGCACCAAGATTGCCAAAGGCGAACTACGCCAGGGCGTGCAAGTGACCATCCAGGAGCACACCAGCTGGAAGTGGCGCCACTGGTAGGACCCTCCACTGCGTGCTACCCTCCGACCAGATGGCTAACCAAATAGGGGCTGTGTGACACCTACGGTCCTCCACAACTGGGCCGAGAGTTCTGAGATGGACATGGAGCTGGTAGATGGGTACGACATACTACCTCCGGATGTCCAGGAGAAAGTGAAGCGAGCTCTGGAAGAGGGTCACGTTGACGATGATGAGTGGAATGGGGTGAGCTTGTCTCAGGCACTGCTTATTGTCTCTGTCTAACTGATGCAGGACATGGAGTGCAACCGCTTCAACAGTGCCAACAAGAACCAAGGGATGTTTGTGAAGACGCCAAAGAAGAAGGCGAAGGTATGGGATGCGCTTTCTCCACGTCACTCGCGTAAGCTGACCGTACCACAGGACTATCCTGACGACTCGGAAGACTCTCCCGCCAAGAAGAAGGCGTCTAAGAAGCGCAGCCGCGTAAAGGACGAAGACGACGAGGCCGATAAGCAGGCCGTGAAACCACCGCCGAAGAAGGCCAAAGGCAGAGGCAAGAAAGCCGCCGCAGAAACCGCTGACTCTGACGGCGAACCCACTGCGCCCGCCAAGAAGACGAGGGCACCTAGGAAGACGAAAGCCGCGGACAACGGTCCGTCATCCGACACAGCTGCTCTCGACGATGAGCCGCCGCCGCCAGCCAAAAAGTCCAAGGCCAAGAAGGCAGCACCCAAGATCGAAGCCGTTGAGGAGGAAGAGGAGGATGTCGACACGAAGCCGAAGAAGCGTCGTGGGAGGCCGAAGAAGGCCGTTACCGAAGAAGACTGATTACTGGACTCTCGACTCCGATCCGCCTTCAGGCTGCCAACGCTGCTGACCACCAAACGAACAATACGATGTTGTTTTGCTCAACATAACTTACCGTTCGGTGGTGTTGCCGCCGAATAATCGCGTGCGTCGGGGCTGCGAAAACCACCATTGCTACCGCGTTCTCTGCGAAGTGCTCGCAACTCCATATTGCTAGCGAACGGCCAGTCGAGACAAAGCACAAAATGCACCTGCTATGTTTGCTTGCTACTTGTTATTTTAGATACCCACAGATACGCTATTTCTGCCGAGCTGAGACTCAACTGTACCATCACAACCATCACCGCATCACTTTAGCATCATCACGACGACTCAAGGACCATAATATCTACGCGTCACCCAAGGCCATCTCCACCGTCTGATAAGTGCCTGCATTAGTGCCATCGATCATACCTTACAGATCGGATCTCGCTTCCCCGGGTTCTGGGGTCTGTCCCTGGCGCTAGTCCTATGAATCTACGCGTCACATGTTCCCTCCTTCATCGACTTCGTCTCTGTTCTTCTCTCGCGTACCAATTGTAAGTCCCGATCGATGAGCTTATCACAAACTCAATCACACTGTGTGGAGTCGATGCGGCTGATTGTACTGTGTAGTGAAACAACGGCTGGCATCGTGGAGACGGTTCCTGAAGTCTTTGACATCAGCATGACCTGCGAAGGGCTCTCCCTCAAAAGTGATGACGGCGGCTGAGAATGAGGCGGGAGGCTATCAAAAAGGCTATAAGTAATGCTCTCAGTTTCAATGTCTTTTCGTCCATACACGCCCCACGACAGTAAACTACCACCAAAGTAACCTTCCACATTCCACCTCCAACAATGTCAACTACCCAGAACTCCGACGCACCGGCTGGCGATGCCGCCGACAACGACTACGTAAGCCGTCCCGGTCAGGCTCAGGCCGGTGTTCCAGTGCAGTGCGACAACGCTGCTGTCGAGGACCCCATTGATGGTGCGACCGCCGACTCGGATGCGCAGCTAGGTACGTTGACCATTCCTGTTAATCGTTCGACAATGCTAATAGCCAAACAGAGAAGGATGACAAGGATGCCATTGACAAGTCAAACATTGTCGACAGCCGAACACGTGGAGCTGCGAAGTCAAGCGGGACCTACACCGAGCCAGGCGATGAGGAGGGTATGCCGAAGGAGTAGATTTGTTGTATGATGTATTTGTTGTATTTATAGTGTATCAATATATGATGGCTTCGATGAAACAAGTCATCCTCATGCATCAGTAGCATTCTCGCCATAACAGATGCATATGCTTACTGCCGTCGGATTGCATGCACTTACTTCCATTACAATCGCAAGATCATAAACATCAACTCGCGTCCAGGACCAGCGACACACTAATCAACACGCCAGGCAGTCGCTCCCTACCACCCCTTCACATCCCCATCTTCCTACAACGCACTCTTCGGCGTCGCCCTATCCCCCCTCTCAAACGCCTCCCCCCTCCTCTCCCGAATCAACGCCATCAAACTCCTCGCCTCCTCCGCAGTAATCGGCCCCACATCCTGCACAACCACACTCTTCTCCTCCCCCGTCTTCGCCGCCGTCCACGTCCCCTCCGTCTTCAACCCCTCCGGCTCCTCCACACACCGTCGACACCAAACCCCCAGACTCCTTAAACACTTGTCAGAACTCGCGAGCGAAGGGAGAAGCATAGAGAAACAATGCGGCATCGCCTCGTAAACCTCTAACCGCACTTTCACGCCGTCTTGCGCGACGCGGGAGGCGACGATGAGGTCTTCGTCTGTGAGCATTTCTTGGCCTGTGCACATCCAAAGCGGTGGGCTGTTGGCCCAGGTTTGTGCGGCGAGGACGGAGGTGAGTGGGTGGTCTAGGAGGCTGAGGTCGCAGAAGATGTCTCCTCGAGGAGGGTTGCACGGCCAAGCGGAGTCGGCGGGGAAGCGGGAGGTTAAGGGGTCGTCGTGGGAGGCTTGAGGGAGGTAGTCGTATGCTGCGTTGCTGCTTATTGAGGGCATGGCGCGGCAGATGTCGAACCAGCCTGAGTTGGCGGAGCAGCCGGCTGGTAAGGGCACTTCTACGGTCTGCCCGTGGAAGCGGACAGTGGGTGTCTGATTTGGTGAGGAGCGGTGGAGCTGAAGCAGGAGTTGGAGCAGGGCGAAGGCTAGGTTGCCACCTGCGCTGTCGCCGCTCAGAACGATGTCTTTGGCGGGTATAGCGTCGTGCATGGAGCCGGCTGGAGGGTAGAGGAGGCTGAGGTAGACCATTAATGCATCCAGTAGCTGGCCGGGGAAAGCTGTCTGCGGAGCGAGACGGTATCGGACACTGCACACCCGTCCTTTCGACTCCTTGGCCAGCCGACTGCATAACGCGCGATGTGTCGATGGATCGCAGAGGTAGTACGCTCCACCATGAAAGTACAGAATAGTCGTCTCGCTCATCCGTGTCGGCTCCTCCATCAACCGCTTGTACTTCTCCGTCTCCGAAATCTCCGGCGGCTTCTCTCCCTTCGCAGCACCAGGCCTGAAACCAGTCCACTCGACCTCCACGTCCACGAGCTGTGGTTTCGTGTAGTTCGGCTCCGGCGCACCCTCCACCTTCATGTCATCGATAGCCTGGAAGACCGCTTCTCGCACACCTTCCTCGTCGGGTCCTGGAGCCGGAACTTTGGCAGTCGCGACCCACATCTTCCCCGACACACCCGGGTCCTTCAACGTCGTAGCTTGAACTTTTCCAATTGGAGTTGGCTTCCCGGACATCATGGCTCTCAATACCTGCACAGTCATCGCGGTCTGCAGGTTCCATTTCGAAGATGTAGGCGTTCGTCCTAGAGTGTGCCATACCGCTGTATTCGCGAGCGACGGGACCTGCGGGACCAAGAACTTCAGAATGCCGTAGCCGCTCTCCATGTTGTCGAGCTTCTCGAACCAACGCTCAGTGAGTAAATATCCAAGGCGTCCTGAGTAGTTCAGAATCCGAGACCGCGCAGGAGATAGATGGAAAGGGCGTTTTCACGAAGCGAAGGGAAACAGTACTAAAACCCGGCAGTCAGACACGAGATACAGGAAACACAATAGCCCTACCCGTAACGGAAGTATCGTTGTTACGCGCTGGAAGGCAAGACAATTGTCGCCACAGCGAGCAAGAGCTTAAGATGGTCGGACAATTTCCGCTCGAAGATGTCATTTTGACGCCTCGGCTCGCTGCATGTGATCGACAGGGAGCCACTTTCACGTGCGCCACTTAACTCGTTTTGACTATCGTGTCTGTAGTATACTCTAATATAACCCTTCACGCTGGACAATTCGCCTACATGGACGACTCGTGGCCTTACTATGTAGGGCTACCAGGTTCCGCCTTCCCATCATCTTCCACCGCCTTCGCACTCATCTCCACCCCTAACTCATTCAGAAAGTCATCCGCCTTCCTCTTCACTCTCCGTCCTTGGATCTCTTTCCTCCTCGCCTCGACCTCCTTCTTCCGCTCCTCCAACTTTTGCCGCCTCTCCCCACGCTTCCTCTCCGTCTCCAACCTTTTCCTTTCCAACCCCTCCATCTGCCGCTTCCTCTCTGCATCATGGCCCGAAAATTGGAAGAACCCCGTCCCTTTACTCCTAACCTCCTTGCTCGCATCGAAATGCTCATCCGGTGGTGGCGTAAGACTCTTATCCCGCTTCTTCGCCAGCTCAGCCATCTGCGCCGCCACGGGAGCCTCGGGGTCGAAAGCGGCGTGTTGGATCGTGTCGCCGTATATCACATTCGAAGGCGCGAGAGGCCGGGCGGTGAAGCGGTCGCTTGGTGTCTCCGCCACCGCTTTACTCTGTGCAGCCCTTTGCACCTTCGCAGCTTCTGCTCGCGTTCCTGTTCGTAGGCGGCCAAATTCGTCAGTATACTCCACCGGCCCACTCTCCTCCTGCTCCTCGTCGTCCAGATCCTCCTCCTCCTCCTCCCCTTCTCCCTCCTCTCCCCGCAGTTGCGAGTCCTCCCACTTCCGATCAAAATCCACCCCATACTTCCCATCCGTATCCTCAACATCCCCCCTCTTCATCGCAGCATACAACTTCGCCTTCTCCTCCATCTTCCGCTTACTGCGCTGCCATATCCCGGTGTCCAGACCCTCGCCATTGGTGGTGTGTTTCTGCTCGAAGTGGGGGGAGTCCTCGCTGTCGCGCTTGGCGCGTTTTGAAGTGTTGCGGTTGGGGCGGGTGAAGAGGTCGTCCTTCTTGGGTTTTAGACGGGATGAGGTGCTCTTGGGTTTGCTGCTGGTGGAGGTATTCTGGGATATGAGGGAGGAGAGCTGGGAGGTGAAGGCGAGGGAGGTGGAGGAGGAGATGAGTTTGCCGTTGGAGAGGTTGTGGGTTCTGGGTTGGTAGAGGGCGGTGTCTTTGGAGGAGGACATGGTGGGTGTTGGTGGTAGCGTTGAGTGACATGGACGAAGACATGTGACAGCACCTCACTTTCCAGATGGAGACACGCACGAGTCATGTAGATCTGCCGTTCCATGCTTAAACCCTAATCCCACACCCCGCATTCTCACACACCTCAAAAAGCCATTGGAATCTCTTCGGTACCTGAACACTTCATGCAACAATGTCCTCCCAACCCATCTTCCTCGCCATAATCGGCCTCGGCGGCGTCGGCAAAGCCTTCCTCACCCAATACGAACACCTCCGCCAACGCCTCTCCTCCCAAACCCCCTCCACCGATCTCGCCCTCATCCTCGCCCGCCGCAGCAAAACCCAAGTCCTCTCCGAACGCTATGGCGGACTGGACGCCTCCAAGATCCTCCAACAGCTCGATGAGAGCAAGAAACCGTTCCTACCCTTCGACGCGATCCTAGAGTTCCTGGAGAATGCACCAGGGAAAGTAGTCCTCGTGGACAATACATCCGACCTCGAGCTCGCGAAGCAATACCCAACAATCCTCGGCAAGGGCATCTCGATCGTTACACCGAACAAAAAGGGTTTCTCGGATGACATCAAACTATGGGACAACATCTTCTCCGCCGCATCCAGAGGAAACAGCCACGTCTTCCACGAATCCACCGTCGGCGCCGGACTACCTGTCATCAGCACCCTGACCGAACTCATCGAGACCGGGGACGAGGTCACGAAGATCGAGGGTGTCTTTAGCGGGACGATGTCGTTCTTGTTCAATTCCTTCCAACCTGTCGGCGGCGAAGGAGGCAAGTTCAGTGCGGAGGTGAAGAAGGCGAAGGATTTGGGGTATACGGAGCCGGATCCGAGGGATGATTTGAATGGGTTGGATGTGGCAAGGAAGCTTACGATTCTGGCGCGGATAGCTGGGTTGAAGGTTGAGAGTCCGACGAGTTTCCCGGTGCAGAGCTTGATTCCTAAGGCGCTGGAGAGTTGTAAGAGTGGCGACGAGTTCATGGAGAAATTACCGGAGCACGATGACGAGATGGAGAAGCTTAAGAGCGAGGCGAGTAAAGCAGGGAAGGTGTTGCGGTTCGTGGGCAGTATTGATGTCGGGTCGAAGAGCGTAAAGGTTGGATTGGAGCAGTTCGATACGAGTCATCCGATTGCTGCGCTCAAGGGGAGCGATAACATTATCAGCTTTTATACGAAGCGGTATGGCGCGAACCCGTTGATCGTTCAGGGAGCTGGAGCGGGTGGGGAGGTGACTGCGATGGGTGTTACAGGGGATTTGATCAAGGTGATTCGGTTGTTGAAGTGAGGATTGTGTTAGCCTGAGCAGCTGTGCGGCTCTATGTTTTCGAGCTGAAGCTTTACACAATTTGTGTAGGCCGTGAGGCATGCTCTATGATCTGCCTGCCTCCAACGGGCTTCCGATCTCATGCCCATCATCACATCGCCACCAGTGCAATTTCTCGTCAACGCCATATCCCTTTGGTTCGTTCCGTCATGCAAATCGTGTCCCGTTCCCAAGTAACAAGTCCTACTCGTGCTTCCGCGGATCTGCAGAATCCTTCTCCCCATAACTCCCCCAAATCCAATTACTCCACCCCTCTTTCGCCCCTCCAGCAGCTGGTCCCCCAGCCTTTCCAGACGAAGCGCGGCTAGAAGACGCCCGCTTACTCGGTGCAGGACGATAGTGCTCCGGGTCCGGCATCGGCTCGTACGCCAGATCCTCGAACTCGCTCTCGCTCCTGCTCTTGTGCATGTTCGTCGGCTCCGAGGACAGGTACGACTTCCGTGATGAAGGCTGCCGTGGCATCGCGGAGCGGGAGGAGGAGTAGGCTGCTTCGCGAGGGTAACCTGCGGAGTCCGGTGCTGAGCCAGCTTCTTGGTCGAAAGCTTGGAGGAGAGTTCGGAGGCGTTCTTGTTGGGTGGAGATGAAATCCGTCCGCTCTTCTCCGCGCAATGAAGAGGGGATGAGTGTTCCAGATGAAGCGAGATCTTCGACCTTGGCTTCACGAGTCGTAGAGTCCGCGCCCGTCTGCTGCTGCAAAACCTTCCCAATCATCCCAAACACATCCCCCGCCCCCAACCCCGCCACCGCAGCAGGCATGCCTTGCCTCGCACTCGGCATCTCAAACCTGCCCATCAAATAGCTGCTATAACTCACATCCCTCCCCTTCCCGGGACTCTCCACCTGCGCCGCCCCACCCAGCATCTGCGTCCTTACATACTCCCACCCCTGCTTCACGACATCGCCGCCCGCAGCTTTAGCTTTTGCGTGCGCGTCCGAGATGAAGCGGTCGATCTGGCGCTCGTGCTCTTCGAGGAAAGGGTGGATGTACTGCTTGTAGATGAAGACGCTGCCCTGTTGGCCGGGGAGGACGAGGTAGAGGTGCAGGGCGAGGCGGGCCCAGGCGTAGAAGGGGAACCAGGAGATGAGGAAGGAGAATTGGGATTCGAGGAGGAGGAGGAGGGAGAGGGTTGTCCAGTACATGAGCCAGGGGGCGAGGTTCTGGATATGCTTGTTAGTGGGGAAGGGTGATGGGGGAGGGGTGAGAGGGACGTACAGCGGGGTCGGAGGTGCGGAGAGCTTTGTAGGAGGCGAAGATGGGGAAGAGGATGGAGGTGATGCCCGTCAGGAAGTCGGCGATGAAGGAGAACATCTTGGTGGTGTCTGAGGGTGGTTGTTCGGTGTTCAGTTCGTGGTGGGTATGGTGGGCGGGTGTTGAAGAATGGATGGGGTCATGGAGCTTTCATAGGTGAATTAGAAGCTGTTGCCAGCTGTCACAAGTAAAAGATAGCTGCCTGACAAGATGTGAAGAAGCCGGAACAGGTCAGTGTATGCAAACGCACCATCGGTGAGCTCGCGTGAGTGCCTTGTGGTGGGGGTGACACGCAGCAGGGTCCAACCCGAGGCACCTCTGCATCCCGCCGTTTGATTTCATGCTCGGAATTTCGAGGGACATGTGCTACACAGTTCTCGTGGATCAGTCGTGTCCCGAGGTCACGAGAAGGTGAAGATGGAAACCGACAAAAGACTCGTGGATCAATGACATCCACCATACTAAAGTATCGACATTCTCAAGGAGCCCTACCGCATCCCAACCAACGTCCGGAACCACAGTGGACCAACTCCCATCTGACCCAGAGAGAGAGAAAGAATCATGTGTATCGCCCTCATATCAACCGCCCACCCCTCATACCCCCTCATCCTCCTCTCCAACCGCGACGAATTCCTCCACCGCCCCACCGCACCCGCCCACTGGTGGTCCCACCCCAACACCCACATCCTTGGTGGGCGCGATCTCCAACGGGCGGAGCAAGGCACATGGCTGGCTATCACCAAACAAGGCCGCCTCGCGGTGCTGACGAACTTTCGAGAGGAAGGCGATACTTATGTTGCGCAGAATAAAAGTCGTGGTGGGATCCCGAATGCTTACTTGACCCAGCCTCCGGAAAGGAGGGAGAGTAGTGAGGAGTTCGCGCGGAGGCTGATTGAGGAGGTGGGGGTGGGGCATGTGGGGGGGTTTAGTTTGGTGTTTGGGGAGGTGAGGGCGGGTGGGGAGGGAGGGTTGGAGGGGTTGAGTATTGTGTCGAATCGATCTGTGAAGGCGGAGGATTTGGTGACTATCGCTACGAAGTCTGGAGAGACCCATGGTCTCAGCAACAGTTATTTCGGGGATCGCAGTTGGCCGAAGGTTGTGAAAGGGGAGGCGATGCTAAATGCTGCGATTGACGACGACCAACAGCGTGAAAGTGGTGACCAGAGCGCGTTCATCGAGAGCCTGTTCGAGATCCTGTCTGTCGACGAGCTGCCGAAGAGGAAGCAAGGCGAAGACTGGGATGTGTATGTGAGGCAGATGCGGAACTCGATCATGATCCCTCCGGTTGGTGGCGTGAGCGCGGAGAGCAAGCCTGCCGATACTATGGCGTCTGGGAAGACTGGAACCGACACGCCGGATCATGGGAACGTGGAAGTGCACGAGTTTGGGTATGGGACGCAGAAGCAGACAATCATTCTTGTTGATCGAGAAGGGAAGGTGAAGTTCGTCGAGAGGACCTTGTACGATGAGGATGGGAACAAAATGGAAGTGAAAGATGGTCAGAAGGAATTCGAATTCGAGATTGAAGGTTGGCAAACCTGATATTTGTCTCTAACACGAGGACTGATGAAGTGAAAGCTCCAGCTTGGGACGATCACGAGCTTCCACGAAGCCACTTATGAAGGGTAACGACTGCTGCAGCGAAGAAACGTTCAGCAGCTCGGAGGGCGGTCAATCGCGTCTTCTTGAAACAGCACTTCTGGTTCAGCTCAGTTATTAGCACCAACTACACCTGGCCAGCCTGGCCAGATATGGACTTCCACCATTGGTTTCCGGATGGTGAGCGCGTGTCGCACTGATATTGCCACAAGCTATTTGCCTCGAGGGAGATCATGGTACGCGAGGCAGAACAGCGATCATTGGCCTCGATCTTGAGCCCTGTCGACTTCTGTCCCCAGCTACTATGCGGGCATGGAATAGTGCTCATCATCGCAACTGAGCCTCTGAGTGACCTACGGTGATTCCAAGGCGATGGTGGCCAACTTGGTTTACTCCAAAAGACGACCTCAGGTGGCAGTCCGATCGAAGCATTGCTTGATCTTCTCTCATCGTGCTCGCAACCACCGAGATGTTATCAGCGCGTTGCGATGGAGCACGTGAAGGTCTCGTGCTCCGCCGGCTGCGATCCGCCAAGATCAGCTGTCGAGACTTCCGGGCAAAGGACGTTCTATATTCGTATTGGATGGCTCTAAAGACATGTGTTTCGAGGCTTCCGTGAGGCAGGAGTTAGAAATAAGTGTTGCTGAGTGGAATGCGATGGTGACGTTTCCAATGTTGTGAGGTGATTCGAGTTAGGCTTAGCCAGCTTTCGCCCTAGCGTGGAGGGGTCGTTGGCCGGAGCTCCAGAAAACAGTAGTCTGCGCTCGCCCTCACGCAAATCTGCTGCTGTTTCTCACCCAACTTGACCTCCATACAAATTTGGTGCAGAGAACGCTCTATGTAAGTTATGCCCACGCGAAACACCCAACTCGACCATACACCAAATTCCACCTCTGCACTTCTTCACACTCACTTCTGCTCAACTTTCCGCACCTTCTGAACGCGTTTCGTCGCGTTCTTGCACATTCTACGCATCACTGCTTGCAATGCCTCATTCCATCGGAGTTCGTCGTCGTCGTCGATGCAGACAACTGACTTCTTCGATCGCAGCAGCACAACGTCCACGAACTTTACCGACACTTCAAACTCAACTCCAGTGAGTGATTCCCCGTCATCTGACCGCTTGTTCACGCTCTGTCGTGACGTGCAAGCTGTTGTTATTGCGACCGCAAGCTTCACGGCTGAGCGGTTTATCATCACAACAACGCCACCACCATGCGCACCAAATCGACTTCAAACTTCACTTCACTCACCACCACGCGTTTTGTGGTCGCCTCACTTCACTCAAGCTCACGTCGCTGACCTTACTTTTCCACGCGTAGCAACAACAACACCTCACATCTTCACCATGCCTAAGGAGAAGACCACCACCCGCAAGGCCGCGGCCAAGGGCAAGGCTGATGGCGGCAAGAAGAAGAAGGGTGAGTGCCTCTCATCGTCGTCGTACTCACTTCCCTTTCTAATATCTCACCAGATCCCAACATGCCGAAGCGTGGCCTGTCTGCCTACATGTTCTTTGCCAACGACACGCGTGATAAGGTCCGCGATGAGAACCCTGGCATCAAGTTCGGTAAGTCGCATCACTACTCGTCTCCTGAGGATCGCCACTGACATTCCACAGGTGAGGTCGGCAAGCTCCTCGGAGAGAGGTGGAAGGCTTTGAACGAGAAGCAGAAGGCCCCGTACGAGGCCAAGGCTGCTACCGATAAGAAGCGTTACGAGGAAGAGAAGGCCGCCTACACTTCCGTAAGTTGCCGCCCGACCTCACAGTTCGTTCCTGTCTAACAAACAACCAGGGTGCCGCCGCCGAGGAGGACGAGGACGAGGAGTAGACTTGCCTCTCCTCAAATCTCACTCAACAAGATAGCTGCGTCTTTACCACGACTGACAAGACTGGCACCTCGCCGGACGTGCCATGATTTCTGCGTTACTCTAGCTGGCTCGGGGTTCATGGGGCTGGGAGGATACCATGGGGTTAGCAAACGAGCGATCTGATGGCCAGCTTTTCATCAAAGTAACGTCGGAAGCGGCTTTTATGTGTGTACCATTAGTGTCTGAACGCGGTTCTTGCTGTCTCCTTCCATTCTTGACCTTGTTGCGGTGATGGTTTTGGTTCGCATGTGCTCGTGTGACCACCTCTTCACTTGGACTGCCCTTGAACTGTTCCTCTCGGCGCCAGCGCTTGACTGAGCTACCTCTGCGCGCCTGCACCGGACCCTCGAGGCCTATTAAGTAAGAGACCACGGCGTCTAAGGAAGGCTGACGTGATGGCCTAGAGGGAGAACGTGAGACAGGTGAGACAACCTCGTGTTTCAGCAAGACAGCGCAAATCATAAAGCTTGTCGCCCAGCACACCAATCGGATGTCTTCTAACGCGTTCTAGCCGCACGTTGGAACGGCGGGTACCTTGGAATATTCTTAGCTCACAATGCCACGCACGAAACCCCGACGACGTGGAGACCAGCTCTGTCACCTCGTATTCGAATCCTTTTCTTTGTTCTTCATTCAATCCATCAGCGGCAGTTTTCCTTCCTTGTTTCATACCACTTGTCTTTACCGACGTTCGACATCTTTCTGAGGGTGGCTTACATTCGCGAGGATCCATTCACGGGGTTACTACACAGTCGTTTCCACCCTTGGAGCTAGGGTTTGCATGTGGCAGTGATACGATAAAGATCTGCGGCGGACCGGTCTACGATTACGCCTACGCCTAGACCGGAGAATAGATCAACGCAATGGCGGACGCATACCCAGCACCGGTACGACTACTCTCTCCTCGACAAACAGGCGGCTCCTCGGGCGACCAGTTCCTGGGACTCATTGCTTCGGCTTTCGACAGCGAATTCTACTCGAAATCCTTCCTTTCCGCCATCATCTTTTCTTTTGCATTGACCGCCGCTATCACGCTCGCCTTCTGCTTCTTCCGACCTTGGAACAACGTCGTCTACGCACCTCGCGCCAAACACGCCGACAGCAAACATGCGCCGCCGGTGATTGGCAAAGGTCTTTTTGGGTGGATCAAGCCACTTTACCAGACGAAAGAGCAGGATCTGGTGGAAAGATGTGGGCTGGATGCGGCAGTGTTCATGCGGTTCAGTCGGATGATGCGCAACATGTTCCTGACGTTGGCAGTGGTGGGCTGCGGCATACTCATTCCGACCACCCTTCTGTCTTCCAATGGCGACTTGTCCAATGGCTCGGCATTTCTGCAGCGGTTGACACCTGTCTACATGAACGGAAACACTTCGTTCTGGGCGTACGTGGCGGTAGCGTACTTGTTCGACATCATCATCTTCTACTTTTTGTGGAGGAATTACGGAGCAATCTTGAAGCTGAGAAGGCAGTACTTTGACAGCAAGGACTATCAGCGCAGCCTGCACTCTCGCACGCTGTTACTCACGGACATCCCGACCGAACTACGATCAGACGATGGCATTGTCAAGCTTACAGACGAGGTCAAGGGCTCGAATGACACGCCTCGCGCTGCCATCGCAAGAAATGTGAAGGAGCTGCCGGATATGATTGAAGACCACGAAGAGGCCGTGAAGGATCTGGAGAAAGTACTCGCGAAATACCTCAAGAATCCGGACAAGCTTCCTGCAAAGCGCCCGACATGCAAAGCGAAGAAGAACGACAAAGGGTTCAACAAGGGCCAGCAAGTCGATGCGATCGAGTATCTTTCCGCACGCATCAAGACGCTCGAAGGGCATATCAAAGAGGTTCGACTAACGGTCGACAAACGCAACGCTCTATCCTACGGCTTTGCTACATATGAAAACATCCCTGAGGCTCACAAGGTCGCGTATGTGGCGCGGAAAAAGGGCCCGCAAGGTACAATTATCAAACAGGCGCCTAAACCGAACGATCTGATCTGGAAGAACCTCGCGATGCTGAAGAAGGAACGGAACTGGCAGAACTTCATCAATAACCTTTGGGTCGCCCTGCTGACCATTGCGTGGATCGTTCCCAACGTGCTCATATCGGTCTTCTTGTCGAACTTATCACATCTTGGACAGGTCTGGCCGGCATTCCAGAGGTCGCTATATGCGCATCAGAATCTTTGGTCAATCGTGCAGGGTATCTTGGCTCCGGCGATCACGACTCTCTTCTACTACTTCCTCCCCTCCATATTTCGACGACTCGTTACCAAGGCGGGCGATATCACCAAGACTGGCAGAGAAAGACACGTGATGCACAAGCTTTTCTCCTTCTTCCTAGTCAACAATCTGATCGTCTTCTCTCTCTTCTCGGCATTCTTCGGCCTCATAGCCGCGATTGTATCCGCCAGCGATGAAGGCAAGAGTGGCTGGGATGCGATTGTTCAAGGCAACTTCGTTGGCAAGATCGTTACCACTTTGATCACTCTTACACCATACTGGTGCTCCTGGCTCCTGCAAAGGAATCTTGGTGCCGCGATTGATCTGAGCCAGCTCGCTCGACTTACATGGGGCTCTTTCTCTCGACGGTTTCTGAATGCAACACCGCGTGAGGTGATTGAGCTCTCGGCTCCTCAATCCTTCGAATACGCTGGATACTACAATTACTTTGTGTTTTATTGCGCAATTGCACTGGCCTTCGGCGCCCTCCAGCCGCTAGCGCTTGCGATCACCGCTCTGTACTTCTGGATGGATTCGTTCAGCAAGAAATACATGCTCATGTACATCTTCTTCACGAAGTACGAGTCCGGCGGCATGTTCTGGCGATCACTTTACAATCGGATCCTGGTCTGCGCTATACTCGGCAACGTCGTCATTGGATTCCTGGTCGGCGCCCAAGGCCAGAGCTGGTACATGGTTATTGCTCTGACTCCTCTCATCTTGGTTTTTATCGCCTTCAAGTGGTACTGCATGCGAACTTTCGACGCCGCCATCCACTTCTATAGTCAAGGCGAGCAATTACGGGATGATGAGGCCAATATCGGCGGAGAGGGCAAACGTCACAAGAACGACAAGCTTGGCGTGCGTTTCGGGCATCCAGCACTGTATAAGCCGCTCATCACCCCCATGGTATCGTCCAAGTCTCAACATCTGCTCAAGCAAGTCTACAGCGGACGGACATCGATGGACGACACTGGCCGGCAGGCAGGTTATAGCGACGTCTACCTAGACGCGATGGACTCCACCCACCCTGGCAAGACTTCAGGCGGCGCTGCGCCGTTCGCGATCGTTAACGAGAACGAAATGGATTATGAGCACTGGAAGAACAACCCAGACTTCCGCGGTGAAGGAGGTGGAGATGGAGAGCTCTTCGGCCGGCCGCAGGATCTGGTGCGGTCTGGCACTCCTAGTACCATGATGACCGGCCCAACAAGGACTGGCACGTTCGACTCTAGCTACAGCCAGGACCGCAGTCGCAGCCAATCTGCGGATCCTTACAGCCACACACGAGCGAGTTCGAGAGATTCGGACGCAACACGGGTGGCAGGAGAGGCTGGCATGGATTACCCAAAGGGCTATCATCGCACTCCAACTACTGATACATTCTCTCGTCCGACTACGCGGCATCAAGACAGCAGGGATGGATTAGTGACCCACGCTGCGGGAATGGCGGTGTCTCCGCCACCACAGTTGCCTACACCTGAAGGGCCGACGCCTGGTGGTTACGGACAGATGCGGCTTGGGACGCCGACTGGCACTCCTTACGATGGTGATACTACCAGCTACGACTACTTCCGGGGCAGGCAGTAGGTTGTTGCATGTTGTTGTGAATATAGAAAGTTTGGCGCTGGGGATCTTCACTTGGGAACATCTTGGTTGAGCTGAATGATTTGCTCCCTGATGTTGTGAGATGAGTATGGGTATGATGATAGACATAGACAGGCGCTTTGACTGAGGGAAATGTCATTGTGTAGAATAGAAACTAGAATTGTTCACTCCACTTTCCAGCGTGTTCACTCCCATCTCAATGAGGCAGTTGTGGTCGGAGTGGCCCGTGCAGTCTTGTTGCCTTGCTCTCGACTTCACAGCTCCTTCATCTTTTTCTTCACGGTCGGATCATCAGCATAATAGTTCACCACGTGCAAGCTATCACCTGCTACACACTTGCCAACAATGAGCGCCAACAACCTCCAAGCACTCCTCCGCTTCCTCTCTCAAGACGCCAAAGTGCCACTGGCAACAGCCATGAGTAAAGTCAAGGAACTACAGACCGCGAAACTGGACTCACCTGAAAGCATAGCCAAAGTCAAACTAGACGAAATCAAAGCCATCTTCGAGGACGAAAAGGTTGCAAAGCAGATCCTGGCTGCTGCGAAACGAGTCACAAAAAAGCGAGCCGCTGGTGGCGACAATGATGCTTCATCTCCCGCAAAGAAGAAGCGAAAGGACGTGGCGCTTTTCACAGATCCAGAAGCTACGCCTGCAGATATAGAAGCTGCTTTGGCGTTGTCTTTGTCTGAGGACACGGAGGAGGAACTGAAGGAGGTCGTGCTATTCACTAACCGTGCTCCACTGGCGCTGGCGTTTGTGTTCACGCTGCTGAAGTACTCGATGCCTGAGCAGCCGTTGTCGAGTCGGTTGAGCTTGGCGCAGGGGTATATTAGTGTGACTAGTAAGGCGAGAGCTCTAAGTCTCGGCATTGAGAAGGGAAGGAGTGCGGAGGAGGAGGGGTTTGGTGAGGGTCAGCCGAGTGTGATGATTACTGGGAAGAAGGTGAGTGTGCTGAGACGGTGGGGCTATGAGTGGCGAGATCTCGAAAGACAGGATGATGGCAAAGAAGCAACGATAAAGGAGGAGCCAGCAGGTGAGGAAGCCGGAGCGGGTGAAGAGCAGCCGCCACTATGGGCATTGGATCTGGAGGCGCTCAAGAAGTCGAATACGCTTGAATCTGCACCGACCCTCGGACGTGCTACTGGAAGTAGTGGGTCGACGAATCTGCCTATTCATACACCACATGCAGCTCGTGCGTATCTACTCAAGGCGTTCGACAGTCCGCCTCCGGAGCAGACGGAGTCAGGCAAGAAGCCTTCTGGCGCAGCCAAGGTGGCAGAGAAGGAACGCAATCTGGGCAAGTTGCTTCGGAGTCTAGAGACGCTTTACGAGTCTTGGGCTACAACTTTGAATGCAGACGAGCTCGACAAACGGACGTGGGGCTGGTACGTCAGAGTACGTCCTGCTGTTGCAGAAGGTGCGCAGGGTTGGGGAGGCAAGAACACTGTCAGACTGGCAGACATCCTCGCATTGCGGAGACAGGGAACATGACTCTAATGTCGATCAATCTAGCGAAGCCATTCCGCCAGCCTGCTTAGGCTTTTGAACCCGACAGCCTTGGACGACTGGAACAGTTCTTGGAGACTGCCCGGTTCCTGCTCGTCTCGCCACTCGAGCTTGGAGTCCTGTGACTGCTTTTCCACGCTGATCAGGATAGCGTTCCAGCCAGCACTGATGGCACCAACAACGTCCTTGTCGTACTCGTCGCCGACGTAGATCTTCTCCCAGGAACTCTCTCCCGCTCCGTGGACGGCCATAGACATCTCCTCAGCAGCATCAAAAATCCTCAGATCAGGCTTCTCATGCCCGACATCGTACGACATCACCGAGAAGTCGATGTCCCAATTACCGCTGTGGCCTCCCAGATTCTGCTGCTGAGTGCCATATCTGAGCGGACTCACTTTCAATCCAAGCGAAGCTAGCACATCCGGCACTCGATCGTCCGAATTCGTGATAACGCCGACAACCACTCGGTCGTATCTGAGTGACTGCAGGTTCCGAACGCCACGCAGCACCAGAGGCACATCTGGGAAGAGCATGTATCCTTCGTTCGACCAGAAACGGTGGAGCAACTTGGGTATTAGCTCTGATGGCAGTTGTTCGTTACTTCGCAGCAGTGGTTGGAAAGTGTTGCGGATGATCTTGTGGTGCGTTAGCAGCCTGTGTACGCTACGTAGAGTTGGAAACGTACGTTAGTCCACCATCTTTCAGCATTCATGCCATTCGTTTTACCATAGTTTGGGTTTTGCTTCGACTCTTTTTTGAATGCTATCGCAGTGGTCAGCTACATAAATCGGAATGAGCATCGCCCACGTGAGGTTTACCTGCTTTGAACGACGATTGGACTGCATCCTCTGTGACGTGGTGCAAGCCCAATGAGTTCGCGACCTCAGCGTACTGCTGTGCTACCGGCCGTCGTGGCTGAAAGAGCGTACCAAATGCATCGAAGCAGATGAGGAGGTTCTTCTTCGACATTGGTTGTCGTCAGAGTGGTCTTGATGGAAGAAAGGTCCAAGGGTGAAGTCTCCAACGCACGGACGACAGCGGCAGCATGTTATTCACGTATATTGAAAGGCGGTCTTGAATTTTCCATTGAGAGCTCTACATTATCGACTTGACATATCTACAGTCTAAACACAAATGGGTATCATGCCCCTCCCTATTCATCCAACAATTGCGACTTTCTTCCCAAAGCTGTCCTCGCCTTCGACGGACTAACCTGCTCATTCACACTCTTCCTCAATCCCAGCTCAGTCGTACTACCCAGTGCCTCCGGCTCCTCAACAATCTTACTTGCAACCACCGGGTCAACACTCGCACTATCAAACGTCGACTTCGTAGACGCCGCCGACCTAGGCGAAGCAGGCGACTTCGACGCTGTAGGAGACGTAGGCGCCAACCCGCGATGTCCGTCCGTGTACGGCGCCGTAGGCGTCCTCGGACTCGTCGGCGCACCGTTACTCTTCGCAGATCCAGGCCGCTGATGCACTTGCTCCGGCTTCTTGACCGCCATCGGGTTAATCATCTTGCTCACAAAATTGCGCTCATCGACATCGCTGTCATCGCCATCTGAACCCTCGAAGAAAGCTGGATCCCACTCGCCACTGCTCTGCCGCGAGAGCGCTTTAATGGTCTTAGAACTAAAGCTACCCGCGGTGCCATCGTGGACGACCTCTAGAGTGGCGAGCTCGTCTCTCGCTTCTCGAGTTTCGCTTTTGGTGCGCTCTGGGACGACTCTGTCGGTCTGCTCCGCGACTTCTTCGCCGGATTCTGGCATGGGCTCGGTCATTGGCTTTGCGCGCTCTCGCGCTGGCTCGTACTCGTCTCGAGTCTTCGCGGCGTGGGTGTCGGCGAAGTGAGTATCACACAAATGCTTGACGACAGGCCAGCCGTAAGCATTCGCGAACATCCTCCGTACGATGATGTTGTTGTGCGCATCTGGCTCGAGCCTAACCAGAACTTTCCGCCAGCTGAGGTCGCGGTGGTACGCGCGAGCAATCTTCTCCTCGACCTTCATACCGCTCAGATCCACCGAGTCCTGGCTTTGAAGCGACACACCAGACGACTGACTGCTCCTCTGGCTCGTATCGCCTGTGAAAGTCCGGGTAAAGCGTGAAGATGGCCTCCGCTTCATAGGTGGCGGCGGTATGTCCTCCGGATGGTACACTCGATCGTGGAAAATGGTTCGAGCTCGAGTGCTCGGTTCGTTGATCCAGTTCTTACTAGGTAGCGGTGGATGCAGTATATCTCCAGCCGACTCAAAGATAGAAGTCTTCGGTGGTGCATGAGCATCGCCACTCTCACCGTTCACGAGACTGCCGCCCCGCGAGGCCTTCGGTCGTTTGCCATCTTCGTGGTGAGTATGTAGGTGTGGGCGCATCGTTGGGTTGCTAGTTGTCCCGCTTTGTTCCGTGCCTTCGGATTCATCCTGACTGATGGTCTGGCCACGACGTATGGCTTTAGTGGTCTTCATCGACTTCGTAGGCTTTGGGCTTATTGCTCGTTCTTGCGTGTTGGGTCGGAAGAAGCCGAGAAAGGCGTCCCACATGCCGGTATCTTGCGGAGGCTGCTTAGCCGTGGAGCCTGACATGGAGCTTCCTTCAGCGGCAGTTTCTTCATCATAACTTGGTCGAGTGGTCAATCGTTTCGCATCGACGGAAGTCTCGTCTTCGTCCGGCTGAGGCACGGCATCGCCTTCACCTTGACGAACGTGCTCGTTGTCTCCATCTTCATCACCCATACTCTGCCTCTCAGCAATAGCTCTTTCAGGCAGACTGCTCTGGTTCTGGCCCGTGAGCTCGTTCCAGCCCCATTCAGCCACAGTCCCGATGAGACCGTTCTCGCGCCGTGCTTTGTCCACCTTTCCTAAGCCTCGCCAATCTAGGAATAACAGACAGCTTGTCCGGAGAGGCACAATGCCATCATTGACGACATTCGAGTAGACCGTTCGATTTCTGAACATCCGAAGCACTTGATGCGCAGGCCCAGTAGGCAGAATTCGTAGCAGTGGCTTGGAGGTTGGATCATCGTCTTTGCGGTCCTCTCTTTCACCGGATCCGAGACCACCGATCATGGCGTTCCAGCCTCCTCGCGCGAGAGTGGGTGCCCGCCATGTGAGGCCAAGATCCTGTCCAGTACGACCGACCAGCCCGAAGTCGAGCGCGAACTTGACATACATAGGATTCTCGTTGCTCAACCCCAGCATTGGAGAAGCCATGGCAATAAAGTTGATGGGCTTGATGTGCGTGAAGAAGGTCGGGCTGTGCTTGTGAATATAGGCCATAGCATAGGTCTGGATGAGCCCACCGAGACTGTGGCCAACGAAAGATATGCAGGTGAACTGGTAAGGTAGGTCTTCTGCGGCCTTGCTTGAGCCTGGATGGTGGATGCTGCTGCCAGTGTGAGAAGGCATGCCATCCCGTTTGGCCTTGTTCTCTTCGCTCTTGAAAGTGTCCGTGAGCTGACGAGCAAAAGGCTTCTTGACCGGCAGGAATGGCTGGTCTGGGTAGGTGAAGCGTAATATATACTTAGCAAGTCGTTTGCCAAGATACTGTATGCCATTCTCTGTCCGCACAGCATTGTCTGAGAAGCCACGCACGATGACTTCTTCGTCGTCATCGGAGTCGTACTGGGTGTCTTGCATCTCCTCCTGCCCGCCAGACAGTGGTGCAGTAGCCGTCTCGCCTTTGGTGTCTGCATCATCGTGCTGTTCCGCATGCGCAGTATCAGAAGGACCTGACGACTGCTTCCCGCCCTTACCATTCGCACGATAGCTTGCCTTGCGCTTTTGCGAATCGATACGGGCCTGCTTGACAGTTGCATCAATGCTCTCCTTCAAAAACAGCATATCTGCGCCAATATTGCTGTGCATTCCATGTGTCAAGATGACAAGATGCACCTTCTTCCTCTTCCGTGGCTTTTGCTCCGATGTCTTCTCGTCTTCAGTCCGTCCCTCCGACTCCGCAACCTTCCTCGCATGACCGTCTATATTATCCCAAGTAGGTAATGGTGGCTTGTCCCATAACACTTCCGTATCTTCCACTTGCAACCGTACGGCCTTCGAGTACACACCCGCAGTCTGAGTATTGCCCTTTTGCCGAGCTCGCTTCCTCTCCCTCTCTGTCGTGAAGGACGGAGTCTGTCCAGGCCCTCCATGGCCATGTCCAGCCACAGCAGCAAACCCAAGATCCAGACTCCGCTCGTCGCGCCCGACCAAGACCTCGAAATTCACAGATGCCGAGTTCGAGAACAATATCTGCGATGCGACCTCGATAATCCAAGTCACACTTCCTTTCTCATCCTTCTCCTCGCCCTCGCGTGACTGCGTACTGTGCCTCCTCTTGCCCAAATCCGAGCCAGTCTCCCGGATATCGTCCGGTACCAACAGCTTCGCCTGCCAACTCCCTCCCGCCTTCAGCATCGGCTCAAACTGCGGTGCGCCATTCTGCTCTGGATGTTCGTTCCTGCTGTAGGGGTTGAACGACTCCGGATACGCGGATACATGCAGCGCATACGGACCATGCACCCACGCCGCGCGCAAAGGTATCGCCGAGCTGTTCTTGATCTTGACGTAGAGATTCGAGGGCGTAGGAAGGATGCGGTCGTTGGCGGGAGTGTATGTCAAGGTGAAGCGGACCACTTCGCCTACCTTGACATGGCCGGCTTGGTGCACGAGGAGCATCCTGATTGCTTCTCGGGGCTATACCGAATGATTGTAAATTCTGCCGAGGAGTGGAAGTTTGTGGATGTAGATACACCGTTTTTATTGAGCGACTCGAGGTCGTGAAGTGCAAGCGGTAGAGAGGTTCCTAGTTTACGGTCGTTGGAAGGGTGTACGATTGACCCTGAACGAGCATAGCCAACGCTCCAAAGGCAAAAGTCACTGCGGTCATGGTGGTGTTCGTACAGCTCGCTCGGGTTCTCGCACGCGACACGGTCGTTCAAAATGTAGCCGGCGCTATTCAAGATGACGTCCGCTTACCGGAGTTTTGGGATCCGAGGCGATACCACCACGTGCTCAACACGCATTCGATACCAGAAGCACTCAGCGGTAATGTATGGTATTGTAGGTCGAGAGACCAGCAAGTACATTGATCTAATATCAGCCATTGAGCATCGCTGACACGAAGCAGCGCCGGCCGCATAGCGGACCCTAAAGTATATGGAACCCTTTGTTGCTGCACGAGGTCCGAATTCAGTCCCCCGCGGTCGTGTCTATCGAGCTTGATGGTGCTATCCCATATTGTTGGCGGACGATATCAGTGTGCCCACGGAAATCGAGTCTGTAACGAACCGCTGCCACCCACACCCAGTGACCAGACGATTGTCCCGACCATGTAGGCTACGCTGCTAGCTTTGGAGCCATCGACAACCCGCAGCAAACCAACGGACCCTCATATCTCAGGAAAGCATTCAGGTATCTCATGGTTGCTACTTCCCACGCCGTGGTCGTTACCGATGCGCTTCCAAAACTCGACTGCTATGCTTGGCACCCGGCAGTTCCCGACGGTCATAAAGCTGAGGTAGGTAGGTAGGGCAAATTCAATAAGTTCCAGACCGTGCTTTCAAACGTGCGGCGCGTTCCTGGTACGATTCGCAAAGGGCTCGGATGGACGAAAGTATTCGCATCCTGGCGGATTGCGAGAGATGAATGCCGTGCCAATGAGCGCCTGGAGTTTCCACCGCCCCTAGTCATTGCAGCGAGCATTCGATGTGAGAACTGCAGCAAGGAGTATGCACACATCCTGCAGGAGTTCACGAATATGAGCGAGCGAGGGGGCCTGTCGACGCACGACTGCGATCGGACTACAAGACAGCGGGCGTTGGTCTACTACCTGGTCGGACCCGGACGATCTTCCACACTATCACCACCTTCGTTCTCCGACCTACAGTCAGCCTACCTTATATTGTGAACTGACGTCGGCTACCAAACCTATACCTCCGAGCTTGCACTCCGCTGTAGCCGCGACGATGAAGGCCACCCTCGCAGTACTCGCCGCGATCGTCACCGCAGTTACTGCTGACGACCAAGTTGTGGTCCAAACATGGACTGGACCCAACTGCACAGGAACCGTCGCGTTTGTCCACGTCCCATACGGGGCTTGGTAAGTATACCCGGTCCATTGCCAATGCCTGCGTCGTGCTCACAATATTACAGCGTGGGCACCGACGGATTCCAGAGTTTCACGATACTGTGGCCTGCTATCTATGTGCCCGAGGCATATATAACTGTCTTGAGCCCAAACAACTGCCCAGGCATCGCCACCTTCGAAGATATTGCAAACTACGTGACGAACGCTGGCTGCTGCGGTGGCCCCCGGGGTGTTAGAGACTGCTTTTCCGCGAGGAACGCCAACGGTGGCTCCGACGCAATCGGCACCGGTTATGCACCCGATCACTGTCCGAAGAATGAGAGTTTGCCCATGGTCGACTTCACAGTGGACTCTTGATGGAATCATCGAACGAACGCCACATAGACTCCTGGGGGTTGACTAATACCTTAGCTCGGCGTGTACTGAGGCGCAAACGGCTTCGCTTCTCTGACATCGCTTCGTGCTGGAACGCTTGACGGTCGTCTCCTGATCCGCGATGACTAGCTGTCAGAGGCCACGTGCTTAACACGCATCAGCGAGGGGGATTCTAAGCATGGGCACTTTCGTATAGTTTAGAAGACAAGAGTGCAGATTGATTTTGGAAGGAAGAAACCAGAAATCGCTAAGCAAATTTTGCCACAAACACCGCTTCAATGTCCGATCGCTTCAGCGTCCAGCATTGTGAACATCCGCAGCTCGCAATTCGTAACAATGGTATAGTATAGACACAATACACACTTCTCGCTCAAAACTCCACAGCCCTGGTTCCAACCTTTTCAAGATCAGTCTACAGAACAGCATCAATCCTCCTACACATCCTCCCTAAACATGCTCCTCCTCTCCGTCGGCGAATCGTCGCTGCCAGTAGTATTCAGACTGCTCTGTCCGCGCTTATGGTTCGGTGCTCCTGCAGCGGTGGTGGCGACTTCGGGCCTGGGGCTGACACTGCGTAGACTGGCCGCTTCGTTCTGGTCGCCGAATGGGTTCCATCTCGCGCCGCCGCCGTGTACTTCTTCATCATACCGGCTGTCGGTCTCGCGTTGCCGGCTCCTGCTCCGTCCTCTGCCCTCCTCAATCCCGCCCACCCCAACTCCAGCATCGCCGTACCCGCCTCCGCCGTAAGGTCCGTGACTCGGGTCCTGTAGACCAAGCTCCTGCTCCTCGTAGTACCCGCCTGTCTCGTTATCCACTCGCGTATCCCACGCTTCATCCGGATCTAGTGGTCCGAAACCTCTCCTTGCACCTGCGCTGCTTCCGCCAACCCCATATCCTGTGCTCTCATATGCTGCGCCAGTCGTTGTCCGGCCACTCCGTAACGAGTTCAGCTTGTCAGATACCCATCCGAAGACGCCCTTTGGTGCTGGCGCTGGCGCTCGGTATGTAGGTGTTTCCTTGGGCTTGCGGTTGAAAGGGTTGAAGTTTGGTGGTGGTAGTCCTAGCTTGCGGGCTCGGTAGTGTGCATATCTGCTTAGTATCAGAAAACTGTGGGAGCTGCGCTTCTGCGTGGACACTCACAACACGTATCCGCCTCCTCCACCTATGAGCACCACGAAGAGGATGATCAAGAAGACGCCCCAGCCGGAGATAGCCATTGCGTGAGGCTACTGCATATATGATCCGTTTCGAGTTGACGTTGATATGCAACGCAGCGCGGTGAGCGCCAGATTAGCTCCGGATTCAGTTCTGTATTGGATGTGCAATGGTTAAGGTTAAGGAGAAGTTATGTTGTCTCGCCGATGCTGACGAGAGCTCAGCCAGAAGGAAGACAGCGGCCTGAGGTTAGATCTACGTAGGGCTAGACCGATCTTGTGATTTCCTTGGCGAATCGCAACAACGGCAAGGATAGGCTAGGTTACGCTGCTGCTTAACAACTCAACGACACAGACTGCAATGGCGATAACATCACCTCTTCACGCTTCAGTGGCGGGCCACGGGTATGACAACAATGCAGGCACATGGCACCGTCAATGGGAAGCCCGCGCTCTTCCGGACTGAGGAGCATGCATTTACCTGGCGAGAAGAGGACAATGGTATGGCTAGCTATCCTCTAGGCTGTATCTTCACGTGTATACAGACTACTCACCAACAAATGGAGTAGATGTGGAGCGTTCGATCAGCACTGAGAACATCATAACCGTGCTAGCCTCTGAACTGGGCCATACACTGTTCTATACCAGACAGCAGGAAGACCAGGACAACTCGACCGGCAGGACATCTGCCTCGAGCTTAGCCTCAATTGCGACTGCTGGCCTCCCTCAAGCGGTGATCGATCAGTATCAACCTCATGCGAATTCACAATGGCTTGCTCCAGCAAGCGAGAGCAAAACTGAGCACCATGTTGTCGTGTCTACTGGCTCAGGCACAGGCACAGCTGTCGTTGTCTGGGAGAAGCTCGTGCAGCCATTGCTCGATCGGCTAGTATCGAGCGACCCTGACTATCACGACGACTATTATGAGGTTTTCAAGACGACTTCCGAAGCAAGCGTAGCAGAATTGACACAGAATGTCTTGCTGCCAAAGGCCAACGAAGGCGTCGCCCAGTCGATATTACTGCTTAGTGGCGACGGTGGTATCGTGGACATTGTCAATAGTCTGCTTGCCGGCGAACGATCTGCGGCATACGTGAAGCCGACAATATCTCTCTTACCTCTGGGCACCGGTAATGCTCTGGCAAACAGCTCCGGGATCACCGGCGACAAGACTTTGGGCCTTCGAGCTATGCTGCAAGGCACGCCTAAGGCGCTCCCGCTCTTCCGCGCAAAGTTCTCACCTGGTGCGAACTTGCTCGTCGACGAAGGTCGGCGAGAAGAGCCTCTGCATAGCGTGATCGAAGGCTGCCCAGTTGCGCACGGAGCTGTAGTATGTTCCTGGGGTCATCATGCAGGACTTGTTGCGGACAGCGACACTACCGAGTATCGCAAGCACGGCTCTCAACGATTCCAGATGGCTGCAAAAGAGGCGCTGTTCCCGTCTGACGGCTCGCCTCCACATGCATACAAGGGCCATGTTTGTGTTCGCCGACCAGGTAGAGACGAATGTGAAGATGTACCACGATCTGAACATGGCTACATCCTTGTAACGTTCGTGGGCCAGCTCGAAGCAGGCTTCACCATCAGCCCAGATTCAAGACCGCTGGACGGCAAGCTTAGGCTTGTACATTTCGGTGCCTTGAGCGGACAAGAAGCCATGGACGTGATGACCAAAGCTTTCCAGGGTGGCAAGCACGTCGACGAAGCCAGCGTCGGCTACGAGGAGATCGAAGGGCTGAAGATCGAGTTCGACGAGGACGACGCTCGGTGGAGACGACTCTGCATCGATGGGAAGATCATTCGGGTCGAGAAAGGTGGATGGGTCGAAGTAGACACTAAGGTTGACAGTGTTGTCGACCTCGTATGCAGAACGAAGTGAAGGCCGGTACAGAAATAGACCATAATATTCAAGCTTGTCTACATAGAAACCGCCGCGAGAAAACGCGGCCATACATCTAACTCCCAGAGCGTCGCCGCCCCTTCGAAGCAAAACAGTCTATGCCTTAGCAGCAGGTGGCTGCGTAACGAAACCCTGGAAGTCATTGTTCAAGACCTCTCTCGTCTTCTCGAAATACAACGGGAACCCGCCTGGCCAATTCAGCTGCTCACGCTTCTTGCCCGGGATATTCGCACCTGTTGCTAAGGTCAGTAATGTGTTTTCCATATAGCCAAACAAAACAACTTACCCATATACCAACTATTCGTATGAGGGAAGAGCGTCTTCTCGTTGATCTCCTGGATATAGTTGAACCATCTGTCCTCACCCTCCTTCGTCGCATCAAGGTACGTGATGTTCTCCTTACGAAGCTTGGCGATCGCATCAATGATCCACTCTCCTTGAAGCTCGACACAGCTTGGGCCGTTCGAGAAGGCAGTCGGGCCTTGGGCACCGTAGAGGAAGAAGTGGTTCGGGTGGCCGGACAGGGTCATGCCAAGGTACGTCTTTGTGCCTTCAGCCCATTTGTCGTTGATATCGACGCCGTTAATATCCCTCAGACCCATGTTCTTCATACCGCCAGTCACGGCGTCGAAGCCAGTGGCGAGGGCGATAATGTCAAATTCGCGGAACTTGCCATCTGCGGTAACAAGACCGTTCTCCTTGACTTCGACGACGTTGTTGTTCTTGATGTCGACGACGTCGTTATTGGGCTGGTCCATGACTTCGTAGAAGTTCTGCTCCAGCGAAGGTCGCTTGGTACCCCAGGCGTGTGGCTTCTCCATGGGTGCAAGGATGTCGCGCTTGCGAGGGTCCTTGATCCGCTGGCGAGTCTTCTTAAGCCAGAACTGCCAGGTCTCCTCGTTCGCGTCCCAGTCGAACAGCATGTCCTTGTACGTTGCGAGCCAGAACTCAAAGCCACCTCGCTCCCAGAGTCCTTCGAAGAACTTCTCACGCTCCTCTGGGGTATCGTCGAAAGTGTTCTTATCGGAGAAGTCGTATGGGAAGCCGGCGAAGGTGGTCATGCGGTGCCGGAAGAATCTAGGACGAGAGTTAGCCTTCATCACAGAGTCCACTCGTCCAAACATACTCAGGGTAGTTCTTCTTATCGTTATTCTGCTCTTCGGCGGAGATCTTGCGCTGTCTCATCGGTAGGCAGAGGTTAGGCGTCCTTTGAAAGACGGTAGTCGATGCTGCTTCCTGGCCAAGTGCTTGTGACAGCTGGATACCTGTGGCTCCGGTTCCGATAACAGCGACTTTCTTGCCCTTGACATCGACGCTACCTGATGTTAGCATGCTGAACCAAAACCAATCCTCTCAGCTCATCGTACCCGTTCTCTGGCCAGAAAGAACTGTGGTGGATCTCTCCCTTGAAGTTCTCCATGCCCTTCCAGTCCGGGAAACTTCTCTTCGCTGCGAAACCCAACGCATTGATGAGGTATGTGCATCGTGCCGTCCGGCCATCTTCAGTCTTGCATACCCACTTGTTTGCCTTCTGATCGTACTCGGCGCTGATGACTCTGCTGTCGAAGGCGACATCCTTGCTGATATCCAGCTTCTTGTCGACAAACTTAAAGTAATCCCGAAGAGCTTTCCAATCGGGATACTTCTCGGTCCATGTCCATTCCTAAGATTATCGTCAGTGAGGCTTTGCAACCGAGCATTATTTAGATCCACACACCTTCCAGATGGACGGGAAGGAGTACTCGTAGCAGGGGATGGGCGTGTCTACGCGAGCACCTGGATAGCAGTTCCAGTGCCAGATACCGCCCAACTCTGTTCCTGCTTCGTAGACCTTGACGTTCAAGCCCTGCTCGTCTCTCAAACGGTGGAGTAGGTAGACGCCTGCAAACCCGGCACCAACGATCAAAACATCTACATCGAGGTTGTCCTTGTAGCTGTCTGTATCTGTGTCCTTCGCCGCTCTGGGCTTAGTCGAGATATCGGTACGGTAAGACATGTTGTGTTCCACGTTATATTGTTCTCAAATCAATGTTTTGGAGAACGAGATGAACAGTAGAAAATCAACACAGATTGCTGGGGATATCATACAAGCATCAAAAGAAACATAGTACCTCTTATACCTCATGAACACACGACCAGTAGTGGCCATGAACCCGAGGGGCTCTAAAGCTCCACCGACGCGAGCCATGGAAGTGATTGGCGCGGACGATGTCCTTTCGACCGCCCTGATCCCATCTTGCGGAACGCGGTCGTTCTGTGGGACCTAGAGATCTAGTAGCCTATGCGGAGAGCTACGTGATGATGTAGGATGGAATTGCATCCGCTCGTGGTGGAGAAGACGAGCTGGGGTTGGGTTCGCGGAGATCCGGGGTGGGGGTTTGCGTCAAGGAAGGTGAGCCACAGTTTCCTATTTTAGAAGCCATTTTGGACGTGGATGAGGTTGAACGTAAGCTTGAGGCCCAGCTCCGGAATCGCCTTGTAGTGCGGCGTGCGCCGCATCTCGAGCACAGGAACAATCTTGCTGGCGTCCTGAAGCCCTGCTCGACACATTGAGAGGCGTTCGACTGGCGGAGAACCTTAGCATGGAACGGGAAAAGTGGAAACACAAGCATGAACATCCGTGCATTCAATCAAGGTCCGTAAGGCTGGAAGCTGTCTCCAGGCCCATGGTTCATCATTCCCATCCCCAACATACAAACTGAAGATGGACCCACCACAGTACCCCTGAGAGCCACATCTACCACCTCACATCTCGGAGAACAGGTTTCTTGCCCGTCCTAGCTATCAGTCCTTCCGCAATGTTCTCCAACAGAACGAACGCCATAAAAAGTCCCATCAAGCACTGCAATGGCATGACCACAATCCGAACAAGGAGAAGAAACCGCCGTCAATCACATCCGTACTTCGCCGTTCCGCCCGTTCTCCATCGTGTCAATCGTCCTTGAAGTGAGCATACTTGCCTGTATAGCCCTCATAGCTATCCTGGAACTCGCGATCAGTCACTCTCACACCTTCCTTGCCTGCAGCGGAAGCAGCCGCATCAGCATGTTGAAGACGAGCAATACGCTTGATCATGCTGCCCTTCTGGCTCTCGAAGTGCTTCGCAAGCAAATCGTTGAGATCCGTGGTGTCAAGAGCCTTGTCAGCAGCAGCAATTCTGGCCACAACCTCGGGATGCAGCTCATCTTGACCACGACGTGGAAGGCCGCGCTCGCAGAGGAGGACCTCGAGCTCTTTGATAGTCAAGATGCTGCGGTAGTTCGTAAGAGTGGCCTTCGTGACTTGGGGTGGCGTATTGTCAGGCATCATCGAGTCATGACGCCTCTTGGCGATCTTCTCCTTCGGAGCAGGGGTAGTGGTGGGTACATCGTCGTCTGCTGAGCTCGCACCAGCATCGTCGCTCTCGTAGAGATACACCACGCCCTCTTCCTTCTCGCCATCGGCTCTGCGAGGCTTGTCGTTGTGCCTGCGGGTAAGATCGCGGCCTGTGTAGTACTTGAAGACCGACTCTTCTTTGACCGTGATGCGACGCTTGGCGAGGACCTCCTCCCGGGCGCGCTTCTCGGCTTCCTTCCTGTGGCGACGCTCTGCCTCCTTGCCCAGCCTCCTCTCTTCCTTCATACGATTCTCCTCTCTCTGCTGCTCCATCTTCGCCTGCCGCTCCTTGATCGTTCCGAGCTTCACCTGCAGCTTACGCTCCTTCTCGTCTTCGATCTTCTTGAGACTGTTCGCTTCTGCACGTCTGACAGCATCCTTCGCTTCAGCACGGCGACGCTTATTGTCCGCAATGCGCTTGTCGCGCCTCTGAACACGACCCTCTGGGTCAGAGTCCTGCTCGAATGGTACCTCGGCAGTCCCTTCTTGCACTGCATCGAACCGCTCCCTACAAGCCTTTGCCGTATACTTCTTCTTGGCCATGGTGGCGCCAAGAGCAGAAGAGATGGTCTTCCACTTCTGCTGTTCGAGCCTCTGCAACTCTTGCTGAAACTTCTTGTCCGCGTTGTTGTGCGCCTCTTCCAGCAGATCGTCCTGTAATTGCGTTAGTGTTGCGTTTCAGAACGACTTCGACGGACCACTTGCCTCTCCTTCGTGCCAGTCGCTCAAGTTGTCATCGAGCTCCTCCGCCTCCGCCTTCTCGAGCGCCTGTCGGATCTTGCGCCACCGGCCAGCAACGGTCTTCTCGGCATAATTGATAAAACCTTCTTCGCCGAGCTTAGTCGCCACATACTTGTCGCCGTACCCTTGCTGCTTTAAAGTCTTGATTCGCCCATCTGCCTGCGCATGAGGCTTCTTTGGTGCTGCCGGTGTGGCTCCCGCGGCGAAGTGGACTTTGCGCGGCGTTGCGCCAGCTTGGTGATTCTCCTGCCGCAAAAATTAGTCAGTGGTGCTACAGTGGCTGATAACACCACCCGCAAGCGACTCTGGACTTGGAGAATATACCGATACGTCTTCGTCGCTGTCAGAGTCAACTGGGCCATCGCCAATGCCGTCTCCCATCACTGAATCGACGGCATCTATGGGTGGTCAGCAAGTCTGAATGCGCAACGTTCTCGACAATCGCGAGGAGAAAGCCGCGCTCGAAGCGGCTCTCGAGGGGCGCAAAAGGAGATCATATCTAGGAGACGTACCAGAGCGCGCAACCTCTTCCGTCCCTTCCAGGCACAAGCCGGTCTTGATGGGAGGCATTTTCGCTGGTCGTGGCGTAGATGTTGGTCGCGCGAGCGCGAAATTGACTTTGTTGGAGCAGGCCTGCTTTGAATACAGTGGTGAGGGTGTGGAATGGGGAGTGCCCTATGTTGGGGTTAAAGGTTGGGAGAGATAGTCGAGGTGCAAGGCTTGTGTCGCCTTGTAACCTCGAAGTTGTTGCAGGTTGGTGGAGGAAATTTCTGACGTCGGTTGTGGAAGAAGTTTCAGGGGCTGTGCAGGAGGGAAAGGAGGCTAACGGAGCACAACTTTGTGTGTTGCGCCGGCAACCAATGATCCCATGACTCACCGTTTGCACGGGGGGCACATGACGGTAGGGTGAATGCTCGCTCCTGCCAATGTCCCCTGATTTTCACGTGATGTTGCTGTTACTTCTTGTGAAGCTTCGTCGATGTCTCGGACGTCGTTGTGAAGCTGAGTCGATGTCTCGTATCGTTCTCACGAGGTCCCGTCGATGTATCGTACGTTCCTCGGACGTTCGTCGATGTTCTCATGACGATTCGTCGTGGCCGTGTCCCGTACGATTGCCGGACTGGTTTGCTCGTCGTGCGACTGGTGCTGGCTACGCCGATGCTGGGCAATGACTTCTGCTCCCTGGGGACCTCAATACTCTGTCCAATTAAAGCTTGTGTGGAAGCTCTAATGCACAGGAGCATTACGAAAGTGGAAGATCGCAAGACTCTGTGATGAGGGGAGGCACGCTTGGAAAGGGGGATTTGAATGTTTGGGATACCGACTGACACATCTCACTTTTAGCAGGGTTTCAAGCCACCTTATGCGATATGTTGCCGAGCAAATGCCACCGACTCGTGCCTCTGGGTTGAAATAGCTTCTGTTCATCCGCTTGTGCAGGTATCCAAAGCACTGATATGCGCCAAGTGGTTCTCTCTCGCGCAGCCATGATGGGCGCCGCCAGAGTTGACGTTGGGCCGACTTGTAGACGACGCCTCGTGCAGCCAGTGCAGCTCCCCGCATGCTCGAGAGTCGATGTTCTCCCGATATATGTTCCTAAGGACCCCAGCAAGGTGCCAGCAGGTGCCCATCAGCACGATACAACGATCGTATCGGCGGCCGATGCTATCGCAAGGACACTTGGATGCAGTCGCAGCTGCAGTAGAGTCGCGACTTCAAATCAGCAGCTGAAGTTCACTTCTCTCTATGCACGTCCCCAGGGAGCCGAATAAAGTGATATAGCACGCACACCAGGTGCTGATGCTATCGCGGAAAAGGTTTGGGCTTTCACTTGTTTGTGGCTGTAGAGTGGAAGTTCGCTTTCACATGGAGTTCACCTAACGCACGGACTACCTATTTCTTCCAGCTTGATCCCTGCCCGTCCATACGTCACAGCCACACTCCCGCACTGTGACGTCGCCGTGGAAGAAACCATTACGCCACTACTGTGTAGCAACCACGAGGGCACGGCAGAGGCAAAGGAATACTTGTAGACTGTAGCTTTGCAAGCTCCCAACTTGGTAGGTGTCATCTTATCTTCTCCTCCATCATCTTCACGATTCCACATTTCTGTTACTCTCCAAGATGGCCTCCTCGTACTTCACCCTACCCTCATTCGCGAGAGCCAAGAAGAACAAGGAAGATCTTGAGAAGACAAATCCGCAGGAGCCTGTGTTAAAGGACGAGGACGAGAAGTTCCTGGAGAAGCATATCTCCACGGATGAGGCTGCCAAAGCACAGCAGAGCGACGACGCTACTGCCACGAAGATAACAGATGATGGCGAGGTGAAGGAGGTTTCAAAGGAAGAGGCGGGCGGCGATGTTATTGTGCCTGAGACGCAGCCTGAAAGTAATGTAGACGGTGGAGATGGAGCGGCCGACGCGGGCGGCGAGCAGGCTGTAGAGCAGAAGGAGGAGCAGAAGGAGGAGCAGAATGCAGAGGGAGGAGCAGAGCAAACCACCGAGCAGACCATGGATCAGACTGCGGATCCTGCTGCCGACGATCCTTCATACGATGACAAGATGAAGGAGAAGGGTGCCGAAGCGAAGAAAGCCCGGAAAGCGAAGAAGGGTGGTATGGATCTGCCCAGTCAAGAGGAGGCAGAAGCTGCCACGCGCGGCTTCGGTGCGGAGGCGAGTGCAACGGAAGACAAGTCACAAGGCGAGAAGCGGACGTGGAAGTCATACATCGCCTCCGTTCGACCTGCCTCCAGGAAGGGTAATGAAAGCACCGCGGAAAAGCTGCAAGATCAACCGAGTAAGGAGAGTCCTCAGACGACAGAAGGCAAAGGCGAATCAACAGATCAACAATCGAAAGCCGAAGGCGAAGCATCCGACCAACAATCACCCACCTCATCCCGCACCTGGACGCAATATGCCACTTCAATCGTGCCTCCTATGCCTACCATACCCTCTATCCCTACATCGTGGAAACCTAAGAAAGCCGACCCGGATGCTCAACCTCAGCCAGTATACAACGAAGACGGCACTATCAACGACACCGAGACTGCCGCCCAGCAAGAACGCGAAGTCAGCGTTCTTCTCGACAACCTGAACCTCAGCAGTATCAACAATCGTGTCTTCCCACTGACCGCAGAGACGCAAAAGTACTACGAGCGCTTCGCGCAATGTTTGAAAGACAGCATCAATGGTGTGCCGACGGCGTACGAGGATATGGACAAGCTGATGAAGGAGGCCGGACCGAGACTGGAGCAACAGTTCAAGAGTATGCCACCATTTGTACAGACGTTGGTGAAGAGCTTACCGGCGAAGATGGGTGGCGTGGTTGGGCCGGAGTTGTTCGCTATAGCTGGTAAGTCGAAAGAAAAGGCTCTCCGAGACAGCATCACGCATCAGGCTGTGCTCTGGAGTCTTTCAAGCTTGATGCTAGGTTCGAGACACTTGCTAACACTTCTATCTACCACTTCAGGTGATAAACCACGGAACGATATGAAGACTAGGATGGAGGCCGCCAGCCGCCCCGGAACGACCGATAGTGGGATCAGCCTGCCAAGTGGTTCGGCGGAGAAGAGTGAAGTTGCTGAGGGCGAGGACGGCAAGAAGAAGAAGCGCACGATTCCAGGATTGAAGAGTCTCGTTGGGGAGAAGAGCGCTGTGGCAGGTATGCTGAGGAGTGCGGTTACATTCTTGCAGACGCGATTCCCACTGCTGGCGAGCACGACTAACGTGGTTATGTCGCTTGCGGTGTTCAGTAAGTCTTTTCCCACCAACGAGAGTTGTTGCGAGATACTGACTAGTGGTCGTAGTACTCATGTTCGTCTTCTGGTACTGCCACAAACGCGGCAAGGAAGTACGACTTGCTAGAGAAGCTGCAGAAGCAGAAGGTGGCGATGAAGCAGAGATTGAAGAGGTCGAGACCAGCGACGAAGAGGAAGACGGCGAACAAAAGACAATCGAAGAGAAAGGGGCACCCGAGGACAAGGACGATGCCGAAGCACAACCTGGCGACGACAACATCGAAAGAGAGATTAACGAGAAAGCCGACGCTCTCAGCCAGCCAAACCCGAGCGAAGTGCTGCTGCCAGGAGCTGAAGGTGCGAAGCAGGATGCTTCGGCTGGTGAGCAGAAGACGGATGGGCAGTAGAGCTTGGCGTACACGGTACGATGTTATGATTACCACCACGGCCAAGAATGATATCCACGGTTGCGAAGGCGCATTGGGAAGGATCGGCGACTTTATGTAGATCAGCAATTGATGTTTTTTTGCTTAGGTTTCCAGGTGAAGACGCTCCTCGTCAATCATTATGTGCTCACGTAGATCGCAATGACTAGAAAAGATGGGAGAAATCGCACATGCGTTGATGATCTCGCTAGTTCAGAACCTGCTGTGTTCTGCTGTGCTACATTTAAATTGCATCTATGTGCTCTCTAATATCATTACAACTCCAAGACCTTTAAGGAAAGTCAAGAATTTCAAGTAGCGCCTCCATATGCTTCCTCATTATCCCAAGGTGGTTGATGCTGTTCATTACGCATCAAGCAACCAGACCGATTCCTGTTCGGCACTATGCAGGCGACAAGCAATCACGAGAGGCGTCTATAACACTGCAAGAGCAGCGATGAGAGCCAGGCCAGCGATGCTGGATCCAGCCTTGGCGGCTCCACCAGTCGCAGGCACGATCGATGGGTAGCTACCGCCGGTCTGGGTGGCAGCGAAGGAGGTGCCGAAGGTGGTGCCGTAGGCTGGAGGAGCACTGCCGCCAACTGGACCAGCGGTCGACGTCGGGTATGCTGGAGCGGCACTTGGTGCACCGGCACCGAGACCGACAGAGGCTGAGGTTGTACCAGCGACGGTGATGGTGTTGGTAGTGAGCTGAACCTGGGGAACGGTGACGGTCGTGACCAAGTTCGTGGTGTAGCTGCTGCCAGTGATGGTTTGGCCAACAGAGACACCGGTGCTGTAGGTCGCTGGGACCACAACGCTCTGCGAGTACGTGATGGTGGTGCATGGCGCGGTTGGGCCAGCTGGGGGAGCGGTAGTCGCCGGGCTGGTAGTCACTGGGCTGGACTCAACAGGTGTCTGACCTGGGGGTGCAGTGGTGATCGGGCTAGTCTCAACCGGCGTGGCAGCTGGAGGAGCTGGAGTGACGGTGCTCGGGCATGCGGTGATAATGGCAGGGTTGCTGGGGATATGAGGCGCGCAAAGACCCATAAGGTAGGAGGCAGCGGCTTGAGTGTCCTCTCCACCCCACGCGGAGATACATCCCATGACGTTCTTGATAAACTTCTCGCTACCGCAGAAGCAGTTGGAGTCGGCGTTGTCCTTGCAATTGGAGATCCACATCCAGGTGTTCAGGCACTTGGGGAGAGTCTCCGGGCAGTTGGGAGTCGGGTAGGATGTTGGCGCGGTCTCGCTGGCGGTTGCAGGAGTTGTCACATCAGAGACTGGGCAGACTGTGGTCGAGATAGCAACAGTCTCAGTGACGACGGTGGAGTGGTCTGCAGGGCAGTCGGTGACGGTTGCTGCGCAAGAGGTGATAGTCCGCTCGGTCGTGCTGTAGACGGTGCTGGTGGTGTATCCTGGTGGCGCGGAGCTAGTGACTGGCGAGGCAGACGACGACGCGGAACCGTATCCTGGGATGCCTTGAGTGCTGGACTCGCAGCCCTTGCCGTAGCATGGGGCCGACGCGGACGCGCTTGGGATCAGGGAGGAAGAGACCGGCGCAGTGACGCTTGACACCGAGCACGACCCGCCGTAGCAAGGAATGGATGCTGAGGAGCTCTCGACAGGCACGGACGAGACTGGCGAAGTCTCGCTCGAGCATGAGCCGCCGTAGCAAGGGATGGATGCTGAAGAGCTGATGACAACAGTGGAGCTCGAGATTGGTGCGGTGGAAACGCTGGATGAAGGGACACCTGAGTAAGAACCGGGGGTTTGGGAGTAACCAGTGGCGGACGACGAGGTGATGACGGAGGAGCTCGACACAGCACCGGTAGAGCTTGGGAACGAAGAAGAGCTCGAGCAATCGTTTCCGTAGCAAGGTGCTGATGAGCTTGCCACAGGCACGGAGCTTGAGACTGGTGCAGTGGAGACACTGGATGGCACTCCGCTGTACGAACCAGGAGTCTGAGAGTAGCCGGTAGCACTGGTGGAAACGCTGGATGGAACTCCGCTGTATGAACCGGGAGTCTGGGAGTACCCGGTAGCGCTGGTGGAGGAGTATGAAGGCACAGACGAGGAAGACGATCCGCAGTGGAAGCCGACGCTGTGCACACCAATCGAGCAACCAGATGGCGCGTTCTTGCCTGGCTTGAATGTCACACTCTTTGCACCACCGCACTGGGTGTTTTGGACGATAGCTCCCTCGGACGAACATTGGTGTGTCTCCGTGCAGGTAGAGCCGTCGGGCATCCCGTATTCGCAGTCGATGTCGGCGTCCTGAGAAGAGGAGATCTGCATCTCGTTGATGGACATGGAGTCGTCGTGCGAGCAGGACATCGATGGGGCATCGTCGAGGTTACCGGAGATGCACTTGCTCTGGAAGCTGCGTTTGCTCATGACATCACGCTTGTTGGGGGAGTCGCCGCAGCTGAATCCAGAGAAGTCGTTGCTGCCGTAGGAGCTGAACGATCCTGGGTTGAGGCCAGCCCAGTCATAGCCGCCCTGTTGAGATGGAGAGCAGTGGTTGTCGGTGTTGCCTGGGCAGCTGTATGATCCAGCATCGCCCCAACCGCCGGCGGACACCTGTGCCGCAAGTCCAGCGACAAAGATCGCTGCAGAGTTCTTGTACTGCATGATGGCGGTTTCAAGGAGTAGTGGGAATGTGTATTAAGTACTAAACGAGGGACGAGGGCAGAGGAAGCGAGTGACTCTGCTGGCTCAAGGAGTGTATTCTTCCTTATTATGAAAGAGACTGGAAGACACGAGAGGAAAGCGTCTGTATGGGGAGAGAAGGAGTCCAAAGGAAAGAGAGGCTCTTCTGTACCTTTTTGTTCTGTCTCTAAGCTGCCGCTGTCTTTCCCCGTGACGGCCGTGTAGCGAGAAGGAGTCGCTCCACCGAAACAATGGTCCATGAGTCTTTGCTCCACCAGTCGGAGCCCTAAGAAGCGTTGACCAGACGGAGAGACACGCTCTGTGTGGATGTAGGTGACAGATCGAAGTCACCCTGGAACGTGCGTGTGCGACCACGAAACGTGGGCACTAGACTTCGACCGCGCTAATGCAGGAACAGTCGCTACTGGTCGGTCTCTCCTGTTTCAGATCGGCAGAGAATAGCCTACCGAACGTGTGGCTGAACGGCGGCCGTTTGAATATCGACAAGGGAAAAAAATAGGCATAGAATCGCATAGTACCTGTACATCGCACCAAATCGGCCGACTTTGAGTGAAACGGAGAGCTCATTGTGACATGTTGATGAAATGTGTCTTGCAAGAAGCCAATAAATGCCCAAAATAGGCGAGTCCTCCACGGAGAAAGACACGGCGAGCATCGGATGGCTATTCGTGTGGGTTTCAAAGGCCCACCTCAAGGCCTGGCCTGCCACTTCGCGCGCGGCTTCCGCTCCCTACTTCTTGGGAGCCAATGACATGCTCTCCTGCACTACCGATCTCATCCTTCTGCTACAATACCTTACATTTGGATCGACAGCGGCTCCACGTATTCGTAAAGACCTTATATACCTGGCAGTGCATAAGAGAGATCGTCCTTCATATTGGCTCTCCTCGCAACCGAGAAAAATGGTCAACCCAACATCAGGGAGTGTAGTCGCTCGAGAAGGCAGAGAACGTACTCGCCAGCCAAGTCGGACGCCATCGATTCATCATATCAAAGTAGTATACACACATACAACCCAGATTTCTCCCAATCCGCAAGCGATCTGCAGCGCAATATCAAGTTCTGTAGTTGCGCGAGACGACTTCCCATTCAAGCTTCCCGTGCTGATCGCGCCGTGCAATACCTCACTTGTCCTTATCCTTGTCGAGCATCGTGCTACGGCTCCGTTGCGTCGCGGTCAAAGAAGTCTATGAGACTGGCAAGGCCGTTGAGAAACGTATAGAGGTCGTCCGGTAGCACCACATCGTAGTTCGCGGGCCCCTCGCTCGTCCACCACTTCCACACCTGTTGCAGGATCCTGCACGAGTAGTACTGAGCCTCGAATTGCGCCCAGAGGTGCACCAGTTTCCAGGTATTCGGACTTTCAAGGTCAATAACAGTACCCGTGTCGCTATGTCGAGGTAGTGGAATGCCGAGTCTGTCCATTTCAGCCACCGTCATCTCCATGATAAACATCCTTTGCGCGCGCGACGTGATTTGACCATCTGCATAGGCCGTAATGGACTGTAGCTGTTGCGCCAGATGCTGCAACTTATCGTTGATTGTTTTGACGGAGGCCTTCTCGATTCTGTTCGAAACGACACGGACGCCGCTTCTCTTGTACTCCAGCAGAGCCGCTGATGGCGAAGCAAGCAATATGAGCAGCTGAGCCACTTCCCGATAGTCCGCACCAATCTTCCAGGCCGTCGAACGACTGGGATCGTCGAGCAGAAACGGAAGGTACATCTCCAGCTCCTCTATGGCGTCCGTAGAACCGTGGGCTCTCGCCGAGGATTTGAGCAGGTCTCTGACCTGGTGAATTGGCTCCGACACACGTGAGTCAAGCTGTAGTACGACTTGGCCCTCCCTTCTGCTGATCCTGAGCTGTTGCAGCTCTTCGCTCCATCGGCTGATGTCGTACAAGTCGCGAAAAGCCTCGTACTCTTCCGGCTCGAATTGGCCTGCTTTGCATCGTTGGCGTGCCTCCGGTAGCATACAAGAGTGCTTTTCTATCTGGTAGGCACAACCGAGCAGATCCGGCTCGCGCTCGTGGATCGCCATAGAATTGAACTCGTGAAGGTGCAGCCCGGAGTCACTCGTATCTGTGTAGTCATCCATGGCGTTGAGCATAGCAATCCTGACCGGCGCCTGGAAGTTGAAGACCAGAAGATCCGAATCATCAGTGAAGATAATGCCGCCGTTCTCTGGTGAGGCGAGAGCTGCTTTTTGGGCGGCAGCGGCACAGTATGGGTCCGCTTCGCCGTTGACAAGCCATGTCTTGTCGGCGTACTTGCTTGCGAAGAGCGCTTCTACCACTAGGAAGACCAGAAAGGGCGGTGGCGGCCTACGTTTGGATGGCAGAGTTAGCAAGCGTCTCGAGATTTTGATTGAGCTTTAGACGCCTCAAAGTGCTACATGGCCCTCGATTGCGTCTCAGAGAACGCTTCTAGTCATCGGACTTACCGTGCTCTTGTGGTCCGGTTGTGGTTCTTCTGAATGTTGATCATGTTGTTGATATAAATTTGCATCCGTTGATGGCGGGTCTCTCTTTTGTAACGTGGGAGCGCGCCATCGAAGTAGATGCCTTCGCTGAAGAGAGTCGCTAGTCAACAATGGGGATGCAGGTGGGTGGGTTACGACTTACATCTCGAAGTTGAAGGTTTGTAATTCGTCAAGCCAGTCAATCACATTCTTGCCGATTGCTCGACAATCAGCGTTCGTGAAGATGATACTGTCTGTTGTACCATTTTTGCCCTTTCTCAGAGTGTAGAGTCGGTGAGCAAGCGATGGGCCATCAATAATTGCTGGTACTCTACTCTCTGGGTCGGCGATGTATGGCCAGATCGTGGTTTTGCAGTACTGGTGAAGCTGGATTGCCAGCCCTTTGATCCCCATGTTCAACCTTCTCCGGGGTCAGAGGGCTCGTTCCACGGCTTCGACCGCGACTGTAATGGCGGCACCACAAGCTGCATCAAGGAGAACGTTACCGCCGCTGCCGTCGCTTTCCGGTTTTCTCCTGGGTCAGAGCTCTCGATCTAACGCGCCAACTCCGAGTGTAGTGGCGGCACTTCCACCTCTATCGAGGAGAACAACACTGCCGACGCTGCCGCTACGTAGCCTAATATTCCAATACGTAGGAGATTGATGTGCCTACCTTCAGTGTCTCGAGGTAAAATAAAGAGAGCTTCGTACTCCTTTCATGGTGCAGGATTGATCAGGGTGCAATCGGCTTACTGGAATTGTTGTTCTCGATCATGCAGTCGATGAAGATTGATGTGAAGTGGTGTTGAGATAGCTCGGTCGATAGTTTATCCGGCCTAGCTCCTTTGGGCCCCATCTCGAAGCCCGAGCGATTCTGGACGACAGTGCAGCGAGAACACACGAACAACCCACACCACACCACTCCTCGTCACATGCTTCTATTCTTCGCTGACACCCAACGACCTCGACTGCGGCCAACGTTCCCAATGTGTGCGCCGTATCGATGAGTCTCCCTCCCTCCTCTCCCTCTCCCAACAACCCCGTCTCGAATCCAAACCCCACCGCCGCACCTTCGAGCTCGCGAAGCACGAGACCACAAGGCTCCGCGTGGAACACCTCGAGTAACCGCCAAGCGTCTCGTCGAGGCATACCGCCCATCTCCACCGGCAGCGCGAGTGATTTGAGAGTAGGAAGCTCAAGTGATAGCCCGTCACGAGCAGGATTCGGGTCACCCACAAGCCTCACCTTCAACACTGCTGCTGTTGGCGCAAACCGTCAGGTGACCAGCAGGCAGTCCTCAAACTCATCGACCACCTCCTTCGCCTCACCGACGGGCTCAAGCTACGCCACAGCACCTTTCCACAGTGGAAGTCGCTCGAGGGCTGTCACCTCCTCCAGCAGTCCGCGGCTTGCTTCCTCTCTTGCCAGCTTGGCATTGGCATCGCAGCCCAGTGCCAGCGGTGCAGGTGTGGGCTCAGGCAGCTCTCGACTCGTCAGGCATTCACCGTCCCTTTCACTATCCACCACTGGCTCACCAGTCTCCGCGACCGCACCTCAAAGCGTGGGTGGCCAGCTCACTAGTCTGGTCATCACCCAACTGAACATTCTTCTGAGCACGCTCAAGGAGAACAACTTCGATATACAGGCCATCAGGATTCGGAACCTCGTTGATGAGAACGGCATGGAAGTCTTCACCACATTCTTCCGGCGCTTGCTGCAAAGTAATGCGTCGACAATATTTCCGGGCGCCGCACGTCCGCAGGCGACAGGTGACACTAATGGGCAGTTCAAGCTTCTGGTAGACGAAATGGCAAAGATCTCGAAAGATTCACAGCAGGCGGAGAAAATTGCACAATCACTCGACACGAATGAAAGCGATCTCTTTCGCGACTTCGACCTCTCGACGTTCATCGATCACTTTAGATTGAGTCCAGTTGCCAAGATTGCGCTGGTTCTACCTATCCGCTCAGCATCTAAGCCCGATCTCAGGTCTAAAGGTATCACAGATCGAGTTGAAACTCATTGCAACAACAAACTTGCTGACCTGTGATCTATCTAGCCGATGCGATCCTCACAAACAACTACCAAACCTTCCTACAAGCCGTTGCTTCACCGAGCCCTCAAACAAGTGAATACCCCGAAGACGTCTCACCTGCTGTCCTCGCAACACTCGTCGAACGCTTGATTCAGGAGCCACCTCGAAACTGGGCCGAAGACCAGCGTGAAAGCCTCATTCTTGCGATCAAACTAAGATACAACCGCATGGGCACAAGAATACCGCCATCGCTTGAGTCGACCATGTTTGTGCTGGATCTGCTTGAGGCGCAGGACAGTAGGCTAGCTCGCTTGGTGCAGCGTGCAGGTCCCAGAGGAACATCCAGTCTCGATGCCTGCAAAGAAATGCTGGCTGGCGTGCAGACTCGGGATATATCATACCCACAAATCGCCAATGCACTTCTGTTCGTGGTGTGCGCGCAGAATGGAGAGCCGTACGATGCTGGAGTCTTCGTTGAAGGTCTCCATCAACACGCAGCTGGACCCAAGATCGACTGGACCGATGTTGTGCAAGGATTTGACAAAGATCAGCTCCGAGTGACAAAGCGGCAATTCCTGGCTCTTTACAATGCATTACTGCCCCTTGCAAGCGCGAAGTTCGACATCCAGAGCCTATGGAGCGGGCAATGGCAGTTTCCGGAGACCCAACTCAGCTTTGTGGTCGCGTTCCTTTCGACCCAGCCACAAGAGCTCGACGTGACGCAAATACCGAACCTGAGACAAGCATTCAACGTTGAAGACTTCGAAGATGGGCCCGACAGTGTCAAGGCATTCGCAGTTGAGGCCATCAAACATCCACTGGTGTCGAAGGACGCCACCGAAGCACTGTTCACCATGATCTTTAGGTCGCAGGAAACCTACAACCATGCACAGATGCTCGGCATACCCGATTCCATCATCAACCCAAATATGACCATCTTCGTATGCGCAGCTTCAGCAGTCCCGAAACCATGGGCTGCGTTACAGGACCAAGCGCTGAAACAGCTCTTCTATCCATTTCTGTTGAAGCACCACCAGAACTACGACTTCGTTATGCACTCACTCTGGCTGCACGATAGGACCTGGGTGGCTGCTCGCATGGTCGAGTTCTACCAGCAGGACCCAATGCTGTTACAGCTGATATTCGATCATGCCCAGGAACAGGGTTGGCTCGATCTCTTACTCACCATACAAAGCAGTTTTGCCGTCGATCTCGCTACGTATGCACATGGTAAAGGCCACTGCAACCTCGAAGAATGGGCTCAGCCACACGTCAGCACCATGGGACCGCCTGCGTTTGCCAGAGCCATTCAGGACTTTCTCAGGACGAAGCTTGATGATGAGTCTGCGGTGCAACGCGCACGTTCGGGCTCCCCACACGAAGTGGTAAATCCGCAAACACAACCACTGGCCATCAAGACCATATACCTGCTCCTATTACTCATCAACGATGCCCTCCCAGATGAAGACGTTGGGCCATTTTTTCGTCAGTGTCTTGGCGTCTACCCACGGCTCTTCAACTATGGTGATGTTGAGAAGATTGACGACATCATCGAAGCCAATGGCAATACCGAGCTCGGCCACGTCCTTCCGGAAGAGACAAGTGGCGGGATGGAAGAACAGTACAAGGCCATGTACGGTGGCACAACGAGCCCTGATGAGCTGATCACACAGCTCAAGCGATGGAAGGAATCAGAAAACCCGGCAGATCAGGACTTGTTCGCTGCGATGATGCACGGCCTGTTCGACGAGTACAACTGCTTTGGAGAGTATCCCAATGAGGCTCTCGCCACCACTGCCGTGCTCTTCGGTGGACTGGTGCAGTTCCATGTGCTTTCTGCCGTGGCCGAACAGGCTGCCATATACATGATCTTCGAGGCTGTGCAAGGCTGGGGACCCGATGACTCGATGTACCGGTTCGGGCTGCAGGCGATGGTGCACTTCGTTCCGAGACTGGCCGAATGGCCTCATCTTGCGGAGAGAATCTTGCATACTCCAAGTCTACAAGACACGCAGGCAGTGGACGCTGCGCAGAAAGTACTCGATGACTTGCAGCAGGAGAACGCGGCAACCAACGGCGACACCGTCAACGGCATCACTAATGGTACGCTTGACGATGAGTTCCCGGTCGATGCTCCCAATCCACCATTTTCTAGCATCCAGATCGACCCACCTCTTCGTCCGGATGTCTATGAGGACCCGGACGAAGAGGCCTCCGACAAGGTCATGTTTGTGCTCAACAACGTGTCTAAGCGCAACATGGAAGAGAAGTTCAAGGATCTTCAAAGCGCACTTGAGGAGAAACACCACCATTGGTTCGCGCATTACTTGGTTGAAGAGCTGGCAAAGACACAGCCCAACTTCCAGGGGTTGTATCTGCAGCTGCTAGAAAGCTTCGACAAGAAGATCCTCTGGCAAGAGGTGCTACGGGAGACATATGCCAGTTGTGCCAAGATGCTAAACGCCGAGTCGACTATGAACTCCTCGCTGGATCGGAATAGCCTCAAGAACCTGGCGGGCTGGCTTGGGTCGTTGACACTGGCGCGTGATCAACCGATCTTGCACCGCAACCTGTCATTCAAAGACCTGCTATTTGAAGGTCAAGACACTCAGCGCCTCATTGTGGCCATCCCGTTCGCTTGCAAGGCATTGCACTATGCGAAGGACTCCAAGGTATTCAAGCCGCCAAATCCCTGGATCATGGAGTTACTCTCCATGCTCAGCGAACTATACCACTGCTTTGAGCTGAAGCTGAATCTGAAATTCGAGATCGAAGTCTTGTGTAAGGACCTCAAGCTCGACATCAAGGACATTGAGCCAGCGGACATGATCCGGAATCGTAGACTGATTCAGGAGAACAACTTGCTGCAACACTTTGCGACAGATGGTCCCGAGGGATTCGGTGATGTTCACATTATGGGTCTGTCGAAGAGAGCGCCCAACGAGCGCTTCTCACCTGAGGCAGTGATCCAAGCCATTCCAGATCTCGGCGGTTTGCTGCAGATTCCACAGGCTGCTGGAAATGTCACGCAGCCACAGCTTCGAACCATCTTCGTCAACGCTGCTCAGCAAGCCATCTTCGAGATCATTGCTCCCGTAGTTGAGCGCTCCGTCACTATCGCTGCAATCTCTGCTGCCGAGCTCATTCAGAAAGACTTCTCTGCCGAGCCCGATGTCGACAAACTGCGATCAAGTGCTCACACGATGGTGAAGTCGTTGTCTGGCAGCCTGGCATTGGTCACCTGCAAGGAGCCTCTACGCATGAGCATCATGAACAACATCAGGATCCTGGCGTCTCGCAACTTACCAGAGCAATTGCCGGAAGGACAGATCATCATGTTCGTGAACGACAACATCGATACCGTTTGTGGCCTTGTTGAGCGTGCGGCGGAAGAGCATTCGAAGGCTGAGATCGATGCGCAACTGGCCGAATACATGGAAACTCGTCGCCGACACTCGGCGGACAGGCCAAATGAGCCCTTTAACAATCCGCCTATCAGCAGGTGGGCTCAGCTCATTCCAGAGCCCTACAAGCTAGATCTCAATGGCCTGAACAGGCAGCAATTGGCGCTCTACGAGGACTTTGGACGACAAGCACGGATTACTCCGGCACAGCATGCCAACAATCAGTCGCAGGACAACAACCGCCAGATTCCGGACGTGCTCACAGACAGCTACCTGCCTAGCTTGACACCGGGTGAAACACCTGCCCTGCCGAGACAGACGCCGCAACAGCAGCGCATGCATCCTGCACAAGGACCACAGGGCCAGCATCAGGTGAATGGCTACGCCAGCACTCCCGACCTCTATGCCAGGGTCTTGCAGTTGTTACAGGAGCTTCAGCAGGCGGCTCGTGAGAGCCCCGAAGAGCACATTGGCGAGGTTGGAGAGGACTCGCCTATCCGCCGCATTTTTGCGCAGCTTCACGGTCTCATAAGCAGTGTGGGCGACAGCCAGAAAGATGCGCTCTGCAGCTGGACGGGTGAGGAGTGCTTCTATCCAATCTTCGATGCTCCGCAGAAGCGACTGGAGATCGAGGTCTTCGTCCGCTTGTTGAAGCATCTCAGCGAGCTGTCGTTGACTGCTGGCCGGGACATCGTTATGCGACTTTCCCAGATTGTCGAAGTGGACAAGGATGACCGGATCTTCGACGGGGGTGTTGTAGTGGCACTGCTCGCCGAGCATTTATTTGACATGCAGCACGTCGACAATTTCACATCGAAGGCTTTGCGTCAAAGGAACCCACTTGTGCTAGGTTTCCTGAACGGTTTGCTAGATGAAGTACTCCTCGGCGACGTGCCGGTCGCACTCAGGTCGGACTTCGTGTTTACTTACGAAGCGCTGTGCCAGCGCCTGATGGAAGAGCCTGGACTCGACAACGGCCGTGAGATCATGTCGAAGTTGCAGGCGCCGGTCGGTCATGCGAATGGTGTGCCGAGTCCGCCACAGGACGAGAAACACGATCAGCTTGAGTATATGTTCGAAGAATGGATCTGCCTACAGCGCAAGGACACATCGGAGAGGTCGTACGTCGCTTTTGTGCGTCAGCTGCATGAAGGGCGCATGCTCGCAGACCCCAACGACGCGGCAGCCTTCTTCCGCGCCTGCCTGGAGATGTCCTCGAACCAGTTCACTCGAGCGTCCAGCCAGCCATGGGGCAGTCAAGATGCCCCATACGTCTACATCGATGCGCTGGCGAAGCTGATAGCCTACATGGTTGTCTTCCAGAATCCGCCGGATGGCGAGCCACCGGTGCCGAAGCGCAAGTCGCTTGATACCATCATGCACTTGGTCGTTCTCGTTATGAATGACGATCAGGTTAAGCTGCGTGAGCAATGGAATGGACGGCTCTACTTTCGCCTCTTCTCCACTTTGCAGTGCGAGCTGCATGACGCGAGGCATCACATTGGCCCTGAGCAAGAACAGGAGCTTGCGCAGGTCTTCGCGCTGTCCCTGCAGGTAATGCAGCCCGAGTATTTCCCGGGCTTCGCGTTCGGCTGGCTCGCCCTGCTCGGCCATCGCCTGTTTGTGCCGCAGATGATGACTAGCCGCGCCCAATCTAATGGTGGATGGCAGAGTTACGCAGAGCTGTTGAAAGTGCTCTTCTTGACACTGGGCAAGATGCTGAACGCGCCAGAGACGCCAGCCATCGTTCCAGACTTCTACCGGGGCGCTACTCGCCTCGTTCTGATGCTGCATCACGACTTTCCCGGGTTCCTGCTCGAACACCACGTCCTGCTCAACAGCAGCATTCCTGTCACCTGCTTTCAGCTGCATAACGTTGTGAACAGCGCAATCACAGGAGCTCTCCTCACCCAGCAGCCCGATCCTTTCTCAACGGGCCTCAAAGTCAATCGCCTGGAGCAGATCCGACAACAGCCAACCATTGGAACGAATCTCGAGAAGACCTTGAACGAAGCCGGCATCAAAGACGCCCTTCAGCGATGCTGTGCAGGGAACAACGAACTCGCTAGCGACGAGCTCGACATCGTTCTGGCCGCCATCGAGCGCGGCCCAAACATGAATGCGAAACTCCTGCTTCTCAACACCATGATCGCCTTCGTCGGTATCAACGCCACTTCCACCTCATCCTCCTTCTCGGCCGCCGGCGCACCTGCTCTGCTCCTCAATCGTCTACTGAAGGAGTTGCAGCCGGAGTTGCGATACTACCTCGTCACGGCGATGCTCAACCAAGTCCGCTATATCAACGCACACACGCATTACTTTAGCACGGCTTTGCAGCACTTCTTCACGTCTGGGGATGAGGCGCTGCAGCAGACGATGATGCGTGCCATCTGCGAGCGTCTGGGCGTGCCGAGACCGCATCCGTGGGGTTTGATCGTTATGGTGCTGGAGCTGGTTAAGAATCCGGGTGTCAATGTGTTTGAGCTGAGCTGGATGAAGGGGGCGCCGCAGGTGGAGAGCATGTTGAGGGGGCTGGTGCAGAGTCAGGAGAGGGTTGGGATATCTTAGAAGGAACCAACAAGATTCATCACGCTCCAGATGCTGCTAGGTTTGACAGGCGAAAGGGTCTACGATGAGTAAGAGAGCAGTTGAAAAGATGGGGGAGGTTTCTGTGATTCGAGAGGCTTGCGTTATGGAGTTTGGACATGGTGTTCTTACCCCGAGGCATGGACACGGATGGACACAAGGGACACGAAAAGCTGGCATGGGCTGGTTGTATTTGTTCTTCTCGACGATGATGTTGATGTCTCTGAGGTCAGCGGCATTGGGTGGTGTTTTGATGGGCATCCAGGAAGCGAGTGGAGGCAGCGAGTGGGTACTATAGTGAATGTGTAGAATAGTAACTACCTAATCCTTCTTGTAAATACTGCGTCACGATTTGTCTCTGTACATGCACTACATTCACATGCCGTCGCCACCGCAATCGATGGAGCGCCACGCCCGGATTGGCAGGTGCTGTGCTCTGCTGTGATGACGTTACGCGGCGTGGCTGGCGGCGTTTATGCATGGAGGGATGGAGGGGGGGCGAGATACCTGAACATCGTTCGTTTAATAGTTGTTTGACGACATCATACTACTCTTATCAACTTTCCTTACCTACCGTTGACTGTCCTTCTTTCCGACTTGACTACTGCTCTACCTACGATCAACCGTACGACTCTCACAACCGCAAAAGCAATTTGGAACCTGCGAAAGCATCCCTTGACTGGACAGATTGATTGAACGACAACGGGAGGCAACCTTGACCATTGTTGAGTCGGCAGCATGCCCGGCGAACAAGAGGGGGCCGCTGTGCCCCAGGCGAACAAGGGGTCATGGTCTTCCTTCTTGAAGGTAGGTCAAGTAGGAGCATAGGCAGAGAACAGGACTAATGAACAACAGCAAATGGCCTCGTTCAACGGCGACCTCTCGACCATGACGGCACCCGCCTTCATCCTCTCCACCACCTCTCTCACCGAGTTCAGCGCATACTGGGCGGAAATGCCACGAGTGCTGGTAGCACCTGCCGCCGAGAAAGACAAGGAGAAGCGGATGGTCCTCGTGCTCAAGTGGTTCCTCAGCACACTTAAGCAGCAATACGCCAGCCGCAACGAAAAGCTAGGCAGCGAGAAGAAGCCTCTCAACCCGTTCCTCGGCGAGCTCTTCTTAGGCAAATGGGAGGACGAGGCGGGCACCACACAACTCGTTAGCGAGCAAGTCTCGCACCACCCCCCGGTCACGGCCTACAGCATCTGGAACAACAAGCACGGTGTGCGTCTCCAAGGCTACAATGCGCAAAAGGCCTCCTTCGGTCGCACCATCAATGTCCGCCAAGTCGGCCACGCCGTATACCACATCGACGAATTCGACGAGGACTACCTCATCACTCTCCCGGCCCTGCACATCGAAGGTCTGATCACCGGCTCGCCCTTCGTTGAACTCAACAAGAGCAGCTACATCGTCTCCTCCTCCGGCCTCACCGCACGCATCGACTACAGCGGCCGCGGCTGGGTCAGCGGCAGCAAAAACAGCCTCTCTGTCGTCGTGTTCCCGCACGGCAAGGAGAAGGACAAACATTCCGTCCTCTACACCGCCGAAGGCTCCTGGACCGACAACTTCACCATTAAGGACGCGAGGACGAAGACCACCATCGAAACTTACAACGCGAAGAAAGAGCCCAAAACCGCGCTTCAAGTCGCTGCAATCGAAGACCAAGACCCACTCGAGACGCGACGGGCATGGAAGAGGGTGGCGGCGATGATTGAGAAGGGCGACATGAATTCCACCGCGAACGAGAAGACGGTCATAGAAGAGTCTCAGCGGGCGTTGCGGAAGAAGGAGGCGAGTGAGGGGCGAGAGTGGGAGAGGAGGTTCTTCTCACGGGCGAAGAGCCTGCCGAAGTTCGAGACTTTGGTGAAGGAGGCGGCGGGTGGGAATTTGGAGGTGGACCAGACGAATGGGATATGGGTGTTTGATCAGGAGAAGGCGAAGGAGGCGAAGCCGCCGTTTTCGAAGTTGAGTGAGGAGTTGAAGGATGGGTGGAAATGAGGAGGGCTCGTTGCTGGGTTTGGGGAATTAGGTCATGATGTACGATGTTATGAGGTTTGACGTGGGAGATTCCCTGTGGGCGTGGTACAAGACGAACAAATCAACAAAAGAAAGATACTGTGGTTGCTGATCTGGCATATTACATCATTTGACCTCAGCGCCCTCGCAACGACGCGTGTCATCCGTGGTCGTTGTGAGGGAGCGTCCATATTCTTTGGTGGTGATATCCCAAGTCACATTCTTGCCGCCGTCTTCGAGCCGAGTACCGAGGATTGGCCGACGTCTGAACTCTCCTCTGCTGCCTGCTGCTCCTCAGACTTCGTCTCCATTGGAACAACATTTCAGAAATGTAGGCAGCGCTGATGATAGCGTAGAGACTAATGCTTAGGTATATAGCTCGATTCCTCTCAAACGTGCCACTATCCAAGAGCGTTGCCGCATCACCTTTCGCAGAACACACATACTCTCATCATCTTCGTCAGCTGCTCAAGTCAATCCAAATTGAAAAAGCAGAGGGGTTCTGCAGGCTCGCAACGAAGACTAATAACTTAGCCACACGGCAACCTTGACAGGCCACAGCCAGCAGAATCTAGAAACCGTCCGCGCCGCACAACTCTCTCAGTACAACTACAGCATGAGATATAGGCGTGTCGCCACGGCAGCGATTGACGATAACTATGTCAATCCTCAGTCACAGTGTCGAATCTTCGCTCTTCCTGCGGAACTTCGCAACTCTATATATACACTGGTGCTCACAGTGCCCACGAACTCAACGGGCACGGTGGAGATCTCTCGACGAACCGACAGAGCACGGCCATGTGTCTTATCCCAACTCCAAACATGCCGTCTAGTCCAGCACGAGGCGCACGGGATCTTCTACGCCAGCAGCCCCCTCGAGATAAGATACAGGGCGTACGAACCTCACCGTGCCGACTACCTGTACACGTTCCCCAGCCTGGTTTGCGACCTGAGCGCTAAACGACTTGCTGCCGTCCAAGAGCTCACGGTGCCGATCGGAGCATTCGAACATGCGACTTCGGTGCTCAAATGCCTTGGACCCTGTGTCGACTTAAAGCGTCTCTTCTTGATCTACAAGCTGTATGGCCGATCTGTGTGGGAACAGGACATCAATACCGTGCGACAAGAGTTCAAGCGGGAATGGCCGTTCCTGCGGAAAGCTTTCAGAGTTCTGCCGTTGTCACTGCGCACTGTGACATTAGGTTCTGATCGTCAGTCACAGGATCAGGATGTTGAGGAGGAGTACAGGAAGTTCGAACAGGAAATTTGCGCGAAACTGGCGGGTACTCTCAAGGCGCATCTTGAGCGTGGACTGCCGGTCACAGGCAGGGTGGGCGTTACGGTCAACGCAGGGTTGCCGTCTAGCTGCGACTTGGAGTAATGGTCTTAATAGTACAAAGCCATATCAAGGCATTCCATCTCATCACTGATCAATATGGTGCTGGCAGGAAGAAGATGTGAGGCTGTTCACAATTTCATAACAGTCGGCAGTCGAGCACCAACCTGCTTCAGTCTGAGGACTGGCTACGGCTGTGCTATCTAAGGTATCTAGCTATTGGCGACATTATCGGCCATGCCCAGCGCCTTAACAATGTCCTCCACCAGGAAGGACCTCCATGAGCGAGCGACGTCAAATGGGTAAAACCCGGGTATCTCTGCATATGTGCGCTCACCAAAACCCAGCATCAAACGCTCAAGAATGCTTAATTTAAAACAACAACACCGACAGTAATCAAGTCCATCGCTCACATCGATCAAGTCCTGAGCATGCCTATGCTAAACCGCAGGCTCTTCTTCCACCCCCTCGACAGCCCACTGCTCGTCCTCCTGATCATTTGGAATTCCGCCAATGTCGTTTCATCCGCAGATGTAGAAGCCGACGATGATTGCGAGTACGTTGGATAGTTCTTCGCCGCGCTCGGAAGTACCTCGTGAGGCAGCGAGCGGAGGTATATATCCAGCCGCTCGTTCATATCTCGACCCCTCTGCGTACTGTCGCCTTCGACACTTGCGATGCTGCTAACGCGAGACAAGGACTCCATCGTTGCATTGCTGCCGCTGCGACGGGAGCGGGTATTGCCCATCTCGGACAAGGTTGGTGATGAAGCCATGGGCGAAGTGCTGCCGAAGAGCCTATGCGTCGATTCGTGGATGGAGATCTCGCTTTCGTCACCGCACCAGGGGCAGGTCGGGTTTCGGATCTCCCAGCCTTCGAGCTGTAGCCGCTCAGGACAGTTGGCAAGGTTGTTGGAGGATGTGCATGCGCGCCGGAGATCGTACCACCGATGTGCGCATGGCTGCGTCGAGACGTTTAGGCTTGCGACACACATGTCGATGGTTGGTGTTGAAGTCGTGCTCGGTTCTGGTGTTGAGCAAACAATCTGGTCGCTGGTATATTTTACTTGAGCTTCGGTGGTCGCTGATTCCGGGAAGGTAGTGGGCCTGCAATATACATAAAGACAGGCGATGGTAAGACGATTACGAGTTGGACGCCTCAAGCTAACGCAAGAGGTGAACGCCGAGCTCAGGAAGTCTGGAACGTGTGGTAGTCGTGTAGTACGTGTTGCGTAAGGTTCCCGAACAACGATTTCTGGGCGATATTGTGTGTTGGCCTTTGGTGTGCGAATGTTTGAGTTGGACCGTAGAGAATGCGGTCCTCGACAGACAGCGAAGATGTGCACTTAAGAATTCCAGAAGCCGTTTCACAATCTTATCGGGCCACGTTGCACAGGGATGAGACACTTCCAGACAGATGGGGAACACATCATATATCACCGGGAATGCGCTCCGCCATGATCAGCGCAGACCTCCTTTCTGCCCGACTCATAATAAACTCCTGTCCACCTCTGCCGAACAACACCGGGCCTGTCAGAAGCAACTTCCAACAAGATATACAAGGATAGGCAGCCGGGCCATTCCTTCCGACCCAGGCAACCCAGGAAGAAAACAGCCGGCAGTAGCGCGGAATCGAAGCAGTCCTCCCACGTGCCTGGACTCTTGTCGACCACGTCTCCAATCCCGCAGACGTGGCTGCCGAGATTGTCCATGCTGTGCGACCCTCCACTTCAATACGTGTCTCGAACACCACACACCATCAACTTCTCACCGCACTCAACACCGCTGATATTTATCGTTCGAGGCTTCCAAGTCTTCGGAACGCGCCACGCGAGCTAGATCAACCTTGTCGATCGCACTAGACTAGCATACGGTCGACCGGTTTCAGACTCGGGGAAGAAATGGCGGCTTCCGACTGATCGACCTCACCTGGTATCCGTCACCGCATTTTGGTTCCGCGAGTATATATTTGACCAGAGCGATAAGCACGTGTTGTGTGAAGCATCTAGAACAGGGCTCCTTCGACAGGCGAAGATGCATTGTTTTGGATGCGCTCGACGTTGCGGTGAAGAGTCTGACCACGGCTCTGGAACAAGCAGAGTAACAACCCGCAATCGTCGGGCTGTTGAGCAGAACCAGTGGCAGCATAGCACGCAGCACGAGATTCGTCAAGCGCAAGAAGACGCTCAACCGATGTCCAGAACAACAGTCGTTGTTCCCAAAGTAGGCAATTAGCGTTCGAAGAATGCCAAGTCGTAAAGTAGCCTATCAAGTAGCCGAATTGTAGAGCTCTGTTGCATCACTTTGTAGATCAGTATACTGTAGCATTTGGCTACATGTGCAGAATCTTCGAACTATCCGACCAACTTTTGCTGCCGCCAAAGCAAAGAACGCTCAAAACGCCACCCAATTCCAACAATCAGACAGAAGATAGAAGCACTCATCGTCCGGACCGCTCACGAGTCTGCTTTCTCCGCGCCTTCTCCTTGGCCTCGTCGTACACCAGCAGCTCGTGCAGCGCAGCACCACCAGGCACCATAGGCAGCACCGGGATCTTCTGATCTGTCACAACCTCCAGGAGAGCCGGGCCTTCGCCGCTGCCCTCGATCAGCCATTGCAGATCCTCCTTCAAATTCCCGATCTTCTTCGTCCGTCGGGCTGGTACGTGCATAGCTTCCGACAACTTGACGAAGTCAGGGTTGCGCTGATGAGTATGCGAAAAGCGGTCCTCGTAGAATAGAGATTGCCATTGAGTGACCATGCCTTGCTCCTCGTTGTTCAAGATGAGGACTTTCACGCCGATGTTGAACTGCGCGGCTGTGCCGAGCTCGGTCTGCGTCATTAAAAATGAGGCATCGCCGTCGATATCTACCACGAGCTTATCAGGTTGGCCGACCTTCGCGCCAATTGCTGCTGGAAGACCGTAGCCCATAGTTCCCAGGCCACCAGACGTGATCATGGTTCGTGGTGTACGCCACCGGTAGTGTTGCGCCGCCCACATTTGATGCTGTCCAACGCCAGTTGTGATGATGGTGTCCTCTTTGCGGTGTGCAGTAAGGTCCGAGAGCATTGAAATGACGGTTTGCGGCTTGATCATATCATCAGGTCCGTCTTCCTTTTGGTATGCCCACGGAAATCGCTCCTTCCATGCATTGATCTGCTTGAACCATTCTGCTCGATCCTGCTCTGTTCGTTTCTCAACATTGGGAAGCAACATGGCCAGATTTGCAGTGACATCGCCTTCGACGGCCTCTGTGGCTTGCACGACCTTGTTGATGTTCTTCGGAAGAACATCGAAGTGCACAATACCGCCCCGGCCCTCAAGAGCAGCCGCGCGGGCTTGAGGCGCAAATCGTGCAACGGAACCAGTTATACGATCGTCGAATCGAGCTCCAAGGCATATCAGGAGGTCTGCTTCTTGGATAGTCAGATTGGCGTACGCTGAGCCGTGCATGCCCAGCATGTGGAGAGACTTTGGATCAAGTTCATCGAAGCCACCGAGACCATGGAGAGTAGTAGTTACGGGAATTTGTGACTTCTCGGAGAGCTCGCGAAGCATCTTGGGACCGTCTGGGTGGTTGAGAATGCCGTGGCCTGCAAGAATAACTGGTTTCTTCGCCATGTTGATCAGCCTGGCGGTACGTTTCAAAGTGCCATCGAGTTGCTTATTAGCCATTTCTCTGGCAGCCATGGTGGCGGCGGAAGGGTGAATCGGAAGAGTTGATGCCATCGGAATTGGTCGTGTGAGAGTACCAGCGGTCACATCCTTCGGTAGATCTACAAGCACCGGGCCCGGTCGGCCAGAAGTAGCAATCTCGAACGCCTCGTTAATGCGTCGCGGGAGCTCTGCTATGTTCTTGACCATCACGTTCCACTTGGTACATGCTCTTGATATGCCGATCATGTCGGCCTCCTGGAATGCATCCGAGCCAATTGCCGATGTGACCACCTGTCCGGTGAAGACGACCAACGGAGTGCCATCCATGAGAGCGTCCTGCATCGGTGTTACAGTGTTAGTGCCGCCTGGACCGGATGTGACCAAGACAACGCCGGGCTTGCCGGTGGCGCGAGCATAGCCTTCCGCCATATGCCCAGCGCCCTGCTCGTGTCTCGGAAGAATGAATTCGAACTCTTTGCTGTTGTAGATAGCGTCGAAGCACGGTAGAATGGCGCCACCGGGATACCCAACTGCATCACATATCAGTACCCTATGAGTCACGAGCCATTGACTGGGCGAAACATACAGATATGTTTAACGCCTTGCCTCTTCATCATCTCGTGAAAGATCTCGCCTCCCTTCATGCCGACAAAGCTGTGGTCCATCTCCTGTTGCCGGTATGGCTGGAGCGGCTGTATGTCTCGTAGCCGATCATCGTCGCGGTTGAATGCCGGAGAGGGGACTGGTCGTTGATGTGCGACTGCCACAGCTTGCGCCGAGCGTGTTGCCGTGTCAGAAACATTCCGTGTCGTTCTCGCCTGCGACTGTGTGGGTTGTTGGGTGGTCTTTCGATACGGCGATACCGCCGCCGCTTTGGGAGTCGAGGAGAAGCGGCGCGTGGAGCATTGGACGGCTCGCTTGGCCGAGGTGGCTTGTAGCATCGTTGCTGGGCGCATGCGTCGAATTCGCTAGATACTCTCTGGGTTGGGGAGAGGTGGAGGAGACAATGGCAAGCTGGTGGGAAGATTATCAAGAGCTTGAGTCACATGGTGTGAATAAGAAAATCGGTGCAGGGGAAATTAGGTTTCGATTTTGCGGGGATATCGCCACATCTCCGGCGCACCCAGACCTCACAAACACACAGCACGTGATCAGATCATTATGTGTAGCAGCATGTTGTGAGAACAATTCGGTAGCTCGACGATTGCAATGGCTTCTCCAATCTCGCCGAGCGGAAGCACCAAACGCCAGAGCAGGAACATATCTCATCCACTTCCCCGGCGGTCCACGAGAGGCCCATTGGATGCTGTAGACGAGTATGCCTGTCACCCCCAGGAAGCTATCGATAGTAGCTAAGGCATCGCAGTCCATTGGCGAGTCCTCTCAGAAGTCCTTCGCCGGCTTCAACGATCGACGCTCCTGTCGTGGGATTGGAACCTCAAACACCCGAGCCCATCCTACAGGTCAGCCAAAGCGTAGATGTGGACTTGCGTTTCCTGAAGGACCCATCAAGCTACCACCAGCTTAGCACAGAGGATATACCTGTTGGGTTTCTGGAGTCCGAGCATCAGCCACCCCAGGATACGCCGTTGGAGGAGCTGTTAAAGAATGGCCACTTCCGTCGAGCAGCAGGCACAGCCCTGATCGCTTTTGCGAGATGTCACGCTGAAGATGCTGTCCGGATCTTCCAACTGTTATACGTGCGCCTTGCCTGTTTGGTCCTCATTTCACGAGCGGACCTGGCAGCAGTCGAAGCCGCCTCGTTGACAGACTTCCTGGCTCGCAGTGCTCCAGGCGCAGAAACCGTGACACCACTTATCCCATGGGAGCTGAGAATACTACTAGTACGACTCCAGTCTATCGCCGCAGCTGATGGAGGGCGACGAGGCATCATAGCGCTCTATGCGCTGTCTGCAGAAGTTCGAGCTCATATCACAGATGCCAAAGCTGCTGAGGACGACGAGGATGTGGCTATCTGGGCTGCTAGACTGCGTGATCTCGGCTTCAGGATTGCAGACACCTTGGTTGAGATGGGCGAGCTTGAGACGGCAACACGACATCTGGATACGCTCAGGGACCCCAACGGTGATGAGCTAGCTTACAGAAAGGCACTGCTGCGGCTTCGAATTGGTGATGTTTCTGGCGCACAACAAAGCATGAGCAAAATGGATGCTGGCGTGCGGAAAGATTCGCTCATTGCATTGCTAGCTGCTGCCAATGGTGATACTTCTAAGGCCGTCGAACACTGGCGGTCTCTATGCGAACAGCATCCGGAAGACTCATCACTGGCCTCAAATCTTGCTGTTGGGTTGCTCTACATCTGCAAATTCACGGAAGCTCGTACAGTTTTCGAGGAACTTGCAACACGCTCGCCAGCCTTCCAAGGCCTGCTGTTCAACATCGGTACAATCTACGAACTCTGCAGCGAACGTACCCAACAGCTCAAATCCAACCTTGCGCAGAACATGTCCAACAAAACGCCAGCGACGGCGAGTGGCGGCTGGGAGCGAGCAAACTTTGAGTTCAAACTCTGAAACTTCCAGGCATCGAGCCATCCTTTCACAACTCCTAGTCGACCGATTCCACCTTCACCACCACATCATCTTCAAGCTCTGCATGAGCCTCAGCACGCAAGTCTTCCGCGATCCTTAGACCCTCCCTCGCCTCCTTGATGGGAAATCTCGATACCCCCGTCCTATCGATCACGGTTTGCCTAATGCACAAAAGAAGACATCAGTAAATGCCTCACCAGGAAGGGGCACCTTTAAAAGTGTACTTACCACGCCCGAATAGCCTTCAAAGCATGCCACTCCCTCCCGCTCGCCGAGTGGCTTAGCACTTATTTCTGCGCCAAAAGTGTGTGACAGCGCGCTAAGATCGCCTCCGCAGGACGAGCCTGTACAATATCGTAACAGAGTTCTCTAACTTCGGCGTAGCAACCAGCATCGTAGAGTTGGCCTGCGCGATGCGCTTCGTGGACTCTGTGGCGGATAAGGAGTTCGTGGCAGGCGATGTTGTAAATTGGGTAGCTCCGAACGTCGATGACGTTTGCGAGGTCCTCGGCAACCTCATCGCGGTCTTGCGTGGTTGTCGTGGAAGACATACTGAAGTACAGTATCTGAGGCCTTGCAAGTCCGGCAGCTGAGAGAAGGTGTTGTCCAAGGAAGCCCGTAGTGAACGCGAGAAAGAGTCATAAATACCTACGTCAAACCTACATAGCCCGGTGAAGTGAATGTCTCGATCTGTAAAGAACAAGAAAGAACATTCACGTGAAGATTTTGTGTCACTACCAAATTGTGAATCTAGCCGACGGCCTGCGCGGTGCCACTCCCAGGTCGCTTCCATACCCTTTCAAAGCATTTCGTGCCAGCCAAAATACTTTAAAACACTTTTGGAAACCTCAGGGGGTATCTCACAGCAGCGTTCATTGCCACGCCTTCGAAGAAGAGGCGGCAATGACGAGCTGTAACGCCTCCAACGCCTCGCTGAAGATAGACGTGAATAGTGTGTTGTATAATAGACGCTCTTGTTGCGATATGCATTCTTGCGAAGGAGAAACAGATGAACGCCAGCCCAAGTGATGTGTCCAGGACGCCGGTGCCGGTTAACGCAACCTGAATTGAGTTGGTCAGGACAGCAGGGATGAGCTCACTCGAAGGGGTTGCGAGAGAACGTCTGGAGTAAGTTCGCCTTCCCAAGAGAGCCGCCACGACTCCTGGGACGACGATTCGTAAGAGGGCTGCTGATGCTCTTGCGAACACCGTTGCGGCTTGATGTCAGGTCCTGAGATATCCGCTTCTTGCGGGCAGGCGTGATGGGGATGTTTGCGGCGCCGCGTCGGCCTTTTTGAAGAGCATTGAATTCGTGGGTAGAAGCCCGCTGGGCTGGATGCAAGGCTTGCGAGCTGAGTTGCTTCGCGAACTGCTGGTTCTGTCGGAAAGAACCGATGATGCCGCGATGCTGAGTGAAGTGGTCCATGAGGTCAGAGCTACGACGTTCGAGGCCGCCACCAGAGTAGAAAGTATCGGGCGCCCCTGAGTCGGCAGGCGAGGTAATGGCACCACTCGGCAACCCTTCGGTCTCGGAGTCCGAGTCGGCGATATTGACGAGATCGTGCATGTCCATGTCCATACGATGGCCACTGTCGCCCTCATCCGTGCCGGTGAGCGATGAGAACGATGTGAGAGGGCCGGACTTCATGTGAGGGTACATGTCTTCAGCGATGCCACTAACATCGTTGTCGCGGATGAACTCAAGATTTCCACCAAATTCGTTGGCAAGCGTCGACTTGGCCGTGAGTGGACGGGAGGGCATGCTGTCGCTGCTGTTGCTGCGCAATATGTGGAAAGAGCTGCGTGGGCTGCCATTGCGACTGCCAGCCGCGGATCGAGCGCGCTCCCAGAACGCCTTGTCCTTGTCGAGTGGCTTCGAGGGTGGCTGTATCACAAGCTTGCCCGCAGCTGTTCTGACAGCAGCTCGGGTGGGATCGGCCTGGAACTCGCCGGTTACAGGGCCTTTGAAGGACCCTGGGGTGGTCGGGCGAGGCGTAGCAGACGAATTGGTGGTGGCAGTACGGGGCGTCTTTAGTATTTTCGCTCGCGCAGAAAGAGGTGTGGGTGGATTGCTACCAGCAGCTCTGGAAGCTGCGAGCTTTTTCTCATCTCGCTTGGCGATCTGTTCTTCGGGCGTTTCTTCATCAGTCGTATCGCCTTCTTCATCGGCTTGTCGTTGATGTTAGTCATGTCGCCTATTCATGTCAACGTCATGTGTACATACAATCGTAGCTACTCGTGTCGTCATCCGAGTTGCTCTCTTCATCGATTTGGAACGCCAGCTCCTCGTCTTCGTCGTCAAAGTCGTAAAAAGATTCGTTGTCATTATAGTCGCGCTGCTGAATCTGCGTGTCATGAAAGAGGCCGATGGCAATTTGGTGATTGATCACGGGATCATCTGCTGGCGTGAAAAGATCCGGAAAAGCTTCACTCGGATCTTCATCCTCGCTAACGCTAGGGGTGCTGCAGGGTGTCTTCTCAAATCGCACGCGTTTTTGCGTACCACTGATTGGGTCACTGCTTTCGCGGCTGCGTGCTGTGTCTGGCATGCGCCATATCGTTTGCTCTGCCGCATCCCACATGTGCCGATATTCATCAGCGTTGCTTGACAGACCACCGAACGGGTCCACATTCATGTCCACCGGGAATAAGACTCCACCAAAAAGGTCGTCGTCCTGCATTAAACCAAGGCGACGGGCTGTATCTTCATCGTCGCGCAACGCCATTACGTCGAGATTCGTGGTGACTGTGCTGGCAATGCGACGCTGCTCGGTCATCTCGAATTCCTCAATCAGGTCCTGTTCCACAGATTTCAAGATGGTAGCTTCGGCCATCTCTACTTCATCGTCGTCGCTCTCACTGACATCTTCCAGGCCTGCATAGTCCTCATCGTCGCTTGCTGCTTTCTCGTCGACTTGAGCTCCAGGAGAGGCCTGCGCGTCACCCATATGGATATCGCTGAACAGATCGTCACCGGTAAGTTCATGCCCTGGCAACCGCAGTGCAGCCTTGCCTTTGTGCTGCTGCCGTACGCTTGCCAGGGCGCTGACATCTGGCTCGTCATTGCTAGAGACTGCCTCCTCAGTAGCACTACTAGCTTCTCCATCATCGTCGCTTCCTTCGCCGCTCGTGTCTGCCTCAGCAGCAGCACGAGTCTTGGTCTTACTCGCGAGAACACTCCTCGAATTCTTGTTAGTTTTGTGGGGCGCATCGTGGGCACCAGACTTCTTGCGCATGCTCCCACCCATGAACGACGGCGGATTGTGTTTTGACATCTTTCCGTCGGAATGTGAAAGAGAGGGACGGGATCGTGTTAAGAGAAGGTAGTAGGATCGTGTATCTCAGGAGTCGGTTTAGTGCAATCGCGGTATGTCGCCTTCGTGGCAACTGGCTGCGCTGTTGTATGAATAATGGAGGACCTGATCGTCGGCGGTGATCAGATCTATACTTCGTCGCGAATCGTAGGAGCAATCAATGGTCGCTCGTATCGGATTTCTGAGCAGGCTCTCGAGGCTGCGAGCAAGCAATATGCTATCGTCGTGGGTCTGATTGAAGAACTCGAAGAGCAAAACCGGACTGGAGAGGGAGCACGAGGCCCTCTCTCCAGCAGTAGTTTTAGTGCCCAACGATAGCCTGCGGCATCTTGACGACGAAGTGGTAATGTGTGTGTGCTGTATAATACCTTAGGTAGTGCGACTTCGTTGTCTTGTTTGGTGGTGGGTGGTGGTTTGAAGAGGGGAGAAAGTCATTCACTTTGCTTCGAAAAGTTTATGCCTGACCCTCCTTAGCGTGAAACTAGATCGGTAAAAGCGGTGAAGCACGGGCGCCAGCGAGGGCAGGAGCACGTGAGACGTCACTCTGCTCTACTACCAAGTTCTACACCCTCAATGAACTGATCAACTCCCACCACCAGCATCTCCTCAGCCCACGCTTCCATTGTATCATATCGTGAACAACATGGTCTCTACACACTTCATCATCAGGTTGGAGAACTTCACCTGCCGTAAGAAACACAAGACACCAATCACATCAGGCCGCATGTTAATACAGTAGCGCCGGATCCTACCACAAACATCGAAGATTACTATCCCCATTCGAGACGAGAAAAGCGTGCAGATTCGGCAGTCCGACATGCAACCTTAAGTAGGTGCAGCGAGCCCCGGCCAATAGAGCTCTTACGTTTGCCACAATGGGCAAGTAGAAGCATGACCATGCACGACAGCATCGCTACTCGAGAAGAAATATTCGTAGAGGTGGGACTCAACTGGACTTTCTGGAACACAGTGAGGAGCTCATATCGGTAGTCCTGAGGGGTGAGCATTGGGTCCGCAGCTCAAGTCGAGTCGCCCATGGGACTGGGAGAGGGGTTGGGTTTGCTTGTGGTATAATCTTCGATCTCGAGCTTGCCAATTAACCTCTGCGGACCACAGCGGAGCTCCTGCACTGCGATGGGAAAGCGGAGAGGCATGGTGCCAGCGTTTCGGGCGAACTCTGGTCTGCACAATCCCATCTGCCTGGCGAGAGGGGTTGGTTATGCTACACGACGGTAACGTACGATGGTGTATGGAAGCTGCAAAGTTAAGACAGAAGTAAGTGTCGATGATTGTCCTCCTGGCACATGAGTTACAACGTGGCCCTAGGAAGGGCCCTTGCTGTGACGGGCGTGGAGGTGTAAGGCAGTATTCTCAGATCATATATCGTTCCCCATCATCAAGCTCGTGGTTCAAGCATCTCAGCATCTCTCATGGCTTCAGATTTGTCCATGCCATTGAGGAGAAGATCGAAATCTGCCATTTGTACTCTGGCTCTTTTCCGTCCAGCGATGACAACCTCATGCCGAGCCAGGAACAAGCCCCTTCAAAGTATCCAAGACGCCGCTAGAGCTGGTCGAGCTGCTCGATCCACTCGGTCCAGCAGCACTCGCGCCACTCGAACACGTCCCTAGAGCCGCTGTCGTCCGTCAACACCATCCATCTGAGGTCCTCAAACCGCGCCAAGATGACTTACTGCACTCCGACGTGCTCGAAGAACTCGTGCTCTGGCCATCCTCTGCTGCCGCGGCGCTACCTACAACATCTGTGTCAGCGATCATATGCAGTCCATATGTTGGTGAAGCCCTGCTCACCGCTAGTGACACCACAGAGCAGACCGGTGCAGTTGGAAGTCGAGGTGGAGGTCGATCCGGAGTTGTTCGATTGCCGTGGCTCGAGGGCAGAGCCTGTGCGGCTGCCTACTGGTGCCGCTGCTACGGATGAGGCCAGGAGAGCGGTTGCGAGGATCGTGGCTTTCATGTTGGACGGGATTTGGGAGTGATCTGTTTTGGCAATGAAGTGGTAGGATTTTTGACGGCGAGAGTGCTAACGAAGGTGTGAACGAACGATGAATGCTGCTTCCTCTGGCAAAATCCCGAAGACGGAGGACGAAGGTGAGTTTGTATCCTACCAGAAGCAATACGATAGAGTTGGCTGCTTGCCGGGAGACCACTGCTTTATAGACAAATGCACTGTCGATCACATTAACTAGCCACGATGCATCCACTTGGAGAGTCCATTTGCACAACTCTCCGTGGACAAGGTCTGATGCAGTCGATATCCATCTCCGAAAGCTTCAGGACTGAAAGCAAGCCACGAGAAGCAGAGCCTCGTGCGGTAGCTCCTGCATGATCTTTTGAGCTTCAGACGGCATTGCGGCATATATAGCTTCTTGGGGTGTGGTCGTGACGTTCTGACCCACGGCTAAGGTGTATTTTGACTTCTCGCCTCAAGCAAACGAGGAAGAAAAGGCGAAAGCCAAACCGTGCTCCACATTGTGATGGTATGCGGCGATGAGAAGGAAACATGGCCTTTCGAGCAGGACTACAGCGGAGCAAACCAACAAGATGGAAGGCTTACAAGACCATGCGTTGCATGATCTCCAGGAGAAGCTCACGATGGTCGTTGGCACGCGAGGACTGGGTACAGTCGAAGACTCAACTGCAAGCTCGAGAAGAAGGTTCACCACGGCAGCATGCAGTGTAGGGGCAGCATGCAGTGTAGGCCGGTGGCGGGACTGCTGGCACTGAGTCCGGGTCTTCTGCAGCATACGATTGTTTGTATTGGACATCACACAGCTACAGCTATATCATCGCTCGTCATGGTCAGAAAGATGTCCTGTGGCCAAATCCCGGTCGTTTCGAAGTCGGAGAAGATGCAGTTTGGCTCCCAAACGTGAGGATAAGAAAGATGAGAGAGCGAGGTAAGAAAGAGAGTTTGTAGCGATGGGCGCGGCTCTACATCTACTTAAATATTTTAGGCAGGTGTGGCAAGTCATATGCAACACCAAGTGAGGTGATGGATGACTTACATCGATGATGAAGCAAAACACTGCCTGCAGTTCAGCAATGTATTCAGACAACAGAAGCAACGAAGCTGCGCGAGACTGGATCACAGACTCAAGCAACAAGCAGAGCCATTGCCATTCGATTCAGCTTATCAAGTCACTCGTTCACCCTGCTAAAGAACATTGATGGTAGCATCGTCTTCCATTGAGAGAAGAAAGGCCATCCATAGCAGTGACCGCTATCTCGGAAAGCCTCGCCAGAAGGTTTGAAGTCACTCCTCGCACTTAGCCCTGTGGCAGAAGAAACCTCGACCTTGTCCGGCCGCAGTCTTCGTGCCTTTCTAGAGCCCCAGTCCAGTCGAACCGACAGCACCCAGATTCGGGAAAGTACCCGGTGCCCTGCCCATCCCCGGCGCACCGAACCCAGCAGAAGGCGACGCACGTGTAGGCATGGGAGAACCGATTTCGCCTAGCCCGCTGATGCCACCTCTGCCTTGATCCGGAGTCGTAGCGTCAGCCACCCATTTGACCGAAAAGCTCTCGGGCCCGGGACCGTCCTTGCGGACTTGTAGCTCGCCGCCGCCGTTTTGGCTGTCACCTTCCGTCTCGCAGATCTCTTCAATCTCGCGAAGCGAAGGTGGTGAGTCGAGCTGTGGACTATGGAGGCCGATCTGGCGCAAGAGAACGTCGACGTCGTGGAAGCTGTCGCCTTCGCCTTGCTTGGTCGCAGTGAGTTGCTTGCACGCGTTACAGACCGCGTGGCGGATCGTGAGTGGTCTGTTCAGGCTGCCACCAGCTGGACGAGGGATAGGAGCACCGCCGAGAGGTCCGAAAGCTCCGTTCGCTGCGAAAGCGGCGTTGTTGTTCGCCCAGCCGCTGCTCAAGCCTGCGTTCGGGATGGGGCTGCCCCAGCTCGGCTGTCCGAGTCCTGGTGTTTGGCCGAAGGAGCTGAGGCCTGGTGCGTTCCAGCCTGGAGCGTTGCCGAAGCCCGGTGCGGGTGCGCCGAAAGCCATACCTCTTGGTTGACCGTCTCGAGGAGCATGCGCCAGTGTAGACGAGCGCCTGTTCTCGAGTTTAGTGGTAGCGTCGTCTTCAATGTCGTCGAGTAGAGCACTGCTACCTAGAGCCGTCGACAAGTCATCAACGTCCGCGTGCTGATGGTTTGGTGGCTTGACACTGCTGGGTCGCTGGATTGGTGCTGGACGGGCAATCGGCTGGTTGGCTGCTGACTCAAAACGCTCTTTGTCGCTCGCTGACTGCTGTCGAGAGTGTGTTGAAAGAGGGGCTCTGGGAGCCTCACTGCCGAGTGCGGCGGATACTGGAGGCTGACCGATTGGGAGTGTGTGATTGGGTTGCTGAGCCATCTGCTGGGGAGCGAAGCCAGGTGGAGGCTGACCAGGTCCGGGACCTTGGAATTGGAAGCCCATTCCTCGCCCTTGTTGGTCCATCATTCCTGGTGGGGAGTGCAGGATGCCGTTCATGCCAGGCAAGCCAAATCTGTTATTCTGCATGCCCATCGGTGGGCCTCCATGCTGTGGATACATCTGCATTGGGCCGCGCTGACCCATATTGCTGTGCATCATCGGTCCTTGAGGTCCTTGGAATTGGTTGTAGCCCACGGGCGGCATGCCGTTGAAGCCGCCAGGTGGGTGGGGATGATGGTTCATACCTGGTGGCGGCTGCATCGGCTGCTGATGGAGTGGTGAGGATGTCTGCATCGGGTGCGGAGGATGTGTCGCCCCCTGCTGGTTGCCAGCTTTCTGCATGATCGTCCTTTGCGGGCCTACTGCTAATGGCTGCTGTTGTTGTGGGGCCTGGTTGCTTGCCGGTGATGAAGATTTGCTTGGCGCGGTCGATGTTTGCGACTGCGTTTGCTTCGGTGACGAAGCGAGCGAACCCTGCTGAGATGTCTGGCGTGGCCTCGCGGGTGTTGGCGCCTTTGGTATCGCTGGTGTTGCGATTGCTGGGTGTGGCGAGGAAACAGCTGAGTTGACTTGCTTCTGGAGCACAGGAGGAATGGCCACCATTCCAGCTTGCGATGGGCGCTTCGTGATCTGCTGGCGTGCTTGTAGAGGTGCTTGCGCCGCCGCCTTCACACGCTCCGTAGCCTGCCTCTCGGCTAACGCCTTCGCCTCACGCTCCTTCTTCTCGTTCTCTTCTTGAACCTTGCGCTGTTTCTCACGCGCTTCACGCTCCTCGTGATCCCGCTTGCGCGCTTCCTCCTTCTTGGCCTTCTCCGCAGCCTTCTGCTCCCGCGCCTTGCGATCGACCTCCTCCTTCCGTTGCTGCTCTTCCTGTAATCGACGAGCCTTGTCGGCTTCCTTCTTGGCGCGCTCCTCGTCCAGCTTCCGCTTTCCCTCTTCTTTCTTCTGCCGCTGCTCCTCCTTCTTGCGCCTCTGCTCTTCCAGCTTCTTCTCCTCAACCTCACGTAAGCGAGCCTCCTCCTCCGCCTTCTCAGCGTCCTTCTTCGCCTTCTCCTCGGCCTTGACGGCTTGTTGCTGCTTCTTTTTCAACTTTTTCTTCTCCGCATCTCGGTGCTTCTTCGCTTCTCTCTGAGCCTCAAGCTTCCCCTCATCTTCAAGCTCTTCAAGGAGTTTCTGTTGCCGATCTAATGCAACCTTCTCCTTATATGCTTGCAAGACCCGCGCCTCAAACATCCTTGCGGCAAATATCTGGAACATGCGCCTCCCTTCCTCAACACGCTGCTCCTCCGTAAGACCAACCTGACACATGTTAGCTCCTCGGCCAAGACAGTGCTCGGCAACCTTGCTCTTGCGTACCATTTCATCTTCCTCCTCCATCTCGTCATCGTATTCGTCCTCATTGCTATCATACGATGCCTCCTCATCGTCGAACTCGTCGTTCGTGGTGAGCGGGTCCTCATGATGATAGGCAGAATCGCGAGGTGGGTATGCGCCAGCATGGTTCGGATTCGCGGCCTCGTACTCTGCCTGATTCTCACGTGCCATGCGCCGCTCCGCCAACTGCTCCATCATCTCAATGAACTTGGTGCCGTTGTTGTCCAGTAGGTCGTCAGCAACTGTGAGAAGGTTGTCTGCGGTACCGTTTAGCCCGTTTTGCAAGTTTTCTAACCAAGGAGTGAGCGCGAGGATACCTTTGACGGTCAGACTCTTGCCGAAGATGGAGAGTTCATTGGCGCCCTGGCGTGCCAACGGTTCCGGTTCCGGTTCCGGTTCCGGTTCTTGTTCATCTTCTTCGGAGTACTCCTCCCCGGAATACTCCTCCTCCTCCTCTTCTTCCTCCTCGCTATACTCGTCGTCGTCGTCGAAGTGCTCCTGCAGCTGACTCGTCTTGTGGTGAGGGAGTGGTGGTGGCGGTGGAGATAGAGCCAGTGGATGTGGACCGCGGCGCTGCAGAGGGTCGGGCATGAGACCGTTGGCGGAGGGGAGGGGAGGGTGATCATGGTGTGCGTATTGCGCCAGCTCCTCGTAGTAGCCTTCGTACAGGACCTCAAGCTCCTCCTCTATGGCCGTCCGCTTCCTCCCACACACGGTGCATGAACAAGAGTGCTTCTGCTGCTGCTTCATTTTCTTCATGACGGTCTCCTTCTCGATCATCAACAAGCCCTTGCGCTTCTCCTCGCTGAGATTGAGCCAGAAGTCCTTGATGTTCTGGCGCTCCTGGGCACTGCTGGTGTTCCAGATGTTCTTCTGCATCACACCTGCGGGCTGACGTGGAGGCGCGGGCAGTGGCGGCACGTGATTGCTCGGCATGGCTCTGTTGTAGGGAGAGTAGGAGTGGTGAGTGCCAAGCTTCTTCTTCTTGTTGCTGCTCGCACCCGGAGCTGGGGGTGGTGGCATGCTGTACCCGTTGGGACCGGCGTGAGGTGGGAGGTAGTGGTCGGTGTAGGTATCATCGTCGGAGTAGTCGTACCCATCCTCATCTTCATATCCCAGCGGGTCTTCATCATACCCCAAGTCCTCAGGCCGACTGCCACCTGGCGGAGGGGGGTGAGTGCTCGCCTTTGCCGCCTGCTTTGCTCTCCGCTTCTGCTTCTTGCGGTTGCCGCCCACCGCACCCTTGGGCGGGCCTGTTATGACGTGGTTCGATGTCGGGGGTGGAGGCGGTGCTTTCGCGGTGCTCGCCATGTTGGGTGGTGAAGAGTGTCACGTGCTAGAGAGTTGTGTCTGTGATGGTAGTGGTGGGTCAGCAAGTGAGGAAGAAGATCTCTAGCGACGAAGAATAGGCAGGCTACCAGATTGTCTGTGCCGGCCCCTCCAACGTCGTTTGTTCGGTGAAAGGCCTACCTGATGCTTGCTTGATGTCGCAGGTGACTCCTTCCGTCTTGCAGTGAGGGAGACGGAGGGATCAAAGGGGGAGGCCCGCTTTGTCGGTGGCATGCAGTGACGGTGGACGTGTCGGAGAGCTGGCTTTGTGTGCCGGTGATTTGCTATGTCTCGACGGTCGTCGCTTCCTGACCAAGAGAACCTTATTCTCCGAGCTGTGGCGCAGTAGCACAAAGTGGCAGATCCCTGTTGCTGCATTGCTCCACGGACTGTTACAGCCGCCGGCTTCCTATATCTGACCAGATTCAGCTGAGGCTCTTTGCCGAACCCGACTCCACGCCCTTGTCCAATCCTTCCTTGGTCGAGCGTAGGGAAAGCTGTTTGCGCCGACTTCAACGGGTACGACAAGGCCACCTCCCCAAGCCGGACTGTACAACACCAGCCTACATTGGTCGAGAATACGAACCTCCCTTCTACTACGACTACTCGCATTTTCACGCATCAACTCATCGGACCGCTACTCGTTCAGCCGTCCATAGCACTGCCGTCTAAAAGCCGGACATAGAACAGCATACTACTTCAAGAGCTTCTTGCTTCTGGAGAGCTTGAGTTGGTGACGCTCATATTCTTGGACGGCCATTGGAGCCCGGGGCAGACGAGACGACACAGCGGAGTATCAGAAGCGCAACACCACACAATGGCTACCAACGATCAGTCGGTGATGCGGCGGTATGCACTTCGAACGTGTACACTCGTGGGCAGAGCTGACAGGCTGAGTACAGAAAGCTGGTCATCATCGGCGACGGTGCATGCGGCAAGACTTCATTACTGAGTGTCTTCACATTGGGCTACTTCCCAACAGTACGTCCCTCATCTGCCCACCCCGTTCCACACCATATGCTGACGTACCACCCCAGCGATACGTCCCCACAGTCTTCGAAAACTACGTAACAGACTGCCGCGTCGATGGCAAATCCGTCCAGCTCGCTCTATGGGACACAGCAGGCCAAGAAGACTACGAACGTCTACGGCCTCTCGCCTACAGCCAAGCACACGTCATCCTCATCGCTTTCTCCCTCTCGAGTCGTGACTCGTTATCTAATATCACAACTAAATGGTACCACACATCCACCCATCTGACCTTCCAGCATTGCTAACAAAGTATTGACAGGCACCCCGAAGTCCTAGAACGCTGCGAAGGCGTCCCCATCATCCTCGTCGGCCTCAAGAAGGACCTCCGCGAAGACCCCGTCGCCCAGGAAGAGATGCGCAAACGCAGCGAGCGGTTCATCACCCCCGAAGAAGGCGAGGACGTGCGGCGGCGGATAGGCGCGAAGAAGTATCTCGAGTGCTCGAGCCTGACGGGCGAGGGCGTGGACGACGTTTTCGAGGCTTCGACGAGGCAGAGTCTGCTGAGTGGGGACCGGAAGGAGAGGAGTGGGTGTTGTGTGGTGCTATGAACCCGGGGTCGCAGGGGCGAGGGCAGTTGGAAGTGGTTATATCAGCGTCTCAGCGAGCGATGCATGGGTTTTGTAGGAGGGCAGGGTCGGCATCGTGATTTGAGTGGCGTATACAGGCATGGATGGGAGTAGATGGACAGCCACCGGCGTTGGGGTTGTGGATGTTATGAGGGGGAGAGGGCGAAAAGTCTGGCATCGTTTGCGTTGAGCGGAGGCTACGGCTGTTATTACTTGTCGCTACATGTACCCACGAGCGACTAATGAACGAAACAAAAGTCTTTCACCACCATTAGTATCGTGACAGTGGTATGATCTTTTTAAAATCGGCTTGTGCTGGCCGGTTATATGCTTCAAGATCACGTGATGTATGCTTCCATTGAGTTGTTGGAGTGGAAGACGAAGGCGTGTTGGCAACAACCGGTGAGTAACGAGGACACCACAGACTCAGAATTACTGCCTCCGAGGTCTGCGTACATCCAAAGCTTGCCGAACATATCAAAAGTCAGACTTACCACCAACACTCGCACTCAACAACAGCAAAAGCTCAAGCCTTCTCTCATTCCCCAGTATCTCACGTTATATATACACTCCCCCACTCCCCCCTTTCCCCTCCCCATCTATCCTCTCACCACACTCAATGATGCGCCACCTCATCATCCTCCTCCGGCTCCTCGAACCAATCCTGCTCCACCGCCGCCTGGCCTCCACTCGGCGCCTGCCCCTCCACTTCAGGAACCTGCTGCTCGTACGCCTGCAAGTCGTTCTGAATGTCGGCTTCCTCTGGGGAAGCGGGAGTCTTCGGCATGCTGAACTTCTGCACTACGCCCTCGGCGTCGGATGCTTTGGCGGGCACGGGCTTGTAGGCTTTGAGTTCTTTGAGGTACATGTCTTGGACGAGGTCGGCTAGCACTTATTAGAAGGGGGGTGGGGGGTTACGCGGTTGGTGGTGGAGAGGGTACCTGATCGGATGGCGGTGGGTGTTATGAGGGTTCGTCGGAGGGGGGTGGTTCGGATGGCTCTTGCGAGCGATTGGCGCTAGAAGGGTTAGTAAAGTCTTTCGTGTGGTATTCAAGAGGCCATACCGAGGCTCTCAGTGAGTTGGCGAGCATCTTTGCGGTGTTGAAGGGGTCGTTCAATGGGTCGCTTCAATCGCGAGGAGCTCTGCGGTCCATGTCCAGAGCTTCGAGACTGCGAGACTGTTCCTTGGCAAAACGGCTGCTCCCGTTACGCTCCGCTTCACAAAGTCTGCACGCCAGAACCAACCTCTCCTTCACCACCCTCTCCACCTCCCACGATCACTGCTTGTCACCGATCACGCTCGCCGCTCACTACCACCGTCACAGAACAAGCTAAGAGGTTGCTGGCAACTGCTTAGTGGACGACGCGCGCGCTCAAACGGCCTCTTGTCTGCGAGAAGTTTCTCCAGGACGCCTTCACTGGTTTGGACGGCCGTGACACTGCAGAGAACCCCCTCCCTCCACCTCCACTACCGAAATACTCTCCTTCGCTCCGACTTATCAAACGGTCGCTTCTGGCATCTACACGGGTGGCACAGCTGGTTACGAGAGTGGGTGAGTGGCTTGCTTCGCGCGTGCAGCGATTCTGCCGAATTGCGCTTTGTGCGTCTCGAACAAAGAGCGCCCACTTCACCTCGCATCAGAGCCTTCATTACCACCTTCATATCACGTATTGGTGGGAACTGAAAAGCGGCTGCTGACCACTGTTTGATCACTTAGTTGCGATCACTCAGAGAGCGGCTGCTTTAGACTTCAGCAGTCCCCCGCACCAACCGCCAAAACGTATTCGCCACTCTTCATTCGCTGCTATTCGAAGCAACACAAACTCAATAAGACGGCCAAGGGCATAAAAAGGCGCGCCTCGCACCGGTTTGAGGTCGTTAATAAGAATCGCACCCGCAAGCCGCTTGCAACTATGGCCCAAGTGCTGTCCCCAGGCGCAGTCCCTGAGGAGCCGCAGACTATGAAGGACGAAGAATGGCGCGAGAACTTGAACGTGAGGATGATCTGCAAGGACTGTCGTGAAGATCCGCCAGATCTCTACGAAGATCATGCCAGTGGTGATCTCATCTGCGCAAGCTGCGGGCTCGTCCTGCAACAGCGCACCATCGACCAGAGCTCTGAGTGGCGTACCTTCTCCAACGATGATCAGGGCAACGATGACCCGTCGCGTGTTGGTGATGGACCTAACTCTCTCCTCAACGGCGCACAGCTCGGCACCGGCATCGCGTTTGGTGATGGTGGCCAACGTAGCCGCGAGCTCAGTCGTGCTCAGAACAAGTCCAACCTCGACAAGGGCAACAAGGTGCTACTCCAAGCTTACAAGCAAATCGGCGCCCTCTGCGATGGCTGGCAACTACCTGGCGCTGTCTCTGAGACTGCCAAGCACATCTTCAAGGACGCCGACGAGAGCAAGGTCTTCAAAGGCAAGAGCCAAGAAGCGCTCATAGCAGGATGTGTCTTCCTCGCCTGCCGTCGCAACAACGTCCCACGCTCTTTCCGCGAAGTCATGGAGTTGACTAAGGTCAGCAAGAAGGAGATCGGGCGTACCTTCAAGTTGCTCGAGAACTTCTTGATGAAGAAGGAGAAGTCGCGTGAAGGGCAGTCGCACATGATGGCAGGTGGTATGTATTTATCTCCCTTCTTGAGTATTATAGACCAGTTGCTAAACTTGATTCATCTAGGCGTCGTTGTCACCGGCGACACCTACCAAGGCAGCCACACCGCCAACCCTGCCGAGCTCTGCCGGCGTTACTGCAGCATGCTCGAGATGTCCCAGAAGGCCACCAACCTGTCCGAAGCGCTCGCCACCAAGACCACGAACACTGGTGCTCTCGCTGGCCGCTCTCCACTCTCTGCCGCCGCCGCTTGCATCTACATGGCTGGTCACTTGCTCGGCGAGGTGAAGAGCGCCAAGGAGATCCAAGCCGTCGCCGGCGTGAGCGACAGCACCATCCGCCATGCGTACAAGTTGATGTACGTCGACAAGGATAAGATCATCGACGACGAGATGAAGACCAGGGGTGCGGACACATCGCGGTTGCCAGTTCCTGCTTAGGCAGCAGGGCGGCGCCAATCGCGTGTGAGCGCTTCCTCTCTTGCTTCTTCCACTCCTGCTTCCGACGTCGACGAGCGTCCTCAGGTTGTCGAATGATGCACAATCACCGATGCACAATCACCGGTGCACAACAACTCTTCTTTATCACTCAACGCGGGCTATCACCGCGTCTGCTCTGCCAGTACCTCTCTGGTTGGTGCAGGACCTGACATGCTCACGGAGAACTTTTGCGACTAATGCGAGCAACGGCTGCTGAGGCCTCCCACTGGCCTTGCGGCTCATCAAACTGACTGCGCGTCACAAATGTGATTTCTTTCTATGCAAATGCTTTATTACCAGACTGATATGCGGATTGCTTGCTTTTGACGATGATCTCTACCACCAGAATGGTTTGGAGGAGAGATGGATTGGGATGATGGAATGATACCCAGGACGGACATCGTCAGATAGGCGAGACAATTAATGTGATTGATACCCTTGCCTCCTCTCGTACACTTTCTCGTTTTGATTTGCTGCTATCGTATTGCATGGGTCCCAAAATGCTTTATTGCTGTTAAAGCATCACGTGACCCGTCTGCTGTCAAAGAAGTTAACTCCGACATCGCCGAAGCCATCCATCATGTGGATTCCTAAGCGTTTCTTTCGAAGAACATCCACCTGCGAGATATCATGGCGAACCCAGACACCTACCGAAGCTGTCTACGAAGGCTTGCGAACACCACAAACATCGCAAGCCGTGCACATAACTCTCATGCGACCATCCAACGCTGGGCTTTCTATGCGCCAGCGCCACTCTACCTAGACTTCCTCGCACCGTCATGGCAGACTGCACCAGCTCAATTAGCAACACCTAGAATTGCCACGATTCCGACTCGATCCCCACCTATACAGCGACGCTTTCTATCATCCACTCCCCGGCGAGCAGCAACAGCCATCCAAAACCCGCGAAAAGACGATGACGGCAACCTCATAACCCTCATCATCACCCCCCGCGCCGCCCACCGCCTCCAAACCATCTCGGAAAAGGACAACAACCCCGATCTCGCGCTCCGAGTTGCGGTGGAGTCGGGTGGATGTCATGGCTTTCAGTACTTGATGAGTCTGGTCAACATGGCGGATGTAGATCCGGCGGAGGATACGGTATTCGAGAATGAGGAGGTAGCGAGACCTGGCTCCTCTGGTGGTGGGAACTACAAAGCGAAGGTTGTGATGGATGAGCCGAGTCTGGAGCTGTTGAAGGGGAGTAGTATTGATTATACGATGGAGTTGATTGGGAGTCAGTTCAAGGTGACGGGGATACCGGGGGCGACGAGTAGTTGTGGGTGTGGGACTAGTTTTGATATTGCTGCTTGAGGCATACAGATCGTGATATGAGCCCGGCGTTGGCGGTATGGCGTTCTATCTAATTCGTAAGTAGGCTCTTTGGCCTGGTCATCAACATCTTCTACTACCAAGGGGCGGTGTATTCGTTTGGTTTGTTCTTTTGAGCGCTTCTCCCACCGGTATCAGCCCACGTGTCAACCATACTTCCTGCGCTATGGCTTCTGAAAACATTGGGACGAGAAGCTCCGACGACGCCTGCCATTCGCCACTACATCGCACCTGCAGTTTTTGGTGGGGTGAACTAAAGGTCAACGTGGGGTCCAGGCGATGAGCTCACATGGCATAACAGAGGTATAATTTTTGTTCGTTGTTTGTTTCCCAGATCTCACCTTCCACAAAACACCTCACAGTACTCCAACAACACCTTTCTACCACTCCTCAGTCAATCCCAACTTCACCTCCAAACACACATTGACCAATTACAACGATGGGCGTCAAGACAGTCGACGTGAAACCTTATCAGGATCAGAAGCCGGGAACGTGAGTGAGAACGCATGGCATTGGATTCTATGCTTCGAACCGTTACTGACATATGCTCACAGCTCCGGCCTCCGCAAGAAGGTCAAGGTGTTCCAGCAAGCCAACTACTCTGAGAACTTCGTCGCTTCCACTCTCCTCTCCATCCCCGAAGGCGCTGATGGCTCCGTACTTGTCATTGGTGGTGATGGCCGATACTGGAACCCAGAAGTCACGCAGATCGTTGCAAAGATCGGTGCAGCATACGGCGTGAAGAAGCTCATAATCGGCCAAGATGGCATCATGTCAACACCAGCAGCCAGCCATCTGATCCGTATCAAGAAGGCAACTGGCGGTATCCTCCTCACAGCCAGCCACAACCCCGGTGGACCAACAGAAGACTTCGGAATCAAGTACAACCTTGCCAATGGCGCACCAGCCCCAGAAAGCGTTACGAACAAGATCTACGAGACATCGAAGAACATCACCTCATACAAGATCATGGACATCCCAGACGTCGACCTGGCCAAGATCGGCACACAGAAAGTCGGCCCATTAGAAGTCGAGATCGTGCACAGCACAAAAGACTACGTGGACATGCTCAAAGACATCTTCGACTTTCCCCTCATCAAGGACTTCCTCAAGCAACACCAAGACTTTAAGGTCCTCTTTGACGCCCTTAGCGGTGTTACCGGCAACTACGGCGTCGACATCTTCGAGAAAGAGCTCGGGCTCAAGAACAGCACACAGAACTGCGTGCCTAAGCCAGACTTCGGCGGCCACCATCCAGACCCCAACCTTGTCTACGCACACTCACTAGTCGAGGCAGTAGACAAGAACGGGATCCACTTCGGCGCAGCTTCCGACGGCGACGGCGACCGCAACATGATCTACGGCGCCAACTCGTTCGTCTCGCCAGGCGACTCCCTTGCCATCATCGCCCACCACGCCGACCTGATCCCCTACTTCAAGAAGCAAGGCGTCTACGGCCTCGCACGCTCTATGCCGACCTCCGGCGCCGTCGACCTCGTGGCCAAGAAGAAGGGCCTCAAGAGCTACGAAGTACCCACAGGCTGGAAATTCTTTTGCGGTCTCTTCGACGCCGACAAGATGAACATCTGCGGCGAGGAGTCGTTCGGCACCGGCTCCAACCACATCCGTGAGAAAGACGGGCTGTGGGCGATCGTGGCATGGTTGAACATCATCGCTGGTGTAGGCCAGAAGTCTGGTTCTACGCCGAGCATCAAGAGCATCCAACTCGACTTCTGGAAGACATACGGCCGCACCTTCTTCACCCGCTACGACTACGAGGGCTGCGAGTCCGAAGGCGCGAACAAAGTGGTCGCGCACATGAAGGTGCTCATCACCACCAAGAAAGACTCCTTTGTCAACTCCACCGTCTCTGGCCGCAAGGTCATTGAGGCGGACGACTTCAGCTACACCGATCTCGACGGCAGCGTGAGCAAGAACCAGGGCATCTACGTCAAGTTCGACGACGGCAGCCGTATCGTCGTTCGTCTTTCTGGTACTGGAAGCTCTGGCGCCACGATCAGGTTGTATGTTGAGAAGCATGAGACGGATGAGAAGACGTACGAGATGGATGCTCAGGATTACCTGAAGGATAACGTGAAGATGGCTGTTGAGCTGCTGAAGCTTCAGGAGTTTGTTGGTCGTACGGAGCCAGATGTTAAGACCTAAATGTTTGGTCTGATTTGATGTGTGGTGGATGGTTGCATGCATTGGAAGCGAGGTCAAAAGTGAGCATTTACAAGTAGCTTGTGAAGAGACCTCACCCAGGCTGGTTACGATGATGATGGTATGGATATTTGCTTTAAGCTATAGATCGACAATCCAACTACGGATCATGAGCGACTTCACTCCCGCTATGCCCACCTCTTCTTTCCAACGGTCCTTACTACCTCAGGTCCTTAAGCTACTCTACTTGCCTCCCTTAGATGGACTCTCCAGCGAAAACTCGGCTTGCCACAACGACTCCCAAGCCTGCTTCTTCGCAGGCGTCTTAACCGGCGAAGCTTTCACCGGCGACTGGGGATCCAAATGCCGCTGCAGCGACCTGATCGACTTCGACGGCGACTTCGATCTCTGTCGTGTTTTGCTCGGCGACATGGCTCGCGAGTCTGATCTGGCTTCTGAAAGCTGCCGGATCTACAAGGCCACGGTCAGAAATGTATTCACGGTCCCATAAGTTGATCCGTCCGCACCTGTTCGTTCCGCGGCCGGACATCATCGTCGTCGGAGTTGATGATGCCCAGCCCGGAGTGCCCGCCGCCTGCTTGAACGGGTGGCGGGCGTAGAGAGGCTTGGCTCTCTGATCTCTGCCGTCCAACTGCTGTGGGATCGGGGAAGTTGGAGACGGTCGGGCTGTTACCTGACCCTTGAACGGCTGGGAGCATGGCCCCAGCGACGCCTTTCTTGCTAGTGGAGCTACTGCGACGGCTGTCCAGACTCTTGTTCAGATGCTTAGTTGCGTCTTCGCCTTTGCTGTTGCGTTTGATGCGGATGCTGCCTTTGGCGTCAACGTTTGCTGACGCCACTGTGCTCTTACCAAGACCTGGTGTGGTAGGTGCACCGCCCGCGCCTCGCTCTTCTGTTGCATGCACGAGGTACCATTTCAAGCCGTCTGAGAGATCGAATGGGTTGTCGTCTTCGAACGTAGGTGTAGCATCGCTGATCTCACCAACGCTGCGGCCCTCAGCTTGTAGCGATCTTCCCAAGTTGACGACCCGCTCTTCAACCTTGCTAATGCGTGCGAGGATGAAATCTCTGCTACCCAGGTTCATGCCATCCTTCTCAGCGAGGAAATGGTGCGGGCAGCCGACGTTAAAGGCAGCCCATGCACCTTTGGCTTGGCCTCTTGTAGGCAGGAAGAGCGCAAGGTCGCCCTCCTTGAAGTCTTTGACAGCAATCTTGGTGTGCGCTTCAGTCTTCAGCTTGACCGAACGCTCCTTGTACGCGTCTGCCCGCTTTAGAGATTCCTTGGCTTCTCTGTTGTATTTCTTCGCCGTGTACTCGAAGTCCCGGAACCGCTTGATCACGGCATCGCTGAAGGTCTCGACGTTGAAGCGGGACATCTGAGATAGATACGCCTCGAATTGAGCAGTCTCGTCTTCCATGGTCCGAGCATCTGGCCAACGCAGTATTGAAAGGTCGGAGGGCTCTTCGGCAGCCGAAGACTTCCGCGTCGGAGGGGGTGAGGTGAGTGTAGTCGTTCGAGACATCTGTCCAGGCTCAATGACAGTGCTGGCGCCTACCTTCGACGCACGCTCCAAGACCATGTTATCATCCTGGTAGGTCACAGCGAAGCCCAGTCGCTCCAACAGCCGGCTTAACCGGGAGTGTTGCGCGAACAGACGCTGCGATACCTCTTTTGCATGCTCTGCACGCTTGTCGAGTCGCGCTGCTGAGACTTCTGCCGTCTCGTGGTACGCCTTGTGCTTCTTCTGCAATCGCATGAGCTCCACATCAAGACTGTTGATGTGTGACTTTGATTCTGCCAGGTCGGCTGCAAGCTTGCCGGCTCTTGCTTCTTCTTCGGCCACTCGTTGTCGGAGCACTTCAGAACCGGTCTCTCCATCTGCAAACTTCGTCCGAAGCATGCGCAGTTGCTCTTGCTCTTCTTCAAGCTGCTGTTCAAGTGAGCGTGCTCTGGCTTCCTCTGACGCCAGCCGTTCCTGTATTTGGCGGCCTCCATCCTCAGCATCAGACTGTTTCTGTTGTGCCGTCGAGAGCTCTGTCTTTTGCCGTTCATTGCTCGCCCAAAGCGACTCATTCTCAGATTTCGCAAATGCAATGGCTTCTTCGAGGTCTTTTGCATGAGCCGCAGACTTCCGAGACAGCTCTTCAAGCGAAGCAGAAATCGCTGTCAGGCCCGTAGGTGTGTCACTGCTGGGAGAAAGATGAGCATGAGCTGTAGCGATCAGCTGAAGCTGCTCGCTCTCCGCCTCCTGCCGCTGCTCTTGCTCAGTACGCATCCGCTGCAGCTGTGCTTCTGCTTCCACTCTCGCATTCTCCGCAACATCCAACTTCCGTTCCATCCTCGCTCTGGCGTCCTGCGCAGTGGCAGCGCGTGCTGCATGACCCGAAGCGTCATCCTTCAATCGAGAGATCTCGCTTTCGAATGTGGCGACACGGGTGTCGATTCCTAGTTTCTCATCGTCGCGTGAGCCGACCAGTCTTTCGATCTCGTTCTCGAGCTCTTCGGCCCTCTCCTTGGATTCAGTTAAGTCTTTCTCGAGATTGCGGCGTTCGGTAGCGAACTCTCGTTGCTGCGCCTCCATGTTCTCCATCAGATCTTTCTTTGTCGATATAGCATCGTCGACCTGCTTCTGTACTTCTGCATCCGAGTTTTTGCGAACCGTCGCTTCATCTCTGGCAGCTCGTAGCTCGTTCTCGAGGTCTACTATACGGCGAGCAAGCTTCTGCTCCTCCATACCCTGGATAGAAGTCTTCCGTTGATGCCGCAACGACCCGGCGTGAGAAGAGTCGTCCGATAGCTGCGAAGGCATGGAGACAGGGAGTGTGAAGTTGCGATCAAGACCGGAACCACTCTGCGGCGTGAACATATCACCTGTGCTCGCGCGACCGATGTGTGAGGATCGATGCAGCAAGTCTTCGAGCTTCCGCACTCGACTTTTCTGTCCCTTCAACTCGTCCTCGAGTCTCGTGTTGGTGTCTCGCAGACTCTTGTATTGGTCATCACCTCGAAGCAACAGAGACGTGTCGCCAAACGCCGCTTCGTGCATGCTGCCGTTCTTGAAAGCTTTGGCGTGCTTGATCTGCTTTCGTGTTGGCTTGTCTAGGTCTTCGATTGCATGCTCTATCTCTTCCGTGACCGCGCACCGTCCGTACACTTTGAAAAGGACATCGTGGTATGCCTGTAGATCGTCTCGCGTCACCATCGGCCAGCTGTTCCCTTCGTTAATGAGACTTAGCTCGATGCCGAGAACGTTGCTGCGTAGAGCGTCGGTCCGTACAACATCTTCCACACTGCGCGTCCACTTCTTGCGGCGCTTGTCTTCTTCGTCCTGGTATGTTGCGACCTCTTCTTGGAGCGTTGCTGCATCTCGTCTCATCTTCGCGACCCACTCTCGCCTCCGAACAGATTCGACGAGCAAGGCACCATAGACGGAGGGCAGCCTTGATATGACATCCAGTGTCGATGAAACTTGCTCGTCGTCTTGAGGCGACTCTATGGCCTTTGCATCGCGGTACACTATTTGGAGAAGTGACTCCATGCGCGATACCGTCTGCATATGTTCCGTGGTGGCATTTGCGGCATTCCTTTTATTCTCGTAGGTCCTCTGCACAAGCTCATTCATTTCGGAGCAATATTCGCTCAGGTTCGGTAGGTAGTTGCGAGTGTGCAGGAGAGCCATTTTCGAAGCTTGAGATATCGACGGCTGTGTTCGCGGCAGGCTTTGAACATGCTCCAGGTCAGAAGACATCTTCTTGACCACGATGTCGATCTCCTCAAGAAGCTGGGCAGGCTCGGAAGAGCTACTCGCAGTAGAGTTGGCACCAATCTGCTCAACAGCCTGAGCGAGCTCCTCCGTGCCTTTGCTCGCTGCCGCTAGATCCTCGCGCAACTTGAGAACTTTCTCCGCAAAGCCACCCATCGACGACTTCACACTGCCAGCAACCTTGCGCACGCTGGCAACATCGACGAAGCTTTGCAGAGTAATCCCATGCCCGACTTGGGAAAGACGCCTGCTTGTTGGTGACGAGGACTGTAGAAACCTCGCGAACTCTGGCTTGGCTGGTATGTCTCGCAAGCTCTCTAGGTTGGCTTCCCAGTTGCTCATGATATCCTGACGGTCTTGTAGGGCCTCTTCTGACCTTGCCTCCACCGCTCCATACTTCTGCTCCCCAGTCTTGACATGTGTCTGCAAGCTCGACACCACCACGCTCAGGCACCGCTCAATAACCGCCTGCTCATCTTGATATCGTTGCGCCAGCCTCGCCCTGGCCTCACAGCCACTGAGCAGGCCATCAGCCCAGTTCCTCCGCACCTTGAACAGACTCTGCCATGCTTGGAGATCGTTTTGATTGCTGATAGTATCTGGCGGCTGTCCAGGATCGAAATCGTCGTCGGGTCCATCTGACTCGACGGACGCTGAACCCTTCGAGTTCAGACGGGACGAATCGAACACGAAGAGCTCAGTCTCGGTCAACAGCGTCTGTGCTCTGACTTGCTTGCCTTGGGAGGTAAGCAAGACCTGGTGGCGTGGTGCTATAGAGGTCTGCGACTGCAGCCATGATTTGAAGCCGTCAATCGAGTCAACTCTGCTGGGATCGAGCTCGAGTCGTTGGCCGGTGTGCAGGTAAACTGTGATCGACATCCGCGCCAGTCCACGGCGGGATCTCGAGGAAGATACGCTGTCGGTCGTAGGTAGTAACACTAAGGATGTTGTCGCAGAGGGTGGAGGTGTCCAGAGGTAGACAGCAGCCGGGGCGGCTACATGACCCTGCGAGGACCCCATCGGTGCCATCATGCAGCCTGACGGTTTGAAATACGCTTAACCCGATTCGTGTGCAGTGACTGTGGAGAAAGCGATGCCATCCTTCTTCCTTTCGCAGCACTCTCAGTTGTCAAACTGATGTCCGGCCATTTTCGGACTTTGTGGTGTCGAGAGTGGAGTTGAGATGGTGTGCGGAATGCCAGGATGATGGTAAAGGTTCGCTGCTGTCGTGGTAGCAGTCCCTACCCGAAGCCTTGCAGGTGACTCTACTGTGTGTCGCACAAAGGTTCCGGATACCAAAGGTCGAAGGTGTCTATCGGGTGAGCTTTTGAACGAAGACTGCGAGTAGGTGAATAGTGTCCAGTACTTAAGGCTTCTTCAGTGAAGTATCTTCCGTATCTTCTTGATGCCTTGAACCTAGATGAATGCGGTACAGAGTAAGCTTCATCAGTACAGCGGCGTGCTGCAGGTACCCGCTTCTAGAGTTGAGCTTCGAATAATTGTCTGTAATGACACCTTCATGTTCATATGACATGTATGTCGCACTCATGACCATAAACTGAAGTTGAGCCGCACACTGAATCCGCGTACTGTGACCGTCGGGCTGCCCAGATCACGGCACGACCACGCACAGGACCTTTCGAATCATGGATATCAATTCTCGTGAACACGCAAAGCAACAAGACGAGCAAGATCCACTACGACACTTTCGCCGCCAGTTCATCATTCCCAGCCAAGCCGACTTAGCCCGAAAGACACTCAAGCACGACACCAACCACCACAACCAGAACGAAGAATCAACATATCTATGCGGCAACTCACTCGGTCTCCAGCCCGCTCACACTAGGACATATCTCGAGCGGTACCTAGATACGTGGGCGTCAAAGGGCGTATATGGTCACTTCAAGCCGATAGATGACTCAAACCTCGCACCATGGATGAACGTAGACGACGATGTAGTGGAAGACATGGCAAAGATCGTGGGTGCAAAGTCGAGCGAAGTCGCCATCATGCAGACTTTGACGATGAACTTGCACTTGATGATGCTGGCGTTCTTCAAGCCGACTAAGCAGCGGTGGAAGATCATACTAGAGGGGAAGGCATTTCCTTCTGATCATGTAAGTTGTTGTGGAATCAAACTCGTCGTGATTATAGCTAAGATTAAAACTAGTACGCCGTGGAATCTCAGTTGAGACACCATGGCCTTGACGTCGATGAGTCCATGATCCTCATCGAGCCGCCTTCTAAAGACAACCCTATTCTGTCCACAGAGCACATCCTGTCGATCATCGACGAGCATGCTTCCGAGACTGCGCTTCTCCTCCTTCCCGGCGTTCAATTCTACACCGGCCAGCTCTTCGACATGAATTCCATCACGGCGTACGCGCAATCGAAAGGCATCACCGTTGGCTGGGATCTCGCTCACGCAGTCGGCAACGTTCCACTCCAATTGCACGACTGGAACGTCGACTTTGCCGTCTGGTGCACGTATAAATATATGAACTGCGGCCCCGGCTCTATAGGGGGCTGCTTCGTTCACGAACGCCACGGTCGAGTCTCACCCCGCGCTGTAGGTGCAGACGGCGAGGACCCAGCAGAGTATCGACCGCGTATGGCAGGCTGGTGGGGTTCCAGCAAATCGTCTCGGTTCGCCATGACGAATAGGTTCGAGCCGATACCAGGCGCTGCTGGGTTTCAGATCAGTAATCCATCTGTGGCGGACATTACTTCTGTGCGAGCGAGTCTGGATGTCTTCAAGCAGACTTCGATGGAGGAGCTTAGGCAGAAGAGTTTGAAGCTGACGCAGTATCTGGAAGATCTGCTTGCCGGTCTCACCCTAGAGCAGGAGAACGGGTCTGGTGCTTGCTTCAGCACCATCACGCCTGCAGATCCAGCTCAGCGAGGCGCACAGCTGAGTGTCCTGCTGAAACCGGGGCTGCTCGACTCGGTGATGGACAGTCTTGAAGAGGATGGTGTTGTTGTCGACGAACGACGGCCGGATGTCATTCGTATCGCTCCTGCTCCGCTCTACAACTCCTTCATGGATGTGTTCAACTTCGTCCGGGCGTTCCGACAGGCCTGCGAGAAGGCCACAGCGATCAGTAAACCGCAAGGTCACAGTGCAATGGTGAACACCGGCAAGGAGAACAAAGGCTGGAGCGAGGTAAAGTAGACTGCTGAGGTCATTGGCCGTGTCCTCCTAGTGGTAGTTGAATGGCCAAGAGACCTTGAGGTTGTCGGAGTGGAACTTGCAGTCCTCCTTGTGAGCCGTGTTCCCGACCCTCTTGATCTCGGAATGCGAACACAAGCACAACCAGCAGAACTCGTGCTTGCACTTCTTGCACGTCATATGTTCGCAGCCGTCCGTCTTCTGGATTCTCCTGTACGACAAGTTAGCACAAGTACAGTCGAGCAGCCGCAAAGACTGATATTTGTCGAGGTATTGGTGGTGACTTACCAGCCGCATTTCACGTTAGGACACTTCTTCGATATAGAGTCAAGCATTTCCTCCGTCTGCCGCTCTTCATCCCTTGCCTTCTCGCCACTCGTTCGATACTCGTACTGTGCACACGTCTCGCCGGTATGCCATGCGACTTTGTGCGTTAAGCACTGCTTGTAGCCGCAGCTGGCACAGTCCATGAAGGCGTTATTGTCGATGTTCATCTGGCCAGATCCACAATCAGGCTTCAGGCACCATGCGAACTCCTCGGACGCACCCAGAGCGTTCCGCATCGCCAATCTGTCGTACGCTGCGAAAGTCTCTGCCGACGCTGCAGCTTGGACTTCGTGATGTTCCAGAGTCTCGGCGCACTCTGGGCATTTGATGCCGTCGCAGCCCTTGGTCTCGAACTCGCTTGCCATCCAGGACTGAACACACTCGGTGCACGTCTGTGGCGGATGCTCGCATCGAAGTGCAGGCGTCCTGGCGGAGAAGTCGAATGGTCCTTTGGAGTCGCCGCATACTACGCAGTCACGCATGCGAGCGCGGGCTTCTGCGAGTGCTGCTGCTAGTCGTACTTGCTCCGCTTCTTCAAGCTTTCTGATGAGTTCCTCAGTCGCGAGACGTTCCTCCTCCAGTCGGAGACGAGCGGCCTCCTCTAGCTTCTCAGCCTGGATACGCTGCAGCTCCACCTGCTTTGCAACCTCCTGTGCTCGAAGGAGTTTCAGCTCGTCCATTAGTGCTTGTTCCTGCCGTTCAGCTGCTTCCTCTGCCTCGAAGTCGAGGAGCTCGTCGCTAAAGTCCTGCTTGTTGAGCCAGTTGTTGACCATCGACTGCTTGTGCGGTAAGCGTAAGGTAGCCGCGCCTTGCAGAACATCATCCGGGTGATTCGCTTTCCAATCTGCGATGGCACTATGTGACGTCTGCGTGGCCCTTGGTGATACAACACTTGCTGAGTAGAGTGACGACGAAGCGCCGTACGCTTTAGCGATGCCACTTGCCTCATTCTCCGCAAGCTTGCTCCAATCGAGCTCGCGGATGGGGATTAGTCTCTTCTTACCCTGCACTTTCGAGCCTTCTGGTGGAGGTAATAAGCCCACAGGGTTCTGCTCGTCGTATGAACTTTGAGCGGTGATCGGAGAAGAGGCTTCGGTGCCGTTGATGTACGCATTGTCGACTGAACTAACTTGGGACACAGGTATGTTCGAGATCGAGCTGACCGAGTCTCTTGTGTCGAACACTGGCCTTGGGATCGGTGAGATGTGCTCTCTCGAGGACCCGAAGATGGAACGGGATGCTGCAGCTGCGGTATTGACTGTGAGGCCATGCTTCGAGACCAAGACAGCCCCATTATCCCCCGATGATGGTCGGCTGATCGTATGCTCGCTATGTGGTCGTGGTCGTAAAGCGGATGCTATGAGTTCGGCCTCAAAGTGCTCGACTGCATCCTCAAAATCAGAGGCATCATCTGGCGACGGCTCTTCCGGGTCCAGGACGGCTTCGTTGGTGGCGAGAGACTTTTGGGAGTCGTCGATATTTGTGTTCTTTCCGGGCACAACATCATTCTTTTTCCGCAGCCTCGACTGTTGGCCGTCATCCACATCTTCTGAGCTTCCCTTTCGGAAGCTGACGAACAGTTTTCTCAGTCCTGGCATTTCGATATTGACATCACGTGGAGAGGTAGATGAGTTTCAAGTCCAGCCCAACGTGGGCGAGAGTGCAAGGGATGTCAGGTCGCACAGAAGAGCTGTTCGCGAGATAAGGAGCAACAAGTCTTCAAGGCAGGGTACAGCCACACCAAAGCCGCAGGAAGCTCGATTCACAGCGCACAAGGACTCACTCAACAAGGCAGAGCTGGGAGCATAGGCAGAGTGCGCGAAGAACTTACCAAAGTTTAGGAGGCTGAAGCTCAGACTACCGGCGGTCATGTGTGCCTCGCAGCGGTAGGCGCCCATGGGTTGCAGCCACTGCCGCGATAGGCTGACCGTCGTGGGAAGAGGCAGACCAGTCATATCGAAGCCAACGGTCATCAAGACGACGTGTGTGACTCTCCTTCGCCAATCCACGTCCGGACATTTCGAGGTCAAGCCACTGTAAGCAGAGCTCGTGTTGATGCTAATGATCCTTAACATCTTTTGATCCTTGGGAGCGGCGGTCCTAGTTCACCAGCCTGAGGCCTCAAAAAATACATGTGATGCAGGAGAGAGCCTCGAGGATGAGGTGAAACAGTAGAGGGTCCGTGCGCTGCCTTTGGGCGAAGTAAGGTAGCAAGCGAGGAGGGCTCAGCTCGAATTTCATTGAAGACATCGAGCACGTGCAACAGACGCAGTTCTCGAGAGGACTTCACCCTTTATCCTATGCCAATGCTCGGTAGCAATCTCGGTCTTCAACTCTTCGACTACAAGGCGATGTGGCTTCGATGGTCAGAAGACAACGAGCTCATGGCAGTGTCGAGCCTGATGTATATTCTTCAGTCCTCAGCGACCTCGGAGCGGCTCTCCACCCGCAATAGCTGCGTCGCAGCGACATGCCCGTCCAAGTGTATTGACTACTTACTAATCGAAGCGTGCAAAGAAGCCATATAAAACGACACCAGGTACTGCAAATCAGACCATTGCATCGAGAATATTGAGTATGTCGACCACCGGCAAGAGCGTCTTCCTCATCGGGCCAGGATACATTGGCCTCGAGATCATTGATCGGCTCCTGGAGAATGGCTACAATGTGAGCGCCATGACTCGTCGTGAGGATGCCGCGAAAGGTCTCCAGCAGTCGGGCGTAAAGCCAGTCATGGGTAGTCTGGGGGACAGCGACATCATCACACGCAACACCGCCGCGAACGATATCACGATACACTGCGCTACAGCTGACGACTTTCCTTCCGTTGAAGCTGTCATTGCAGGCGTTGACCAGCGCGCTAGCGAAGGAAAGCATACGGTCTATATCCACACGAGCGGCACCAGCTTTCTGAGCGATGAGTCTAATGGAGAGTACAAAAGCGACATGGTCTTTTCCGACAATCACCCAGAGGATATGGATGCCAGGCCTGACAGCTCCTCGCATCGAGGAATCGATTTGACCGTTATCAGAGCTCGCAACCGCCTAGGTACGAAGGCAAAAATATTCCTCATGCTTCCACCTTTGATATATGGCGCGAACAAACACAACCTCCTGTCTATACAGATCATTACGATGGCTCGATTTGCTATCAAGCACAAGTATGCTGGCTACGCAGGCGGAGGCAAGTCTGTCTGGAAGCCCATCCACGTGGCCGATCTGTCCCGGGGATACTTGACGATGCTGCAGTGGCTAGAGCAATCGCCACCGGAGACTGCCTTGGAACATCCATACTTCTTTTGCGAGAACGGGACAGAAATTGCTTGGGGCGAGGCTGCTAGTATTATTGGTGACGAGCTCAAGGCTGCTGGGGTCATCTCCGACTCAACACCACGGCAGATTCCGGAAAACCAGTACGACGATCTGTTCGGAATGTATACGAACGTGGTGATTGCACAGAACTCGCGGTGCAAGGCTGATAGACTGCGGGACCTTGGATGGCAGCCGAAGCATTTCAGCGTGCGGGATGCGTTCAAGCATGAGGAGCTGCCGATCCTGTTGAAGGACAAGAGCGAATTCAAGGGTTATGCAAAGCCTGCCGCTTCGGGCTCCGGGTGATATCCCAGCCAGAACGACTGACGTATAGCATGATCTGTATGTAGTACTGCTATAGAATGGTCAGCTATACACCATCACAGCGATGAATATCACTACCCGCACCTTGTGCTCTCTGAACGTTCGATTGTTGTGTGTTCTGTGCTGGCGACAAGCTTGCAGAACATGTCCAGGCTCACTGAATGGTGTCTTGATCGTACTTGTCCCAGAGCGATCGAAGGTCGGCGTGCAACGAAGAGAAAGAGTGCGGCTCCCGGTCTGCCCGCTCAATGGCTTTCGAGGGCCGCCCCGGAGCCGCAAAATTCGATCCCAGCCCACCTTGGTGCACTGCTTGCTCGAGACTGTCAATACGCTGCGTTGCGATGACAAGCTCCTTCCCGACTTTGACCAGCTTCGCTTGCTCTGTGGCAAGGCGCTGCTTCGTAGTCGCTAGTTCGTTCTCCAATCCTTGCTGGTTCACTTTGGTGATTTTCAGCTCCACTTCCAGCTTCTCAAGTCTTTGCTCGAGCGTGAGCGGTCTTGTCACTAGACTTGCATTGCATCCAGACCGGCTGCCGCGCTTGCAGTACGCACACACCTTGTGGTTGCCATCTGCAAACAGCTTGCAGGCGTGGTCGTGCCGCGCGCACGACTTACACTCCTCGGTAGCTAGGACACCTTCAGCCGTCTCCATGATGCGACCAGCCTGATCAAATCTTCTCAGGGTTCCCATCGCGGTTTCTATCTTGGAGGCCGCGCCTGTGTCGCTGAGCAGCTCCTGCCATCGATCCTCCGAGATGTACCAGAAATCACGGGAATCCGTCGTGCGTGGTCGTCGAAGGCCTCTGGTCCGAGCATGTGGTGCTATCGGTGGTTGCGTCTGTGCAGCGAGCCGCTCGTGAGGGAATTCATCTCTGTTGTCGACTGACTCGTCGTCGCTGAACGATGGCGCGGGGCTCGACCAACTTATTTGGTCCATATTGGTATCGTGTTCGTGTGTTGTAGAGTCGTCTTCTGACTGCTCACTGTTGAGATGTAGTCGGCGGCGTTTCAAGGAAGCCATATGCGCCACACTCATCGCAGTCTTGATATCACGACGCGAAAGGCTGCAAGGAGAGGAGGTGCTGGTGGAGATGGCGCAAGCTGTGGAATGGTCGTATTGTACTTAACTTGGTGTAATCGTCTTCTTGTCTTAAGATTGATTATTAACTGGAGACTGTGAGGATGCCCACTTCAGCACTGAAATCTCCGCTCCTGGACGCAGAGTGGTAGAGGAAGGCGCGACCGATGACATCGCAGTTGCCTCGCCAACATCTATTTTCGAACTCTAATTCTCGACCCCGGTTTTTGGAGACCAGCTCGAGTACCAACACTACTATGCACATCCACACATTCCAAGATATCTCAGTCGTGTGATCTGTCTATCGCTTGCACTGCTTCTCTTACACCTGCCAACAACCACACATAATTTCTAGAGAACAGCCGATACGATGCCCGGCCTCACGGCCAGCGAACGACCATCGGTCTCACTGTCGTGTATGCACCTCGATACACACAAGATATATGTTTATACTAACGAACCACAGTTGCGAACAACTTCTGGGGCAAGGAAGATGCAGGCGTCGGACCTCTCCTCGAGCGCATGCAGAGTGCGAAGGTCACGGGCGACGAGCTGAAGTCCTTCTACACCACCCGAGCCCAGATCGAAGATGAGTACGCGCGCAAGTTGGCCAACCTGGCGCGCAAGCCACTGGGATCATCAGAGTCCGGCACTCTTCGAATGTCACTCGATGTCGTGCGCGGTGAAGTAGAGTCCATGGCGAAGCAGCACCAGGTCATCGCCACGCAGATGAAGAGCGAACTGGACGAGCCGTTGGCAGCGTTTACTGGTGCCATGAAGGAACGGCGAAAGATTGTACAAGGCGGTATTGAGAAGCTGCTCAAGTCGAAGAACCAGCAGACGTCAACTGTGTACAAGTCTCGCGATCGCTTCGAGCAAGACTGCCTCAAGATCAAAGGCTATCTCGCGCAAGGCCACATGGTCATGGGTCAAGAAGAGCGCAAGAACAAGGCCAAATTGGAGAAGACGCAGATACAGATGTCCAGCAACAGCAACGAATACGAAGCAGCGGTGAAGGTGCTCGAAGAGACGACTGGCAAGTGGAACAGAGAGTGGAAGGCGGCATGCGACAAGTTTCAGGACCTGGAGGAGGAACGCATCGACTTCTTCAAGAGCAGTCTTTGGAGCTTCGCAAATATCGCCTCCACGGTCTGCGTCAGCGATGATGCTTCTTGCGAGAAAGTCCGGCTGTCTCTAGAAGACTGCGACGTGGAGAAGGACATCACGCAGTTTATCAAGGACTCTGGTACGGGCCAAGAGATCCCAGATCCACCAAAGTATATCAACTTCTGTCGCGGCGATATCGATGACAATGTTTCCGCGCACGAATCGGAGAACGGCGACTACTCTGTGGCTCAATTCCCGCGGTCTATGAATCCGACCTTCAGGACGTCTTCGCCACAGCCGAGCACTCTTGAATCTCACAATAACCCCGACACGAGTCTGCGGGAGGAGACAAGCTTCCAGGGAGGGCGCTCGTCACTGCAAGGCGAGGAGGCCTTCAATGCCCGCAGCTCTCATGGCAGCGCGGCACCACCGCCACTCGCACCCAGCCAGGCTTCTTCAGTTGGGAGAAACCCGTACGCGGAAGTGCCACAGGTTCCGCACAATCCTTACCCAGCTGACGGCATGACCCAATTCTGTCGTCTGGACGCACCATCTGAGCGCAGCTCCCAACCGTCTCCGACGCGACCAGATAGCAGGGACAGTCAGGAACACAGCGACTACTCTGCGCCGACCTCATTCTCGAGCTTCGACCCGAACAGCGGTCATGCTTCTCCCACAAAGCAGTTCAATGGCTCGGATATGTCGGGCATGTCGGGTATGTCAGCCATGTCTTCCGCCGGCGAGGAAAGGCAGCTCCAAAAGAAAAAGAGCGGCTTTTTCCAGTCTCACAGTCCTTTTGGTCGAAGGCGAAGCCAAAAGATGAAGGATCCCGCAACCCAATCTGCTGCTGCGACACCGACAGCGAGAAACACCTGGACTCCAGCTACGACACGCAGTGCCAACACCAGCCCGACGAAACCTTTCGGAGCGGCAGGACGAGCGAACACATGGCAGAAGCAACCAAGTCCTGGCGTTGAACCTGTTGACCCGAGAGCCGATTACCAGCTTGGCATCGGCGACAGTGTCTTTGATGTAACATCGCCGGATGGCAGGAAGCCACCGCCGCCCGCCAAGGATAACAGGAAGGACCTCGATCCCATTGCGCAGGCGCTAGCGGAGTTGAAGGGTGTCACCAAGCAGGCTTCGGTACGCCAATCCGCAGATCGCCACTACGGCATGTCGACACCAGCACCGCCAGCTTCGCCGGGTATGGACGTCCGTGGCATGCCAGCGGGTGCGGTGCCGACACCGTTCGCCAACAGCAGTCGAGGCACACCTCCACCCGCGTACGACCAACCTGTCAGCCGGCTAGGAGCACCGAAGCCTGCGCACACCAGTCGCGAGATGCAGAAGACGACTGAGAGGTTCGTAAACCAGAAGCGTGATATGTTCAACTCTGGTGGTCCGAATAGACCTGCAAGTGGCATGGCAAATGGCATGGCACCGCGGTCCTCATCGCCAGCACCACCTCGTGCAGTAAGTCCTCGACCATTCCACAATGAAGATCCGAGGCAGCAACAACAGTTCCGAGCGCCTTCACCAAACCCGTACGGCGGCCAGACAGCCGCTCGTCCGCGTGCTCAATCTTCGAGCCCGATCAAGCAGCAGCAGCAGCCAAGCTACAGCGGCTACAACTCGCGTGGTGGATCGCCCGGGTACCAAGTGCCACGAGCAGCGTCTCCAAACCCTGCCTACAACCGTTCTGCGGGAGGCAGTAGACCACCGAGCAGTCGAGGCTCGGACAATGGCGGCGCCATGGCTCTTCAGCTCGCGCCGTCAAATGGGCAAGATCCGTACGCTGGAGGTGCACAGCGTGCTGGCCGGCCGCAGAGCCAGTACTACGATCAAGCCGCATATGGAACCAGCCAGGTCGCCTCTCGGACTAGGAGCCAGAGTGTCGGCGCACAGAGGCAGGTGACGAAGAACGGGCAGGCGATTCTGCATTATGGTAAGTTTACTACAAACGCATACCTCTTTGACCAAGTGCGCTGACACGTTAGGTAGCTCGCGCGATGTACATGTACCAAGCCGCCATCCCCGAAGAACTCTCCTTCGTCAAAGGCGACGTCCTCGCCGTCACGCGCCATCAAGACGACGGTTGGTGGGAGGCCGAAGTCATGGGCAAGAACGGCCCGCCGGGGTTGGTACCGAGCAACTATCTCAAGAACTGTTAGGAGCAGCTGCCGGCGTCGCTGAAGGTTGGACGTGCTTAGGGTTGGGGTAGTGAATGACGCACTGTTGCAAGGAAAATGGAAACAACATCAGAGACTGTTTGGATTGAGCGTTCAGTCGTTTTTGTCTATACCGCCGGGAATGTTTCTGGCTCATCAAGCTGTGTATGTGAATATTGATGCTGGATTTATTGGGCATGCTGGTCACTGAGGACCTGCTCGGGCGTTCGGGCGGCGAAGTCTGTATATAGCCATCCATCGCTCTTCCATCAAACGATGCATCACTTTTTATATTTCATTTGGAAGCTCTTTCTACCTTGTGACGGACTCGAACATGACGAATGTAAACAGCGACCCGGTGTATTTCTGGCGTGAGTTCGAAGACGGAACGGGCTTCATGTCGCAATGGTACGAGTCAGACTTCGAGGTAGATGGGGTCACGTATGCTACTGCGGAGATGTGGATGATGATCCAGAAGGCGAGGCTGTTTGGAGATGAGGTACGGTCGACAGCAGGATCAATGTGATCGAAGCGATTCAGGAACTGACTATATACAGGAAACGGCACAGGCGATGATGCAGACTACGACGCCAAGCGAGCATCAGGCACTGGGTAGGAAGGCGAAAGGGTTTGATAGGAAGAAGTGGGATGAGCGTGAGCATCGTCGAGTTTGCAACATCGTCGGGGTTCGCTAACGTGAGTGTCTAGACAAGAGCCGCATTGTCGAGGAGGGCAACTACCATAAGTTCACCAAGGGCAAAGAGTCTCGGGAGATGGCCAAGCAGCTTCTTGCGACTGGCGATAGGGAGCTCGTCGAGGTACGTTGGCCGTTTCTTAGTTGACCGGTGCCTCGCTGACTGCTTCTGCAGGCCTCTCCGACCGATAGGATCTGGGGCGTCGGTTACGGTGCAGCTGATGCAGGTTCCAATCGAGATAAATGGGGCGAGAACAGACTTGGTGAAGCGATCATGAGAGTCAGAGAGCAGTTGAGAAAGGAGAACAGGTGATCCAGTGCCTCGGAAAGTCCTGCTACAGCTTGATCGTGCTGCTTCCTCTAGCCTCTCCCTTGCTTGGTCGCCTTGCTTGGTCGCCTTGCTCAGCAGCTCTGTCCTCATTCTCGCTGCAAAACGACAGTCAGAGCCATGAACCCAAGCATAGCCGTCTTCAGCCAGGGGTACTCGCTGAGTAGGATGGTCACGTAACCAACAAACGGCACGAACCCGACCACGCTGCCCACAACGTCCTTCTGGCGATCCAGGTAGCTCTGTCCTCGTGCGTACAGCTCCGTGTCGTCTGCAGCATTGTTGTCACCCTTCGTCAGGAGTTGTAACGGTGCGGCTCTATCTGTGGGTCAGCATAACTATATCTCGAATACTCATATAGGCTGTGTGCGTACCCTCCCCCGAATCTCCGTATCACCCTGTGCACAATCGGAATGTCCTTCCCTCGCACATTATACACCACTATCTCTCCCACCTGCGTGTCTAGTCCTCGGTTCCATAAGAACAGTAGATCCCCTCTCTCAAACGCTGGCTCCATGCTCCCTGACAACACCACCACAATCGGGCTTGAGGAATTTGTGAAGACGGAGAGCCCCTTCCATAGCATGAACGCTGTCGAGAGGACGAGGGCGAAGTTGAGGACTTGAGCAGCCAGTTGTCGGGGCTGGAGTGATGCGAGTGAGGAGAACATGTTGTGGGAGGGCTGGTGGGGATTGCGAGTTGATATTTTAGGGCTCCCATGTGCCGGGGAATCGTCGTCTACCACTTGTGTTTTGGTAAATCAGTGCGAGCATGCGGTAAACAGATCGTATTGCTGTTCTCGAATGCCAGATGTCGTTTCCTGAGCTTGGGCCATCTGTGCTGTGAACTTCACTTCGATTGCACTCCGGAGACTTCACCTATTCTTACGACTGCTCTCAAGAACGCGATCACGTCGTGGCAAGGCCATGAACCCTAGCTGAAGCATGTCGCGGCGAGACTTGGTTTGTAGAATTCTTCACACGATCGTACCGGATCAGTGGCCGGTCACGAGGTCTGTTCCCAATCCGACCCTCGAGCGAGTCACATGCACTTCGCAGGTCAAGTATCATATCTCTTTCTTGCCTTCCTAGGCTTGACTTCCTAAGCAAACCAACTTCTTCACCATCTCATCACTGCGATCTGCAAAGAAGGTTCCACCTTTCCAACAATTCCTCCAGGAAGCTCACACTACTGACACAGATCTTGCCATCTTTCGACTCTCCGGTTCATCCCGACCAGGTTTCCGACCAACGATGGAAGCGATGGATCTTCTCATCATACACGCTGGCCCTTCACCCTTCTAACCAACACAGCAGCTTATCACACACACGATCCTCATCATCTTCAGAGAAGCAACATTGGCATTCTGATCACCTGAGAACTCAATGGCGCTACAAGACGACCCAAGACCTAAGCTGGACGTACAGTCCACAATGTCTCACGGCGACTCAGCTCCTGCGATAATCACTCCCCCATCAACGATGGAAACCCTACCGCCGGCCAAATCTAATGGCAGCATGTGGATCTGTCTTCGAGATGAGAAGCTGTGGCCAACTGTCATCTGCGATGAAAACAAAGTGCCGAGAGGTTTCATGCAAACTCGACCGGACATACCAGAGATCATCGTGCTTCCCGCCATCCAACTCGGAAAACACAAGTTGTACGAGAATAGATGTGCCTTGATGATCGATCTTGACTAATGAAAGGACAGTATCTGGGTCAAAGAGACCAGTCTTCGTGAATTCGAGCAGAGCAAAGACTACTCGGATGGCCTTTGGCTGCCCAGGGGTAGAGAGTGGCACCCTGTGAATCTATACGATGACACGGAGCGAGCGCGGTGCAACGCGTTTCATCTGGATCTGGAGCTATGGCAGGACGACGACTACTGGATAAACTATCTCCTGAATGAACAGGAAGCACGTCGGCTTGATACCCTCACGAGGAGGCCGAAGCAGTTTAAGCGCAGTCGAGAGGTTGTTGAGCTGAGCGATGAAGACGACGAGGACGACGAAGCGGACAGCGACCATGAAGTCGAGTTCGTTGCCTCCCACAAGCGCAACTCGCTGTCGAAAAACCCACGTAAGAGGCTGCGAAAACATCGGGAAACCAACACGAATGACCGCCTTTCAGCTTCGAGTCCGACTCAGAAGGAGAAGCATAGACAGATCGACGGCAACGGGCTTGCGATACGTCTCGGTCAAAACCCCACTTTCGACCCAGGCTCATCTGCGAGAGACCATCGCAGGGACAGCGTCCTTGATGCCGACGACGACGAAGACGGGTCTCTCGAAGAAAGAAGGGAGAAACATCGGCAGCAGGTGATCGACAAAGGTCTGAGGTGAGTGACACTCCTGCTCGAGACGCGAACCGTTCTGACATTTCTTAGCTACAAGGACTGCACCGTGTTCGTCGGTCACGATCACACACCGTTCATCCTATCCCGAGACGATCTAGGACAATGCGACTATCTCACAGCTCACATGCGTCACGACCCCGAACTAAGAAACTACGTGAACCTTTACGAAGAACTCGACATCACCACTCACGACTTCCACCCCGTATGGACCTACTTGACGACCAAAGAATTCACACCCCGCCTTCTCGAGCGCGAAAGTCCAACCGTCGAAGGCGTCTTCATGCCAGAGACCAAAGAAGGAGCAGTAGAACAGATCCTCGTCGCCTACCTGGCCGCCGTCAAACTGTACTTTGGCCAGTTGCAGGACCTTTGTGTGCGGAAGTTCAAGGCCATGTACCCTCTTCCCACCGTGTCTCTGATGCTGGTTATCATGCGCAACGAGGGGCTGAAACTTGGTGGTTATGACAATGGAGGCGAGTTGAGGGAGTGGTTGGTTGACCATACCGCGGAGCAGTTTTTCGCGCTTTATGCGGAGAACAACCTCACGATGGGGCGGGTGATGGAGGAGCATGGGGAGTTTAGGGAGGATGTTGTGGAGAAGTTGCCGTCGTTTAGGAAGGAGAGGGAGAAGGATATGGGTTGACGTGGACGGCCCACGGGTGGTCTCATGAGTGCGAATCAGGCCACGAGCAATTGATAGTGACCAGACACGGCTGAACGGCGATTATAGCGATAAGATCAATGAAAAGCAATTGTGCCTGGATTTGTTGCTTGGAGAAGCTGCCACAGTTCAGAACGGAGAGGGAGATGGATAGGTTGGACGAAGTGTGGATTCTTACGAGGACAAGATGGAATACCTTGATGAATATCGGCAAAGCGGTAGAACGGCAACAACAGGCAGCAAAAAGAAGTTTCAAGTGTCACTGAGTCTGGTTGTGTCTCTCCCATTTGCCGTCTTGTTGGAAGTCACCTCTGAGATGCTTCCTTCTACTCAAAAACTCCCACTGCCCTCGGAGAGCAAAAAAGCAAAACGTACAGCAGCCGGTATTCCCACGTGGTCACCCACCGTAGTACTAATCAGCCGGTTGCGAGCTTGAGTTCAGCTGAGCGAACCCACACCCGTGCGGCAGACGAGACCGGAGATCGCGGATCCACGATCCTCAGTCTTCCTTCGCCTAAAGCAGTCTAGCACAGGGGCCAGTGCTAGACAGCAACGACATGGCCGCCTGCCAATCGTTCCGCATATTGCTGATCGTTACGGCGGCTACGCGATGGCATAGTTGGCAGCGAACCGCGGCTGGCCGAACCGCTGTGGCGTACTCTAACGCCTTAGGCAAACGCCACAGATACTCCATAGCTAATCAGCTCTAAAGGAGGAACACTATCGGTTATTGACTCCTATCTGGAGTAGTTACCAAGGGGCATGCATCTGTAAAGACCTCTGTGCCTCCGTCTGGCGACGCCCATGACCTTTTGCGATGCGGCACCCGAGCCCCCATTGATGTACACCTACTTTCTTTACTTTCTCGCTTCTTATCTGCGAGTCCCGTGGTTCGCATAGCGTGTAGTCTGTCACCGCGTCTTCGCAAAGACATGAGACTACTTCTTTGCGCATTATTCCTCGCATTTCAAGGAACAGGAGTAAGATGCACTGCACGGAGTGACAGCCCAAGGCTTGTATCAAGAGACGACGCCGCAAAGGTGTTTCATCACCGCGCGTATCACAGTTGTGCGAGACAAGTATATGCTGGTCACCGTACCTTCTGCTGACCACTGACCACAGCCATTGTCCTTGGCAACTATCTCTACATAGATGGCGGCGAAATCACAGTAAGCCTGCTGCCAAGCAAAGAGCTGCCGCGGTATGGAACTCTCGACTTACATCTCCTACCTACATTTTAGACCTGGGATGGATCCACCAACGGCTTGCGCACACCGGATCCCAAGGCCCCAGGCAACTTCGCAACAGTTCCTGGTACGTAAATCAGCTGTCCTCTCCAGTCATCCAAAGATCTCTCTGACGGCTGCAGATAACTACACGTACTCGATAGATCTGTCAACATTGTGGACGAATAGCTCAGTCACGCTCAAGGAAATTTCCAAGGGCGCTGCGCCCGTGCTCAACAACGTGGCACTATGGCTGGATGCCTCTGGCGAGATCTTCTATGCATACGAGTAAGCAATTTGGTCATGAAGCAACTACCCTTACATAAGATATATGCTTAATGCTTCACGTCTGTATTAGCGGTAGCGTCAGCAGTGAGTCCACGTTAGATGGCAGATCTTGTACTCCATACTGATGCTTAGCCAGAGGCCCTCCCGACGTTCTACGATACCCCACCCCCAGCCAATGCTTTATGGCAATTTGAGCCATCTGGCGGTACAGGTCATTGGTCTCAGACACCGATCCCACTGTCTTCGAACTTCGCAGCCTTGTCCCGGACAGCTCTTGGTAACTCCGCATCCGGCAATGGGCTAGGATTTGTTCTCGGCGGAGTCGAGAATTATGCGACCTACCAATATCCAGCCTTCGCAGACGCTCTCTGGTGGGACCAAACATTAGTCCCTGGTGAGTTGGGTCGCACAGCCGCGGAGGGCGGGATGTGGATATCATCTCGAACTTTGCAACCTTTGACAGGCTACTAATTAATATGTAGGCCTTGTAACGTTCAACTCTACCTCTCAGGAATGGTTCAATTCCTCATCGAAGGGCTATAGCTACTACGGTTTCGCGCGGGATGGAGTCGCCCATTTTGTACCATCCTTCGGACCCGCTGGGCTGCTGTTCGTATTTGGCGGCTACACGACAACCACTTCGCAGTTGGCCTCCACCGGCATCGCCTCGATGTACGACCCAACGACACAGCAGTGGCAAGACCAGATCACTACCGGAGACATTCCCGGAGAAAGTGCCAACGGATGTATCGTCGGCGCGGAAGGCGACAACGGCACGTACGAGATCTTTCTGTATGGTGGCCAGGTCCCTGGTGATGCAGCCAGCACTATCACCAACGGCGAGGTGTATGTCCTCTCACTTCCCTCCTTTAATTGGCAGAAGCAATATGCTACAGGTACCACTGGAAGGTACATGATGTCTTGCAATGTCGTTGGGAAGAGGCAGATGGTAGTCGTAGGAGGCATTGTCATCCCTCAGAACGTAGATTGGGACACATACAATTTTGGCGCTGGAGAACCTGACCCATGGGATCAGGCGATTGGTATTTTCGACCTGACGGAGATGGCCTGGAAGTCGTCCTACGATGCGTCTGCATCACCCTACATTACTCCTGATGCTGTGAAGTCGTTCTACACTCAACATGGCAGATACCCAGCCCAGTGGGATAGCGGTGTTGTTGAAGATTGGTTTAAGAATCCAGGTAAGTCGTACCGTCTTCTTAGCAAGGCCTGTCTCAGCTGATTTTTGTGAAAGGCCTTGCGGGTACGCAACGCTCCGGGCGTACTCTGCGTACTCAATTTAACGACTCTAACTCGACGAACGTTGGCGCTATAGCGGGAGGTGTGGTTGGAGGTGTCGTAGGAGCCGCGATAATCGCTGCACTAGTGTTTTTCGTGCTGCGAAAACGGAGGAAGAGTCAGAGCCAAGGCTCGTATTCCTACCAGCCCCAGGACACCGCGACTTTTTCTCCGCACGTAGTAGAAGCAGATGGAGAAAACTATAGCCGTGAGATGGATGCAATTAGGCCCGCGGCGGAGCTGCCGGTGCGCAAGGAGCCGATCGAGGCGCCGTCAGAAGTACCGTCAGCAATACACGAGCTGGCGGGATACAGGTAGAAATAAAGCTTTAAAAAGTAATGATGTGGTCGCAGTACTCGCTTCGACCAATTTCGAGACTATTCGGAGGGCGCCTATCCCTGACATCTTGCCGCTGTTGCCTCCGACGACACATGCTCCCGTGGTGTATGACTCTCTCCAAAAAGCAATGCCACCCGTCCACCAACGACCGAGGGCGACCAAAAAAGCATGCAGCAAGGAGGACTGGCCACATGTATCGAGCGGCACCAACAACAAGCCATGCACCAAACACTGCGATCGTTATGAAGCACGAAGTAAGAAGCCATGGTAGCCAGATGGTTGTTGCTACCCCCGGACTGTGTAATGCGATGACGCCGATAGCGTTGCTGGCATTGAAATATGATACCGCGGTCGTGCCGTACGTCCATGCTATGCGACTCTATTAGTAAATTTGAAACATGGCCTCAGGATGGCGGGATTCTTACTGAAGCACAGGATGTTTCCAACCACGAAGGATACAGCCTTCCAGTTGCGCAAACGGTATATCCTAAGCAGAAAGGTTATCGACAGTCGTGCTGTGCATGGCCAAGATGTTTAACTTGCCAGTGGAATTGGCCCGCAGCGTAAGGGTCCCAGGATATGAGTTCACATATGACGCACTGTACAGCAGCTGCCGCACACCAGGAGATGACCAGGATAGCCACGAGCAATCCAGGTCCTAGATAAACGACTATTTAGAAAAGTACCTTTAACTATATATTAAGAATAGAGAACTCCGGATATAGTTAGTAGATTAATAGCCTAGACTCTACTATTACTACTTTAGCTTATTACTAGTTATAAAACGATTAAGTAAAGTTAAGGAACCTAAGAGTATAAAGGGTACGAACTTTAAGTTATTCTTAACGTAACTATCTAGTTTCTTAGAACCTAGAACTTAGATATAGAGAGCTATATCCTTCTAACCTTAATATCTAGTAAACCTAGAGTACTATATAGTAAGAATACGTTCTCGTTTACGAGATATAGTAAGTAAATAAAATCGTAGCTAACCCTAATATCTATAAGGTCTTACTATAAGTATATATTATTTAAACCTTTTATAAGTTTCGCAAATCTATACTACTATATTCTATTAGTATACTTAGTATAACGCCCGTCTTATAAGTTATAGACAATATAATCTAAGATCCCGAGACCTAATAACGTTTTGCTCGGAACTTATATTCGTAGCAAATAGCTGTTAGCTAGTGTTTAACGGTACTTACCTTGTTTTCTAGGACTTCTACAAAATGTTAGTAATATAATAGGTAACCTCTAATCCTAATTGTCGAGAAAGGCGTAGTACGCACGGGAAGCTCTATATTCTCGCACCTATAGCCGTACGTGAGAGGAGTAATTATTTGGCGTAATATGTGTGTACATTTTTGATCTTCTCGCTCAAGAATGTAGGTACGGTGAGATCCATCCTCTTCTCAATAGCCACTTCGTGGTTGTTCGAGCATGAGGACGTCCAGAAGCCTTGAGACCGTTCAAGTTGGTCGAGATAGGCCAATTGCCACCTTGCACCTCACATTACCTTAGTACGGCAGCTCATCATTGAGCAGCAAGTATATGCACGACGGGAGTGGTTGCTGCAGGTTCGGGAAGTGTGGCGTAGATCTTCGCCGCATTCGTTCTGTGCTGGTGAGACGATGCCCGCACAGTATCGTCCACGGAACGCTGATATTGAAGGTAGCAATAGTCCCATACGCCAGGCATGGCAGGGAGGGCTGGGATGTCGTTGACGACCATATATTAGAGAGTACTGAGTTGAATTCCACCGTTGCCACTTCGAACTCATCGTTGCTCGGGCCACCAGAAATAGGTCGACCAGGATGTTGATGTGGAGTGAAAGTCGGATCGTATGCGCCTCCTGCCTTAGTCTGCTTAGTCTGTTTTCGTCTCTTACGGCAACACACACTCTCACACATTTCCCAAGCACCAACATTCGCTCACATCATCAATCGCTCTTCAACACGCTCGCTGGAATCAACAATCGCATCACCAATCTAACCAGAGTCGCCGGTCGGCCTTTCCACTTCGAAAACGTACGGCACGGGAAAGAGCAAGGCGTTTAAAGTTTAAGTTGGGACATCGGGGAAAGGACGCGCAATACCAACCTCACCTCCGAACCAGGCGAGGTGCATCGACATAGCAGTGTTCACGCACTGAAGACCGACTTCAGAGTGGGCAAGCGTCGCCATGCGGCCGACCAACTTCGTCTCGTCGCTTCTCCTCTTCACAGCACTCTCCACAGCCTGGCCGTGGCCTCGATCACAACCGCAGAGAGAAGCACGGCGAGAGGTAGCACCCGCCGTACAACGGCGACAGACTAGCTTTGACCTCTCCTTCACCGGCCAGCAAGGCAATACCGCCACAACCAAAACGAGCACAAAAAAGACGACAACCAATGGCGACGCCTCCCAAAGCGCCACGGGCACAAAGTCCGGAGACGGCAGCAAGACCACCGGGAAAACGACCGGCAAGGCGACAGACGGCAACGGCAAAAAGACCACCGCGAAAACCGAGTACAAAACCACAAAAACCTACGACAACCGCCTCCCCGCCGGCGGCGTCTCCATGATCACCCCCAACGTCTTTGCCGGACCCCAATACTACAAAATCGCCACCGAGCCCGGCAAAGACTTCCTCACCTTCGCCTGGAACTACACCTCGCTCTCCATGACGCCCTCCGCCATCGACATCCTCGCCTCCTGCTCCCAGAACTCCGCCACCTACACCATCGCCCTCAACGCCTCCATCACTGGCCCAACCCAGGAGGTGACGTGGGACATCGGGAAGTACCAAGCTACCGCCACGCAGCCGCTGCTGATGGCGACGTATACGCTTATTATCCACGATGCTGCGGCGGATGTGACGGAGCAGCCGAGGGCAGGTTATTTGGGCACGCAGAGTCAGTTTACGTTTGGGATGTATATCCCGCAGCCGTACACGCCAATTGCGGATTATGTGTGTGCGACGTGTAGCGGGGCGATGAGCTCGATGACGAGGAATACGCTGGGTTTCATGTTTGGGATGGCTGCGTTGACGGTGGTGAGTTTTGGGTGGTTTGGTGGGGTGGCTGGGTTGTGGTGAGTTTGAAAAGAGACATTGGGTGGGAAAAGGATCTGTACAGAATGCATTGCGAGGCTGTTGCGGCGTTGGGAATGATGTGGGTGGAGACACTCCTTTACATTACGTGGGAAAGTGATGGCAAGGTTCTGGATATGGGAGTTCTGGGCTCTGTATGAACGAACAGAAGTCGAAGCTACAGGCAGACCAAGGTAGTAAATAATGTCAAAAGATGCACCTTTACCATATCTTGAGGCTCAACTTCTTGTCTACATTGACTGGTACAGCTACAGCGACTGGTTCCTTCCTTGTGGAGTCAGTATCGGGCTGTGAGAAGACGTGTTTCTGACCAAGAGAGGTGCAGCACGTTCTCCGGTTGAGCGGTCGAGATAACGCAGCTACATTCGTTGACCCAGGCAGGAGAAACACGGGAGAGCTGCGAGAAGAGGCTTTATAATGTGCGATGAATTGTTGCTAGTAATGTGGTTTGAGCACCAGGCTGGCTGCCGAACATCACCTGCGTGACAGTGTTTGCAACTTGTCCTAGGTACACGACATTCGAACCCATCAATCTGCGTCTGCAACATTGCACGTGCCCAAGATACATCCCTCCGATCCTTCAAGATAAGCATTTGAGATAGTCATCCATTCTGCACAGTGGCTTCTTGATGTCACCACCCGCACTCACCCGCCCTCAGCTTGGATCTTCCTGATCGCCCTCTTGACTTCCCCAACCTCCGCATTACTAGCCTTATACATCCCAGACTGGACTGACGCAACCTCCTCTGCGCTCGCGAAGACGCGGCGACGCATCCAGATGTTGCTCGTGGCGACGCTGATGGCGTAATTGTCGACCTCAGCGTCTGTGACACCGTACTTGGCCTTAGCCGTGGTGCGGAAGGCAGTCATCAGATGGCCGAGAGTGACGCCGTGGGTGCTGTAGACGTCGACGTGTAGGTTGCCGTTGAATGGGTGGACGCGGTGCGAGGCTGAGCCGGGGCGGGAGTGGAAGAAGATGTCGAAGGTTGCTTCTAAGACCGGAGGCTCTGAGAAGCTTGTTAGTGCGAGACGGGAGTGATGGGGTAGGAGAAGGGTACGTACGACACAAGAACGTGCGATGGATGAGCGAGCCACGACGGCTGAAATCGGGAGATGCCTTGAACTTCACGTTCTCGCAATAGATCGCGCGGCGAATGAGCGAGCCTTTTGACTGGGGCGCCGTTGAAGATCCATGGATTCAGCTTGGCTGTGATAAGCGTGTTGGGGTGTGTGCTCGTTCCAGGGTGGGCCTGTAGCTTGGCGTTGTCCATGTCGAAGAGCCAGTGGCTCTCGATGGGCTGTCCGAGCAGGAAGAGTTTCCTGCGGAGTGTGGGTGATACGCGGATCAGCATATACCATTGCTTGCTGACATGGCGTGTAGTCAGAAGGTCTTCGGGCGAGAGGTGGCCGAGTACACTCTCGAGGAGCTCTTGTGTGTAGAAGACCGCATTACGACTCATGGCACGAGTAACCCCGCGAGTGAGCATATCATGCTTGCCGTAAGTACGCTCGGTGCTCTGCGGGGTGGTATCCTGATCAACGACTGTTAGTAAAGCATCGTCAAACGAACAGGGAATTGGTGACGAACCTTTGCCCTCTTCCTCGCCTTATCGACAGCCCCATTGGCATACTTGCGTCTCCTAGACGCTGATCCTGCAAGAGAGTGAAGTCAGTAGCCGTGTCATGCTTGTTGTGAATCGTTCACTTACCTCCGACAGCCATCATTACAGTTGAGAATAGCTGAACAATGATCTCGAACAATGGAACGTGCCGAGTGTAACAATAAAGAGAGTGGAGCTGCCACACGGCTGAAAAGATATAGGAGAGTGCAGTGAGGTTCCCATACCTCACGTGTGACCATAACCAACCTCACCTCTGCACGAGGTCTGCTGACACGTATAGACTGAACCTCACCTTGTTTGTTTGCTGCTGGAGCTGGGGCGGAAGGAACGGATCTCGAGGCATTGGTGATGGTATCGACCTGCCTTGGAATATCATTGCGTTCTGGCGAGTCAAAGAAGTACCTTGGTAGAGTTGTAGGTCGATCCAATTGCATCTTCCTCGCTGATGGGCGAACATTCGCACAGTCGATGCTCGGTCAGGTCGTGGGTTCCGATGCCGTAGCTTCTCACTGCTTAATCGTTGGTCTCAGCGTCGTGTACCATCACTGCTTCACTCCAGCAATCCCAAGCCCAATGGGAGTTCCACCCGTCCTCGCCCTCTTCGCGGGCGGCTCACCACCACCCCTCTCGACGTTGCCCTTACGCACTGCACCAAACAGCTTAGTCTGCTTCAAGTTGTCACCGCTGCTGTCCAACATACCACTGCCCTTGAAACTGTCGCGTTTGATTTGCTGCTCCTGGCTCGAGCGCAGCATTTGGGAAGCCGCGCGGGAGGCCTGAGACTCGTCGATGGCGTCGTAGTCGTCTTGTTCGATAATGTCGGTCTCCGCTTCGCTATCGTCTTCGTGTGCTGAGACTGTTCCTTCCGATGGCGGACCTTGTGGTTTGGTGACCGGTAGAGCTTGTTGACCGTAGATGTCTGGCGTACGCATCGCGCTCGTTCTCTGTACTGGTGCTGTTGAAGGGATCTTGAGAGGGGCTTGGCGGCCGTATGGGGTGGCGTACATGGGCTGCTGCTTGTGAGCCCGGTTTGGTGTCGTTGGAAGGCTGGACATGCTATGCGTGTTGCGCATATGTCCCTTCTTCGCGGCCATCGGCCGACGTGCTTCCTGGCTGGCCATTTCGGATGCTTGTAGTAAGGCAGCGAAAGGTTGCGGTTGTTCCTGACTGCTGACGCCACTTCGAAGTGGATTGTTATACATCGATCGTGGCGTGTCGTCAATATGTGGTGTACTATAGCCTCTGCGATGGCGGTTCAAATGCTCCCTATTCTCGCGGATGCGGTCACGCATGAGCATGACTTTGTCTGTGAGGCTTGCGATCTCGCCGTCTTGTCGCATGATAATCTTGTCCCTTTGCGTGGCCTCCTCTGTAAGGTACTTGCGCTCTTCAGTGAGCTCCTGTATCTCCCTACACATCCTCTGGTACAGGTCTTTCTGCACAAGAACCATACCCTCCTGGAAGTGCGATGTCTGCGCCGGGGTTGCTGCGGCCCTTGCTTGCTCCGCGACGTGGATGGCCTCGTTCTCGTATTGCGCCATGCGTGCTTCGACGCTCATCCGCTCGATGGCTGCCGCGCTTTCTTGTGACAGCATCTGATATTGTAGCTTTTGGTGCGCGGCCGACATCTTGGCCTCTTGGAAAGCTGGCTGGAGCTCAGTGACCTTGTTGCGCAGTTCGTCGATCGAAGCATTTGCAATTTCCTCCGCAGACATGGTTCCGGTAAAGCCACCTAGTATACGACCACGGCGCTGACTGGACATCTCGACCGTGGGTGGAGGTGTCGATATATGCGAGACGGTCGGAGTCGGTGTGCGAGTCTTTGCGCGCTGAGAAGAGGGCACCTGAGTCGACGGCGGAGGTGTCATATGACTTGTCGCATCGTCGAGGGAGCTTGACTGCGACTTGAGGATGCTAGCTGCCGAGCCATTGGGAAGTGTCGCATGGGGAGGATCAGGTGTCACCGGCATAGATTCGTCGGGCATTGGTATGAGACTGGAGAGGCTGTCCTGCGACAGCGATGGCTCCATCCTCGTCCCAGATCCGTAGACTCGATCGCGGTTCCCGTGCGACTCGAATGTGATGTGTCGTATTGTCTTATCGTGAGCGCCAATCGCACACAAGGTTCCGAGGTGCGGGAAACGGTCGCAGATCACCGCTGATCGATGTCGCGGAATTCCAAGAGCTGTATGCGCAAACGGCCAATGTGTAACAATGTTTCGTTGTGTAGCGACCTGAGGTGTTCCCGAGCAGCGATATGTGTCGTCGAGCGCAAAGGTCGAGCGAAGGAAGTGGGCTGGTAGAGAGCGACCAGATGGTGGCTGGTCCGAACGGGATCCGCCGATGAGCCGCGTTGGCAGGCGCAACCGCAAGCTTCAAAACGGACCCCTGACGACGAGCGATTGAGAACGACAGGCCCATGCTGAACGTGCGACAACACCCCGGCACTCCTGGACGACACGCGCTATGAATCGTGCGCAAGGCTGACCTTCCTGCCGAAAGCACGCCACAGATCATGGACGCCGGAACTACTGTACCCAGCAAGCTTCCGAAGACGTCGAGGTTGCCTGTCTTGTCAAACAAACCCTCGGGCATACCAGTATCACGGCAACATGATATCCCGCAGTCCAGGCTGACCACACCTCGCCCGACTTTGGAGAAACGTCGATCTATAGCAACATTGCCACGTACAACGACAACCAATACCAAGCCATCAGTCGCCCCTTCGCAGCCACCTGTTAGCAAGCATGGGGCTTCGATCCGCCCGAAGCAAACTCTTCGGTCTACGCCCAGCACTCGCACGCTAGCGACAAGGCCATCATCACGTGGCAATCAGCAAAGGGTCGCTCCTCCTCCACTGAAGACTGGCTCAGCCGAACACAACGAGGAGAATGCTGACCAGCTAAGCTCTCTGGACAGCTTCCACTATGCATCACGACAAGGCTCCCACGATGATTCGCCTCTGGAAGGACCGGAATCAATGGAAGCCAGCGATTTGCCACCAGCTCGATCTTCCAGGAAAGCCTCAAGACCATCTCTTAGTGACCGGACAGTGGAGAGCTTGCAAGGCCTACCATCTACGCCGAAAGAGAGACGAGAATCCAACTTCTTCTCGCCCGGCGGTAATATGGGTCCGCCTCCTCGACCAAGCTCTAGTATGAGTCGCACCGGGAGTAGCTCAGGAAGTAGACCTGGCACCAGCGACGGCACTTTTGGCGCACCAAACGGACTTCGTGCTTCGACCGCAAAGCGAGCTCCGGCCAGTGCTAAGCCAGCATCCCGAAATTCGGTTGGTGGGTTTGGATTTGGATCCAGTCGAAGCACGAGTATGTCTATGAGCAGCAAAACACCGATCAGCAAAGCACATGTTCCAGCTTCGCCTCACTCTCCTTCGCCATCGAAACGTGCAGTACCTACTCCAAGCTCCACTGGTATCAAGGGTTTGAGGCTCCCTGCAAAGAGTAAAACAGTTGCAGCACGAACGTCGAAAGCGAGACCAGCACTCCAGGATGCCTTCGGTCCTGCTGCGAAAGCTCGTGCTAGCCTGGACGCGACAGCGGGTGCACCGAATGCAAAAGCTCAAGCAGGTTTGTCCGAACATTCCGACCGTGCGTCCCCCAAACCAACCACTGCTTCATCGTCTGCGTTGCGACAGCAGATTGCGGCTGCGAAGGCGGCGGTGCGCAAGGAGAAGGCCAAGACTGATACCGCATCTGCACCAACGACTGCCAACGGCAGTGTTGATTCCGCGATTGACATGCACTATGACCCCTTCAATCAGGGTCCGAGGGACGACAAACACATCATCAAGAATCGCATCAATACTGCTCGAATGGATGGCAAACTGAACATCGCCGCAATGGGACTCAAGCAGATCCCGGACGAGGTCACGTCAATGTATGACTCCGCGGCGATCGAGCAGAGTAACGTCAGCTGGGCCGAAGTTGTTGACCTCAACAAGCTTATAGCCGCCGATAATGAGTTTGAGGAACTCAGCGATACAGTATTCCCAGACAAGTCCGCCGAGGACTTCGACGCGGATGATCAAACACAAGGCAACCAATTTGGTGGCTTAGAAACTCTCGATTTGCACGGCAACAAGCTCAATATGGTTCCACTGGGACTGCGAAGGCTTGAGCGGCTCACAACGCTCAACTTATCCCACAATAAGCTCGACAACAATGCACTGGACGTGGTCTCGCAGATCGAATCTCTGAAAGACCTCCGATTGGGCCACAACAGCCTGTCGGGCAGTCTCTCAACCTCCATATGCACACTACGTCAGCTCGAGACGCTTGATGTGCAGGCCAATCGACTACTCGGTCTCCCTGAAGTTTTGCGAGAGCTTGTCGGTCTCAGGGTGCTGAATGTTTCGCACAACCAGCTGACTGCGCTGCCTATCGACGCACTTGAAGGCCTGCCCCTGATCGAGCTCGATGCTAGTAACAACGCGTTGATAGGCTCACTATTTCCGCTTGGAGCAAACAGTGCTCACTCCACGATTCGTTCCCTCAAGGTCGCCAATAACTCTCTGGCAGCTTTGACGTTCGCGGAGGCTTTAGATCTGCCAAACCTGCGCACTTTAGATGTCACGAACAACCACCTTACTGGCCTACCTGACGTCTCGGGCTGGACAGAGCTTCTTACGCTCATGGCTGGCGACAACAAGATGAGCGAGATGCCGCCAGGCTTCACGAAGCTGGGAAAGCTGAGAAATGTCAACCTTACCAGCAATGCGCTGAGACTGCTTGATCCCGAGATCGGGAGGATGGAAAGCCTCGAGTCTCTGATACTGGCCGCCAATCCCCTAAGAGAGAAGAAGTTCCTTAACATGAGCGCCGCGGACATCAAACGTGATCTGAGGGCACGACTCGAGCCAACAGCCGGTAAGGACGGCGAAAGCACCGAGGCCGATGACTTTCAGGACGCCCGTGATACCCTTTCACCTTCGGTGTCTTCGCCAAAGCAGACTTGGGCGGTGCAGGCGAATGGCAAGCTCGATATCAGTGGCAAAGGTTACGCCGACGGAATCAACGACGCCCTAGGGTCTTTTCTGCGGGCCAACGATGTCAAGCAACTGTATCTGTCTGCGAACAAGCTGACCTCGATACCGCCGGCGCTCTGGCTAGGTCACGACTTGAAGGTACTGGACCTGTCTGGCAACACCTTCGGAGCCGACTTCCTGTCCGACGAGCTCTCGCTGCCCGCTCTCCACGAACTGAACATGAGTCGATGCAACCTCGTCACCCTTGAGCCACTCCTGACTCAGTTGGAAGCGCCGAAACTGCAAACATTGAATATCGCCATAAACCGGCTTGCCGGTCCTGTTCCGGACTTACGCCAGGTCTACCCACTTCTAACCACGCTGATTGCCAACGACAACAAATTTGTGTCTCTCACCGCCGATTCGCTGCGCGGGTTGCAGGTGGTCAACCTCTCTAGCAACAACATTGAGCAGCTGCCTCCGGAGGTTGGCTTGTTGTGGGATGAGGGCCTGCGGAGCCTCGAGGTTGGCAGAAATGCGTTCCGCGTGCCCAACCATAGGATCTTGGACAAGGGGACGGAAGCGGTCATGAAGTACTTGCGGGATCGGCTACCGGAGGCTGGACAGGAGGGAGATGGGGATTGAGGAAGGAGGCATGTGGCCAGGCGGAATAAGAGATCACGCGCTGCAGAAAACATGCGCTCGGATGCAGCGGATCCCGAAGTCTTCATTCGATGTTGGCCTTTGGCGGCTATGAGTGGCCTGTGTAGTCAGGTGTGACTCCAAACGATTGTCTGGCATACGCATACAAGGTAGATATCTGTATAAGAGCGATAAGTTTACCAATACCACTACCCTTTTTATGTTGACACCATAAGCAGACAAGACCACATCACATCCACTCGACCATCTCGAGACACATCTCATACCTAATCTACCACACCACACAAGCAAGCAAGCACAGTACTACCACCACCACCCATGTGCCTCATCCACCTAACAACTCACCCCTGCGGCCACACCGTCGAGGTCGCTTGCGACCAGTGCGCAGCCGCTCAACGTCTACGGCCTTGCAGGCCGCAGTCCATCACCTCTCTCCACCGGGGCAATCCCGACCGTCCGAATGGTGCTTCAGGCCACCCCACGATCTGCCCTTGCACCCAAAAACCCTCCTTCTTCTCGGGATACCCCCTCGACCCCCAAGGTTTCGCCGAGTTTTGCGTTAGCAAGGATATTCCGATCGAAAGCGTGGTTGCGATGGTGCCGAGTTGGATCTTCAAGCCTGATGGACGGATGATCGGGACGGTGACGACGCCGTGGAGGGTGACGGATTATATTGTTGAGTACTATTGTTGTCGGAATCCTAGGGCGACGAGGGGTGTTAAGAAGATCTCGACGGGGATGGTGGTGAAGAGGGAGGTGCAGGGGCCTGGGGCTGGTTACGAGAGGCAAGATGGGGAGGGAGATGGGGGAAGGAAGGGGGTGAAGGTTGAGCAGCCTGTTGGTTTGGGTGATGGACCGAGCATGTTTGGTGGCGAGGCTGCGGTTGTCAGTCTCCAGACGCAGGATACGTGCGCGCTCAAGATCGAGCCTGAGGGCACGCGAGCCACCTGATCGTGAGCCTGAGAGGCATGTGTTGAATGCTGAAACGGGGGCCAGTTGTGCGGTATTGAATGGGTCGATATTTGGACCACATGAGCATAGCAAAGCTCATTAACTGGCTGTCACAAGGTATGTGATTAGCATATAAGAGCAGCCTTAAGCTGCGCATCCTTCTCTTCCTTTTCTTGCATCAGCGCCTCTATCCAAAGTTGACCAAAAGACGGAAAGGTAACATCAGTACCTGCAACATCATCATCGAAGCAGCCGAGCCAAGAGCTAGGGCGGCAATGTGTCGTCGTATCATCGAGACCTGGGAGCCGTGCATGGTATGAGAGTCTTCTTATTGACACTGATGTAGAGTAGCTGCTGATGAACTGGCGTAGCATATGCGGCTTCTAAACATTGTACCGTGTGAGCACGCACGAGGCACTCCCGGGCTGAACTACAACGATTGTGTCAACGGATCCAACTCGTATATCGAAGGCCCGTCAAGTCGCCCTTGTCCAGTATGTCAGGCACGAGACGAGCAGTCATCTCAATCGCTGAGTGAGTCTCAGGGGCAGGGCAAAACACCAGGGCTAGGGTCCTCACCGTCTGCAAGCTCGGAGACAGACCAAGCAAAGTGACGGAGTACGACTTCGCGATGCCCTAGATTGCGGAGGTTGTCAAGGCAGTTCTAGCGAAGAGATTCAGGAGCATGTATTGGAATTGGTTGATCCACGTCGTCATGAGCCACGTTTGCATATATTTGCCGAGTTGGACCTTCGACGATCTCAACGATAAGGCTGATACAAAGTCTTGCTGGAATGCTTCATGCTTCGTACACGCTGCTCAGAACATGAACAAATCCCTCTGGAGGACTGTTCGTGAATGGGTCCGCAGACTTCTACCCTCTTTCATTCCTCTATCACAATGCACAATACACAACGCCGCCTCGCTAAGCCATATGGCGGATAGACAAATCACTGTTTCGTTTGATCGCCCGCCATTCTGTCGTGCTCATCAATGTCCCTAGATGCATGTCAGTGCTTCGTCAATGTTGTGAGAGGATTGATAAGACATACGTAGCCTCCCATGGGTAGTTGATCCATACATCGCCCACAGTCCTCGCCGCAAGATACCTACCGTTCTTCATCATGTCCTCCGGAAGACGGCCTTTCTTGGGCTTGTCCTTGTTGTGAAGAACGAAGATCGAGAAGTTGGTGCTTTCGCCAGCACGATCAGCTTGCTTTGCGGCCGTGGCGACATCTTTCTCGAGTTCCTTGACGGCGTATTCGAGGGTAGTCCGCGTGTCGTCAACCTCGTCGACGATAAGAACGTTCTTGCCGATCAGATTGGCCATCTCCAAGCTGCTGAGATCCAGCCATTGCGTTCGAGTGACTTTGGTGCCTGGTGCCTCGACTTCCGTGTCCGTGCCGAGTGACTCGTACAGTGACAAGCCGATTGCTTGAATTGGAATGTTGGGGCTGCCTGGCTTCTTGAGGAAGGACCGGAGAATGCGTGCGGGAACGTAACCGCCACCCCCAATGGCGATCATCAGGTTCGGAGTAAACTCATTTAGGATCTTGTCGGCAGAATCCCGGCAAAGGTTGTGGACTTGATCTGTTGGAAGGACCTTTGTTAGCTCCTCATATGTGAGAGCGATATTCTCGTAACGTTGTTGCACTTACTGTAAGTTACGTAGACCTTCTCGACCATCTTGATTTCGCGCTGTTCTCGAGGATTGACTTGTTAGTATGGGCGGTCCTCCGCTGGCTTTTGGACTGATAAGACTTACCTCCAGCAAAAAAGGAAACTCGTCGTGTGCCTGGTCGTAAACATTCCTTACAGTTTTTTTTTTTGGAGGCCCCACTTTTCCCCGGCACGGTCCGTCTGGAAGTGAATCAACAAAAGGCGTTCGAGTAGACCACCTCATTCAACTCGTTTTCTAACAACATGTACACATGTCGTTTGCTACTGTTGTTCGACCACAACCAACTTACCATTGTCTCGACAAGCAGTGCAGTCTCACTCATGTTTTGATACGATTGACTTCAGCCTCTAACAACTGCAAAACATCATGGTTTCAATGCAGAGGCTCGAACCTGCCATCGTCGCGTCTCTAAAGGACCGCTGAACGATGTATTCACAGCACGCTTGAGATAAAAGATCACTGGCCAAGATATCTGTACTCTCACACCGAAGATATCTCGAGACAGGCATCCTTCAGCATGTAGTCCACCACGAACATGTGCCAACGACCCGCGCAGGCAACGGCAAGTGATCCCAATCGCTTAGGCAGGACCTGGACAGAAAACAGTCAAGATTCTTAGGAAGATGAGCGCCTCGAGGCTATGGTGCCACTATGCATCCTCCTCGCGACCGTATACTCCTGGAAGACGACAGCTTGCCCGCTCTTGCTTAGCCTGGACAAGAGCTCTCCTTACGATGAGCGGCGTACCATGCTACGGTACTACTACCTCTGGAGCAGCAGCTCGCAAGGTTGACGGAGACGTTGGAGCACAGGCGACTGCTGATCCTTGATCCATCCGGCAGCCGATGAAAGCTGGTGGCTATCTCGTTGTTGGCCGTCACCGCCAGGTCAATTGGAACCGAGACCAGGAAACTTACCAGGCCCTGTCCGTTCCGCATATGCCAGACTGCATCTGATGGGGTCACCGTACATGCTTCATCTCGTTGGTCTCAGCAGATCCTACCATATACCCACGGGTACCTCCATATAAGCAAGACCGAGCCTCCTTTGATCGTTCTCCACAGCGATAAAGCCACCATTGGCATGCTCGAACATGCCACCTACACTTGGAATCTCGACAACCAATAGGACATACTCCAAACTCCACGAATATGATAACAAATTCAGGTCGATGTGCAAACGCCAGACGTACATGTACCTACCGACTCATTGCAGCGTCGTTGATACTAAAGACAGTGGTTCCGACCTTCGGGTGATCCATATTGGTTCGAAGGAGCAGGACCACCCGCTGATGCACACTTTGGATGGTTCCTGAGCTGGATCGGAAGCTTAGAGACCTACATCTGTACAGCAGACTGTTTTCGTTTGGGTATACTTGGAGCATTTGCAACAACAACCATGACTGTGCATGCCAACTGGACCATCGGGGGCAGGACATCGACAAGTACGGTACCTCGATGCGCGACGTTAATGGTCCGAAACGTGATGGCTTACGGATGGCTACGGATGCCGCACATCCTTCGAGTGCGCCGCATCGAACGATGCAGCGAGCCGCCGGTGCTTCTGGTGCTTCCTGCAACGGTGTTGGTGTACGCCAGATTCTCTTGTGGAGCGCCTCCAGTGGCAAGTAGTCGAGGTTGTCTGCATCAGCAGCAACGTAACTGGCTGGCTGGAGAAACTATCCTGTTGGAGGGGCAAGCCTTCGTCACCCTCATCGAGCTCATGCAAAGCATCGCAGGAAAGCCTGGCCTGGACTCCACCTCGCTGAGGACCTTCCAATATCGTGTATGAGAGATGATGGGTAGGGGTCCTGGCCAACGATAATGCTGCATTTCTCCTCCGTTCCCAACGTACGAACGTACGAACGTACGAAGAGTTTCCTCCGACCATCTACATCACGCAACCGTATATGGCACAATCAAGTTTGATTACGACAGTCAACAGTGGCGCCGAACTACTCCACGACAAGAGTAGACCGAACAGGTTGGTTGCTTTCATTATTTTCGAAACACATGATCTCCAACGTTCCTATTTGGCAATCTCACGTAGACTTCCTCCGGGCGATCATTCTCAACCAGCTTCGACCAATGACATGCACAAGTATAAGCCGAGGATTAGCCAGCAAGGCCACGTCGGCTTAGCGAGAACGGAGCAGAAGCTCTATTAATTTCTGAAATGCGAGGCGGGCCTGGAACGAACGAATCACAACGTTCTGTTCGTAAGCGACCACAGCCCTGCACTGGTGGCTGCACTTCTTCCTTTGATGGATGCCTCGTGCTGGGGTGATGGTTGTGGTTCTCGCAGACAGCAGTCGTTGATCACATGAAGTTGCAAAGTTCGACGCGCCGAACATCACATGTACAATCGCCCCCAGATCTGACGGCAACATGTTGTTGGTCCAGAAATATAGCACCCTCCCGAGGCCCCAGGATGCAGGCTTGCAGCAGAGAGCTCTGAGAGCTACCGACCCACCGTGAAGGTGCTGTCCCAAACGCGCAAAGTCTCATCAGAGGCGACGATCACGGTCGATAGCGCTGACGGGAGCGCCTCGTCGGAGCTAACCCTGGATCGATCTTCTGGAAGCTGGCCCAAGCTCGTGGTCTGCTGGCGCAATGCACGGAGTCACGTAACGCCGGCGCTTGTTCTCATCAAGTCAAAGCAAGCCGCCTTGATTTCCAACGAAGGATCTGCCTCGATGATTGGCTGCATATCTTACTATGACTATGGAAGTGTATGTCCATCTTGCACGAGAATCTGCACCGTCGAGCATGTGCCTCACGAAGAAAACGCGTACGCCATCGCTAGTCGCACTAAAGACGTCGGGGTGCTACGTGCTCCTCTCATCATGAATCCGAAGCCGGCCAGTGCGCAACGGTCGCGCTTCTTACGAGTTGTGGCGTGCCGTTTGTCTTGTTGCTCGGCAAGGATGCGGTCGACGCTGTGCGACCGTGCTCTTGCCTTGCGCGCTAGTGTACTTTTAGAGTCACAAGCTGGGAGCGATCGTTGCCAGCCTTCAGGACGGCGCTAGTCCATGAGGCCATGACATGGCCACTCCGCAGCTAGTGGAAGCAGTGGGCCGTGCAGTCAGGGATCGCATACGCTAACGTCGGTTTAGAGATGGAAAAGTGTCGTCTCGAGAAACTAGAAGACGCCAATCCCTCCCCAGCATGCTGCTCGCCGCTCGATGGCTGTACGTACATAAGCACTTTTTGTTCTTCAACCGCCCATCATCTCTGCCTTTTGTGGTCCCCGATCCTTCCCAATCATAGATTCGACTGGCCCGCCGTTTACAGGGATCTGCCTGCAGCTTGCAACCTTTCTACGTCTTCGCCCCGCCTTGCCTTTTAATATATCATACCTTGAATATACTGGCCTTGTAGTCTGCACTCATTCACAACAAAAAAGCAAGATCGTCCACTCCTTACGACAATTACGACTTTTCAATCGCCAGGGACAATCCAGTCACAACAACACTCCTTCGGAATTGAACGCTTTGGAGTTTTTGGACTGTCCATGATTGCAAACATCTCCTAGGAGTCTAACCAGGACCACTCCCACCGAGGAGCTGCATTGGCGTTTCGACGATGATTCCCACTCCCCCTCCATCACCTAAACCGTTCGCGTCTTGCAACCCGGAGGACAGACTTGGACAGGTCATTGGCTACGAGTATCGATTGACTGGTGTTCTTGGCATTGGAGCTTACGGAACCGTTTACAAGGCCAGCCATGTGGAAACCGGTGTTGAGTACGCCATCAAGGCGTTGAATCGGTTTGGTCTCGACCCGAGGCAAAGAACGTTCCAGGATCGAGAGATCCGGTTGCATTGGGATGCCAGCCATCACGCCAACGTTGTGTCCATGGAGAGGATCGTGGATACCCTAGATTGCACTTATGTTGTTCTTGAGTACTGCCCGGAAGGCGATCTGTTCTCGAAGATCACAGAAGACTGCGATTACGTTGGTCGTGATCACAAAGCCAAAGCTGTTTTCCTTCAGATCTTGGATGCGGTCCAGCATTGCCATTCCAACGGGATCTACCACCGAGATTTGAAGCCCGAAAACATCCTGGTGAAGAACGATGGTTGGACTGTCAAGCTTGCAGACTTTGGACTTGCCACTGAGGACCGGATCACATCCGACTTTGGATGTGGATCTACCTTTTATATGTCACCAGGTACGAACAACAAACTCCGGACTGATCTGACAGTGCTAACTTCAACTAGAGTGCCAACAATCGAACCCAAAGCCATTCGCATGCTATGCATCGGAGGCGAACGATGTCTGGTCGCTTGGCGTTATCCTTGTCAACCTGGTCTGTGGCCGGAACCCATGGAAACGAGCCGCGCTCGAGGATTCGACCTTCAGAGCTTACATGCGTGACCGGAATTTCCTTCAGTCTATCCTTTCCATCTCATCGGGGCTCAACGGTATCCTCCAACGGATATTTGAGGTCGATCCGCAGCGCAGGATCCGCCTCGACGAGCTCAGACAACTCATACGGAAATGTCAAAAGTTTGGCCAGGAAGCAGAGAGCGCGAGCCTGCCACCGACACCTCCTTACTCACCTGTGGACTCACCTTTGGCGTTCTATGGCCATGGCCTCGAGCCTATTCCTAACATAGACCCGTTGCCTGTGCAGCAATACCCGGTCTATGCCGCACCATCTCACTTCGCCACTCAGCCGTCGTTTGCGCCAGCTGATCTTCCAACCCCACCGGCTTCCACTACTGGAAGCCCACGACACGGTCCTTATACGCACCAGGCCAAACCAGCAATGCCCGCTTTCCAAGGTCCATTTGCTGGGTCGGCCACCTTCATCCCCTCCTTCCCTTGGCCGAGGTGCTCGAACTTCGTCCCTAATTTGGCCAGTCAGATGTGCTGGAGAAATGTAATGGTATCCTAATTCGGCGTCTGGCTTGGTTACCATTGAAGTCTGTTCACTTCTTGTTGATCTTATACCGGAAAAGTCTTTGAGCGAGGCGCTACGACGACACGAGCATTGGGATATGAGCGACGTTGCGTTCAGGAACGCCTACGGCCGCAGGACTGGAGTACTTTCTGTTTTGATACCCCGGTGCTTTGCTTTCGCCACGATGTATGCAAGGGTGGCCCGGAGTTACTTTAAATGTCTGTTATACGGACCTCGAGGAGAACATAGACGATGCTGGCGCTTCCACGCACCACCACAGGAGGATACGAAAGTGTACAGGATGCCATTACCATGGACTGTACTTTGTACATTACTTGACTACCGTTTGGATGGTTGCCGTTGCAAAGCGGACCCGTCCACGTTACCACTGAGCATTTCACTCTCCAGCATATCGTGAACGTCCCTGCCACTGACATCCTGGCTATTGTTGTCCTACCACTTCCCATCGTTGGGCATCTCGTCTCGCATTGTCCCGATGCCCTAATCCGCCAAGCCTCCTCACCTCGCTCACACAAAGCACAATGACGAGGCGGGCGGCTGGCTAGCCCCAAATATCGAGGCGGCCAACCGCACCAGAAAAGTCCGGACCCAACGCAATGCATTGCGCCCGACTGGTCCGCACGCTGCAGGCTCCGCGGAAGCACATGCACGTGGGAAACGGCGCTCTCACACCTTGGCGCATGCGGCATTTTACGGCAACCATCTCGATTGCTGTCCTTTCGAGCTGCATTCGTGTCGTCGAGTTGCTCCACTGAGGCACAGCAGCGCCAGCAACGTACCGTAGTCTCTCGACTCGCCTGGACGCTGCTGTCCTCACCGTGGAGACATTTCGCAGATCAGGTGACGGAAATGTGCGTCTCAAAGCTGTGTCGAGTCTTGCATAAAAACCCTTGCTTCGTGTTTGTGCATGCAGTGGTATCCGTATTTGCCACAAAGGTGACGATCCCGCTGCACGGTACAATTTTCCTCCTGAGTGAAACATGAGGACCTAGAGGACTGCCTTGATCGTTTGTTCGTAGCACCAAGATGAACTTCCCGGGACTGCCTTCATCCCTCTGTAGTACAACCGATCAACTTTCCACGGGCCCAGCCATCCAGGCTGCACCATAGTGGAGGTTTGACGCCCATGCAGCCTGCTGTCAGCATCGGTGCGACGTCCCACCTGCCACAAGCAGCTACCTGCAGTCGAAACACGAGACACGGGTATCTGTACCGTGGCGCGGACGCTGAGATGCCGGGTACCGGCCTCATGTCTCGGCCCTCTTACACAAGCCAAACGCTGTGGCCAACGAAAGGCATGCGCCGACGAGAGCGGTGCACGTGATACTTGGGAGGGAGGCCGGCATTGAGGCCGATTCGGTCTGTATAAGCAGCAAGGTACGGAGGTACTGAAACTCGTTCGTTGTAGTCTGCCTCGATGACTATCTCACTGTCTCGGCACTGTGCAATCTTGATATTCTTCCTCAACCTGCCGCCCAGACTAGCGCTGCTTCCAGTTGCACATCCTCCATGATCTGCTGTCCACATATGCCATCGTCGTCAGTCACCCAAACCCTTTCTCACCTCTTCCTCGGAACGTTCATCGCCACCTTCACAGCCGGTACAGCTTTCTCCTGCGGCGCAGTCGTACCATGTACGATGAAGCTATGTCTAAGAGCCTCACTCGGACTCACCCTTCGAGCTGGATCAAGCTGCAAGCACTTCTCCATCAAATCAACAAAGGCAGCATGCTCCTTGACCTCCTCTGCCTTCATACCCTTGGTAGTACCAGAGAGACGAGCGCGGAGATCCTTGCCAACCGCCGTTTTGTTGAAGTTGAGCTGACGCATCGTGGCCTTACCTGTGATCTTATCGCGCTCTTGCGAGAAGAAGTTGCCGTCGAAGTCGAAGTGCTTTTCTGCCAGTGTTGACTTCTTGAGCATGCGCATCGGAAACTTGCCACGGCACTCTTGGACGGCACGAAGCATTTGGTTGTTGTCGGCTCCAGCGAACAGGATGCGTCCGGTGTAGAGCTCGAAAAGTGTACATCCAATGGCCCACATGTCGATGGCGTAGTCGAATGGCATGCCCAGGATGACTTCGGGTGCACGGTAGAAACGTGACACCAGGTAAGGTGTGACCTCTGCATCTTCGGCGAAAGAGGCGGTGCCCAAGTCACAGATCTTGAGCAGGTTGCGCTTTTCGCTCACGAGAATGTTGTCCGGCTTGAGATCTGCGTGCAGTATTTGGCACTTCTTCAGGTGGCTCAGAGCGAGGAACATCTGCAGCGCATAAGATCTGATAGCCTTGAGGTTGAGGCCAACGTTGCGACCAAACTTCTTCAACACTTCGCGCAAATCTGCACTGAGGTTCTCGAAGACTAGGCAGAGATGGCCCTTGTGCTCGAATTGACGTAAGAGGCGGATGATGTGCTTCTTGTCGTCTTGGTCGGCAGAGTTGAGGAGTTCTAGCATCTCCATCTCCTTCTGGCCAGCCTTGTACATAGTTTGGTTGTTGCAAGCGATCTTTACAGCAACAGCAGTACCAGTACGTGTATCCTGGGCGCGAACGACGGTAGCGAATGTACCTTTGCCTATCTGCTGCTGCACAGCATAGCGTCCGTCGAGCAGTTCGCCCAATATGATCCGATAGTGGCCGTCTGGGTAGTCCCAATTGTCGAGCAAGCTCTCATCGAGTGCCTTGGCCTGCTTGGTCGCAACAGCAGCGGGCTTTGCGGTGGAGTCGCTGGGCGCGAACATGTCATCGTCATCATCGTCCGCAAACATGTCGAATTCCTTCGATCTGAGGGTGGCAGCAGTTGGGTCTTCTGGAACCCCTTCATTTGTCCCATTTACAGTCTCGTCCTGAAGATCTTGACGCTTATGATCTGGACGGTCTTCTTGCATGTCGGGGTCGTAGTCGGCGGCTGATGGACCATCCTCTCCATTGCCTACTATATCGGCGTTGCGACGGTCGACGAGTTCTTCGTCGTCATCGACGGCAAATGCAGCGGGTGAACCTGGTGGTGAGTCTTTCTGCGGAGTCATTGGTGAACCCATGGATGATGGTGGCGAATGCTGCTCTGACGGACCACCGCTAGTGTCGTGCTGCGGCGTTGACGGCGCTGAAGGTAGGTTTTGTTCAAGGGCTTGAACGAGTAATGGTGCGCTTGTCTTGTGCCGAGCTTTGATCGCCTCTCGTCTTTTGCGTCGTTGCTCTATGAGTTCGGCTTCGCTGAGATCCTTTCGAGGTTCTGTGGAACTTTCTGCCTCTGATGGACCGGAGCCAGTGAATCTGTTATCGCTAGGATTTGGGTCAGCTTTGACAAGAGTAGGATGGCAAGTAGACACCAACCTTTGTTTCGCACCACCTTGGCGTTTGCTACCTGAATGCTGTGAGAGTGACATTCTGAGCTTAGTATCTCCTTGAGATTCATCAGATGCGGCGTTGCCTACTCGAGATATACTTCCGTCGTCTGTGACGCCCTCAATACCACCCCTTGCTGGCTCAACTTTGTTGTGGCGAAATGGTGATCGGCTGCGGTTCCTGTCCCGTCCGCGGTCACGGCTCAGCTTATGTTCAGGCTCACGATCATCTCTCTCAAGTCGATCGTCATATGAGAGAGGTCCTCGGGGCGAGGGAGGTCTGTCTAGATCTGCATACAGGCCTCGTGAAGGAAGACCAGGATCGGCTGATGGAAGTTCATCCTCGTAGCGGGGCTGGAAACGGCGCGTATCGGAGACAGTCTTGCGGCTGTTGTAATCGTCGTCGTGTCTCCGCTTATCGCCGTTGGCTGTTTTGTTGGCACGGTATGGCGATCTGGAACGGCTTCTCTTCTGCCCACGAGACATTCCGTACGACTCTCTCACCGGTCTGCCCATCTGTATCCCTTGCGAAGCCCGAGATGAAGACCCGGAAGGAAGTCTGGCGGAGATGTTAACCTTGCTGTCTCTTGCTGAACTCGTACTCGTGCTAATTGCCTTCTCCTCGTCCCCGCTGACGATCTCGCCTTCCGAAAGAGGCGATGGCGAACGTGGGCTCATCTTGCCGTCTCGAAGTGAAGCTCGCAAGACGGGGCCCTACTCCGTTGCAGTTTTGCAATGCGTTAGCCAATCTGTGACTGTGATGGAATGATATGGTTCGCAAAGTCGAACCCAGTGTGGAGAAGGTTCCTCACAGGTTTGAATGCTTTGCAAAACCGCCCGCAGGCTTCCGAGATGTCGCTATGTGCCGCAGTGTCGACGGCAGGCAGGTTCAATGAGGTATGGTACGCAGGCGCGGACGATAGCAGTCATGAGGTGGTTGCAATTGCAGTCAGAGTCAGAATTTGTGGATTGTACGGCGAAACCTCGGCTCATCCTTCTCTGGCTCCTCTTCACCGAGACCACCACATATTTATGATAAAATAGTGACTCGCTCATTTGTGATACGAGTGTCCGTGGTACTCTCTAGCTGTAACCATGGCAAAAGAATGGCCATCTGACCTGACATTGTAGCTATAGGCATGTGTTGCATCACGAATATCGTTGTTCATTTCTTGGTATAGAGGTATAGAGACAGAGCACCACTGCTTGCATTCAGGGCACCACGTTGGCGTTGATGGTCGTGCCGAAATTGCTGTTGGACGCCAAGCTGTACGAAGCTATTATCTTCCTCTTCCTCCTTCGCCTATCTTATCAGATAATCGAGCTCTATTGCCGCTCAAGCACCCTTTTCCCAAGCAAACCCAACCCAAGGGTATCTTATCCATGTGCTTACCCGAAAAGCGCCTTGCTACCCAGGTGAATCTCACTCCTTACCCAACCTTCATAAAAGCAACGAAACCATCCACACTCTCGTCCAGTCGCCGGACTGCGAATTCTATCGCTCATCTAATGAAGAGTTCTCCGATTCGGGTTCCCCCAATAACAGACGTCTAACCTGCTCTTCTCGACTATTTCGAGCAAGTCTGTCATGGAGTCTGCGAACGTCACCCCGTCTGGGACGCGTACGGACACGCGCCCCACGAACAGGCTGATCACGGACACGTGCCTCACGGACGGGCTCCTCGTGGACAGGCTCCTCGTAGACAGGTTCCTCACGGACAGGTTTCTCATTGACAGGCTCCTCACGGACAGGCGCCTCACGAACGGACTGCTCACGGACAGGCTCCTAGTCTTCCAGCTCGCCTTCTTCGCTGCCCTCGGCTTCTTCATTAGCTGCTGCTGCTGGAGCTGCAGACTGAGCTGATTTCGCCTCGCCCTCGGTCATCTCGGTCTTCGCGACTGCCTCTTTGGCTTCGACGGCGTCGACTTCTTGCTTGTTGCCATTTTCGACACGCTTCGCTTCTTCTTCGTGCTTGATGTCGCCCGACTTGGCTTTGTCGACTTTCATATCCTGGGTCTCATGCTTCGCGTCTCCATTGTCCAGCCGTGGGCGCTTACTATCCGGATCCTCTCGCTTCACGCCGTTGGCATGGGTGCCGTTCGTTTGGGGTGGCTGCTCTGGCTCCCGCTCTCGCTTCACACCTACAGAACTGGCATTGCTGAGCCGCCTCTCACTGCCTGGTTGACGTTGGGAGATCATAGGCGAAGTGCCATCTTGTGCCTGTCCCTCTTTCAGCCGCGTTCGATCCCAAAAGTCCCTATCAAAGTCGGGAGGTGGGAGGAGACCTACGTATATGCTCCTGTCGCCCTCTGAACTGCCACCCACCGCGACGCCGTTGATATTGTTCGATGCTGGGTCGTAGCTAGCGCACATAAACTCGATCGCTTTCCGAAGGTCCTTGAACCGGACGTGCTGTGCCTCCCACCATGGCCTGCCCTCTGAATCGTCTGGGAGTGCGACATCGCTGTATCTGCAAGCCGTGTACAGTGCTGCGATTGCGATAGTGCGGCTCGTGCAGAGCAGACACAACTGGGTGTTACTGCTGTCTGTAACAAAACCCCATGCCGCATTTCGTAGCCGCTTGTTGTGCTCCACGCCATAGTACTTCAACATCTCGAATAACTGTCTGTGGGGACTCTCCACCGTAAGGTCAAAGCACAGCGTTTCCAGCAGCACATCCTCGTTCAGCAACACACAGTCCCGCCACTTCCACCAATCTTTGCTCTGCTCGTCAACCACAAGGTTTGGGTTCTTCTGCGCGACTCGACAAAACGCCAGTATGAGCTCCTTCATCTTGCGACTGCTCTCCTCCACTTTTGTCGCCAGAAATAGTGCGGTCGCTGCCGATTGATATTGATGCAGCGCAGGTATGCCATTTCTACGCTTCTTCAAGCTTGCGCGCATGAGGAACCGCTGGAAGAATGTGGCTGCCGTGGAGAGAGTGAGCTGCGGCAGCTTGAGCATGACGCCCACCTGGACGATGAAGTTGACGCCTTTCGCGCGAGTCTCCTTCTCCTCAGCCACGCTCATACCATCTTGGATTGAGGGTGTGTTGGCCAGCTCCGCCTCCGTGAAGATCCATTGCGCCTCTGCCTCCGCGAGCACTGCGTTGGGGGACTTCGGCCACTGGTGGCGAGCTGGATGTGATGGTGGAAGATGCTTTGTGTCAGATGGCGGCGGCATGGCCGCGCAGGATAGCAGTTGTGACCAGGGATGTCGTTGTTATTAATTCAAAATGCAACTGGTGATGGATCGTGATGCGCCGTAACACGTCTCTCTGCGTGTGGTCGTGTTGGAAAGATATGCAAAGCTCCAGTTGATTATTTGATATGCAGCTTATTAGTCCAGGATGTCTGGGGTGTAGTTCGGATCAAGGCAGTGATGGTATTACAGTCTTGGTGAAGTGAGGTGGTTTAAGTGCTTTGGCAGGTGGTGTTCAGCACGGTCTCGCAGCTCTGAGAACAGCTGCTTTTGCGATTCAAAATGGGCGAGCAAGAGAGGTGACACGGAAGACCCAGCTCCAAAGCAAGATACCCTCCATATCTACCGCAAAGATGCCGTCAGGTGCAGGAGGTAGGTCTTTTTCAACCACCCTGGACGAGACCTGACTAACCGCAACGCAGCCGGAACCAACCCGATCCACAACAAGAAGCCAAAGAAGAAGGAGGTTGAAGAGGACGAGGATGACAAGGCACACAAGCTGAAGCAGGCGGCAGGTGAGTTGGTGGCAGTCGTTCCGTAAGGAATGTGCGCTGACTATCGCGCAGACAAGAAAGCTCGCGAAGAGATGGCGAAGAAGGCTGGTGGCAAGGGACCGATGAACACTGGCCAGCAAGGTGGGACTTTGTCTTCGCCTCGCGCAGACTGGAAGAGAGTACTGACAGGATACAGGCATCAAGAAGAGCGGAAAGAAATGAGGGATGGCCAAGTCACGACGGGGGACGAGGGATGAATACGAGCTTAAGTATGAGCATGATGGAATGTGGATGAGGTAGGATGAGCTATAGCAATTGGAGTACAGTGCTTTTTAGATACCATGCATGGCGACTACGATATCGTGTTGGCTCACATCGTGAGCCAACACGAAGTTTACACATCCTCAGCATGTGACACGAATGCAGTGAAAGGCCTGTGAGGCATACGTGTAGACGTGACTTGTGGACTCGCTCGAATGCCTGCTATTGCCAACGAGAGGGAGTCTCGAGAGTGTGTAGATACATCTAGTCCTCGTCTTTCCATATGAGATGTGTACACAGGAACGTAGGAAGTCGAGTTGTGCGCGGGAAAGCCATCAGTGTCATACAGAGACAAGTTTTCAGCAGCCAGCACGTCGTCGAATTCCCCAAGAGCCCGGCATGTTATCAAGAGATAGAAGACAATAGGTGAGAGGTGAAGGAAGGGACATTCTTCTCCAGGCTTGCGCAATCAAGCGACAAGCAGCTGATGAAAAGTGTGTTGGTTTGGAACATCAAAAATTCCCCCGCGAAGACCCCCGAAGGAGCCTTGTAGTAGTCGTCTACCGCGCTGTGCAATGCAGAGACTTCTACTAGACATAAGGTCAGCTTGAGCGCCTTTTGTCGCAAGAAGGTAAGTATGAGGAAAGAAGAAGGGCTTTGAGAGAGGGAAATGGGTGGTTATATACCAGCTGCGCCAGCGGTACGGCCCGCAGACTGCAGAAATCTGGTGGCAGGTGCACCGAAGGCGGTGAGGAAGTTGTGAACATGTGAAGCCGTGCGGTAATTGCAGCGTCGCAGCGTCAGGGGCCTGACTCGCCGTGCTCGCGTGACCGCTGACGGCCGAAATGAAAGTGCATCCTCTGTCTCAAATTCGACGGTGATATCCGTAAGCTCGAGATGTGACAGCTGAGCTTTGACTAGTCAGGTCGGATGTAAACCGTCCGGGCACGCGACAGGGAAGCATCGAATATTATTCTCCTTTGCCTTAACCAGAAATTGTGGCGGGATTCTGGGCTGCAGATGCACCTTGCACGATATCACTGTCGAGAACGAGCAGATCGCCGCCTCCCATATCTGGATAGTGTCTGTCTCATCAAGTGCAACAAACGACCTGATCGACCACGCGACTACCAGGACGGAAGTTGTCCCTTCTGAGATTGTCTCTTCTTGAACATGAAGATATAGAGAATTATGAATAGTCATGGTGTTTCAATCAGAAGGATGATGTTGCGTCCGTTGTATAGTGACCTTTCTGTAGGTTGTATATGGACTCACCGAATATCTTACATTGCATGTCCGCCGGCCTCTGCCACTCCATATCCCTCGACCAACGCCGCGCTATGTCTGAAAATGTACTCGTGCCGCTTTCGGGTGAAGCTGGGCAGTAGATAGCCCCTCCTCCTCCCCCGAGGAGCTTCTATGCTGGTCGATGACCGCGCTCATGATCGCGCGCTCCAAACGTGCGAAGCACGCTTTCTCGCCCTTGCGAGTGGACCACCGCCACTGTAGTAGGACCCCGTGACGACGTTGGAGTCAAGGTCGATTCGAGAGTACCCAGTCACGCCATTTCTTGCTCCTAGATACAGGAAGAAAGTCGCCAGGGATTGCAGGCCTGTCATAGTGGTGCCGGCTGCGATGCCTCCACCGGGTTGTATTGCCGTAATGTCTGCTGAACCTCTGGCAATTGGGATATCGGCGATTCCCTTCCAAGCCTCAGGATATTCTGCTTGTAGGGGTGAGACGGACCCTCGAAGCCTGCACTCATGGTCAATATCGCTGCCCTTAAATTACAATTGGAAAACCACCCTATCAACTCACACTTCAATCTTGCCATCCGATCATCGCGCAATCGATTCTTCGGCAGCATCCCTCTTACCGCCCTCCTCAACACCTCCCCTCCACCCCACTTCTCCCGCATCTTCTCCATCGTAATCTCCTTTAGACTGCCCGGTCTTGTGCTGTGCGAGTAGTACTTCTTCTGTTCCATCTTCTTGCCCGTGACATGCAAGTCCTTGCAGCCAATACACACTACATAGTCGCCGCAGTCCGTGCTTGGGTTATAGATCGGCTTGTGCTTGCCCATGAGCACTATGGCGATTTGACTGGCGATGCGGCCGAGGGGTCGTGGGTCGCTGGAGAGGTCGCATTTGTGCCATGCTCGTGAGTAGGCCAGGCGGGTCTTGGGGGGTTAGCGCTGTAACTCCATCGTAGGAGCTGAGGATGATGCGTACCTTGCCTACGTATTGAGACATCGTGCGACACGCTCACCGGAAGACCCTCTGATCAAATCAGCGTAATGGGTTGGGCGCAATGGAAGATGGCATACTTCGAGATGGATGCGGAGGTCTCGGGGGTGCCAAGAGGTGAGGTGAGAGTGTCGACCTCACGCGTGCCATTCAAGATACAACTTATGACCCTCACATAACCTCCAATACCGGATTCCTCGACACAAAATGGCGCCCATCACCACCGCCAGCAACGAAGAAACACATGCCGCGCTGCTAGACACCCTGGACATGTACAAAATCCACAAACCCTTCCGGAACCCCAGCTGGCGACCAGCGCAACGACGAAACAAGAATCTCAAGCAGATACTCTCTGAAGCCCAGCGGACGCAGCAAAGCATCATTAACACTCAGCAAAACTCCGGCGCGAGCACACCTTTACCTCCAACAGATGGCAGCACGACACCGAGCTTGCATCCCAACCCAGCACAAGCAAGCCAGGACTTGAGTCGACTAGTACTGGAGAAGAACCTCAAGCAGCAGCAGAATGGCACTATAGGTGGAGCTACTACCCCGGGAGGATTGGGAGTCGCTGGTGCAGGACCGAGCGTGACGTACACCAGCATTGCTGCGGCACCTTCACTGAAGCCGAAGAAGAAGTACTGCGATATCACTGGTCTGCCGGCGAAGTACAGAGATCCGAAGACTGGACTGAATTACGTGAATGCGGAGGTCTACGCTGTAGTGAAGAATTTGACGACTGGGCAAGTGCAGGAGTATCTGGCTGCCAGAGGAGCCAACACGGTGCTGAAGTGATCAAGAATCGCCTTCGCCATGTCCAACTATCATCCTCACCGGATCACATCTGGCAGTATGCAGATAATTCCGGAAATGAGCGGCGCATCCAAAGCAACAGCTCTGGAGATCAACTCGGAACGACGTCCAGCTTTGATTCAGCAGTATGAGTTACTGCATGTGCTGCCATCATATCGTTGTGCGGATTGTCTCACCAGCCAGAGGACCAGCATTGACGGCGGGCGACATCTAGCTGTTTCGTGATGGTTCAGGAAGAAGAGAGTGTGAAGCCAGCCTTGACAGCCTTATCGCCGGGTCCATGTTACTGCTGCCAGACTCAACTTTAACTTCACTTCTGAGTAGTTTACGCTTCACTTGCGTGCTGCAAATTAGTGAGCGTCGCTTCACTCTGACTTCACTTGTCGATTATATGCTGATTCAGAATGAAAGTGGCAGCTACACTCTGTTAATTTAGTGGTATAAAAGATCTGATAACCACTTCTTTCCTCTACGCACGCAACCTCCCTGTTACTATAAATCTTCAGTATCTTCCGACGAGACTGACTACCGCTCCGCAATCTTGCGTGGCGCACTCAACGGCATCGACCACGATGGCTACGTCGATGAACGACTATCTTCAGCCGACTACAACGATAAACAGCATCACAACACCAATCATCGACGAGCTCATGGAGATGTGGGACGCCGAATACAAGCGAAAGGCTTCAGGGTCCGCATCACCGTCGTCAGCGTCGTGCTGGAGCACTTCCTCGCCGCTCCCACGATTGTTGGTTTGCAAATATGGAAGAAGGCTTTGGAGGCGTGGATGATCAAGGCAAAAGCATCGCAACGGAAGGAAAGGGCGCCGACGAAAGTAAGAAGCTTTCACATCAACGTAACGTCGTATGCGACTAACTAGACACAGATCACAGACTGGGAGGGAACGATCAACGTAAAGAAGGGGCGATATATCAATACGTTCTACGACATGCCACTCATCCGCAAGGCTTTGAACTCGACTGCACGCATCTACATGGCAGATCAAATCCGCGACTGCAAGATCGCCATGGCTATAGAGTTCAACGATGTGGCACACAATGATGCGCTGAAGAACAAGCCTGGCTATAAGCAGGGATACGCTCTGTCTGGAGTCAAGATCAAAGTCGCAAGCGACGATTTCGAGCTGAAGAAACGAGATTTCTGTGCAGAAGAGCTCCCACACGACCTCGACGTCGCCGCTAGAAACATGGCCCAAGTGTTGTTCCTCGAGGAGCCCGATGCCAATCCGTACGCGAGACCTCTGCAGGAGATGCTCCGGCGCTACATGGTTGAAAGACAGGCCATGGTTCAGCAGGGCGGGAAGCATCCAAGCGCTCTCGAGGTCTTTTGCTACAAGCCCCTTCGAGATCTGGCTAAATTTGCCAAACCACTATTTCGCTGAAGGCAGCCATGCAGTCATGGGAGAGGGCAAGTGAACGGCAAGACTGGAGGGGAGTTGAGTCAGAGTCGCATTTTTACCAGGCGGTGTAGCCTCCATCAATCACTAGATGAGACCCTGTCATGAACGAGCTAGCATCGCTCAACATGAACAATGCAGCCCCTCGATACTCTCTTGGTTCTGAGATCCGACCCATCATATTCTCCTTCTCCCACAGTTCCTTCAATTGTGGATCGTCCTCGAAGTTCTTCGCGACCATCTGTCACATCGTTGTTAGCGGTAATCACTCCGGAGCCACTCTCGGTTGTTTGGATCAGCTCACAGGCGTCATGATGTTTCCTGGACACAGCGTATTTACCCGAATTGGCTTGCCGTCGACAATCTTGCCCCATTCCATTGCCAAACTCCGACCAAGCTGAATGACTGCAGCCTTCGAAGAATTGTAGACGGAAGCGGTAAAGCCTTTGTTGGCGATGAGCCCACTCATCGAGCCTACGAGAAGCATGGAGCCTGGAGTGTTGTACTTGATCATCTGTCGCGCGCAGGAGACAGCGGAGAGGTAAACACCGCCGTAGTTGATATTCATCATCTAGCAAACCATTTAGCAAAAAATCCAGCACATCTAGACCCAAGGTCTTCGGACGACAAATCAGACCTCAGTGATCTTATGCGGCGGATACTCAAGCGCAGGCGTGACATGTTGCACTCCTGCCGCTGCAACCAACCCATCCAGGCGCTGATGCTTGTCCGCGATGCTGGAAATTACCGAATCGAGATTATCGGCATCCTGGACATCGACGCGTCGATAGTGGAGGCTGCCTTCGAACTTGCCGGCGACATAGCCTTGCGTTTCCCAGAACGCTTCTCCTGGCTCGTCCCGACGGTCGAGGCAGTAGACGTGGCCACCTGCTTCTACCAAAGCTTCTGCGAGAGTCAGGCCGACTGGGAGATGGGAGTGGTCAGCAGGACTTCGACAAGATGCATGGTTCGTTGCTGCACAAGCACTGAAGCCGACGTACGTCCTTGGGCTCCGCCTGTTACCACGAAGACTTTGCCATCGAGCTAGTTATTGTCAATCACAGCTGCTCCACCCTGCTGTCAATATCGTTGGTAGATTGGGCTATACCTCAAATTCTCGCAACCTCCGACCACTGTTCGCGTTGTTAGGATCTGGCAAACGCTGTGAGATTGCCGAAGGTTTTTGACTGCTCGACGCAGACGTTGTTGAAACGGAGTATGCTAGCTGTCGAAAACGTGGAGAGGCGGATCGACGGGCGTGGGGTGGACGAATTGCGGGTCGTGCTACTGCACTTGCCCTGTAGATCCTGGAAAGCATGACTTCTTTCGACAATGAGAGGAGATGAAGTATATATGACCTATCGAGTGAGTTGGGAGAGTTGCATTGAATCGCGGAAGTCGCAATAGACGAGCAGGTACGAGAAAGCAGATGTCGTCTTGCCGTCAAGGCTGTTGTGCAAGGGTGACGAAGCAATGCCAAAGCGGGCGTCGTCGTACTCCTCACTTCGTGCTTCTTGGTGATTCGTGACTGCTCTGCGGGACGATGCCAGAACGCCACGCGATGTTGCGAGGCGGGGTGTGTATCAGGTACGATCGGCGTTTGCTCCGCTAGAGTTGAGCATTCGGTGGTGTGTTCAGTGCGAGCGCTTTCGCTTGAGATGAACATGGAAGGCTCGGATATGTACGAACAGCTTCACATTTGAGGCTTCAGGCAGCTGAGCACTAAGTTACGGAGCCCCTGTTCTCGAGACAGCGAGGGCATTGAGAACACATCCTCTTGTGCCGAAAGTACTATGATGGCGGAGCATAGACGAATTGTCGGAATGCGGTTGGCGGCGAGCGGATATTCGAAGATACGGATTCATCGTGGCCGGTTTGGACGACATCGAAGACGGAATGAAAGGAGAGCCCGAACAACGACCTGTTCTCGTTAACCGTGACAAGTCCAGAAAGGCGCGTGGCACAGGCATTCTGTGTCCCCACATGTATGGCTTCGCCTAGTCGAAGACATATAAGCCAACACACTCACGAAATGAACCCACACCTACATCAGAGCAAGAGAGTGCACATTCACCATCGACGGGAGAAGTGAAGGTGCATCGCGCTACTAAAATTTCCCTACGGTGCCACCTAAGTACAAAGAAGTCTTCGTACATAACCGTCTTTTCTCGAAGTATTGACATTGATTCACAATAGCCAACCATTAGATGATGTACTTGTCGGGTCGTGCAACTAAACATAAATGCCGCTGCTTTCGCAAAATCAAAGCCGTTCGATCGTGGGGGTATCAGGCCTTCCGGAAAGGAGATACGAAATCAGCCGGTGACGCTCGCGCAGTGTGCCGTTTCCGCAAGGTTGATCCGCTTAGTTGGCGGTGATGGACCGCTTGCTTGGTGGCGGTGGTGGAGGGCAGGTTGGGGTGAACACACCCAAGTTCACGAGCCATGCGCCGGAGTTAAACTGATAAACCGTTAGCAGCCGTATCGATTGTTTCCCATCGTTCTGCTCATAAATATACGTACCTCGGAGTAGACAGTCTTGATGAGCCATGGGTCGGTGGTGTCGTTCGCCTGGTACTCGGCCTCGATGACAATTATGCCAGTGACTGGCTCCGGCTCTTGGCCAGGGCCCTGCGAGCGCCAGCGGATGATGACGGTGTCGCAGGTGTGGTAGAGGTTCAGGATCTTGAACGGGATGGCTGGCTGGGAGCCCTGGCCAGCCATGAAGTTCTCACGGCCGGTGAAGGTTGCGGCATTGAGCTGGGGAGATTTGTTAGTAGGGACCTTCGCATGAGATCAAACCGCTTTCAACTCACGTCAACTGGGCCAGTGCAGCCACCGTTGATCAGGGTGTTGACGGAGGCGGAGTAGTCAACGAAGTCCTCAGTGAAGTGCTGAATGGTCGACTCGTTGCTGTAGTTCTTGATGCTCTGGCGGAAGTTCTGAGCGACAACCTGGGCCTGGGGGTAGGTCATGCACGGCGGCGCATTGTCGTCGCAAGGCTCGGCGTCGGAGCCACGTGCAACGTTGACTGGGCTGGCAAGGGCGGCCACGGCGAAGAAGCCGGCGGCGATGGCGAAAGAGCGCATTCTGGCGGATTTGGTTGTTTTGTGGTTTTGCGAGTGTGCAGTTGCCGGTCGGAAAGAAGCGAAAGACTGGAGGCGAAAAGCAAGAAAGTTGGCAGGCAGGTACTTGTAGAAAGAGTGGACGCAGCGCTTAAGCTAGCAAGAGATACAGGTGGGTGGCAGAAAGTGGAACAGCAGACACACCAACCTTTATCAGAAGCCAAAGTCTCTACCCATTTGGATCTTCAGGAGATGGCTTGACAGCTAGACAGACTTCGGTTGTGGCGGTCAGATAGCGCTAAGGCGTATAGCCGCTGCGACAGCACCGCGCTTGCCCAAGAGGCTGCTTTTCTGCCGACGCTGTGAGTGGTTAGAGGGGGTCAACTTGAGGCATAACGCCGTGGTTGCAAATTACGGAGGATTGCAAGGATGCTTGGGTGGCCCAGGATAGAACAACACCCTCGTCGCCAGGGCAGTCTCCACTAGCTTCCACTTGCTTGACCATCTTGGTTAGCCCAGAGCTCCTTTTTAATTTGGTCAAGGCTTGTTCGTGTGTTCGGCCTCGCATCCCAGCAAATTAAACGGCGCAGTGGAGGTGGCTGCTAACGTTAATCCACAACGCGCACGAATCACAGGCGCTGAAGTTCAATGTCAGACGTCGCAGCCCTGGAGCGTATGCCCTCTCCACGCCTGAAAATGGAGACCACTTCCTTCTTGCGAAGGTGAGGCCATGTTGCGACTTTCGTAAATTCTCTGCGGTCAGCACGAACGGTTATGGCGGAACCGCATGGACTGGGCGCCGTTGCGCTCTTGATTGAGACATCCGCCCGCAAACTCTAGCCCTGTGGCGCTAGAGTCGCAGATATCCTTTCCACAACTCGAACTCTCGATATCCGAAGCGTCCCATCAAGAATGGTTGCCAGGGCCTACAGACACTCTGCTCACATACTCCAATCTGGCTGTTTGTTCCTGCTGTACGGCCCTACCTACCTCACTACAGGTCACCGTCAGATTGATCATCGGATACGACACGCGACAGCCAAGCGATCTGGCCGCGGCTGACTCTGTCTCCGTGATTCGGCAGAGACACTGGGTCCAGCCAGCCATGAAGCGAGCAGATATTTGCTGGGCGCCGAACGACCACATCTTGGCTTGCGTACAGGGAGATGAGCGGCTCTCAGGGATGTCGTATAGTCAATCGGGGCCTGAGGTGGCAACAACATGCCCTAGTGCAACTCATTCTTCATCCTAGCACGTTAATATTGGAGACATGGTTACCTGAAGCTCGCCATACCCTCGATTGGTGGCGAAGGACAAGGAGGAGGACATGGCTTCCCAATCTGGAGTAAGATGGGTGAGGGTATTTCCGGTCGTAAGGCTTAGTACCACTCTCCCTACTCTTTCAGGACCATAATACGGAGTAACAATAGCGCTTGGCCCCTCCTTATATCAGGCATGGCACGATAATAGCACACTTGTCATATGCCAACCTTCCATTGGCAATTGTGCTTATACACCGCAGTCCAAAGTGGAAATGCGTTCAGGCTTGGACATAGGTGCTCACTGCCAATGCAATTTTTCATCAGAGATCTGTTGCTTACCTCTTGTACAAGCATGATCGGACAGGACCAAGGACAATGTGGGCCAATGGTTGAACGATGAGGTCGAACACATCCGACGCCCATCACATGTTCGAGCAGACTTCAAACAAACGACAGACAGTATCCACTTGTGCCGCATATCGACCGCATATCGACCGCATATCGACCGCATATCGACTTGGGTGTACCTCCTTATGGGAACAGCATTAGATCACCGTAACGGTACCCTGAACACTACACAACTCTGCTATGCTCCTATATGCGCCGACCTGTTTGCGCTACATCTGGCCCTCGACCTCACTGCCATGTCCAGGAGTAGAGGACGCGTTGTTCCATCGTGTGTTGAATACGCGACTTGCGTCGAGAACCCTCCGGCAGGCTACTAATGCACAGTAGACCAATTGGCAGTACAGTAGCTTGTGAATTTTCTCGGTCTTCAGTTCTATTCATCTGATAACGACGTGCCATCTTGTCGCGATACTAATGATACAAATGATCTCCATGTGCAATCTGTCGCCCTACGACTTCAACAAACCCTCCATCCAGCTCGTTACGGTCGGCTGTTACTAGATACACCTCGTTCCGCGAACGAGCAATGCATAAGGTATCAGGCTTTGCAATGTCTACCTTGTAGCCGATGAGATCATGACGTAAGAAAGTCTTACACGATCTTCAAATATTGGACGAGGGCCTTGCATTTCATCTATCCATCTTTATCGTTGTGATATGACCGATGGCAGCTATAGCTAAACGCAACTACCTCATCACCGGCTCAGGCCGTGGCAGTGAGTTGTCTCCTGCGATCATATATCCGAAGTTGGCTAACAAACATACCGCCAGTTGGTCGAGGTCTCAGCCGACTGCTGCTTCAGAAAGGGCATAGAGTGTTCTTACTCGACCAAGACGAAGACGAGCTAAAGAACACAACTACTTTGCTTTCCAAGGACCACAAGGCGGGAGCGGACTTCGACTCGTCACTATGTAACCTCAGGAAGTCACAGGACATCGTGTCAGCACGGGACAAGGCCAGCAAGCTCTTCGCAGGACATCTCGACTGCATTATCAACAACGCCTCATGTAGGTGAATCCAGCCTTGCTGAGCGTCGGTGGCTGATCTGACCTCGTGTCTCAAAGACACCAAAGGGGTTGGTGGTCAGAAGTTGGCAGATCTATCATTGGACGATTGGAACGCATCGATCGAGACCAATCTCACCGGGCCGATGCTTGTCAGCCAGGCTTGTCTGCCCTTGCTCAATAAAGGCGCCTGTATCATCCACATGTCGTCAACGCGAGCGTTCATGAGCGAACCAGACAATGAGCCCTATTCGGCCACGAAGGCTGGATTGCTTGGACTGACGCAGTCAATGGCCGTCAGTCTTGCTCCACAAGGTATCCGCTGCAACGCTATTCTGCCGGGCTGGATCAATGTGACGAACGAGTGCAAGCAGGCAGATGAGAGTGGCCAGTCGTGGGAGGAAGGGTTGACTGAGGACGATCATGCATGGCACTTGACCGGCCGCGTGGGCAAAGTTGAGGATGTGCTACGAGCTGTCGAGTACTTGGTAGAGTCCGAGTGGGTCACCGGCGCCGAAATCGTCATCGATGGCGGAGTGACGAGGAAGATGGTCTATCCGGAGTGAGCTATCCGCATAACGACCACGCGGCTACTTTCAGACGTGGCTCACGATGTTCTGTACATACGAAACTCGTGCTCAGGACTACCTTATAGTGGCACGTTCTCAACGTCCTGTAAATGTGAAACATTCTACGAGAAGCGTACTAGTGAGTATGGTATCATATATCTCCATTATATTTATGCTACCACTCAACTATCTCTTCAGACCGCCAGAACTCGCCTGTCTTCTCTCCAATGTCCTTCAGTGCAAGCATGACAGGCGTGATTGCACCAGCATCAACGGTCTTAGTGCCTCGCCCATGCGTCATATCAGTATCTACGTAGCCGGGACAGGAGGCGTTAATGAGAATACCACGGCCACGCTTCTCCTCCTCCATGGCGATAGCTTTCGTGAAAGCCGTCTCGCCAGCCTTACTGACAGCATACGCGGCCGACGGAAAGCCAGCTTCTTTCTCACGCCCTGCTTCGACTGCAGACTGGAATTTCTCCATGATCGCGGTCACTGCTGGCACATCCGTCTTCGCGGCCTGCAAAAAAGCATTCCGGATTTCATCGGAATACTTGTTCAGAGCTCCTGAAGAGCTCGACACGTTAACGAGGCGGCCTCCGTTTCTGATCAATGGCAATAACTCCCGGGTAGCCTCGAGGGTGCCGTAGTAGTTCGTCTTTAGTGTCGTCTTTACAACGTTGGCATCAAATCCCTCCATAGCAATGCCTACACCGACCGTCAGAACTTTGATATTGATATAAGAGTTGGTACTGAGAGATTATAGCAACCTACCCGCATTGTTGATCACGAAGTCAATCCCCTGCGAATGCTCCTTCTTCAAGAAATCTCGGAACTTGTGTATGCTCTCTTTCTTGCTGATGTCTAGCTCATGGTACGACACCTCAACATCACCCCCGTCTTTCACAAGCACCTTGGCCTTTTTGAGCTGTTCGTCCTCGTTCACCGTCTTTACAGCTTCAGAACCTCTTTCGGGGGATCGAGCAGTAAGGTAGATCTTCAACGGACCGGACTTGAGAGGCGACTTGGGGTACTCGAGGGCCAGGTTCCGAACTATCGGCGGGATGTCAGTCTTGAGAGGTATAGGACTTGATCTGATTACCTATGGCCAATCCGATGCCCTTGTTCGCCCCTGTGACGGCAGCAATCCTCGACTCTACCGCCATTGTTAACGAAAGTACTCGAGAAAGTGGTATACAACTACACTGTCGACCAGAGGAATAGTGTTTCTCTCATCGGTGCCGCTGACAAACGTCATGACGTTGCGGAGACTCCCTTGACGACGACTTCGTTCTTTCAACCTTCAAACTTACCTTATACCTCTTACCGGAAGGACCAGACGCCTTATCTGTGGCACCACTCCAGGGTATGAAGAAGACTGTTGCGCGTACACGAGAAGCTACGCGGTACTCACGAACTGCCGAGACGAGATGGACACCTACCCAGCCCGAGGTTTCGCCCAATGGTTACCGGTGGGGGGTAAGAGTACAATACCAATACACGAGATCAGAGTAAGGATGAATAAGTATTCTTAACGTCCTTTTGATTCTATAAAGCGTTCCAACATCCTTAAAGTCTAAGCATGCGTGCTGCACGATTCCACAACCAGGGGGATATCAGGGTCGAGGACATCGACATACCAAAACTAACCGATGGCAAGGTCCTAGTCGAGGTATCTGTGGCTCGGATCTACACGAGTATCTACTGGACCCTACTCTCTTGCCGGTCAAACCACATCCTGTGACCGGCGAGTGTATATCCATCGCACTGGGCCACGAGCTATGCGGAAGGGTCAAGAATCCATCTTCTGGAGGTCGTTTCAAGGATGGAGAAGCTGTTATGGTCGATCCAAGGCAAGGCAATGTACACGCTATATATTGGGAACCCAACACTAACGGACAATAGAGTGCTATGCAACTCCTGCCTATCATGCAAAGCAGGACAAGGCCACTGCTGCTCCAACATCGGATACGTAGGCGGCAGCACCAGCGGCGGCTATGGCGAATACGTAGCAGTAGACGAGCAGTCACTCTATCCACTGGGCGATATACCGCTCGAGTACGCCGCCGTCATCGAGCCACTGGCGGTCGTGCATCACGCTATCAAGGAATCTGGTGTCAAAGACTGGAAGGACAAGACTGTCCTCGTACTCGGTGGCGGACCCATTGGCTTTGCGTTATTGCTACTGCTGAGAGCACACGGGGCCACTAACGTTGTTGTATCTGAACCAGCAACGCGTCGACGTGAGCAGGTGTCGGAGTATGCTCAAGTGGTCATCGACCCGGTCAAGGAGAAGGTTGGCGACAAGTGCCGGGAGCTTACTGATGGCCGTGGTGTTGATGTAAGCGCCAGAAGGCATCGGAGATGAGGGCACGCTGGACTGACTGGCATCTAGGTCATCTTCGACTGCGCAGGCGTCCCCATCGCCCTTCAGGCTGGCTTCGACGCTATTCGTGCCTCGGGTCTTTATATGATGGTGGCAGTGTGGGAAGTGAGTAATGTGATTGTCGAGCCGACCGTAGGGACCATACTGACTTACGTGATAGAAACCGGTATGACCTTGATGTCTCGTTCACGGAAACCACAACTAACGCAAACCAGTTAACCCTCCCCTGCTGGGAATTCCTAGCCAAACACATCACAGTCAAAGGCGTCCTCATCTTCTCAACTGAGGACTTCCGAGAAGTGATGCAGATGGTTGCCGAAGATCAGCTCAACATCCTCTCCTTCCTCTCCTTCCTCATTCCTCTATTCCCAGGTGCAGTGACTGACAACACCAACAGGCAAAATTCCAGGCTACGAAAAATTAATAACAGGCCGCATCGGCCTCGACGACATCGTCGAGAAAGGATTCAAAGAACTCATAAACAACAAAGACAAGCATCAAGATACTAGTGAGCCCGAAGAACACCATTACAGCATAGCCGTCGAATACGAAGATCACGAAATGTCTGTTCCACATCGGCAGATTACAGTAACCTCGCTATACGTACAGATATCCGTGAGGATCACCAGATAACCCAGCCAAACACCATGCTATTTGCTATCACAAGCCCAGGCATTCGTACAGTAGTCGTTCGTACAGTAACCCACCCCGTCCTCTCCCATCCAGTCTCCCTCTCACGATTCCCTGGCAGTAACAAAACTCTCCAGCAGGGGCCTCCCGCCCTTCCTCCGCAGGGGCATTTCCTTATCCTCCTTCTCAAAACTCAAATTCCCGATCATAGGCGGCCGCGACCTCTTCTCCACCACACCATTGCCAGAAGTCTTCCTCACATACCCCGGCTTCACATCATCCTTGGGCGGTGGCGTAGGCGGTCTGTCGTCATCGTATCGCTCTTTCTCGTCCCTCTTCTCCTTCTCCTTCTCCCGCACCACGGACCGCGTGTGCGCGACCGTCTCGGGGAGTACGACGTTCGTGACGGGCATGCTCTCGTACGCGGGCGGCGGCATGTCCGTGCCTGTGGGAGAGGTGGAGGAGCTGGCGGAGCTGCGCACGACTTCGGGGGCTGTGGAGGCGAGGCTGAAGCGGTTCGGTTGCGCCTGAGTTGATGGTGGAACAGGGGGTGCTTCGGCTGGGGCGGCGGGGACGGTGGTCGGGTCCTGGGTATGCCGCAGTTTGAACGGGGCAGATTTTGTGGATTCCGATGACTTGAGTGTAGTTGTGTCCTTGGCAGGAGGTGTGTTTTCAGATGATTGTTTAGGGCTTGTCGTAGGTGCCCTCGGATCAAAGACCGGATTGCGGACTTTGAAGGGCGTGACGCCGACCCGTTGGGTGTCTGATGAGTTGTCGCGGGGTTTGGTGCTTGAGGTGTCGGTTTCTGACTTCTCGTCCGCGGTAGAAGAGTTGTCGGCGACGACATCAGGGTTCCTGCGGTCGGGCACAGGGAACTCGCGATGCGCGTTCGGCATACCGTCTGCTCCGATACTTGTGCCTAGCATTGATACCCTGGGGTCGAAGATCGTGTTGCGGATCTTGAAAGGCGGCGCTTTTGTCGTGTCGACTGGGCTGATGGCGCTCTCCTCACTGGGCTCCTTGTCGTCTGCGACCGGACTGACAATGTCCTCCGGCTCCTCTGATGCCTCCGTCTGAGGCGTTACATCGTCCTTCGTCTCCACGATACTCGGCACATCCTGGCCCTCCTCCGCCGCATCGCCTCTGAGATCCTGCGTACTCCTCTTCTCACTCGACAGCTCCATAGTATTCGGCGCATCGCCCACAAGCTCACTCTGTTGCCCGTTCGACTCTGTCGAGACCTGACTGTCCATCGTCGCCATACTAGGTCGGTCCCGATCGCGCGTACGGCTGGCGAAGACCGCGTTGTCAGACGAAAGCACACTCTCCTTCTCCCCCGACACAACCAGCTCAGGCGCTCTATTTGCCCTCCCACCTTCCGCCGCACTACTGCCCGGCCTCTCGCTCGCCACCGCAGTGCTACTCGTACTCGGCCTCTCGCCCATCACCCTCGAAAGCGCCGGACTACTAACACTCCCCTCCTCCAACTGGCCCTGATCGCTAACCCTCTCATACGGACTCATCGGCCTCGTCTCCTTCGCCGCCCAAGGCATAGTCGACGTGGTAAGCATACTAACACTACTGTTCCGCCTCCTCCTGCCCTTTTTCTCCTTCGGCACGGTGAGCAAATCCGGTCGCGAAGTCGATGGCTCTCCATTCTCGGGTCCAAAAGTAGCCTTCCGCTCCAGAGTCTTCTGCTCCCGCTGCAACGTGTGCTCGTCATGACTACTGCCCCAACCGGACCACATCGCCAGACCCCAACTCTTGCCCCTCTTCTTCTCCTCCGGCGCTACGCCCTTCCTCCGTCGATTAACCAGCGCAGTCGGGGGTGGATGCTCACCCGGTATCGAATCATACCCAGAACTTGTCTCCTTATCCCGCCGTTTCTGGATCTTCTTCCTCTCCCCAGCGAATCTTGTGTCGTTGCCTGCCTTAACCGCTAACCACTTCCTCACCGGCCCGGGCTTCACAACCCCAATACTCGCCGGATCAAGCGCCAAACACGCAATCTCCGCCACCGGCGCCAGCGGGAAGATGTTCCCATGCCGCGTAACGCGCTGCCGGATCATGTGATCTTTGAAAGCCGGCAGGGGATCGCCGGCCTTACCCACCGCGCCCACAGCATCATCGTCCTTCTCCGTAGGTTTGGATGACTTACTCGCCACCTTGCGGATCGATTCGTTGCTGGATTTGGCGTCTGATTCGGATTCATCCCCAGAGCTGATGAAAGATACCGCGTCGTCGTTCGGGATTTCAATCCCAGTCTGTTGGGCGTGTGCGAGAGCCCAGGCGCCGAACTGGGAGACGGAGCGGTACATGTACTTCGCCGGACGGGTGAAGCTGAGGGTGTGCGGGACGTGGCAGAGGTCGTCCCAGACTTGCAACTGTACATTAGTAGGAGGGTATTTCTCGAGGGTTGTGCGGGAAGGGTCGAATTCTTTCATGATAGTTTCGTTTGGCGGGAAAGCTTTCGGATTCGCGGCTTTGTGGGCGACGTAGATCTGTTCGTCCTTTAAGAGCTCGCCGCCGCCGACTTGGATGAGCATTGGTGGGAGACCGCCGAGGGAGGGCTGCATGACTGGCGAGACCAGGGGGTGAGCGAGGAGTTCGTTGGTGGTGTACATCTGGATTTGATCCCTCATGTCCACGGTCTGGCCGTCCACGACGATGCTCAGCGGATGTCCGAACTGAGGCATCGGGAGTGCTGTGACCGACTCCTGCTTCCATTTACTGTGCTGTGGCGCCACACTCTCTTCCTCTTCCTCGCCCTCATCGTCCAGCGACCGCTTCTTCCTCCGGCTACCCTTCATATCCATCCCCGCCGTCGCAGGCAACTCCACCGCATCGCTCGGCTGCCCATAACTCGTACTAGGCTTCTGCAGCCCATCGCTCGGCGGCGGCGGCCAGGCCATACTCGGCTTATGGTGAAACCCATGCGGCGGAATATAATCACCAACCCCATCTCCCCCCACCGACGGAAACGAATGCGTCAGATCGCCCCACGGCGACAACAGAATCGTGCCCGCCGGTAAAGGCTGCCCCTGATCCCGCAATGCGACCAACATTGACAACACCATCCCTCCACCCGCAGAATCTCCAGCAAATAGTATCTGGCTCGGCTCAAAGTGCTCCAGCAGGTAAAAGTACGTGGCCAAACAATCATACAGCCCACACGGAAACGGGAACTGCGGCGCCAGTCTATACCGCGGAGCTAACACCCTCGCGCGTAACTTCCGCGCATGCCGCTGCATCTGGTAGCGGTGCTCGTCCACGGAGCCGAAGTAGTATGCCCCGCCGTGGACATATAATATGACGCGCTCGCATTTGTCGCCCGTCCGTTTCCGCTCATGATACTCCTTCTTCATCTCGATCCACTCGGCACGGAGAGGCGCGTCGGGGCGTCGCCATTGCCACCAAGTCTTGCCGCCGATTTTGGCTAAGCCGCGCGTGCCGAGTTGGGTGTGGATGATGCGGGCGGCGTGTTCGAGGAATTTGGGGGCGATTTCGGCGTCGTTTATGCGGACCCAGTGGGGGGCGGGGACCCTGTGGGTATACACGTGTCAGCATACTATGCGCCCAAGACTCGCTGGCTGCAATGCCCGTCGTGGAGGGTGCGGTCTAACCATTGACCAGTAAACCCCTGCAAATCCTCAATAGTATGCTTGCTCGAGTAATCCAAGAACTGCCGGATCAACTTCAACCCTTCATGGTAGGAGATATGCGCCGTCGGTTTCTGGCGCAAGGGCGCGCGGTTGAGGTAGTGGGAGAAGTACGTCTCGATCACCGACGGCGTGACTGCCGCGCCGACGCTGAGAGTATTAAACACCATCGTTCGTCGTCCCTCGAGAAGGAATCGGAGGTGTAGATTGTAAAAGTCGCAGGTAGATTATCAGCCCTTTCCGTGATTGCGCCAGGTGGATCGGGTTCATATGCGCGCTGCCCTAGCAAGAGTAGCAGACGCAGTCGTAGACATGGTTGGACTGGTGGTTGTATACGGATCTCACGCCCATTCCAGCTGATGGATGTGGTTGGAAATTCCAAATGGGCGAGACAGAGTGCACAACCGCAGGAGGGAGCTCGAGCACACAATGGCGGTCCTGTGCCAGGTGAAACAAAGAGCCACTCCTTCCCCTTCAGGAGACGTGATGGAATGAACTGGTGAAACACGCCCTCGACCGCGCCCACCAAGCACGCGCCTCCCCCGTTTCGGCCCAATCCGTATTCCGGGTGATGCGGGAGCCGAGTCGGCCGATCGGGCTTGGCGGATATCAAATTTTGGGGAAAGGGTTATGTCATCGCTATAGAAAATATACCACATAACGTACACCAGGAGTAAATCTCTCTACACAGCAGCATCATGGCATCCCAACAACCCCACCCTACACCCACCCCCGTAACCCCGGCCCCAGGCGGCGGCGTCCTCCTCCCCACCCCCCCACCAACACCCGCGCAACTCCAATCCCTCCTCGAATCCAGCATCTGGTACACCCTCTCCCTCTGGCCCTCCCTGCACACCGCCGTCCAAAACTCCTGGGGCGGCCCCGACTCTGCCGACAAACGCGACTGGTTCGCCGGCGCCATCTCCTCCCTCTTCACCACCCACCCTGGCACAGACCACGACGATTTAGTGGTATTCTTGCTGCAGGTGATGCAGGATGAATTCGACTGTATGGTTGAGGATGATAGCGAGGAGGAGGTGGCGCAGACGATTATGGGGGTGAGGAAGAGGTTGGGGGAGGGGGATGCGGGTGCGGCGAGGGAGGTGGAGCAGAGGTGGAAGGGAAGGGGGAGTATGAAGGTTGAGTTTAGGGATATGGGGGAGATTGAGGAGGAGGGGGAGTGGGAGGGTTTTGGGGACGAGGAGGAGGATGGGGATGGGGATGTGGAGATGGAGGAGGCAGTGCCGGATTTGGTGCCGGCGAAGAAGGAGAGGGTGGAGCCGGAGGTGGATGAGGAGGGCTTTGTGAAGGTTACTAAGAAGAAGCGATGAAGTACTTCTCGAAAGCAAGCGATTTGTTCAATCATGAACAATATCTAAAAGCTATCTAGGCGCCCACCTCAACCCCCAGTGTAACGATCGGCTTCCGACTATACAACCCTACGATAGCCTGGAACATATCCTTCACCGGCGGCATCACCACGCCACCGACATCGAAGATGTCTGCCAGCTGCTCGGGTCGAACGACCGGTCGATCATCCTCTTGACTCTTCGCGACCAGAGCCGTCCTCGTCTGGTCGGCCATTGGTTGAGACGAGCTGACGATATCAACCATCTCCATATCCTCCTGCTCAGGAGCAGCCTCAACAGCTGCAAAACCCGAATCCGGAAGCGCTGCTTGCGGTGCACTCCGCGACGCCCGACCATGACCCGAAGCCGGAGGCGATAGCGTGCGAATGGTAGCATCAGCAAATAGCAGCGTATACCCCTTTGCTCCCTTCCCAGCGAGTATCGCCTCAATCTGCGTCTCAAACATTTGCTCATACAAGCTCTTCTTGTGTTGCGGGTCGTAGACTTTCACTCTCTCTTTATCCGTGACGATAGCAAAAGTCCCGTCACCACCGTTGACAGCAAGCATCGCCTCAATCTGCGTCTCAAACATTTGCTCATACAAGCTCTTCTTGTGTTGCGGGTCGTAGACTTTCACTCTCTCTTTATCCGTGACGATAGCAAAAGTCCCGTCACCACCGTTGACAGCAAGCATCACCATTTTCGGATCTGAGTCCTTCTCGTGCCTCGCAAGCTTGACCTTATGCATGAGTGTGTCTTCGACAAGATCCCACACATAAGCCGCTGGTTTCGACACAGCGATGAAGTAGCGGTCCACGAATCCTACAGCGATAATTTGTGTAGCTGCAAGTCCACTCTTCGTCACCACATCACCGCCTGCAGTATCGATGAAGTGGACCAGAGGTGTCTTAGAGTGGTCGCCCGTCGTTTGTGCAGCAGCCAGCATTGAGCCGTCGGAAGCGTAGGCGAGATGAGCCATAGTCATCTTTCTCTTCTGCTTGATGCCAGTTGCTAGAGGTGAGTCCGCACGATCGTCACCGGTTTCAAGGCGAAAAGTGCGTTTGCATGTCCACTCTACCACCTCGACGTTCGCATCGTCTTTGACGGCAACGCCACTTCTCATCCGCGTCTTCGGTTTCCAGAGTCTAACACAGCCGTCTTCACCAACGGTCGCGAAACCGTTGGCCGCTGGATCTGCGACGAGAGCGTGGACGCTACCTGCTCCAGCTTCGCCGCTATCACGGACGTGTGGTGAGTCGACACGGGTTGTGAGTGTCCAAAGACCTTGTCCATCGTTCCATCGCCAGAACTTCAGGTAGATCTCGCGGCGACTCAGCCGCTGCCGCTTCATATCCGCCCTGTCTGAGGCGAAGCTGTCCAAGTCAGACGCAGGCGGCATCCAAAAGTCAATAGTCGCGAGCCATGAGCCATCATAGCTGATGGCGAGCTGTTGCACATCCGGCGGCATGATCGGTGTACGCTCTGGCCCTAAGTTGAAGTCGGTCACGTTGTTGCGAGTCAGAGCTTGCCGAGTCACATGGCGGGAGGTCCGAATGTCGAAGGCCTGTAGGAAAGGTCTGCTCGCAATCTCGTTCACCATCTTCGGCTGTGAAGCTGGCACGGCGAGAAGCAACTGATTCGTGTTGCGTGGATGTAGAGTCGCAGCAGGTGCACGGTGAGCTTTAACGTCGGCGTCTTCGGGAGTGCGAAGTAACTGCAAGCCAGCAAAATTTGCTACAGGCTTCAGCTCGCTCGTGTTGAGGACCATGATCGAGTTGTCGCCCATCTGGATGGCATAGCGGTCGCCTTCCGCGTTGACTACCACGCGCTCTATCTCGGATGTGAGATGTGGCAAGAACTGCGTCTTGCCCGTCTCGAGCTGCCAGAGCACAAGGACAGTCTCTGTGCCGCCGGAGATGAGATAGTTGCCATCTCGAGAGAACTTGAGCGAGGACACAGCGTCTCGATGCCAGTGCAAGATCCGTGGCGTTGGCAGGCCACCTTCCTCGTTCCGCCGAAACAGCGCAGACACATCGTCGTAGACCTGTATCTTACCATCTTCACCACCAACCGCGAGACGCAACCCAGCTCGTGCACTTGAGGCCTTCCTGCCGCCCGCCGGCGTGGAGACGATTCGAGCATCGGCGCAGGTGCATCCTGGCGTAAAAGGCAGTTCTATCCAAACATACTCGTTTGTGTTCTTGCTCCGGCTTCCGAGAACTACGGCCGACTGGCTTTGTGCGATGACATAGTCGCCACTGCCCAGCACCTGGATCGTATGTAGTTGATGCTTGGTGGAGTGCAAATGTTGGCCTTTGCCGTAGATTGTTGTTCGGTTGCCTTCGAGGGAGATGTAGAAAAGGGAGGAAGAGACTTCTTCTTTATCGGGTGGCGCCAGTGCCATCGATAACACCTTCGATGCGTGCATGATCATTTGCCGAGCCGGTTCGTCCCTAGACCAGTTCCAGATCCATGGGCTTCCTCTACTGTAAGCAATGTAGACTTGCTCTCCTTCAACAGCGAAACAATTGATGGTTTCTCCGATAGGCGTGAGGTGCGTTCGAACGACAAGTGATGTTTCAAGCGAAAGCACTTGAACCTCCCGATCATTGGCAGAGATGAGGAAGTCTTCACCGTTCAGGTCTCGAACGAAGACCGGATCCTGGTCGACAAAAGCACCGGCTGAAGGTGGTGAGAGCGTCCAGGATGGCCTCGAGCGAGCGGGAGTCTCGGGATTGGTGGCGGTGGTCTTTTGCACGGCGGTCGTAGGTTTTGTGGTAGGTTCTTCTGCTTCCTTCGTCATCTTCTTCTGTGCCTTTCTCTCCTCTCTCGATGGCTTCTTCGCCTTCGCCTTTCCTCCAGTCCGCGTTAGCTTCATCTGAGTTTCTGCGTCGCCGTCAGATTGACCAGCGTCAGCTGCTCGTATGAGAGCCACGTCAGGCGTATCTTCAACGGCATCGTCCTGTGTACCAGCCAGAGGCACCACCGATGTGTTCGCAGAAACCGCTTTGGCTTCCTCCTTAGCTTGCTTTGCGGCCTGCTTTTGAGTCTCCTTCTTAGCTAGCTTCCTAGCCTTCTTGTCCGCTTTCACTTGAGCCTTCCGAGCAGCCTCGTCGTGGTGTGATACCACAGGAGCGCTCGACACGACTACTGGCCTCGCACCATCCTCCTCTGCCAGTCGACGATCGATCACATCTTGCCTGTGCTGCTGCCGAGCCTCCCTTGTCTCCCTTAAATCTTCAATCTTTACGACTTCAGGTTCTTTCAGTAGCTTCGCAACAACCTCTACAGCCGGCTTGCCTTCTGCCTCCAGTCGGATCGTCTCAAGGCGCTTTATCTCCTGCAATCGCAGCTTGTTATCCTTTCTGGACAAATGGTGCGGTTTGTGCGGTCTGTGCGGTCGTCTTTTCTTGATTCTTTCGCCGTCTGCTTCCTCCTCAACATTCTCGGCTGGGAGTGAGGCAGCGACTGGTTGAATTTCTTCGTTAGGTGCCACTTCTGCAGCATGCTCTGATGGAGGCGCGGGAACAGGCTGTGCTACAACACGAGGCGGTCGCTGCCAGACACGACCTTCTTCCTCAGCCTGCTGCTTACTCAATATCTTGTTCGCCTTCTTCTTCTCCCTCCGTGCCCGAAGAAGTGCTTTCCTCTCCCCGTCATTCTCCCCGTCTGTGGCGCCATTGACGTTTCCGGCGACCTCGTTCTTAATCTCTAGATTAACCCTGCTGTTGAAGTCTCCATTGGCCTCCTCGGCATCCTCGTTGAAGGTGATCTTGCTCTCATCTTGTTCAATTGTCTCCGGAGGCGGCCCGTGTGCTTGATCTGGCTTTGATCCAACTTTGGCGGCTTGTCTGAGCTTCCGATCCTTAGTTGTGTCTTTCTTGGATTTCTTCTTGTCGGGCTCCGGACCAAAGTCGATGTCGAGGAACTTCGTCGTCGGAGCCTGGGCTTCTGGAGGCGCTGAAGCATCGTTCTGAACAGCCTCATGCTTCCTCTTCTTGCTCGAACCGCCGCTGACGGTGTACATCGCGGACATGTTGGCGTATGTCAGTGAAAGTACATCGATGTAGAATAGTCTCTTGGATCTTCAGATGCTCGACCTCGAAAAAAGTTCGAGGTGCCAAGACCAACGGACATGAGATGCCGAACCTTAAACTTTTCGACTTGAAGACGACAGTCGAACATCTCGATCCAATCACTTCACCACCAACAGCCTCCAAACCCCGAAGAAAGATACGCCAGTCGATACCAAAGATGATCATCCCAATTCGCTGCTTCTCCTGTGGCAAGGTCATCGCCGACCTGTACGAGAAATACGTCGACCTCATCAGCAACCCGCAAGATGAAGAGGGCAATCCTATGGCAGATGGGTAGGCACAATATCACATCAACAGCATGCGCATAAGGATCAGACTGACATGTGATACTTCAGCGACGCGATGGACAAGCTGGGACTGAACAGATACTGCTGTCGGCGCATGATGCTCACCCATGTGGACCTCATCGAGAAGCTGCTCCGGTAGGCTTGCAACAAAACAGTGACGGTGAAGACGTGGGCAACTGATACGCGATGCAGATACAATCCAGCAGAGCGCGACATCATCAAGGTCGGAGGTCCTGGCCGAGCGTGAGCAAGGCTGCTGAGGCGCCCGATGCTACACGAATACTTGGTTCGATCGATTTAGCGAGGAGTTATGGCGCGACTATGTGGGCCTTTGCACGGCTGGAATATACCTGCGCAAGACAAGGGTACCTTGGGGCGTGGGAAAAAATGCTGCTATGTCCGTTGTTGACGAGCAAAAATTTGTCATTACTCCGCCAACCAGCTCACGCAACTCCTTCCCTCTTTTCCACTCCAAAAGAAGCACAAAAAGAATGGATTGAACTCCCAGACGAGGGATTGAACCTCGATCATCCGCGAAGACGTTCTTACGAAAGACGGGCGGATCTGTAATACTTGTGTCAGCGTCCTGCTAACCGGATGAGCACACAAAGGACAGGGTGCGCACATTCTAACCAATTGAACTATCTAGGACTCTTGCTTGGGATGTTCGTATATGAAACGGATTATGAAGGTTTGAGGAGATAATTCGGGCTGCTGTTTTTTCGAGAAAGTATTGCTGTGTTCGTTACTGCCGGTGGAAAGAGTACAAGCACTGCTTGCGAACCCGACTTCTGCCGACGAGAGCGAGTGCTCACTTATATGTAGGCTTCTGAGCCTCATGAGTGAACCCGCAGCCTCCCGACAGCAGTGCAACACCACCTCGGTCCTGCCCTTGATTCACAGACTCATATACACACCCACATCCTCGTCCCATATCTCCGCCTTCACCCTCTCCAGGCGCCTCTTCACCTTTGCCAGCGGGTCGCTCCAGTCCTGACCACGTAGCTAGCGATACTTCGGCAGCGAGGAGCGACCTGTGCTGTGCCATGCAATGCCAATGGGACGGTGAAAAGCCTTCGATCAAGTGTACAGAATTGATGGTCCTAGTATGTCCATGTCTACTTTTTTAATTGCTTCTTCTCAATACTACGAACATGCCCTCCTTCAGTGTTGACAGCGCGCAACCGATGACTAAAGCTGGCCGGAGTGTATGGTAGCATTCCACTGGTCTCCATTCCAGTGCACTTGGCAAACTTCTCCATCTGATGGGTATCCACGGTATCGTCGGAAGAAGCCATGCGCACTCTTGTGTTCGTCGACAGCCAGCACAATGGCGATCCTCAGCATAAGAAGATGGCTTGAATGCTGCCTACTATTCATCCAGATACAGCGATCAGCGCAAGCGAAAAGTGAGTATCTGACCTAAAGCTACCCTTCGACGCTACCACTGATCAAACCCATAGACACAGCCCAAGGCAAAGCCGTTACGATCGCGGTCGACAGGTACGGAGCTTCATGTCCGGCGCCAGCGTCGCCACTCGGAACATCTACGATCACATCAACGAGCACACGCTTCGGGGGTACTACGGCCGGTATACCCTACGCATCAACCACCTCAGCTCCGGGGCCGATCGCAGCCTGTATCGCAGACCCATGTCCCTCGCTAGAGTCCCGCCGCTGCATCGACAGTAGCGGCGTCACATACCGGATCAAATGCGACGCAAGCTTAGACGGCGCAGTGATGTTCTGGCCTGGAGTCAGAAAACGGGCGAATGCAAATGCGAAGCAGAAGAGACAGGTGAAGAAACGAGGCTACGTAGAAGACTTCGCCGAGTGCCTCCAGCACTGCGATCCTGTCGCCGGCTGCCGGGGCGCTTCGTACGACGACACTTACCACTCCTGCTGGCTCTATGGTCCGCTGATAGGCTTCGTTGACGAGGTTGGAAGCGTAGCTGCCATCCGGCTTACGTTCCCGCAAGATGGTGTTGGGACGATCAGTGCGCCGTTCGCGCCGACGGGAGGGAATTGGACGTTCTCGTCTGCGCGGGCTGTTATGACGGGGTTGTAGTGGAGTGGGTTGCGAAGAACAGCAAACCTGAAAACGTAGGAGTTGGAGTAGGGTGGTTGAAAAGAGGCTCAGTGCGATCGATTGATTGGCTCGATGTCATCCGGCGCTAGCTCACGTGCAAAACCCGAATAATATGATCTGGCCTCCTCGCTTTCTGGAGAGGCGGCGCTCGTCCACCTCGACTGTCACGAACTTCCTTTCGTTGAATCAGGTTCGCAGGGCACGACGAGATGTTCTCCACCCAGCCAACGAAGATGCTGCCACCACAGCTCTTGATCAGATGTTCTTGGAAAGTTGCGATTGTCGAGAAGCGGCGCTTTCGAGACTTCGAGACTGTTCGCTCATTGGCCGGGTTTGGTACAGCGCTAGCTGAGGTGCAAGAAGGGCGAGTTGTTCGGGGCGAATGTTTACGTCGTATTCCGGGTGGTTCTCGATTTGTGCGGCTGAGGCCTGAGGTTTCATCAGGGGCTGCACATTATTGCATAAGCTGGATGTATACTCTTCGTGCTATCTCCGGACTGTCAACACCTTTCGTAAACCCTTGGTCTGATGATCAAATCGATTATTACATTCGCTGTACCTCCGTAAAAATGGTAAGCAGCTGAACGGAATTGTTGCGTGCTAGGCAGGACAATAACAGGTAGGAGGTACTAATATGCTTTTTTCAACACGCATCATGTTCTCGTCTCTCCAAAAGCATCACAAACATCTGCACATTACGAAATCATCAGAACTCATCAGGAGAAAAAGCTTTCACTATGCATATCCTCGTTTTCGGAGGCACAGGTTCGCCAGATCGCAACCTCATTATGTTTCTCGCTAAGAACAGCAGGCGCCTGTGGCAAAGCCTTCGTACCAGAAGCACTGAATGCTGGCCATGAACTTACTCTCTATGCTCGCAACCCGTCGAAGTTCCCACGCGATATCACGGAGAACCCAAATGTACACATTGTCGAAGGGGGATTCACCGACACAGCCGCCTTGAAGAGAGCCCTCGATCGTGGAGCCGAACTCCTCATCTCCTTTGCAGGGCCAACACCTCCGAGCAAAGGCATGGTGAGCAGAAGCTGGCGTTGAAGGCTCTTGAAGGAGCTGACACTCGAAAGCCGATTACCGACTTCTACGAACGACTCTATCCACTTCTCCCAGCCAGCTCGATTCGACGCTGTTTTGTCCTTTCGACAGCGTCATACAAAGTTCCGGAGGATAGATGGAGCCTCTGGTGAGTGTGCTAAGTGCACAGGGAGGCATCACTAACGCGGGAGATCTTCTTGTTCTTAGGTTATGGCTGATTGTTTGGATGATCTACCTGTTTGGTGGCACAGCCTATCAAGATATCAATGGCTTGAGTCGAGCTACAGCTGCCTTGCCTTCTGACAAAGTCGAATGGACTATATTCAGGTCGGTCACTACAAACAACTTCGTGCGAGTCGCATTACATCTGCAATGCTGACGCTACAGCCAGAGTACCTCTTCTCACGAACGCGGAAGTAAAGCCGGTCCGCGCAAATCATGTCGGTGCTCGCACAGACCGGCTGTTCGTGAGTCGGAAGAGTATTGCCATATGGATCCTGCATGAGATAAAGGAGAGGAAGTGGATCGGAGGGGCACCGAGTATCTCGAATCCTGGGTGGCTGTGACTTGAGCACAGCAATCCTGATGGCATCGATGAGAGAGGATGAGATATGCCACTGAGCAATCAGAAGTAGCTTGTCTCGCTTGTGTACCTAGATTAGAGACAGTTGCGATCATACTTCAGGGTTCCCACGTTCACACAGCTCGCGTCCCTTACGCTGAAGATCTAACGAATGTGAATTCCCTCCGCTCGTTCATTGGTCTTGTTCCCGCAGTGAATGACAGCTCCGATTTTCTGTGGAGCTGTACGGCAGACTTTGGACTATTTTTGCTTCTGAGAACGCCACACGACGATTGATGCAAGGAAGGGACGACGGATGACGCCACACCACACCACCGCATGTCTTTTCTGTTTACCTTACACTTTGAGGAACTAAACTTACCTTTCCTTAGTGCTACAACCTCCGCGTCTTCACTCAAACCTAATACCTACACCTCACGTGGACCATCAATAACATGGCGAGCAGCGGTGGCATAAAGGACTTTCTGCCCATACCAGATTCCCTGTCGCCGATCACTGAACCAGGCAAGGAAGAGACATCCCAGACTCTGCATGAGGAAGCGTCAATGAGCCATGCATTGGCGGTATCTGACCACGACGAGAAAGGCCTTGCTCAACACGCTCATGATCTCGAAGTGAAGGATGTTGGGTGGAACGAGGCGGAGAAGAATATTCCAAGCCCCCTGGTTGGAGGGCTAGCAAACGATGACCTCTGGGTCTTGGTACGAAGGTTCAACAAGGTAATGCATGTTCCTGCGAACTTTAGTATGTGGCTAACTTGTGTCAGCAAATGTACCATGTGAAGGAACTCACTCGCCCTGCGCCTGGAAATCTCGACCTTAACGTGGCCGACGAGGATGACTTCTCGCCAGACAAGCTCCGTGCTACTGTGGAACGACTTTACACGACAGTGATCATCGGGGTGCTTGGAGCTGTCAAGCATATTGCACGTCTTCGCTCATGGCGCGAACAAAGAAGGACGGCTGGGTTTGCAGCTGCCTACTTCCTTGCATGGTTACTCGACTTGATCATTCCGCTGATAAGCTTAACACTGATCACGTTGATTGCCTATCCGCCGAGTAGAGGCATTCTCTTTCCCCCGGCACCTCTGGCTCTCGTCTCTGCGACGAAGGGAGGAGTTCAAAAGCCCAAAGCTGGCGTACTTGGATCGACAGATTCAGCAACAGGCGCCCCGGAGAACTTCAAGGGTGAAGCGGTGGAGGCCGAGGCACACAACTTCGTCAACAGCATTACCTCAGTTGCGCTTGCTTCAGCCACTGGTAAGAATCCTCAGAGTGATCCTCCGCACACCGCTGAGAACGGTGGAGGTCCGAGTGCGAGGATACCGGATCCGACGGCCATGATGGCAGAGGCTGGAGACGCGAGGGTGAGCGCACATGGTGGCGCGCCAGGTGCTAAATCAGACAAGACCAAAGTGCCCATGGAGAACGCAATGTGGAACAAGATGCGGCCTGTCATGCATGGAATCGCTGACACCGCGGACACTTGGGAACGATTCGCAAACGCCTTGGAACCGACGCCTCCCTTCCCTCGCGACGTTTATCGACTTCGCCTGGCGGCTGTCCTTGTTCCACTCTTTGCAATCTCGATCTTTATAACCAGCTATATGTTCATGAAGGGCTTGACATTCGGCGTCGGCTTCGGATTCTTTGGCGATCCTATCATCATGCCTGGGCTGCGATGGCTAAACACCAACTATCCAAACTGGCAAAAGCTGCTCGAGCTGCGCAACACACTACTAAAAGGTGTGCCGACAAATGCTCAACTCACGATCACCCTGCTTCGCATTGGTGAAGCGAACAAGGCTCCGTTACCACCAGCACCTACCGCCGCCCAGCCTCCACCCGACGAGCCCGTTGATCTGACCGACGAGCACCTTCGTGCTACTGCTTCGGACTGGCCACTCAATGCCACTCCCGAGGAACTCAAATTGGCCATGGAGCATGATCCCAATACGCCCCACGAGACTGCAAGTGAAGACGTGGCCGCTGCGAAGAAGAAGACCCACGGTAGCAAGGCCTCTCATCTGCTGTCAGCTGTCAAGAAGAGCATTAAAGGTAGTGTCGAGACAACACTTGGAGCAGATCATTTGAAGGCCAAAGCCGGTAGCGAGACGTCCAAACAACGACTCGGTAAGTCAATTTTGTTCCCGACACTCCAATGACATATATTGACATACTCCTGCAGGTGTCATCCCCAGAAGCAAAGTCAACGAACTAAGCGGACCCGTCGAGTTCAAATGCCGCTTCCACGGCAAACGGGGTCACGCATACATAAGCACGAAAGCCACGATACCCTGCGTCTCGTTCTCACTCAACAAGTCAATAGCGGAAGAGGGTACGGAAGCACGAGGTGACGAGGTATTGAAGCCCATCTGGTCTGTGCCGGTTGCTGAAGTTAAGGAGCTCAAGAAGATCGGCGGTCTAGGTTGGAAAGCAAAGCTTGTGGTGGGCTGGGCTCTGGATCGTGAGGTCGCGGATGGCATAGAGATCCTGGACAAGCAGGGCAACAAGTACCTGCTCACGGCAATGGTGTTGCGCGATGAGCTGTTCAACAGGTTGGTAGCGATTGCTGGGCAGAAGTGGGAGGCTTGGTGATTCTGCAGAGCGGTTGTTGGGCGGTTTCTCGATCATGCCATGGAAAAGCATGCGGCTCTGTTGCCAGCCAAGCGCGGACTGAGAGTTACGAAAGCTGGAGAACGGCACAGCATCTTTGCAGAGCGTATCGCGCCAATCGGTACTTGTAGGATAGCACGAAGAGGTTCTTATCTTATTACCTAATCACTCCTCCATGCGCTCGTCCTGATGCTGATCGCCAACTTCCATCTCCCTCGTCTCTACGCTCTGTCTCACCCCACCCTCGCCGATATCAGCACCAACTTCCTCCTCGGCGGTTTCGAAGCCTTCAGACCCTTCGCGAGACTCCTGAGTGCTAGCGAGACCCGGGAACATCATCCGTGGTCGAGCCTCCTCATCAATAGGGGTACCTCCGTTACCTTCATCATCCGCTTCCTCCTCGAGTTCGCTCAGCTCGCTTTCATCGTCTGCACTATCGTGTATACTGCCTGGAGCAGACGTCGCAGCCGAAATGTCACCTGCGTGAACTGCACTTGTATCGATCACGACCTGCACTCTCGGATATGTTATCGGAAGTTTCGATGCGCTGCTGGCCGCCTTCTGACTGCTGGCTTCGGCGCATGTGCGGATCTCTCTACGGCCGACACCAATCTTGCGACGGGCAGGCGCTTGGTCGGGGTGTAGTAGAGAAGAAGCAGCTGGTTGAGGGAGTGCAGCAGTAGCAGCTGCTTCACTCGTGCCATCGACATTCATCAGGTGCGTCAAGCTCATCATCGGGTTTCGTGGAGGGCTGGCCGCAATTGGTGCTGGACGACTTGCTTCCTCCTCACGCTTTACGCGCTGCTGTTCGTCCAGTAGCTGGCGGCCGACGGTGTTGAATAGATAGGCATAAGCATCGCCGATGAGATCGTCGATCGGGCTGGGCCTAGTCAACCCTGCGTTGATTTTCTTGAGTTCTTGCACCTCGCGCAGCACATCCAGAGCCGACGATGTGCCGACCTCCTGCGCCTGCATCCACTTCTCGAGCGGATCCTTGCGCGCCAGAAACTCGTCGTAGGTGCTGTTGCTGAAAGTCGACGTCTCCAAGCCTTCTTGCAGCATCGCGTAGTTGCGCAGTAAGCGCAAGTAGGACTGGCAGATCTCTTGCCAAATGATGCTATGCTCGAAAATCTCATGCGGTCGTCTGCGCACCCTCCTGGCAAGCATCTCGAGGTTGCTTCGATCCTTGAGCTGCTCAAGTATCTGGACGAAGAAACGAGTGTAGCGTGCAGTGTAGACGAAATGCCGTCCAGCTCGTTCGGAATCCGGTCGCCAGACATTGAGCACCATGGTCTTGGTGAACATCTGCTTCGTGAGCTCGAGTTTGGCGGCCTTCGCACACATGTCTTGACTGACTGCATGATCGTCAGAGTCGTCGTAGACAATTCGAGCGGCGCGATGGATCATCCGATGATGCCAATTGGACTTGTCGTTGATCCGTAGCGTCTGAAGGACATCTAGAATGTACGGTATCCAACCCTCCAGATCGTCAGGAAACTCGGCAATGCGTGCGTAAGGACTGTTGCTGAGAGCCTCCTTCGCCTCGTCCAGACCAAGTTCGCCTCTGCTGACGAGCTTGTGAACGATACTGACGAGTTTGTAGTGAGGTTCCAGAACAGGCTCGCGCTTCTCGCGGCTGTCCTTCTTCTTCTCGTCCGGTATGAGTTCGATGACCTTGACGAAGCTGGCCACCACCTGCTGCGCTGTCGGAGGCACATCTTGCGGAGTCTTGACGAAGTCCGAGGCGGCATGCATCTTCCACAGACACTTCCCGAGCATGAACTGTAACACCCAAGAATGCGGCCTGCTGCTCAGTGCTCGCTGGTACAGGACCTTGGCCAGCTTCCACGCGGTGTAAACGCGCACCGGCTTGAAGGGCTGGCCTTTGCTTACACCAGCGGTTTGCACCGGACTGAAAAACTTCTCCTCGCCCTCGAGCGCGAATGGCTGCATGCTAAAAGGCTCGCGCGAAGATGCATAGAGCCTGGTGCCGAATTCAATGAACATCTCAATCATCTTCTCAGAAGTCGCCTCATCGTCCAGGTTGGCGGACCTATACGCGAGCGCAGTGGCCATGGTGTAGCAGTTGATCGTGGCGCGCTGCAAATGTACGATCTCAGGCATACTATTGTTCAGCTTCTCCGCAGACCAGACGACACTTTCTTCTATCTTAGTGTCGTAGGCCTGGGCAAGCCGGAACCAGGTCTCCCACTTGTCCATGGTGTATTCCAGATCCTGCAGGAAGAACGCGATCGCGATGTCGACATCTTCGGTTGGCGTCGGACCAGTGCGCTTCTGTGCTCGGAATTTGGCGAGCGCAAGGTGTCCCATGAGGAAGTACCAGCCCTTCGAAGAAAGTATGGCATCTTCCCTGGGTACATAAGAGGTAGTGATGTGGTTGCCTTCTCCCTTCAGACACTTGAACAGGTTCATCGGGTTGATCGGTGACTTCAGGAAGGTCCGATAGATGTCACGGTTGCGCTGAATAGCTTCGGTCGGCTTCTTGCGCGGCGCGGACCCATGCACTTTCTCAATGGTATCTTTTATAGGATGTTTGATGAGGTCCTTCGTGGGTAATTTCGATGCTTGCTGTATCAATAGATCAACGGCCTGTAGCGCGACGCTCTTCTCGATGAAGGCATCGTGTTGGCAGTTGTGTTCTATGAGCTCGTAACTCGGATTCAGGAAGCAGTTCAGCCCGTAGAGGTCGTACAGCACTTGGGCCTGTTCGCTGTCGTAGCCCTCGATGTGTACCATATGCACGAATTCGTCCTTGAGAGTGTGGACGAACAGCTTGTTCATGTTGCCGCAGATGCCACGCAGGCCCAGGTTGCGGTGTACGGTACGCAGGAAGTCGAACTTGTCCTCCACATCGTTCGGAAAGAGGTCGGTGAACTGGTGCGTTCCTTCGTCGAGTAGTGAGTACAGAAGCAGCCAGATGTGAACCTGCATATCTTGTACCCTCGCGCTGAGTTTTGCGAAAGTCGGGGTTGCTGAGCCGTTCGCCAGAGTGGGCGGCTGCCTCTGCCCGACGCGAATTGAATCGTTCGCAACATTGAAGACTTGCAGCAACTGCAGTACGTCTCCCAAACTTGACACGGCGTTTCGGAGAGCGTGCTCGTCGATGTACTCAAAGGCATCGTCGGACTTGTGAACAAGCTCCCATGTCTTGGAGATCATATCCCCGATCAGCTTCAATACTTTCAGCAACTGACCTTGACGCTCGTGCTGCGGCATTGACCACAACATGCCCGATTTGAGTTCGGAGATCAACATCCTGATCATGATGAAATGGCAACTGACCACGCCGAAGCCAGCTGCGGACGCGACGTAGACGTCTCGGAGACGTTGCCATAGTAGCATGCGGACCGATATGTCGCTTCTTTGTAGGAAGTGCACCAGATCAGGTGAGACAGCGAGTCCAGCTGCGAGATGTTCATTGATGTCGCCCCCCGTCGTCTCGTCTGACCGGACGGTAGAGTCTAGTGACATGAGCAGCGGTTCTAGATCACGGATTGTGGTCTCCGGGTGACTTTGATCTTGACTCGTCACCTTGAGGAAGAAGTCTTTGGTCGTAAGCCTGGAGAGCTCACGGTCGACTGCGACAAGCGAGATCTCTGGCATGATGGCGTTGTTCTGTAGATGGATACGGGTTTCGTCGAGACCGTCAAGCACTACTCGGAGATCATTGAGGCATTCAATGACGTGATCCTGAGTGACGTCCGGGGAAGCACCTAGATTGAAGGCTGTTGCCCAGAGGAACCTGATGCTGAGTTCATCGTCCAGTGTTTGTGATTCCGCAGACGATGCGCGGTGGTACATAGCCTCTCGCGCGAGTTCGGACCAACGCTGCAGACGATCGCGTTGTGCACCAACCGTGGCTGCATCCACACCACTATTTGGCTCCTTGATCAAGCAATAGATGTCGAGGTGCAGCTCGAAAATTGCTTGCACCATGCTGGGGAATGCATCTTTGGTATCAAGCATCGAGGCGTGCCTGTTCAGCGTGTCCAGTTCCAGGTTGGCTTCCTCAAGGAAGGCCTCATCAAAGTTGACCAGCGTCCTGACTACCATGGTCTTCAGGTCCTCCGGCCACGTGGAACCGCAGTACGTACTTGAGTCGGCAAGGATGTTAGGCCGGAGTAGCAAGCACATCCATTTCCAGGCAGCTTCTCGTGTTAGTAGCCAGCCATCGTTAACTTCTCTAACAAACATGGCAAGTCCATTGTTTGGTAGAGTTGCTGGCTTAGCGCCGTGTCCGGTCGGTGTGCTCTTAGAAGCAGAGCCTCCGAGGCCAGTGACGCTAGCCCCTTGTCCGATATCCAGGGTGTCTCCGCCAGCAAGGAAATTATTAGCTGTACTGTCCGAATACGCCAGGAGAAATGCCTGTAGGTCGGACTTCGCAAGCTTCATACTTTCGGTGCCATGGTTGACGCCGTTCGTCATTGGCGGCTCATCTTTTCCGGGGCTTTGGAGTTCTTGCCTCACCTCCCTCCCAGCCTGAAAGCCAATGATGCCGATTCTTTCGAAGAGATTGCCAACAGTCTCAAACATCCAGTCATCAGCAGCCTGAATTTCGTTGATCTGTTGCTCGTACTCCCACTGGATGTTGGCATCGATGATCGCCTGCCGGCTGTCGTCCACCGCTGACTCGCGCAATCGCGTCCTTTTACTCTTCGCCCTGCCTTCCTCAGCGGTATCATTGAGCCCCGCAACATCACCTGAGCGCTTCCGTGTCGGGAGAGACACTGTCAGGCCATCGGTCATATTCACCTCCTTGGAATTGGCCTGACTTGTGATGACCTCCATGCTAACATCCGCAGGTGCTATTTGCGGTTGCGCTGTAGGTCGCCCGCCGTCGAGACCTGGAAATTGTTCGTTGATTGTGGTCGGCATAGTATCTCCGTTGGAAATCTGAGGCTTTGCTTCTATTCGTAGTGGTGGCGTCATCTGTTCCAGCGAAGGCAGGTTGCTTCGACCCTTGTTGCCTTGGTCGAACATGACTGCTGCCGCGGGTGCTAAAGCGACTGTGCCATGCTGTTCGGCTATTAGCTGCCGCAGCAAAATCTCGCCGACTTCTGCCCAAGTGTTGGGAGTTTGTAGTACCACTCTCGAAGGCTCGAAAGGTGCTGGCTCGATCTCCGTCTTGAGGACCGCTTGATGGTCCGAGATCCTATGGTAATCATCGAGCCGCTGTTTGAGCCTCTTCGAAATGAGTTTCCGTTTGCCGCGCAATTGCGGGCTCTGAAGTACTGATAACTCATCCTCGAGCTGACCAGTAAGGCGGCGGAGCTGCTCGCCAGCCAGTCCTTCGTCCAGTCCTGGTAATGAAAGAACGTTCCCCAAAGCGTCCTCGTCACCATCAAGAACAGCCTCCAAGCAGTATCGGGCAACGCGCCTACTATCGAGCATTTCCCCTACGCTCGCAGTCCGGCGCCACAGATCCAGATCGCCGTCGTCCTTGTCCAGAGCTTCTGAGAAATGGTCAAGCGCAGCGGTGGCATCGCTCAAGATCTGGTTCAGCGACACATGGAGCATGTCCAAGCGGGAGGTAAGGTACTCCAGCTTGAATTGCGCATAGTTTTTGTGGCTCAAATGCAGGATCTGTGGCAGCGTGCTGGGTCCGGCATCGAAGCCTCCTGTCGCCACCACTGCGCCTGGTGGGAAGTCATCTTGCCAGAGATCCTCGGTTTCGGTGACCGGTCCGTAAAGCTCGATGCGACGAAGTTCTGTCTGTGATTCGGGATATTTGAAGATGTCGGACTGGAAAAGCTCCTGGTAGGCCTCCGCCGCCTGGTCGTAGAAGTCCGGACCTTCAGCGTGGTACTTGAGCGCAGTCTGGTACAGCTTGAGAGCGTCTTCTATTTGGAGTTCTTTGGTATCGTCGATCTCGATGTCTGATTCATCGTCTGATTCGATGTTCAGCGCCTTGAAGCCTGGCATCTTGATGTTGGTGATTCTTAGAGCTCATCAAGGAGATGCTGGAAGGTAGGAAGAGGCCTTCCAAGTTCGAGAGTCGGTCCAAAGGCAACAGCCAAAGCGATGCATTCACATGCAAGGTCGCGTGCAACGCGTAGAGGTTCGCTGCCAAGGCTTGGAGGCGGAAGTTACCCGTTGTGTTCACGACAGGTGGTGGACTCGAGGCATTGAGTTCAAGATATTTGCTTTGCTTAAGTACTTTTGTTACGATCCCAAGCAGACGTTACCGCTACGACAATCACATCTGCTGGAAAATCGACTGTGGTATATCACGAAGCGCAGCCCCAAGCATGGTGCAAACATCAGTGCCAGAGTAAGCTTCGAGATATTGACTTTCACGTGCAACCGCCTGCTACGGATCTAATGGTCTATGTAGGCTTTTCGAGGACGACGCGCACTCAGTGGTCGATGTGCGAACCGACAGCCTCCAGACCCTCCGCGAACTAGGCCCACCCGATCTGGTTCATCTCATCAAACAACCGGTGAAGAGCTCGAAGCAGGTATGGACATTCAGCCCTCCCCAAGGACAGAAAGATTGCGGAAGAGCGGTGTAGAAGGTATAGAGGACCCATGCTGAGTCGCGGAGTGATAGACAGGCGTATACCACCATGTCACGGGTGTCGACGCATCCTCTTCCGCCAGCTTAGCCGCATACATCAACACTCTCACATACTCGCCCAACGACAAGCTGAACAAGGTCGTGTCTGGTCTATATTGGTATGCTCCAGGATTCTGCCAGTAAGATCATTCATGCTGATACGCTTCTGCAGCTGCTACAATGCGTTCTCAAGAGTGGACATGCGTGTCCAAGTGCAAATACCTGGCACTGTCGAATCATATTGCGTAGACGAGAGGAACAACAAACTAGAAGCAACGGAAGAACACTGGCTGGAGACATATCTCTGCAGTGTGTTGAGGGCATACAGCTATGCCGACAATGGCAGCGGCGACTCCATAAAGCGAATAATAGGCGTACGACGCTTCAACCCGATCATGAGTACCGAGCAGGAGCACAAGTTTCTGGAAGCGGCGGAGAGGCTGTTCTTCAGCGGTAGGTCATCCTCACATTGAGCAATCGTACCCGGACTAACATAAATTGTAGGCTGGCAACTGGGGTCGGATCCTGAAATTCAGGTCCCTAACCTGGTCTCGAATCATCTCACGTCTGGCCTCCTCAACTACATCAAAACAACTGGCCGATACGCCTCCGGCATCAATCTATTCGAGAAGCTGCGAACACGCGACCAGGAGATCTCATCACTACTCGCCAGGGTCTATGTGGCTGCCGATGAAGAAGTCAAGGCTGTGCGGTTACTACACGAGGCTGTCGAGGAGCTCCCAATGGACTACTCAATCCTCGACTGCCAAGCAGAGTTCTGTAGCCGGAAAGGTAGAGGCGATCTCGCGCTGGAGATCGCAAAGCGAGGAGTCGTCTCCGCCCCAAGCGAGTTCGGGACATGGGCACGATTGGCTGAAATTTACGTTGCTATGGAGCAGTGGGATCTGGCACTACTGACTCTCAACTCATGCCCCATGTTCACCTACCAAGACAAAGATGCGCCAAAACTACCAGAGCCTTCACGCGTGTCGTTACCATTGGCGCCGGAAACGATATGCGATGAGATCGATGACGCAGGAGCGGCGGCGGCAGATCAAGAGTCGGTCCATCCCACGCTCAGAAGGCTATCAGCTGCAAACTACAAGGGCACCTTCCACAAAGCATACATGCTCCTGACCGAAGTGACAAAGAAGATCGGCTGGGACCAGCTCCTCAAGATCCGAAGTCAAGTCTTCGTCATGGAAGAAGAATACCGCAACGAAAAGCAAGCAGTCGGTGGCACCAACAGCAGAAACGCAAGCACCATCGCCCTCCGAGGCACCGACACCCCTCAACCAAACGGCCAAGCCGAATCAGTCTCCGAAGACTCCGAAGAAGAAGACCCAGACCAGCCCTCCAGCTCCCAACCCAACGGCTCGGAACCCACAGCAGCGTCCTCCCACCTCGAACCCGACGTCTCGAAACCCTCCCACTCCATCACCGTCCGCACCGCCGCCGACACGCCCCAACCCATGCCACCCCCCGACCCCTCACACCTCCAATACACCCAATTCCAAAACAAACGCCTCTGCGAGCGCTGGCTCGACAACCTCTTCATGGTCCTCTACGAAGACCTGCGCATCTACACCATCTGGCGCACGGAATCCGCGCAGTACCGACAACAGCAGCTCGCGTACAAGAAAACGGCCGAGGAGTGGGAGATTCTGGGTGAATTGGCGACGCGGCTTCACCACCGGGACGAGGCGGTGGAGGCGTGGCAGAGTTGTTTGGAGATGCGGTTTAGTCCGAAGGCGATGAGGGGGTTGTTGGGGATGTATGAGAGGGTGGGGGAGGCGAGGGGGACGGTGGGGACGTTGATTCGGTTGGTTGCTTGGCAGTTTCGGTGGTATTCTGAGGTGAGCACGAGTGTGATTCAGGAGATGGGGGGGATGTGTGCTAATGGGTTGAGCAGTTCTCGCCCGACTTACTGCAAGCTATCCGAAAGCTGATCGAGGAGGAAGGGGCGGTGAAGGTGCGGAGTATTATCCAAGCTACGCCTTTACCGCAGCATATCCTGGATTTGACACACCAGTACGCTGCGCTGTGTGCTGCTTTCAGGAGCAGTGGTAGTGATGGTTGATACTCCGGCCTCGGTCTTTGCGTGTGGAAGGAAGCATTTGAAAGCGCGTATGCCACCGGGGAAGGGTTGCTTTCATCAGCAGCGAATGCATGGCTCTAGCAAGGGTGTAGGTGCGACGTGAGAACGCCGCAAGGTTTATCGAACAAGGTCAAATTCATCGTTACACCTCAGGGTATCCAACACAAAAGAACTACGAAATCGGCGTCTCCCGTCCCACACAGCCTGCCGCTTAATTCTCCAACCCCATCCCACTCCCCTCCCACTTCCTCGTCTTCAACACCCTCATCTTCTTACTCGGACTCCGCATCCCCTCCTTCTCCCGCTCCGCCATCGCCAACCGCTCCCTCAACTTCACATTCTCGTCCGCCAGCTCGAGCACCCTCTCATCATCTCCCACGCCACCACCAACGTTCTCCTTATCCCCCTCCCCCTCCTCCCAAACCTCTATCCCTCTAGCCAAAATCTCCACCTTCTTGTCAAGATGCTCCTCCCTAGCCTCCTCCTCCTCATCCCTAGCCGCCCGCCACCGGCGTTGTTCCAACGCCATCTGCTCCTCCATCTCACCCCACACTTCCTCCCTCACCTCCGCTTCGACTTCTTCGATCCGCGATTCGGCGACTTTCCAGCTCACTTCCGTGGCGAGACGGCGGTGCGTTTCCTCTTCTAATTTGAATTGGGTAATTTCCAACTCGCCGCGGAGGCGTGCGATTTCGGCTAAAGCGGCTTCTAGCTCCTCCGTGAGGGCGGAGGGGGTGGTGCGGCCGCTGCCGGGGGAGTAGGAACCCTTCACGCCGGCTACGCCGCCGGAGATGATGGTGCTAGTGACGGATGGGATGCGCGGGACAGTGACTTCGCGCGCGAGAGCCGAGTAGCGGAGGATCTGGCTCGTAGCGTTGAAGTCGCCGAGCGGGTCGGCGGTGACGATCATGATAGCTTTCTGCGGCGCTTTGGTCGTTGCTTGGCTACCACCTTGGGTGTGGTGCGCGAAGCTGTTGCTAAACAACAACTCCGTGAGCTTGCATTGCCTGTACGGCACAAGGTTGGGTGTAGTGGCTGTGGCGTTGTCAGATTGCATTTGCATGCATTGGCCCAGGTACATCAGACTTTCGTTGATCTTTCCGGCTTCTGCGAGGGTGGCACCGGCAGTCTTCGCCGTGCGAGCGCGTTCTGAGCCTGCTAGATCGACGATCGTGAGGGTGCTGCTGGACCACGGGCCGGGGAGGGAGCTGCGATGGCGCTTCTTGACTTCGATGCAGAAGAAGCCGTGGGAGCGGGAGGAGGAGGCGTTGCTGCCGGTGCCGGCGGTTCGGCGTTCTTGGAGCCCGGTTTCGAGGACTAGGAGGGCTTCTTCGAGGTCGGAGCAGACGACTTTCCTGAGGCCGGCGACGACTTTGCGGTCGGGGGATTGCTCTGTGCTTTTGAAGAGAAGGGCGCGGCGGGGTTTCTGCTGCTGGGTTCGGCCGGGGAAAGAGGAAGGGGAGGAGAGGAGGTCGAAGATGCGGTCGTTGTGGACTTCGTACATGCTGACCACGAGGGCGTACTCGGCGGTGTTGTCGACGTTTACGAGGATGTCGTCGATCGGAGGGTAGGTTGGCAGGTTGGACATGCGAGGGGCGTTGCGTCTCGAGATTGGGGCGGAGAGGAAAGAGGTGTCCTGGTGCGATGTAAGCATAGCATACGAGTTTCTTGGTTGGAGAGTGTTGTGCTTGGGAGGGCAGAGGGGGATGCGAGATAAACGAGATTGGTATTTCGCAAGTGAAGGGTAGAGCCGATCAAACACAGCGCCTGATCGTCCTTTTTCCTCTCCTTTGCTGGATGGCTCGACAGACGTTGGGAATGCGCCTGGGATGCACAAGTTGGGTGTTGGTGATTTGCATACCAGACCTGGTGTGGCCCCTCTCGCCGGAGTAGCGCCACGGGGTGCAGGTGTTGCTCCTCTTGACGGAGCACCATTGTCTGCATATAGAGAGTCCAGGAAGGCAGCAGCTGGGAGTAATTGAGACTCGGCAACATCTGCTGCACACAGCGACTGAAAGGCTGTGAGGCTCGTGTCGATATCGACGAGACGAGGTCCGGTGTGTTGGAACAGCAGATCGAGGGTCAGTTGAAGGACGCCTCTGTGCGAGCGCGAGCCGAGAATCGTGTGGCTCTATCCTAGCGTGTTAGCACGTATAATTTACGGGAGCACGAGATCATGTACCTTGCCGCTCCCAGTAACACCGAGGGTGGCGAGCAGACCATCTCTGCCTTCTCGTCCTTTGGCTCCCAGCACGCCTTCAAGCAGGTTCACAGCACCGCACTGCTCGAATAGTTCTCGTTGACCTGCATGTTCCTCGAAGACTCTTGTGAACGCAAACTTCTCGATCGCTCGTTTTCTGTTGTCATTCGCGGGTGGTCGAATCGTGATATGTGTAGGCGCATATGCTGGATCGAGGTGTTCAACATCGAGGAATCGATCGCGGTCGATGGAGTTTGATGGTCGTAGGCGAAGATATACATCGAACAAAGCTGAGCTGGGCGGTTTGACGTCCATGATGAAGTACTCGTTCGCAACTCTCGTGGTTGGTGGTGAGATCGAATACAATTGATGTTCGATGTTCGTCGAGTGTTGTTCCCAGCGAGTCGCATCACAACGGCGCAACGACGCTCCATAAATTAAGCCTCGCGATCGCACACTAGCGCCTGCGCCGGATATACCTTTCTCCGATCTCAAGAAAGTTGAACCTCGATGCAGGCGATCAAAGGAGAAGGTATCATCTCGTCAATGTTGGAATGCCGCGCATGCGTTCGGCGCTGCATACGAGCCATTGCTGGAGATAGTCAACAAGGACAACTTCTATCCCGGCGACCGCTGCTTCTCACACCACGCATCGGGCAGAACACCTTTCGCAGACATGCATCCATCGCCACCAGTCCTCCCGAAGAGGACTACCTTGTGCCAGGGAGACAGCCAGTCGATGAAGGAGTCGCAGAAGCCCAGGAAGAGGGCGATAAGAAGCAGACGAGACCACCAACGGTAGCAGCCGAAAAACACTTGAAGGTGGAACTGCGATATCTGGGAGACCAAGTCAAGCTCGCCGAGCATGTACACTACACTCTACGATGCGAGAAGCCCGAAAAAGCACTCGAGCTATGTCGGCTAGCGAGTAAGCAGGGCGAGGTCATCGTCAGTTGGAACCATTGCGTGGACTGGTACATTCAGCGGGGAAAAGTCGACGAAGCGATCAAGATCTACAACGAGATGAAGAAGCGTGCACAGTTTCCGGATGGACATACGTACAGTCTGCTTTTGAGGGGACTTGCAAAGCCACCTTATCGGGGGGAGACGGTGAAGGAGAGCCATGTTGCAAAGGCATTGAGCATATACTACAGCATGAGCAGTCCGACGTCGAGGGTGAAGGCGAACATTATACACACCAATGGGGTCCTGAAGGTTTGTAGCGCGGCGTTGGATATGGACGCTCTGTGGGGTGTTGTGGCGAAGCTGCCAGAGCATGGGGCAGGTGCTCCTGACCACATCACGTATGCGATTCTCCTGGATGGCATAAGGCATGGTGCTTTCGGGAAGGATCCGATGAATGTCCCTGCCGAAGGACTGGCAGCAAATCGAGAGAAGGCTGTCCAGGAGGGCCGAGCGATATGGCGCGACGTTGTCCAGAAGTGGCGAGGAGGAGAGGTACAGATCGATGAGAGATTGGTCTGCGCCATGGCTCAACTACTCTTCATCAGCAGCAGCATCCATGATTGGGACGATGTATTGAACCTTGTCGAGCAGACGATGGCGATCCCTCGTCAGCTCGCAGCAATCGGGTCTGCCGACCGCCACATCGAGCACGTACCGCAAGACAACGACCTACGCCAATCCGACCCCGAGCTAGAAGCAGACAACGAAGGCTACACAGACACCCCAACCACCAAAGCCTTTCTCCCCGTCCACAATCTCTCCCGCGACTCCGCCTACCCCAACCGCCCAACCTCCCTCAGCTACGTGGCCCCAGGCAACGCCATCCTCAACGTCCTCGTCAACGCCTGCACCCTCCTCCGCTCCCCCAAAGCCGCATCCGCCTACTGGGACCTCCTCACCTCCCCCTCCGGCGCCTACCTCATCCAACCCGAACTCGGCAACTTCCACACCTACCTCCGCTTGCTAGGCAAAAACCGCGCCTCCGCCAAAGCCGTCGCCCTCCTCCAAACCATCAAATCCATGGACGTCCACCCCACATCCGTGACTTTTAGGATCGTAATGGACATCTGCGTCCGCGACAAGAACAACCCCAACATGCTCGACCACGCCCGCGCTATCATCGATGTGATGGAGAGTTCGCTCGCTGACCCCGACCCACGCACTTTGATCAAATATCTCAACCTCGCACTCCTCACCGATAACGGGCCTAAAATCGTCTTCGTGGTGAATCGTCTCGACGCCATGGTCCATAACCTCCGCAGCCGCGTCCTCTACGGCTCCGATAAAACGGGAGTGCCGGAGGACCAACACCTCCTCGAAATCGACGAAGTCCTCTTCTTCTTCCGCACTTTAGTCGGCGTCATCGACACCTTGGGCCGCCGCGGCCTCGTCCCGCGGGAGGAGCATACCCACTGGGTTGGCCGCCGCGCCCAACTCGACGCTTTTATCCAGCGCGCGAACACTAGTCTCGAGGTCTCTAGACAGAAACTTGAGCAAAAGACGGGGAAGGCTGTGCCCAGAGCGCGGGAGATGGATCCGAAGAAGGGTATGAGGGGGATGAAGGCGGAGGAGTTTGCGCTGCGGAAGTTTAGGCATAGTAGGAGGTTGGAGGAGCAGGAGAAGGATGATAGAGGGAGGGCGAGGGGGTTGGCGAAGTGGAGTGTGAGGGATGGGAGGAGGGATGTTCCGACGAAAGGGGCGGTGTTGCAGAAATGGAGAAAGGAGAAAGCATGGACGGGAAGGGAGAAGGGGGGGTTTGCGGATAGTGCTATGGAGTTGGGCGAGAGGTGAGAGATGGCTGCTGGTACTTGACTATGGATGTTACGTCGGACCGCAAATCTCTGCTTTGAACACTTGCTGGTATGCACGATCGACGTCTTTCCGGATCTCTGGTGCTGCTTGGCTACGTGTGATGGGGTCCCCCTTCACGTGGGTCTCGGTTCTGGAATGTCGGGATCATGTCGGACCGCTTACGTTTTGTAGTTGGGTGGTTTCTACACTGATGCCGCTTGAACAATTAAGAGACCGCAATACCCCATACGATGTGAAGCCAGACGCTTGCCCAGTTGGCTCCGGCCAGATCAATTACTCCGCCGGTCTTGGTGAGCACCTACCCCGAGTCTGCGACTCTGAACGGCGTCACCGCGCCGAACTATTACATGGGTGCCGCAGATCAGTATACATTCTCGACCTCCATCCCGAAGAAAACCTTCGATGGGTTGTTCAGCATAAATCCAGAGCCCATAAACTGGCTTGCCACAGCATATCAGGCGGGCCAACTCGACACACCAAGCATGACGATCGATCTGAGTCCCCTCGGCCTGTCCAAGAGTACTGTCGATTTCGCCTTGGTGAACTTCGACAAGATCGGATGCGAAATCAGTTGGTTTGCCCCCGTCAACTCTAGATGGACAGTCGACACCGGTGTTCTGGGCCAGTGCCTTCTCGACACCGGCGGCCCCTTGATCTACATCGACCCGCTCTTGGCTCTATCCTACATCTTGTCTATCTTACCCGGCTATTTCCGGACGTCCTACCCCGACGGCCAGATCCGGTACACAGTCGACTGCAGAATCGCGATGCCGGATCTGTACCTCTTTCTCACGGACCGCGAGGGGCAGGTCGAGATTTGGAGGGTGCCGGGGAGCTACATTAAAGGCAAACCGGATGGAGCAGGCTCGCGGTGGTGCGACTCGCTGCTGCTGCCCAATTTCGTGCGCTGGAATCCTGCGGGTAAGTGCGTGCTGGGCGCACCTTTTGTGGGCTCGTTCGTTGTGGTGATGGATGGGACAAATGGGGATTGGGAGATTGGACTTGCGCTGCGGAAGACGACTTGATTCGTGTCGCGATCACTCGAGCGGGGGGAAGTGCTCTGCCCACGCCGCGATGCACAAGATGCTGCGTTTCGCGGAACTGATGTGGTGCGGCACCTCGGTTGACCCAACTTCCGACCTCAGTCGACCTCACGCCGCCACTGAATCCGGATCGAATGCCCACGCCTATGCCGATTTGCTTCGAGATGATCTTGTGCGTGCAAGCGCCTTCGACTGTCCATGCATGTGCGCAAAGCATTTGAGGGAGCATGGCTGAGCTCAGCGATTCCAAGGGGTGCACGAAGTGCCGAAGGTGCTACGAGAATGGGGAGAAGTGAACGATGCTGGACTTTGGTGCCAGTGGACAAGCTGCAAACGGCGCACGGTACATCATGTATCCTGCTGTCGCTAAGAGGAAGCATGGTAGTTCAGAACCAAGACCAAGTGGGACCGCTCTCTCCATCTCCTCATCCGTCCTTTTTCGATCTGAAGTACGACTCTGTTGGCCCTCTGAGTTGTCCATGGCGATACTCCCTCCTCCGACCTCGACTCGTGCTGGCTTATCGTGGCCCTGCGCTGCAGAGATGGCGTTTCGTGATGCTGCTTGCGAAGAGCTGTTGCCGGGTCGCACCGACTTGCACCAATATCGTTACTCTTTCCTTTGCTGGTTCAACCGGACTGTACTTCTAACCTACATGGTACCCGCCTGACCAACACGGCGGAAAAGCCTGCTGGTGATGTGTGCAAGACTCATCTCCACCCTGAGCTGGGCCTGAGAGTGCGCACAGCAGACAGGGCACTCTGAAGTCCTCTGTTGCGTGTGCCAAATGTTGGAGAGCCGAACGAGCTTGCTCTTTCCGCTGCGATAGCTCTGCATTATCGGCCGAAGTCTCGTGGTAGTTTCTTCCAGAGGACCGGGAGGCCTTCGCCTCGAAGACGTGGAGATGATACGACAAGTGATCCAGTGTGCACTGCCCACGCTGCCCCGAAGTGAGAATTCCGGAATCGTTCAGCGAGCTGGTCAACCAGTACAGATACTCCGCAATCGTGTCGCATTCGATGATGGTTGAGCAGCGCCAATTTTGGGGTTCCCTGATGAGATCGGCAATGCCACGAGTGACCCGTTCATACAATTGCTCCTTGGTGTGCTCCAAGACGTCTACGACTCGTTAGCAACTTCGAGACAACGCACGCAGCTACCTACCACATAGACGCTCCAGAGCTGGGGCATGATCGAAATTTGGTAGCCGCTTGAAGGTTCTAACGCACTCATAGATGAAGTCTTTGCAGACGTGCGGCCACAGCGACTCGATTTGGAAGTAGAATGTTGCGGCGATCAGCGTGTGGCGGTGGAGGTCCTCGCAGTACCGAAGCTCCTGGATCCATAGTTCGGCTACATGTTTGGTAGCTTGCATGCAGTCGTACTTGTCCGTGAGCATGGCGATGGTGAGGACTTGCACAGGCGATAGCCACTTCGGAACATCATCGTTGCGATGATGGAGAACACAGCACAGAATCCTCATACCCTCCGCACTGTCGTTTGGGAGTGGGATCTCGACCGTGCTAGTACTCGCTAGCTGAGCTCCTTCTCTGAAGTATGGAGATAGGAGAACTTTGAAGGCTTTCGAACTCAGCGCGAGCACTTTGGAGTGAACACGCAGCTTCTGGCTATCTATGGGTCAGTGAAGTACTGTTAACTGGCCAGGGGGGTGGTGACAAACACTTCCTGGCTGCCGCAAACCAAAATGACGTCCCCCTCGGGATCGACATCGATAGTCACCTGGTCGGCCATTTGCTAGAGGTCGCGGTTGCTTGCTTGTTGGCTTGCGAGGCTAGTTGGGTAGTCTCTGGAGTCGAAAGAACAGAAGGTCGAGATCAGGGACAAGGAGAAGAACAAACAGAAGCAAGACAGCGCCAAGCAAAAGCTAACGGCAGCATACATGATGCATGAGAAATGAGAGGACCGGGTACTCGCATGAGGTTTCAACTGATCGCTTGCATCTACATTGGTGGATTTAATTCAATATCAGCCCTCAGAAGCCGTCCTGATACTTAAAAGACATTCGATCCCGACGACAGGCCACTACTCTGAGACTCTCCCGTCCTCTTTTCGACCCGCCGTGTCGGTCGTGCCCGAACCCGCACCCGAAGCTGGTATGGCATAGCACTGAGTACAATGGAGATGAGGTATTACTCCAAGTCGTTGTCAGGACTCAGCCGCGTGTTTGCAGACCTGGCCGGCAGTTAGGACAACCGACGCTCGCGCGCAGAGCATACATGGGAATCTGGTCCGCTCTAAAGTTCTTTCCATCTCCCGGAAGGCTGAGTTAGCTGGCCGTCTTGTAAGCTTTGCTTTGATGCCACGAGAATCGAGATATTTCGAATCGATCTTCACTTCGATGGAAGAGAACCGGAAGAACAATCTCTTCATCTCAACACTCTCCCGCTGCGTGGTCGTCAAGACTTTCTGGTAATTGAGCTCTTTGCGGAGGCAATCTAAGTACTCAGCTGCATTGCCACATTTCTCCTCTTGACAAGTCCATGCCAAAGGTGCTTGCAACTGCTCATCGATCGTGCGTGCGACAAATTCATACGCCTCCTGCTTTGCTAGCGTAACAGAACCTGCCCGTGTTACCAATATCAACGTGAGAGAAAGCCAAAGAATGAGGACACACTGCAGAGGTCCTCGAGGTACTGCGGATGATGGAAGCCTTCCAATGGCCCGAGACTCGCCTTGCTCTCAAGAACGAATGCCTTGCTTACATGCTGCCACATCGGCTCATGTTGGAAGTAGAACGTGGCTGCGAGTAACGAATGGAGCTCATGGTTGTTGCTGGTCTTTACCTCGGCGCTGCGTGCTTTCTCCCGTCCGGACAGAGCGATGCAACTATACTGGCTGACCCATTCGTTGTCGACCGTTGCTTTCGTCAGTTTCCGGATCCAGAGCTCTGTCGCATGTCTCATGGCTCGCGAGCAGTCGTATTTGTCCGTCCATGTTGCTATGGTTAGCAATTGTTCCACCGTCGTCCCAGATATGGCTACTTCATCGTTGCGGAGGTGGAGGATGTTGCAGATCACGATCATGGCATCCGGGTCGTCGTCCGGCAATGGTGTTTCCACCGTGCCAGTGAGCGTCAGGTCAGTGCCCTCTCTAAAGCGCGGAGATAGAAGAGTTTTGAAGACCTTCGAGCTAATGGCAAGGATCTTGGACTGCACACGGAGTTTCTGACTGATGAGAGAGTCAGTAATTGCTTTTTGGTCGATGGATGACGGGAAGATACGGACACTTCTTCTTCATCCACCGCAGACGAGGATAACGTCGCCGTCAGGATCAATGTCGACGATCGGCGGATCGGCCATCTTGTTGGACGCTTAGCTGTAGCGATGTGGCCTGATGGGGTTCGACTGGGTGACATGCTGAGGTCCAGCTGATATAGCGATCAAGACCAGAGGCACAAACAAGCAAGTTCGTGCTGGAACAAAGGTAGCGGCATGGTGCTTGCAGGATTAGACAGTCTTGCATGTGACATCAGCAGATTGCTTGCACCCGCTTTATGTTAAATCGGCTTGTCTCATGTGCGTTGCTCTCAGCCACCAGCTTTTCCGAACTCACCTCATTCTTTAGCCGTCGATCTGATTCTACCGATGGCAAACATCATCATGTCGCCACGAGCAGCTTCTCCCCTCAAGGACGACCGCTCCACGAAGCGATCGAAGACCGCGACGCCAACACCTCAAGACATGTTGCCGGACAAGATCGCGGAGATTGTGTCTGGCGGAGATGGCATTCTCGTGCTCAATGGCATGGCTGCCGCTCCAGCGACCTCGTAAGTCGTCAACGAACGAGATTTGGAGCAGGTACTGACCTACACAATTACAGCATCGGCTTACGTGTATCGACTCATGCTCTGAGTCTCGCCTCTCCTGTGTTCGGAGACGAAATCGCAAGACATAAGCCACCTCAACCGAACGCAGATGCTACGACCTCCGAGACCATCATATCTCTGCCAGGCGAAGACGCGGACGCCATGCTCCTTCTTTGCCACATCCTCCACCTCCAGAACGACAAACTCCCTACCCGCATCGCCCCGAGCCTCCTGCTACGACTAGGTGCTCTGGCTCGGAAGTACGAGTGTGTGGTAGCTGCAGGTCGTGCGACGGTTTACTGGTTCGACAACCTCTACTTCGCCGACGATCCTGGCAACATCTGGGAGATCATCGAGGCCGCGTACTTGTGGGATGAGGCCATCTTCTTCGCGCGGTTCACATCGATGTGGGTCCTTCGACAACTTATGAACTCTAAAGGCATCGCAGCGGCGACGACGATTGAGACGCAGAAGCTCGCATGGGTCTTGTCGGAGCGCCTGGGCACGGTATGTGTCAGCCCTGGAAGCTCAGTGACAACGACAACTCGCTAAACAACTTGAACAGGTACAATCAGACGTCCGCAACGAAATCGACAACCTCATCGAAACCTGCGCTTTCACCTTCTCCAAAGGAGCATCCCACTACATCGACTATGCAGCAGGACTCTCACCGACAACATCAGAGACTCCAAGTGGCAAGTCAACACATTGTGTAGTCGATGCTGAAGGCGCGAAGGACTATCTCGGAGCGATTCGAGACGCTGGAATCTGGCCTTCAACCTGCTGGAGCTGGTTCGACGAGGGCGCCGACAAGCACATCACAGTCGGAGAGCTGGTGGAAAAGATCAAGGTGTTCAGGGAGCCGCCATATGATGACTGTGACCGCTGCGCTGGCTGCTTTTACGTCAAGGAAAATTTCACTGAAGAGCTCGAGAGGGTCCAGGAGAAGCATGCGAAGCGGCTTTGGGGCCAATGTCTGGACTGTTATAAGGCTGGGGGCACTGAGCAGGGGGAGTGCAGGTATCAGCATGCGAAGTAGGGTGATGGTGGCCTGACCAAGTCTGATGAACGTGAAGAGATAAAACATGATATGAGCGGCGCGGTCGTAGAATTGCAGCTATGCGCGTACCTTGCTTGAGTCGTCTACAAGCTGTCGTAGCTGACACGCACCTATTTCGGCTTCCAGCCTGCAGGTTTTCTCTCCGTGCCTTCGTAGTTCCTTCTCAACCGCCAGAATCCCACCTCCACATCCTTTGCACCCTCTAGGTCCTTCTTCAGTGCATCAAGCTGCGACATATCGTCCGCCTCGACAAGCACAATCTCACTCGGCTCGGTCTGCCAATGCCGGTTGAACTCGCTCAACAGACTGCCTTCGCGGACAACAAGCTGCCTCAACGAGCCTGGCGGAGACGTGGGAGTCACGCTTTCCGACAAACCATTAGATGTAGCAATGCTGAGAAGGTAGGGTGCAGCCTTGGGAGTTCCAGAGACACTGACTTCCTCCGCAAATCGTGTGATGAAAGCAGTCTGCTTGAACAGTTTCTCAAGTAGCATTTCGTTTGGCATGGACTGCCCATCTAGGCTGTTGAACGCCTCAGTCTCCCTGAATGACAGATCGGGAAAGGTGTACACCGTCAAGAAGTCGTAGTCGAGGTTCTGGTTCTCTGGCCCTTTTGGGGCTGATGTGTCTCGTTGGCGAGAGTGGAAGCTTAGACTCTCGTATCTTTGCGTTCCAGAGATTCCACCGGTCGATTGGACCTCTTGAATGTGGGTGTTTTCGTACCAATCGGTAAAGTCGAGAGGATCCAGCACATCTGGGTGAAGCACTTTCGATGCTACGAACAAGATTCCTGGTTTGCTTGGTTCTGTGCCTGGCGCTGGATTATCCGACATGGCTTTTGTCGATGCAACTGCTTCGTATGGTGATGTTTTGGTTTAGTGTTGAGTAGATGCTCGCACATCAGAAGAGGGAGCGCTGACTACATATTCTCGTTCTCCATCCTCGCACAGGCAAAGCTTTTCCGGAGGCGCGTTCAAATGCCGGCAAGGCATGTTGAAGCTCATATTGCTCCAATACAGGCAAGTAAACTACAACAGAGTTACTGAGGAACGGTCGATAGGATTCACATTTATAGGCCATCATAGCAGTTGAGCGGTAGGAGGTAGTACATGTACACACGCTTTCTTCTCCTCCCCAAGCATTCCCAAGCCACTTACCTCAGTAGCTGGACCGATGCGATTCTGTGGTCGGGTCGCCTGAACGAGACCGTGCAGCGTCTATAACAAGGCCCGCGTACTGCGCTCAACATCGCTCCGTCATCATCGTCCGCAGATTAGTCGCTCGTGAAAGTCACACTTCCTGTTCGATCACGTTGGCCCGGTCCAGCAACTCACGTGTGCGCAGTCTGTTCACCTCTCCAGGCGGAGCACTTTAAAATCGCACAAGGATACATGTATGCAAGGTGAGGTGAAGTAGCAACCTGCATCGCTACTGCCAAATTTGCGTGCAGCAAGGCGACGGGCGGTTTGGGTTTAGCGTCATCTAGAATTTTCTATCGCAAAACTCGCAACTGCGCCCTTTCTTCTGCTGCCCTATTATCAACCTCACGACTTCACCAATAACATCAGTCGCTCTCTTGACACCCACGAACAGCGACATCCTCTTTTCATCACCTCGATCACACCACTGTCCTTCAGACACCCTTTCAGATCACGGTCACTACAAGAACAGACTACACCATGTCTTACGGTGGAGGCTACGGCGGCGGTGGCGGTGGTTACGGCGGCGGCGGTGGCGGATACGGAGGCTCAAGAGGCGGCGGAGGAGGCGGAGGCTACGGCAACGGTGGCTCGAACGGGTACGACAACTACGACAGATACGATTATGGCTCGCGCGACTCCTATTCCAATGGGTAAGCCCAAAGGTGTAGCCGTCATGGCCGCCACGTCAAGTCCCAATATCCTTTACCCAACTTCATCCTGAGTGTTTTGATCGCATAACTGACATCTACTTCACAGGCACAGCAACGGCAACGTCAACGGTTTCTCGGGAGGCGGCTACGGCAGCGGCGGTGGAGGCAGCTTCGGAGGAGCAGGAGGTGACAGGATGTCGAACCTCGGCGCAGGCCTCAAGACACAAAACTACGACATCAACACATTGCCAAAGTTCGAGAAGTCCTTCTACAAGGAGCATCATGACGTTGCTGCGCGCCCACAGCACGAAGTCGACGCGTTCCGCGCCGAGCACCAAATCGCGATCACGGGCACCGATGTCCCCAAGCCAGTACAGTCCTTCGACGAAGCCGGCTTCCCAGCCTACGTCATGTCCGAGGTGAAGGCTCAAGGCTTCGCCAACCCCACAGCAATTCAGTCGCAAGGCTGGCCCATGGCTCTTTCTGGTCGTGACGTCGTCGGTATTGCCGAGACCGGTTCTGGAAAGACGCTCACCTACTGCCTGCCCGCGATCGTCCACATCAACGCACAGCCACTCCTCGCACCTGGAGACGGCCCAATCGTCCTCATCCTCGCACCAACTCGTGAGCTCGCAGTCCAGATTCAAGAAGAGGTCAGCAAGTTCGGAAAGTCATCGCGCATTCGCAACACCTGTGTCTACGGTGGTGTGCCAAAAGGCGGCCAGATCAGAGACCTCGCTAGGGGCGTCGAGGTCTGCATTGCTACCCCAGGCCGTCTCATCGATATGCTGGAGTCCGGAAAGACCAACCTTCGTCGTGTTACCTACCTGGTTCTCGACGAGGCCGATCGCATGCTCGACATGGGCTTCGAGCCACAGATCCGCAAGATTATCGGGCAGATTCGTCCAGACCGTCAAACGTGCATGTGGTCCGCAACATGGCCAAAGGACGTTCGCCAGCTCGCATCCGATTACCAACAGAACTTCATTCAGGTCAACATCGGCTCTACTGACCTAGCTGCCAATCATCGCATCACACAGATTGTCGAGATCGTCTCCGACTTCGAGAAGCGCGACAAGATGTCCAAGCACATGGATCAGATCATGGCGGACAAGGGCAACAAGGTTCTGGTCTTCACCGGAACAAAGCGTGTCGCTGATGACATCACCCGCTTCCTTCGCCAGGATGGATGGCCAGCGCTCTCGATCCACGGCGACAAGGCGCAGAACGAGCGCGACTGGGTGCTCAACGAGTTCAAGACGGGCAAGAGCCCCATCATGGTTGCTACGGATGTGGCTTCTCGTGGCATCGGTATGATTACATGACCCCCTCCCTCCCCTCACCTATCCCTGCCTCTGCTTCCTAACCGCCGCATCACCCTGTGGGATCTGTCGCTTCTAGGTCGCGCTCAGCGCGCTCGACGTGCACATGACCATATGTGTCTAGGGCTGTTCGTGCTCCGTTCTTCAAAGGATCCTTGAGACTTCTGATCGGCAAGCTGAAAGGCTTCGCCGCTCGCCTCTGTTTCTCTGCTTTCACCCCTGACCAGTAGAGAAGCGGAACATGAGTCTTTTTGAAATGTTGCGTTGGTGTAACCGCTACGCTCGTTCCAAGGATCCCCACCGAGGATGACCACGGCCCGTGACCAATTGGACGTAGATTGTGTGCGTTTGAGCGCAGAAGCACCTACCTTCGGGTATGGCTGCGTATGAGTGTCGCATATGAGCGCACATGACAGACTCTCGCATCCGGCAAAGGATTGCTGTTGCTCCTCAACTCACAGTTCATACACAGCGAGACTATACTAACTTTGTGCGCTCAAAAGACGTCAAGGACATCACGCATGTGCTGAACTACGACTACCCGAACAACTCGGAGGACTATGTCCACCGTATCGGCCGTACAGGTCGTGCTGGCCGCACCGGCACCGCCATCACACTCTTCACCACTGACAGTGAGTACACATCCACATCCTTACACCAGTGAATCACTACTGACATGAGATGATAGACTCAAAGCAAGCTCGCGACCTCTTGACCATCCTCAAGGAGGCGAACCAGCAGATCGATCCGCGTCTCCAGGAGATGGCTCGTTATGGCGGCGGTGGAGGTGGCGGTCGCGGCTACGGTGGTGGTCGTGGTGGCGGTCGTGGTGGAGGGCGTGGAGGCTGGACCGGCAGTAACACTGCGCCGCTCGGTGGAGCTCGTCGTTGGTAAAGACCTCGGCGATCACTTCACTCGATCGGCCGCTGGCCACTCAGCATCAGCACATCATGCATTCACAGCGAGTTTTCGGCGTTGCTAATTAGAGGAAAGGGATCATATGCAGAGCTTCCTCCCAAAGGAAGAGGAGCAGGCTTTCTGGGCAGGGGTTATCTGGGAGCAAGGACGTTTCGTCGACTTGTTGCATGAGGTTGCTGCTCACATGGAGAAGAAGCGATAGATTGCATTGCTGCATTGTCCGTCATAGAACGATTAATGTTGTTCGATTTCACTGCTTCAGATGTCTCATTGCTTCGCCATTCCTGAACATTACTGTCAACATTCTCCTAATGATTATAGATTGCAGCAGTATAGCACCAACCAGCAGCTTCGCCGCTTGCCTTGTCCTTCTGGTCATGGTCCTCGATCCCGGCATATATGCATGCATACGTGCTGATCCCTATAATTCACTTCTGTCACATCTGTGGCTCGACCACAGCACACCCCCACGCCAGGCTCAAGAGATCCAGTTTTGATCTTCTGCACTGGGGTCTGGGTGCCAATTGATCTCACGTAATGGAGCCACCAACACACGAGGTTCGTGGAGCATTTGTGGGACTCTGAGCTACCAGACTTGTTGGGCGGTGGTCCCGAGATCCTCCAGAAGATCGACATATGGATAGCCATATCCATGTAGCCGAGCAAGAAGAAAATAACTAGGAGCCATCTCCGTTGTCAGAAGAAACGTGCAGGCTTACTGGAACTTTAAAATTGCGGTTTCGAAACCTCAGGATCGAGGAATTGTGTAGCAGCGTGAAGTTACATCTGAGGATTATGCGCTCGGATAATTACTTGGGGGTCATTGGCGGCTTCCAAAAGACGGCCGCGGCAGGCGCTGCAAGGTTCTGGAACGCACATGCAAGATGGAGGTAGGGCCGTGGCTTGCATCGGCAGTTTCCGGGATGCAGAGAGACGAAGCGAATTGATGTGGTCGCTGAGATTTGCCCTGGTGTGCGATGCAGATGGGCCAACGAAAGCGAGGTACCGTATTGATCCGATCAACCGTGGTCGGTCGGCTCGAGCAGCCGTGGGAGCTGCATATTGATGAGCTGCGGGCAGGATCTCGAGGACGTTCTGGCCGATGTCGACTTTGCGGGAGAGCATGAAGGAGAGCAGCTCAGAGCAGCTCACAGCAAATGTGCTGACTCGCACGGCTCTGGCCATCGGTTGATGCGCGGGTAAGCTGCCCTCGTGCCACAGGCCTGCTGTCGGAGTCGTCCACATCCGCCGATGGTCCTTCGGAACGAGAAGGAGCTCCGGCAGAAAGTGCTCAATCATGATAATGTCTCAAGTTTAGATTACGTTACATCTGGAAGAGCATCTGGAAGAGATAGCAGCAGGCCTTCAGTTTCAAGGACATCGATATCTTCCAGATGAGGAGAGTTGAGGTCAACATAAGAAAACGGCCAGTGAAGATAGGTCAGCGCTATGTGACGCTACGATAGACGGTTCTTCGTGTGATAGTAACCTGCGCTTGGAAACTCGGGCCTTCCTTGTAGTGGTAAGATTCCGATCATAGTAATAAGCATATATCGACAACACTATTGGCCGCCACGTCAGAAACGCCAATACTCTTCTGCCACCTACAACACCTGAGGATGATTGCAACATTTATTGGCCCGAGATTCCCGACGAGGTACTCCCATCCTTTCGGTTTGCCTTCGCCAAGCGCGGATACGAAGATTCGGAAGAAGTGGAGGACCATCGATCCGGCAGCAAGCTGACCACCTCGTGTCTCACTGTCCGCGAATTAGAACGTTGTTACGAAGGATTTCGATATCCGGAACCGTTTCTACGCATGTGGTAAATGGTGATTGAGCTCGCCACCTGGTACATGCTCTGCGGTCATGAGACACACCTTCAGCGGTGTGTGGACGGGTATGCCGAAGCTCGGAGGATGGCGATGGTGACTGGCTGGCGGAGGAAAAAAGCAAAGAGAACATCCACCGCCGCCGTCCACCAATGTCAATGAAGAGAAGTCACTCATGCAGTACATGTTCCGCTTGAAGTTGTTGCTGATGGCGAAGAGAGTTTCGTCGCCTTCGCATTACATCGTTCGTTTGCCATTGTATGCTGATTGGACGGTAACCAGAATACATTTCGATTTCAATATGACTTTGGCTCAACTCCGGGAACGAGCTCGCTGAACAACAGGCGTTTTGGAGGTCTCGAGATTGCGTAGGCCGACGATTCAGGTCGATCCGCTCCTTTCAGGCACGAATTTGTGTTGTATCGACGAGAGTGTTTCTCGCGATTGTGCTGTTGTACTACTGCTTAATAAGTCGATTCTTGCATCCAGTCCGCTGGCGCCCTTGTCCTTAGACCGTTTCCTCTCCGCGACCATCCCACTCGTGAATTAACGACACTGGTCGAGTGTTGGAGAACCAACAAGCACCGCCACCGTCGTGCTGTCCGCCGGCAGTCGCGCGGTCGCCGCCCTGCCGCCCCCGGGGCCCAGGCAGCGAAGCTACCACTCACCACCCCTCCTGCCCTCCAACCCGCCCGCGCCATCTCACAGGCGCAACTCTCACGCCTTATTCCCACGCCCGGCCGATCTATCAAGACGAGCTAGGATCGTGGCCGCTCTCGTAGTCGCCGAGCTTCCTTCGATACGCCACAGACGCTGCTACAGGCTTCGAGCTTCCTCATTTGCACGGAGAAGACGAGCAACAAGACAACTCCCACGTAGCGGCCCGTGCGTGATCGCGCACTCTCAGCAATTCTTTACGGGATATCAGCCGGTTGTCTTTCACCGCCGTCTTCACTTGCTACTGCGATTGGCTTTTCCCCTGGCCGCCAAGAGCAGAGTTTTTCCATCACCTGCCACATAGCCCGATTTCACCCCCTCCACAACCTTTAATTTGCGGCCTCAGAACTTCGCAATCTAAAGCCGACCACGCAACCGAGACTTGCGCACGTCCGCGAGTCGAGCGAAACCTTGCCAACAAGAGCCACTCACAGAGTTGCAGCAGTGCCCGCACACACCGTGGGTGTTGGTGCGCTTCTTGTTGTGTGCTCGTTCCGGCGCTCTGTCACCCACACACGCCGCACGCGTCTCCACTCAACATTTGCCGACCCTGCAGTAGAGTTCACTCTTACACTCCACCCCTTCTCGAAACTGCGTTCGTACGGGAAGCTAGCAGCGATCACCTAAGCTCCGCATCCTTTAACTCTCCTAGGTGAGAGGGTGCCCGCTCTTAGACGCGTTTTTCAAGGCCAAACGCCACCAAGCATTCGCGATATCTCGCGCTATCAGCCATTCCATCCTAGCTCGACAGCTTCCGCACAGCAAGCGTTCTCCGGCAGATCCAGCGGGGACTAGTTTGCCAGCGTTGCCAACAACCTCTCGCCCTCAGACGCTAGACTCGAGAGAGAAGATCACAACAACACGCTCGTCCGTGCAATCCTGCCCTCACCCACCCACGCTAGAGCTGGCTGTGGAGCTTCCTTGACGCTCCTGCTGCACATCATCGCTTGAGGTACCGAGGAACGCGCTATCGTCCATCAAAACAGCTACCTTCCCCGGAGGTTACCTTCCCGGGCACTTGTCTCTCGACGGCGCGCTGTCAATTCACTTGGTTTGGGGCCGCTTGCGCTACGCGTACCACCACTCGATAGCCCACCCGACATAGCATGTCAAGTGGTTACACGACATCTTCAACACAAAGCCAAGAAGCATCTCTCAGCGCGATTCTTGCCTCACAACTCCAGCACGACCAACCCCAGTCAATGGATGGTAGACAGCAGGAGTATCCGCAGTCAGGTTTGAGCTCACCATACGCGCCTTACAACGAAACCCAGTCTGAACGGTCGTCTGCAGATCAGGCGTCTACTGTGCAATACCAGCCGAGTACCGACTACAAGTCCTCGAACTTCTCGTCATCCGCGACTCCGAACCCAGACTACGGTCTACCACAATCTGCGCGTTCGGGAACGTTCCCAGACTACCAGACTCGCTACCCACCAAGTGCTGCAGGTGCTCACGCGGGTATGGCGCAAACATCAAGTCCGTCTCCACCCATGTCCGATGACCAGCAGCCTAACGGGCACGCGTCGAACAACATGAAGTCTGACGGAGATGTCCCAATAGATCCTTCGATAGCACAGTCGAGCCCGACCTACCCTCCTCCTCAGAATTATTCGCCCTATCCTCCTCAGCATGAGATGCAACATCAACAGCAGTATGCAGGGCAGCCGATGGCATACGCGCGACCTGAGTGGGCTGGTCACTACCAGCAGCCGATGTACGGCCACTCTCCGGCGACGACGGGCGGTGCCGCCCCTAACATGGCCGCGCACACCATGCCCCGGCCGCCACCGGTAAGAAGCGTCTTCGGTTTGGCCCCAGGGTACGCCGGAACTAACATGTTTCCACAGGGCGGACATCCACTATCGACTGTGTATTCGTTCGTTCCCATTCCTGGTGCGCAACAACACAAGCGGCCCAGGCGACGATACGAGGAGATCGAGAGGATGTATAAGTGCGGCTGGAACGGATGCGAGAAGGCATACGGCACACTCAACCATCTGAACGCGCACGTGACCATGCAAGGACACGGTTCGAAGCGCACTCCGGAAGGTAAGCTGCCACTTCTCTTCATTCTCCATGTGACCGTGGTGCTCAATAGCGCTCCATCGTTGTTGCCGTTGGGTTGCGCTCTTGGGTGTTGCAAATCGTAGTTTGGTTTAGAGCTTTTCAGGCGGGCGCTAGCATGAACGCTGGATCCATGCTCGATATTTAGCGCCCCGAGCTTTCCATCCTGCTGGAATCCTGCCCTGCACCAACTGAACACACGATGACGAACAAGTGCTGACATGTGTTACAGAATTCAAAGAGTAAGCTTATTGAACAGGGTTTCGCTCTTGACCACTTGTGTGTTCGTTGCTAATCATTTAATCTTGTTCACCTCAGGATTCGAAAAGGTTCGTTGTCTCTCTCATCTACTCTTGAACCGAAGCTGACAGCGTGCAGACTGGAAAGCCAAGAAGAAGGAAGACGAGAACGCACGCAAGCAGGAAGAAGAGCGCCAGCGCCAAGAAGCTGTTCGGAACGGACAGGAGGCTGCACCGCCTCAGGGTACGCCTGGCCAGTATGGGCAGCCTCACATGATGCCGCAGCAGATGGGTGGGCCTAACCAGCTACCTCCAATCGGCTATCAACCTGCTGGCCAACCTCCAGCTCAATACGCACAACCCCAGCAGGTCGACGGTGCTCCACAGTACGGGCCAGGTGGTCAAATGTACGTTGATGCAGAACTCCTATATGCGTGAGGAGTCAAAGCACTGCTGCTTGCCCTATCACCTCAAGGTAAAAACATCCACTGACTAATGCACTTCCAGGTACGGCGGGCAAGGCTACCCTCAGAGCCCTTACGCCCAGGGCGGACTTCCGTACCAGCAAGCACCACCGAGCGGGCACTACCAGCAGCAGCAGTAGGACTGAGACTGTGGATTGGCCCGGCATCTTTTCGCATCGCTATGTCACGGCGAGTGCATTGGGCGGAGAGCGATCGTTCTTTGGGAGATTGGAGGCTTGTGCAAAGGCTTTCACGAGTATGACTTGACGGCTGGCCTCTCGGCACGCAACATCTTAACGGCCGGTGACAGCTGTCACACCTGCGATACCATTTTCAGCGGAGCGAGATTGAGAAAAAAAAAAGAAGCATCAAGTTTTTATTGCTTTAAGAGGAGGATCGCGCGATGGTGTACATTCGCACAACGTCCGAGTGATTTCTCAAGCGGCGACCTGAAGAGCGTTGATACCATCATATTCGCGCACTGCGAATTAGCTACCAAGATCAATCAACAAGTGTCGCGTTTCAAATCCGGTCGACTCGTGCTCGTCCTTTGGTATGCGCTCCAATCGTTTCGCAAGCATACTAGTATAATAGCGCGACCCAAGAACCACTACCCCATCCCTGCCCGCCCACGCGGCAGCATCGCACGCTATCCACCCTAGCGGAATTCTCGCAAAACACCACGGCAGCTAATGTACGCCATCGTGTATGCTTAAACCCCATCCCGAAAGCGTGGAAAGACGCTCCGCGCTTATGTTGTGCAACCTTCGCGTAAGCAGGTGGCAAAGCGCCTGGATAGCGTGAGGTCGGGGGCCTTGGCTTGAACTAACAGGACTACCGACAGCAGCGCGACCATCGTTCCGAATATACCTGTACCGAATGGACGACTTCAGATACTCGCGAGTTGGAGGGTGACCGCCTATGCGACTCAGCCATCGAGTTGTGACGCGACGACAGCAGAAGCGCAACGTAAGGCGTTGAACAAGGTTCGGTCTATCTCTAAACCGGCCCCAGAAACAACCACAGCGGCACGACGATCGCCCGAAGGCTTAGCTTCACTTCTTCAACACCACGCCGCTCCCAGTGGTCTAGGAACTATCGCTGACTACTGCAAGTCACTGTTAGCTGTGGTGATAAGACTACTCCGAGCTCGAACGAGTGAGCGACCGGTACTATGGCTGCCTGATCGTACGCTCGGGATTCGCGAGACAGTAGCGGCCGAAACTCCAGTAGCTTCCCTCCTACCAGTGCTTACTTAAAGCCTGCTTTGGCTCCTATCGAACTGTTCCAACTGTCGATGTCCGCCCTCGATTTTCAATGCATGGTGCGAGCAGACTGTCCCTACGCCGTCGACCAAAGCGCTGACGAACGGCAACTGGATTATATGGAGACGGGAGGCCAGCAACAGCCGAAGGTTGGCACGAAGGGCGAACAGTCGTTCTTTGGCGGTCGCCAGACGAGGAGCTCCTCACGACCATTAGGTGCCATTTAACTCACATGACCGAGTGGACGAAATGAAGGTCCTCTCGAGGTGGCGCTGAACCCATCACTGAGGTTGCAGACAGTGCGGACGTTGGTCCGAATCGTGCTGGCGTTGATGAGGTACATGTACATCGTACCTACATCGTACCTACATCGTACTGCCCCGGAATACCACCGTTGTCTGGGCAAGGCATGCGAACCTTAGCACAATGACCCTGCTTAAACGTCCAGCTGTATCGTCTACAGATATCGATCGAGACCGTTGTCGTACGTTGTCTTCGTTGTGCGATTTAGTTCGCACGAGTGTCGTCGACTGGACGGAAGGCGCTCGGAGTCTGCCGCTGACCTGGACAAGGGAGGCTTTCCGCACTTCTCAGCCTTGTCGAGGCACACCTTCGTCCTCTCTATCGGTCGCGTTGACTCTATCGTCTCAATCCTTCCTTGTACATTGGGTAGACTCGTGGCGCATCAACTACCGGTGAGCGACCGGCCTCGAGCATCGCGCGCAATGATCTACGTTCGTCCGCATCGAATGCTCTCAACCTGAGAGGGATGTTAGTCTTCGTCGCGTATCGAAGGACGAAACGACCACATCGAGGCCGCCGATTCCACTGACATAGGCGGATGGCGTGACGCTTCGCGGTTCGAACAACTCCGAGGCTACGCCGAGGCATTGCGATGATCGAGTAGACAGCAAGACAACGGTCAAGCAGCCTGAACGGCGGTGTAATGGCGATGTGCAAACCGATGCTCTTTTAAGATGGACGCATGAGCTATCCACGGCACCCCATCGACCCTTGACGTTCTACTTGAACCGACCGCCATCCGATCACATTCGTTCGAAGGTCTTGCACTCAGTCAGCACACAGACAGAAGACGTGCTTGGAGGTAGGAAGAGACGGTCAAAAGCGTGCAACCTTTTTGGTGTACAAAGATGAGCTATGAGTAGCATGCTTCTCGTCTGTCCGGATCCGCAACGGGCTCTTTCCGTATAGACCAAGAAGAGAATTCATCTCGCAGCTCTAACAGCTGACGGGACCTCGACAAGATCATTGCAAGAAGTACAACTGTAGCAGATCAGAGTGCTACGACCGAGAAGAGAATCAACAACCGTCAGTGGAATTCTGATACTCAGCCCTTCCATCCACCACGTCAGAGAAAAGGGAAAGAGTTGGTTGCAAAGCTCGATGTCGGCTGTTATGCGCATATGCAAATGCAACGGTCGAGGGGCGTACAGCAGTGATACTGCACCTCGGAGGGTTTTAGTGTCCAAAGAGGTATGTAAACTTGCGATGCATCATATCTGGCTCAAGAGATACCTTTTACTGTCTAGCCTCGACCATGCCGAACATAATGGCCTCTCCCAAGGTGTAGCGACGTACATCGTTCTGGCCGCGTCCTCGAGCACGAGTACCAGCGTCGCCAAGCAGGAGCAAACGACAAGGGTCTGCTGCAGTTATGAAACTTCGAAGATGATCTTTAAGCTGCACTTACCGTGTTCCAGGCGAGGCAGTCTCGAACATGCTGAGTTCGCCACGCAATGGACGGCCCGAGAGGTCGATGAATACAGTGTGAGTGCTTGTTAGAAATGCCCGTCGTACCTACGGATATATGTAACAGCCGTGTTCGAGAATACAAACCAGCCTGGCAGTACAGAATGCATCTTTCTAAGGTTCGGCCAGCCCCAAGCATAGACAACGTTGCACAGCGCTTTGCTGCCCAGAGATACCACACTCTCGAGTTGAGCCAGTATCCAGCAACGATACCTCGACGAACAAGCTGATGCTGTCGAGGCCGTTGGTGATCGGTGCTTCCACTTTAGCATGGAAGCTGCTTCCAATTGGCTTCCAGGTTGGTCTGGGACAACTGGTGTCGAGACCTGGTCGCAAAATGGCATAGAAACCGGAATCGGCATAGGGATCCCCGGCGAAAGAAATATAGAAGGAGATGCTGTCTTGAGTTATGTCGTCTGAGAAGGAGGTCAGGGTGTGCTCGTCTTACATATGCAAAAATAATACACAACCTACCTTCATTACTATGCAGTTACCCATAACTGCCATCGTTGCACTCGAAGCGCGTGAGTGGTGTCATAAAAGTGTGATGTCTTAGGAACATGGTCAGCGAAAAGGAGACGCGGTCAACGCGTTTCCCCACCTTCACTTTAGATCTCGCGTCTCGATCAGCACATGCAACTCCGACAACACTTCACATCCCTCTTCAAGCGACAACATGGACGAAGACGTAGGCTCATACGACCACACCCACCGCGCCTTCCTCCAAGCCCTTCTCGCCCGCCAGGTAATCACATTCGAAGAAGCCAAACCACTCCTCGCAGCCATCCAAACAGCCAACACGCCCGATCGCCCTACCCTTCCAGAAGATGTCTCCCACGAAGACTTCGACAACTACATCTACACCCTCAACTCCGCCATATCACCCTTCGACTTCGAAATCAGAAGCACACTCCATCAAACCACCAAGCAAAAGATCTATGCTCTCGTCAACACTACTAGCGATGCACTTACCCAAATGGCAACGATCCACACGGCAGACGAAATTGCCTTCGTGAAACGCGTGCTGGACTCGATGTTCGAAACCAATAACACGCAACGAGCGGAGGTCATGGCCATAGACTCTTTTCAAGCGCTCAACCTGGCGAAAGATCCTAATCGCAGAGAATCGGGTAGCACGCAGGCGCAGCAGAACGCTGGATTGACGAAGACCGAGGCGCAGAAGATGCTGCACAGTATGGTGGAGGAAGGCTGGTTTGAGTTGTCGGGAAGGGGTTTCTATTCGCTTACGCCGAGGGCGTTGTTGGAGTTGAGGGGGTGGTTGATGGATACGTATAATGATCAGGCGGCTGAGGACGATGATGAGGAGGAGCAGTATGAGAAGATAAAGTTCTGTCAGGCGTGCAAGGAGATTGTGACGTTGGGACAGAGGTGTCCGAAGACGGAGTGTCAGGCGAGGTTGCATGGGCATTGTGTGAGGAATATGTTTCGGGCGCAGGGTGGACGGGAGGAGTGTCCTGTTTGCAAAACTGCTTGGGTTGATGCGCCGCCAGTTGGTGAGGGGGCTGCGAAGAATGCTAGGAGGTCAACCAACGGTACTGGTGGTGGTGGGAGGAGGAGGACGAGTGGGATGAATGTGGATGGTGCGGCGGACGAGAGCAGTGATGCGAGTGAAGGTGCTTGATCTTCCGGAGTCTGTGAGCAGTGTGCTTTGTTATTAGCGAGGCGTTCGGTGCTTCTGCACTCATGCGCTGTGATGCCAGGTGCGAGCGGGATTCAGTGGGTTCGAATGTGTTATGATCTCAGCTAGAGTAGTCGCTCAGCTCGCTCAGCTCAAATACCAGAGCAGAAGCAGACCAGAACCCAGCTTCCACCGAGCGCCATTGCAATGTCTGCCATGAAGTACTCTCTCTTCCCGTGCTCTCCACCCACCGCTGCTCCTCTACCGGTAGGACTTCTGGTACCGGGCACGCGCACCTGGACCACCGAACTTCTTTGGCTCGCATCGCCTGTTGTCTGCGACGAGGAGGGTACGGTCGTAGGCCACGAGTGCTTGCTTGAGCTGGTTCTTGCTGTGCTCGTCGATGTACTTCTGGTAGTAGGCGATCTGGATTCATGTGCATCAGTATATTGCGCTGGTGCGGGTCCACTCTGCTTGCGCAGCTGGTGCTGGCTGTTGTTGTACTCACGATGCTCTTTGCGATAGCCTGGCGGATGGCGAAGACTTGCGAGATGTGACCACCACCACGGACTCGGACTCTGATGTCGACGTCGGCTGTGAAGTCCACTGTTAGCGCATATTTTCTTCATGACTGCCCCATATACGCTCTTCCGTCCATAGGGATGTATATCCAGCCATGCAAATATTTTATGCCATCACATGCCCGTCCACCGCGCCCAAAAGGCACCCAGTCCTTCAATCCCCTCCATAATGTCTGCAACGTACCGAACTTGTCCAATCCCAGAATCAACAGAGGCTCGTAGACCTTGAACCTCAGAATCTGCGGCTCAACGAGCGAGAGCGGCTTGCCGTTGACCTTCACCAGTCCCTTGCCCTGCTTGCAGTGCGCCACAGCTGTCGCAGTCTTCTTCTTGCCGAAGCATTGTACGGATTGCACGGCGGCCGACATGTTGAGTGGTTGTGTCGATGTGCTGTCGGCTCGACGGAGGATGTGGTTGTATTAGAAGTCGTCGCTGGTCGTCTGTTGAAGTGTCGTGTGGTGTGGGTTCAATAATTTGAGCTTGGCACGAACTTTCTGGGCTTAGCGAGTTTGTCCATGGCCTCAGGCATCTACCACTTTGCTCTTGCTCCAAGACGATCACGATCATGATGGGTCTTGCGATATGAAGGTATCAGGATGTGAATTCATCTTTCTACTAGTCAGGCGTTATCACATGCCTGGTAAGAGTATATCAAGGTATACACTCTGACTACAACACAGCGACCTTGTCCGAAGCATGAACTGCCTAAAACATATCAAGGTCTTCACATGAACAAACGCACGAAACATGCTCTACGCTCTTGGTTCAAATGGCTCAGCCCAGCTAGGCGTCGGACACACAGACGACCTTTCAGTGCCACAGCCCATCTCCACAGGCGGCAAGCATCTGAACTGGAAGGTCAAGCAGTTCGCCGCAGGTGGCAACCACACCGTTCTGCTCTGCGACGATGGCAAGGTCCGAGTCACTGGCAACAACGAGGATGGCAGATGCGGTGTGCAGAACATCCACCGATTCAAACATTTTACGGAGCTGGAGATGCCTCGCGATGCTTCTGGGAACGAGTTGAAGGCCGTCCATGTCGCAGCCAATTGGTCCGCAACAACATTCGTCTTCGACGACGGCAGTGTCCGGACTTGTGGTACTGGTCATAGTGGCGAGCTGGGTCTGGGTCCGGAGGGTGCGAAATCTTCTGATCTAACACGTATTGCGTTCTCCCCATCGCACGGAGTTGAAGTGATCCATATTGCCTCGGGAATGAGCCACACAGTCGCTATCTTGTCCAACGGTGAAGTTTGGGGCTGGGGTAGAGGTCGCAGAGGTCAGCTCGGTGAGCCGGCTGAAGAAGTGTGGGCACCACGTAAGATCGAGCGTATTGATTTTGAGGCTGTAAAGGCTGTCTGTGGTACCGACTTCACTCTGCTCATTGGCGAATCATCAACTGGTCGTATCGCTCTGCTCGGAGGGCATCGGAACGACCGCTTTGGTATTAAGAGCAACTTACCTACGATGGTCGCAGGCTGGAGCGATGTTGCGGCTAGCTGGTGCAGCATTCTCTTGCTCAAAGCTTCAGGAGATGTCGTAGCGTGGGGTCGTAATGATCATGGACAGCTACCTCCTGACGATATGCCACAGATCAAGGCAGTAGCGGCAGGCAGCGAACATTGTCTCGCAGTGACCAAGTCTGGCAGTGTGTTAGCTTGGGGATGGGGTGAGCATGGAAATTGCGGCTCTCCTACCGATGAGCGAGGTGATGTGAAAGGACGGTGGAACGAGCTCGTAGTTCCAGGGCGCGCTGTCAAGGTATTTGCTGGCTGCGCAACAAGTTTTATCGAGGTCGAGGAGCAGGATGTCGCGGATGGTGGATGACTGCACTTTAATGCCGACTTAGTCGAACATGCCATGCAGCTGTACATGTTAGCTTCTAAGACTGGACAACGACAAATACACATACCGGCGACAAGCGCTGCGTTGGCTCCAGTCCTTCCTGGCTGGCGAGACGAGAAGGCCGACCACTTTTCGAGGATTGTGCAGCTGAGCCACTGTCTCGGAATGTCGGATGAAAGCTCGCACTCGGATGTTCGTTATTAGCATCCCAGCCCAGCATCTCCTCTTCCTCTTCGTAGTTGGGAGGTTCCCAGGTCGGATCTTCTGATCCACCTGGCATGAAAAGGCTATCAGGATCGGCATCTGATTCTTGCTGAGAAGCCGGCGCTTGCCGCATCGACTCCTTGAGAGACATTCTCTGGGGTTGGCTGGAAGGTGGAGGCTTGTTCGCTGCTGGACGAGCTGGTGGTGGCATCTGAGACGCTGCGCTGCGAATCGGCGCAACGACGGGTACGATGGATGGTGGCCTTGAGGAGGAGCTTCTGGTGGTCACGAAGTTGGGGTTCTGGGTCGAAGATGCGCCTTTGTAGTCTCCCGTGGTCATTAGGGTGAATTCGCAGTGCACCCCGTAGTTCTGGTAGTTGAACCGCAGTGGTCTGGTTGGGAACGAGAAATGCGCGTTGATTGTCGCACGGAGGCTTTCGGCGTGTGTCACTATCGCCTTGAAGTCTTTGACGCTGATGACGATGTGCACGCTCTCCTGAACGTGGAAGTCTTCGAAGTCTTCGGTGTGCAGTGAGATGGCAGTCTCGAGTGGCTGCTTCAGGACCTCTGTATGATCGTTAGTAGTGATGCTTCCACAACCGCAAGCGAATAGCCCACCTTTGCCGTCCTGTATCTTCTCTGTGAAGCTCGTGAGGATAGCCTTGCCATCTTGTGCGAGGAGGTCTAGCTGTTCTGTCTTCGGTCCGAAGTATTCGATGTACTCTCGAAGCACTCTTGCAGATATCCGCCAGCCTTGGGATGCTGCTGTTTTGTCGAAGAGCGCGTGCATCACCTCCACAGGCTCGTAGGTCAGACGATACGTCTTTGTCATGCCTGTCTCAGGTTAGTAGAACTTAGACGAGACGATTATCGAGAGTACTGGTTACCATGCTTGCACAACATCTTCACGACGAGCCGACATTCCGCCTTGTCTGGTGGATCTTGAATGTTCACATCGCAGCGCTCCACCACGCCTTCGCGGCCACGACTTTCATTTGCTCGCCCTTTGAACACAGATTGCAAAGCCTGCGCTCAAATATTAATTCTTTTGCCTGAAGATGGGAGTCGTGCAAGCTGACCTTATTGAGGAGCTGACAAGTAAAACGGTCGCCATTCTGAGTAGCAGCGCTTCCTTGGAACTCATAGCTGATGAAGAAGCTCTTCGAGTCCAGCGCAAATGACGCGTAGGCTGTCCTTGATAGGTTCAGTGCCGTGAAGGTGAGCTATATCTGCATTAGATTGCTGATGCAGCCGGGAGGGAGTGCAATACGCGCCTTTTCGTTACGTGCCTCCAGGGCAACCGTCTCTCCGAACTTTGCAAGGCATACCAGCAGCTCATAGACGTGTGCGGTCGCCTCTGGCGATAGGGAGAAGTTGAGGGCCGTCATTGGTCGAGGGCTTGGCAGTCGAAGTTTGGGAGATGGCGTTTGATCGCTCTCGAAGCTTCCTGTTCTCGCGACACAGCGTTGATCGAATCAACATCGCATCATCTTCATAGACATCAAACGATGCATTCTACGGTGACGTATCTATGAAGTTGGCCTAACTGATGAAAAGCGCCGACCATCGAACAAAGTAAAATGGCAATCGAACAAATGCAAGCCGCCCTCCTACCAGTGGACTTGCTGCACCTCCTCGCACAACAACTTTCGGAGGACCGAGATTTTCCGACCTTGTACAATTGCGTAGTGAGTAGCAAGCAGTTTGGGAGTGCTGGTGCTGTCAATGCTCTATACAGGTTAGTTCCTTAGATCATGCTTCAGAGAGCCAATACTGACCTTGGCCTACACACAGAATCAGCCATCTTGCTCCTATTAGGGGTGGCGGCAACGAATCGCTCCCAGCTTCTGAACAAGAGTTGAACGTCCAGAGATGGTACCAGACCCATGGGCAAAACCCTACCTTGTCTGAGACACTCGCTAACCCTTTTGCCCGTCTGTCTGTAGGTCGATACTTTGGCGTACGGTTTCTCTATCTGCCCTGGGGAAGACGATGTACCCCTATTGTCGCCACCTTCGAATGCTGGATCTTCGGGACCTGGGCGATCTGCTTGAGGACGACAAATTTAGAGGCAAGATCTCAAAGATCTTCTTCGCTGGCGACTTGTCACGCTTTCACTCTACCCTTCCTGTACCAGCAAAGAGACGTGGTATGGGAGCACCCCGTCTAGACCGGGACAAGATCATCACCGCACTAGGGGATGAGATCTCTCAGCAGGCGCCCTTGTTGGAAGCACTTTCGGAGCCTGCCCTGTTGTCTACGTTGTCGACCGCGCTACTCACATGGACACCAAGATTGGGTTCGCTACGGCGCCTTGAACTATTCGATGCCAGAGCCTTCGAAGACGAGACAATCCGGAACCTGCTACATGCGCACTGTCCTAACTTGGAAGCTATCACGGTCTACCGGAGCTCAAATCTTACCGAGACCGACCATGCGTTGGCAAGCTTTATTGGAGGAATGCCTGCAGACAGGCTAACGCACCTCGAGATTCTTGGTGACATTGGAATCGCCACCGAAACATGTCTGGCACTGAACGGCCACGGCAAAAGTCTCACAACTTTTAGACTACGCTTGTCAGACGAAGGAATCATGGCTTTGGCCCTTCTACAGAGCTGCGTATCGCTCGAGACTCTTTCGTTTGGATCGGAACGGGGCTACGCTGTTGACCTGATGGCCACCCAGAATGATGTGTACCAGGCGATCGTGCAGTGGCTGAAAAGCTGCACTAAATTGAAGTCGTTGGAGATTTACAACATCACATCGGCGCCTCAGCTTTGCAGTCCTATCCTCCTCAGCCCTAGCATCACGCTTGAAGATCTCTCGATCAATGCGACGGAGGAGAATACGTACGTGGTTAAGGACCATCGTGACTTTCATCGAGCCATGACTCAACAGCCGTCCCTTCGCAAACTACAGCTACGGGCTGATCCGGAACCACCTGAGCTCCAGGACATCGAGCTCTTGATGAACACTTTCTGCTCCCTCCAAGGACTGCTCCAGCTTACCCTCATTCGCGTGTCGGATTATTTCAAGAACGAGCACCTCAAAGTTATTGCAGACAGTCTGCCTGAGCTTGAGAGTCTGTATATCGGCGGCTTTGGCGCCACTGATGCTGCGCTTACCGATTTGGTCCGCCTCAACCACTTGAACACTCTTACAATCAGCAGCTTGACGAGGTTCACTTTCGAAGGTGTATCACACTTCATCGAGCAGCTTGGTGATGGCAATAAAGGCCTGTCGTTCTCTATCGAGAGTGCAGACGCGGACTATGCCATATCCGAAGAGGAACAAGAAGTTTTGAGGGAGCTGATATACGCCAAGGTGGGAGGCAGATTCGAGTATCAACTCTTCAGAGGTAACGGCCCCGATCCTTGGTCGTCAAACAACAGAAATAACACCTACCTGCAGATCCGAATGTACCTGATTTTGATACAGACGACTCAGACTAATGTCAATCGCCATTGCAATCATTACTATGGCTGCCATTGCTGACCCAAAAACTACTACCATAGACAGCGACAACTTGACACATCTTTCAGTGGCACTTGTTGACAAGGCCCACAGTGGGACCGCCATGGACTATGCAGTGTACAGCCAGCATCCAGAACCTTTTGGCCCCGAACAAGGCATGCGAATCGGCGACGTTGGTATGGCTCATGTCTCAAAATGCTTTCATGGGCCTTTTTCGTAGTCTTCGGTGACCAGCAAGGAAGGATGCGGCCGAGCGGCCCTGCTTTCGTTCGGCGAGCTGTATACCTACAGTATACGGACCTCTGTGGCTGCAGTTTTATTCTCTCAAATTCGAATCCTTCGTGAAACGCCAATTGATGACATCACAGTTTCGAAGGAACTCCGAACGTCTTTTGAACACTCTTTTCGACATCTTAAATGAACAATGCATAAAATATTGGTGATCGCCGGCACAGACAGCTCGGGCGGAGCGTAAGTGAATGCAGAAGCCAGCTCCTGCCCAATGTAGAAGCTAAAGTACGCCACCTTATCATGCAGTGGCCTCGAAGCCGACCAGAAAGTCATCGCAGCACATGGCTGCTACGCGATGACCGCACAAGCGGCCTTGACTGCCCAAAACACACAAGGAGTCAGGGCCATCCATGAGGTTCCCAGTGACTTCGTACGGCAGCAAATAGAGGCGTGTGTTGAGGACATTGGGGTGGATGTTGTCAAGACTGGTAAGGCAGGATGTCCTCCCAGTCTGGTACCATGCTCACAGAGGTATCGACAGGCATGCTTGCGTCTGCAAGCACAATCTCCGTTGTAGCAGAGCAGATCAAGAAACACAAGTTAGGCCTGACCGTCGTAGATCCGGTGATGGTAGCAACTACCGGGTCACGACTGCTGGCTGAAGTGGCTGTCCGCACCATGTGCGAAGAACTACTGCCGAAGACATACATCCTGACCCCTAATATACCGGAGGCTAAGCTGCTCCTCGAGAAGGCCGGACAGCAAGCTGTGGAAGTTCAGGATCTGGACGGTCTCACAAAGCTCGCATCTGCGTTACACAAGCTTGGGCCAAAGTATGTTCTCCTCAAAGGCGGTCATATACCTCTTACGCTAGACGGCCGGGTCGCCAAGTCGGACGAGGATAAGCATGTCGTGGCTAACGTGCTTGTGGGAGACGGCGTCCTGGAGATTGTCAAGTCGAAGTATCAGAGATCTAGAAACACCCACGGAACTGGCTGCTCGCTCGCATGTACGTCGTGAACCCAGAGAGTCTGCGACGTCTTTGCTGATACACAAGTAGCCGCCATCGCATGTAACCTTGCCCTAGGTCACAGCATAATCCGAGCTGTTCGAGATGCTTGCCGATATGTAGACGGCGGCATAAGGACCAGCAAAGATCTAGGCAAAGGATCTGGCCCGTTGAACCACTTCCACTCACTTCAGATCCTGCCCTTCTCTCCGTACGAACCTCCATTAAGCTAGAAGATTACATATATCTGACGCTCGGCAGCGGGTCATTTATCGAGTACGTCCTTGATCGTGAAGATGTCAAGCCGGCATGGCACGATTATACACATCACGAGTTTGTTAGGCGGATGGGCGATGGAACGTTACCGGAGGAGAGCTTCAAGTACTATATGATACAGGACTACCTCTACCTTGTATGATCTGCTGGAGTGACCAGTCGGGACGAACGAGCTGACTGGGGGCAGATCCACTTCGCAAGAGCCAACGCACTGGCAGGGTACAAGACCAAGTCTCTCGACCACATCGCTGGAGTACATATGACACACCGATCCGTCTATGTTGAAACGCACTGACACGGTGGATAGGCCGCAAGCATCGTTACGCATATTCGACAAGAGATCAATCTCCACATCAACGAATGCCGGGAGTTCGGTCTCACGCAAGAGCAGATGGAGCAGTATCCGGAAAGTCTAGGTTAGTCGCGTACCACAGAACTCGCCCTCTGCTCACGTCGTGCTCTAGCGTGCACTGCATACTCCCGCTTCTGCCTCGACATAGGGCAGTCAGAAGACTGGCTCGCATTGCAGATCAGTCTACTGCCCTGCCTACTTGGGTACGGCATGATAGCGAAGCGTCTGCACGATGAGCAGCCCAAGGATTCACCGCAGAAGAACAGGTACAAGACGTGGATCGACAACTACGTTGCAGTGGACTATAGCGCTGCGGTCGAGAAAGGATGTGGTAAGTCTGTACCACTCCACGAGGCGGGGCACGGCAAGGTATGCATGCGCTAATACATCCGCTCCGACAGCGCTCATCGAAGAACACGCCGGTAAACAGAGTCCAAGCCGAGTAGAGGAGCTCGTGAAGATCTTCGTGCAAGCAACAAGGGTACGTGTCTGGAGATGCATAGCAACTCCTCTTGCTAACTGCTTGTGCCTTTCTAGCTGGAGACGGGGTTCTGGGATATGGCGTCCAAGCCATGAAACCCATCATAGCATGACACAGTACTCCTTGCTACATCGAGGCTGCGATCCTGCATATCTGTGTCTGACGCCGAACGCTCAAAACCAAGCAAGGAAGCTATTCTGCATGTGCAGAATCTAGAGCTTAGGAGCACTGCCCTGTCTCGTGACAGTGCACTGGATCAGGCCGTTTGGATCACTTTGCGGCGCGTAGACTTCGGCGTCTTCGCCGGTGTTCTTGAGACCCTTGAACCAGCTGAGGTCTGTCGAAGAAGTTAGCAATAGTACTAGCAACGGGTTGTATGGCAGTCCAAGCTTACCGATCTCGAAGTAGTGCTTGTTCGGCAATTTGTACTCCACTGAGTCCACCATCGGCACCTTCTCCAGTATCTGCTCGGACATCAAGTACATGGTATTCTGCACGCTCGGGCTGTCCTCCTTGGCAAAAGTCTCAAGTGTGATGGTCCTCGCATCCTTCCACGCCTGATCAAACGCTGTCTGCTCCTTCTCCACCTCAGCCAGCTCCTTGAATGTCCGCCAGTTCCAGCCAGCTTCCACCTCTGTGCTCAAGATTCGGTCACGAGTTTCCGGTAACCTCGTATACTCGTCCTTGTGGTAGCCCCAGAACTGTGACCCCGTGCTTTTCAGCACCAGCAGCCCCATGATACCGCTTCGGATGCTGATGCCCGTTCCTCGCTCAGCCGTGCACTCCACTACTCTCTTCTCCTCTCCGTCCCGGAGGAAGCTGTGTGGGTGTGGCTTTCCATCCACTTCCAGCCTCGTCCACCGGTGTACTGTGATCCACACGTGTGCCTTCGTCATCCAATCGTACGTATCGATGTAGTGTTGGGCCAAGATCGCTCCAAATAGCTCGGGTGGGTTGACTGGGTGCTGTTTTGCCATGACATAGACGGTCTGCTTCTGCGTGTCTGTGGCGACGATGTTTGCGTTGTCTGCCTTGGTCCAAGAGGCGGCGATGTCGCCCTCGAGCATGGTGCAGACTGTCATCTCGGTAACCGATTGTGTCTTGTCAGGATGGCGGTGGACTTTGTAGACACGGACGTTGTCCTTGCCATACTGCGCGTGGGAAAGCGTTGCGTGCGCCATTGTATCGTATTCGTGGGATAGCGTCTGACTGTAGTTGGCGGAGTGAAATGGGTCTTGTTGCTTGTTCGATACTCGTGTTGCAAGACTCACGAGAGTTTGTTCAGGAAGGACTGGAAGATGATTATGGGGTGAAGTGTAGTTATCTTAAGGACAATGTAGGGAAAAGAAAGTCCTTATCTATGTCGATTCTCGTTGGCATATCTGCAGAGCGTATCGAAAGAAGCTGCTTATGAGAAGAGCTTCACAAGCTCTCTCGCTCTGTCCAACCAAAACCTGATATCGGCCAGCTCCGATAAGGGCAAGGTGATGTACGAGGATGTGAGAAGATCCGCAGTACGCCGTATTGTGTTGACTTGCTCACCCAGCTCCGACTGTCGGTACACCCATGATTTCGTGTGTCTCGCGCGTGGCGAGGAGCTGTCGCGTGTCCGACAGAGGTGTAGTAGAACAGACCCAGATTGCTGGCAGAGAGGAACGCGAGCTGACGTTCAATACGAAAACGTCCCAAACAGGCAGGTGCAGCGATCGTCGTTCCTTCCATTTCTGAGCAGCTACCTTCCTTCCCCTCCCTTCGCTCGACTATTGCCCCTCGTCATCGAACTTGCTCCCAAAACTCGGGATGAAAGACTCGGCCTAGAGTCGATGTTCGCGTACCTGGAGCTAGGCCGTTCCGACGAGGGCGAAGCCGCCTTGATGGGTCCAGACATACCGGTACCGTGGTGTACCCTTGATGGGAAACCAATCGATTTGTGTGCCCGCCCGGAGACAAGTCCTCAATGTTACGACCGTGCTAGTCCCGGTCAATGTGAGCATTCTAGATCCCCGGAAAGATGGCGAACACCTCGCTTCACACTCCACTTGTGGCGAAGGAACCGCAGAAACTACGCCTCCAAGCGTGTTCTCCGGATTCCCATCCCCGCACTCCATGCATGTGAGCTACTTCGTGATGCGGGACAACTGCAGCCTCGCTGGAGCTACCTCCTAGCTGCGAGCCGATCGAGTATCCCTCGTGGCGGATGAATGGATAACTTCTCATCTGGCAAGTCGTCGCCTCTGGATAGTCCACGAACATCCGCTAAAGAAGTGGATCAGTGTGTGTGGTTGAAGCTATGGGTAGGCGAAGTGTTTCTCTCTTATACTGCCCCATCTCCTTCGTTTCATCGCGTGTAGATCTTCAACTGCAGTTCCACCTCTCTTGAACCTCACTCGGAGAACACTATCTTGTACAGCAACCATGGGCAGCGTTGGCGAGACAAAGCCTGTTGAGCGGATCATCAAGACCGACCTCCACCAGTATGGTAAGAGAAGACGGACCGATGGGCCTTACGCGGACAATCTGGACCTTGACGTTCTGGTGATCGGTGCTGGGTTTGGCGGAGCATATTCTTTGCACCAGCTGAGGAAGCAGGGCTTCAACACAGTGCTATATGATGCCGGAACGAGCTTCGGTGGCACATGGCGATGGGTGAGTTGTCCGAGAGGAGTACCACGGCCTGCAGGCTGACAAAACCAGAACTGCTATCCCGGAGCCCGCGTAGACAGCCCAGTGCCTATCTACGAGCTTTCGATTCCGGAAGTTTACAAAGACTGGACATGGAAGACTAACTACCCGAATTGGGAGGAGCTCCAGGCATACTTTGACCACATGGACAAAGTCCTCAATTTGAGCAAGGACTGCGCCTTCGAGACAGTTGTCACCAGTGCAGAGTTCGACCAGGATGTAGGCAGGTGGACCGTGAAGACTGCCGATGGCCGCACGGCAAAGGCCAAGTACCTGGTAGTCGCTGCTGGGTTCGCAGCCAAGCGATGTAAGCAAAATCATTTATCTCGACGTGTACGTCGATACTGATGCTACTATAGACATCCCCGACGTACCAGGCCTAGATAGCTTCAAGGGAGAGATCCACCACTCATCCTTCTGGCCTCAAGAGGGCGTCAACTTCACCGACAAGAAGTGTGCCGTTATTGGGACTGGTGCCTCAGGCGTTCAGATCATCCAAGAGATGGGCGCAAAGGCCTCTCAGCTCACGGTGTACCAAAGGACTCCTAATCTTGCGCTCCCCATGGGCAGACGCGACTTGACCGCGGAAGAGCAGAATCAGCTCAAGCCATTTTATCCCGAGATCCACGCCATGCGTGAACGTTGCTTCGCTGGCTTCCACTATGATCTGCACGAGAAGAACACATGGGACGACACACCGGAGGAGCGCGAGGCGTTCTTTGAAACGCTGTGGAAGCAGCAGGGCTTCGCTCTGTGGCTTGGCGGCTACAAGGATTATCTGTTCGTCGTAAGTCGTAGCATGACCTCCCCTGGTCACGATCAGGGATAGTGCTACTGCGGATGCTGATAAACGTATAGGACAAATCCAACGACGAGGCGTACAAGTTTTGGCGCAAGAAGCAGATGCAGCGCGTCAAGAACCCAGAAAAGCAGAAGGTCCTGTTCCCAGAGCAAAAGCCACATCCCTTCGGTGTCAAGCGTCCGTGCTTGGAGCAGAACTACTACGAGACTCTCGACCGTGACAATGTCGAAATTGTCGACATCAACGAGCAGAACGGCACACCAATCGAGAAGTTCACCGAGAAGGGCATCGTGAGCGGTGGCAAGGAGCGCGAGTTCGATATCATCTGTCTCGCTACTGGGTTTGATGTCGTTACTGGCGGTATGACAAGCAGTAAGTGCCGTATCTCCTTACAACTGGAGCACATACTAACGAGCGGTCTCACAGTGGGTCTCAAGAGCATCCACGGCACCTACCTCCAGGACGAGTGGAAAGACGCAGCCAACACCTTCTTGGGCACCACCATCTCCGGCTATCCCAACTTGTTCCATCTTTACGGTCCACATGGTCCAACTTTGCTGTCAAACGGCCCAAGCAGTGTCGAGATCCAGGCTCGATGGATCCGGGACGCTATCACCAAGGCACACAGGCAAGGCCTCAAATACGTGAACCCAACCAAGGAGGCGAGCGATGGGTGGAAGAGGCGGATCAATGAACTTGCGGCGCCAACGCTGTTCCCGACCACGAAGAGCACGTACATGGGTGGTGTAAGTCGATACAAAAGCGATGTGGAGTACGAACAGTGGCTGACTATCCATGCAGAGCGTGCCCGGCAAAGCCTTCGAGATGACCTGTTATGCCGGCGGTGTAAACGCTTACGGTCCTGAGATCAGAGGCTACCTTGACACATGGAAGGGCTTTGAGACTGTTAAGGCATGATTGAAGGATCGTAATGCGTGCGTGTTTGGGAGTTAAGCAGACGAGGCAGAGTCAAAGTTCGATACCAGTTGTTCGCGGCGCTGTCGGCTACACTATACAGTGATGTACATCGTCTTTATGGGCCTGGAGAGATCTTCCGTTGGGCTGAAAGAGACCGCAACCAGGCTTCGCGTTCTACTGTAGTCACAATTGGAGCTACTGTACGAGAATATCCTCTCCAGTAGTTGTGTATGGTGCTCTAAGCGGACAGTCATTGCGGCCATGTAATATATCGAACTGTTCTGTAAGTCCCGGAGGATGCTGCAGGAGTCGCCATATAGATCGATACGAGGCATACTGTACCTGAGGTCTGGGAAAAGGTTGTCCTACGGGTATAAGCATAGGTCGACGAGACCACCGAATCACGTGGGTAGGTGAGCCGTGAGATCGCCAAGGATGATCGCGCATGACGAATGGAAGACGAGGGACGAAGCAGGCCCAAGCTCGCAGCCCCAGCCTTGGGATTGCGAGCTCGAAGGGCTGCCCCCGCTTCCGCGCTCCTGGCTGTTTCTCCTTCTCGAGTCCTCAGAGCTGTCGCTGAGCTTCCGTCTGCTATAAAATATTCTCACCTCGAACATTTCTCCCCATTGACCAACGATGTCGACAAGGAAGCGAAAGCAGGAGGAGGAGCTGGTCGAGCTTCCTGAGGACGATGACGTAGAGTAAGTCGAGTCGTTCGCGCAATGCTCTTCTCTTTTCGCGCCGCATACATCTCACCGCATAAACTTCGATCGCAATGGTCGCACCATGTTGCGTGTATGGTCGCCTGGGTGATTTTTACATGCTCAATAATCCTCGACAATACACCTCAGACAAGTACGAGTTCTGACAACCGTTGCAGAGAGGAGGAGTACGAAGAAAGCGATGTAGAAGACGAAGATGAGGAGGAAGAAGACGAGGAAGAAGCAGCTGCCCAGCGTAAGTGATAGTCCCCCTCGATTCCCCCTTCCATTGCTAATTGCTGTCCAGCGCCAAAGAAGAAGACCAAGGTTGTCGAGCCCCCGAAGAAGGCCGCCAAGGTCGACGAGGAAGACGATGAGGAGGAAGAAGACGAAGATGAAGTCGAGGGTGACGACGACGATGAGGACGATGATGATGTCCAGGACGATGATGTCGAAGGTGATGACGATGATGAGGAGACGGCGGACAAGGGTGGCCCAGCGAAGTCCAACCTTAAGAACAAGGGCGTCGTGCCGAAGGAGAAGTCTCTTGCTGAGGTTGATGATGCTGAGTAGATATACCATGTCATGTAATACATGTAGTGCTGGGTAGAAGTGGTATGATAAAAGTAAAGGTGACAAGAAACTCTCGGCCAAACGACCGACAACTGATTATGCAACTATCAATATTGTAACACTGCTCCGAACGCTCGTTAGTGTTCTTGCTATAACGATGGTTATTAGCAGGGAGACGCCCTGATACCCAGACACATAGTGTAACGTCCTAATATTCTCGAGCAGAAATACTTTTAAGCAGACCTGGAGCAAGACAGCCAGGCGACACCAGGCCTGACAACGGTCGGAGATGCTTCGGAGATGTGTTTTTGAGCTTACTTATTCAATAATCTCGTTCGTGCTGTCATCTCGAGCCAATTGCAGAGATCTTAGCCTCTGTAAGCTATCCTTCCGACACTCGCGTTTCAGCTCCACCGTCTAACGAGCGTACTAGATAGCTCAGTTGGTAGAGCGCGGCACTAGTAATGCCGAGGTCTACGGTTCAACTCCGGCAAGTTTAATCTCTCTTGTGTTAAAACGTATCAATGCTAACAATTTCAACAGTATGGAGGCAGCGTTCCAACTACATTGTGGTCATTCTTTTTTCCTTCGCTCAGCCCTAGGTCACTTCTCCACCTTCGGCATCGTTGTGTATCTTTCAAGGCTGTCTTTTTGATTCAAGTATGTGCAATGCTACAAGAGAACTGGCTGGTAGCGATATTCAACAGAGGGGAGAGGCTGGTCCAACATCATGATGTTCTTCGCTTGTCCGGCATTGACGAGGACAATCAAAACTCTCGACGCCATGATAGGAGACCATTGATACGTTGTCAAGCTGTGAGTGCCTGCAGCTAGGGAAACACGAGGGGGAGGACTCATATCAACCATGAGCGTCAACACTCTCTTACCACGTCGGTCAAGCGTCTGCGTATGCCATCGCACCAGGGATCGATTGGACGCATCGATGGCGGCAAGCACAGCAGCGAGGCCGTACATCAGCACCCTCTCTATAACCACATGGTGTACTCGGTGGCGAGTTTGCTTCCGCGGGAAGCAGCATGTACCTACACGGGCATCTGAAACGATCTTCGGGCGACATCTGGGTCGTGAGATCCCGAACACCTGGTCGCCACGCGCAGCATCACACAAACTTTGGAACGGTCGTGTTCTGCTCTGAAGCGATATTGAAGTGGCTGCGTACACGCCTGGTCCCTTTCGCGCTCGTCATGGACTGGCACAACCCCGAGGATCATGTTTTCATATCCCAGTCTTCTTCTGGATACATACCCGCAGCTTGATGTGTCCGGCCACACTCAGACCATTGATATGTACCCCTGGCTTGCTTGCAGATACAAATCGGACTGCACCGCTGGTCCGTCAGAGCACTCACTACCTGCACAGTGTAGCAACGAGCAGCGATACCGTCAGGGCGTCTTCAGCATAAGTCACAATGGTGCCGGAGCAGCAAACAAGAAATGATTCGACTGGGTGTCGAGATCGAGTCAATGTGATGAGAACGAGCAAACATTGACTCTTGGGAGTACCACTCTGGTATAAGTACTGCTCCATGGTCAACATTCTTTCTGGTTCCGAACATAATACTTCCTTCCTCTATCTCAATCCCATCATACACCACTCACTTTATCTATACTATTCCAGCATGCCTCCAATCGAGAGGTTGAAACTTTCCTCACTCGACCCCATCTCCAACTCCAAGAGTTTCTATGCCCACCGATATACCGACGAGAGGGATGCAATGATCAAGAACTGCTCGAACTGGCGGAGCGACTATCGTCTTTCACAACTATTACCTTTACCCGGTCGCAAGAACACATTAGCCAAACATGAGAAGGAGCGTCAGCTTCTTTTGATACAAGCAGACCAATGTGCGACTAGCATCTCCACGAACTGCGACTACCAGTCTGCCATAGAGATGACAGATCAATTGAAGCGATACTTGGAGAAAGACCCGGGTGAAGCCAACCACTTCCTAACAATGTGGCGGACGCCAGCAGGGTCAGTGTCCAGCATTTGGTATAGACCTGGAAGCTGACGATGTTCACAGCTCGGCCGCGGAGCAGCTACGAGAGCTTATGAGCATCCGCATCTTACTTTCTATGGCAGTCATTGTACAGGAACTGTGTCATCCCGATGAAGTGAACCTCGACGCGGGCAGGAAGCAAGCCGACGCCCTTGTAGACCGATTCGCATCTAGTCCACCCGCGCAGAAGCACTGGGACAAGATCCGTCAAGAACTCGAAGAGCGCACGAAAGTCTCTGAATGGATCCGCTACACCATTCCGAATCTTGCGAACCGAGATGTCGACGCGTTCAAGACGATGCTTGCTATAATGTACACGTCTGGCTCATCTTCGAAGGCCCGTGTCGAGTAAGTTGTCATGCCCACGCTGGCGCTTCGTGCTGACTATGCATAGCGAGGCCACTGTAGAACTCCGAAAGAAGTACATCAAAATCTGTATCGTGGGAAAGCTCAGCGGGATCCTCCTGCTAGGCAATCTAAGGAACAGCGCCGCAATCATGCTGGGGAACATGCAAGATGGGTGGCGTATCTCTGACCCCGTGTCAGCGAAGAGGGACGCCGACACTGCTGTGCAGAATTTGCGAACGAAGTTTCATACCTCCGCCGTGGATCCTACCATATCTGATTCTGAGCATCAAGAGATCTCTCTGTCCGAGGAAGACATCGGTGCGGCGGTCAAGAAGTACGGGTTTGGGTCCATCGACGACACAGCGGAGCCATCGACCTTGGCAGATCTTGCACTTTGGCAGATCTTGTGTGATTGAGGTTTCTGACAGAGGTTGATCGGCATCGGCCAGCGTGCCGAGTTTGTGCTTTTGATCTATGTATGAGTAGATAGCTGTAGATAGTCCCGTTGTACATGTAGTACATCACTAATATCCAACATCGGCTGTCGACAGTCGCGACGTCCTTTTGCACATCACCAGCACATCGATGTTGCAGCCTTAGACAGGTGAAGTGACCATGTTGGTCGGCTGATGCGCCCGAGTCACAGGCCGAGCATGACACAAACAAGAAACAACCACTCACCATCATGACAGCAACCGCGCGAAAGCACCGTGACTGGTCCGTATTGCGTATATATTGTTCAAGAAGCTCTGTCACCATATCATTCTCGCTCACATCTACTTGTTCGAGAGGCTACATCCCAACCCAACCACACAGCTTTTTAAACATCATGGTCTGGTCTGCTCCCGGACCCCTTGTTGCAATAGCCGACTATCCGCTCGAGTACACTCACACGAGAGACCAGCTCATCAAGACGTGTGTTAAATGGCGACATAATTTTATAGGCTATACCGAGGGCCTGTTCCGGTCGCGAACGCCAGGACGCGGAGATAAGTTAGGTCGACTCGAGAAAGAACGAATGCACCTGCTAGTCCAAGCAGATACACTAGCAATGAAGCTGTCACAGGAGTGCGGTGCTGTTCACGCCGTTCGTACGATATACGCGGTGCGCCACTGTCTGGCGTTGGATAATGCGGACCTTGGAAGTCTTCTTACATTCTGGAACCCTCGGCCGACGTATGTACGCTAATAAGATGCCGACGGCGCAGACCCACAGCTGACGTTGACGTTAGACACGCCGGACCCAGACTCAAGGAGCTTATGGAAGCTCGACTGATCATCTCAATTTGCTTGCTAGTCAACGACCTGTGCCAGCCATATGAGTTGAACATTCCGGAGGGGGTGCAACTGACTGAGCGTCTAGTACAGCGAATCGACCTCTCGCCTGAAGTGCAGGCCTACACAAGCTCGCTGCGCCGTCGTTCGATCCCGGAAGTGTATGAGGTGGGATATCTTGCATTGACGTCCTTTGCAGGCTACAGGATGCGGGTGTCCAAGATTGACGACGAATGGCAGCCAGAGCAGAAGCCAGTCCTGTGAGACGAATTGGTTCAGGTCTTGTAGGTCCTTTGCTGACGACAAGATAGTCCGGGAACGCGAGGAGCTCGCTCCTTCTTCGTCAAGGCTTGCATCGTGCAGCATTTAAGCAGCGAACTGAATTTGCCTCAACTTGCGGACAAAAGCGGAGTCATGAAAGAGACCATCCGGGGTGCACGACCTTTCTTTGATCCCCGGCTTGCCCAGAGAGAAGCTGATGACGTTCTTGGCAAGTTCGACATCACTTTCCCGTGTTCCGGTATCGAAAGAGGAAAGCTGGGAGTCATTTCTTTCTCGTGGGCTCACGTGAACCAGTTGGCCGGAACGTGGGGATACCACTCTATTGCGGGTGACTTCTTGACAGCGAGACAAGTGTTGGACATAATCTCGAATCCTCCGAGGTCGCGATAGAAGCTGTCGTCGTGAAGCCTAGACTAAACACGTGCGATGCGCATCGTGTAGCCGTGGGTAGATAGCCGTAGATAGATGAATGCGATTGACCTTGATACCACAGATCTCAACTGAAGGGCTGTTCTCTCCCAACTGAAGGGCTGTTCTCTACTCCGTCGCTAGCGCTGTTGGACGAACCTTCGACGCCATGCGTACCTTGCGGCATCCGTGCAAAGGCATGCGATGCCCAGCAGACATAGAAGAGCTTTGCTACCGCGAGCAGGTCTCGCGAGAGGAATATTCCTATGCGTTGAGTGCAGAGTTTGCTGTGGGAATGCTGGGAGCTGTGATGACTGCTTGTGACCACCGTGGTATGTCAGGCCATATGAGCAACAAGCAGCATACCTGAGCCATATAAGTGCGAGAACCCTCCACAGTCTTCTCTTCACACTTCCTTCACACAAAGTCTTTGCAGGCTCGGTTTTCTCAAACCTTAGCAGGAAGTATTGCCATTGTATCAAATGACCATGGCGAACAACCACTGGACGCCTCCAGCTCCACTCCACCCTATACCCAATCAGCCGGAGCGGTACACCAAAAGCCGCGACAACCACATAGCAGAATGTGTGGGTTAGCGTAAGCGGCATGACCGCAGCAAAAAGTTCCCGTTCACCCTAAGCCCTGGCAAGAGCACCGATCCAGTGCATATAGAGCAGAGTCGTCTGCAACTCTTGATCGAAGCAGATGAGATTGCAAAATTGATAGCGCAGAGATGCGGCGATAGGTATGCCATTGCAATGGCAGACTCAGTGCGCGACTGTCTGGCAGTGAACAACGTGGAGGAGTTCACGTTCCTCGAGCTTTGGCACACACCAATAGCGTAAGTTCGCTGCTGGCATGTAACTCGTGGTAATGGCTCGAACAGCACGCTGACTCCGCCACCAGACAACGCGAGACCAGGGTGCAGCAAGTCGTCGAGGCTCACTTGATGCTCGCGCTCTGCTTCCTGGTCTCCGAGCTGTGCACATGGGCTGAATTGGACATCGAGTTAGGAAGGAAGCAAGCCGCCCATCTTGCAGAGCGGATCCTGCAGTCTCCGCATGTGCAAACACACGATAGTACTTTAGACCATTCTGCAACCCCGACTCAATGGACAGTAGAGAATCTCGCACGCATGTCCTTCGAAGGATACAAGAGCGATGTATACAGGGGTGTCGGTACCTGGCCATCCATCGGGCCACCGCCTAGGGGGTAAGTCAGAGCTCCGTATCCATATAAGTATGTTATCCGTTCTGATGAGCTGTAGAATCGGCCTGGCTGGTGCTCGAGCTACCTTTTTGAAGGCCTGCATCGTCAAAGAGCTGAGCAATCATCTGGGCCTCCCTCAACTCGGCGTCCATTGTGAGGAGATCAAAGACGAAATCGCACGTGGAGTCGGCGGTTGTTTCAACACCGCGGATGCATACCATGAGGCCGGCAACTTGCTACATGGTTGCAGCACTACGTTCCTACTAGATATCTTCGACCCCGAGATGGTTGGTACACGTACGATTTCCTGGCAAGAGGTATATCGGCTAGGGAAGAAATGGGGCTACTTCTCGATTGCAGGGGGCCGCCTGACACCCACTCGGGCCGTCGAACTGGTCTGGCACCTTCCGGTATCGCGGGTCTCCATTGATTCTGGAGGTTCTGAGTAAGTTTGATTTGGGATATAGTGTGCGAGTGATCCTGTATGTTCCTAGGTAGGTAATGTTCGACATCATGTAGTTCTGTACATCATTTTCTTTCGGGCAAGCGTCCATCTTTGCGGCCAAAAGAGGACTAACCAGTACATTGTGCTCCTTCAAGCGTCCGAGCCATGTGAGATCGCATGGTACGCTCATTGTGTGCCATGTGCCGTCAACACTACCACTTCTCGCGACATCGAGGACGATGTCTGTATTTTTGTCATGAAGCGGGCGTTGGAGAGACAAAGAATCAACCTGCCAGGCATGTGCGACCGTGGGTGTGATGGTCACTCCTCCCTCTGTGGCAAAGGGCGGCAACCTCGAATGGTCATGCTGCGTACCTGAGTTTGCTGCACACCATCCACCTCATACAAAACATCAACCACTGCAGCAAAAGCCTCATAGTTCTTCTGCAACAGTTTTACCTCGCAGATTCTTGGGACAGTCTTTTCACCAAGCAATGGACACAAATGCCACATCCCTGAATGAGGACATGCAGACTCTGCTCAACGACTGCACCCAGTGGCATTACAGATTCCTGAGTAGACGGATAAACTGGCTAGGAGGCGCCTGTCGTAACGAGTTCTTGCGCCTTCATGCTCGCGCCAACGTCCTTGCAGTACGGATATCGAAAGACCAAGGATACCATGAAGCATGCGATGCGATGGACCCAGTCAGAGAAGCCCTTACACCAAAGCAATCCCTATCCCAATATGTGCTGGAGCCGTGGCGCAAAGTACCTGAGTGGGTACTATTTGTTTGAGTGCGACTCCTTCGGCGTAGAGCTGACGAGTGCATTAGGACTGACGATGAACTGGTGGCGAAGATGAACGAATATCGGCACATTGTGACCATGGGTCTACTCGTCCAGCAGCTGGTAGCCCCTGGGGGCCGTCTCAACTTGCCGGTCGTCGGCAACGAAGTGGCACAGATGCTGGAGATCTATGATTGGTGCCCGGTGGTGCGGGCTCATACGGACAGGGCGAGCGAAAGGAAACATATGCGGAGTGTCTGCCAACGCGATGTTCGGTATCTCATGGCCTATCTCAACAGATGGTCGAGCAGTAACCCGTAAGCATTCTGCAGATGCTGAGACGCTGGGTTGTTGATGCACTGACGTTGCACAACCCGTGTTGCAGGCCCGCACATCAGGACGTCAAGTTTGACTACGCTAAGGCGCGCCTCGTCGAGGACCTCTGCGTTCGGCTAGCACTACAAGCAAGCGCCATCGCCGCCAAGAACGCTAGCAGCGGCTTGTACAGGTATCGACTCTGGAGTCAATTCAGGACAGCTCGTCTGTGGGCGACCATGACTGTCGAAGAGTTGACGAGGGTGTTGTGTGGCGAGGACCGCGAACTCATTGTTATCCCGTGAAGTTGGACCCAAGTGCAGGTAGCAGACTGTCTGCAAGTAGTCGTTTAGACAGCGAAATATCAGTCGTGTAACAATCCATCGTGACTCGTGAGCGCTGCTGACATCTGCGGTCCGTAGAAGGATGTATCGTGTGTTTGTCGTGGTCATGTAGCATATGCTGGAAACACAACACTTCTCCCCGGGCGCTGATTTCGACCGTGCAGTCGGACGATCTTGCGAGCCAACGAGCAGCAAACTCGAGGGAAGATGAGTCCATACGTTTGCTGTATACAGTCCTCATCGCACAAGATGTCGAGCGCTACGGGCCAGGCTATAAAGCTTCGTACAGTTGTCGATAACCTTGCCTTCCACAAGTACAACAATCCCTTTGAGCAACGGACATGGATCCCACATCAGTAGAAGAATACTCGCAGACCCTGCTCACCGACTGCCAAGAATGGCGAGCCAGATACCAAGGCCGATCGTGGATATGGAGGCGGAACGCGGTTCATGACCAGCATAAGCGCCTCGTTGACCGAGCCGATGCTCTGGCAGTGAAGATCTCCCAACAGCAAGGATACGAACACGTGTATGCCGTCATCGATCCGATAAGATTAATCCTCACAACAGATCCGTTTCCAGCTCGGCTGGGACCATGGCAGAAACCGCCTGAGTGAGTACTGGTCGGTGAGGTGCAGGCAGTCGGTTCGGAGAGCTGACGCATGGCAGTAACAACGACGAGCTGGCCGACACGCTGTCTGATTATCGACGCTTTTTAACCATGGCCAATGTAGTCCTGCGCATAACGAGTACCGAAGGCAAACTCGATCTTTGGGAAGTTCGCGAAGAGGTTGGTCCGGTTATTCGACGGTACGAATGGTGTCCAGCAGTACAAATTCATGCTCAGAAGGTGAGGGCCAGGAATTGGTGGCCGGTTGACGGGCACAGTGTACCGGCTCTGGCAACAGGCTCTGCTAACGAGGTCATGGCCGAGATCGATGATCAATATCCGCAGGCTCGCGGCGTGGCGGAATCTCAGTAGGTGGATTCGCGAAGTGTTCCAAGTGTTGACAAGTGCTGATAGTCCTGCAGGCGCGAAAAGCAGCAGTTGTTCTACGACTATGCGAGAGCTTGCATGGTTGAAGATCTTTGCGTCGCCTTGGGCTTGCAGGCGAGCGCGAAGGTCGCCAAAGCCTTGCTGAGCCGTCTATATGGCATCCAACACATAGCTTCGTTTGCGTCATTTAGCAGAGCGCGGTCGGTAGCGGATTCTTGGTTTTGGAAGCTAGAAGACGCCACATCCAGCCCCGATTGCACGGAGGTCGTTGTGTAGTAAGACGAGCCGTGCCTCGTTGATCAACGTTCTGGCGACGAGTTTGCGAGGAGCTCGATGGTGTGTCGTCGTTCACGGCGTGACTTGTTACCGGTAGGTATACTGTGGGCTGGTCGTCCGTAGCTGTGCACTTAGACAGACATACGTCCTCTCTGAACTCGGATACAGACTCTTTGTAAAGAACTCCATCATGCAACATCCTTTTCACACTTCCAATTCTTCTCAACCCATCCACTGATCACATCCGTCATCGTCATACCATCCAACGCCTGCCTCGTATTTTCAAGCCCGTAGCTGACTCCCAGTTGCTTGAGCGCCGCCAGCGTGAAGCCCTGAATGTACTCGTTGAACACCAAATCGACATTCTTGGGTAAGTCCTTGGCCTTGTCGTCAGACGAGAACCCGATCTCGGCGCCGATGATATTGGGCACTTTGTAGAGCGGTATCGGCTCGTGGATAGTATCGTCTCCGTCGTCGCCGAAGTCGTCGGTAGTGGTGTAGCCGGGTGTGATTCTGGACTTGTCCTTGTTGCTGCTTCTCAGAGGACGCTGTTCGCCAGCGCCGCGAGTGAAGCTAGACAAGTCGTCTTCCGCGTGGTCCGCAGTGAGATCGCTCTCCCGTACTGGACCAGGCGGTCTCAGACCCAGCCAGTCCTCATATGTCGCCTCCGTATCACCTGCCTCGTCTCCCAGCAAGATCGGCCCACCACTGTTCAGAGCCTTCATCACCCGGCTCGCGGCATCGTAGGGCACGTTCTTGATCATCCTGAATGTGCTTGTGAACGGACAGACGATGTAAGTCGTATCCTTCGTGAATGGACCCTTGAAGACATCGAACCTCACTGCTCCGGTATTCGTGAGGACGATGGCAGGGTTGTGCGACGAGTTCTTGTCGGTGAAAGTGTCTGGAATGACATGCTCCTCCAGAAGAGACAGGACGGAATGGTTCGACGGATATGGTGAGCGGTAGAGCCAGTAGTCCTGTGGTGCACATCCGAAGGGTCTGTCGAGGGCCAAGGTCTTCCGGGCAGTAGCGATAGAGGCGGATACGTTCTTGCCCAGCTCGGTGTCAAAGTTCGACGAGCTGGTGTTTGAATGACAGTGCAGCGAATACAGGTTGTTGTCGATATAGAGACGTTCGAACTTCGGACTCGCGACAGTCGTCGAAACGTCTTTCGACTTCGTGCTTAGACCGGAAATAGACATGAAGCCGTAGGTTTCGAGGTACCTTCCACTTTCAATACCATACGCCTTCTTCTCAGTACCTCTTCCAAACCGCTTGAAGTCCCGGATATGCGTATGTCCGCCGAAGAAGGCGATAGGCGTATCCCAGTTCTCGAGACGGATAGCGTCGTAGATCTTGTCGTACTCGGCCTCACTCGTGTTGCGCAGAGCTACATGGCCAGCAATCAGGAACAAATCGACGTCCCGATTCCGGATGGCATCTTGAAACCACGGTTCCTTGATCGTGTCCTGCACTTTCTGAACCTGGGTATTGTTGGCGTTGCCGCGGAAGTTGTAGATAAAGCCCATAGCCAGAACACGAATGCCTTGATTTCTAGTTGTAAACTTGCGGTATCTTGGGCCGAACGGAATGGAGTCGCCATTCTTGGACGTGATGTTGAGGTTTGACGCTATATAGCTGTCTTTGTATGCGGGTACGAGTTTCGCATATTCGTGGGAACTAGTCGTGTTCTTGTAAAGCTCATGGTTCCCCACCGTTATCACATCCATCGACTGTTGGGTAAAGATGTCTGAGGTATAGTTGCCCTTCGGGTCGCTGGCGTCGTACAGTCCATTGCCTTCAACTCGATCTCCAGTATCGATAAGAAGCAGGTCCGATCCGTCTTTGTCGGCTCGTCTCCGGAGATGGGAAGCAAAGGAGATGTAGTCGCCCCAGTCAGCTGAGTATTGTGGTTCCTGTAGATGACCTCCGTGCCAGCCGTGAGTGTCGGTCGTGTGTAGGAAGTTGAGCTGTCCCCATGGTAGCTCTCGGAGTGGTGCTTCGACTGCTGATGGAGCAGAGGGCTGTTTCGCGGTCACGAGGTAGGTATAGATGAGCAGGAGATGAATACGTGAGAACTGCATTGTGGTATCAGACTACAGTAGGAGTAGAATTGTGGTACAAAGTCGAATAGTCCGGTCGTGTACCAAAGGCGTATGCACGGTTCCTGGCGCCTGTGGCTGACAAGTGACGTTGGTTTGCTTGCCGGGAACCGAGCTAGCCCTAGCATAAGCTTCAGGCTACGTGCCAAAAGAAGTGGCAGTCGATGGTCTTGGCGTGACCACAATAACCTCATTATACGAGCACGTATAGACATGAAAATAGCACCATTAGAATCGCCTTAAGCGTCTGAACATGGTCGTGTGGTTTTTGGAATGCTATACATTCGCATAGCTAGTGTTACCGCCGCCGGAGAAAATTCGGGCACTGCCACTTCTCTTGGTACGTAGCCTGGCTTCTGCTGCCACATTGAAGCTGCCAAAACTCACGCGAGCTCCATTGTGAGTACTTCAACATCGACAACATTATATACCCATGACAACACGCGCACAATAACGACAACAATGTCCTCCCCACCACCGCGCCGCAGCACATCGCGCGGCCGCTCACGCACACCTACACAACTACCACCAGCAGACCAGGAACAAGACACAACAGTGCGCTCCATCTCGCGATCAAAATCTCCCGCGCGCAATGGCCACGCAGAACGTACCTCACGCACACCCCCTCGCTCTCGATCACGCTCACCTTCTCGCTCCCGCTCACCAGCCCTACCTCCTTCCGCCAAGATCGTGATCGAAAAACTCACTCGAAACATCCAACCACCACACCTACGCGAGATCTTTAGTACCTACGGCGACATCACTTCCATCGAGATGCCGATGAACACACAGTTCATGACCAATCGTGGCATCGCGTATATTCTCTTCGAAACACCCGCGCACGCGGAAGCAGCAATCGCGCATATGCATGAAGCCCAGCTCGACGGCGCGTGTATCAGTGTAAGTATCGTGCTACCAAGGCGACGATGGAGTGTGAGTCCGAAGCCGAAGCGGGTGGTGGAGGATCGATTCGGGGAGCCAAGGAGGTTTCGAGAGGGTGGTGGGACGAGAGGTGGTGACCGGGCGTTTGGGAGGAGAGGGTCGCCGAGTTATAGGAGTGGAGGAAGGAGGACACCGCCACCGCCATCTGCAGGAGGTTATAGAGGTGGTGGGAGAGGCGGAGGGTATCGCGATCGTTACGATGACCGATTCGATGATAGGCGCTCGTATCGGCCGAGGAGCTATTCACCGAGCAGGAGCCCGCCGAGACGGAGGAGGAGTAAGAGCTACACGAGTCGCAGCCGGTCTCCACCACCTAGGCGCAGAGAGGCGAGTCCGCCGAGAGGTGGAGGCGGTGGCGGCGGCGGTGGTAGGAGGAGACGCAGTCCAAGCTACTCAAGTTACAGCAGTCGCGATCGTAGTGCGAGCAGGGATAGAGGGAGAGGAAGGCGCTGAAAGTTGAGGTACGTTTGTCATTCACCCTATACTGCACTTCAATGGCATGGCGAGGCGGCGGCGCGGAAGCAAACGTGGCCTGGAGAATTATCACACTGGGATGATGGACTGCGATACTGGCATTTGTATCAGACATCTTCAAAAGCCATGGACTGGAAGCACCTTGAGATGCTGCCCAATGCGCGTCCTCTGATGAGTACGCTGCAGTCTTGGACAGCGAGGATACCACAACATGCTATGCAGGCAACAAGATAGGAGCGCAAGTGGGCTTGAAGCAGAGCTCTCATTCAGCGCCGCAAATGCTATGTACCATGTACCGACCAATACACTTAGCCGTTCATCAGGCATGTGCTATGCAAATCTGTTACTTCCGTTGCGAGTTCCGTGAACATCGGCCGTTCTCGAAGAAGCCTGTCACAGAAACTCTTCTATATGCACATTCGTGAACTCGTCTCGCTTTTCATCCATCACACCCTCTTTCACCACTCTTCGCCTAGTACCCGACCTTAATCAGGTAGTCGCCCAACTGCTCCACCGTATTGGCCGCTGCCCCGGGAACCACTGACTCCGGATAATGTGTCACCAGAATCGCTTGTGTCGTCTTCACGATCACTACACCCTCGCGGCCCTGCATGTCTCGTCAGCACACTTCCTCTTACAAAACCCTTATCCCATCTATCCCCCCCCCCATCGTGGCGGTAGATATTGACGTACCTTCTTCCCGTAAATACTCCGATCATCCGCCTTCAACACCACATACCGCTCTCCCGCAATATACAACCCGCTGCTCTGCACCTGCTTCACGCCCTCCTTCCCTGGGTCCTTGTAGGCGGCGACGACTTCTTGCATCTCCTGCGGGGTGACGGCGAAGCCGGTGGAGGTGGCCCAGTTGCTGTTGCCTTCGGAGTTGAAGATGGCGGCGCGGTCGAGGTTGCCGGTGCCGACGAGACTGCGGAGGTGTTAGACAAGTGGGAATGTTGGGGCAGGTAGCATTTTGTAGGGGATGGTTTGAGAGCGCACCTTGTGTCTACGTAAGCTGTTGTTTGGGCAGGTTGTTAGTATGTGCTCTCGAACGGGACGTGATGGGGATTGAGCGAACCTTGCCAGGACATGGTTGCGGTTGTGCGGTGGGTTGGAGGATGGGTGTTGTTGTAGGGTCTGTTCGATTAAATGAAGCAGGAGGTATTGCGAAGGGACAAGAAGTTTAGTAGGATGTGTCGTGGTCAAGGCGACAGAGTTTCGTTTGATTCGGATATGAGTGGGATGGCGAGGTTTTGGTTGCAGGGTCCGGAAGAGCACGAGCTGAATGTGGGGCTCGGGATTAAAGCTGCGGTTCTTACATTCACTTCACCTCCTGACACTCATCAAATATCTTCTGCGAACCCTCGTCTGAACCTGTTACGCGGTGTACGCGTGGTGTCCCATCAAGTTGACAGTGACTTGAGCACATGGGGTTCATTGTCGATCCGCAGGCCACCAGTTCTGCTTTGGCAGGCTACGCTTGGATTGTGGAACGCTTTCACATGATCTCGGCATTAACACATCTCTGGAAGGCTTCAAAAGACCTACATATCGATCAGCAGCGACAAGGGATAGTTTCCTCAGCTCATTGACCATCGCATGCTGCATCGGACGAGCTCTCAAAGGTCTCGCCGTTCAGCCGATCTCATGGGTGGAGGCCTACGTCCCGGGCATTCTTGAACGCTCGACTGATTTGTTGAATACCTACATCTGCAGGCATAAACTAACTATACAGTTGGCAGCTAGAACAAGGTCCCCAACTCTGCTAGCCCTTACGCAGAGCTTCAGCCCCTATGCTAACAAGTAACCCTCAAGACTTCCCGAACGTGAAATCGCTGTCCGGAAACTCCAATGACAACCCCCAGTACGCCTCTGTGGCATATCGTCTGGCATGTCCATCGACCGGGATAGACTGCTTGGCCCGAATACTCTTCTGCTTCTCCGGGATCTCATCTGCTGCCTTCACCAGCCCAATCTCTTCGCACAGCTTGTCCACGAGGATTGATTGTGTCATCATCAATCGAGCTATGATGAGCAGAGTCTCTGTACTGGGGCGTGGTTGAGAATCTCTCCTGGCCGAATCATTCTTCCATGCTGGCGGACCGCATACCAGTCGTTTGATCTTAAAGTCGAAGGCTTGAGCGTCTGAATTTGCTAGATCCTGGATCTTGAAAAGTCGCAGTGGGTGGCGGGCCACACGGCGATCATGTGCTTCAATCGCCGGGTTCCTACGAAGTTGAGCCAGAAACACGTTCGCAGCGAGTCCTATTGACAGACTTAGATGGTCTTGATCGCTGAGGAGCTGGATTATGGTAGCCTGTGTGTATTCGCGGCGCTTGTACTTGAGTACCACAAGCTCGTCCACGGTCGGCATATCAGTCCATGACCTGAGTCTGAAGTCTTTTTTGTCGAACGAGGCCCTTCTATCGTGAGTCAAATCCTCCAGGAGAAAATCGTTGGCACGATACAGGAGCCGGTGGCCAGCAATGACACCACGCTCTCGCTCGAGAGTCTCCTTCAAGTCTCGCACATCGCTCTGGAGTTTGAGTTTCTCGGCTTCTAGGTTCTTTTCGTTTCCACCACCGATTAAGTGGTGTTGCGGTTGGTCCTTATCTTCCGCCACTTGTCGCCACTCTTCGCGCCAATCTGAGCACCTCTTTATGAGCTTCTCGACCCTCGCTTCGAGGTCGGACGGGTCATCTTCCTCTGCAGCTTTACCTTTCTTCGAGCCTAATAAGGACGGCCTGGGTGCCGGCTGCTGGGAGCTCATCCGCTGTTTTCCCTTGCCCTTCTTGTCGCCCTTTGGAACTCGGATCTGACGAGACCCGATCTCGATCCTCTTCATGGTCAAATCCAGGTCATCTAAAGGGTCCAAGAGCGTCTCATCGACAAACTTGTCACCGTGCCACTGCCTGACCACGAGTAGCTGCTCCTCCAGATCCTCCTGCAGCTTCAGGTACCGCTTCTCCAGGTCACCTCGCGCTTTAATCAGCTGATCCACTTGCTCCTGAGCCGGCGGCCCGCTCTCTGGCCCCAGCTTCTGGCACTCTTCTATTAGCTGCTCCATGCTACATTCGATACCGTCGCCCCTTTCAGCGAGCGCCCAGTTGCGGCCGTCGACCTGTGCAAAAGCTCTGCGATTCCGTGGCAGAGCTGCGATGGCCTTCTGTAGCTCGTACATATTCGCGAGCTCGTCGTCGTCGGCAAGCTTGCCATTGGCATCATCGAGTTCTTCCATGGTCTCGATGAGTTCACGGGCATCATGCTCGTCATTTTCCGGGCTTTCCAGAAATTCCAGGATACTTGTTCTCCGGGATTCGAGTTCCACACGAGTGGACTCTATATTATGTACGACTTGCCGAGACTTCCTTGGTGATGCGAAACGTCCTCTAGCGTTCTTGTTGTGCACTCGCCAATCGGCCGCAAGACTTTGAGCCTCCGTCAGCATAGGTGTCGCAGGTCGTTCTACAGCCACAGCCGACTTGGTTGTGCTACTCTTAGAGACAGCCTTGGTTGTGCTACTCTTAGAGACAGCCTTGGTTGTGCTACTCTCAGGAACATCTGCTGAGCTCAGGGACAGTCCTGCAAACTTTACTTGTTTCTGCCGGCCACCAGCCGCCCCGGGCTGTTTCTGGGGTTGCTTTTGAGAACTCATACTTGGGAGACTCTTATCGGCTAGGATTGGTAAGGAGTTGTTATGCGCATCAAGATACCAGCGAATCACACATTCATATACTGCCACGGATACTGGCAGAGATGGTTTGCTCACTCGAATTACTGGCAAACGAGTCGACTGTGTCACGATGGTCAAGGCTGTGCCGGTTACAGCACACGGTTTCGGGCCTGTGAAAGCACTGTATCACCGAAGGAACCTTGAGCTCGCGAGCATACCACTGTGGGATTGGTGGCAGATGCAAATTTTGATGTGTCTCGCGGTGTGTCTGGCCGTCGACAACGCGCTCTGGTCTGCGATGTTGGCACTGGATGAACTCAAGCATCTCGGACAAGCTAGTGGCATTACAACATAATAACAGTACTGTCAGAGGATCCGGATGTCGAAAGAGCGTCCTTTCGGCCAATTGATCGAGGAATTATGAAACCACCTGTGTACATACCGTGACTACCTGAGTACCATAACAGCCTAATCTCGAAGATTACCTACAGCAACCTCGAATTGCATGTCCGACCAGGAGGTCCAATATAGAGCCACGAAACAGCAAAACAAAAGAAAGACCATCGCTTACCAGCACACTCGCTTACCGCACAGACAACTTCCGTGCATACTTGGTTCATGGCAGATCAGGCCAAATGCTCCTGTCTTCATGATGGCTGTGGTGGATATGCTCCAACTCCATCTGCGCCGCCTGCCGGACCTCTGCCGCCGTCACGAAATTCTGCCTGTCCATGAAGTCGACGATCTTGGCGGTAGCCGCCGCCGCGCACCCATGCAGGCCGAGGGTTTGACCTGCTACCTCTACGACGGCAGTCTTGATCATCAGCAGCATTGAGGCGTTTTGGTACTGGCCTTTCTTGGCTAGCCTCTCTTGGCCGTTCTCTGCATCTAGTCTGTTACGACTGTGTGATATTAGCATAATCGGAGGCGGTGGGCACACTGTTGACTTACACCTGTGATCGGAACGCCGTCATCAACTTTGTCTCATCCTCCGCGGACAAGTGCTTTGGGATGCCCTCGACGTGTTCCCACCGCCAGTCTAAGCCACCTGCGAAATTCGCCGCGTCACGATCTGCGAGCTCCTTGATGCGGTATTCTTGTATGTCCTCCCCACAGCGTTCGCGATGCTCCCTCACGAGCGTACAATATCGGAGCTCATCTCCTCGGTCGTAAATTTCCTGGTGCTCAGGTAGCATGTTCAGTTCATTGACGTTGACATACATTTCTAGGACGTTTACCACACCCAGTTCACCTCTGATGACCTTGAGCTTCTGGACTTGTTCCTTGATCGTCCCAGAGGGCGCTTTCCACATCGTAACCATATTCCTGGCCATTGGACTGAGAGGGCCATCCGTCAGGAGATGCGGCGCGACCTGATCGACAAATGCCGTGGCCAGTCTATGAGACTGTCTCCGGGACACATAGACCGCATGCTTGTTGACCTCCCGGATTAAATCCTCGCGCTCCTTCATCATGTCTGGGAGCTTGAATTGGCTGATCTTCGGAAGAGGCAGCTTGGATGATGGACTGATCTTTGGGCAAGGTCGCTTGGATGGGCTCTCCTTTGGAGGCTTATAGGCCCTGAAAATTTTACGCCACTGCACGCACCTTCCAATCAGCTCATTGGTTATCTTGTCGTCAGATTCTTTTTGAGCCTCTCCCGCGATAGAAGGGGCGAGGCTTTGACGGCGGGATTTCGGTGGTACAAAAGACTCAAAAGGGTAAGCCAAACTTATGCTGAGACGGCGAAACCGTTCAGCGATGCCTGGTTTCGGAGACCCGGGCATTTTTGTGCAGTGATTGAAAGCTTTCAAAAGAATAGAATGAAAAGATACTGTAGCTTTGTCTGCACGGCGGAGAAAGTCTTGAGGAGTAGTCAAGTATTGTGGTTTCTTGTAGCCCTCTGCCTGCGAACGGCAACGTATATACCTTTTGCCAGAGCTTTTGTTTGCTCCATTGCTGTTGATAGCCTCGTTGGTTGCGCGTGACGAGTCTTCCGAGTCTGTTTGCCAGCCGTGACTTACGACTTGCTCATGTACGATTTATGTCCCGTGTCTTGATAGCCCCACGTTGATATTGCACTCCAAATGTTTCCAGCATGAAGTCATAGCCTCTCGTTGATGTGTTGCACTCCAAATGCACATGGCTTCGGCCGCGTGCGTAGAAGAGCACAATCTTTGCGCGGGAGTCCTTGACGGCTCTTCTGTATACGAGCGATCATGCAGAGACAAGCTCTCCGCAATTTTCTTCCATGACCCTAGATCTTCTTCTTCAACAGCCCCTTGAAGAAATCAAAGCTATTACTATCACTCTGCAACTCCCACCTCCCACCCCTCGCCCGCCCATCCCAACCCACCTCTTCCGCAACAAGCAACCCCCAATCCCTCGTAATCCCCTTGATCCTAGCTTTGGCACCTCCCTCGGCCTCCAGCGTAACGATCTGATCCGTATGCAACCAAGAATCATAATAAAAACTCTCCAACTTCGCGTCAAACCCCGTCCGGCAGAATTTGGTGTAGAGCTCCTCAAACTGCGTAAGCACGGACGCCAGTAACTTCTCCAGCGTGAAAGCTGGCAACCCAGCATTCGCCGCCAGCTGTGATAGCGAGACTGAGGGAGCGGTGTTGTTAGTGTTGAGGCCGACGCCGACTACGAGCGTGTAGTCCCCACCTGCGTAGCTGGAGTTGACCAAGATCCCACCGATCTTCACGTATGCTTTCTCCTTCGGGTCTTTCGCAGGGTCGAGGGCATAAATGTCGTTCGGCCATTTGAGCTTGACAGGCAGTCTTGCGTAACCCCTATCATAATCGCGTATACCAGCGACAATAGCTAGGGCGGCAAGGTACTGCACAAACACGACGGGTGCGGAGGTGTTGAGTGCGATACTGTGTCTGAGTACGACGCTGAACATGAGACTACCAGGAGGCGAGACCCAGACATTAGTGCCGCGGCCGCGGCCAGCGACTTGAGTTGTTGCTGTTGCTGTGAGGCCGGTTGGGAGGTGCGTGAGGAGTTTCGGGTTCTTTTCGAGGAGGGTGTTGGTGCTGGTGACGACTTCACCGTAGAGGAGGGTGCGGGCCCAAGAGGCGTCGGATTCGCGGCAGTTGGCGGCGGAGTAGGATTGGAGGTTGGAGAAGAAGGCGTGGTGGTTGAAGTAGGGTGTTTCTTTTGGTTCGGGGAGGGCGGTTTCGTGCGCGACAAGTTGTTTGGTTATGGAGTTATAGTCGAGAATTCTGTCGGTGGATGGGGTGTCAGTTCGAGGTGCTTGGTTTTCCTTACCAGCGTTTGCTGGAGCTGCAGACGATGAGGGTGTAATGGCAGAAGGCAAGATGTCTTTCACAGCTTGAGGAATAACATCGGCGACAGCTTTCGCCACCGAGCTCATATTCCACCGACCGACCTCTTCAAGACGGAACGTGTCATTCTCGCCCTTGATGAGCTCTTCTCCATCCTCTGTGGACACAATGCCGGCTTCCTGCCATGAGTGTACGAGCTCGGAAATTTTGCTTGGCTGGGGTGAGGAGAGGTGCAAACGAGAGAGTGACGGTACCGGAGTAGCCTCTTCGCTGACTTCCAACCCCAGCTTCCGCAGACATCCTCTTACAAACGCGGCACGTGGTTCGTCGTCTGCTTTGAGGTCTTCGATGATTGTTCGGTTTTCAGGATGGCGGTAGTTCTCCTGGTGGAGGTTGACTGGTGGGAATCTGGATAGCATATTAGCACATAGCATGCGTGTTGAGGACGAGAGATTCAAACGTACTCAGGATGCGGTCCAGTCAGCACCACCTTGCCTTCACCAACCTTACACAGTACCACTGCGGCGCCACCCTCTCCCGCGTCCACCACCAACTCGTCCTCGTACGTCGCCAGCACCTCAATGCCCTTGTCTTCGAACTTCCCAGCATCAACGAACACGCCGCCACCATTATAGTAGCTCCTGAACACCGGACCTGTGCCATCCTTTTCCTTAACCCTCACAGCCCGTGCTCCATCCTCGCTATTATAAACAAACCCACCAAACGCCAACCCCCGACAAGTTCCCGGAAAGAATCCCAGCTCCCTCTCCCCAACAACTTCCATCCCTCGCTTCCCAACCTCGAACTCACACTTCGAGCAGCCATAATACCCTCCAGCACATAGGCCTAGAAAGCTGCCGCCGAGTTGCACGTACTGCTTGATTCTCCGATTGCCCGTGCCATTCAGAGAGCGACAGTAAGCCATGTCTGCTCCACCGGGAAGAACAAGCAGAGCGCAGGTCGGCGGCCAAGGTTCCTTGAGCAGCTGCTCGGCGGTGATGGTGATGATGGCATAGTTAGCTCCGAGCAGACGACGAAGAGTGTATGTGATATGTCGAATAGAGGTGGGAGTGGCGCCTGGACCGGAGTAGATTAGGACGTTGAGTCGTTTGGTTGACATGGTTGATGCCGGTCACGTGCCAAGCCGTGTACTGTCAGGTGGCGCGAGGTTTGTTTCTTGATCAACCTGACTTGATACTACGAAGGTCGGAAATTGTCGAAATGTCGAACGCAGAGGAGAAGAAGGTGGCTGTACAGGAAGAGGAAGACGATGATGAGCCTGATGAATGGTTTGTCCTTGCTTAGAGTGGCCGTCCGGAGTACAGCTGATGTTCGGCAGGGACAAGCGGATATTCAGCACCGGCTGCGCGGGTACAGACCACCAGGAAAGCGGTCGAGAGATCTGGAGATGCTGACGAGCGCCGCAGACGAGAACACAACGCTGAACGACTGTTTCCGAGAGAAGAAGGATTGGAGAGCTTGCAAGGACGAGGTGCGTTGAAGAGGCCGAGGCTTGTCGTCGAACCTACCTGTGCCTTAGCGGAGTCTATCTTGCAACTATGAGAGACGGTGCTGACTCTGGTATGTAGATGGAAGCGTTCAAGCAATGCTGGAAGAGGCAGGGGAATGATGATAGGACGGACGCAAAGGATGCTTGAGTCGGGTTGTGATGTCTGGACCGCTTCGATACGAAAAATTGCGTTCGTCAGATGTATTATAGGATACCAATGCCACTCAAACTGTACAGCTATACAACCAATATGAAGTCGTCTATGTCACGGGCCCAAAGTGTACATTCAGTGGCATGATACCTCGCTAAGTGAATGTTCATGTCTCCGCCTGCTCTTTCGAGACTCGAGCTTGAGCTTGTGGCTGTGCCACGCCACACAACCGCACGACTTCTCGCGCTAAATCTGCTTTCTGGTCTTCGTCCCACCACTTCTCCTGTACCAGCGCTTTTCGCATCCACTATCACCACCAGCCCACAAACCTCTGGGACCGCTCGCGTCAAGATGCCCGGCGCTGGCAAGCAGCCGGAAGAGATCCAGCGACAGATCAGGGAGTTGCTGGAGGCGGGCTTCGATCCCACGACGATTCACCGGCGGTTGAAGGTGGGCAGGAGTTCGATCTATCGCATGAAGAGGTGTTTGCAGCGGCATGGAACAGTGGGTGAAATGCGTCCCTTGAAAGGGGAGATGTGTGCTAATGTTGATCGCGTAGACATATAGTACGTCGTCGCCACCCACCACGACTTTGCGTTCCGCTCCGAGATGCTAACTTCGACACAGTGCCAAAAGAGCTCAACAAGAAAAACGGACGACCAAAAGTCCTAACAGCAGAACAAGAACTCGTTCGTCCTCCCCCAATCCCCAACCTTCCACACTCCCCACCCTACTAACCACCTATTCCTGCACAGGAAGTCCGCGACTGGCTCCGCAAACCCGAGAACCGCAACCGCTACCTCGACGACCTGGTATGGCTCATCCACGACCGCTTCAACATCGTCTGCAGCACCACCACCATGTCGAAGATGAAGCGTAAATGGCTCCGTGTGATTGAGTATGAGGAGACTGGCCGGCCTATCGACGAGGTCACGCGGACGTCGCTACTGGAGACGCATCCGGATTTGCCTATTTTGCTGGATGAAGCGGCGATGGGGGGCGGCATCGATGTGGAGGATGAGCAGCAGCAGATGCCTGGTGCGGCGCCGGCGGTGGCGATGATGATGCAGGCTGGGCTGTCGGCGACGGGAATGGGGGGAATGGCGGGAGGTGTGGCGATGCTGCCGATGGAGTCGCAGATTGAGCCGCAGCTGGCGCAGGGGTTCCAGCAGGACATCACTCCCGACGGACTGCGGCATTCATGAGCAGAGCCAATTGCGTTATGGTGTCGTGAATGCATTGCAAGCTGGAGATGCTTTTCAGCACCAAGGGCAGTGTCGGTAGAGCTTTGTGGATTCTGACGAACTGTAACGAGACATGAGTTATGACGCTGGCGTCTGCGTGATGAAACATTTGGCGTCTGCGCAAGAAGTGTCCAGTTGAAAGCATCAACTCGTACTGACTCATCCCGCCATAATTTTCGTTACTTTCACCACGCTCGGCTGGTCTCGCATACTTTACCTTCAACAGCACGAGCATCACGCCTGTGCAGATTCTAAGTATAACAGTTGCAGTGTGAGTTCTGGGTTCTTTTCTTGCAACTCCATTTGGTAACGGCCTCGGTGTGGTTGAGCTTCTTGATTGTATGGACATCTTTGATCTTTTACACTTCTCCATCGTACAAGTTTGCCTATCGAATATTGACCTCGCTCCTTGCTCGGCTTGCACTGTCGACGGAGTTGTAACTGCCGGACCGCAGTATACCCCAGCGTACAGCGCAGACGGAGCGGAGAGCATAACAATATCCCATCAAACTCCCCCTTTTCTCCCCATGCCATTGCAAATGCTCAAATGCTTGAACGCCGCGCTATGCTGTACACCAAAAGATCCGAAATGTACACCGGCCGACTCGAGATATGTCGCCGCAGAATCGCTCGTAGGTGTCCGCCAGTCGTCAGCTCGGCGGTGGTGTCGGCTGTGCCTGCTGCTGCGCTGCCTTCTTAGCCTGCCGTTGCGCCTAAACACCACATCCGCGTCAGCAAACCACATACCAAAACCACCCCCCCTCCACATCACCGATCCCGATAAACCCTCGGCTTCCACCCCCTCCCCAACTCCTCCTCCCTCTGCCGCCTCCCCTCCGCCCGACGTACCTCAAGCTCAATCCGCTCCCGCGCCCTCAAAACCTTACTCTGCAAATAAAAGCTCCCCCCCTTCTTCGGATCATTCATATCAAACAGCCGCTTAAACTGCTCGTGCACGCGCCCCAGATCCGCTTCGCCGCCTTTCGGGGGCGAGACGTTCAGGATCCGGCAGGCTTCGTCCAAGGTGAGGCCGGAGGCGGACATGGAGTTGGCGGCGGTGGGGTTGTCGCGCATGGCGGAGGCGTACTTTTGGGAGGCGGAGGCCTGCTTGTAGGCTTCGGCGAAGGCGCGGCCGAAGACGCGGGCGCCGGTTAGGAAGACTTGGGTTATTATGCGGTGCGCCTGATACCATTTTGTTAGTGGGAGAGGGTGACAGGGGGTGAGGGAGGATGGCGGGGGGATGTACCATGCTACGCCCGCCTGCGAAGGTATTAGGGATAAGGAAGAAGGTGTATAGAAGGGTTCATCGAAACATTTGATGAGCGACCCGAATATCGACCTCGACTTTCTGCCGGCGCAGGTCTCGGCCCGCGCCGAGGATCCTTGTTCGATCACATGCACGCAGATCTCATCCTCCGAGGCGCGGGCGTCGCTGGTCCCACTTTGTAAGGCGGGTTTGAAGACAAATCGCCCGACCGGCTGGAGGTGACGATGAAAAGTGACACAAAGTTGAAACACGCGTCCACGTTGCCATCGAACTGCTGGCTGCTTGCGAGTCATCCAGGCAGACAGGCGCAGGGCAGGGCAGCCGTGACTGGTGTTCGCAGACTGATGTCGGTTGATGGCAGCTTTTGGTACGTTCATACACAGTTTCCTAGATATGCGGCGATTTCGAGTCGTAGAGCAAGATGCCGCTCAAGGCCAAAGCGAAATGCATCATGAGAAAGCTAACGAAGAAACGGGGTGGTTCGACAGATCTCTTTGGTTCAGACCGATTCGTCCTCATGGGCGACAGTAATAACACCAAGAACGACGACCGTTCGCAATACGACGGCGCAAACGATGGCACAACTCCTGCACCGACCGTTGCCGCTTTCTCGCCGAACCAGCAGACCGCTTCGCGAACGAAGAATCAGAAGAGCGTGTTGATACATCAGAAGTCGCCGTTGCTGGTATCGACTCCACCACAGGTGACGAGGACGTTGGCGTATAGTCATCCCTTCATACTACCGCTCAATCACTTTGCTGGCTTGGTTTCGTGGACAACGGACGATCCGTGGGAGAGCTTCCTGCTGTTGGCCGTGTTCTGGTTTGTGGTGCTATATGGCGACAGCGTGCTGCGATGGGCGGGTCCGTTGGTTCTGGTGGTGGGGTTGACGTTTGGCATGTACTCGAGGAGATACAGTCCACTGTCATCGACCGTATGGACCGACGCAAAGCAGAAACGGAAACAGGCTGAGTCCGACCAGCGGAAGAGCCTTGACGAGATACTCAACACCTTGCAGACATTCACTGGCCGGTGCGATGTACTTCTCGACCCTCTCCTTCGACTTACGGAGTACCTCAGCACCCAATCTAGCGCTACCTCTGCCACCACACGCCCCGCCTTGACGACCCTCTTCATTCGCATACTAGCATTTACCCCAATCTGGGTCGCCTTCACCCTCCCACCAATCCAAATAATCACAACCCAACGCACCATCCTCGTCCTCGGCACCACAATCCTCAGCTGGCACAGCCGCCCCGCCCGCGTCACCCGAACAATCCTCTGGCGCAGCCGAGCAGTCCGCAGCACAATCTCCCTCTTCACAGGCCTCAAACTCCCCTCATCCGCCACACCACCCCCTCTCCCCCCACGACCCCAAGAAGCAGCAGCAACAGCCAAAGCCGGCAAAGCCAAGAGCGCCGGCATCACCTTCACCTTCTCCGTCTTCGAAAACGAGCGCCGGTGGTGGGGGCTAGGCTGGACGAAGTCTTTGCTTGCATACGAACGACAGTCGTACACCGATGACCAGTTGAACGAGTGTCCCGAGCCGACAACTTACACCTTGCCGGACACTGACAACGAAACTACAAAGTGGCGATGGCTACCGTCAAGTGAATGGAAAGTCGAAGGCGCCCTTACCGAGAAGGAGAAATCCGCGAAGCGAATCGGTGGAGGCGGCGGCGGAGATAAGAACGGCTGGACGTACTACGACAACAAATGGACCGACGGCTTGAAAGAAGACGGCTGGGGCAGGTACACGCGGCGGCGGAAATGGGTTCGTGACGCTGAGCTCGTGGAAGTCGATCCTGCCGAAACTACCTCTGCAGATGACTCCAGCACGAAAGACTTCGCCGCCGCCGATATGCCAAATGTAGACGGTACCCCCACCACTCCCCTCCGCCAGCGAAAAGGCTGGTTCGGCGCGAACGGAGGGGCTTTCAAGAAGCCGCCCCGCCAGAGCGAGAAGGGTAAGTCGGTGGATTCGGTGAGTGTGAGTGGGAGTGTGGAGAGTACGCGGAGTAGGGGGAGTACGATGGGGGAGGAGGATGTGGTGACGCCGTTGGAGAGGTTTAGGCAGTATGATTGGGATCGGAGTATTAATGAGGCTATGACTGAGCAATTGAGTTGATGGAGGGAATTATTTGATGGGAAGCGTTGGCGCTGGTGGAGTTGCTGGGTGGGAGGAATAGGGTGGATTTGTGTTGATGTTCGGGATATGATTGATGGCGTACTATGAACATGTCCACTGTGCGATGGTCTCGCGCGAGTGGAGGATGGTATTTTACATTGTCGAGCGTATCTTTCGCTCGTCTATTCTACATCTCTCTTGCTCTCCTCAACTTCCCCTGCCATACGTCCATACCCCTTGATACTCTATCATCACCGCTGCCCACCCCCACCAACCTCCTTAAAAGGAAACTTAACCTCATCATCCTTCCGCATATAATGCCTTCTCCTCTTCTTCGTCGTCATATGCTCCACCACAGTCTCCCTTCCCATCTCCTTCATAAACCGCTTGATGAACCTCGGATCCCACAACTCGCTCGCCACCCCCAGGTCCTTACAACATCGCATCAGCGCATTGCTCTTGCACCCTTCCGTCGCCATCGGCACCCCCTCGGGATCGAAGTACTGCTGCTCCCCGCGCGCTACTGAAACTAGTCGGCCCATACAGACTAACCCGTACTCCCTGGTGACGGTTTTCGCGGTAACGATCGTCTCGCCCCTGGGAGCCAAGCCCCAGCCGCCAGGGCCAAAGGCGCGGTTGAGTATGCGGCGGTATTTTATCTCGGGGAGGTAGATAATCCCGTCTGGTTTTATCTCGATGTCGTTGAAGTTGGTCTCTGCCATCAAAATAGAGGCTTGCTCCGCGGTGAAAGGGGTGGCGGAGAGGCCGGAGAAGGAGCGGGTCCAGTCGGTTTCGGTGGAGTCGGGTTCGAGGATTGGCGAGGGCTCGTCGAGGGAGCGGAGGGGGTCGGAGTCGGCGGAGGGGGAGAGGGAGTGCACATGTTGGGTGTTGGCGGCCGCTTGGGTGGGGGATGGTCGCGGGGTTGATGGGGTGGTTGATGATCGAGGACCCGCCGAGGTAGGTTTGGGGGCAGATGGTGCTGAAGGTGGTGTGGGTGGGGATGGCTGCGATTGCTGGGAGCGTCGGGGGAAGGAGGAGAGTTGGCGGGTTGTATGGTTTGCTTGGATGTGGAAGCGTCGTTCGAAGTTTCGACTTCTCGATGGTGTAGAGGTGAGGGAGGCGACCAGCCTGGCGCCGGCGCGCCTTGATGTTGCGGCACTCATGTTGTTGTGTTGGTGTATCGAGTCGTTGATGTCGATGTCGAAGTCTTGATCGCGGAAGTTCGTCGATATGTGTGGTCCGTGCTCTAGCTGCTGCCGTTCTCCGTGATTCAGTTGAATCCGAGTTGCTGAGCGGGTGCTGTAGTGGCAGCAACTTCGTTTTGGTTATGGAGAGCAACGCGGCCAGCCAGCTCAACCGAGAGAGCAGAATTTGTATCGTTAATCGTCGAGGTGGTCGAAAGCGCCTCTTCTCCGTAGAGCTCGCCACAAAGCTGTGGGATTTGCATCTTCTGCACATGAGTTAGCGCCGGATATCCCCTGCCAATCAGCGAGCAATATTGTCACCCAAAACATCAAACGTTCACTTCACTTCATCACTGCTCGACTCTCCCCTCTCCCACGAAACAATCTACAAACATGATCACAGAACATCACGCGTAGGTAGCAGGAGTACGAGAGTAGCAGATTCCTCTCCTGGAAGACAAGGTAGACGTACGAGTCGCTATAAATTTCCAGCGGCTTCCTGTTACGCATGCGGGCATTGGACGATACGTTTCAGACGCCAGCAGCATCTGTCTTCTTACGTAGGTTGGCAGGTCGCAGACAGCAGGCAGGTCGATGCTGGCTGATCATAAGTGTGTGTTCGAGATCTCCGAGGTCGAGAATACTCGATGATGAGCCGGTGACCGTAACAATCTAAGGTAGTATTGCTGTTGCACGCAAGTAGGAGGTTGATGAGAACCTTCTCGATTCCCCGTACAGGATCTGTTTTGTTGTACGTGGAATGGATCGGAGAACTCTTACAGCCATCAATCAGACCTTCACATTCCGGAAAGGTGTTCGCCTCACCCTATATGAACCATACCGGCTATGTCTCCGTTGTGGGAGCACTGACCACGACTACACAAAGTGCATGTACGAGTGTATGCATTGCCACGACGAGCAGCACTGAACATGACTACACGAAGTGCATGTACGAGTGCACGCACGACGGCGACGAGCAGCCCTGAACACGACTACACGAAGTGTATGCACGAGTGCTCGCACGACGGCGACGATCAGCACTGACCACGACAGCGACGAGCAGCACTGACCACGATTACACAAAGTGTATGTACGAGTGCACTGACCACGACTACAAAGTGCATGTACGAGTGTACGCACTGCAGCGACGACGAGCAGCACTGACCATGACTACACGAAGTATATATACGAGTGTATGTACGAGTGTATGTACTACGACGACGAACGCTTCTTCCGCCGCTAGGCCTGATGAGTGTCTCTTGACATACCACGCCGCGTAGCCATCAGCTTGTAGGCCCACATAAGCGATAGATTTCATAGGTATTGTTGACGAACCCTCGGGGCCCTCAGCGTTCCCGGTGTCAGTGCGACTCAGATCTCAGCCCATGCTCTCGTTGCCACTCGCGAGATCCGCCCTCATCTTGTCAGGAAACTACGGGCCTCCGAGACATTTGGATCTTTTCGAAGACGATCGGGTCGTTGAACCACCGGGGCCACACATTGTCCATTTCGAGCCATTTGGGCCATGCAGAATCCAGTTCTGCCACTGATGGGCGACCACCATCGCAGTAGAAACGTCCTCCGTATTTTATGAGGCCAATCGCTCTACACACGTCGACGCAAAGTACGTCCCATAAGGCAAGTCCACTCCAATCCTCCAGCCTTCCAGCCACAACTTCATAGCCCTGCATAAGTCGTCCATGTACTGGTGATCAAAAATGCGCTTGCCTCCGTGGTAGCGAGGAGCTCCACGGTCGCGATCTTCTTGCAAGAAGGACAGCATGTACAGCGTTGCTGATTTGCACGTCGGCAGTTTCAGCAGGTAGTCGAAAACGGTAGCCACGATTGGTACTGCATCGGGCCCGACGGTACGGAGCCAAGTCTCTTCCTCGTCGTCTTCGATTCCTCCGTCGCAATCCGAACAATTCGGAGCGTAAGACTCATGCTTGGCACAATATCTGGGGTGTTTGTATTCGTCGTTGTCTTCGCGATAGTGCCAACAGAATGTCCTTCCCGCTGGGATACTTTCGGTCCACCACCAGTCACCCATGCCCATACCAGGGTCTTCTTCTTCGAACTCAATGGTGATATCTGGCAGCATCCTGGGGCACCCGTAGTTCAACGAGGTGACAGCCTGTTTCAACCCTTCGTTGTCGAGGTCATCGGGGTCCAGGCGAGCTTTGATGCAGATATCGATTCGCTGGAACTTGTCCCACTTGATGCCCAACGGTAGTTCGTCGAAGCTCAGCTCCTCGTCGGGCGTGATCGCCAGAGACGCGCCGCATTCCTTGTATATCAATGGCTCCGTTTCTTCATACAAGACGTCGTGTGTAGCGCAGAGAGCGATGACAGTCTTTTCCTCTGGCCTTCTTATCGGGAAGGTGAACGTACGGTCTGGCGGTAGGACATGGCTGTATATGATCGCTCGTAGTTCGAGTGGCAGGTCGAAGAAGCCTGTAGGCCGTCGCGGCGTTGTGGTGTTGCACATGTCGTTGGGTTATTGACAGTGGTAGAGTCAGCGTACGCTGTGTTATTAGGTAGCGTGAAGCGATGTGGGTGATATGAATCAGGATAGACTGCCTGGTTCGCGTGGTTAGTTATATACCATGCAAGAAGTGACTGTGACTGTGACTGTGCAATAAGGTCCATACTGAGAGACTTCGCGCCAATAATAGCTGAGGAGTTAACCAGCGCAGCAGGCTTATTGTAAGCTTTTTCTTTGAGCTTAAATTGACCAGTGCTAATAATGCGTCCGTCGCAATAACATCGGGTCATGAATGACCAATTGAGAGGTGAGGTTGATAGCTTGATGGTATTAGATACCTTAGTCCGTTAAGCTTTTTCCGTATGGCAATAACGTTCACTTCAGGATCGTCAGTTCTTTGCTCCGAGAAGAGAAGTGTTAGTCTCATACGTAAGGTACCTATGTAGGCGTGCGAATTGCTGGCCACCTTGCCCTCTAAAAAGCCTTGACGAAGATACAGAGTGGCATCTAGAAGCAGCGGAGTACGTGGTACGTGTGCTTCAGCATGGATTGAAGCTTGTAGACTTGAGTACAAAGAACCTTAGAAGATATCCTCCCATCGCTCTCCACTGAGCTGTGTTAAATCCCAAGAACCATTCTGTTTCCATCGCATGCCCTCCATCCTTCCTGCCTCCATCTTGACTCGTACAACGCGCTTCGACACAAAATGCATTTATGAGTGTATGCACTATACCGACGAGCACTTCTTCCGCCGCTGTCCGGAGCTGGGAGTAGAACACTAAGGTATGAGCCTAAAGGGTTCCGGCCTCTACTACTACCCCCGACTCTACTACCACCCCCGACTCTCGAAGACTAACCTTCGATAGTAAAGCCGTCAACGTCCGGCGTAGTGGCACAAGTCCATTGAGACTGCCGTGACGCAATCAGCCAAGGTGAAGCCTGAACCCGAGCCTGAGCTGCTACATCGACTTCTATGCACGATCTCCCAGCTGCATCGACTTCTGTGCACGATCACTTCTGTGCACGATCTCCCAGCTATATCGACTTCTGTGCACGATCTTCCAGCTGCATATCGTGCATCGACTTCTGTGCACGATCTCCCAGCTGCATCGACTTCTGTGCACGATCTTCTAGCTGCATCGACTTCTGTACACGATCTTCCAGCCGCCGTAATCACGTCAACGCCACAGCAGGCCAGCGGAGAGCACGACCCACCCGCGTTATCTGAAGGGCGCAGACTCCACGTCTGAAATCTGTCTTTCGCAGCTACTAATGGAACGGATCCAAAGACCTGTTTCAACGACTACTACGTCCAAAGCACACGCATTCCTACCAACCCACGTACGGCGCCAGCAGTGAGCTACGCTACCGTCGAGTGTATCCACTGCAACGACGAGCACTTCTTCCACCGCTGCCCTGACCTTGCGGTGGAGCACTACGACCGAAGGTCTTCCGCGCTTTGCCTCTGCCACCGCCAATTCTCGAAGAGCAAACCTCGACCGTGGAGCCGTATGCGCTTTAGAGGTCCGGCCCACTCCACCGGCGGACGAGACTGCTGCTGCGGCGGCGGCGCAGTCAGCCCAGGTGAAAGCTGGCTGCAGCCTCCCTGAACGGTCTCCCAGCTGCTGCGATTGTAGTGCATACACTCGTACATGTTCTTCGTGTAGTGCTGCCACTATGGAGACATGGCCTGCATGGTATGTGGGAGAACTTTGGTAGGCGAAGACGCTTCTGCAAAGGTCCTCGTGAGGTAGCGGTAACAGTGCACATTCATGACGAGGAAGAGTTCAAGGTAGACTCAAGCAAAAGCGTGCTGAGTACAAAGCGTGTTGATGGTTTGTCAGCAGAATGCAGAAGATGAGGTGAGGTTGAAGGAGGCATGTGATTGGTGGCTCATGTGATTGATGGCTGCAAGAGTTCTTCGGTCCATGCTGCTTTACTATTACCTGCTCCTTCTATCGAGACACTAAACGTTCTCTTCCAAGCTCCCAAGCTCCCAAGCTCCCTACAAATGACGTCTACCAAGCCTCCGGAACCTGTAGTGTCACACAAGAAGGTGGGAGATACACAATGTCATGCAGAGGCTGCGCAGTAGATGTATGTGAGAGATTGTGTTGACTTGATGCTGGAAGATTTGAGTACAGTGCACCCTCGAGAAACCTCCTTCTGCAACTCTGCTCCGCTTCGTGTTCCCTCCCTACCACCGCATCGCTCCTTTTATCTGCCCTCCAATTGTGTGCTCTCCAACTCTCCATCTCTCCCTCTCTCGAGCTCTCGACCTCTCCATCCCTTGTACTCTCCAGTGCGTATGCCCTCCGATCCCTGTGCTTTCTGCCTTCCGTCTCATCTGCTCTCCATCCCATCTGCCGTCCACTCCGTGTACCCTCCACCCTGTCCACTGCTGCAACCATCTTTCTTCCGCCTTCTATCGTCCAAATCCATCACATGTCCAGTCCAATACTCCAGTAATCCAGTAATCCAGATATTCGGAGTTGCTTGGCTCTCCGTACAAGGAGGTTCGTAGCCGACACCGCGTACAGGTGAACTCCATCGTCGGCCGAGAGAATAAGAGGTCAGGGTCCATAGGTGCTCAGGTCTGTCGAATAGGGTGAAAGAGGGCGGACGCGAAAAAACAAAACAATAACACCCCCACCACAACCGCCACCACCACCACCACCACCACTCTCCTACTTACCCTCTACGCCAGAGGGTTCTCGATCCTGGAGTGTTGTTTTCAAGAAGACAGAGCAGCGAGGCCGAAAACTCGAGAAGAGTTGCGCCGGAAGCGGGGAAATGCACAGGCCAACAGCAAACACAGTTGACCCAGTGACGAAAGGTTCTTGAACTTCTGGGGGCTCAGCGCATTCATCGTCGTGTGTGTTGTCTGGGTTGAACGTCACCGTCTTCGTAGCCTCGTATGTCTCCAAAATTTGTTAGCAAATCTCAAGTCTACCTTCCTTGCTTCATGGGTTGTGAACCCAATCCCAACGACGAGAACGATGCTTTATGTACCTAATCCGGAGGCTCTGCAATATATTTCTGCCTCAGGCTCTATGGCGATTCGCGCCTGCCCAAACAAAGTTACGCGACAAACAACGCTCACCTTTCAATCAACCACGCGATTCCCGACCAAACACCCCATGGATCCCTCGTACATCATTGCCGTGAGCTACCTAGGTACATGGCGGCTGGAAACATAAGCAGAGTTACATCGTAGCCGGCAGAGCCTTTTCCCGGCCGCAAGGTACATGTATGATCCCCCATCTCATCAACCGGCTCGTCTACTTGTCAGAACGTCAAATCTCTCGCAATACTACAGCTATGTCGAAGTCAATACTACTGATCAATGGTCCCAACCTGAATCTGCTCGGAACCAGAGAACCGCACATATATGTAAGCCTCGAACTTATGCAGCAACAGAGAACAAAATGCTCACGTCCAATCTCTCCAGGGCAGCGCAACACTCGCAGACGTCGAGACCTCTGCCAAACAGCAGACAGAACGACTGGGCTTCTCACTGAGCACATTCCAATCCAACCACGAAGGCCACATCATCGACCGCATTCAGGAAGCTCGAGGGCACTGCGACTTCGTCATCATCAACCCTGGAGGGCTCACGCACACATCTGTTGCCATTCGAGATGCTCTGCTTGGTGTTCAGATTCCGTTCGTCGAAGTGCATGTTAGCAATATTCATGCTCGGGAATCGTGGCGGAACCACAGCTATCTGAGCGACAAGGCTGTAGCTGTTATCTGTGGACTGGGTGTTTTTGGCTACACTGCTGCTATCGACTTTATTGCTCAGAAGCTGGATCCTCAGAAGGGATCTTGATGCCGTTTGACTTGCCTCGACGTCCACCAAAGACATCAAGCTGGACGAGCTGGCGGCTATTGCGGGCGGTCTGCTGAAATCGGGATTCCGCAACACGGCCGTCTTCAAGTCAGAGCCTCTCGTTTCTGTGATTGGTGTTATGCGGAAACCAACGCCCGAACAGACCCTTGTGGGTGTGTCCATAGCCACGCGAACTGCCGGCCCATTATGTGGGGCTCCACGGATGTATTCCGGAACAAGTCAACTGCGAGCTATACTTTCTTACCAGACCTGTTGCTAAGTAAGTCGGGCATTATTCTTCTTGTTGTTTCTTCAACAAACTGTGTATCGCCATATCCAAGCCTCCTCCTTCAACGACAATGGACCCATCTCAAGTTGACGTCCCTCTTCTCAAGGACTTGACCATTGATAACATCACTGAGAACACCAAGCTTATAAACAGCCAATGTCCGAACCCAAGGTTGACATACATTCTTGAGAGGCTGGTGCAACATCTTCACGACTTCGCGCGCGAGACAAGACTTAGCCAAGATGAATGGATGACCGGCATTCGGTTCCTCACAGATGTTGGACAGATATGCACAGACGTCCGACAAGTAAGTGTCGCGAACTCAACACGGTCTGAGGAATATCAATGGCTGATCAGTTGATCGCAGGAATTCATCCTGCTCTCCGACGTCCTCGGCCTATCCCTCCTCGTCGACAGCATCGACCACCCCAAACCGCCCCAAAGCACCGAAGGCACAGTCCTCGGCCCCTTCCATTCCCACGAAGCACAATCCGAACCGAACGGGTCCCAAATATCTCACGACCCCGACGGCGAGCCTTGCCTCGTCCTCTGCACTATCAAAGATACCTCGGGAAAGCCATTGGACGATGTCAAGATCGACATCTGGGAGACGGACAGCAAAGGATTTTACGATGTACAATACCCTGGCCGTGAAGGGCCAGACCAGCGCGCGGTGATGCATAGTGATAAGGAGGGTAACTTCTGGTTCAAGGCAATCGTGCCAGTACCATACCCGATTCCTCATGATGGGCCAGTGGGCAAATTATTGAAGCAGTTGAAGAGACATTGTTACCGGCCGAGTCATATGCATTTTATGTTTGAGAAGACGGGCTATGATAACTTGATAACGTGGGTATGATTACATGCGCAATATCGTGCTCGGCTGACATGGTAACTAGCGCGCTCTACCTCCGTGGCGACCCTTACGAGACTTCAGACGCTGTCTTCGGTGTCAAGGAGTCTTTGCTTATCGATCTCGGCACTGTGACAGCAGAGCAGGCTTCGAAGTACGATGTCAAGGAGGGAAGCAAGTCCATCACTTACGACTTCGTGCTGGTGACTGAGGAGGAATCGCGGGAGCTGCGGGAGAAGAATGCCATGGAGGCGATGAAGAAGCTTGGGCGGCAAATGAAGCTGTACAAGGGGCTGCCGGTGCCTGATGTCGACTAACTCAGAGCATCTTACGAGGTACACATTCGTTACCACCTTCCACGCTGCGATTACGGCATGACGGGACACAACCAGAAAGCCAACTGAGCGTCGCAAGCACTACGTCGTTGACTGCATGGCTTATGGTCCGCATTCGTGCTTGAGGTATTTAAGGATGGCGAGTTGTTCCTTTCCTTTCCATAACCTCCATCTTTCTCCAAATTCTGGAACACATCCTTCTATCGACCTCCCTGTATCCACAGCATCTAACAAGCATATTCAACCAACCATCCATCACTCAGCGTGAACGACAACACCGAGAAGCAGCATCACAAGGGTGGCACCCCCGGCAGTGGTAACGACAACCCCGATTTCGCTACGAAACAGCTACACGAGTTGCGAAGGATGCAGAGTGTAGACGAAAAAGGGCGGAGGGCGGACGAGGAGATGCGTAGGGCGGACGAGCAGTTACGTAGGGCGGACGATGAGATACGAAGAGCGGACGAGCAGATGAGGAGGGCCGACGAGGAGACAGACAAGGAGATCTGGAAGGCCGACGAAGAGATGCGCAGAGCGGACGAGGAGATGCGCAGAGCGGACGAGGAGACACGTAGGGTGGACGAGCAGATGAGGAGGGCCGATAAGGAGTTAGACGAAGAATTGCGGAGGGCCGACGAGGAGATGCGGAGAGCGGACGAGGAGATGAGACGGTTAGACGAGGAGATGCACCGGGTGGACCGGGTGGACCGCTCGAGGCAGTGACAGTGTATGTTCTCCCCTGCTCCTGCATGTTGTGCTCCACGCTTTCGCTTACCAAGTCAACAGCTGATATAGACCTATGACACTTCCATGTTTGGCACCAACGACATGACGGTAGACAAACATGAGGCAAACTGAGAGCCATAGTCATGCCGTTGTCACCAATATGCATCATGTTCCTAGGTGCCTATTTGAACCATTCAAAGCTGGCCAGATCTTCCTTTCCTTTCCTAACCTTCATTCCCGAAACCTTCAAACGACATATCGATCACACACTCTGTCGTCACGATCCTTCGACCAAACTCAACTAACCACCACATACGACATCACTATCAACATGAACGCCAACAATGGTAAGCAACCAGACAGAGGCAATACCGCCGGCTCAAGCAAAGACCCCAACAAGCCTCCTCGCAAGAACGACAATCCCGGCTCTAGCAAGGACGACTCACGTCTTACAAAGGAGCAGCTAGAGGACTTACGAAAGGGAGCTCAGGAGAAGGGGAAGCCTGTGTCTAAGGACATGCAGGAGTTGCTAGCGAGGATGGAGAAGACTAGGAGGCTCAACGAGGCGATGGATATGCTCAAGGCATCGATGGCTGCCTCGGACGATGATCCAGACAGTGTACGTCCTCTTCTACCCTTCTTCTCTTGCTCGAATGTGCCGCTTACCAAGTCGTCAGGACCATCCCGCGGAGGAGTGGGAGACGAAGGAGTAGCGTACTTTTGAGGTCTCGAGATGTTGATCATGCTAGCCAACGATGTTGCCTCTGTTGTGAAGAGGGGCGAATCGAGTGCTGTATCATGTTGTTGCCACTCCAAGTGGCCTGCTATGTGAGTTTGGATCATGTTTGGTTGTAACTTGGCTGGGCGATCTCGATAAGGTGTTGTATTGGTTTCTTACTCTCGTGTCTTTTGATATTTCCGTACGCATATTGTTCCAGTTCACTACCGACACGTGGTTTTTCGAACCAACCCGCACACTTCTAGCACCAAGACCTCCGGCGTTGTTACGAGCCACGGGATACAGACCATTGATGGTCCGCTACGCTGGCAGTAAAGCATATGCAAGGCTAAGGCGTACTCGTGACTCTCCGAGATGTCGGCCGTGCGAGCCATCGATATGAACATGGGCAAGCAGCAGCAAACCGATTGCTACGGTCATGTTGTTGTCGCAGGTATGGCTCATGCTCCATGTGCCTTCTTCAACTTATTTAAAGCTTGCCAGGCGTTCCTTTCTCTTCTTTCCCTATACTTCAATCTTCTCAGCCTTCTCGACACAGATTTATCGACACCGCACTCGTTCACTATATCAACAACAGCCTTCCACCATACCCAGCTTCCTATACACACACCAACATGAGCACCAATACCAGCAAGCAGCCTCGCAAGGACGCTCCCGGATCCAGCATGGACGACCTACGTCTCACAAAGGAGCAGCTAGAGGACCTACGTAAGGAAATCGAAGCGAAGGAGAAGTCTATATATGAGGACATGCAGAAGCTGCAAGAGGGGATGCGAAAGCTCCGGTCGGACATGCAGAAGTCGACCGAGGGCATGAAGGAGATGGAGGAGCTGATCCGATCGATGTCTGCCTTGGACACAGATAATGTACGTTTTCTTCTGCGCTTACTTCTGCTGCTTGACATCTCCGCTAACCACGTCCAGGACGGTCCCACGCAGAAGAGGGAGACGAAGCGCTATTAAGCGTACACGTGGTTCTCCAAACGTCGATCACGTTGGCCAACGATATGCCCTCGGGTAAACAGGGGCAGATTGGGCTACAGTCATGCTGTTGTCAATCCAAATGGCTTCATATGTGAGTTTGATCAAACTTGATAGAGAGGTTTTCATATTGTATTGTTTCTTACTCTTCGTGCCTCTCAACTTCCAGTGTACACATAAATACAGTATTCCAGTTCACTACCAACACATTAGCTTTCGAGTCGACCAGACCGCTCACGCCCCAAGATCGACAGAAGCGTCAACAGGGCCACGTTGTTCCGCCCCACGATATCCAGACATATAACGGTCCATCATACTGTCACCGGGCAAACAATAGCAAACCGAGTGCTACGGCCATGTTGTTCTCACATAGCTCATGCTCCATATGAGTCCTTGAATTCATATAGAGCTGGCTATAAGTCTCTTTGGTTCCCTTCCTTTCCCTACACTATATCCTCCTCAAAGTTCTTCAATCATACCCATCTGCCATACTCTACACATCCCTAAGAATTACGAGATGGTCAACACAAACCCGGCGAATCAGTACTACTCCGCCGAAAGGTTGGAGGCCAGGGACAAGCTTGCCGGGTCCAGCAAGGATGCCGACAAGCAACCCCGTAAGGACAACCTTGCTGGCTCTAGCAAGGTCACCAACATGCAGCCTCGCAAGGAGGACCTCGCCGGCTCCAGCAAGGACATCGATACGCAACCTCGCAAAGACGACCTTGCCGGCTCGGGTAAGGATCCCGGCTCCAGAGGGGAGCCCGACAAGCAGGCTCGCAGCGGCGATACTACCGGCTTAAGCAACGATGCGAACAAGCAACCTCGCTAGAGCGACGACGATCCTAGCTCCTGCAAGGATGACTCCGACATGGCAAAAAGGTGGCAGCGGTACATGCAGAAGATGACCCTGGATATGTATGATATGGACCGCAAGATAACTGCCTTGGTGGAGAAGACGAGAAGGGTATGGCACTGCATGCTCCTGTCTGTTCTGCGCAGTGCTTCCGCTGACTGTATCCACAGGATCTTGGGATACAGGAAATCCGGAAACCCGACAAGGACCTTTAGTGGTGAGGAAACTCGGCCATACTGGGAGGGGAGGGTGCCCAAGAAGTCGAGCTTGCGTAGGTATCGAGTAGGTATGTTGGCCAACGACTAGCCTGCTATGTGAGCTGAACGTTGGGCGAGATTGCAGTACCTGGTGTGATAGATCACATATGAGACTGATGGCAGCAAACTATTGGTCACCTTCTCTCGATTCCTGGGTATCATGTTCGCCCGAACGCATTAGTCTGCGCCAAATGTACATGTGACCGATGTTGCTTCTCAACACCTGCAGGTGTCTCGTGCTCGAGCTGTATCTTGCCTTTATGAGAGCCCATACCAATTGTCCGTGATATAGACGTTCACAGTAGGACCATATATATCGTCCGTCGGGCCATCAACTTCTTCGATGAATAGGACCTGAAACAGAGCTTGACACGTGAAAGTGAAACGCGGGTGGTGCTTTTAGGAAGGCGCGGCCCGTGCGCGATCTCGTTCTAGACTAAAACGAGTTCTTCTAGTGCTAGCTGCGTCACTTTGGAGACAGCTCACTTGACACTCCTTTCAACCACCATCTTTTCTCCCGCAAAAGGACCACGACTATCGGCCCCTGCCACATCACATTCTCTGTGACACCACGCGTAAATTACATCTGTGGGCGGGCTGCGGCACCTCGTCGAAGCACCACCGTCACCGACCGCGACCGCATCTTCACCTCCGCAGCTCGGCCTGCGCTCTACCGCAAATCTCGTGAAGCACGTGTCGTGCAAGCGCGCAATCTTCAAGAATCCTGAGTGAGTGGGTGAGTGTGTGTGTTTGTGTGTGTGTGTGTGCGAAGTGTTGGCAAGGCAGACAAAGGCGGCAGGCGGGTCAAGGCATACGAGCACGGTTCTTCGTCGGCGACACAGCAGCAACATTGACTCTCACGTCACCACATCGACAAGCAGCCACAATGCCTTGCTTCAAGGGTCTCGCGGTCAGCATCCACACGCCCGACGGCCCCATCTCCGAATACTCCATCCAGAAGCAGTCACGAGCTTCACGCATCTCCTCCTACATCGCTGTGCCCGAGGCCAAGGTGCCGCCAGAATCGGCAACAGGCAAGCCCGAGCAGTCCAAATTCGCCATATCTGTCACCCTCCTCACTCCTGGGCTTAACGTACCATACTCAACACCTAAGCCCACAGATGAGGACCCATATCCACGTCCTCGCCTTGTCGGAGGTCTGCCCGGCTACTCGATTGACCAAGGACGATCAGGCCCTCCAGTGCCTCCCTACATCCCGCGCACACCGGATCCGAAAGAGACAATAGCAGCGTACATCTACTTCGACGGCCGGGCCAAGGAAGAGGTAGCAACATTGCTGAGGCGCGGCGAGGAGACGTGGGTGAATTCGAGATGGGTCAGCATCCCGGACTCTGAGGGTGGAGGTCTGGCAGAGCGCGAATTTTTGTTCAGAGAGGTTGGCTTAGAGAGATGGCTTAATGGTCTGGATCTCGAGGGCAGCAAGGACAAGGCGGAGCGGGTTGAGAGGCGGCAGCGACGTATGGAGAATAAGCGTCAGAAGAAGATCAAGAAAGAGATCAAGAAGGAGCCGGCCAGTAGCGACGATGAAGGAGAGAATGGCGATGCCCTGTCACGTGCACGCCGGGATAGAAACGCGGTGTTGCGATACGGTAGTGAAGCTGGATCGCCAGTGGAGGACGATCAGCTAGAGGATGGCTTGTTCTCATCAGACTCCGACTCTGATGACGAACCGCCACAGCCTGAAGCGGCTGGCCAGATCAAGATCGCTCTCTTTCGCGTTCTTGCTAGCGGCGAGATCAGACGCGGGGAGTACTCCCCTCAATTCGATGCACACGACGGAGACGACGACATGGGTGGACATGGGGCGTCCAACGGAGATAGTGGGGATGCGGAGATTGACCACACCACGAGCTTCGCAAAGCCAACGACACTGGACCCGAGCAGCATCAGCACGCAGACAGTGACCGGTCTGGATCCACCCGAAGCACCTTATGCAACATTCACGTTCTTCTATCGTGGCCAAAAGCAGCTGCGGAAGATGGGGATCATCGAATCTCCAGCGGAAGAGAAAGCTCCAATGAGCACAAAGCGAAAAGCATCTGGTCCAGACTTCTCCAAGCTAGGTCCTTTGAAGTCAACAGGGACGAAAGGCTTCTCGGGCTACCGTGACGGCAACAATGGCAAGCAAAAGGAGAAGAAGCGCGACACGGATGCCATGGATAGCGATGCGGACGACGAAGATGACGAGCGCATGCCGAATGGGAAGGATGAAGCGGAGACTAAGCAAGACAACGGCACGCTGTTGTCACCAGAGGATGCGAGGCGGCAGGGTGAGCTTGCAGAGGGTGTACAGAAGATCAAGGTTAGTCACGCAAATCCACTTCTACGCCTCTACAAGAGCTAAAAAGTGCTACAGCTCAAACGCCAACACTCTGCCGAACCGCTCAGCGAGTCCGCCGCGACCCGCAAATCGCCATATCTTAAGACTACCGACGAGTCACCCGCTGGCACGCCCAAATCAGTCAACTCCACACAAGCGAACGCCGGTACACCACCAGAAGGCGCTTCACCTGCACCACTAGATTCAGACATCATATCCAGCCCCTTCAAGCGCGCCAGAGCATCTCTACCTGGCCTTGACGGCAGCATGCTCGGTCCACTCGGCTCGAACACTAACGACGTATTCCCACCTACCACATTCACTTCCGGACCCACGAACGACCAGCAATCAGCTCCGGTCGCTGCACCCGAGTCGAATAACGTGGTCAGGATGGAGGAGGAAGACGAAGAGCTGTGAACTTCCTCCGCTACCCTCAACATATACTACCTTTACCATACAGCTGCAGTCTTGGCTGACATCATCTGTGCTGAAAGGTCTCGAGATAACTCCAAACCACGGGGCCGGAGTCTGAAGCGCAAACTATACGGCTGCGCGGTCCCACCTTGCCGCCCCGGCATCTCGGTCCAGCGTCAGTGGCAACAGCAGCGCCGAGTCATCTCATACTCGGGCCCGGTTCTCGCTGGTTCGTCGGCGACGTCTTCGAAGCGTGCGGTTTTCCGGACTCGGAGGGACTCTTGTGGATGATGTGGATGCTCTTGTTCGTTCGAAGGCGCTTGGAAGCTCTGACAGCGTTTGGGTACGCATGGATGTGGCTGCTGCAGGATGCTGAGATGGCGTTCGTTACTTCAGGGCATGACTGTTGCATTGCTGTGATTCTACCTAGATGGGTGGGAGGGCGATGTATGATACCCGGGGCATTGTCTATAGAGCAGAATCGAGACGCGATCACTACTACCACGCTCAATCCTTCCGTGGCGTAAGTCCCTTTCAGCTTCGCTGTAAGCTCCCTGTGGCCTGCATGTAATGACAGCCAACGATATACGGAGAACGACTTGAATCGATATGCTAGCCCCACGAGTTGGAGGATTCTCGACGGACTCATGTGTCTCTGAACGCTATCCAGATACCCGACGTGGGAGGCTGGAAACAGCGATTCGCAACTCAAGTTCGACCATCCAATTCCAGCGGAGGCGATCTACACCGCCGGCTTCAACTACTGTGGGAACGGGAGCATCGCGATCGGGGACGATGCGACGTGGTACCAATGCGAAAGCGGCTCGATCTATCTGGACAACAAGCAGTGCACCGAAGTCTACCTCGTCGCTAGGGCGGCTCCTGCTTCTGTGACGAGTGGATCCGCGTCGAGCTCTAGGTCTTCCGCTGTAAGCACGGCCACGTCTACTGCTACCTCGAACCACGCGACGCATGCTTCTGGCGCCTCAACACAGTCTTCGAGTCCAACAGGCCAGGCAGGTAATGGTGGACAAAAAGACTGGAAGTGACGACAGTGGTCTCTCCACCGGCGCTAAAGCTGGAATCGGGGTCGGTGCAGCCTTGCTCGCCTTATTGCTCCTCGCCGTAGGGTTTTGCCTCTTCAGGAGGAAGCGACGACAAGCTAGGAAGTCCGGTCAAGCCGGATTGGAACGGTCACGTAGCGAACGAGCCTATCGAGACACCAAAGCCGAATTGGAGGGCAAGAGCGCGGGAGGCCGTACCCAGGAAGTGTCAGAACTGCCGGATCCGAAGACTCAGGATGCGGCGCCGACCCATCTACCGTATCCCGACTCCCAGAGCACCGGTCGACAGGGTTGGGAAGCAGACTCGACCATGCTTTCTCCCCCTCCGATACCATTTGCGAGCAAGCCACGGGCGGAATTGGACGCAGGATATCGCGGTAATGAGACGGCGGGGGTTCTGTTCCGTCCGGCGAGTGAGGCTCGTCTCCCGTAGCAAAATGACACATCTTTACATCGAGGTTCTGTGCTTCTTGATCGCGACTACTGCCGCTGTCGTGACTGTACACAAATCAATGAAGCAGTGTCCAACAGGGACCGTTTGCAGTTTGACCAGGCTCTATACGACCCCCATTCCGATCCTGATCTGTTGCCGCTCGCACTGTAGTCGAGTTCTGCACAAATAGTGTAGTAATCAACCGCTTCCTGAACGCAACTGCATCCCGTCCCGACCTACCGTACCCGGTGGGCCAGGCGTCCACCGAAGACCAATACCCTCTCGTCCCTATGTCAGAGAACGCCAAGGCGCACAGACGGTGAGCTATTGCTTTATAAAATCAGCCACCAACCTTCCATCTTTCCATCCTCTCCGCCGAGCATCACACCGAGTATGGCACCAAGTATGGCACCGATCACGGCACCGCGCGCCGAGTTGACCATGGACGAAGAACTCAAGTACCTAACCAAGATCCTCGCAGACCTCGTCGAGCCCGCCCATGAGTACAAGCCCGGGCCCAACGAGTACAGAACTGCATCCGAGGTTCAGCGGCGCCTTCGCAATTACCTGGCCGCGCGCAAGCTGTTCGAAGAGGGGAACCTCAAGGCCTGCGTCACGGCTGCGAAGGCGAATATGGCTCAGAGAGATATGCCGCGGTTCTTGATGATTTTGAATTTGATGCTGCTGTATTTGAGTGTGGAGGATTTGGAGGAGGCGATGGTGAGTGTTAGAGTGAGTTCTGGGGGGTGACCGGGGGGTTTGCTGATCTGGAGGTCGTAGGGACATCTTATTCGTGCGGGAGATCTCCATATTGGGGCCACGTCAGCGAATCCGAATGCTAGCAGGAGGGCGCGAGAGGCGTTGGGGTGGGCTAGGTGGGCGATCGATGAGATGTGGGCTCATTGGAATAAGGAGTGGAAGCGGGCGAGAGAGGGGAATGCAAAGGGTACGACGGAGGGTGTGACGGAGGGTAAGACAGAGGTTGAGACAGAGGTTAAGACAGTGGTAAAGACAGAGGGTAAGGACATGAAGGGAGAAGCACATGATGTGGTTACTGTCAAGAAGGCGGCGGAAGAAGCGCTTGATGCAATTACCGTCGTGAAGGTGCAGGGTGAAGAGGAGGATGCGGTCCTTGTCGAGAAGGCAGAGAAGGAAGCAGACGACCCGGTCTTTGTCGAAAAGGCGGACGGCCAGGATCCTGACGAGAACGAAGATGGGTTTGTCGAGATCGATGAGTTGTACATTTAGGTGAGGACGACGGAATACCACCAAGACGAACTGGGAAGGTCCGACCTCGGCTTCGGCTGTTGTTGATGTCACTATGCCGCAGGGCCGTCGAGCTTCATCGCTTATATAGGAACGCGGGGATCGAGGGATATGAAGGAGTTCTTGTATCTAACTATAACTTATGTTATATAGACGTGTTGGGACGGCGGGCTATCTTTCATATAGCAAAGAGTAACATCAATATGGCGACCACCTCAGTACCCAGACTCTCGCTCGAAGCCGCGAAAGTGGCAGCAGATGGCGCACAGGAGAAAGCGAAGCAGATGGGCATGGGTATGCAGCAGCTATATCTGTCGAACTCACTCCACGACCCGGCTAATCTTCATCTGTCAGACTTCAACATTGCCCTAGTAGACTCGACCCTCCACCTCCTCCACTTCACCCGCATGCCCTCCGCCAAACTCACCTCCATCCAAATCTCCATCGACAAGGCCTTCACAGCCGCGGGCCACCGCGCGCCCACATCCGCATACCAGAACAAGAACTTCCTACCCGGCGGCCCAGCTTTCGGCATCCACAACTCGAATGGGGGCAGGTTTTCGATTATTGGCGGTGGGATCCCGATTGTGATTGATGGGGTTACGGTGGGCGCGATTGGTGTTAGTACGGGTACGCCGGCGCAGGATATTGAGTGTGCGACGGCCGGGGTGGAGGCGGTGGAGGCGTGGGTTAGGAGGAGGGGAGGGGCGAAGTTGTGATAAGTTTTGTATGAATGTGATTTGTGGATTTGGCTATGGCTGTGCTGGAAGAGGTCATGCCTTCTTTCTCTGCCTCGCCTTGCTTCTTGTTGAGCCTGCGGGTGTGCCTGCTTCGTCCTCGACGGTATCTTCTGCGCTTCCTCCTGCATCTTCGTCTACTTCTTCGTAGTCGTCCTCGAGCCCACTTCCATCAGGTACACCAGCACCATTCCCAGGCGTAACCGGCGAGGTAGGCGATACAGGGCCGCCCGATATCTGCTTCAGTATCCTCTTCTCTTCGCTTTCCACGCCGTTCATGGTATGACACGCACTGCATCTCCACTTCCCTATCTCTTCTAGCGTGCGCACTCCCGGCGGCGCCTGTCCATTCACCAGCCTGCAGTTCTGGCATATCAGACCAATGCGGTTCTTCGACTGCGTCTCGTCTTCTCCCAGCACAACATCCATTATGCGATCGTACCACTTCGGACTGTCCGCCGCGTACTGAGGTTGTGCTGAAGGTTGTCGTGAAACAGAAGGTCGGGTAGGTGCCGAGAAAGCGTTTGGCGCGAACTCCTCGCCAGGCTCGATACCTTGCATCGGTGGTCGTGGTGGTGTCAAACCTGCGGTGGGTGGTCTAGATACAGGGGTACCATCAGGTGAGATAGGTCCTGGTGGCGGTGGTCTACCAGGAATGTTTGCCGTGGGTGGCGGCATGAAGCCAGTCCGTCCTCCCTGCGGTGAGGTCTGGTTGCTCTCCCCACCTTGTGATTGCCGCTTCTTAGGCTGAGGTGAGGGCTGCCTCTTCTTCGGTGTGCCTCCATACTTGTCGAGTAGCTGCTGAGTGCTGTTGTACTTGGTCGCAGCCTTGAGCTTCTCGATCGTAGCTTCGCGCTGCTTGTACAGCTCATTCAGGTGGCTTTGTGAGCTCGACAGACGGTAGTTGTAGTATGCATCGAGGGCTGTCCGGACACCAAAGATCAGAACTGGACCTCCAGCTACAGCACTGTACTCGATCGCTCCCCACTTATCCCAACCCGTGACCAGTGTGAGGATGAGTGCTACGAGGATGTAGGCGAAGCTGGTATATAACGTCCACAGGACTTTGAAGCGCCTCTGGTGTTGTCGGAGCCCATCGTTCTGTGTGCTGGCCTTGGTGATCTTCGTGGACAGTTGGCTGAGGCTCTTCTCGAATGATGCGGCCGAGCTTTCGTCGCCCTTGAAGGGCCAGAAGGACACCATCGTGTCTGTCTCGTTATCGGCTTACGTTCATGTTCGTGGTGGAATTGATACAGGCCTACTAAAAGTTCGAGGTTTTGTGATCTGCGGCCTTGCGACGAGCATCATCAGAGCTTGGCAGGCGCGACCCACGTGAGACACTTCTCACACTTCTCCTCCTCCTAGGAGATACCTACATTACTACACGAACTATCACAATATACATCGATTGCGATGTGATACTCACTTTGAACCTCCGGGATCGATCCGGAATGTCACTGTACTACAATTCCACTGCCCGCGACCTCGAGCAAGCACATCCAGGGACATCACGCTTCCGCCAAAGCCTCGCCTTCGCTGCTCGTCCTGTAGCTCGAGAACAAACATCACCCCGATACTAGGCCTCGACCGTCGTGTCTCAAGCTTTGAAGGTCTGGAAATAGACCCTAAAGGCGTGGTGAGTGACTTGGTGACGGCGCCTACTCCGTATAGCGGACGAATCAAATTCGAGGAGGTCGGCGCTTAAATTGTGCTACCTGACATGAACGACACTTCCGCCGCCAGCGCGCACAATAGACCCTACCTTTAGAGCGTGCATGCAAGACACCATTCGCCACCTCCCGATGGCAAGGCGTTGAAAGAGTCCATCACTCCAGCACAAGTACGGCGCGAAGCGCTCTTGGACCAGACTATTGAAATCTTGCATAGTCAGGATCAACGAGTGCACACCGCACTGACACGTCTGGCATATATCTCTGTAGGTACCTCGACACTCCCCCTGTAGTGGACATCGTCGTTCTTTGCAGCCTTTCCTACATTTCGTTTCAGCTATACATTTCTTTCAATTCTCTGGTCTGGCACCATGGCTTCCCCGTTGACTCTGTTTCCTTCTGCCCACCAACCACAACCTCGCAAGTCGAGTCTGAAGAAGCCGAGGACATACGACCCTCCCTCGCTCTCAGCTCCCGGTGAGCTGATGGGCGTTGCGGTCCAGGTCAATTCCAAGCCGACATCGCCCAAGCTCGTTGTTCAGCCGGCCATCAACTCGATAAAACATTCGCTGTTCTGCGAGCCATCATCTACGGACCAATGTACAGCTGGGCGGGTCCGAAGGCAAAAGCCAGGTCGATCACAACTGAGCGACGTTGGCAGCATTACTTCAGCCAGTCCACTGATCGACCTGAGCACCCCAGTGTCCGCCATTGAAGACAGCAGCAATATTCCTCCCGAGACCCCAGACTCCATTGTGAGCGGTATGCCGGCGCGACAGTTGCAACGACCGCACATACCCATTAATATTCTGGCCCCACCACCAGCAGAAGTCGACAATCTCGTCAGCCCTGGTGGTGACACCGTCTCGCCCCTACCGGATAAGTTGTTCTTCACGAATACGTCCCCCCGGACTGCTGAGTTTCCCGCGCCAAAGACCTTGAGGGCAGGCAGCCCCACGCTCTTCCGAAGTAACAGCACTGCAAGCACTGCGGTACCACCGTACAGCCCGCCAGCCGCAAGGTCGATCTTCCCACTATATGATCCCGAGAGGCCTCTTCAACAGCAGGACTACTATTATAGCGCTGGATCATCTCCACCGACGCTTCCTCATGAGAAGATCAGCAAACTTGGCGAGTCTGTACAGAAGGCCCAAACGCTGAACCGCTTTGACTCTGGGGTTGCGCTCGCGGAAGCCTATGAGCATATTCCTTCGGCCAACAGCAATGATCTGCAAGCAATTTGGAACGCTTCGATTGAGAAATTTCCTGTTGCAGGCCGTAAAGTGCAGTTGGGTCTGCTCCAACCACGCAATAGAGGCACCACTCTAGCTATTGGCACATCTCACGGCGAGCTTCTGTACTCCATGGACAAAGATATGGCGCCAGCAGCATCAAAGGACTCAGCACCCTTCAAGCAGCTTCTGATCGCTCGACACAACCCTCAAATGCCAAACGCACTGCCTTCGCCAGTAGCACAGCTGGGCTTGCCCGATCCCAACAAGCCACAGAAGGAGAGGGAGAGGGAGAACGATGTGGTCACCATCTTCCCGCAAGTGGCGGCCGTAAAGGCAATCGAGATTATCGCAAACTCACCTGTAGCCGCCGAGATCGCCACATTCGACCCTTCAGCCAAGTCTCCCGAGGCCGTGCGACTCGCTCAGGATGCCGTGTCGGAAGCACACCGGAGATACAAATGCGAGCTTGTACGCACTACCAGGAAACGGGACAGCCTCGGAGCTGTGACTGCGTCGTACAGGCTTGAGCATCCACTACTCTCCTCCTTCGCCATCACCATCACGAAGTCCACCGCTGGCAGGCACTCGCGAGACCCAAGGGCTAAGATCAGTCTGCACCACCCTTCCGCTACCCCAGCAGCCGTCGAAGCAGAAACCCTCGTCCTCGCATTCATGGACTTCGCCCGCGACGCCTGCGTCCTCGACATCCCAGGTCTTCTGGCGCTGGAAAGCGAGTACATCATCGACACTGTCGTCTGCGCTTTACTTGCCGTCGCAGTCATCGAGAACGACGCGCTAATGCAAGAGACAATGACATTCGACGCGCCACCCAAGACCGCACTACCGCGTCCGAAGCAGAAGTCGCGCAGTACGAGCAGCGTGTCGACTGACTCGAAGAAAGGCAAGAAGTTGTCGAGGAAGGAGAAGAAGAGGCTGAAAAATGGCGGGATGGAAGGGGAGCAAGTCGAGCTACCTATGGTTACTCAAGGCGCACTTGCGCTGCTTGGGTTTTCGTTCAAGGCGACGGTGTTCTTGCTTGAGGCTGGAGTGAAGGTTACAGCCGGGGTGGTGATTGGGATCAGTCATTTGGCGAGTAAGCACAATAAGTGAGGTGGCGTTTGAGAGGGAGATACCCGGGCATAGAATGTTCTTCATTTCTCGGTCAGCGCAAAGGAAACGCATAGAAGCTGTACACAGTGGCAATGAGGCAGATTCGCGCCAAGTATCTCGATCCCACGTGCATTTACTTCTGCCGGCGCGGCATCTCGTGATGGAGTGCTGCGGTCCAGACTGATAGGCGGGAAACTTGCTCCAAGAATCTAATGCATGGTAGACGAGACCAACAGGGCTGTGTGACATTCGCTGGCGACGGCGGCTCTTGCCTAAGTCGGAACAGACCCTTTGTTCCCCCACATGCCACGCCACGGCGAATCTACCTCAAACCCGCGAAAGAACCGCAGGTGCTTTCACGTGGTATATAAGAGCTTCTTCTTCTCCCCCTCCATAACTTCATCCAACACAACAACATCCAAACCACATCACAAGCAATCCAAACCAATCCACACCAAATCCACGTGTTCAACAGCACTTCATCCCACCAAACCAACCCCCACATCAAACCTCAAGCAACAATGGGTGGCTGCGGAAACTCCAACTGCACCTGCAGCTCTTGCTCGTGCGCGCCTGGCAGCTGCACTTGCGGCAACGTGAGTGTTCTTCCATCACCGGATTCTTTGAGGTAGCGATGCTGACAGAGTGAGCAGAAATAAGCCAACAACATGACCGATGAAGGGCGGCGGATGAGTGGGGAGAGGGCATGAGGCAGAGAGCATGATATGATGGCATGGACTCTCGTTCAGTGTGGATGGGTGGAATGGAATCAGACTGCATGGCGGATAACGAGAGAGATGAGAAGCATGGCTGAAGGGTGTAGATACCGGCATGCATGAATGAATGAATGACAGACAATTTCGGTCAACAAATTGTCTTGTGATGTCGTGATAATTCTGGTCTTACTGATACAGGCTTTCGTTGACGCTCATGCCCTTTCCAAACCAAATACTTTAGGTCGCTCAGGATCCGCCGCCCGATATAAAGTACCCAATGCATGCAGTCGTCTTCCAACAAGCTCGTCGTAAATCAAGCACCAAACACGCTCGCATCCAACCCTTGCTGTAAAGTCTTCATAGTCCGTCGAACTTCTGGTCGAACACCACAAATTCCAACTCTCGCACACTCCAACGCTACACCGACATCTCACCCGCCACCGGACCCGAGCTCCTGGTACGCTTGCCCATGCCCTCCTCAGCCTCCACTTGCTCGCCAGCCCGCTTCCTTCCCGTCTTCGTGCGCGCCCAGGTGTCGAAGGGACTCTTTGACGTCGCGCTGCTGCCCTTGCCTTTGGTGGTGGTGCCGTCCGAGAAGGCTGGGTCGCTACCGACTGACATCGGGTCCGGCGCATTGACATCCGTCTCGTGGACGTCCGGGCTCGTATCGGCCTCGGCCTCGACGATCGCGTCCTTCTGGCTCATCTTCTTCGGCGAGACACCGTGACGGCGCTTAGTCGCTGTAGTCGAGGGCGGGGTGATGACAGTACTAGCTTCTCCCATCTCGATGTCGGTCATCGCCTCCTCGTCGACTTCTTCGAGCGCTTGCTCACGCTCCCGTTGCTGGTCTTCGGACGGAAAGAGCAGACGCGGCTTGATCGCACTCCTGGTAATCGGACGCTGGGCCGTGATGCCTGCTTGGTGGATGAGGCGGCGATGTCCCGAGGTGGTGCTTGGATCGTTGTGGTCACCTCCGTCGTCCTGTGCGCCTGGTGGGGTGAAGCGACGGAAGATCTTGCGTCCGCGGCTAAGATTCTCGTTAGCATGTGATTGCGTAGCACGATGACCGCAGGCGGTTCGCAGGGTGTCCGCAGAGGGCACGCGGCTCTCGAGAACGAGTCCGCACAGCTTTCGAAGCCTTTGGGGTTAAAACGAAAGCACTTACAACACATAAACCACCCCCTCATCCCTCGCAACAGCCTCCCGAATCCTCTCCTCCCTCTCGCGCTCCTCCGCACCCTTCCTCACACTCCTGCTCCCACTACCTCTCTGCGGCCTCTGCGTCTGCTTCGGTCCCACGAACGGGTTGTCCTCACTCTCGTCCATCTGCGGCACCCGCGCGTTCGCATCCGTGTAGATCTCGATGTCCCCATCGCGCATTGTTTCCGCTTCGTCGTCGTAGAGTTCGAAATCTGAAATGCGCGGCTGCTTCTTTATCTTGCGCGGGGAAGGCATGATGTCGTTGGGCTGGAAGGTCAGGATGCGTGAGGTAGAAGCGAGGGCGGCGGCAGTGCGCTTTTTGCTTGGGGTTTTGGACGGTGTGGGAAGCATGGTCGTTGGGTCGATGGGGTTGGGAGGTGCGAGAGTAGTGGTAGTGTGTCGTGAAGATCCGATGGTGTCGGGACTGAGGTGGGTGTTTGTGGTCTTGCGTGGGGTGAATGATTGTTTTCGTGGTGTTTTGTGAATGGCCGAATGTGTTTGTGTCGAATGGAGGCGTTTGGCTGGTGACGCGGGCGAAGATGGAGGGGAGGAGAGCTGTGTCGGCGCGCGCGCAAAGCGGGCTTTCTTGATTGTCGGCGGAGGGGTGGTTTGATGTTGATGCTGGTCTTCTCTGGGCGAGCGATGGCTGTTGAAGGAGGAATACGGATTGCTTTGTGCCGTGGTCCTGGTGGATCGGCGCGGAGAGTAGGGCTCGTAGTTGTCGTACTGCGGTCCATGGAGAGGTGTCGGGGGAGTTCGTATCCGCATGCTGCGGGGTGGAGGAGTTGTCGCCATTTCGGGGGGCGTTGATGAAGTGACGTTGTCGTCTCGTTGCACGGATCCTGATTGCGCTTCGCAAAGCGGCTTCCCACGCGCGATTCTCACGACTGCAATAACAGTGTTTCGTCGTCCGGTCTAGGTATGTTGTAATGGTGGACGAGTAGATGTTGGAGGGACGAGTGCTCGAGGGAGGTTGGGATGGGGATGTCGTCGGCTTCGAGATGCAAGAGGAGGCGGGAAGCGAAAGCCACCCGAAATGTCTTTCCCTGTCGCACAGACGCCGTCACAACCACAACGAGAGACGCGTGGGATGCAGCGACTAAGTAAACAAATCGGGTCAACTTCTCGCGGCCCATTGATCAACAAGACAAAAAACACGTAGAACAACTGTATATATCCCGCGCTGGTCCGGACAACTGCCAAACCATGGACAAACGCACACGAACCCCCGACGTCTCGAAACTCAACCTCCACGATCGCAAAGCAGACGAGGAAGATGCAGAAGAGAACCTCTTCGCCTCGCCCGAAAGCGGCGCAACAACATCCAAACACACCCCAACCTCGCAACCCTCCACCTCCGCCCAGAAACCCGCCCAAGAGCACCCCGACTCCCGGCCCCAACAGTCCCTCGAAGAACACGAAACCCGCCTCCGCGCCGAACTCGCCCGCGTCCGCGAAATCAACACCATCATCTCAAACGTAACAACCTCCCTCCAAAAAGCACAATCAAACATGTCCACGGTCCACCGCACCGTCCAGCACGCCTCCACCTTACTCGCGACCTGGACGCGGATATTGAGCCAGACGGAGCATAACCAGCGGCTTATTCTGAATCCTGCGTGGGGAGGTGCGAGTAGGGATTTGGAGGAGATGGAGGAGGATGAGGTGAAGCGGCGGCAGGATGTTGAGAGGAGAGTTGCGGAGGAGGAGAGGAGGAGGGAGGAGGCTGTGCGGTTGGCCGAGGAGGCGGAGAGGAGGAGGGCGGCGAGTATTGCTGCTGGGGCGAGTGG
>JAABUL010000011.1_pt1 | contig 270324 bp, 309 predicted proteins | sample 5559151 | NCBI WGS metagenome assembly JAABUL01 (sample SAMN10711876, study PRJNA513368) | rock metagenome | isolation source: Antarctica rocks | place: Antarctica: Victoria Land, Pudding Butte sud
ACTACCTTCAACAGCAACGACACCCCCCTCCCAACCCTCAAATCCTTCACCCGCACCCACATCCCCAAGAAATCCCTCGACAAAGCCCTCCCCAGCATGCCAGAACCCGACTTCATCGCGCCCCGCCCCGCAGCCCGCCAGCGCTACGTCTCCGCCGGCGGCAACGCCAAGCTCTCCGAGCGCGCCGAGATCCCTGGACCGGCGTTCCAGTCGACGGCGGTCTCGGGTGTGGCGTCGCCAGAGCAGAAATTATTGCCGAGTGGGCACGGGATCTCGAAGGAGGAGTTGGATGCGCGGTTGCGGGATCCGGCGTGGATTATGGAGCATTTTGGCACCGCCGCAGCCGCTGTTGTCGCCAGCGAGTTTTCTTCGGCGACGGGGACGCCGATGAGGAGTAGTGATGAGAGTGCGCGCAGCAGTGCGGAGAGCAAGCGGGAGAAGGAGAAGAGGGACCGCACGAGCAGTGGGGCGAGCAAGCGGGAGAGGTTGAAGAGGGTGTTTTCGCGGAAGGGCAGTGGGTATGAGGAGGAGTAGGCGGAGCTGAGGAGGTGGACTGGGGTGAATTCCTCCACGATAGTGAGAAAGGCTGATGGATGGGAGGGTATGGGTGTGGTTTGCGAGGACGCTAAGGGAAATGGAGAACAACAGCGCATGGGACAGGCGTTCAAGGGGCACAAAAATGGGGTTTGGCGTTTGCGGACTGCACAAAACGGAAACAGGCGTTATGGATATGGGAAGATACCCAAGCTCGGTCTCACTGACCTGATGCTGCCGTGGCTACTGCTTGCTATTGATGATGCCGGTCACACGACTGGCGGCTTCTGCCCCTGAGCAGGTAGATAGCTTAACATCGCGTGCCAAAATCAAAACTTTTACTCAAAATTCGCTCGTCGTTCTCACGATATTGTTTACTCCACAGTATGCTTTGATTGGTAGTGTTACAATTATTCTTACACTTTTGTACATGAGTAGAGCAAGCTATCTGTTACTCAGGCTGATCCTCGCGCCACTTCCTAAACACGCCCACGAAGCCGCCGCCAACGATCCGTTCACCGACTTTCGGTCTGCAGATCATTGCCCACTCCTTTGATGTTGGTCGCTCGGAGGTTGGGGTGGGCTGCTCTTGTCGTGCATCTGACTCGGTCTCTGAGTCTGTCTCCACCTCCACATCAGCTTCATCGCTTCCCGATTCGCTGCGAGCATCTTGTGTGGGATCCGCGGCCTTTCCATCGTCAGCCGCGACCTCTGTACTCCTCCCCGTCCTCGGCCTCACCGCTCTAACATCCCATTCCCTCCCCTTCCCACCACCGTTCGATGGTAGCTCCAGCACAGTCTCCAGCTCTAGCGGTATCCGCTCATCTCGCACGCGGTTCAGGCAGTCCATGATCTGCGTTATACTCGGATTGAACACCACGATCGTCCCATCCGCCCTCACCGCTTTCGCTACATCAGCAAGCTGCGCGTCCGCACTTGGTAGATCGAGGATAGCGTGCGAGAGGAACGGCTTCCCATGGCGGGCTGTCAGGGCCTCGCGGACCCAGGGGCTGACAGGGGAGACGTGGAAGTCGATGTTGGGCGCGTAGAGGCCATGTCGGTAAGCAAAGATGAGGTTTTGCGCATGCTGAGAGTATTTGGCGGAGATGTCGAGGGTGTGGAGGATGGCAAGGCGGTTGCGCTTGAAGGTTTCTGCCTCTTCTGCGATGCGAGGGTCGTCGCCGTCGGCTTGTAGAGGTGGTGGAGTGAGGTGGGCGTTGGCGGCGTGTATGACGCGCGCGAGGTATAGGGTAAGGGCGCCGTGGCCGGTGCCTGCTTCGAGGATCTCGAGCTTGGGAGTTTCCTCGGACGCATTCGCGCAATCTTGTTGGTGCAAGACGCCTGGATGCAGGTCCAGTAGTTCCACAATCAAAGCAGCATCGGCAGGGTATACAGGTGTAACGAGGCGTTTGCTCAATCGCACGTATTCCTCAAGCTTCACCTCTTGGATGCGGTATTCCGTGCCTTTCGGCTCTTCGTCGCCGGTCTTGCTGCGATTGCGTGAGAGACGAGAAGCGACGACATGTCTTGGTCTTTTGCCGATGATGTCGTCGTGGTAGATGGTGCCTTTGTGGCTGTCGATGCGCTTTCCTGGTTTCAAGGGACGGGTGAAGATGGGCGAAGCGGTGCGGGTCTTCCGTTCCCGGAGGATGACGAGGTCGCCTGCGATGAAGGGGCGAGCGTCGGAGACATGTCGTTTGCTTTGGTGCAGATGGCGGAGCGGACGCCAGAGGGGGATGTTCATCGAGGTAGAAGTGTTACTCTCGCATTGGAGATTTTAGGGTTGCTGGTGGCTCCTTCCTGCTTGGGTTTAGTGTGTAGATCTGGGGTATGGAGAGCTTGAATATTGCAAGGCAGGAGCGACCACATCGAATTATTGATGCTGAAGACGTGACGAACAGGAGACGAAGCGAATATAGTAGCTAACTCGATGGTATTGAGGGTTGCAACGAAACAGCATGGAGGGTAGAAGCGATCCTCTCCTCCTAAGATGACCCGACGAATCGTGAGTAGCGACCAGATCATTCCTCCAATACCATACAGGATCCTGAGAATTATATGTATAGACACGCACCCTCGGCCAACTCGCCGCCCTGCTGGTGCTGATCTTCTTCCTGCTCCTCATAGCCGACTCGCGATATCGAGTGCTGCCCAACAGCCTACACTCGCATCTCCCCTCGCACCACACTGGGACCGTCATCACCGATGTCTCGATCGCATTCTGCTCCTCCGCCAACCCTTTCTCCTCGTGTCGCCTGGATGCCGACGAGTGGCATCGCGTGGAGAAGGACCTCTACCTGCAGAATGGCTGGCTGAGCAGCGCATGGTTGCATGTCAAGCGCAGGAAGGAGGATGAGCTGAACGCGGATGATAAAGTCGTCGTCGGCATACGGATAGGCCGCTTGGATCCGGGAGTAGGAGAGAAGGGGCAGGGCAAGGAGAGGTGGGAGAGCAGACCCGGAGGCATTTGGATCTTGCGGAGTAGTAAGAGGCATGATAGCGATTCGTCCAAGGTGGTGACAGCGGTGGATGTGCTCTTCGGCGCAGACGCTGTCGATCCACGACCGGGCTGGCTACTTTCACAGACACCCCTACTAGTTGACAACGGCGACCTCCCAGCCCGCCTCTCCATCCGACACGGCCAACCGCACCTCCCCAAAGACGTCACCCTCCACGTCCGCAAAGACGGCCGCTTCAAAATCCTCCAAATCTCCGACGCCCACCTCTCCACCGGCACCGGCGCATGCAGAGACGCCATCGGCTCTGACGGCAAACCCAGCACCAACTGCGAAGCCGACCCGCGCACCCTCGACTTCCTCGAATCCATCCTCGACGACGAAAAACCCGACCTCGTCATCCTCTCCGGCGACCAAGTCGAAGGCCCCGCAGCCCCCGACACCCAATCCGCCATCTTCAAATTCGCCGCCCCCCTGATCGAGCGCAACATCCCCTACGCCTGCATCTTCGGTAATCACGATGAAGAAGGATCTCGCTCTTTGTCCCGAACCCAACAAATGGCCCTCCTCCAAACCCTTCCCCTTTCCCTCTCCCACCCCGGACCCGAAAATGTAGACGGAGTAGGAAACTACTACATCGAAGTCCAAGCCGAGAAATCCCAACACTCGGCCCTGACAATCTACCTCCTCGACTCGCACTCCCTAACCCCAGACGAGAAGAAGTACAAAGGTTACGACTGGATCAAACCCTCCCAGATCTCCTGGTTCAAATCTACCGCCGAGAGCTTGAAGAAGGAGCACGCCAAGTACTCCCACATCCACATGGACATGGCCTTCATCCACATCCCCCTCCCCGAATTCGCCGATCGCTCCGACAACATCATCATCTCCGGCGAGAACAAGATCACCGCAGGCGAGTGGCGCGAACCAGTCACCGCGCCCAAATACAACTCGCACTTCTACGACGCACTCGTCGAGCACCGGATCGTAGCGGTCGGTGCCGGCCACGATCACGTGAACGATTATTGCGCTATCAACCCTAACCCCGCCCACTCAAATCCATTAAAGCACGGACAGCATCACCACGCTTCTGGCCTAGGCCCCTGGATGTGCTATGCCGGCGGCTCCGGCTTTGGCGGGTACGCCGGGTACGGGGGCTATCATCGCCGGGTCAGGGTGTGGGAGGTTGACGCGAGCGCGGGGCGGTTGGTGACGTGGACGCGGCTGGAGTGCTGTACGCCGGAGCAGAAGGCGGAGCAGCATGGACAGACGGTGCTGGTGGAGGGCGGGGTTGTTGTTGCATGAGGATGCGATTGAGTGCCAGCGTTGCCTGTGAGCGAGTACGAACGGTGGGGATGGTGGCGGCCGATACCCTGGATGTGATGTACTGTACGACCTGTAGGATGAACTTGGGGAGGCGTTGAGGCGTAGGGCAATCAATACCTTACCCATGATCTGAAAATTGTGATCTAGAAGTACTGTCGCACGACCGAGTGAGAGGAGAATGAAAGCGAAGGCAAAGTATAGTAGAGTCTCTCTTCATTCCATACTATCCAGTGTCCAGCACCGCGGACGACGTATCCTCGCCACGCAAGTAGTAGCGGGCTGCCAGCCAGCCAGTAGATCTCATAACCTCATAAAGTCCATCCAATCCATCCAAAAGCTCAGTGGTATCATTTCATCCCCAATATCCTCCCGCAGAACACAAACAACACGCCCGTCGCTCACGCCATCAACCGCTCCAACTCCCCATCATCCTCCCACACCCCCCTCTCCTCCTCCGTCGCCCCATGCACCCCCTCCGCCCGCCGCATAGTCTGAACATCAAGGTCGGTGACCCACGCCCTATTAACGCCAATCTCATCGTTCAACGGGATCCGCACTTCATGCTCGGCATCAAGCATCATGTCGTCCTTCCACAACCTGCGCTGGCCGTCGTAGATACAGAGGACGCGCTTGCGCATCTTCATCTTTTCCGGTGCGGCGCCCCAGGAGAGGGGGTAGTTCTTCCGGCGCTTGGAGCCCTTGCCTGCTGTGGGGCCGGAGAGCGCGACGCCGTTTTTGGAGCGGGTGAGACCGGTCTTGCTGCTGCTGCCGGGTTTGCTGACAGCGCCGGTGTTGGAGACGTGGGAGCTACCCCCGACGTGCGGGCCGAGCGCACCGCTGCGGGGGGGTGCTGATTGTCAACTCGAGCTGCCGGACGACTTCTTGGCGCTCGGGAGCGCGCCTTTGCCGGATTTGGCGGCGCGGGCGCCGTAGGTGGTGTCGTTTGTGTCGTCTTCTGCGTCTTCGTCATCTTCTTCGACTTCTTCTTCGTCCTCGTTGAAGGAGGTCGAAGCGGTGAAGTCGACGTCGGAAGGAAGCATATGCTTCTCCATCGTCTCCTGCACCTGCTGATCCTCCGCGACAGAAGCAAGCAACTTCTCATTAATCGCCTCGCTCGGATCCGCCTGCTGCACGACGCGCAGCACGCAGTCGTCGAGATGCTCGTAGAACTCCTGCGCGCTGGCGAACGTGACGCCGCACGTCGAGCACATGCCCGAGACATCGCGGCCGTAGCCTTTCTTCGCGCCGGCGGCCGATGGGCTCTTCCTCCGCGCGTTGGGAGGGGTCTGCTCGACACCGTGGACGGAGGTCAGATGTCGCTTGAAGACGTCGGCGCGGTTGAAGCTCTTCTCCGCCGCGCTGCCGCTGCCGGGGCAGAAACCGCAGACCATGGTGCCTTTGTAGTGGGTCAAGGTATGTCGGTTCTTGTCGTACTTGCGTGCGAAACCCTTGGTGTGATACTCGCAGGTTGGGATCGGGCATTTCTCGGGTCGCTCGTTCTGGTGTGTGAGCATGTGTGCCTTGAGGTCCTTGACGTGTCGGCCGCAAGCCGCGATCGGGCACAGGCCCTTGTTCGAGTCTTCGGATGATAATGAAGCTTGGCTGTGTGGTGAGTGCGCCGAAGAGATCGATTGCCGTCTCGAGCCGTTGAAGACCGGATACGGCTGGTATGATTGTGTTCGCATGTAGGGAGACGCGGAGCCGGACATCTTGCCGATAGGCAGACGCGGACTTTGTGCTGCTGTCTGCGAAGCCGCTGGAGAAGGTGCTTGGTTGAAGACCATATTGCGGGGTGAGTGGGCCGACATATCTGGGAATTGAGTGCCAATATATTGAGTCGGTGAATATGATGTTGGCTGAATCAGAGCAGGATCTAGGAGAAGATAGTCAGCATGAAGCTTCGAAGTCAGCTGGTAAAAGACCGAGCTAAAACGAGATACGAGATAAGGAAGAGACGGACAAGATAACTCAAGGGGTGGTACGAAATTGCCACTGGACTGAGTAAAGAAAGGAGATGTGAAAGTGGGCGGTGGCGCATGTGGGCGTGCTGGGAGGTCGCTCTCGGTGTAGGACATGGCGTGGGTTAGCGGCGATGCTGCACGCGCCCTTTTTGGTGTCGATTGTGCAACAGAGGCTTTTCGCTTGCCTCTGACCCGCTCGAGCACCGGCGAGGTCGCCGACGCTGGGGTCGTCGGCGACTTGAACACGCTGTCGTTCGGGCTCAGGCTCTCGATGCGGTTGCTGTGCTGGTGCGCAAGGTTTGAGACGAGGGACAGCGCGCGCTCGCAGTTTGTGGCAGGGAGTGCAGTGGGTTGTAATGGCCACATAAGATCACCAGTGGTTGGTGCAAAAGTACCAGGATCCCGCAGAAGATCGAAGGACGTCGCAAACATTGAGGTGTCGAGAGGCGGTACACTTGAAAGAAGATGAGAAGAAGAAATGTGTGAAAACTCACCAACACAGCCCTTGTGGGTAATAGGGATGGTGTCAAGGTCGAAGCTCGTTGTCGCGAACACATCGTGGCCCATGCTGTCCTGCTGCACAATGCCAGGGAGCATGCTCATGCTCTGCTGCTGGCTCCAATCTTTCGATGCTTGAGCTTGCGCTGATGGCGATCCAATCGCGGAGGAGATCGCGCTCTGGATCGAGGCGCCCGAGTCGGATGTCGAAGAGAGGACGGGTGGCTGAAGATCGAAGGAGAACGAATGAGAAGCGGAGTATGTTGGTGAGTAGTTAGGACTGGGCGGTTGTAGATTGTGCTTTGGGAGGAAAGACTGCTCGGTGCCAAATGTGAATTGATCTGGCTGAGCGTATGGTTGCTGCGATTGGTAGGAGTCGTATGAGGTCGAGGTCGGGTAGCTTTGGTCTTGATATGTCGAGGTGGGGAGGAAGCTCTGGTCCTGGTTCCACATATCGGGATACGGGTAGAGCTGGAAGTCGTTGTTCGAGGCCATTGTTTGCGACTGATACTCAGCAAAGGTGGCCATGGCGGCCTTTCAGCACATTCGAGGAAGCAGTGAGGTCTGTCGCAGTTGGGAGATTGCCCAAGAGCTGTTCCAAGGGTTAGGCGTCAAGATAAGCGAATTCTAGGATAGCTTCAACACTCACCAAGCTAATAAGACTGATTGTTGACAATGATGATGGTGTGTATCCTTTCGGCTCAGAGAGATTGGATTTTGTCTCGCAAAAATGTTTCGTCGATACTGTTGTCGGGTGGTCGACGACAGATGATTAGGTCAGCCAGGCGCAGGAGCCGACGGGTACCTGAGGGAGTGCGGAGTTGGAAGTAAGCCTTGTCGGTCAGTGATGTGAGGCAAGAGGATGTTGGTGGTGTTGGCCTCGAGTAATAGCTGTTTGAGCACCTCGCATTTGTTAAAGGATTCTAAGATAGAACATGGGGCGAAGCAGCATCCTAAGTATAAGAATATCTCGGCCCCAAACGAGATGCGCAGTCGCAGGGCACGAGCCACCCTTGTTTTCAAGGGACAGACAGACCCCTGTACCGCCTTACGGAGACCTTGAGAAGCTAGCGTGTTTCTGCAGGTGCATGGATCGAACGCAGTCTTCTGCCTCTCGGAGATAGCCATACATAGCTGCTACATCCACCCCTTCATTAAATGCTGATGACGATAACCATTGGTGCCACGCAGATTTCCGACGAACTGAGACCCGTAAGCACACGCGGGGACGTTGGCGATGGACCAACAACGCTCGGGGTTGGACGGCGTGCACGAGGAATACAAGAGGCCTTCGACAGAGCTTCGATGCAGGCGGTATCGCGTCACATCGCCGGGACCGTTAAGTTTCGAGCGGTCGTCAAAGAGGACGCCTATTCTATCCAAGGGAGCATCAGCGGGTAGGGCTTGATGGTGCATAGGATTGTGCAATGTGTCTGCCGTTACTGCGCCGGTGTACTGACCGATGTAGTGTTCTCCACATGCTGAGTTATCGAATAGAAGCTCGTCAAGCCGCATCGTTCGGCAGGACCGTCCGTCCTGGTGTATCTGCACGCTGGTGGAATGTCGTGGCTCAGGCGGTCAAGATTCGGTAGAGTGAGTGCTAAATTTGGACGATTAGGCTCGATTCGGTTTAGCTCGTCCTCGATCCGGCCTTAAAGTGAAGAAGCGAGGCGAAGCACTTGCCTCTTCACCGACTGCTTTGCGGTGGAAAGCCACGAGTCTCCCCACGTCACGTCGGTCTTCCTTGTGCTGCCAACGACACCGCCAGGCAGCAATCAACCATTGGAATGATGGAGATTGACCACTCGAACTCTGTCTTCCTCTGCGCGAGGATTCACCAGCGCAAATCCTCTGGCCATGTGTCGATCCCGGCTTTCCGGATCAGGTTCGAGACGGGATCAGGCACAGATTGACTCTACTGTCGCGACCACTCAACACTGGGAGATGCGGTGTCTCGGTACATGGGACCACGACTCATCACACTGAGACGGCTCGAGGACGGTTCCTGTGGCTCCGCTCGTAGGATTCGAAGGATTGCGGGTAGGGCAACGCTGTCAGAAGCTTGGCTCGAGGACGACGCGGCATGTTTAGATAAGCCAGCCAATCATCAGCACTTCGCAAGTTCGGTATCGTGTGTGTAGGGCTGAAGGATTCTGCTTATTGATCGAAAGCGATCTAGGGCGGAGCTCCCTGCCAGCGCATGGTCTCCGATTTGTCCACGAAGCGAGCTGCCGGACGACCAAGACTGACGAAATGCTTGTTAGTCAGAAACTGGCCCTAATCTCCATCCCCGCAGAACATGTAACCCTAGTTTTCCGATGGCGGAGGGAGATCGTGTGGTGGGTTCGGAAGTAGGCGATTCCGAACTCTCGAACTCTCTGAGCAATAAATCACGCGGTATACCACATCGAGCACATCTGAAGGGCAGAACATGGCAGCAAAAAGCTCTCGTAGATCGTCAGCAAACCATGTGGGCGAGGTGGGCCATTGGAGTGGGCGTTCTCTGCCATTTAGCACGTGCATGTAATGAGATGTGGTGTGAGAGAAGCTCAAAGCTACTGTCCTTGTAACGAATCATTTTCAGGCCAAGCTTCAAATTCCGGAACCTCAAGCACTCCTCCCGACGACCCACGGCGACTCCGATTCCGGTCTGCACGTAACAATAATCCAACCATATCCAACCATATGAGAGTTTTCCTGGAGTTCTATGTACCAATCGACGATTCACCTGGTGACTTCAGATGACTCTGAGATACATATTTTGATCATCGGACATCAACGACTCTCTGAGCTCTCAGAGTTCAGACCACGGAAATGTAGCCTGATTGCCAAGTTATGCAATGTGCGACTCATGCTACGGTACGGACGTATGATGTTTTAACGTTCGATACAGGTCGCGTTTCCTGGCCATCTCCACCGTCTGCTAGTTCGCACCAAGATTATATGTTCGCATAGTCACCTGTCGATCATCATGGAGTTGCGAGACATTTTGTGTCGTTCATCTTCAGAGAGCCAGTGATAGGTCCAAAGCATCGCACTGAAAATTGACTGGCAAACCCATCACATATTTCAGGATCGTAAGCTCGGCGAAAATCTGCCCGCATATTGAACAGGGCTGGCCCTGGTATACACGTGGCTGGAAGTGAGATGATGGTCCGGCCCTACCTTCCGTTCACCGTGTTTCAGCCTGAAGGTATGGGTCGAGGTCCAGTTCACATTAAGGCTCGTGTCTTCCAACCGTTCCAGGAAGGTCTGGGCCATTCCAGAGATTGAACAACCCAACATGGCACTATGTCGTCCGTCGAGTCAGCAAAGTGGAGATCCCACGCAAGGCTGTCAAGAATTGGAGCCTCAGGCACTAGTTCCTCGGCACATCAACCTCCTTTTCAGCTGCTGTAATTAGAACAAGTAGATAGCACGTTACAATTCACTCAGGTACTGGTCAATCACACGATACACGTCATAAAGGTTCCCTGTGATATGCGTTGAGATGCCGTGCTTGATGAAGCACAGAGAGCGTCGCCCTCGTAAGGCCACCCAAAGTCGGCCCTCAATTCCGTTGTTTGTGCGAACGAGTTGCACATCGATGCTTGCTAAATCAACGTTGTATGATCGAAGAAACGTGGAAGTGGCGCCCTCGAACGCGTACGCAAGACTGTTGGTATCAACCCTACCGCAACTCGTTACACGTACCCCATGTCTTGTTGGTTGGTCTTGACTAGAGAGTCTCATTGGCTCGAAAATCTGCCGCCTGGGTTCTTTACAGACGCCCTACCAGAGTGCACACTACGACTTCTTCTCCACTGGCATGCAGAGCGCTCTCGCGTGGAGATGCTTCGCCATATGCTACTTCCGTCGACAAAGAGGTCATTGCCATCTGCAAGTCGTGAGATCTACCGAAGCTGCACCTATATCTCCTATACGAGGCACGCCGAGGCCGCAGCTATCGAAACTCGAATAGGAAGCACAAGCTCCGATGTCATGGACCGGGGACGGAGCAGATCACCGTAGGGGTTGTAGGGGTGGTAGGGCTGCAGCGCTTGTCGATAGCTCTCCAAACTATACTAGAAAGGGTAGGTAACCTGCATTGCAACATCGGCTTCGACTCATCGCGGCCGGTGACCAATTCGTGCCGCGATAGCGAGGTGCATCGAGCAGGTGAGAGATGGTCCGCATGACGACTACCTCCTGCTAAACGTGGTCAGGAAATGTGCGTTGCGATCCAACTCGCTCCTCGGCTGCATGTGACTGCAAGCGGGTGAAGATGAAGATGGCGGAAGCAGCATCGTCCTGCGGACACGAGCCGCCGAATATAGACACCACCGCAGTTCGCTCTGCCTGGCTTGGACGTCAGCAAGAAAAATCGTAAAACATTGGTAGGACATGCCGTAGCTTACCGAATCACGAGAGTTGGGCTTGGAGAACAAGCTGTTATCTCAACCTTTTGCACTGATGCTGATGAAACGGCTTGCTTGCAACAAGCAACACAGGTGCTCAAGAGCAGGTACGTTTCCAGAACGCTCTTCGTGTCATCAAGTTCTTGCTCATTCTCTGGAGGTGTTACCCATAGATCCATCCCATCGACGAGTGAATGATGCACAGATGTCGTTTTACACAGCTACAATCCTTTTGATGTAGAACCTGCACCACGTAACATAAATGATAATATTATGTTGTACAGCCGTTTCCTGAGGGTATCATCCCAAATTACATCAATCTCAATCGACCGGCGCTATGCTCCGTCTTCTGACTCATCTATCTCTGTAGTGATGTGTGCTGGATGCATGCTCTAGACTTTTACCTTCAACTTCATTCCAACCTTGACAAACCGCAGCACCATGAAGATGCAACCTGCGCCGATTGTTGTGATCCCAGCATACGCCCAGACTCCGGTCCAATGGAGATTGTGCATATTCTTCCCCAGGATCGCACCGCCCCCCGGACCGCCACAGAGGACGCCAGCCGAGATCATAGTGTAGCCCACTAAAGAGAGTAGTCAGCACGCTGAAGCTTCGTTGTGGTAAGGAAAGGGTACTTACTGCCGATGCGTGTACCAACTTTGCTCTTGTCCTTCGTCAAGGCCACGAAGAGGACTGGAGGCAGTGCAACGAAGATTCCCGAGAAGAACCCAAAGAAGAGGGCACACACCACGATTCCGCCAGCAGAGTCGACTGCCAGATAACACAGTAGGACAATTCCGACCATGAACACGCCCGGTGTGATGACGTTCAGTGGGCCGATCTTGTCCGACAGGATGTTGGGCAGAGTTCGGCCAAATACGGAGCCAGCATTCAGGATGGGGACCAGATAGAACGAGAGGCTCGCACTTGTCAGCCCCGCGGCTTGTCCATAGTACGAGGTATAGAAGAAGCCGACGTATAGTCCGATGAATCCGACCAGCGAACCGAGGACGAAGAGCATGAACGGTCCATCGGTAAAGGCGGTCCAGTCAATGATACTGCGTGCTTGCTTCGGCTGTACGCGAACCTTCATCACGGCGATGGGAATGAGGAGTGTAGCGAACGCTGTGAAGCCCAGAATCCGGACGCTCCAGCCAAAGCCAACCTGGTCGATGAGCTTGTAGAACATGATTGGATAGATACTTTTGGGGAAGAGCACCGTCAGCAAGTGTCGCAAATGCCATAGGAGGAGAGGTTCTGCTCAGAGGCGTACTTACATGCCTCCCATGGAGCTTCCAGAGGCACCAAGGCCAAGTGCTAGTCCGATTCTGGTGTTAAAATACGTTGGCATAATAGCGACCGCGGGAACGACTGTTGAGGTAAGATCGATCAGCAGATTTCGTTGCATGGTGAGGGTCGAACGTACATAAACACGCGCCGCCGATGCCGATAACAAAGCCTTGCGCGAGAACAGCTTCCCAAAAACTGTGGGTGAGAGACAGCATCATATGGCCAAACACAACAAGAAAGCTGCCAACTATGAGAAGTGACCTAAGGTATCCTCGATCGTATATAGGACCGGCGACCGCGCCAAACACCAAGAGCATCACCGATTGTACCGAGCCGATCCAAGAGATGTTCGAAGAGGTCTCGGTCCATAGTTGGCCACTCTCGTAGAAAGTCTGGTATACTCCGAAGGTGCTGAATCGCATTGTTAGCTGGGTTACCCTATTGAACTTGCGCTACAGCAGGCCGTCAAGTCCACAGATCGCACACAGCTTACTTCAAGATTCCCCAGGTATTGAAGAACAACATGAACGAGCCCAGCACCTGCAACCATGCCGTGAGACCTCCATTGGGTGGTCCATCATTCGAAGGTGGTGCAGGAGGACTGTCGTTCTTCGTATCTACAGCATCTGAGCTCGGCTGATCATCATGAGGCGGAGTATCTTTCTCCTCGTCGACTGGAAGGGAGTCCTTGGATTGCGTCTTGGTCCGGTAAAGGCTCGACATACTGGCCAAGATCTCTATCCGGCTGCCAAGGGAGCTAGTGATGCGGTGTTTGTGCCTGTCAAACGTCGGGCGCGATCAGGCGTGCGTAATAAATGAATCGTACGGTTATGCAGGCGGTAGGCCGTGTATATATATATATCTTTTAGGAAAATGCTGAGATGGAAATTCAAGCATGTCATCAGGATGAGATGCACGTTCACTCGGAGATTTCGGTATGGAGAAGTCGGCCTTCCGACTCGTCGCGACAGCCGAGCAAGCGCTGAGTAAGTTCACGGGTATGGGTTTACACGGTGTGAATAATGGAGGAGCCAAGGTCGACATGAAGTTTGACGCAACTGAACCATGATTACAGCTGTGTCCAAGTCCGCTCAACGGTGTCTAGTGTCTGCGCTCTTCGTTGGAGAAATAAATGTCGACAAGTATTACATACACCGAGCTCAGGCACGCATCATGCTGTTTTGATATCTCCGAGTACTCGAGTCCTCGTACGACAGACCTATGAAGCTCGAGTGGTTAACGGCATCCCTGCGATCGATGACAGAAATGGAGGAGACTTTCAAGCCGAGATGCGACTGTAACCTCCCGGTTCCAAAAGATTGTACGAGATCGTCCTTTCCACCGTGACACCGCAATATCCGCTAAGCACAACGACTCACTGATGCTGACACGTCGCATGACTTGATGGGGCCTTTTGGGAAGTTACTGGACGTCAAAGGAGATGACCTGTATGTCCGATACCAGATTCTCGCTACAGCCAACGCCTGCACATGCCGCTCGAACGCTCTTTCAGACCAGACAAAACCGTACCATGCATCCGACGTTATGCCCAGGCTGAATCAGGAACCGTCACCCTCCACCCAAGCCCTTCCAGCCTCCTTAGCCCTCTGCTTCGGGTCTCGTCCGAGCTCAAAGGCCGCATCCCTTCTGATCTTCATCTCATCCTCGAGCTGCCGGATCTTCTCGTCCAACGTAACGTTCCGCCCAACCTCCGGAACATCGAGCGCTTCCTCGCCACTGAGGTGGCCACCGTGAAGTCGTCCATGAGCAAATGCGACCTCCTCGGCCTTCTCGTCCCAGATCTTCAATTCCTTCTCATACTTGGTAAGATGGAAGTTGAGCTCGAAGTAGTAATCAAACTTCTCCGCATCGCCGAAGCACAACCCGTACCCATCGCAGTAGCATGCGCTCATGCTTGGACAGTGGAGAGGCGCCGAGGTGAAGATGTACTGCCAGGTGTACTCGAAGGTGCGGCCAGACAGAAAGTCAGATAGCTCGGTGTTCAACAGCCACTCACGCAGCCATAGGAATCGTTCCTTCGGTATAGCTCTGATGCGCTCGCGGGAGACGGCAAACTGCGCACAGCACGGTTGCGCAAGCACAGTCGGTATTGGATCCTGCGGGAAGAGCTCGATCCAGAAATCAGCGAGGATACTTTCCTCCTGCTTCCAGACATCGCGGTCGATGGCTCCAGGGTGTATTCTGTCCGGGCAGCCTGGGTCCCAATGACATCGTAGATTCATGTACCCATCTCGCGTTACTCGCTCTGGACTCAGGTGCCGTACCATCTGAGACGAGTCCTTGCCCAAGATCAAGTTGTTGTGCCATGCGAACCGATGCGCGTGCATGAAGATGGCCACATCTGGCAATTCGTCGTAGAAGTCGATGATATAGCTGAGGTAGGCCATGACCTCGTTGCCCTTGTTCATGGGAGGCCGCAATTGCATGCTGTCGTCATCCATCCCATATACCGCCGTCGTCAACAGGCCCTGCTCTATCAAGTCTCCAAGCTCCTTGTCAATCCAGTCCACATTCTCTCCCGTCATTTTGGGCACCACCAGGCATTTGGTATAGTTGCTGCCAGCAGGCTTGAGCTGTCCAACAGGGTACGGACTCTTCGATTCGACCTTCGGCTCTTTGAACTCTTCCGCAGCATCTCCTCTCCAAGCATTTGGATCGACTTCTTCTTGCGGTTCCATTTCTGTGACCGGGTCAACGCCCTTCGGACGATCTGCCTCATGTTCCACTTCTGTAACTGGGAACTCGATCTTCTGGTCATCTGCCTCTTCTTCGAAAGATCCGTATCTCTCGCCCATGCCTATAGCTTGAGGCAATGCGCGCCATGATACCGTTTGGTAGGCCGTAACCAGGAGTATTACTGTTATGCTTGCAGCCAGTAGAAATGGTACAAGGCGGCGCAGCATATTCTGGCGTGTATGTGCATTGGCGAATGTGTCCAGCCAGTCCGAGATGGGATGGCCTGTCAATGAGCGCGTGAGGTCGTGGGCACGGGATAATGTAGCACAACAAACACTCAACTCAACTTTGAAGTCAGCAAGTCAGGGCCGGTCTCGCCTGCTCACATGGCTTGGCACAAATGAAACAGACAACAGTTTACGCGTCTGCTTTACGAGATTGGCAGGAATCAGGTATGAGAGTGGTCTGGAGAGAGAATCGTCCATTTTGCAGACTCGACACAGATGGTCTAGCCTTAGGTATCCCACCTCCTCTTCCCTCCCAATGCAGCCAAGGCTATGCAACAGAACGCCCAAATGAATGCAAACTCAACACAATCAATCGTACCGCGGCCCGTCATCGTCGAACCCAGCACCAGGCGTCTCTGGGAACCCGCCAGGAGTTTGATATGCCGCCGGCGTCTGGTAGTGACCGCGAAAACCACCCGGAGTAGGCTGGTCGCCAGGAGTTGGGGCATTGAAGCCAGGCGTTGGTGCTTCCAGGCCACCATAGGCAGGTGTCTTGTTGCCAGGGTTGTGCGCTGGCGTACGGGAAGATGGGTTAGGGTTCCAGGTAGATTGCTGTGGTTAATTGTTAGCATGAGGTCTCCGAATGAAAGAATGACCAAGGATTACATACTTGACCGCCTCCCCAGACGCTTCCACCACCGCCGCCACCACCGCCGTAAGCTGTAGCACCACCATAGCTTGTCGCGCCACCGTAGCTCGTCTGCCCTCCATATGCTGTACCTCCACCGAAGCCACCACCTCCATATGCAGTAGCACTACCATGCCCAGGTGTACGCGCACCAATGTCCTGCTTCCATGCTGGTGTCCGCCCACCTCCAGCCATGGCATAAGCAGGCGTACGACTATCAGCCGCAGGTCCGCCAAATGGCGTACGACCGTAAGCTCCAGGTGCTGGAGTGCGCCCTGGCATACCATTCCCCGGACGTCCTCGATCATCGATAGGCTGTCCAGAGCGCGGATCGATGACTTGCAAATGGTCGCGATTGATAGAGATGACTTTGTTCTTCGCATGCAGCTCGACCTTGACCGTCTGATCGGTTGCGTCCTTCACAATTCCGATCATGCCCTTCTGGTTGCCACTTCGGAGCTTGACAGTCTTTCCAATGATCCGATCCCTGCCTCTGCCTTGAGGCGGAGCCATGATGCCGGCCGCACCGTTCTGCTTCATGGCTGGATTCATCTTGGTGAGGTCGACGCCACTTTGACCAGCTGGCCGACCACCCTTGGCAGCTAGAGTGGTGACATTCGAGTGGCGAGCAACCCATACTCCTGCGTTCTCGACTCGCTCGCGGTTTTGTGCGAAAACGTAGTTGCGGTGAAGGTGCAGAATGCGACCTTGCCTCTGCTCGCCTCCAAACTCCTTGATGGTGTCGTCGATCTTCATCTCATTCCCGTTGTTGTCGGTAGCGACAGCATTTCTCCGGCGCTCCAGCTTGTTGGAGATAGCCGAAGGTAGCATGCTCCGTACCGAACCATTTTGATCCAAGACACGCAAGCTCTCGCGATCGACCTTGATTACGCACCCAACAGTCGAAACGTCGAGCTGAACCAGGTCGAAGAGGTCGAACTTGCTGCCAGCAACATTGCCACCTGCATCCGTAGCCTCTCGAAGATCCTTGCTGAAGACCGTGATCTCCTGGTGATTGCTGTCTGTAAGCAGCGTGACTCTATCCTCTTTGCTCTTAACAACCATGCCTACTTCGTCCACGTACTTGCTGCCTCCGATGACCTTGACGTGATCACCCTCTCTAAACAGCTTCCGGAGGTCCTTGATTGGCGCTTCGATGACTTGACCACGTAGAGGACCAGCAGAATCCACCCGCATCTTCACGACATCGCCGTAGACCTCCACCGACTTTCCAGTAACACCTTTCTGCTCACCTCTGAACAGCTCGACTTTGTCTCCTGGAAGATAATCCTCCGCCTTAGACTGCTTGATCGTCGCAGCGAGAGCATTCAGATCAAGATTCTCCGTACCGTCCTCGCCGCCCGAGGCGAACTTCGTGACCTCCTCCAGCGTGGGATTTACATTCTCCGTCTGCAGCTGGTTGAGCCTGTAAGTCTTGATGAGGAAGCCATCGATGTACTCTTCACTCTCGAAAGTCCAGGCATTGTTGCCCATACCCTGAGATTTGGTGAGGTACCTGCCCAGCTTCTTCTTCGCCTCAGTCTCGCTGAAGTGCTTCGCTGGTGGACGCTGCTGTAAGGCCTTGGCGGGGCGCTTACGCTTGCCGTTGGCGTCAAGGGCTGCTGGTGCAGCGTTCGTGTCTTCGGTCAAACCGTACGTCAATCGAGGTATGATGCGCAGGGTGACTTCGACACCGTTGCCCTCGACATCTTCTACTTGCGCCAGATCGCCTTGAAACCAGCCGCTCTTTCGAATACGCACATACATGCCTGGCTCCAGCTGCTTGGTCTTCCTGATCTTCAGCAAGTCTGGCATCTCCTCGATAGGAATCATCAAAGGCTTGGTGCCCATGAAGACGTGCGAGAGTCCTTCAACAGCAGCCACGATATCTTCTTGGCGCTTTGCTTCGATGTATATGTTGCCAGCCATCACACCACCACGTTCGAATGCTGAGTTGATCATGATGGGCTCGCGCGACGTCATGCGATCGATGATGCGCTGGTTGATCCCTTGGATGAGGTCTCGCTCTTTGCCAGGCCGACACTTCATGCGGAAGATATGTGGGTCTTCTGGACCAGGTAGCAGTAACCTCTGCGGCACAACAGCCCCTGTTGCCGCGGTCGTGCGCTCCTTGCGACCATACCGCTCCACGAATCGCTGTGCTTGCTCTTCGGCAGTTTCTTGCTCCTTGGCTTCGCGCTGTCTGTCTAGCTCGCGATGCTTCCGGTCATCTCTGTCTGCATCCGCGGGCAGTTCTTGCAGGTCGTCAGGGTGCATCTCGTCGCCTGGCAAGTCGTCCTCTTCCTCCGGTTCCTCCTCATCATCCTCGTCGACCTCAGCTTCGACATCGATAAATTGATTCCGTCGATGTCTCCGTCGCTTGCGCGTTGGCTGGCCTGGCAAGTCATCGTCCTCATCCTCTTCTTCCTCATCTTCTTCTTCATCTGGCTCCTCGCCATCCTCTTCTTCTGCATCATCGACCTTCGGCTTATCATCGCCGTCATCCCCGTCTACTAGCCCTTCATCATCTCCTTTAGCGAGGTCAACGCCATCCTCTTTGTCCTCATCTTCATCTTTCACAAGATCCACGACCGGTCGGCTCCGTGAACGGGATCGTTGTGCTGGTACCTCCCCCTCTTCTTCGTCATCATCGGGGATCACCTGCGGTTTCTCATCGGCTTCATCATCAGAGCCCATCTCCGCCTGCGGGTTGAAGTCCTCCTCGTCCTCTTCCGGGAAGTCCTGGTCCATCCAGCTTGCCATGTTCGCGTTCTGCGATTGTCGGGGACTGTGCTGATAGAAAGGATCTCTGAAGTCGCGTCGAATGCCAAATGTCGTTTGCCGCCACTGGTGAGGTGAAGGGAGATTTGTTTGTCGAAGAGCTGAAGATGTCAAGAATGTGAAGTCAGGTTGTTGTATAGGAGTCCGAGCGTTGTACTAGCGCGCGGATACTCCCGCCTGTTCCTCTTCTCTCCTCAGCTCACAACATTGATCATCACGAATGACCGTATGCTTATGAAACGTTCAGCGCAGCTTCACACTGCCCTTGTCCAGAGCCGACCTCAAAGGTGCAAAACGTTCCCAGCGACTTTTAAGAGGAACTTCAGGCCACGACTTGCCATACACATGCGCCTCGCATGAACAGGGACTTGAGCCTTGGCGGATTGACCTCTCCTTTTGCCGCCTGTAATCTCAGCCATCTCGCAGATTACTCCGATCTGCAAAGAGCCTTGTGTCGTCACGTATGCTACTAACTCGCAGTCCGAAGGTCGAGAGGTAAGGTTCACAAGGCTGTACAGTACCGGTGTAGCTAAGCCACCGCCATAGCCTAGCTATCAACACGCCTCTGTGTACAGGTAGGTATATACCATATGTCAGCTTGTTGTGATTCCATTTTACCCGAGTCGAGATCAATCTTGAATTACCTCTCTCAAAACCACTTCAAGCAGCAATCAGCGACATGGGCAACATTGACAAGCACGCAGCAACCTCTCAAATATCCTTCGATGAGGACCCACCGCCTCCATATCAAGATTCACAGTCCTTCCATGCTCCAGCGGATGAGCTTGAATCTAGTCCAGTCGACGATTCGAATCAACCTTGTTGCCGTGGACTCTTCTCGAGGTACAGCTCGCTCTTCCCGACATCGAGTACCACATCCAGAGATCTAGAGCCCAAGTTCTGGCGACCGAAGGAGCAATTACGGATTCTGAGTCCGGATCCGAAGGACATCATGTGCCGTTGTGGGCGTCATGTTGATACTACTATTCATTACAAGTCTCTGGATCCTAGCAGCATACGATGCACATGTGGCTATATCGTGACCTCAAATGGCTACTCATACCTACCACCCACGGCGGCGAAGTCTCAGGCGGCCAAAATTGAATTTAGCTGCGGTGGCAGGTCCAACGGTGCCGCATTTGCGTGTAGCTGCGGAGCTACTTTCTCTCCCGAAGGATCCCCAAAACAGTTCTGCGAGCAACACTCATCATGGAGCGGCGACGAGCGAAGTGTTCGGTGCGACTGTGGTCGATATGTCGATATCACAGCACTATGGACTTCAGAGCATGGCCGTGCCTCCGAGAAAAGGAGTTTCTCACGAGATCCGGCTTTGGTCGGCTATACAATGTACACGTACAAGTTGCCAGCAGGAAGTGGGAGGTGCGATTGCGGATTGACCGTGCGGAGAGACGGGACGGTTACGTCGAGGCACTCGAACACGTGTTGTAAGGTTACGTCGAAGAAGGCAGTATCGAAGGGCGGCAATGGCTGCACCTGCACTTGAAGCTGAGCTTGTTTGCTTGTCAATACGCCGGTATCGACGAGACTGTGTACAGCACTTAGCTACGAGATTAAGGCCACCTGCGCGGAGCTGACGAAGTGGCAGACGTCTAGACTTGACCGAGAGCTGTCAGTCTTCGCAGCCCTGCTAATGGAGTGCAGTGGAGGAAAACTGTTTGGAATAGCTCAGCGTGTGGAACGGAATCTATTGTACTACGTGAGGGGGTATAGCATGCATGCCGATATGTAATCTCACAAATCCATTACCCAGGGGCGGAAAAACACACGTTCGCCGTGCCACAAAACCATCAGCGCCGCCGGTATACAAGCGCCGACCCGCGCAGATTTCCCACTGTCATATCCGGAAGCGCAGTCCGCCACCTCCCTGCCACTTCACTCCCTCGACATCTCAGCGTCCGAAGCGTCCATGGCGTCTCCCAGTCTAGTCACGCAGAAACGAACACCTAATTCGCCTCGACCTCCTTCCTCTTCTCGCCATTGAACGTCTTCTTCCTGCTGCTCGTCGAGAACGTGGCGTCCTGGCCCACCATCCGCCTCGCGAGCGCGCGCTCCACTTTCGCGCCAAGAGCAAGCTTACTGACCTCGTCGCTCTTGTTGCTGCTCATCGTGTATCGTTGTTTCTCGAGGCGCTCATCTTGCATGCGCTCTAGCGAGCCGGACCAGGACTTGATGTCTGCCGCTCGCGGGTCGGAGGAGTTGATGGTGGAGCTGCTCGCCGCGGCTGCAGGGTCGTTGCCGACATATGGTCGCTTTTCGTTGATGGTTTGTGTCTGGAGGTATGAGCTCGCGTTCTGGCTGCTGCGGGCGCTGGGTTGGGAGTCGTAGGTTGGGGCCAGGGAGGGTTGGAGAGAGGGGGCACCGGAGTAGGTGCTGAAGCGGGCGTCGGTTCGTGAGGCCTGTGCAGTGTTAGTTGTGGATCGTGTACAATAGCAAGTCTGTCGGCATACCATCTCTAGGGTGTTTGTCTTTTTAGGAGTATGATTGGTTCGGTCCACTGCCTCGTGGGAGTAACGAGGATAGGGGTGGTTTGTTGGTTACTATATCAACGATAAGCTTTCCGCTGCCACGTGCCGATCACGCGGAGCGGCAGGAATGATGGGACGCACGTGTTGTTTCGACAATGGCCAGCGGGTGCACGCAGATAATGGTGTTTGGTGGTGTAGAATGCTGCGTGCGGAAGTCGATGGGAAATTCGCTTTCTCCCTTTGATGATGCACGATTTTGGCCAAGTGAGACAGTTCGCCCTCGTCCCGGTTTCAGGTGCAGCTCGGGCAGCACAAACTTCTCCTCCTTTGTCTCGCGGTCGCACAACGTCGTCTGCCTGTAAACACCCGCGTGATCCGTGGGCCCGGTGATTTGCGATGATGAGAGTCTTTCGATCGAAGATATTGAACGTGGTCAGTGTTGTCGGGGTGACGCAAAGGGCTTTATAAGGTTGTCGCTGATCAACTCCTCGTCTCGCCGGCTGTTATTCCTTATACGAGGACTGCTCCGCGTGGATTCTTGCGCAATCGCTAAGCTCACTGGTGAATAAGATCTACGATGTACTTTCGACTTGATTTGAACCAGGAACAGGATATGGACAGCTTTATCAACGGCACGCTGCATGCGACCCTGCCACACCACGTTGCCGTGAACATGCCATCTAGACTTCATCCAAGAGTGCTCGACATGCGCTCCTCTGGGATCAACGTTAACAGGCCCTGGCACACCTGCAGCCACCTCCAGGGTAAGGCAGTGCCTGACGAATGAGGTGTGCTGCTCAGCTGTCACGCCCACCGTCGCCACGCGTTTGCCATGCAGATATTGCGTTGTACCGAACGCCGTGGAACCTCGTGCGATGCAATATGCGGGTTCGAGTGCACAGCTTTTACGAACATGTTCGTTAGCGATTCGGGATGCATATTTTGATCAGTGTGCCGACGAAGCGGAGTGAGCTCCTGCCTTGTGTAGAGAGATTTTGTTGCCGATCATGTCGAGTCAGATTTGCCTGAGTTCAGCGACTTTCACGTGACTGTATAACACCCACCAAATAATCATCCATACCATCAACCTTGCATACTGCCTTTCCTGCATCTTTCCCCCAAAATGACCACCGCACTCCGGCCCATGACTCCAACGGACCTCCTCCACTTCAACCCCTGCAACCTCGACCACCTCACCGAAACCTACGGCATTGCCTTCTACCTCGAATACTTCACTAAATGGCCCCAACTCTGCAAAGTCATCGAGGGCGCAAACGACCAGATAGAAGCCTACAGTAACCATACTTTAAACACTAAAATCTTGCAACCCGAACTGACCACAACTTGTCTTCAAAGTCATGGGCAAACTAGAATCATCCCCCTATCAGGCCCCAGTAGAACCATACGACCCACGCCTAACAATATACCGAAAAAAATGGCCCAACTACCTCCCCTGGCACGCTCACATCACTTGCCTGACCGTCGCTCCCGCGGCTAGGAGACTCGGGCACGCCACCAGGTTGAGCCAAGCGTTGGAGCAGGTTGGTGATGAAGCGGATGCGTGGTTTGTTGATCTTTTCGTGCGGGTGGAGAATGAGGCTGCGATTCTGTTGTATAAGAAGATGGGGTAGGTACCTCCGACGCAGCCGGAATATGTTGTGGTGTGCTGCTGACAGAATGTGCTAGGTATTCGGTCTACCGACGGATAACAGACTACTACAACGATGGCAGCGATGCATACGATATGCGCAAACCGCTAAAGCGAGACAAGAAGCGCAAGACTGTGCGGCCGAATGGGGAGAACATCAAGGTCGATCCATCAGAGGTGTGGTGAGTTTTTCAGTAGTGCAAAAATGGTTGTCACGAGTGCTCCAAGTCGAGCCGGAGGTCTGCTGGGGCCTCGTGGGAGACTGATCGCGAAGAGCCTCCGATGATTGCATCTCGCCACTCCGAACCAAGACGTTCTTCTGGTTAGATGTGCTATCGTGGCCACCCAGGAAGTGCTACTGACCATTCGGTATCACGACGCCGACATCACCTCTTGAGGATGGACATAGAGCGCAGGAGGAGGCGAGACAATCACAAGCTTCAGCGGAGAATCGGCATGCGGCCGTACAACAGCATAGCCCTTCAAAACTAGCTACCTACATCCCACCAAACTCATCCTCCTCCTCCTCATCATCAAGCACCTCAACCTCATCAGCCCTATCCCGCAGCGGATGCATCATCTTCGAATGTACGCGGATCTGCTCGCCTTGACCCTCGCCAGCCGATCGCACAGTAAGTCTACTCTCAACCTGCTCAGCAAGACCGTCCATGTCCGCATCTGTCAGCCCTTCATCGTGAATATCCAGCTCATTCGCAAGCTGCTCTTCGTGCGTGTTGAGCTTCGTGCTAGCCGGGAGCGGACCGCCGAAGACCCAGCGATCGTGGTCCTGTACTGGCGATGAGTCTGCTTCGTCGTGCTGGCCTTGTGTAAAAAATGCGGTGCGTGGGTCGGGAGCGTTGCGAGCGCGAAGGTTGATCTGACTGCCTGGCGTGGCGTCGTCGAAGGCGAAGATGCTGACGCGGGCGTCGATGTGGAAGGGGCAGTAGGGAGGGTTGGTCTCGACTTCGTTTGCTTGTGCCGGGGGTCGTCTGGATGTTCGAGACGCTCTGCTGTTTCTGCGCTGGGGTTCTGGCGAAGACAGCCGCAGTCCCCAAAATCCATGCGGGCCAGCAGTAGCGCAGTCATCTGCTCTGTTGACCTGCCGTGTGCCTCGCTCGTCCTTGCTAGCGCGGATCGGAGGGAGTTCAAAGTGCTTCTTCTGATGTTTGTCGTGCTTCAGCCCACTCACAAGCTCATCCCCTTTTCTCCTTTCCACTCGCGTGATAGGATGCAGATGCACCGTCCCACCAGCGGCAACAGCCAGCAGTGTGCCACTCTGTCTCTTCACCCACCGCATCGAGCCAGCAGAGACGGTATCCTGCAAAGCCTTATGCCTGATCTTGTTGTCCTCAGCGTGCCAATACTCGGTCGCGCCACTTCTAGCAGCACTCAAACCCTGACTAAGTCCTTTCGCGAGCAGCCGGCTACCAGCATGACTAGTGCTCGCAGCCGTCTCTCGAAGACCTGCAAGCGTTGGGATACCAAGCGAGACAGTGTTGTTTGCGCGCATAGTGCCGACTTGCGTGCTGACTTGCTGCAGACTCGACCGCAAGCTGCCGAAGAATCCTTGATTGCTAGGAGGCGATACGCCATGAGTGACACTGACAGTCGCCTGCGCCTTCTCCGGTGCGGCTGCTGTGGGCGTGACTTTTCGCTTCCGCTTGCGTGTGGCCGCGTTGGCAGGTATCTCATGGAGGTGGATGGTGCCGTGCGTGGTGAGCATGGCCAGGTACTCGTCGTCTCGAGACCATACACTTTCAGCAACGACTGAGTGACTGCTCCGAGGTATGCGTATAATTTGCTTGACACACGGACTGCGAATGATCGCTTCGTCGTTGTCGGATACAGAATACTTGACCACGCCGTGTCTTGCTTGTCTGAGATCCCATATCGACGAAGCTTCACCGGTGCGGTTGACTGTAAGCAAGCGAAGGCCATTAGACGAGATCGAGAGATGGTTGCATCCCTCTTCGAGCGCTATCGTGGCCATTGGAGCTGGCGGGTATTTGGGCTTCAACTCTTCAGCGTCGACCAAGGTCTCCAGATCAATGATAGACACCACAGCCGGCTCATCTAGTCGCCACCTGGGATCGTCGGGTGGGGCTTTAGTGGGCGGGAAGTGGTCTTCTCTGCTGGGTGTGCGTCCATGCTGCTGGTTGCCTTGAGTAGAAGGATTGACAAGCTCGCTCCAACCCTGCCAACCAATTTCAATACCTTTCTGCGAGTACCTCACCAGACCTTGTGCAGCTTGACGCGTCACCCGGCTCCAAGTGCCTTCAGCGTCCACACCAGCAATGTCGCAGGTGATCGATGGTTGTGGAGGAGCAACATGACTGGCTAGACCTGGCGGATTTAGGTTGTAGTTTGACAGCAGTGGTGTCCCTTGCATGGAGACATGCGAAGCTGTGGAAGGTGGCACGATGGCCAGCCAGCGCTGACTGAGGCTGAAGAGCGGCACACTAGATTTGTGGTCACTCTCATCCAAGGCATCAGCGCCTTCGGAGGCACTCGTCGGTCGTGAGGCCGATTTGTCCAGCGAGCTTTGCAAGCAGGTCCAGAACTTGCCGATGCACCTGAAGTACGGATCCGGGTTCGCTAAGGTTGGTACGTGTGTAAAGACGAACACTTCGCCGCTCTTGCCTGACGCAATCGTTACAAAGCTGCCTCCGGCTGCTATTTTCAAGTCTCCAAATGGGCCGGGTCTTCTAGGCATTTGACCGGTAGGTTGCTCATCCGTCACCACAGGGCTCCTGTATAGTGTGGCAACATGCTCCTGGCTCTGTAACGAATACACTTCGACAGTGGTCTGATAGTAGGTCGAGGCTGCTTGTGTCGCTCTCCGGTCACCGTTCATGATGGTATTCTTGATCGCGCCATGAACGACAACCGCCACCAACGGACGCAGGCTCTGCAAAACATCCACCAGACCCACTTGTGGTAGAATCTTCGCGCCAACGACACTTCCACGCAAGCCCTCAAGTCGTCCTATGACCTCGAATTTGTTTGGGAGAACACGGAACACTTCTAATCCACCTTCCGAGCCCACGAGTAATGCCGTTCTCGCCCTCCTCGAGGACGCGGCATCGCCACTGTCCGCAAACGTATCGAAGCAACAACAGTAGCCATCCGACCCAGCAGCTTTCGTAGCCGGCTCTTTCTTTTGAGCTAAGTTGAGTCCAAAGTCCGGCAGACCGTAGAAATGCGGTTGTGGCATGTGTGGTGGTGCTACGGGTTCAACAAATCGCTGATGTGGAGATGCGCGAGGGACGGGCTCAACGTAGCGCTGGCTGGGTGATATGCGTGCGACTGGCTCGACGTAGTGCTGACCTGGTGATGTTCGAGACGTGTAAGACTCTCGTCTAGGATATGCTGTACTACCGTTGGGCCGGTAGTTGTTCGCGCCGCCGTATTGCTCTGCCGTGCCGTATGGAGTAGCGTGCCGGCTTACAGGAGAAAGAGAGCTTGCCACAGGTCTCGCAGCAGCTGGTCGTGGAGAAGGGCGAGGCGAAACCGTAGCTGGTGAAGGGGCAGCAACTTCTCTTCGCACCACTGGCTCAGGTTCCGTAGGTTCGTCGTGCTCTTTAAAATGGAACACAGGCTCCTCATCCAACCCATCGTCGTCATATCCACCATTTGCCTGTGCGAACCCATTCTGCTCTGTCAGCTTCGAAGCAAACCCATTTTGCTCGCTTGCTCGAGCCGCCACGGCTTCCTCAGCAAACTCCTCCCGCAACACAACGCCCTGCTCCTCCTCCGACGAAGAGACCGTCGCAGCTACTGGCTCCCCAAACACCCTCTCCTCCTCTTCCGGCGGCGGAGCAACAACCTCTCCATTCTTCCTCCCCTTCTTCTTCTTACTCTTCTTCGCAACCGTAGGAGCCCAGTTGGGCTTCTCGTGATCGGCAGGAGAGGATCCAAGATCGACGTCGTCAAGCCCGGGGATCAGGCTTTCGGCGGCGGGCATTCAGCCAAGCTTCTGCTTTCTCGCTGCTGCGTATGTCTGCGATCCTGGTCTGTGTATTACGGTGGTGGTGTGCGGTGTTCAGCGTAAAAGTGCAGCGGCCGTGCAAAGGTAGACTGTGTCTGGAGTCAAGCTGGTCAGATGTCCCGGTTTCAGGCCGCAGGCGGAGCAGCTGAGAGCCGGTTCTTTGTGACAATAGCACGTGGCCTGGTCAGGTCTTCCGGTAACACCTCTCCGGATTTGCACGCAAAGTTTCCTCTTCTACACCGTCGTTGCTACCGATCGACGAGCCACGGTTCGAGGAGAGGTCGTTGTGGAGGGGTGACGGCGGGGCTTATTTATGGTTTAGGCGCTGCGGTTGGTCGTCCAGACACAAGGTGAGAGAAGGTAAGCAGGATACTGCTCGGTGTTAGTCTTATATATACAGCTTGCGAGTCGTTCGGGTTGTGGTGTCTGAGATCGCGGCGGTCTTGTAGGTCTATTAGGTTGGTGACGGTTGTTGACTCGACGCAAGCTGGCTGGCTATCCAATGCGGGGTCTTTGCATATGCAGGGCATCACCTCGCCAAGCATCGACGGCGCGGTGTTCGAGTCAGACGAGGGCGGTCAAGGGACAAGAGTCACGGTCACGGTCTAGATGGTGAGACGAGATGAGATCGACGTTTGTGTGTATGTTGATTTCGATAGCTACTAAGGTATCCATGCCTCAACAAGCCATCTCCGCACTGCAATCGATCGAAAAAGTAGCAAGAACACCATCTGCCCTCCGAGCAGGACTCCACATCCCAACATCATGCTGCAACAAACCATCTCCGCAACGCGATGCGCCGAAATAGTGATAAGCGGGACGTGGGTAGGACACCGTCTGCCCTTGGAGCAGGAGTCCACATCCCAATGTCATGTCGCTGGTGTATTGTTTCTGCGGGTTGATGCCCTAGACTCCGCCCAAGAGCAGGCGGCGAGAGGGGCTCTCCTCTTCTGGCAGAATCAGACCTGCTGTGACCGTGGCCGGTGTGGCCGTTCTCCGAGGTGGGCTTGTGGACTAGAGACGCTCTTCGCGCTGCTGGCGCCTCAAAGCTAAGCATTCGGGGGAGCGAGCACGGCGCACCACCTCATCAACTGTCAAGTCCTATCTAGCACCAGGAGGTCTGTACGCACCACCCGAGGCGCCCGTTCTCGCGCCCGGCGGGCGGTAGCTGCCACTAGGTGGGTTGGCAGGGCTCTCGCTCCGCTCATTGCCTGCTGGAGGTGCGGCGCGCCTCTGCCACCTATCACCCGGGTCGCGAGATTCGGAGCGCGGGGGCATGGTGTCACCACCTGCACTCTCCTTGCCACGGAGAGCTGGTGGAACGTACCCACCCCTCTTGGGCAGCTCGTCGGTCGGTGGTGGCGGCGGAGTCTGGTTCTCGATCGCAGGGGCTGGCGACGCCTTCGCAGCCTCACGTTCGCGCCAGCTCGGCTTGTCCGTTGGAGCGGCGAGGTTGAGGCGAGGCGCAGTCCTGGTCGTTGACTCGCTCGGTTCTGCGGCCCTGCTAGGTGGCGCACCTCCACGCTCCGCCTGCTTCCTCTCAAGTCTCCTCTTCTCCGCTTCCTCCTCACGCTCCATCTGCTTCCTCGCAGTCTCAGCACGCTCTGCCCGACGCTTCTCAGCCTCAGCCTTTGCCTCAGCATCCTTGCGTGACTTCTCTTCGGCTGCAGCTGCAGCTTCCTCCTCCTCTCGTGCCAACCTCTCCTCCTCTTCACGACGTGTCCTCTCTTCCTCTTCAATCCTGCGCTTCTCAGTTGCACGTGCTTCACGGACTTCACGCTTACGCTGCTCCATCTTCTGGTTGAGCTCGCGCTCTGCAGCTTTGCGACGCTTCTCGAAGTCGGCGTGGCGAGCCTCGGTAATATCCCGCTTAAAGGTCTCGTAGTTGGGTACAAGCCTGCTGAGTCGGTGCTTGAGAGATACATCCTCCTTGTGCTTCTGCTCGGCACTCTCCATAGTCTCCGACTTGCTCGTCTCGTAGGCCTTCAGGTCAAGCTCACGCTGCACGTTGTAGTCGTCTGCAAGGTGCTTGATCTCTTCGCGACGGTATGCACGCTCAAGATGATCGATGCGCTTCGCGGTGATCCGAACTTTCTCGCTCATGTCGTTCTTCTCTCGCTCCAGGGCCTGCAGCTTGAGCAACCGGATTCGGCCACTGTCAAGCTCATCGATGTCGAGGCTGGAGATGTCGACGCCCTTCACACCCTTCTTCAGCTCCTTCAATTGCTTCTCGGCCTCCTCACGCTGGACCTTCTTGCGCTCGGCCTCCATGCGACGACGCTCGCGCTCCCTAGTCTCCTCAGCCAATCGCTCAGTTTCCGCAGCCTGCAGCTCTTGTTGCTTCGTCTTTCGCTTCTGCTCCTCATCACGCTGCCGAGCAGCCAGTGCAGACTGCAGGCTTTCCTTCTTCTTCTGGATCACCTCGCGTCTTGCGAGGAGATCGTTGTGCTCTTTGTCCGCGCCAGCTTCGGCTCGCTTCATAGCTGCTGACCTCATCTTCTGCCTGTCTTCGTTGAACGAGGGGTCGACATACTGTACAGCGACGTAGAGGGACTTGGCGAGGCGGGAGAGCTGCGTGCGCACGATTTCGGCTGGCGTGCTTTGTAGACGTTGTACAGCGCCAGTCTCAGAGTCAGCCGACCCAGCCCCAGAGCCGGGGTGGAGCGCCTTGGAGGAAGAGAAGACGTCGGAGTCGAAGGTGAGGACACCGGTGGCGTGATCGATGCGAATCGACAGGTCACCTTTCTTGCATCCGTTCATGATGAACTTCTCGATCATGTCCGCAGAAACTTGAAAGGGGTCCGGAAACTGAGCGAGGGACAGCACGTCGTCGAGTTTGACGTCGGTGTAGACCTGAGATAGCTGCTGGAAGAGGCGAGTCAAGATGACCTGCTGAAGAGGGAGAACGTACTTCTTCATCTCCTCGTCGGCGCCGATCTGCGAAAGGATGGGCGATACCTTCTCGCAGATGACCTTGGGATGGAAGTCCTGCTCAAGGATGTTGTAGAGTTGGCGAATCTCTGGGCGAGCGCGTGCCAGAATGTCCTTGCTGAGCAGATCCTTGAAGAGGATAGCTCGGGTTGGTGGCGAGTTCATGCCCAAAAGGTTCGTCAGGCGAACATTCTTATTGTTGCGAGTCTGGTCGACGTCGAAGAGCGCGCCACGAGAGCGTGTGGTGCTGATGACAGGGATCGAAAGAGCTGAGAGAAGCACATATGAGGCGGCTTTGGTCAGGTCGGCTTCGGTGATGTTGCTTGGGTTGTCCTTCTTTGATGCGGCGCCAGAAGCCACAGCACGGGAGGAGACCTGCAGCAGGTTGTAGTACCGGCTCCAGGCTGCAGCGTGGAAGAGGTAGTTCTCGCTGACGAGGAAGATGCGAGTGAGCTTCTCGAAGTAATTCGCCATCATCGAGTTACGTGGCTGCTTCTTCGACAAGCTTAAAAGTGTGTGGATGTCCTCGACACTCTTAAAAGCCTCCTGCCACAGCTCGAGTTCGACGGCCACGTTGAGCTGCATGAAGCGAGTATCGAGGTGGCGCTGAAGAGTGTCTGGGTCGCTTAGGTTGATGGCGTGCACTTGTTGAGAGTACTTGGCCGCATTCTGCAGATGGTTGCGGAGAAGCTCGCACAATCTCCTGAACTCGGTCTTGCGGGTGTACTTCTGGCAGAACTGGAAAGCTTGATGAGCTGTCCGCTGATACATCTCCTCGAGACGTGCATTGTTCTTGAAGATATCCAGCACGGTGCGGTACGTCTCCCACAGAAATTTGAGCCATGGCGTAACGATAGCACGGTCAGTGCGGTCCTTGGTCTGCTCTCCCGACACGGTCGCAAGAAGGATCGACTCTGGCGTCTCCATAGCCTCCAGATCGCCGACATTAGCGATGGTGTCGTCGGTATCCTCCTCCTTGGTCGTGATCTCATCGGCCTTCTCCTGTGCATCCTGCACCTTCTTCTCGGCCAGCTCGATGAATCTCCTAAAGACGGTTTCGATGGTGGCGACATTGGTGTTCTGGCTAGTGTTCTTGTAGTTGTAAAGGCCATCCTTGGCTGACTTGCCCTTCTTGAGGTCAACGCAGAGCTCGACGAACAACAGCATCACCGGCTCCAGGGCCGCGATGGTGCTGTTGCGCGTTCTCTTCGACGTGACATGTTCGTGAAGAATCTGCAGAGCGGCCTGTTGCTGGCCGACCCCGATCAACTCCTGGGCGCGCTTGTGGATGTTTTCGGCTTTCTGAAATGGTGGTGGAGGCATGCTGGGCAGCCTGGGGTGGTGGGGGACGTCTGCAGGAGATGGAACGAATGGGTGCTGATGAATGTGGTGTCGTTGATGGAGTGATGCCGTCTGAGCTGAGGAGAACAATCTCTGGCAGGAGGTCGGCTAGCGGCTTAAATATACAGTGAGTGCGCGGCTTGGCGGGGAGTTCAGAATGCGAGGAGTCGAACTTCAATTAGGTTCAGGTTTGACTCGTTGCTTCCTCGAGCGCAGTGCAGTCACGATGCGCTCTCCGCAGTGTTTGTTGATGATTCACAGGAACGAGAGCCGCACGAAAATGAGTGTGTGTTTAGATTTCATCACTGTGCGTCGACTCGCGCTCTAGCGGCGAGAGCGGTGAGACGAGCTTTGCACCAGCAAATCGTGGTTTTCTGAATGCTTTTGGCACACAGTATCACTAAATATATATCACGAAGCCGATAGTATCAGGCAGTCAAGGACGATGCGACATAGCTCTTGGTGTTCATTCTCCTCTGCATATAGGTGGTGGGCCAGACTCCTCGCTATATGCCCAACGCTTGCAGTGCTTTTTTTCTTCGTCAATGACCCTCATTCTCCTCCATATCTCGAAGCAGCGGCCATGGATACCTACAACATCACAACCCCCACCCCACCCATCTTACTCGCATCCGCATACCCATTCTCGTCCGCCCCACCCCCCAGCGCCTTCGTCCGGTAGTTGAACAGATAGTAGTGCAGCTTCCCGTCACCACGCTCGAACTTCAGCTTCTCAAAGAACAGCGGGTTGTCGAGCAGCGTGAGCGCGTTGAAGACGTGGAAGTTCTCCTTCTTAGCGAGAGCCACCGCATCATGCATGAGAGCTTGCAGCCTTGTGGCAAGGTTCTCTTGGATCTGCTTTGCTTTCGGCATCGGGCCTGAGGTGGGAGCGAAGGCAGTGTCCGAGGCGAGGTAGTAGAGGTAGGCGGCGCGGATGGTTTCGTTTTGCTTGTTTGAGCGGAGGACGGTGGACTGGTTCGATCTTCAGTCAGCAATGGTTCGGATAGGTCACCAGGGATGGGGCAGGCAGCTTACCTCTAATAAATAGTACGACACAAAGTCAGAAATCCCACCTCCCTCCTTCTCCACCACCCAGGCCGAAACAACATCCTTACTCGCATCCGAACAGAGCCAATGCGTAATCTCCTCCTCCGACCAGTCTTGCCGCAAATGAAAGCGCTCCAGATACCTCACAAGCAGATCTCTCACAGCGGGCACATCCTGCGGCTTCATAGGTCTCATGCCTTTAATGTTGGTAGTCGTATCGACCTTGTACTTGTACTTCTGCCGTAGCTCACTCGACCCGGGGGGCACATGGCTGAACCCGCACTTATACAGATGCTCCCAGTCCAACGATCGGTGGTAGTATCTGCACGTGCTCACCGGCGTTGGTAGAAGAGTGCCTGCGGTATACAACGCCTGGTAGATGTCGTTCAGATAGCACATCCGCGTGACCTCCTTGATCAGCACAGGCGCCAGACGCTTGCCGCGGAGTTTGTGGTGGACGGTGAGAAAGTTGATTTCGGTCGACTTCAGCTTCTGGTCGCCCACCTTGAGGGTGACGGGGATGCCTGCAATGAAAGCAACCAGCTTGCCCTTCTTGCCCTCCGTCGACTTCGTCCTCACGCCGATGTGCCAGTCCTTCTTCCAGCCTGGAGGCTTCAGCGCCCACGAGAGAAACGGAATACTGTACTTGAAGCGGAAGCTACCTTCCTGGTCCTCGACGTAGTGGTTGTCCAGCAGCTCATACAGCTCCTGCAGCTCGCCCCTGTCCTCCACATCAACAGTACACCACTCGAACCCATCTACCAACTTCTCCGGTTCCGCCTTCGCGCTCGCTCGACATATCTTGTCAGGTAATATCGCGCCTTCAGGTAACGACTCCTTCGAGCTGTCGGTCGTCTGCAGGAGGTTGGGTTCCTTGAACTTCGGTACTGGCTGTGTGTTCCAGAATTTGTAGTCTTCTGGAGCTTTGCACTCCTTCTTCGCTCCTTGCGACGATGACACTGCCAGCTGCTGGAGCAGCGATTGTATATTCTGTACTTGGACTGGCTTCGTTGGTTGTTGTGCGACTGCTGTCGAGTCTGTGCCTTCAGCGGCCTTCTTCTTCTTCTTTCTAGGCTTCTTCTTCTTTTTTGAAGGCTCAGAGCCTACTGCTGCTGTTGTTTGATCTCCTTCCTCAGCATCGTCGTCTTCGCCCTCCTCGTCCTCGTCCTCGATGGTCTTGTCCGCTATGCTGGAGGGGTCGGCTAGAGCTTTGTCTGCGAGATCACTTGCAAGGTCAGCGTTCGCGCCTTTGGACTGCTCGGCCGCCATGGTGGTTGATATTCGTCGAAGATGTTGTGTCAGTCCGTGGCTGTGGCACTTCTAAATTGTATATTTGCTAACGAAATATTGCCGGAAGCCTTATGTCGCGTGGGACGGTGCCCCGCGCATGTGCTTTGAACTCTAAATCGACCCTGCTTATATGTGTGCATCTACGCGTAGGTATTCACTCCAGCCCCATCCTGAGCTGGTTGGACATTGCATATGACCTATTCTCCAGCGACGAGGGGCTGCATTGCAGCACGTTGTCCGTATGGAGGCCAGTGAATCTTGACAGTCTTTGCTCAGTATTATGGTAACATTAGACAGCCATCGGCATTGGACCTCGCTGAGTTTCAACACACGCTTCATTGATATTCCCATGAGGACCCAGTACGCCCTCTGCGCCAGTTCGATTCGATGGAATACGCTCAGCAGTTGCATCCTCCAGCCCCTCCAGCCGTATTGCCGGATTCCGCCCGCGTACCCAAGTCCACACCCGCCGCCCGACCTGCGGGTCCTCGCATCCCCCTTTGGCTTGCCTGTTCGATCGGAAGCTTCTTCGCAATCGCTGTGAACAACTCCTTCACGTTCTCCGCCGTCTTCGCGCTGGTTTCGAAGAACAGCAAACCAGATTCCCGAGCGTAGGCTTCGGCGTCTGCGGTGGGTACGGCACGCTTGTCGGGTTGCTCGGCGACGAGATCAGACTTGTTGCCAGCGAGTGCGATTATGATGTTCTCGTTGGCCTGGCGCTGGAGCTCCTTCACCCACGACTTCGCCTTATCTAACGAGCTCTGTGGTAATAATCAGTACTACTCTTTCCCGACGTGCACAACTTCCAAGATGGGGCCATACCGCTTGTGTGATATCGTAGACAACGACTGCGCAGTTCGCATTCCGGTAGTACATAGGCGCCAGTGATTTATATCGCTCTTGGCCCGCGGTATCCCATATCTCGAATTTGACTGTTGTTTGCTCGTCGAGTGCGATGGTCTGTGTGAGGAAAGCGGCGCCAATCGTGGATTCTCTGTAGTCGTCGAATTGATCCTACCAACACAAGTCAGTCATATTGTTTCGAGGTAGCGGGTGTTTGCGGCGCTGATATACCTTGACGAATCTGAGAACGAGCGAACTCTTTCCGACCGCAGACTCTCCTGCATCTTGTCAGCATCCTACCCCCTAATACCCGTGTGTATGTCCCTACCTAATAGCACCAACTTGAACTGCGCAAACCGAGCGCCCCCAGGCCTACCGCCTTGTTGAACCCTGCTTGCCATCGCCAGGGATGTTGACGTCCTCGCTTCTCTGGAAGTCTTCGGCGCAGCGCGGAATCGGTTGGGTATTTGGTGTTGGTATGTGTGTGCTAAGGGCGTGGGAAGTGTTTCGAGTGTGGTCTGTATTGCTGGTCGTTGGTAGTCGCCTTGAACGCTGAGACCTGTGGAAGCTTGCGGCCAGCGAGCGGGCTTTCCCGCGCAACGTCACTTCCTTCTCACATGTCAAATGCGCCACATTAAGGCTAGCAAAGGAACCACGAAACTACTGACCTCGTCTGCCCTTTTACTCACACACGGACTCGGCAGCACTTTGCACAAAACCTGCCCATTTGAACCGTCGCCACGATCAACGAGATGAGTGCGATGCTTCCCTTCCGGGACATCAACGTGCACGCTTCCTCGACATATTATGCCTTCTCGTCTCCTTCATCACCGAACGCGCCGACCTTGATGATTGACAGGCCATCTGGGGACCTCCGACTCAACGATGGCAAAGTCACGGGTGGCCACCGCGTCTCCAGCATATCTGGCATTCTGGGCATTGTCAAGCTACGATTGGGTATAGCCACCAGATCATATCGGCCCTTGATGACATGCTAAGTGGTGCGCAGACAGCTATGTGATCGCCATCACCAAGTCCACGCCTGTGGGCCGCCTAAAGGGCCATCAGATCTACAAGGTCGTCTCGACAGAATTCATGCCACTTCGAGAACGCCAGGTTCGAGATGCGGATGAGGACACCTACCTTGCATATCTGCAGAACTTGATCAAGACTGGTCCGATGTATTTCTCCTATTCCTTCGACCTCACCAACAGCTTTCAGCGTCAGACTCAGGTCGATCCGAAGCAACCACTCTGGCAACGTGCAGACGACCGCTTCTTCTGGAACCGTTTCGTGTCGTCTTCTCTTATCGACTTCCGGCTAGGCAAAGCAACGGGCAGGATCTCTTCGGGCCCTCAGCCCGATGTCGATCCGTATATCCTTCCCGTGATGTTCGGCATGATGAGCATTACGAATACATCAGTCAAAGGCAACAGCATGACCTTTGTGCTCATCACGAGACGATCGCGGCATCGAGCTGGGACACGATACCTCTCTCGTGGGATCGACGAGCAAGGACATGTGTCGAACTTCAACGAGACCGAGCAAACTATGATCCTGAACGACAGCGCCTCCAGTGGCTTGACCAGCTATGCCGGCGACCAAGGCTTCTCGAATGGTAAGCCAGTTGGCGGTAAGGAGACGCAGGTGTTGTCGTATGTCCAGACTAGAGGCAGTGTGCCTGTGTTCTGGGCCGAAGTGAACTCTTTGAAGTATGTGCCAACACTCACGATCCGTGGGGTGGAGAGCGCGGCGCCAGCCGCCAGGAAGCACTTTGACGAGCAGATCTCTCTATATGGTGATAACTACATGGTCAACCTTGTCAACCAAAAGGGTAGAGAAGTACGAGTGAAGGATGCCTACGAGCAGATGGTCAAGATCCTCCAGTCCTCGCCTCACGAAGAACAAGAGTCGAGTCGTCGCTCAAATGAGCAGTTCAACATCATCGACTCGAAGGATTCCCGCAGCTGGTACGATCACTTGCACTACATCTACTTCGACTTCCACAACGAGACGAAAGGGTTAAAGTGGCACAGAGCACAACTTCTGCTTGACCAGCTGAAGGATGGCTTGACAGCAGGCGGCTACTTTCACGGTATCGACATGCCTTCGGGCGGAATTGATGTGCGGCGGAGGCAGACTGCAGTCGTGCGAACGAACTGCATGGACTGTCTTGACCGCACGAATGTTGTTCAATCTATGCTCGGTCGATGGACACTCACACGCATGCTCACCGAGCTAAACGTTATTAGAGCAGGCGAAAGCGCGCAAGATGATCAAACGTTCGAGCATCTGTTTCGCAACGTCTGGGCTGACAATGCGGACGTCGTCTCGAAGTCCTACTCCGGCACCGGGGCACTCAAAACGGACTTTACACGCACAGGTAATCGTACGAAAGGCGGAGCGATGCAGGATCTCAACAACAGCATCACTCGCTACGTACGGAATAACTTCGCGGACGGTCCGAGACAGGATGGCTTCGACCTGTTCCTTGGCAACTACCACCCTGACACTGCATCCATCGGCTCATCGCAGCAGTTCGCAGATCGACGTCCTGTAGCTGTCCAAGCGGTGCCGTATATGCTCGGCATGTGCATGTTCTTTGTCGCCGTCAGCGCAGGTACCAGCCGGATGCCTGACTCGACTGTGTGGCCGCTACGACTGTTCACACTGTGCTGCATGGGTGTGGCCGGGTACAGTGGGCGGTTCATGTGGAACTATGGGACACTATACGTTCGTCGTCCCTACCCGTGAACTTTGAGATATGCTGACTTCTCTCTTCAGGTCAACTGGCCTAAGCTTAACACACCACAGTTTGCTGCGGAAGCCTACCAGGATACACTTGACCGCGCACGCAAAGATCCGCTCGTTGGTTCATTCATCGGTCGCAGCGGAAGCGAACTTCGACCAGGATCTTTGGAGGAGGGCAAGAAGCGCAGAGAGTGATTGCAGACATTGACGTCACGCAGTGAAGGCTTCAGAAGAGATTGAGCTATGCGAGAGTACAGAACTTCTTCAATAGACTTCTAATGGACATGATGGTAATGTTGCCCAATCCGCTGTTAGTCTGGTAAGGTACCTCAGGTACAAGATCTTCTACGCACGCAGCTTCCTTTTCCAGAACCGCACTAGTGGACTTGAGCAGACTTCACACATCAGCAAGGCGAGCAAGGCTGAGCTCCTCAACCATCCTTGTTGATGTTTCTTGGGCTCGAAACGCATGCCGTTCATTTCCCTACAGTAGTTTGGCGTTGAGTACTTCGTACGAGCAAAGGTGTTGAATACGACCATGCTATGTCCTCGTATCACGACATTAGCGCCGGCGGCGAATCCAGACAGCACAACGGCAACAACTACAACTGTAAGTCAAGTTTCCAACTCGACTCTGGATCAGCCATCTCATCGCATGCACAGACTACACGAACAACTACCCGCCGCAGCAGCGTCTGGCGGACGACAGGATCTCGGAGAGCGGCACTCGAAACAACGCCTTGGTCAAGGCTGCCGCGGAAGGTCAAACTCGTCGTGTTCAAAAACTGTTGTATGATGGCGCCGATGTCGACTTCAGAAATGTTCAAGGCGTGACGGCGCTGCACGAAGCTGCATATTCCGGCTTCGAGGACACTGTGCAGGCCTTGCTCGATGCCGGAGCCGACATTAACGCCTCTCACGACTTGTGTGGAACCCCATTAGCTCTTGCAGCCTTGAAAGCTCGCGCGAATGTCGTTCAGATACTCCTCGATGGTCGAGCATCTGCTGACATACAAGCTGGAGCTCTGGGCTCAGCATTACACGCCGCATGCGCTGGCGACAACCCCGATATTGTGACAATAGTTCTGCATGCGTCAAGAGTATTTCGAGTCTCGGAGAGGGCCCTGGTTCACATAAGCATGGTATCCTACATGAGCTGTACCAAATCAGAGTACATGATTACAGGCTTAGGAGGTACGAACGGTACCGTCAGCGGAAGCATCATTTGGACACAGCCATTTCGAGAAAGCGAAACGCTCAAGGGCGAGAATAAATGGATTTCTCTTGCCCCATTACAAGTATCCGCCCTCTACAGCTGCACGAACGTTGTGAAAACGCTCTTGGATGCTGGTGCTGACCCTAAAATAAGGACACAGCACGAGCAGGTCGATCTTTTCATGATTGCAGCACTCAACGGACATCTCGAATGGCTCGAATGTCTTCTGATGCTCGACCCTCAGCTCAGTGCCTTGATCGGTATGACGTGGGACTGGGCTGGACGTAATGTACTCATGAAGGCAGCAGCAAGAGGTCAGAGGGATTCTCTGGAATGCCTTCTCGGCTACAATGCTAGGAACCTCGATGCGCAATGCGCGGATGGCCGAGTTCGTGGCGAGACGGCGGTGATAATGGCATGTAAAGCAGGAGAGGACGGTTGTTTGAACGTGCTTGTCGAATATGGGGCCGATGTGAACATACCGAGTGCTGTACTCTGTATGAGTCCGATCATGATCGCGGCGCGCCACGGTTACGAGCGGTGTGTCGCCATTTTGCTCAAAGCCAATGTGTCGTTGGAACCGCGGAAACGAAGAACAGCTTACCTGGGTACAATGCACTCCATTGTGTAGCACACGGTGGACATGCGAAGATAGTGGATCTGTTGCTTGGAGTCGGCATGGACGTCAACAGCACTGACTCGGAGGGCAGAACGGCGCTGATGTAAGTGGTACCAGGGGAGTGGAGGCAAATATGGTCTTCATCTAAAAGCAGCACGACTGATACCGTTGCAACAACAGGTACGCCGCTGACGCAGGCAACGAATACGCTACGAACCGTCTCTGCGAAGCCGGCGCATCATGAATCTATATGATTTCGAAGGGCGAACAGCCCTGAACATTGCCAAGGCAAAGGAACACCGAGAGGTGACCGTTGCCATTGAAACACAACTCGCTCGATCATACATGTATGCTACGAATCGATAACATAGAAGGGAGGAAGTGAAGCCACAACAACCCACCTGGCCGAAAGAGGTATGTAATAGAACGAGGGCGGCAGGACGGCAGCATATCATCAGTGTTGTCATCCGTTGTTCCCAGCGACACGGCCAGAAGCGCTTATCTAATAAGTCGAGTATCCAGAGATCTGGCGATTGTCCCCTTGCCATCACGCATCGAATGTGGCCTCCTTGTCGTCTCCGGCCGGTCGTCGCTTGGCCTCATCGTCAGCTGAACTGCTCACCGACAACACTCCCTCTTCATGAAGAGCGCCAGCACAATCAGTGCCGCACCACTAGCGACGACGAGCCAATATACATCCTGTACAGCCGACTCCACACGCTTCAGCGCAACAGCTTGTACTGCCGGCGTCAGCGTTTTCAGCAGCAAGGAGTCTGCGCCCGTTACCGCATTTACCACGTCTTGTCGTGGCGAATCCGGAAACAGAGAAAGCAGTCGGTTGGCAGCGAGGTTGATGAACAGCGAGTTCGAAGCCACAAGACCCATGGATATGCCGCCCATCTGCGCCGTGCCGATGAACGCAGTAGCATTTGGGACGTCATCTGATCGAGTGACTTTGGACTGGGCTACGGAGAAGGCCTGCATACAACGTCACAAGTCAGCAAAGTCGACCAAGCCTATGACCAAGGGATTAGGGTGTGCTCGCCGTCTGACCGCATATTCCGCAGCCTATGGACACCAGGACGCTGACGCCAAGCAAGTACGAGTCGCCGCGTTTCAGGGTAGCAAAATGGAGGAGCATTCCACCAACGAAGATCAAGACGCCGCCGAGCAGGTAGTAGGCCATATAGTACCTGGAGAATGGGTATGGAGGGTCAGCAAGTGTCTCGCTTTTAGGAGCAAGGGACGGAAGGTCTCGGAGAACCTTTCTACCCATGGCTCTGACTTACGGGTGCTTGCGCATAAGTCCGCCGCTGACCAGTAGTGCCACCGCCATGGTACCAATGTACGGGAGTAAATCTACGCCACTTAGTAGCGGAGAGTCGCCGAAGACGAACTGTAGTTCCAATGGCAGTGTGTACAGTGGCACATACAAGCTGAGCATGGCCATGCACATAGCGGCCCACTGTATGCACAGCTCCCATGACAGAAGCAGGTGGCCGGGAAAGAGTCGCGAACTGGGAGTGGTGAGCAAGCAGAAGTACTGCTGCACGATGAAGGCGACTACGCCGCCGCCGAAACAGATTCCTAGGCCAACCACGGTGGGCGAAGACCAAGAGTACTCCGAGCCACCGAGGGCTGGGAAGAGGTCAAATCCGATCACAGCGGCTGCGAAGAGAAAGACTCCTAAGTAATCAATGCGCGCGAGGCGCGTGGTGATCGGTTTTGGGTCCGGATTAGCCAGGCTCGGCAGCGCGAGAAGGTAGAAAGGCGACAGAATGGCTCCGATGGGAAGCAGGAGCTGCAACAATGGATGGCACTCACCAGTACATGCGTCACCACAGACCCACGTGGTGTCAGAGATTGGTATCATAACCATGAAATTACGTAGAAACTCCACCTCCATGTCGCTTGACTCGCGAATGCTCCTCCAATCAGTGGCCCTGCGCTGGTCGGCTGTCAGCACACGGGGAGCTGACTTGAGAAACAGATTGCAAGTCCAGCACGGTACGTACATCAGGCCCGCCGCGTATCCAATCCCCATCAACGCAAGCCATTTCGGACGTTCTGCGACCGAAGTCATGGCCGTGACGAACGTTATGGTACCGAGATAGATGCCTCCGCCACCTGCGCTCATTCATCAGCTCATGACCGGCGGCACAACGATTGGCGACTCGAACGCGTACCGAGACCAGCAATCGCCCTTCCTCCCACCAACGCCCCCATGCTCGGCGCGGCGCCACAAACCTCACATCCAATCTCAAACACCGCGACAGCGACGCAGAACAGCCACTTCCCATCAAAGTTGCGGTACAGTTGACCCCACAAGAGGTTCGCTGCAAAGGCCGACAAGTTATACGAGACGGAGAGAAGCGGCAGATTTGCGATGTCGCCGAGCTCCTCGACGATGTTCGGATGGATATTCGCGATCACGGTGTTGTCGTAGGCGAAGAGGAAGTAACCAAAGATCGCAGCGGTTAGGGCGAGGGTGCGGTGTCTGAACGGCGGACGTTGCCCGTCAGTGGTCGGAGTATGCGGTTCTTTTCCTACATCATCGTTGTGCTGTTGCAAGGTGCTGTATGCTGGAGAGGGCTTCTTGATACCTGGAATGTTTGACATGATGCTGTTCTCCTTCGTCGCCTTTGAAATTGTAGTGAGGAAGAAGGGTTCAGGGACATATACTTCAGCGTCTGGATATAGAAAGCAAGCCATAGTCTACCTTCAGCTTTCAACCACCTCAAGTACTACAATCTTACATGCTATCGATGCAGACAATCTTGCGCTCGAAGGGCTGTGATTCGATTCAGGGTTCTCCAGACAATACGACAGCGTGATGTGTATGACCGGCTGTACGATGTTGTCGTCGCCTGCATTTGGACCCCCCAGAGTACCTGCCCGATGCGGACTAGTGGCACGAAACCCACCAGATCCTGCGCTGACGAAGAGGATCTGACTGGAGAATCTATCGAGCGCTATGGTACTCTGTCAGCTCGGGGCGGACAGCATCTTCAGATATGTATCTCACTGCCCTCAAAAGGATGAATATGCGTACTTCATATCGACTTCCGGTCTATGTGACACGATTTCGCCCCCAGTTCCATGCGCAATGCGTAGACAGCTGAAACGAGATGTGCGAGAGGACGTTATGCCTCGTAATGCTCATGAATTGATAGCGAAGATGCGTGTTCGTGTTCGAGAGTAGCGGACCGAGTTGTTGCACTGTGCTCCGTTCGTGTGAGTGAGACTCTATGTTCACGCCCTCGGTAGATTCGTACCTACCAGAGTACTATTCATCGTGAGCTACAGGATTTGACGGATTCCTCACCACTGCCATTCCCATCGCGGACTCCACCCTCGCAATGGCAGCGTGGTCATATTTGTGCACACGCTTCAGATGTTCCCGCCACCGCCACGCTTCACGAAAAGGCTCGTTCTTGCGCTTGCAGGTATCCACAGGGCAGTAGCGCCACTTGGTCGGTTGTGGCGACTCCTCTTTGACACTGAAGCCCTCAACGTTGTCTTGATGGTCCTGCTCAATCACAAGAGCAGGCTTAGCGACAGCTGGGTCGCCGAGCAGACCAAAGCCAACCGTTTCACCAAAGAGATTCGCGCATCTATGAGCGGCCCGCTGCACGACATTGGAGTCCCAGCCTGTGAGGGATGCAATGGCGAGGACTTCACTCCAGTCGCGCGGGTTGAGGGGGTGCTTGTGTTTGCGCGTGGGTTGTGTAGCAGGTTCATCTTCAATAGTGTTCGACACCGCGGCTGCACCTTGATCGCCATTGCTGTCAGCTTCGTTGCCATCTTCGTTGTCCTCGAGATCATCCTCGGTCAAGGACTGCACTCTAGACTTTGGCCTCGGTACAACAGGTCGTGAGCTCGACCTCGAGTCGCGGTGTCGCGAGCGCGAGCGGTATGTACTGTGAGTTGAGGGTTGACGACCTTCGTTACTTTTGTGCAAGCCTCGCAGCAGATCGTCAAGTTTGGCCATAATGTGCTGGACCATCGGATCCAAGACCCGCGAAGCCTCAACGTCGTCGGCTAAGAATGCTGGTTCAATGTACTGGTTGGCAAGCACATCTTCAACGTCCAGTATATAGTCGGCCTCGTTCCCACTCTCCAACTTCATAGCCACATCGGAATCATCGTCGCTTTCTGCGGGAGGCGTCTTCTCAAGCTTCTCGTCGTTGACCTGCCTCCCTCTCCACTTCTCATGCCCTTGTTTGAGCATCAGAGCCAGCACAACGTCTTCCATTTCCTTGCCCGGTCTCCACGCCTCCCTCAGCCGATACGTTGGCCCATCATGACTAGCATCGATGAGATCCTCAATCGGCACTCCAAACCTTTCCCGCTCCCTTGGCACGTCCTCCGTGGACAAGGGCCACGACGTCCATGCATCTTTTGGACACCAGGGAAGACTTCGATCCTCGTTGCGTTTGATCCAGCGTTTCTTAGCGTGGTGAGACTTGAGATTCGAGGTGGCAACATCCGGGTCACGGACGCGAGCTTTGAGCGCATGAGCATTGTAGAGGTGAATGCTCAGATCATCGGCGCGCTGTCGGCCTAAAGACTTCAGAAGGGCACGTTCTGGTTGGATCCAGTCATTGTAAGTGCTTGCGGAGCCTAGCCAGCGGTTGGGTCGGGAGAGCTCTGGGGAGGATGACTCGCTATCATCGGTGCTTGGGTCGGCTCCGGCTGTTGCATTATCAAGAACGCTGGAGCGTTCGAACGTGCTAACACCAGTATCACTGTTCTCGCTGCCGCCGGGCTGTGATATGCCAGTGGACCTTCGTGGCGAGTCTTCATCGATGGTCGAGGCCATATTGGAGAATGCTTACTCTGGCCGGCGGACGATTGTTTGACATGGTGCTGAACGAGGGTCCAAAGTCTACGAGACCTAGAGGACGGTTTGATCTCACAGAAGTATCGGTGAAGTTGGGCGTCCTCGAAGTGAAGATTGCACATCTCATGAGGTGAAGTTCGTGGGCGCCATACTGTCCGGCTGCAGCCGAGATTGTGGCGTTGACTTCCACTTGATGACTGCTGGTAGGGCGCATGCACTGTGGACTAGGCAGATAACCAAGCAGGAGAGTGTCACGAAGCTATAAGAAGGCTGAGCCGCTGGTCGAAGAGCCACCATCCTCAACCTACAACCTCCACCACCACCTTCATCCCCTCCTAACCCAGAGCGATCGCAAACATGGACCAAGCACCAGCAAACGAGATAACGATCGAGAAGAAGCGCAAGTGCGAAGGCGACGACTGCGACAACGATGCTGGCTCACTTCAGTGTCCCACATGCCAAAAGCTAGGCAAGGAATCATACTTCTGCAGTCAGGATTGCTTCAAGAGGAACTGGGTAGGTTAGTTGGGTCTACATGGAGCTCGTCGCTCCGGCACTGTGGATATTGTGCTGATTATCGTACTGTAGGGGACACATAAGGCTCTGCATAAGCAGCAGAACAGTATGCTCTCCTCCATCTTCCCGCCGAAAGTTGTCTCACAGCCGGATGCAGATGGCCACTACAACCCATTCCCCTCATACCCCTTCACTGGAAGCTTAAGACCTGTCTACCCTCTTAGCCCGAGACGAGCGGTCCCGGAGAAAATACGGCATCCAGATTATGCGCAGAGTGGGATACCGTATAGCGAGCAGGTGAGCATGATCCAGGTTGTCAAATTGGACAAGGCTGACATGAAAGTAGAAATTCGTCGGCAGGCGCAACGTGTCGATCCTGAACAAAGAAGAGCAGGAAGGCATGCGCAAGGTTTGTCGGCTGGCGAGAGAAGTCCTGGATGTTGCGGCAGCCATGGCCAAACCTGGAGTCACGACAGACGAGATCGACAAGGTGGTGCACGACGCATGCCTAGAACGAGATGTACGTGTATCTGACCGGCGAGCATGTCTTTTTTGTTGCGCTGACACGATTGCAGTCATACCCATCACCCCTGAACTACTGCCACTTTCCCAAGTCCGTCTGCACAAGCGTCAACGAAGTCATCTGCCACGGGATCCCCGACCATCGACCCCTCAAAGACGGCGACATCCTCAACATCGACGTCACACTCTACCACGGCGGCTTCCACGGCGACCTGAACGAGACCTACTACGTTGGCACTGCTGCCCAAGACCCCGATAACATCAGAGTGATTGAAGCCTCCCGCAACTGCCTCGACGAATCCATCAAAATGGTCAAGCCGGGCGCTCTCTTCCGCGACTACGGCAACACGATTGAGAAAATCGCCAAATCTTACAATTGCCAGGTCGTCAAGACTTATTGCGGCCATGGCGTTAACCAGCTGTTCCACACAACACCGAACGTCCCGCATTATGCGAAGAACAAGGCGATTGGGGAGGCGAAGCCAGGAATGTGCTTTACAATTGAGCCTATGATTACTTTGGGGAGCTACAAGGACAAGACGTGGCCGGATGACTGGACGAGTGTGACAGTAGACGGCAAGAAGACGGCGCAGTTTGAGCATACGCTGCTTGTGACGGAGACGGGTGTCGAGGTGTTGACCGCAAGGCTTGAGAACTCGCCTGGTGGTCCGGTGGCGATGCCGAAGGCGAATGGGGAGGCGAACGGTGTGAATGGATTAAAAGAAGAGACGAAAGCATGAATGCGGTAGATCTCTAATTGTGTCTACCTATATGATGAATCATGGTCACGAGAAGAAGTATAGGCGATTACGATAGCTGATCGTCGCACATCGGCAATTCTTGCCGTTTATACTTTGCATGGCTTCGGGCCTTTCCCCATCGCCGCCTCATCACACCTAACTGCCTTGTTCTTCGATTTACAACCCCATATCTCGAGATTCTGCTCCCCAAGTGCATCGTAGTGTTCCAAACCTATCAACACTGATCTCAGACGTCTCCGGAGGCACTACCATAGGTGCACCCAACGGGCGACACCGGGAGCTCAAACTTTTCTAGGCACCTTCCTATCGTGGACGACATCCGTAGACGACATCAGTGGCCGCATATTACGCCAGAAATTTGCGGAGGCTTCAGGGCTTGTGGTCTACTCGGAAGACTTTGGTTTCACAGCGGTCAACTGCAATCAAGTTCTGTCATCTCCGTGACTTCTCGGCCATCACTGCCCCTCGATCTACACCAGCAGTGGCAACAGTTCATCACGAACCGATTGTGCGCGCTCGAGCAATATAACGTCTTTACGACCAGACGGCTAGCCAAGCCTGCACGATATCAACGATGGCTCAAGAGACAGTCCCTCCATTGCTGCAGTTGCCTGCTGAGCTACTCCAACATATCCTATGCTTCCTGGACCCATTCAGCTTGGCAAAGGTAGCGCAGACGTGCAAGACACTCGGAACCCAGAGCTACGATGATCTGATCTGGCAGCCTCATGTCAACGACAATGTTTCTATGCCGATTACGGAACCCAAACCACTCAAGTCGTTCCGCGATCTATACATTGCTCACCACCCGTACTGGTTCCTACCACGACAGCAGATATGGTTCGCGGACACTTTCCCGACTGGCAAACTTATCATCGCTCGTTATGAACCACAGGAAGGCTCGATAGTCGCTTATGCTGTGGTGGCGCATAGAAGAACCTATGCCCTTCAACGATGGGAGAAGGATCGCAATGTTATCATCCATAGCTTTGCCCCAGAAGTTGAACTGGAATTGAAACGACCAGTACTCAAACTGAGTGCCGCCAGCGCGGAAACCGACGATCAGCCTGGTAACTATCCTAGCGACAGGGGCTACGGCCCACCATCGAAGTACAACAAGGAGCTTGTCATGGATCTTTTCACCGAGTCTGGTCTGTTCAGCTCATTCATACTATGCCGCCCACTACCTGATGCTGCGATCTCTGCAGGGACGCAAGTGTGGCCACCTCTACGTTTTCCAGCAACAGCACGAGCGCGCAACTCTAGCCAGGACGCGTACGGATCGTCTGGACATCGGCCTAGTGTGCTCAGCGAGGTTAGCGAAAGCAACTTCAGACTTCGTAAGTGGGTCGAGTATAACAGCCGTCACTCGGGCCCCCGCCTGCTGTCCTGGTCTTCGCCGAATGGGCTCGCGGCAGTACTTGGTCTTACTGGCCCCAGATTCTCGACCACGCTGAGTGCAAATGGTGATGGTAGCATGAGCGTACAGATGCCAGAAGACATCTCGACTTATGCTACACTCCTCGGGTCATGCTATACACCTACTTCCGAGAAGCCATGGCAAGGCATCTACTGCGGCGACTACTCTGGACACGGATGCGAATTCATCTTAGTCCGGCAGATCAGCCACGATGAAGCTGGACCGCTCCCAGAAGGCATGGAGCCGCTGGAGTCTTACTTTGAAGGCGACGACACCGATACGCCTTCGGATCCCGACCACAAGGATGACTGGGCTCCACAGTCTGTTATGTCGGAGGGCAGCAACGCTCCAGCTGGCCGACTTGAAGCGATTAAGCTGACAGGTGACATCAATATACCACGTGGGGAACACACGTTCATCGCCCCCGACATCAGCAATCATGGCCTTATTCGGATCGCGGACGAAGAGGTGTTTCGCGGTGCTCGTGTGGTGAGATCTGCCGGACACATCGCTCATCAGGGCTTCCAAGACGGTAGGTACATCCAGTCTTCTGGTTTCGATAGTATGCTGACGACTTTGTCCATAGATGCTTGGATGCCTTCACAGCTGGTCATGGTATCGCATGATACATTATGCCAATACTGGACCGATTTTGGCCACATGTCCTACTACCGACGAGTGGACTTGAATGCCCTTTTGAACTTCTCAGCTCCTAGTGACGTGGAAGTATAGAATAATCATGGGAATGGCAGCTTTCACTTGCAACCCAACACGAGCTCTCGGCAGCTCTCTGCCGGGAGCCCGAGGTAGCTGTCTGTTAGTTGTCAGCGCCGTATACGTTGGAACTTGCAATACTCAAAAAGGACTTTGTACACTCATAGGAAAACATGGCCGATAATACGATTGCTCTACTGTGCACTTTGCACCCAGCTTCCGAGGAGAAGCAAACAAGAGTAAGTCGAACTTTCCAGACCTTATATGAGTAAGTCAGCTTACGCCGGCAGTGTCTCGATCTGCTTCGAAGATCGGCATGAGAGTACTATCGATCACCAACGGCAAACTGCACCACCTGGTCGTACAGCATATCATCAAAGCTCGCTGACGAGAACGACTTGACACTGAACGGGCTTGAGATATACACGACGAAACAAGCTTTCTCGGACCAGCTGAATGATCCTGAGTACTTTCAACCATACCGTAAAGCTGTTGAAGAAGAACAGCTCTACAGCGAGCCAGCTGAGCACGTCGCCTGGTATCCTGCTGCTGGTTTCGTCGTACGAGACAACAATGCTGAGCCTGTTGGCAATGTCTTGATAAGTGTGACTCGGTTGACGTGTAATGATCGGCAGGCTATTCTGGACCTTCTACGGTAACGCGTTCAGCATGTGCAATCTGATCGTGGCTGACGGTCGAAGTGATTTCTCCGAGTGGGTAAAAGATAACGAACCTGGCGTACTCACCTACTCGATCTTCACTAGGCCAAAGGCACCAGCAGAGGTGTTTCTGTTTGGCCGCTACAAAGATCAGAAGGCTATGGAGGATCATGGTGCAGCTCCAGAGCATCAGGAAGTAGTGTATGGAGACCTGAGCCTTGAGGTTTCTACTGTTGCTGACGAATTCTGCAGGAAGCACATGATGGCACAGCTCGACACGAGTGCACCTCAGCCGACGACGTTATGGCAAGAAGTAGAGGACAGCTTCGTCTCGAACGCGTTTGGAGGAGCGTCACAGACGGATGCGAAGATTTGACCTAGTTGAGTACTGCACGCTTGGGTATTGAAGCCAACCTGGAAGCCTGGTGATGGAACGAATTCATATCGAGTTCAGTTGTCTGTACAAAGAGTGTCTAACCCTCTCGACACTACATCACCTCGTCCCTTCTCATACCCGTGTACCCCAGGCACATCCGTCTAGGAAGACCCAACAACATCCCCGCTCATCACGGTGGGGGACCCATCCGTGAAGTTCGGCACATCGCCCATGACCTTGCTGACGGTGTCGCTGGACGCCGCCTTCTGGAACTCGTCAATGGAGCCCCACTCGATCGTCGCCTGCACGGAGTATGGGGAGTCCTCGCCCATCTTGATCACTTTCCAGGACTTGAGCCCGAACTGGGTCCAATTGTCTGCTACGAGCGGCATGTGCGTCTTGAGGTAGTAGTCCTGTAAATTGAGCAAATGTCAGTGGATGAGCGGAAGGCTGAGAAGGGACGGACTGACCATATCGAACTTGCAGCCCTTGGGGTAGACGATGGTGGTGGTTGCGTTAGGCATGATTGTTGTGCTGTTGTTGCGTTTATAGTTTGATCTGTGGATTCTTAGTTCTCGACCTCTTCGCTTTGAGGGTCGAAGCCAACCTACAGTACGACCTTTGTGCGGTTTCTTGTCGAATAAACAAACCGAGGTAGGGTCTTACACGTTTATATAGCCTTCGTTTGTCCGACTTCACCTTCGAACGAGTGCCCCTCATCTTGATAACCCCACCTTCGGTCAGGAGCAGGCCAAGGTCAGCTACGCCATATCTCCGGCGCGCGCGAAGCAGCAGCGTGGTCGCAGCTAGCCACCGACAGAGCTTTGGTCGGAACTCCGCCATTGGTTGCGTTCGCTGACATTTGGCTGCCGAAGGGAGGTCTAGACTAACGCGGAATGTGTTGTCGGTCTGAGCTGCTGCTTGTGAATGCTATCAAGGCCACAGAACCAGTAGACCGATCAGCCACTGAGCTGGCATGATGGTCAATACGGGAGGATTAGAAAGCCAAAGGCCACCAGGGGACAGGTAAGCCTGTCAGTCCGTCAAGGTTGACGGCATCTCGTACACGTGCTTCTCGCTCGTTCGAAAAGTGAAGGTCTTGCAACATGTTGTCCATTTTGGAGAGACTGGCGCACTGGCACAGATGAAGAACATACCACATCGGGAGTTGAAGAATAAGAGACGACTGAGCCGTGTTGTCCTCCTACGATCTCCAGGTATCTGTATTGAGCCCAAGTTTGAGCTGGGTATCTCTGTACATGCGTATAGAACCCGCTGTATCGTACAATCGCCGGTCAATGTTTCTGTTCGAGTAACGCCTTCGCTATGTGTGCCGCAGATACTCATACATTGCCCGACCATCATCCTTGCCTGAATCTCAAGTTAGCATGTCTTGACCTCTCTTGCGACACGACTCCCATTCGTCTCCGTTTGACTCACCTCTGCTTATGCTTCGGATTCTTATTGCAAATAATGTACACATACTTCCCACCCTTCCGCTTCACGCTCTTGCATCCATCGCATAATTTCTTCACCGAACTCCGCACCTTCATCCCTCTTATTTGCTGCCTTGTCACTGTCTGTGTCCTTCTTGAGCCATCGAGACTGAGGTTTTGAAACGCGCTGAGGAGAGATGATGGATGCTGTGTCCGGCATATCGAGGATCGGGACAGGAGCGTGCTGTAAGAGGTCTGCTGTGTTCTGCGTACGTTCGACGAGGATTGTGATGATGTCGCGGTCCGTGGCGTGTGTGTTCGGAGTATTATTGCGCGCGTGTGGAGGACACGGGGGATCATCCGGCGGGTGGGAGTCGAGAGCATTGTGGTTGAGGTAAGTGATCCCTGGAGTGCGGTGGGGGGTGGTTGGGTGCTGCGCAGACTCGTCGACACGGCGTAGACGTAGGCACTGGCGCAACGCGATTCGATGAAGGGTGCCGGTTGTGGTTGCAGCTCGATGGATGTGGTGGTGTTGGCTCATGATCATTGTTTCACAAGCTATGGCCAAGACCTCCTTCCTAAAGCGGATGTCTCGCCGTTTTTGTAAAGAAAATGGAAACGACGCGATTAGAGCCATTCAACTGAGAAGTCCGACAAACAGAAGGGACACAGCTGCTCACAGCGAGGAATTTGGAACAACAGTAGATTTGGTACAGGCCTGCGAGAGCAAGTCTTCTTTCACATTGATATTATCAAGCACCGAGATCATGCCTGAAACTATTATCCCTATGTATGTGCTCAACTATCCGTCGTCGAAAGGGTATCGGGTATCTGTGCTCAGCCGTCTCAGTCATACCACTTGCCCGCTACATAGATACAGATCCGACTTGTGCAGCCGCCCACACTTCCAACGCCGAAAGGATTCATTAGTCCTGGTAACCCACCTCGCCCACGCCCAGCCATCGACCGCAGCATCCCAGCTGGCCTGGCAGAGTGGACCCAATCTCGTAACGCCAGTGAATTCGTTCCCAACAAGACACATTATCGTATCGGCATCAGGTCGCCGTGAGCAAAACCGCTTTTTGTACCGAAAGAACATCCACAGTACGATCCGCAAAATCCCGCGGTGTCGTGCTCCTCAACCAGTTGAATATCGAGGGCCCCAGACTCAGCAGGCTTCCTACTGCGACTCCTCCTCACTCGAGCTTCGCGGGGCCACCCCACCACCCCCCAATCTCCGCATCAACTCATCCTTCTCCCTCTGCAATCGCTCAATCTGCGCATACTGGTTCGCGTAATCCCTCTGCATCCTCTTGATGTACTCGTTCGCCAACTCCACCGTCGCGGCTTTACTGGCACTGCTCTTCGCGCCACCCTCCTCCCTCCCGCCACGATCGTCATCGTCACCACCAACATCAGGACTCATATCAGCGTCTGGCGCGGGAGTCTGGTTGCAACTGGGAGAACCAGCCGAACGTGTTGGGATGAGCGCTTGCATTTCTTTGAGCGCCTCGTTGATGCGGTTGCGACGGCCTTGTTCGGCGACTTTGTGCGAAGTGCGTTTCGATGTCAAGCCGGTGGAGAGGGAGTCCGGGTAGTTGACTCCTGGAAGGCGGTTGCCTTCGAGCAGGTTCTGGTAATTAGACTTGGATGCCAATAGCATTGCCTGTGTTGCTGTGTTCAGGGTTGCTGATTTTCGTTAGCTGGGTGAATATTAGTAGGGTGTAGGTGACACTTACTGCCTTCAGGAAGCAAAGGCTTGATACTCGGACTGATCTTCGGTACCAAAGCGGGCGAGACCATCTTCGAAGCGGTTCCGCTCACACTACCACTTCCGCGCTTCTTGGGAAGCTTCCCTCCTTTACCATCCTTCCTATCTCTAAGAATCGCAGAAGGTGTGCTCGCATTCATGGGAGACATGGGTAGTGGTGACTGCATGGCCGACGACGATGCAGGAGTGCTCAATGGACCAAGCTTCGGTGTCTTCCGTGCAGACATGCGCGGTGTGTTTTCGTCCATTAGTAGCGTGGTATCGATCTGCGAAGGAGCCGCCCGGCGTAAGTGTTGATCTGTTGCAGATTCCGGAAGCGCGAGGTCCTCCAGTCCACCAGAATCCTCCACGCCTGCCATAGATATCGAGCCAGTACTGCCTTGTCCGTTCATAGAAGTTGTTGTGAGCCGCATGGTCAATAATGACTTTGGTGTAGCAGCGGAAGCCACGGCAGCTGCACCAGCGGATTGTTGCTGGCCGTTGGTGGCTGGAGAATCTGTTTTCGATCCAGGACGTGGTGGCGGTGGCATCGTGCTCTCACCCAGCGGCTCAGGGCTGATACTCTCGGTTCCAGAGCTGTCGAATTGTGATGGCATACGTCGGATGGCTGAGATCGGCTGGGATTGCACAGTACGAAGACTCAGATCTTCGGCTTGCGTGGTCAGTTGCTTCTGCAGCTGCGCAGACGATTTCCGTTTCTGGGCCTTCTGCGCAGTGGCCTGAGTCGCTTTCGAGCCTGCTGCTCCCGAACCTCTTGCCGTTGCAATTTTTCGCCTTGTAGATTTCCGGGGTTGTGGGCCTGCGGAGCTGGGAAGGGGTACGCCATTTCCCATCTCAACGTCCATTTGCGGGTCAATTGGCGAGTTCGTGTTCGAGCTGGGCGCGGTGCTTGGATTAGTAAGATATCCCTGCTGGTGTTGATGAATCTGATACTGATGTTGCTGGTTTTGCGCATGCAGCATAGGCGATGTGAGTGGCGAAAAGTAGGCGCCGGGCGTAGTGTACTCGGGAAGCATGTTGTACTGCGGAGTGCCAGCAGGCGAAACCATAGGTGTGAAAGCAATGGCGTCTTCTTTACGTAGGCCGAATCTTTGTTCCAGGATAGCACGATGCTGTGGGTCCAGCTGTGGGTGCTGCTGTTGCATAAAGCGACCCGCCGCACCGTGCATCTCAAAGCTGTTCGGCGTGGGTGGCACAATGTGTTGATTCGGAGGGAACCCATGCTGCGGATGCATTGGATAACCTTGGACATGTTGGTTGTAGATATGTGGCATAGATGACTGGTATATGGCTTCGGTGGTGTACGGCATACTGTGCTGCTGTTGCTGGCGCATGTTCTGTGCCATATTCTGCGCCATTGCGAAATGCTCGTGCCCACCAAAATCGTGCGCAGATGTACCTTGCATGGGTGCAGGCTGGCTGATGTCCTGGAAAGGCGTGCTGGGATGTGTGATGGGTTGGTGCTGGTGTTGCATTTGCCCGCCGAAGCCATCGGTATCGGGTATGTTGTTGAGGTCGATATCCCCAAACTCGAACAAATTCTCCAAATCGTCCAGCTCGTTGGGCAGGTGCGCCATGGCGTCGAGGGATGTTGAGGTATTCATGGTGGGGTGAAGTGTATATCGATTCGTGTGTTTTTCCAGTCTGCTGAACTCGACCGCACGCTCACTTGGGGTACGACAGCCTCCACCGCGGTTGGTGAGGGTTGTGGGCGCTGGCGATGCAGTTATCGCTCATCGAGGAGCTCCTCCTCGTCGTCGTAAGGTTTTGCGCTATCGTATCTCCGGACAAGCGAACTCGGGACCACCTCGCTTCTCATGCACCCGCGTGTCTTGTATACATTTACGGACCTTCGTCCGATGCTCGAGAGGGGCGTCCAGCTGATGGGAGCGGTAGCGACAGTAGGACAGGAGAGACGAAGTACAGTCGAGTCTCGAGTCCGAGAGTCTTCAGGACGGGAAAAAAGTGGAACCGTAGTGTTGCGGCCGGCTAAGCAACATTACTAGCAGTCTAGCAGCGCTACCCACTCGAGTCGCAACACTGGCGTCGTCCGTTGTGGCTAGCTAGGACCTTTTGCCTCGCGCGGCGAAGGGAGCAGCAAGGGAAGTGCACACGAAGAAGCGCCTCCCACGTCGCCCACACCCCCTCCGCGCCGAAGTCAATGCGGGCTATGTAAGACCTTCAATTTTTGGTTTGACCGGGGTCTTCCCCCACGTCAAGCCGCATCGACTCGGACACGGCGATCGCAGGAAGCGAGAGACATTGTGGCGATGTGGAAAGCTACACGAACTGGGAGTCTATCTCACGCTGTCACAATCGCCTCGGCAGCGTCGTATATGCCAACGGCCCAGGTATTGGAGTGCAATCAAAAAAAGGTTGATGAATACCGCAGATGAGCCTGTGAGCCTGCCCCACAAGACGTGGCGGCGAGCACTGAGTGCCTCATTGGCCCTTTCCTAATCTCATCTTGGATTTCTAACGAGCCAAGCACTGCATCCCCCGGAGATGCGCAAGAGTTGCGCCATGTCCCCCTTGATCTCACAGCACGGATCATCGACGAACGAGGGAACAGAGCGCGCAGCGACAAGTAGCAAGTCCATCCGCAGCAACATCCCGTTGCGCAACACACCACCACCCACGAACTGACAGACCCGACACAAAGGTCATTCGCCTGCAAGGACCAGGATTTCAAGTTCAAGGATGCGAAGATCGCGCGGCGGACCAAATTTGCGAGCCGACATCTGCGGGTCGCTGCCGACGGCCGGAAACAAACCAGGATGTCTTTCACGTGATTGTTGGTGGGATGTCGTTGAAGTTTGACGAAAGGATTGAACTTGCAACAGCACATTACTCGCGTGCACATAAGAGAAAAAGAAAACGCTTCGGGGCATTCAGGCTGATGGTTGGAGAGGCGTCAAAGTCTATATACTGGAGCCGTTGGACTGGCGTTGAAATTACTGAATTCTAGACGGCGACTTGCGCCTCGGCGTTACCGTCTTCGGGACCGATGGAATAATGTGCGGAGGTACAAGCCAACGACATTATATGGAGGTACTACCTGCCGACGACACCAGAGTGATACCAGAGCAAAAATCACGAAGGCTGCACTTATGTAGCTACGTGCACCAGCATCTACTGAACCCCGGTATCATTCCACTTTCACAGACTTTCGTGGACAGTATCAAGCTGCCATCAAGATCAGTTCACACCGTTACGATATTGGACATGAAAACTCATACTCTGAGTACGGACAGTGTTCGGGAGATGTTGGACGGGTATGGCAGGCCCAGGGACGTGGGTGTCGTGAAAAGCTGATCAGATCGACCAGAGCTTTCATCCCTGGACCGTGAGGCGGTGCTTGGAGACATGCAGATTGGTGTTTTGCAGTGAAGTGGACTGGAAGCTGTGGCTACGAGGAAGACTCGCGCTGTGATCTGAAAGTAGCAGAGCCAGGAGACGCCTCAGAACTGACAATATGAGATTCTGGCACTGGTCGATACTTATGTTTGCACCGTTCTGCATCAGGCCCTCCGAATATTGCAAAGTGAATCTAGACGGATCGAGAGCAGCTTTACTAGACGACCATTTAGGTCCCCGGATGGATGCCCGGCTACGTGCATATGCTGGCGTAATGGAGTACGCTCTATGCAAGATGTGGTTTACGCTTTGTCACATGCAAACGAAAGATGGTTACACAAGGCTCTCTTGGTCTTCCGAACGCAAGCACCAGAAGTTTCACTTCAGCCCGTGCTGCTCCGTCAATTATGCAGTCGCTCACAACTTGATCTTTCACAGCCGTTGGTGATCGTTACCAACCTTCGCGAGTGTGATCTTACGCTACTTGGTTTCATTACTTCCTTCAGCTCTGTGACGGCCTTGCCATCGACTTCGACTACGACACAATGGCCAAACTCTACGAAGTGAAGACCTCATCGGGCAAAGGCAAGGGCGTGTTCGCTACACTCGAGATCCAGCCCGGCGACATTGTTATGAGGGACGAAGCTCGTATGAGAATCTTAGACTACTTCAACGGAGTCTCCGCAAGGCAAATCCAGGAAGCCCTTGCTATTCTCAGCCCCGTCCACCAAGCCGAGTTTCTTCAGCTATCCGAAGGTATCAAGGAATCCACTTTCAAGTTCGCCAACATATATCGGGCAAACTCTTTTGGAAGCGGCGCTTCCGGTGCAGACGCTGTCGTATGCCTCAAAGTCTCTCGAGTGAACCACGCTTGCATCCCAAACTCGGAATTGGATATGCAAGACGAGGGTGACTGCAAGCTTTTCGCTACGAGGGAGATCAAGAAGGGTGAAGAAGTCCTGATCAATTATTGTGGAAGTGGCACGAAGGCGAAAAGGCAGGATCTGTTGCAGAGCCATTATGGATTTGTGTGCCAATGCGTGACTTGCTCCTTGACAGGTGAAGCACTGGAGTTGAGCGATGCCAGGCGCAATTTATACAACGCCCTGTTGCAGCTCATCAATGGCGCTACCCGTGAGAACGACATGCGCATCACTTCCTGGAAAGCTCCAGCAGACCGCGAGAGGGTACCTTACAACTTCATCGCAGCTCGACTGTTAGAAGCCGAAGGCATCTCAGGCACAATCATTGGCGTGTGTTACGAAAACGCTGCCGAAAGCCTGCTTGCTCAAATCCGCGACCTGGGACTGAAGCACATTATCGTACTTCCCGCCATCAAGCTTCTGATCGAGTTCTTCGAGCTTTCCATACAATGGAGAGGTACGACACGACAAGCCGATGCGGAGCGGCTTCGACTCTCGAAAGGGTACTGGGCAGCCCTTCAAGGTACGGATCCTCACCTTCAGAAGGGCAAGAAAGCTGTAGGTACAGGTCGAGGACATTTTCGTCAAGCTTGTTGCTGACTCTAACGTGATCCCAGCTCGATAGTCTAGCTGCTCTGGGCATTACCACCATTCCCTCAGAGAGGTTTGCTTTGATATGTGGGGCGGACGGCCAATTTCTGAAGTTCGTCTCCCAAGATGAGTGTTTGGCGATGGTCAGGAAGGAAAGGAGGGTCACCCAGTCCGAGTAAGCTGCGCTCGGCTCGTGAACATTCAGGATCCTCATTGAAGACTCTTGCGAACAAGGATGGAATGGTGGACTCACTCCGCGTGGTGGTCTGGGAGCAGCTTAGATGGAGACGGAGCAGGAGTCGGGGGTAGGGCTATTGGTCTGGTTTGATGCATTCGTTGACACTATCAGCTACACAAAGCAAAGTGAGTGTGTATTCCCGGTTCATGACTTACCCTGCTAAGCGCACGTGAAGGCCTACGGGTGTGTACTAGCTCAAGAGGTGAGGTTGCCAACAAGTGTGGCGACGGGTTGTCACATGCAAATAGGACTGGTTACACGAGGCTCTCTGGAACCTTCTGAGCGCAAACAACAAGCTCGAAATGTCTATCAGCCGACTTGTTCAGTTACACGGTCTCGCACAGCTCACCTTCCAAGGTGAAATTCTGTGCAGTCTACGACCGAGTGGTGCTCCCAAGCTGCTCTCGTCGTTGTCACCAGCAGCCATCCAGGCTGACACGCGCATCAGCTGAAACCAAGATGTCCGACTTATACGAGATCAAACCATCACTAGGCAAAGGGCTCGGCGTGTTTGCCAATGTCGACATTAAGCAAGGGGATGTGATTATGGAAGACAAGGCTCGCATGAAGATTGTCAACTACCACAAATGGGTCAGCGAGTACGACATCCAGAAAGTCTTCGATCCTCTAAGCCCGGCCGACAAGAAAGAGTTTCCACAGCTTCACTCCGGTACGTTGTCGCAATCTTCGACGAACATGCGGATCTACTCCGCGAACGCCTTCAGTATCGGCGGTGAAGACGCTGGTATCATGTACTTCAAGATTGCCCGGGTGAACCACTCCTGCATGCCAAATTCCGAGATGCCTGGGTCCGACGATGGGACGGGGACAACAAAACTCCATGCCATCCAGCCGATCCGGAAAGGCGAAGAGACATTCCACAGCTGCCTTGCTGGAAAGGCGGACGGGTCAAAGGCAGACAGACAGCAGCATCTCGAACGGGTGTATGGCTTCGTATGCGGCTGTGCGACATGTTCCTTGACTGGCACAGAGCTCGCCATGAGCGATGCAAGGCGGACGATTTACATGGCTTTAAATGACAAGCGTGTCGCAGCGATGTCAGAGCTGCTGAAGCCGACCGCATCGCCAAACACCTCGCCAGACCGCGAGCAGGTGGCGTCCAACTTCCTCATGGCTCGAATGATGGAAGCAGAAGGATGGACGTCTGCATTGATCGGAGATTGCTACTTCATGGCTGTTGTGTCGTTGCTGGATCAGCTCAAGAGGCACCCCTTCACGGTACTAGCTACTGTCAAACTGGCTCACGAGTGGGTTGAGCTCGCCTTCAAGCAGATACGCGCTTCGCGACCGACCGGCTCCATGGAGCTTCAATTCACGACTCAAGGCTGGGCGTACCTGCAAGCCGGTACTCCGAACTTCGCAAAGGCCAAGAAGGCTGTAAGTTCAGATCGGCTGTGTCCTCGTCGAACTGTGGATGCTAATAAGGACTTTAGATCGACGTCTTGACTGCGCAAGGCATCACAACCATTCCTCCGGAGAAGTTCGCTATCCAATGTAAGGATGGCCGCTTCGTCAAGTTCCTCTCACAAGACGAGTGTTTCGCGATCGTCAGGCACGGGAGGAAGGACCTCCAGTCCAAGTAAGCTATGCTGGGCATGAGAGGATCGTGCGGAGACTTGCAAGTGCTCGGCACTGCTGCACAATGGCCATATCGGTCGACGCGGGATACTTGCTGGACCTCCAACAGTAGCTTGATGACGATAATGCACTCACACACGTCCTTTGTACCTACATCGGTATTGGAGGTCAATGAACATGGTGTTGGGTAACTGCGAATGGTTGACGGATTAAAGAGATGAGGTTGTGACATTGATGCTTTCGTAACACACTCATATTGCACGCTTCATCAATGTGAGTCCATATATGTCACCGCACTGGAGATAACTCGACTCGACCCGAGATGTCCTACGGATGGGTGGTCCGCGCCGAAGTGAGGTTGGCTCTAGGTGCCGCTCCCTGAGACGTCACTCCATAACGAACGGCGGTGATTGTTACACAAAGCGCTGCTGACCGAACCGAAAATTATAGGCGCAAACGACGAACTCAGGATCTCGTTTTCTTACCTAGATTCACCTACCTTCGTACTAACGTCGTTGACCTCAGCAAAACTGCATCCTCGTCCTTGAGCTATGTGTGTAACCTACTGAACGGACAGCAAGAATTACACACACGCCACTCACCACAGCTCAGGCCACAGCTCAGGCCACAATGACTGTCCGCTACGAAGTCAAGCCTTCGCCTGGCAAGGGTATGGGTGTCTTCGCAAAGGTCAATATCAAGCCCGACGACATCATCCTGCACGACCAAGCCCGTATGAAGATTCCGGTCCACGTATACTACGGCGACGACCCGCAGTTAATGGAGCAAGTCCACACGCACTTCGAGGCTCTGAGTCAAGCCCACAAGCAAGAATATCTGCAGCTGTACCAGGGCCGCTCGGGACACCCTTCGAAGATCATGCGCATTTACCTCGCGGTTTCCTTCCACGACCCTCCCAGAGGCACGCACGCGGTAGTGCATCTCAAGTTGTCGCTGGTGAATCATTCCTGCCGTCCGAATGCGGAATTTTCGGATGTCCACAACGAGCAGGATACGAAGCTCATCGGGGTGCGCAAGATCAAGAAGGGGGAGGAAGTGTTCGTCAGCTACTGCGGCTACCACATGAACGGCGACAGGGCTCGGAGGCAGAAATTCTTCAAGGACGGGTTTGGTTTTGAGTGCAAGTGTGAGACGTGCTCCTTGACAGGCTATGCGCTCATGCTTAGCGATGCTCGCCGAACACTGTACCGGGAACTGTCCATCAGGCGTGCTGGAGCAAGTCCGACATTGCCCGAAATCTGCAATCTCATCCCAGGGATAAAAAGGGCGCCGAACACGGTGCCGGGCGCCTTGACCGACCATCAGAAGGTGGCATATGCCTTCATCACAGCTAAAGTTATGGAAGCGGAAGGCATGTCGGGTGCGATCATCGGAGACTGCTACCTGGCCTGCGCGCAAAACCTGCTCGCTCAGGTCAACGACATGGCTCCACTCATCGTGCTCCCTACCATCAAGCTCATGCATGAATGGTTTGGGCTCTCTATCAAGAGGATCGGTGCTGTGCGGAACTCGAGCAACGATGACCTCCAAGCCATGATTGAGTTCTGGAGCTTGTCAAGACGGTGAATCCACAGGTAATTCTGGGCAGGAAGGCGGTAAGTTGATCTTGTCTCTTGTCTCCTCTGGTGTTCCATATCCGAGCTTCAGCGTTTACTGACATGTATTTAGACGGGCTGGGTGAAAGAGCAAGGCGGTACGCCAAAGGATCCCGACAATTTTGCTATTCACAGTGACGACGTCAACAATCACCTCACACAAGACGAGTGTCTGGCGGTCGTGAGGAAAGGGAGGAATGGCGTCCAATAAGCCGTGTCCACGCAGGCTTGAGATGTCCTGTTGTGACATCGCAAATGTTGTTGTTCACGGCGCTCTGTATCCTAAGAGGCGTGGAAAAATCGACAAACAGTTCGATGGCTGGCGTCCATTGTCTGGCTCATCTGGCACAGGCGTTGAGGTACGAAAGTGGTACCTCAGACCATAAAGTCGTAGCTTCAGAATCAATCAAGATCACCTAATCTCATCAACATGCCGATTAGTCCCCGCCACAGTAGGCACAAACGGTCCCACAAACACCACCTCCCCATCCCCGTCTCCTTTACCGCGGTGACATGCCCACTAAACTCCCTCTCCCAGGCCTTCCGCGGATCGCTCTCCAGGAACCACATTAGCACAACCCGAGATTCGCCATTCTCATACTTCCCAGGCAATCTCGGCGATTTGATGATCTCAGGTAGGTCCGCATGCACGCAAATCAAACACATCATTGCATCGCTCCCAGCCAACCTAGCAGGAATAACCTCCGTCCTCAGCGACTCCAACAGCTCTGCTCTAGAGCGACCCTGATCCGCATCAACCAACTCCAGCACAACCCCCTGAAACAGATGGTCCAACGCATGAACATCCAGCGGCCCCTCACTCATCCCATCACGATACGCAACACCGTCATACGGCGTAATAGCAGTATACTAATGCTGACGCGGTATCTCGGTCGGATACATCCGCCCCTCCTTCCCCAAATGCTGGAGCGTCGTGCTCAGCGCCTCGTTGACGTCGTCGAGCTGGTGACTACTAAAGAAATTGAGATGCAGGAAGCAACCATTCTCCGCCTAGTCACGATCCTTCGCGTAGCGGAGTTCGCGGAGAGCTGTCGTAGCGATCCAGCGCCGTCCGGCGAAGATTCCGGGCAGGCACATCCCGCCGGCGTAGAAGTGGTCGTCGCCGTACCAGCGGTTGAGAGCTGCTTCGTAGCCCGGGGAGGGCTCGATCATGCTGACCCCGGCGGCGCCGATGTGGAGGTTGTGGTAGCGAGGGGAAGACATCTTCGTTGGTCCGTTTCGAGTGCGGATATGTCAGGGTTGCAGAAGTCGTCGTTTGAAGTATCGTAAGAAGGAAGTGTAGAAGGATATCGGTATGGGAATCTGGTTAACAACAGGAGATCAAGTACGTCGAAGACATATATGTACCATATGTGGTTAGGTATGAGTGAACACAGTCAGCCTCGGCTCGACAATGCCGAAAGTCATTACCTTTGAGAGATGATGGAGACGACATTCCAAATTGTTCTGGTGGAGAGCGGCACTGAGTGTAGCGTTGGTACGCACGAAACGATGCTGGGAGTGAGATGAGGTGAACTCGTCGCCAAGGATTACGTTTCGTCGCTGTTCACCTTAGCGGCATTTGAAGTCATATGGCAGGCAGTCCACCATCGTCTACTTCACCCCAACTATGGTACAGAGCATCTTCCACTTTTCCACCGAACTTTCGTAAGATGCAGTCCGGTAGCTTGCATCGTGGTAGAATCTTCGTCTATCGCGCCACCGCTCTCGCTTGAGATGACCGAGACTCGCCGCTCTTCAAACGCATGACATGACCCGCCCAATGCGTAACGCCGCTGCTATGAACACACACTGAGAAAAGCTTTTTGCTTGGATGTAGGGTTGTCGTACTGCTCACATGACTGTGCAGCAGCCGTTCGATTGTTGTGGCGCGTATGGGTCTTCGCGCTTGTCGATCTGTGATGAACATTAGCCAGTCACTTTATCACCAGCACAGTAGATGTGAGCTTACCGTGCCCCAACGACTCGGCACCATAAAATCCTTCGGCTCCTTGTCCGTGAACGCAATCAAGCTAGAATTCCAGTCAGAACCTTGAAGCAAGTGGAGGAGGAGTGCATGTGTGAACATACTCCATCGCAGCCTCCGACACTGGTATCCTCCTCCGGTTCAGGTCCTCCTGCAGCCTCTGGTTCAGTTCCGTGAGCCTTCTAAGCTTCAGCTCCGCCATCGACTGCTTCCTGTTCCTGCCGTTATCGTTCATCCTGACTTCGTATGGTGCCGACATGTTGTCCGTCTTCGTATGTTCGCGCGTATGGTGATGTGGTTGTAAGTATGAGCGCGTGGAGACCAGGATATAGCCTCAATTCCCTCCACTTTCCGCAGCACAGTCGCAGATTAATCGAGTCCCTTATTCCTCCAGCTCCTTCTCGGGTCGGAGAAAGCGAAACTGTGCGGCGAAGCTGATGCGCTGGCACCCCTCAGGCCGACCGTGAATGCAATGCCTTGTCAATTATCGTGCCCGGCGCTCCCTAGTCACATTGTCAGAAAACGAGCGTCCCACGGCGCAAAGTGCGAAGAAAAGGTGAAAAGCGCGGCTGCCAGTCAGGTCTCCGAGATGTCAAGGGCAAGTTTGGTTCGTGCGACTTGGTAGCTCGCGAGGCAAGAGAATCCCACGTGCAGCTGCTGCGGCTGAGGAGGAAGCTGCGACCCAATGGTCCCGAGGGTTGTGCTCCCACTTCAATCTTTCGATGGAGTGCAAGCGCAATGGGGCGAGGTGCGGTGTATTGGGTGGACGTACCGAGTAGTTTGGCCACGCGACAACTGCGAGCAAGAACGTGTCAGTGTCAGACAAGACCCAGACGGGCGGCACGAGCAGCGAGTGGGCTGGTGGTATTATTAGGTGCGGCCGTCGCGGTGGTGTTGGGGGTGGTGGGACAGAGGCCGATGCGGCGTGGAGGAGAGATGTTGTGCAGGGAAGAACGCAGCTCTCTCCTTGGTTCGGCGATTCCTTGCGCTGAGCACGGCTCCGATTGCCCTCGCTAAGCGAGCTTGCATTGTCGAGATTCGATGGCTTGGCAGATATACGCTCAACGACCACAAACCACTATCAGAAGAATATAGCATAAAGCAGAAACACGGTTTGATCGCAGAGCCATTATGTTCTAGGCCTAAGTAGCTTCCACGGCATCGATCATCTGGGAAGTCGTTCTTGCACAACCAAAGAGACATCCTGCTACGAACGAAGGGTATCATTACAGGCATAACATCCTCCTCTTTGCATACGCCTGAACGCGTCGCTCAATCTGTTCATTTTTAAATCCAACCCGACATACTCATACTCATATTCCGGCCATCGCTGCGGTGGTCATGTCTCATGATCGCCACAGTGCACCATGTCGGGCTTTGGTCTCCAGCACGCACGAGCCAAGCACCACTTTGATGCCATGTCTTTGCGGTTGCCAACGCTCACATGCAGCCCTTGACACGCCCCAATGTACCCAGCGCGTATTTGACCGCTTCAAGGCGACAGCCTATCGCGCCTCATCCCGGATCAAGGCCACGATCATGCTGTAGAGGTAGAAGAAGAACATGAGCAGGTGGAAACCCAGTTTGATGAAGCTCTCCTTCTTATGGACGTTGAGCTTGCGGAAGATCTCTGTGGCGTCAAGGAGATGCTGGTTTTCGAAGATCCTGTGTGAAATACACCGTTAGCCAAATCCCTGTTCAATCCGGTCGCGTGCTTCGGATATTTTCATGGCTGTACTCATTCGCCCGAAACAAGCACCAACCACCTCGATATAGTCTGAAGTTGAAATATGATAGAGAACATACTTTTTCCCATTCCAAGCCACCAACGGCAAATTCAGCAGCAACGGCAACCAGTACCCGTTGATCAGGAAGAGCGCCGTGAGGAATGCGTGGACGCCGGCTTCCGGCACGATGTACATGTTGAGGCGGTTGCAGAGGTCGATGGGGTTGATGTAGTCGCATTCGAGGTCCGAGTACATGATGGTGAAGAAGACTTGCAGGAACAGGTTGACGGCGTTGAGGAGGACGGCGAGTAGGAAGAGCCTGACAACACACGAGAAGAAGGAGTTAGTGAATGGTGGGGGAGGGGAGGGGAGGGGGAGGTGAGGATAGTACCATGCTTCGCCCGACATGATGGCGGTGGGTTAGCACCTAGGCGGCGCTGTGGGAGGTGGTTGTAAGGGTTGTATTCGGTTGGCGCAAGAGACTAGACTTTGCTGAGGTTTGCGCGACGCTGTTTGGTCTTGCTATGTGGTTTCGTATAGGATTGAAGCTGTCTCGTGCCTGGATGGATTTGTTGAGGCTAGTGTGATTCGTCGCTACAGTCACCAGATATCCGCCTATGCACTTCCTATAGGATCACAAGGTGGCCGTTGATCGTGGTGTTCAGATCTTCGGGTATGGTCCAAGGTTATCGAAGTGCTATCGAGAAATGTGCAAGCTGTTCCTTCCAAAATGCAGGCTGCTGGCAAGGAAGCGGGATTTGTTTGGGATGGACGTCACTTTTCTGCTCCCCCACTCTGCTTGGCGATATATGCTGCGAAGTGCGAGGACCGACAAATGGAAGGACACATTACTACAAGCATACAGATACACTGTCACTACCTTACGGATGGTGGGGAAGTCAAGGCTCTCGTGGTATATGCTACACAACGCTCCCAAAACTCCTCGCTCAAATTCCCGCTCCAAATAACACATCGAGCTCCATATCAACCCCACGGGGACTGCTGTTGCTGCTGACCCGTCGCCTGGCCAGGTCGCGGAAAGATGGGTATACTTGGCAGACCCTCTAAGCCTCCCATAGTCGCCTGGGGCCCATGCTGCCATCCTGAACCTGTCTGCTGGTTCACGAAAGCAGACTGCCGGAACGGGTTCGTGCTGCCTGTGGGTTGCATCTGGAGCAGAGCGGCAGGAGGAGCTTGCTGAGCCGGCGTTATGTTTCGAGCAAATGGGTTGGTTCCTGTCGCTTGAGGCTGAATTGGCTGAGGTTGCTGCTGCTGGAGTTGTGGGAGAGGTGGTTGTGATTGCTGTGCGAACGGACTGCCCGCTGTTGGAGGAGTGCCAACGTTTCGTGCAAAGGGGTTGGTGGCTTGTCGCTGTAATGGTTGGTTGCCTTGGCCATCGAACGACATTGATGCCGCGCCTGTTGGCATCGTCGATTGACGGAATGGATTGGTCGTCTGTTGGGTCTGTTGTGGCGATTGTATCGGAGCAGGGCTCGCATACTGCTGCTGCTGCTCCTGGCCAAAAGCATTGCCAGGTACGAACTGTTGCTGCGGCTTAGGCCCATACCCGCCGAAGCCAGCGCCCGTGAATTGTGTATTGAGAGGTTGAGGCTGAGGTTGAGGTTGCTGTGGAGGCTGCTGTTGCTGTTGCTGCATTTGCATGAACGGGTTTGTACCACTAGGCTGGAACCCGTTCATTCCAGTAGGCTGGCTTTGCTGAAAGCCTGTCTGCGGTGGTGCCTGTTGGAAGCCATAAGCCTGATGTTGCTGCTGCTCTGGGAATCCGAAGGGCTGTTGTTGCTGTTGTTGAAACTGAGGGACACTTTGTGCCATTGGCTGCTGGTTCTGCTCGATCGACTCAAAGAAGTCTATCAGATCAGGCGGTGGCCCTTTCGCTGGTTGACTTGATGTCGCAGGTGCCGCAGGCGCAGCAGACTTGGATGATTGAGCGGTCGTTGTGGCGGCCGCAGGCTGCGATTTTGATTGGGCTGGCTTTTGTATGGGCTTGCCAGTCCTCTTGGCCTCCTGCTCTGCCATGTACTGTCTGCGGTTGACTTCGAAGTCCTTGTCATCCAGGTATTCCTGCAACGAGTTTGCCAAGCTCGTAGGTGCGTGCTTGATCTTCGGCACCTCCAGCCTGGTCGCCTGCTCGAACTGTCTCGCCACGTCTGAGTATTTCACCACTTCTTCCGTCTGCCTGCAGAACTTGTTGTATATCTTAATCGCACGTTCTGCGTCCGGCCTCGACATCTCGAAGTAGGAGCTGAGGATCTTCATCATAGCCTGGTTCTGTACATTGTATAGGTCCAACAAGTCTCTCGTCAGCAGGCGAAAAGCTGTCAACGAGATCTCGTTCTCCACATCGTTCGACAGCAGATCGCACTTGACCAGCGCTCCGACCTGCCTCTGTATGATCTCTGCCTCTCGCAGCAAACCTTTGTCTACCGTCAGAGCCTTGATTCTACCCTCTCCCACCCGCACATAATCGCACTTGCCATCTGCGTACGCTTGAGCGCGGGCGAGCAGATAGTCGGAGTAACGTCTTATGTTATGCCCCTGCGTCTGCACGTCGGTGAAGTGGTTGATCGCTAGCTTGTTCTTCGGCGACACCGATAGATAGCCCAGTGTCGCATCTTTTGCTCCCTCCTTGATCATCAGGTGTATGATGATCAGCGCCTTGAAGGCCACCTGCCATGTGGAATCCCGGAGTCGTAGGGTTAGAGTTCGGAAGACCTCAGCGACACCAGCTTCGCCGGACTGCGTCGCGAGGAGGAGTTGCTCGACATATTTGGACTTGGGAGGCGCGAGCTTGACCTTGGTGCCGCCTTTGACCGCTTTCTCGAAGCTATTCGACATTGTGATGAGGACGGATTGGCTGAGGTACGCGGTCATCGAGGTTGGCGCATGTCCTGCATGTGATCGAGAAACATCATGGTCAATAAGTAATAAGGCGTTCACGATCCCGGTTGTGCTGTGAACACAACCTGGTGATGATCCGTCGTACGCGAGCCTCCAAGGTGAGCTCGACGTCTGAGAGGTCTCCACGCCGGAAACTGCCGCAGCTACCTTAATCAATACGAAGTCGTAGAGATACAGTATGCACAGATCCAGGTAAAAGAGGCTTGTGGCTGTAGAACTGATATTTTACACTGTTTCAGATATGGATGTATCCCACTGGAAACACATGAGAGGGCGCAACAAACGATGAAGACACGCGATCAGGCCACTACTACCCAAGGTCAAGGTCAAACAGATCTCGGCCTTGCTAGTGGCACGCCTGCGGCGATGGAACATATGAACAACATTGCGATTCGGTGATGTGTAAAGAATCGTGGTTCTTGGCTATGTACGACTCTGGTGGACGATGATCGCCACCTCCCGATTCGAGCCCGTCAACCGGGTCATTGGGCTATACCTCCAGTTCATAATGTTGGTTCAGAGATGCCATCTTCGCGTCCATGTTGTAACAAGATAGGGTGTGCTGAACGCAGATATCATGCTGTCTCCAGTCCTAGCACTCCTGCCGCTTGAGCCCCGCAGGGAGAGCCAGAGCACCGGTGCTGGAGGACAGCTCATCTGCTACACGCTAGGCTTTCATCATCTGCAGTCCTGTCAGTGGGAGTTCAACAGGTTATTGGGGAGCTTTGCGTACATGGTTATGAATTGGAGGGTCATGAAGAAGAAATCGAAGAAGTTGAGACTGCGAATTCGAACAAATATCGCGAAATCTTACATAAGCCACGTACGCTAACTCGATCAAGCCTCTCTCCTTCCACTTGACCATCGACCATCAACCACTTCCTGCTGCGGTCATCATCCAACGATTGGTTCTGGACTTGAATATCGGTAGTCTTGATGCTGTTGCGCCGTCGCTGTCTGACCGCGACCATCAAGCCAGCAACATGGAGTCGCGCTCAACGAGGTACAATATACGACTTGTCCCAATCCACTGGCATTGGATCAAGGCTCAAGCATTATGGACGCGCATTCCATTCTCGCTCGCGAATTCGTGAGAAAGATCGAACTGGTGCAGTACTGGAGGACTTCAAGAAGACCCTGAGCTTCCCAACAGCAACATGCAGCCTTCAGGACCTCGCTCGAAAAGGGGCAGATCTGGCTGATGAGCAAGTCGTCCTTTATGGGTACCTGGGCACTCGACGAGATGCTTCAAAGTCTCTCACGTTCGCCGAGCTTCACGATGCCGGTCTGAAGTATACTATCCAGCTTGTGTCCACTCCGGTAAAAGGAGTCGATGGCAGCGACTCGCCACATCAGAAACTACGTGCTCTCGAAACGCACACTCCAGTAGCCATCGACGGCACAGTCATATCGCGAAAAGCTCCAAAGGCATCTGATGCTAGTGAAGGATCACGCAACATCATTACGAGCGTGGAAATCAAAGTCGAGAATCTCATTCCACTCAATGCCTTTCCAAAGGACATCATCATGTTGCAGGACACGGTCTTCCCCCCTGAGCAGCGACATCTGCAGCTACGCAATGACCAAGGCCTTCGAGATACCTTAGACTTCCGAAGCAAGGCCGCAAGACTAGTACGAGATGAGCTGTGCGGAAAGCAAGACTTCATCGAGATTGAGACTCCATTACTCTTCAAGTCAACGCCGGAAGGTGCTCGGGAGTTCTTGGTTCCTACTCGCGAGCCCGGGCTAGCTTACGCTTTGCCGCAGAGTCCTCAGCAGTACAAGCAGATACTGATGGCGAGCGGCATACCACGATATATGCAAATCGCGAAGTGCTTCCGTGACGAGGACTTGAGAGCAGACCGACAGCCGGAGTTCACACAGATCGACATGGAGATGGCTTTTGCGAGCGGCGAAGATGTGATGGGTACTATCGAAACGGTCATCAGGAGGCTATGGGCTGACTGTCTGGCTATCGATGATCTACCAGAAGACTTTTCACGCATGACATACCAGGAAGCAATGTCCAAGTATGGCTCCGACAAGCCAGATCTTCGCTTCGGAGCAGAGTTACGTCGGATTGAGTACATGCTTCCGGTCGATTTGATCCACAAGATCGGCCCACTTTCGGATCCTGCAGTCGAGGTCATGAAGTTCTCTGGCTTTAACGAGCCGCAAGCTACCAGGAAATTTGTCTCCGCATTTATGGACTCTCCTGAAGCGCAGCCATTCGTTCAGAACCCCGACGGCCAGCCAGGCATCTTCGTATACGACGTGCGTGCGCCACTGCAAGGTCTACAGGTATTTGGCTTCGAAGCAGCCGAGCAGCTGGAAGAGATGCTGGACCTCGACAATGGTGGTCTGGTTGTCATCCAGGCACGCAAGAACGTACCATTCGCTGGCGGCTCCACACCAATAGGCAAACTTCGTCTTGCGATGCAGAAGTTTGCAGAGAAGGAAGAATATCTGCCGCGCCGTACTGGCTTCAACTTCACCTGGATCACAGATTTCCCACTGTTCTCACCATTTGATGATGCCGAACCTGGTCAAGGCGGTTCGGCTGGGATTTCTTCCACCCACCATCCCTTCACTGCACCGAAGACACCCGAAGATGTTGACCTCCTGCTCACTGACCCCTTGGCTGTGAAAGCAGACCACTACGATCTCGTGGTCAATGGCGTAGAGCTCGGTGGCGGAAGTCGCCGCATCCACAACGCCCAAATGCAAGAGCTCATTATGCGCGAAGTCTTGAAGATGAGCGATGAACGGATGAAAGATTTCGCTCACCTGCTGGAAGTTCTACGAGCCGGCTGTCCTCCGCATGCTGGCATTGCGTTGGGCTTCGATCGCCTCATTGCTGTCATGCTCGGCAAAGAAAGTGTGAGGGATGTGATTGCCTTCCCGAAAAGTGGAAAGGGAGAGGATTTACTTGTTAAGAGTCCTACGAAGATGACGGAGGAGCAGATGAAGACGTATCATCTTAAGTTGCGGGACTGATGCTTGGATTGCAGGCCTACGCAACCTGCAGCACGAAATAGTGGGCTGAATACACCTGAAAAGATCGGCATCGGCATCGCCGTTCCCGTTGGACTAATACTCCTCGCTGTACTCGCGTTCTTCATATACAGGAGCGAGAAGCAAGGACGATATCTCAAAGAGCTACGTTTGCGGGACAAGCCTCATGATGACATTCAAGAGCAACATGAAAGTCTTCGCCACGAGCCTGAGCTGGACGACACTGAGCTGCGGGAGCTTGATGGGACCACGAAGAGGGTGCCTATAGCGGAGCTGCATGCGAAGAACCACGCGCACGAGCTTATGGTGCAGTCGCCGAGGCATGAGTTGAATGGGGATCGGTTCCGGGATCGTTGATCTCGGAGGTCAGTGAGATTTGAAAGACTGTGGATCGTGAGCAGCAGTTCGGTCTTGCCAACAACGTATGGCTTTTTGTACACGCAACCATCACGAGAGATATTGGAGCATGACTGCCCCAGCCGGATTTTTGAAGCAGAAGGCACAATCGCTATCAGCATGCCGCTTGCCACTTTGCTCGTTTGCGATGGTGGAGGGAGAGTGCCTTCCACGAATCCGGTCGTGCGAGCACCACCCGACCTTTTGAAAGGAGATCTTCCAGCAGTCGTCTTCTTCTTCCTCAAACAAACATACACATCAGTACTCCAGATCAGATCACATCAACGACAGTACCCATCAAGCCATCACCACTGCACATATCACACATAGCGTCCACCATTCCATCAGAATCAGCAGAGATGTCTATCCGCTCCACCATCCTCGCTCTCCTTGCCATCTCGGCAGCGGCTCACGCATACGATTGCTTTCCTCTGGTATGTATTCATCCACCGTCCGAATACATGTCCGAGCTGACGATCTTGTAAGCTTTCCGCAGTCGCAACCATGAAGGGTGGCGGCGGCAACGCCTGCGGAAGCGGGTTCAACAACGGCACTGTGCTCGCGTACGCTTCGGACGGCACCTTACTTGACTCCCGTGTCATTGATCCAACCATTATCGAGCTGTGCATGGACATTGTGCCTGCCTCAGGTCTTTGCATACCAGAGGGGAGCGAGTGCTGCGCGTTGAGCTCAGATGCATGAATGGCAACGATGTCTGCGACAACGAGCGACATGGAATATCGTCGGAGATCCGAGGTTGGAGGCTCTGGATGGGTGGTGGTCAGATGGTAGAGCTGGTGAAAGGCACCGGCCATTGATACTGACGCCCATGGTCGTAGACTAGGATGGACTGTAGAATCATGATGAAGCAACAATTGAAATCACATGATGATGCCGTCTTCACTATACTTATGTCTACGCAGTGGTCTTCTAGAAACAAGCGAGACTGCCAGATCTTGACCGCGTGAACCGTTGCTTGCATCACTTCGTTTCCAGTCATTTCTTCTGGTCGCTCCCCTTCATCTTGCCACAGTACTCTCTCGATCTGACCACTTCCCAGACCACGCCATCACCGAACCTTCCTAGGGCTCGACACGACATGCGTCACCTTCTTAGCCGCAACCCCAGCCTCATCCTCCAGCCCCTTCGAGTTCAACGCCAGCACCCCCATCACCGTCAAAACAATGTTACCATAGACACCAATGTCCATAGCAATCGTATGATGGCTCGGCTGAACCCAGTGCATGAACGCCCCAATCCCGGTAGTGACGTGGTGGAACATCGTCAACACGATTACAGCCCTGGCATAAGGCTTCTTGCTCCTCTCAGAACCTGGAACGGTGAATGCCGAGCCGACCAGAGATTGCGGCAGAGCAACCGCGTCGCAGAGAACGAGCAGAAGGCCGGCCAGGGTGAGGAGGCCGAAGCCGTCGGTCCAGGTTGTGTAGAGCTCGAGGTCTGAACAATATCAATAAGGTGAAGGACTAAAGAGGTTGGCTGTCTGTTTGAGCGTACCGTTGGCCTCAAGCAGGCTGTCGACTGGTGGGCGGAACCAACCGACTACGGCTCTTGGGTTGATGATACGCATGATGCCCCGCAACGCGTACCAGAAGGATGTGCCTGTGATCTGTGAGTGTTGGAACCCTGCTGGCCGAACATCATATTCTCTTACCAAAGACGTAGGCGTGGTATGAATCTACCACAGACATCTTCAAAATTTGTGGGGGGTATCGAAGGTTATTGACTCGCAGGTGCAGCAGATGGATAAGTAGTGTTCAAAAGGAATGGTTGCAATAATGTTTGTCAAATTTGTGGGAGCATTGATGTTGTCTTGAAGTTGACGGGAGCGGTGGGTTGCACCGATCCAAGCCAATGAGGTGGCCGGTACGTCAGAATTGCTTGGACTCTGTCTTCAGGTGGTTTACACATATATGTAGGATGCCAGTATCGACATGAATATACTTAGCAAGCTAAAGCAGATCTGGGAAGAGGGTGGCCCTCTTCTCAGTGCGGACCCTCATTATGTTCAGAAAATCGTTACACGCTGGACTCTGCTTACGAGACCAACGCACGCTCGGCGAAAGGACACGAGCTTCGCAATGCTTCAGTCGACCTCACTTCCTCCTCCTCCTGAACTTCAGAGCATCGTCATCGTCGTCATCATCAATCGTAACCGGCTGCCGCGACGAAGGCGCCCGCTGACTCTGCCTCGCCTTCTTCGCTGGAGGTCCAGTCTGCTCTGCCGCCTGCCTCTTACCAGCTGCTCGCCTCTGGCTGTCTGTACCCAAAGTCTGGCTAGGCGTTGAGTTGTATGCCGTGCTGGCGTTCGCATTCGCAGTCGCCTCCAGTGTTTCGTCACGAGCGTGGCCCGCTATCTCGTCAGGTAGGATCTCGTCGATGTCGGCAGTATCATGGTCTTCTCGATGCGACTCCTTCAGTCGTTCCTGGAAACGTGAGGAATCGGCAACGGTAGAAGCCAGGTTAGTGCGCTGTGACTGGCGTGTCGACTGTGATTGCGACTGCGACTGGCTCTGGTTCTTGCCCTTGCCCTTGGTCTTCGACGTAGAAGTGAGCCAGTACTCTTCTCCAATGCCGTGCGCCTTCTTCGGCACCTCTTCCAGCGCAACGATGACGCGCGGCAGTCTAGGCGCATCACCATCGCGCTGGCCTTGACGACGAAACTTCTTGAAGTTCTTCCGACCGTTCCAAGCCGGATCCCACCTATCACCACCACCTCCCTCTGCTGCACCGCCACGAGCCGGTCGTTCGCGCACCGGTACGTCCATCTCCTCCACCTGGGCCAGATTCTTCAGCTCGGCAATGTCTATGCCATTCATGGCTTCGCGTAGTGATTCCTCGTCTTTCTTCCGCTCATCTTCGTCCCGCTTGCGCCGCGCTGTGATTTCGGCCATCACATCCATTTCCTTTGCCTTTTTCTTCGCTCTGGCACTTTTTTCGGCATTTAACCGATCAGACTCAACTACTTTGACGGTATCTTCGTCTTTAACGCCTGACGCAAGCTTTCGCCGCTTCATCGTGTTGTGACCCGTCAGCATGTCGTCCATCATCTGCTTCTCTTGTTCTTCCAGAGATGGTGCTGCCCGCTTGCGAGAAGATTGCTGCGTCTGAACAGCTTGAGACGGCTCGTCAACGTCCATGTTCTGTACGCTTTGAGCTTGACTAAACTCCGGCTGGTCGAAAGAAGGCTCCGGAGACTGAGATGCGGGCTTGGTGAACTGGCTGGGATCGAAGTCATCGAAGCCTTTGAAGCGGGATTGCGTGATGACACGTCTGGCGCGTTTCCTGACAGCGGCCGCGTTCTCGGAAGGAGGCGTTTCTTCCGGTGCTTGTGAAGTCTCCGGTGCTTGCTGCTCAGCAGCTGGCGAGTTAGAAGTCCGCATCCTCCTTCGTTCTTCTGGTGGTTGACGTTGCGCGTGTGGACGAGAAGTGGTAGGTTCTGAAGCCTCTTGTGGAGGTTGGTTCCGATTGCGTGAATGCTCGACGTCTGCACTACGTGACTGCGGCGGCTCGTATGCTTGGCTTTGAGATCGTGAATTGCCAGGCACAGCTGAGCTTTGCGACACCTCAGGCAGTTCACCCGTTAAGCTCGTGGTATCTAGCATTAATATTGGGTCCAGAAGCTCGCTCTGCTGAACGGAGCGCTGATTTAGAGCAAGATCGATAGCCTCATTGAGCTTTCTGAGCGCCTCGTCTCCTTCCTGCATTCTGATGACCACGATGCCTCCTTTTCCAGTTGCTCGGCTGGGATCAGCCTTGTCCGTTCGCTTGTTGTCGGCAACACTGCTGATGAAGGAGATAACGTCCTCAGTGTTCCTCACGTCCGGATCGACGACACATGGAAAAGCCTTCCCACCACCAGCGGTGACGACTGGGAGAAGCTGGTCATACTGTGTCTGAGACAAGAAAACAAACGCAAAGTTGTGGAAGATCTCTGAACGTTCCGATTTCGGTAGAAGATAGTGTTCATCACGCGGGTTAACTTCCTTGCCTGGTGGAACCGGATATCTTGGCTCCTTTGGCCAGTTGGCATCGAAGTCATCTTCTAGCACACTCTCGGAAGTTGGACCGCTTCGTTTCATAAGGACCGCAACGGCTTCCACGTAGTCGTCCGTGACTAGCCATTTGCCTTGCAACAGTGCTTGCAGAACTGGGACGGTGTTGCGCTTCTTGGCCACGCAATGTGTTGTCACATTCGTGATGTACTCTGAAACAACCTTGACGCCCGTTTGCTGGAACTTCTCACGATGCGCCGCCAGAGCCGGTTGCCTGGTTTTCGTCCCGGTATAGGACAGAGAAAAGACGAGTGGTCGCCATGTCAGGTAGAAAAGGTGCTCATAGTTTCCCAGCTTGATCGTGTACTTTGCCTCCCTCTCTCCACCGCTCAAGGTCTTCTCCTCCTGGTTGATCTTGTCTCCATTGATGGTCGTCCCAATTTTGCTGCCATCCTTGAGCTTCACCTCCGACTTGGCGAAGATCTTGGTGACATTCTCCGCACCTGTTGCCACGACCTCGATAGTCAAGTGTTTCCGCGAGACTGACTTCTGATCGATATGCCGTATCCGCTCCCCGTTCTCGGCTTGCCCAGTTGTGCGACCTAGAAGGTGTGTCGTTCCAGGACGCAGCCAGAAGCGCTTGCCGGCGAAGTGGTCGCCGTGGCAGCTGAGGAGCCACATGGTCGGCAGGCGAGTATAGCATGGGTAGGCAAGAGGCCGTTGTGCTTTCATCGAAGTTCGGATGGTCTGAGGTAGGCTGCTAGCAGCTAAGATGACGTTCGAAAATCACGCTAGCGTACACGCTAGCACGTGACGACATCTCCGTACGCTGACTTCCCGCTTCGCTTCTCTGCACTCCAAAACGTGCAAGTGTTGCACGCTGCAGCTTGCTGTCCTCAGCCTGTTACGTTCGACAATCCGGGACGGTTTCCCAGGGGTAATGCTCAAGTGGTCTCTGCTGCGTAGCCGCCTATTCTTTCATCATGTGGCGCTCAAATTCTCCACCCTGCATACCAGTTGCCTTGTCACTGCGGAGCTCAGCCTTCGAGGTGAAAGGAGAGTGTATGTATGTTCTGTACGTTCTCGTTCTGTCCTGTTTCCACGCAAGTGCAGATCTTACTTGTCATCACTATACAACGGCTCGCTCGAGCACCACTCCTTCTGCTGTGGAGTAGGGCGAGTATCTGAGCTTCTCGAGAATGCTCGACCGTGGCTAACGGCGACCGCGAGAAGGTACATCTCTCGCCCCAGGCGACTCGGGACTTCAAGCCAACCAGTGCCACCGTGGTAGCACAAGGCATATCTGGCTATCGGGGATCTTGGACATGACCCTCTTTCCATTGCAGCGAGCTCAATCGCGATTCTCGGAGCAGTCACTGGCACCGGCCGAGGGATCTCGAAGCTATTATCGGTCCACAATGCACCAGATAAATTGTTAGCACTGTCCAACGAGGTAGTAGAGTTGCGCAGCCTCCTTATTATGGTGCAGTCGGTACTTCTCCGGCTTCGGGACGATGGGACCGCCTACATAAGACACCATGAAGAGTTATGCTCACTTCTTAGCGCAGTGGAGAAGAACGTACTAGAGCTGGATTCCAAGATCGAATACCAGCTGAAAGGCAGTGAACAGAATGATCAGCTGGGACGACCAACAGTCTCGAAACGATCATGGCTAAGGGCTGCGCCCGAGGTCGAACGCATGCGACACAATATCAATCACGCTTGCTCTAGGCTTCAGCTTGCACTTACGGCACTAAACACGGAGATAACGTTGTAAGTGTTCATCCTCAATCAGAAGCAAACACAAAGTTCACAAGTGGACGGCAAGAAGAATGGCGGTCATAAAGGGGGAGGGGGGAGTTCTCCCCAATTCCACGATTATCGAGCTACTCCACCGCTCCGTCTTCAACTCATGTAGTGTCGGTACCAGTGAGAAGGCTGAGACTATCAGTGGATAGCTAAAGGCTTTCCACGCACTGAATTACCGTCGAGCTTTCTTACTGCCGCTCCCACCATTGAGCAACTCGTTGGTATTTCCGGGAGCTGATAATCCACTAGGGAAAATCGATTGGCATTCGCGGTCCAAGTACAAGGAATACAACATGGATGGTCCGCGTCATGGCAAAGTTCGGCCATCGATCAACCCTCCTCTCTGGAACCTCGCTCACTATCGAACCAACTCGAGCACCTAAGTATCGTATCCCGGGACGGAGGAAATGACCGGCACAACACTGCAACCGCCATCTCACCCCAGGGTTCTCTGCCCCTGTCTGGCGTGCCGCCCAGCAGCTACGATAATCAACCCAAAGACCCGTCTGGCCACGCAGCCGAGACAGACGTTATAGTAGTTAGCGCAACAATGAACCTTGAGCGCTGCCCAAGGCTCTGCAAGTGCCAATGCCATATACAATCCTACTTCCGCACGCCTGAGAAACTGCGGGAAACCTTCGGACGGCTGCTCTTTAGCTACACCAGCCTCATCTGGACGAAGAATTGCAATTATCCTCCCTGCCGCACACGAGCTAGCAAGTCGCAGCTTACATATTACTTTCCACGATGGCGGGCTTCGAGGGCAGTCGTGCTCTCTAGCGTCTCTAGGGATTTGGCGGGACCTGGTGCATCGCTGCATTTGAGAACGCCAATAGTCAATACATGGGTTGGGCCAACGTATGCTGCTATGAACGGGAATATAGATTTCATCAGGCAAGGACTTTCGACAAGATCGTTTACGCCACAGACAGTAGGCTATACGGGTCGGACTTTGCTACATGTAAGTGGTTGCTAGCTTGCTCGCGAGAAGTACTTGCCATAGATTGCAATCAAGCCTGGCTCTATCGTCGCTAACGCTATACTCTCAGCAAGCGGCAGCCTGGGGTCATTTCAGTCTGTATGACTTCTTGTGCTCAATTGGATTCGATGAGACATGGGAGGACGCTGACCGATGTTCACCCCTTGATATCCTTCTCGAGCTATATCCTGGTTGTCGACAAATTTCCAGTCGTCCAGACTCTGTGTTCGAAGATCGGCGATTCTCCCTGCTCCACGAAGCGATGTTGCTTTCCACGGCATATTGCAATATGTCACCAAGACTACTCGAACAGAACCACAACGAAGTTTGTACTGGCGACAAAACTGGGATGACTCCCTTACATTGGGCGGCGGTGAAAAACGACCTCGAAGCAGTCAATCTGCTCTTGGACTGGAAAGCAGATCCAAATCGCGTGGACGTTGTGGGAGTGACAGCCTTACATTACGCCTGTCGCAACGGCGGCATAAGCATAGCGACAGCACTGATTCACGCTGGAGGTAAGGTCGATGTTCCCGACAGACTAGGACAAACTGCACTCTTCAACGTGGACAGGAATGAGGAAGCTATGGTGGCGCTCCTCCTGGAGCACGGCGCGGATATCCACCACGTTACTTCGACTGGGGAAACAGCACTTCATCGCGCAGCCTGGATCGGCAATGCGGCTTTCTGTCGTTGCCTTATGAGGAACGGTTTGTGCATCAATGTCGGGGATCAATGTGGCGAAACTCCTCTTGGCAACGCGATATACATGGACCACGAGAAGTGTGTCTCAGCAATGCTGGAAACTGCGACCGCTACGACTCTAAGTTACTCGCCTGGCGCACTGAGTCCGTGTCTTCTCGATCAAGAATATTTCCGCAACGCTATCAATCGGCAGGAAGAACCGGTGCTGACCAGGGCTTATAGCTGTGTATCGAGTGGCAGTCAAACATTCAAGGGCAAAACGTCTTACATGCCGCGGCGCTTTATGCTGGAGTCGGCATCTTCAACCATCTCGTAGCCGCCGACCTCGCCAGCCTAGACCCAATTGCCAGAGATAACAAAGGGTACACTCCGGCCACTTGTTTCTGCGACTTTCGAGAGGTCAACTGTCCTATCGTGAGGGAAAAACCCGCAGTGGAGGAAGAGGCCTGGTGGGCGCTCATAGAGTCAGCGTGCCGACAGAATGACGTCGATCCTTTCGACATTTCGGAGTACGTAGACTACAGATGGCAACGATTCTTAGTCAACAAGCTGGGCAGCTGCAAGAAGGGTGTAACTGATGGCCACGACAGACAGGCTCTGCAACGACAGTTTGTGACTTTGGAAGGTAGAGGCGGAAGCAGAGAAGAGAGCGAAGACGAGGACTTCGTTGTCGCCGAGCAAAATCAGCCGCCTGAGGTTGAACGTATTGTAGAACTGAGGAATGAAGATTAGTGAGGCAGGGGAATACGGCGAGCACCAGCAACGTTTCAAGGACGCTCGTACAACTCGAATCATGTCGCGTCTATATGGCAAAAGCGAGCGGATATTGACCGCAAGATTGACAATGGAATCCCTGCTTAGGGCGACGAAGAAATGATCAAGACACCATTCGGAAGCATATTGACCATCGGTATCTTAAGCTAAAGTAACATCATGCACAAGGGTATTTCGCTGCTCGTATCATCGTACTCAAATGCACCATGAAACACCCATCGCTGCGGACGCTGTCAACCATATGCACGCCATGAGCCAGCCCATCCGCATGTCGACGCTGAAAAACCACAAGCAAGTAGTTTGATGTTGAAAGAAGAGCAAGAAGCATCGACAGCAAGCCGTAGTTGCGTGAGCAGCATGCATAGCCGCCTGAAACGCCATTGATGCCCGCGCTGATGCCGTTGATGTTGAGAGAGGCTGCGCACAAACCACACTCGTGGTGCGCAGTCGGTATCGAGGTTTCGGAGGAAGGACGACTTCACTCGTCAATCACACCCAGACCGTCACCACCCTCCTCTGTGGCAGCGGCCATCGGCTGGGTACTGCTAGCACGACGGACTGATGGCGTGCGGCTGCGACCGCGAGAAGAGGGACGTGGTGGTGCGAGGCTGCCGGCGCGCGAAGCTGGCTTGACTGAGCCTGCGCGAGAGGCGGGCTTCTTCGAACCTGCGCGAGAAGCTGGGCGGGAGGAGGTAGCAGCCGTGTCTGGCGGCAGTGCGAGAGAGTCGGTGGTCGGGAGCTCGGCATCCTCAATCGTCTGCTGGAGCTCTGGCGCGTCGGTGGTGATGGTAGGACCGTTCGGAAGCGCAGCATCGTCAATGTCGCCATCAGCCATCTCAACATCGCCTGTGTGGGCCTTCGTGGTTCCGTTCGGCAGGTCAACATCCTCTTCTGCTCCACCCTCTTCGTAGCCTTCTACGAGGTTCTCCGTGATGAAGTCCCACTCCTCCTGAGTCACCTTTGACACGCTCAAACGCGTCTGCTTGAACGCCTGCATAGTCGACAACACACCTCCCTCCACCGCATACTTCTGAAGATCCTTGAGCGTGACTGGCTTAGACAGCTTCTTGCGATACTCCACGTGCACCATGAACCACTTCGGCTTGGCTTCCGTGCCACGCTGCTTCGCGTTCTCGACGTAGCCGGCTGCATTCTCATCGAACGCGCTCGTATCCACCTCCACCTCCCTGACCACCTCTGTGAAAGTATTAGCAGGCATGTCTAGCCCAGCGAGATGACGCGACACTGACCCATGATACCGACGATGCCTGGCACGTTGCCACCCTTCCCGCCGCTAGCGTAGAAGAATGCAAGGTCACCAAGCTTCATGTCCTTCATGTTCTTGCAAGCCACCACATTCCGCACCCCATCCCACGGCTCCGGACCGCCCTTCGCGCGAAGATCATCGATCGTGAACTTCGCGTTGTACTGCGGCACGTTAGTCAAGCTGCCTATGGTAGAGAGTGATGTCTGGACTCACCACGCTACCGTCCTTAAGCGTCTCCTCCCGGTCCTCCTGCTCAGCCTTCATCAGCCAGTACTTCGGCGCGTTCTCAGCATCCTCTTCGTCGACATCCTCAGCCGCGTCTTCCGTAGAAGCCGCAGCAACCTTGGCCTTGCCCTTACCCTTTGGCGGCCGTCCTCGTCCACTCTTAGGAGTGGGTGGCTTACTCGGGCCGTCCTCAGCACCCTCAACCTGATCGACAAGCTCCTCCTCTAACTGCTCAGCAGCCGCATCGTCATCCGCCGTGATCTTCGTAGTCTCTCCTCCCTTCGGCGCTTGACCGCGCTTCTTCGGAGCCTTCGCGCCATCATCAACAGCTGGGGCAGCCTTGGCTGGACGACCGCGCTTCTTGGCCGGCTCTGGCGCATCATCTTCCTCAGCTTCGACAGCCGCCTTTGATGGACGACCGCGCTTCTTGGCTGGCTCTGGCACGTCCTCCTCCTTCTTTGCAGTAACAGCCGCCTTGGATGGGCGACCGCGCTTCTTTGGCGGCTCTGGCGCGTCGTCTTCGTCTTCGTATTCTTCTGCTTCGACAACTGCCTTCGCTGGCCTTCCGCGCTTCTTGCCGGTCGTAGTCGCTAAATAATGTTAGTTTCAGCGCGTGAACATGATGCAAGTGAGCTCACTGGTAGTCGCCTTAGCTGCTGCAGCCTTCTTCACTGGCGCCGTCTTCTTCGCAGTAGTAGCAGTCTTCTTTGCGCGGGGTGCTGAAGTGTTTGGCACGGCAGCAGACTCGCGACGCGGACGTCCAGCTGCGGCAGTTGCCTCGTACTCCTTCCCTTTGCTGCTCGTCACCGTTGCTGGCGCTTCGATGATAGTTGCAGCAGCTTTGGCTGGTGTCGCCTTCGCCTTGGTTCCTTTCTTGGGAGGCATCGTTGCGATGGCGATTGTGTTCTTAATGAGTTTGCAACGATGTTTTGGGAGAGAAAAGAGGAAGTTGTTGTGGTAATGTTGTAGGATGGAAGTGAGAGGTTGGCGGTTGTAAATGAAAACAAGACCAGGGTACGCGCCGCGTGACCGTATCTCAAACTTTAAACAAACAAGGAAGGAAGTGTCCAATTAAATGAATTGATCTTCCGTCTCTGAAACAATGAAACTTCTTCATCGAACTGGTGAAGACTAGAACGAGTGAAGGCAGCAATACGATTATGCCTTCATGGTTGTCCGACTCGCGTTGCCTTGGAACGAATATAGCGTTGGGCTGTATCAATGGTAAGGTATGGTGTAGCAAGATACTTGGTCCATATGAGCTATTGGAACAGCCCAATGGTCGTACTTCTCTTCTTCAGGACGACTACGTGCCCCAATGAAGGGGGGCATTCGAGACATGGCGTTGAAAATTACCGTAATGGTCGAAGCCTCCTTGCTTCCGTGTCGGAGCAAGGCTGAGCGAGGTGTGAGACAACGTCAGTCTTTTCCTCGTATATAAGCAGTGGCTCATTCGATAGCCTTTGCGGTCATGTCTCATATAGCATGCCTGTTGATGGATCGGTGCACCCAGGCCGTCTCGCTTTCTCCATCAGATCACACTTCCACTTCGTGGAAACCCGACGTTCTCTACAGCTGGTGTATCGCAGAACCAGCTGACCTTGTCGCCAGCTCCAGCATTGATCAAACCACAAGGGAGCTTGCTACCTTCCTCCGTCTCGAAGATCTTCTTCAGCACTTCCTGCTTGCCACCTCCAGTCGCCACAAAGCCGATCTTCGCTCCATGCAGCACCACCGGAAGACTGAGAGTGATACGCTTAGCTGGTGGCTTCGGTGAGTCCGCTATCGACAGCACCCAGGCATCTGTCTCTCTCAAAAGCGGGTGATCCGGGAACAGCGAGCAAGTGTGGCCGTCAGGTCCGCAGCCGAGAAGAATGAGATCGAAAAGTGGCAGCTTGACAGAGTCGCGGGCAGCGAAGATGCTAACCAGCGTCTTCTCATACTGGTCCGCCATCTCCTGCTCGTTGTCGATGTACTGCTCATCAATCGGGTAGACCTTCGGCTGGCCCATCTCAGAAGGAATCTTATCGAGCAGTTCCTCCTTCACAAGCTTGTGGTTCGAGTCCTCATGGTCCAGTGGCACACATCGCTCATCTGCATAGAAGACCTCCCACTTCTCAAACTCCACCTTATCCCCCTCGCCACTCGACTCCGCAAGCAGTGCCTTCGCAAGCGTCTTCGGCAGCGACCCTCCAGACACCGCAACGCGAAAAACCCCATGCCGCTTCAGCGCCTCATTCTGCTGCTCCAGCACATATTTCCGCAAATTCGGCGCCAGCTCCTCGTCAATCGACTGGAAAGCGTACAAATTCGCGGGGCGTCCCATGGTGGCGTTCGTGAAACTCTTTCTCGTGAAACCGTATCCGGCTGTCGGGTGTCGGTAACTCGTGCGTGTCCTTCTATCGAGTCATGCCAGAAGTAGTGGAACAATTGCTGCCAATGTCAACAACAAGAACCGCATCCGACTTTCTTATCAATTGCTGACTAGACGGTAAGCGCAACCGGACGGGAATTATGACGATAGATAGAGAACTGTAAAGCCATCACCTTTGACTTTCTGGCGGCTTCCATCTGCAGAGCACCTATGTGGGGCGCTTCTGCTTTCGGCGTGGTGCATCGCTGCGATTTCAAGCCAAGACACGCAGCTGCGAGTAGATTCTTGCTTGCATTGACGATTCCTCCGCGACGGCAGTGACAAGGGTGAGCTGGAGCTGTATGGGAATTAGTGCCGTTTACATGCGAGATGATGACATGCAGCTGGGATTGTGAAGCTTGATGGCCGGGACAGCGCCGGGTAATTCTTCATGCAATCAAGCGAACCAACGCACAAAGTGAATACGCTTCGGATACTCGGCAGACCACGTGCAAAGGAGACAGATTCCATCAGGGCCATCACAGACGCCCCCCTCTCGGATTAATTCTGGTTCATCTCTGGGACAAGCGGACCGGAATCCGGACCCATCACTAGTCATGGCCAAACCGAAACAATTCACTCGGCCTCCGAAGAAGCAGAAATCAAAGGTCGTAGACCCGGAGACAGCAGACGAGTATCAAGAAGCCGCAGACAGAGAGGAAGAAGCCGGTGGGAAGCATCGAGCAGGCGATCCAGCGAAATCCGGCCGAGCCTTCGTTCGAGCACTCGAAATCTACGACAAAGGCTTGCGGAGGTATCCTACGAACTTCGATCTTGCATACAACAAGGCCAGACTGGAACTCGAGATCACACAGCATCCTGCGTTGGTGGAACACATAGGCGTGCCGTTGATTGACTTGCTTGCAAAGACCTTGGAGTCCCATCAATATGCTTTACGACTGAACGAAGAGAACCCGGACACGCTGTTCAACACTGCTCAAGTCTTGACGAGTCTAGCTGAGGAGTACTCTGAAGCTGGACACTCTCAAAATGCCATCCCACTACTACAGGAGTCGCTAGAACTGCTCTCCGGCTGCCTGGCGAGGCAGGAGATGTTGCTTGAGCAGCAGCAGGTAGACTTCCAAGACGTGGAAGAAGGTGGTGTCCAGCTTGATCCAGACGAGCAGCCAGCATCTACGGATGGCTCTGATGCATCTGAGCAGACTGTTACTGTCGAGTCGCCACTCACGGCCGGCGATCTCCTTGATACTGTGCATGCCTCGCTCTCGGCGTTGACAACACTGATACCACTGGTAGAAGCTTCGGCGCTGCAGACCTATGGCGACATGGCTCGTGCTTTTAATGAAAAGAAGGCAGCGAGCTATATCTCACTGCTGCCATCAGACATGCACGACTCAGCTCGCTTCGCTGCGAGTCTAGACTGGGCCATCTTTATTGCCGCCTTCGCAGATGCTCAATACAGCTTCATGGCTATCGAACTGGAAACTTACCTTCAGGGGCTAGAGGCTTTCAACATCGAAGGCAAGGAGCACTCAGCGCATGCCCTCTGTGCAGAGGCTGAGGCTAGGACTGAGCTGGCACACTCAACGGTCGACCAGGCTGCGACCTCAAGTGGTTCAGAACAAACGTGCTGGACACAGCTTACTAAGTCACAAGACCTATACAGCGCAGCTCTCAAGCTAGACACCGAGGATGCAAAAGACCGTAGAGCAAACATATACCAATCGAAGGGCGACGTAGAGCTACTGCGGAATCGCCTCGCTTCCGCACCCGGAACCACACTGTCGGAAGGCGTGCAGCGGAGCGCAAAAACACTTGCTCAAAACGCTCAGAAGTACTACAAAGGTGCTGCGCAGCTAGCGCGATCAGATGGGGACGGCGAACTGGAAGTCAAGGCCAAGCAGCGATGGATGATTGCGGCTGATATCGCAGCGATTCTTTATGGTATTGAGGCGACCGAGAGGCCGTTTGAAGGCAATCCGCAAAGCGCTCGTGGCAATTTGATCGAGGCGCTGGAAAGCGTTGTTGAAGAAGGGCTAGTGGAAATGTCGCTTGGTGAGGAGATCATGAAGAGGATGAGAGGATGATATGACTCAAGCTATTGGTGTCGTAAGAGGGCTCCCTTACCACTCCAGCTTCAATCACTCCTGCCTCCTTCACTGTTGTCAGTCTTGCTCCATCCACTCAAACCTCCACCATCAGCTCTTCCCCCATCCCTCCAAATTCTCCACTTTAGGCGCCGGACCCGGACTCCTCACAATCGCCCACACCACCTCCTCATCCCCCTCATTGACCTCCTGATGCTCCGCCCACGCCGGGATCAAAGCATAATCCCCCGGTGCTAGCTTCTCCTTCTTCTTGCCCCCTTCGCTCACAATCGTCCCATGCCCGGAAAGTGCGATCACGACTGTGTCTTGATCGCCGTGATGATGTACTGCAGATGAAGAATGTGGTTTGGCGATCATGCGTGAGGCACAGATCTGGTCTGTGAGGTTGACGATTGCGTTTTGGCGGATCATGCCATCGGTTTGGCCGCCAGATTCCGCGAGGGAGGAGGCTGGGATTACTTTCACTGGTTTGGCTTCCGGCATGGTGGCAACGTTTCTGATCGCTCTTTGGAGATACGACTGGTCGATGTCGTTTGAGGAATCTTCTGATACGCAAAACGGGACGAATGGAGATGATGTCGAGCTTGAGGAGCTTCTGACGTAGCAATTCGAGCTTGTTGACCGACAAGAGTTGAGGGCTCTTACCGAAGCGCTGTGGAAAACACTTACTGCCCTGGTTACATGTTGCTCTCGTACCTTACCTTACCTTACCTCTACTACTCTTATGTCAAGATCTGGCGACTACTCGCCAGCCTCCGCATGGAAATCCAATGCTGCGTCTTGCCGCCGAACCTCCCGAAGATGTGATTGTAACAACAGAGGTCTCCGTCCTCTCGAGTCATTTCCTTCGACTTGTCGTGGTCTTGCTACGATTACAATCAGGCGAAAGGTGTGGTGTACAGCACAACCGGAGCCAAGATAATTGAAACTGCTAGCCAATCTATCTGAGACCAAATACTTGCTCATACTAGCACATGAACAGTATTGGCATTCCACTTGCGGAAAGATGTTCGAGCAATCTACAGACACACCAGAAGCCGGAGAATCGGACTACTGGAGAGTTGTTTTATAAGATGTTCAGTATACGCCTGTCCGAGGTGACATCTCTTTGATAGCCGCCTGAAGAATTCGCCATGAAGATGCAAACGCGAAGTCTTGTCCTTCTCCTAAGTAGCCTGACCTCCGTAGCTACAGCCGCCAAAGATCCTTTCGCTTGGATGCGAGAGCTTGACTATTGCAGTAAAGAGTAATCCAAAGTCCCGCGGCATAGGCAGGGCGATTGAGCAAATGTGATATAGATCCGGACCAACCGCTGCAAAATGCATCTTCCGAGATACCTGTGCGCTCCTTCGGCTTCATCATCTACCAGGGATTCGACACACTGGACGTGATGGGCCCATTGGAAGCTTTGCAAACTCTGGCAAGGAAGGTTAGCATCGATGTCAGTTTCATTGGCGAGACCTTGGACCCGGTCAGCCCAAAGCCTGCCGTCATGACACCCATCAGCCAGAACGCATGGCAAGATGTTGTTCCCACGCACACTTACGACAATCCACCGTCTGATCTTGAAGTGCTGATGGTTCCAGGTAGGCGCAGCTCTGGCAGGTATCAGGACATCTCACTGACACAAACAGGTGGTGCTTGGTCCAGGAACCCCGATCTGAACACCACGTTCGACTTCCTCAAAGACACTTACCCGGAGCTCAAGTACTTCTTTACCGCCTGCACAGGCTCTTACGTTGCTGCTCGCTCCGGCTTGCTGGATGGAAAACGCGCGACTACCAATAAGGCCGCATATACCTCGTTGACACCGCTTGTGCCGGCGGTCGACTGGGTTCCACATGCGCGCTGGGTGGTGGATGGCAATATATGGACCACTTCAGGTAAGAACGAGGTGTCAAACACGAGCCAGCACGAGCTGACGTTCGGCCAAAGGTGTGTCCGCAGGCATTGATGGCACTCTTGCTCTGATCGAGTGCTTGTACGGTACTGCTATGACGGAGTGGATATCCGATCAGATGGAGTATGAGCGGCATACCTACCCTCGCTGGGATCCGTTTGCGGCGGTGTTCAATGTTACTGGTGCTTGAGGGGTGACCGATGTTGCTGCTGAACGTTGTCTGCTCGCTCTTGAGCTGTGTATTTACTGGCCATGTGAGGCTGTTTCTGATCCCAGTCCGCGGTTGTACGATGTCTCGCTCTTGACAGCCATTACCACCACATCGTGGAGGGCTCAACGAGGATTCGAGGTTTACACTTCACAGATGAGAGTGCTCCAGCGATGGCGTCGCAGTCGTGGAACCCAATACGGCTCATCTCCAATTCATATACGCCAGATTGCTCGTACTATAGCAGCTTCTTGGCCCATCGTCAAATGTTCATATCGCCGGGCTGTTCCTGACATTGCTTGGCAATCACATGCTTCTCCCGCGTCTGAACGTCATCCCTCGGTCCTCGGCTTAAAGCACCACCCAATCAGCCTCACTTCGTCGCAGCTGACCCCGATCAGCACCTCGAGTGCATGTGACGATCGGACGTTCCTGGGAGAGCCGCAGAGTCTCGGCATAATACCGCCTTTCACATGCATGTCTTGGGGTCGTGTGCGCGCCGTGCGGAGGACAGCGTGACCTGCTACACGTAACCGTAAGACCGTAGTTCTTTCCATTTGTCCACGGTCTGTTTCCTCCTCTATACCACTGTGCAATATCTCAGTCTGCGTCTCCCCCAATCGTCCCGGTCTCCTGTTTCCCAAGATGGCAAAAACATTCAAGGCAAGCGACGTAGCATCGCACAACAAGCCCACCGACCTCTGGATCATCGTTGATGAGGATGTCTACGATCTGACCAAGTTCCAGGAGGAGCATCCTGGTGGCAAGAAGAGTGAGCAGAGCTGCAATAACATGTGTATATCTGTAGGATCTAACGGAATTCGTAGTCCTCCAACGCGTCGGCGGCAAAGAAGCCAGCAAGCAGTTCTGGAAGGTAGGAAAGTACATTACGCCAATGGAAGTCATAGCATTGACGATATTTTAGTACCACAACGAGGGCATACTAAAGAAGTACAAGCCACAACTCCAAGTCGGATCACTAGACACCAAAGTCCAGCCAGCGGCACCTCCTACTCCTCCAACCACCCCACCTCCGCAGAAGCAAGACAAGGTCGAGCCCGTAGCTGAGTCCGGCACTATATCTGTAGTCCCGACTGAAGATGTGGAAGAAGAGGAAGCAATGGACGCCTTTGGCTCCATGATCCCATACGCCGATCCATCTTGGTACCAGAGCTACCACACACCATACTTCAACCAGACACACGCCGATCTTCGAGCTGAAGTCCGGCAATGGATGGAGGACGAGATCATGCCATTCGTCTCGGACTGGGAAGAGGCCAAGAAGGTCCCAGACAGCGTGTACAAGGCAATGGGCGAGAAGGGCTATCTCGCTGGTCTGATGGGGATGCACAACTACCCTACACATCTCACGAACCACCGAGTCAAATGCGTGCCTCCGGAGAAGTGGGACTTATTCCACGAGATGCTGATCACCGACGAGTTGTCTCGATCCGGCTCCGGTGGCTTCGTGTGGAACGTTATCGGTGGCTTTGGCATCGGCGGTCCTCCAGTCGTGAAGCATGGCAAGCCGGAACTCATCAAGCGCATCGTTCCGGGTATCCTGAGTGGTGATAAGCGGATCTGCTTGGCTATCACTGAACCGGTAAGCATAATGTGGGAAGAAGGACTCTCGTGTCGAGACTAATTACTTTACCAGGACGCTGGCTCTGACGTAGCCAATCTGACTTGCGAGGCCAAGCTCACCGAGGATGGCAAGCACTACATTGTCAACGGCGAGAAGAAGTGGATTACCAACGGTATCTGGTGTGACTACTTTACCGTGGCCGTCCGCACCTCCGACAAGGGCATGAACGGTATCTCAGTCCTGCTCATCGAGCGCGAGCATGGTGGCGTCAGCACTCGCAGAATGGACTGCCAGGGTGTCTGGTCAAGCGGAACCACATACATCACATTCGAGGACACCAAAGTCGTACGTTGTCTATCTCAAAAGTCATCCCAAGAACAATGCTGACGTTTGACCTCCCAATAGCCCGTCGAGAACCTCATCGGCAAGGAGAACCAAGGTTTCAAAGTGATCAGTAAGTTTGATCGCCAGAATAACCTCCACTGAGACACCATGTGGTTTTTGTTTGAGACAAAGACTAATCGACCCATTCATTTTCGCAGTGACCAACTTCAACCACGAGCGCATCGGCATCATCATCCAATGCATCCGCTTCAGCCGCGTCTGCTACGAAGAGAGCGTCAAATACGCCAACAAGCGCCGCACATTCGGTCAAAAACTGATCTCACACCCGGTGATCCGGTTGAAGCTCGCACACATGGCGAGACAGATCGAGGCGTCGTACTCGTGGATGGAGAGCTTGATCTACCAGTGCCAGAAGATGAATGATACGGAGGCGATGTTGAAGCTTGGTGGTGCGATTGCTGGGTTGAAGGCGCAGAGTACTGTGACGTGAGTATTACCGGTTTCTGCTCTTCGTGTGAGACACCGCTGACGTCGTTATGCTTGTAGGTTCGAGTTCTGCGCTCGAGAAGCCAGCCAGATCTTCGGCGGATTGTCATACAGCCGTGGTGGACAAGGAGCAAAGGTCGAGCGGTTATACCGGGACGTCAGAGCATACGCGATTCCTGGTGGCTCTGAGGAGATTATGTTGGACTTGAGCATACGACAGGCGATGCGTGTGCATAAGGCACTTGGGATGAAGCTATAGGCGGTACAGGTAGACTTTGGAGGCTCTGTAACATTCTTCGGAGTATTAAATACAGCTAGAAGCTATTTGAGAGGTTGCTATACTGTATGTAGGTCTATCGACCAACTCGAGACTTGACATGGAAGCGAAAGATGTAATGCTATATGCTGTACGCCCATGGGTATCTCTTAAAGTCCTCCAATGCCATCACTGGGGCACTCCAAGATGCCCCGTACTCGCACTCCGTCTGTGTCTCGGAGGCTTAGGTCGTGCACGTCGAACGTTGAACATGTCGCGTGGGCTTTGTGTTCGTTGAGCACGCGCGATGTCCTTGTCGGTGATCTTGCAGATATCCTCACGGTCTTGGCCATCTGTTCAGCGCTGTCTCACCTCGCTCGCTGCACTTCTGGCGACGCCTGACGCCTCACTTCTGGGGAGGCAGAACGTTCGCTCGAGGGCGTCATCAGCAGAGAGAATGGTGTTGCTGCCGGAGATCTTGACCGCACCGACGGACTGAAGAACTCCCGTGCTGTTGGCCTTGGTGAAGAAGGCGCGGAGTGGAATCTAAGGATGAACGGCTCGGGCTCCATGTCTGAATCGTCCTCGACAGGCTCTTGAGGCGGTGTTTGCGAGGTCATGGAGTCGTCTGCGTTAGGTGGTTACGACTCGTCATCCAGGTCGAGGCTGAATTTCGCTCGGCGGTCGCTGGAAGAAGATCCTGGGGACTCTTGTCGGCCAATATCACCTTCAAAAGTGTCAGGAGGCACATATGGCTTAGGTGGTGCAGCGAGCACGGTCTCACTTCTCCTGTGGCCTTTCAATTTGTCCTTGCCGACCAATCGTAGACCAATGCCAGGCACACTTTGGGTGCTTCCGCGACGCCGCCGAGTCCTGGCAGCATGCTCGAGATGCAAAAGCCGCAAGTCGGTCTGGCTCTCGCTGAAATGGCAAGCCTGAGTCAAGTCTCTGCAAGCTTGTTCGAGGGCGCGCTCAATTTTCATATGGTTCTTGATCATGGGGATGTATGGCTCAATAGCCAGCTCGCCAATTCTCTTCGCGGCTTCCATGAAATCCAAGGTAGGATTGGCCAATACGTTCCAAAAACCTTCGAGTGTCAAATCGGGTATAATGGTGATGTCGCCAGAGTAGGGTTGATCCAGGATGGCAGCCAACATCCTGCCATACTTGCCAGCACGTGGCAAAACGTGGCAAGCCTCTCTCAAAGCTGCGGAGCTCAGGTGCTCCACCGCCTGACCAAGAGTCCCATCTCCGAAAGTACTCCTCAAGCGCCAGGCTATCAGAACGTGTGGATTGTTCTGCGCAACCAAAAAGTAATTGCTGTCAAAGTCCTGATTGAGCCGTTGGAGTGGGATGTCGCCCTGGAATGATCCATCAATCCGCTGTTCACCACCAAGTTGAGGACGTATTTTCTTCGTATCGCTGTCTTTGACCATCAGGCTGCCAGCTTTAAACGCCCAGGGCAAAGCACAAGACGCTACAACAGCCGACCATATAACGACATTCGGAGAATTATCGTAATGCAGTACTTTGTGGGAAGTACAGTCTCCGTCCGGTGTTGATACTGTGATGTTGAGCTTTTTGCCAGTCCGAGAGTAGGCTTCTTGGAACGTCATGTCGCCCAGGTGCCCTTTCAAGACGCGTTCAAGATTGGCACTGTCGAACGCAGCGCCATGTTCCAGGAAATACTTGCTGCGGGCCAGCCATCCGGGAGGCTCATGATCGCCAACGAACACAGCCAGATCACCATGACAGAACTCCTCCAACGCTGATGGGAGTTCGTCGTCGGTTCTGGCGCAAAGTATAGCGCAAACTATGGCTCCTGCAGAGCTGCCGGATACCACACGAGGCAGCCTACCTGCATCATGTAGCGCCTTGATGATGCCAACATGGATCATGCCTAGTGTACCACCTCCAGAACAGCAGAGAGCAGTGTTTCCAAAGGACGATCTTGTGGTGTCCAATACTCGTCGTGCGTTTTCCTTATCGATACGCTCGTCGTTACGGAGGCAACCAGCTACGATAGCATTCAGCGCATCGCGCACCGCCTTCTGGTATCGGGCGACAGTTCGCTCAGTCGGTACTCCTGGAGAATCATACAGGGCTGGATTGCACATCCCGCCAAGGTTCCTTCTAAGCTCAGTGCGGATCATCTCCAGCAGTCGAGCCAGATCGTCTACTTCTAGAGCATCTTCTAGTCGAAGCGCACGAGACCTGAGCAACTCGGCATCGAGCAGGCTTTCTCGTCTTCGGGCCTCATCTTCAGCATCGAATCTAAGAGCGTAAAGCTGCTTTTCGATGCGGTGCTTTTCCTTGTAGCCTCGTGCTATGTCGAGATCCTGCAATAGCCGCGATATCCGCGCGAGTTTTCGTGGCTCGATTGGCGTATTATCCGCCTTCGCCCCGTCCAATAAACTCCGGGTGGTCCACGTAAATATCGTCTTGAGTCCACACGCGACAGTGGCCACCAGACAACGAGAGGCACTAGGTGCACAAGCTTCTTTCCGATCCGGAGTGTCACGATCGTTGTGTCGACATCGCATGTTCTCCGTTGGTTCTCCGCGAAGGCAACGTGTCCATCGAGAGGTTTCTGTAAGACTGCCCCGCTGCCACCAGAGAACAGTGAGCATGGAAGTTGGAATGTAGTCTCGTGGAAAAGAAAGGTGTACTGACCGCTTCTGAGGTCACGCGCAAAGTAGGAAAGAAAGTAGTAGAGAAGGTTAAGGTAGACTAACTTCGAGCTAGCGCATCTGATCGTGTACCTACAGGTTCTTCGTCGGTAGCTTTGCTAGCGGTTTTACGTTCGGGACAATAGACACTTCACCTTTTGCCGAGTAAGCTGGCAACAACGATGATGTGTAAATGAGGTCAGCCGCGACCGGATTGCGTGGCACCACATGATGAACGCAACCGTGGTGATCCGCCCTCATTCTTTACTGGCATAGAGTGTGGTGGCCCAAGCAGGGTCTCTGCGAGACATAATTACATCGAAGGCCGCGAAGAGGGCCGTGAGCCTCTGAAGAAGTTGCGCCACCAGAGATCTCCATTGCAGGTGTTGTGCGGCGCGTCAAAGTACAGCCGGGAACAGATCTAAGATTTTCAAGATTACGTCGTACCAGACTTCACTCGCCAAGCGGGCTGCTTTCTTTCGACAAGCCGCTCGTGGCGGTACCGGCGTCGCAACAGTACGTCTGTCACTGCTGCATGCGAGTAGCTGGATTTCAGATGAGGCCAGCTTCACCGCAAGGAGGCTGCGCGTGCGGGTACCATGAGAACAACAACGAGTCGATCGCCTTTCGCGCATCAGGTACAAGGGTTAGGCAGTCATCTGAGCCAGTCATCCGGCTATCCCGCCGCCGCTGCTGCTCCACATGGTCTTTTGCCGACGGAGTGCAGCTGAGACCGTTTCAGTTCCGCAGCTAGTGCGGGATGAGGTCAAACTCTTTTGGCATGTGAAAGAAAGGGGGGCGCGGCAAGAAGAACGGAGGTTCGTCGGCAAAACACCGGACAATCACGTGCGACTCCGCGCCTTGGGAAAGATAAAGTTGGTGGTAATATAGCCTCATACATCGTCGTATCATTCAAAGATCATACCCCTCCGCTTCCTCTTGCCTGCACAACGAGCAAGCTGGTTCTTGCACCGCTCGCCAACACAGCGTCCGCTACCGAGCCTAAGCAGTTTGCGTCACTCGACCCAAAATGCGTGTTCCGACCAACGATCACGATGTCCCCTCCGTTCCTCGGATTCTGACCAATTTCTGCTTCCATCCTGGTGATTGCGTCTTGGATGGGCGACGATGATGCTGCCGCAGTGTCGAAGACGACTCTGTTCTCGAGCTCGGTGGCGAGCGATCGCTGGAGCGTAGCAAAGAGTGCCGTGTCATCTTCCTTCGAAAAGGTCCGTTCGAGGTTCGTTCGAACGCCTTTAGGCGACGATGGGAGCTCGTCCGCGTCAATTCCTGCACCTTGCGGGAAATGCACAACGGTAGCCGTGATCTCGGGATTTTCAGCAAGCTGTAGAAGCAATCTGAGTGCTACGCGACCATCTGCAAAACCAAAGTACGGTAGGAAGATGTGATGACTTCGATCAGAGTTCGGAATCGCAGTCTGATGCTCGCGATGGCTGCTCCGCATACTGAGTGCGCTCACGCGTCTCGTAAGCTCGTGTGTTCTTTGCTTGAGAGTGCCGCTGAAACCCCTGTTAACGAATACCGCAGTATTGCAACGAGCATTGTTGAGTGCTTCGGCGACAAAGCTCGAATAAGAGTCGCTAGCTAGCTTGTGTTGTTCACTGTCCTTCGAAATCGTCTGCGCTTCGGACATACTGCCTGTCTCTGACCACGGTAGGACAAGCAGATTGGCGTTCTCCTCCGAGGCTCTAGAGACGAGGTGATCGGCGTAGGAGTTTTCGGGAACGATCGACACTTCGCCAGACACTGCGAGATTGTAGAGCTGCCCGAGCACTCTGAAAGTATTGAGTACTGGATCGTATGCACTGTACTCATCAACCTCCGCAACTTTCATGACAGTAGAGCTACGATCCGTTAGCTCGATAAGGCGGACACCGTGCACATCCATAGGTCTCTTCTTCTCCTCGACCAGTGCAGGTACATCTGCGTCTTTGTTCTCGAGTCTGGGATGCTTTCTTTCTTGAGCATCCGCTTGCTTCCCACCCAATAGCGAGAGAAAAGCGAGCATGGTCGGCATGTTGTCGAGACGAAGGTATACCACGAGGCTCTTAACCCTTGATGACTCCAACTTCTCCTGGGTGAGGCCATCCTCCTCGAAGCCACTTCCAGAATCATTGAGTGGCAGTCCAGTATCCCAGTCGATCTCCCCTCGCTTCCATGCCTCGAGCTTCCGTTGATACCACGGAGGATATAGAGCTGCTGTCAAGGGTGTAGTTGCGAATGTAGTAACGAGAGCCATCACAACAAAGATCGTGAATGTTCTCGTGCTCAGGATTTTTGCTTGGAGTCCAATGTTGAGCACGATCAGCTCGACGAGGCCTTTGCAGGACATCAAAGCACCGATGCTGAAGGATTCTCTCCAGACCAGTCCGTTCAGTCGAGCAGCCAAAGAGCAGCCCACGAATTTCGCGCAAAAAGCAACAGCGATGACAGCAATGACGTACGCCCAAGTGATTCCGGTGTCCAACAGTCCGAGATTGGTCGAAAGACCAGACAGGGTGAAGTAGAGTGGCAAGAACAAGGCGCCAACCAAGTCTTCAACCTTCTCCGTGACTTTGATCGCGAAGCCACCTTGATGCGGGCATATCAAGCCCATCATGAACGCGCCGAAGATTGGGTGGACACCGATCACTCCAGTAAAGAACGCACTGCCCAACGCTAATAGCAGTGTGAGGGCAATGACTCCTTGACTCGGTCCATCTTGCAGTGCCCTGGTCCTTCGCAGGACCCACATGAAACCAGGCCGAATCGCAAAAGCCAAGAAGAGCGCATAACCAAGACATGTGAGGAGCACCCAAAGTGCAGTGAGTCCACTCCCAGCGTTGACCAAGGCCACGCAGAGAGCGAGAAGGATCCATCCAATAACATCGTTGCCAACACCAGCCGAGAGCACAATAACGCCCACAGGTGTCGATAGCAGCTTCAGCTCTGTCAGAATGCGGCACAAGACTGGGAATGCCGTGATTGCCATAGCGATACCAATGAACAGCATGAATGTCCCGAAAGCAACCGGTTCCAGGCCCTGCTCATCCCTGAACTCGTGATATAAACCCCAAGATATTGCGCATCCTAGTCCAAAGGGCAGTGCCATGCCAGCAACTCCCACACTGACAGCAAGTTTCCAATTACTAACGAAGTATCTCAAGTCCACTTCCAGCCCTACAATGAACAGGAACAACACAAGACCGAGGTTTGCGACTAAGCTGAGGTTCGGTATTGACTCCGTAGGGAATATGGCGTCCGTGAAACCTGGTATACGTCCCATGATCGAAGGACCAAGTATAATGCCTCCAATGACTTCGGCGATCACGCGAGGCTGGCGGAGGAGCGACAGAGGGTAGTGGAGGAGGCGGCAGAAGATGATGATAATGCCAGCCTGTGTACAGCATCAGTATGACTCGTTCCAAAGCTGTCGAAGACAACGAACCTGAATGATGAAGAGAATGATCGGACTGCTAGGGTTGTAGACAGTCGGGTTCATGCCCTCCAGTATACCTCCCTGCGCAGGTGCCCTAGCAGTGCTCGCAGCAGCCGTTCCTGTAGTAGTCAAGGTCGTGGTGACCATATCGGTCACTGTCGTAGTGATTGTGGCCATGATGTCGGAAGTTCACCTTGCGGCGATATAGGCGAAGACGTGCGCTCTAGCTGCTCATGTAAATGTCAAGGAAAGATCATGCTGGAGAAAACAGAACGGAAACGACTGAAAGAGGGGAGCTGGACAATAAAGGCTTGGGCCAGAACTTGGCGAGCCTCAGCATTCCTTCGTCGTCCCCAGCTACTCCACCACTCCCCGTTTTCGACCCTGAGTGGGTGGTGATATGGACGCATGATGCATTATCTGGTGCGGGAACGTGGACGTGGGCGGGATCAAGTGCAGCTCCACCGCTACTAGCGCGCGCATGTGCAGGACATCAGACGCTTGATGGCGCTTGGGGCTGCTGCAGGTGACCGTTGAGAGCCGCACTTGACGAGAAAATGTCTCATGGAATATCGCGAGAGCAAAGGAAGGGCCATGGAGAGCGATTTATTACCATCTGACGACCTTCTGCTATGAAGCTGGACTAGGCGGCAACGCCCCCTTCGCCCACCTGACCGACTCCTTTCCAAGAACAAAATCCAGCCTGCCGCCGTCAGCAAAGACATCCTCCCAGGTGATCCAACTTTTATCCCAAGCCTTGCCATTCAACTTCAGACTCTGCACATAGTACGCCGTCTCCCTGTTCCCCCCAGTCGAGGTGACCGTCAACGCCTTGCCACCCTCAAGGTCGATCTTCACGTGGTCGAACCACGGAGACCCAACCAAGAAAGTGGTATGCCCAGTGATAGGGTAAAGTCCTAGCATATTCCAGAGCAACCATGTCTGCATAGCTCCAGCGTCGCTGTTGCCCGGCAAACCGCTTCTACCGTCGTTGTAGTAGGTTAGTGCTGCGTGTCGAGAGTACTTGACGGAAAGATCCTGTCTCCCGGCGAAGTTAAACAGGTATGGCGTAGTGAAGGCGGGCTCGTTCCCGGGATTGAAGATGGTCTTGTCGTATGCTTCGTTATCTTCACGAATGCCGGGCTTGAAGAACGTCTTCAGGCGCTGGACAAACGTATCAGCTCCGCCGCACAGAGATATGAGGTGGTAGATGTCGTGATGAGCGTTGAATGAGTATGCCCACGGTACCTGTGCAACGCATTAGTTACTTTCTTAACCACGGTAGGTCTCAATCCACTAACATCTTCGTAGTATGGAGCGTCCCAATAACAGTCACCGCACTGCAGCGGATCATAAGGATACTCGAAGCTGTTGTTCTTAAACCCTGCCTCCTTTGTATATCTCGGCGCCATGAATCCAGAGAATCCCAAGCTCTTCTGCTTCGGGTTCCAATGCTTTCTCCAATTTCGTGAGCGCTCGACATATTTCTCGTGATCCTTCTGCAATCCCAGCCCTTGAGCAATCTGCGAAACGCTAAAGTCGTTGACAGCATACTCCACAGCCCGAGACACCGCTCTCGTAAAATTCGGAGAAATATACCCAATCTCCTTCCAGTCTGGCAGAGCTCCTCGCCCTTCCTCCGTACTGGCATCTGGAGCGATGGGATCATTGTTGTTCGGTGGCGTGACTTCTGCGTCTTTCTTGACCGCAGCGTAGCCATCGTCCCAGTTGACCGCACCTCGCACGCCTTTCACGTAAGCATCTGCAAGCACGTTATCGGCATTGCTGCCGCCCTGTGTCTTGCCATTAAAGTTCGACGATCGTGCATCAAACAGCCAGCCCTCGTGCCGCCAAGTGTCGATCAATGATCGGATAATTTCTTCGTATGCTGTTGGTTGAAGGACCTGCCATAGGGATGTCGAGCAGCGGAAGAGATCCCAGAAGGTGAAGAAATCGTCGTAATACGGCTCGGTCGACTCCCATAGAGGGTTCTCGCCAGTGCGATTTGATGGGAGCAAGTTCATGCCGTAGAGGTAGGAATATAGCTGGGTTAGTACGGTGGTATTTGTCTCGGTGGTTGTGACTTTCTGGAAGAGCTGTTCATTCCAGTTGCTCTGTGCCTGTTTGACTAGAGTCTGCAGCTTGGTCCCCTTAGGTATCTCAGTCGCCACATTGCTGCAGGCCTTGTCGGTAGATATGAATGATATCCCCACGCGAGATTTCACCTTGCTGGCGTCGAAAGTGAACACACCACCTTGTCTATACGTGCCTTTTGTCGACACAGTTGGGTCATACGAAGACAAGCTCTCGTTATGGCCAGTGAACGTTTTCATACTCATCGGCTTCTGATCGAAGTGGCCACAAAAGTAGATAGTCCAGTCCGGAGCGATATTCCAGCCGTTGTTGTAGATCCCGCTTCCAGTATAGCCATCTGAAGTAAGCTCAAAACTGCCTCCAGCATACCCTTGGCCCCATCCTAGTCCTCGGAACGATGGCAGAACATGCGAGACATCAACGACCACCGAGCTCTCCCCTGACGGGAAAAAATACTTATACATTCCAGCATGGGCAGTCGCAGCAACCTCAATATCAACACCACTCGCCAACGAGGACTTGTAGTACCCGACCTCCGCTGTGTCATTGACAGTGCGGTTCTGGCCTAGACTGACAAGAGGGTTCTTGACCTTCCCAATGACAGGCATCTGGCTGACCACGCCATACTTGGGAGCACCCCCAGTTCCGGACTCGTGCATCATCGAGAAGCCGTAGATCTGGCCGACGGGGATGTAGCCGCTATAGGCGTCGGTAGTGTCGTTGACGACGTCCGGGCCGAGTTTGACCATGGAGTGTGGTGTTGGGACGACGCCGGGGAACATGTTGCCGCTACGAAATTGAATGGGTAGATCAGTCTAGGTCGTAGACAGAAACCAGTTGGTGTCTCGGCGGAGGGTATTCTGGCCATTGGACTTACCCATTTTCGGTTCCGAGGCTGGGGTGTATTAGTAGGGTGTTCCTGTGAGGGAGTTGGAAACTTACAAGAGGTTCACGTATTGGGTGTAGTCGGTTGCTACAGCGTGATGTATCGCACTGGCGAGAAACGCTAGCAGTAGTTTCATGGCTCTCCTACGGAAGGGAAGTAGGATATGTAGATATGGGTATACTCATCAATCCTCCGAACCAGTGGAAGACTCGATCGATTGTTGCAACCAATGCGAGGGATAAAGCTTGCAGCAAGAAAGATACCATGGCTTCAACGCAGCAAAAGAAAGGTCCGTACCTGCAGGAGCTAAGTGACTATTGGCTTGGTCATCGTTCGACGCCTTCTAAGTCCACGGGTGGAAGTTGGACTCCGCCATTGGTCCCAGGAGCGGGCGAGGTCGTTGCCCGAGGTAATCAAAATCCAGTGTTAATTACAGAGGCTGCCAGGCGGTCAAAAAAATGTCCAGAGTGTTGTGGAACTGAAAAAAAATAGATATGACTCTCCATCTGGCTATTGCACTGTTAGCTGAGGAGTTTGTGAAGGGTTTTGAGAGACGTACGAATCGAACCCAGGTCTCCCGCGCTTATCACATGACAAGCGGAAATCATGCTTTTTGATTGTCAGCGTTGTCGTAGACGGTGGTGTGAAGGCGGTACTCACACCACTAGACCAATGAAGAATTTTCCTGCGTGAAACGCCAGGAATTGGACATCATGTGATGAAGCACAAGTTCTAATAGCACACAAAGTAGGCTGTGAGTACGCAGCCGAAGTACTGCCGTGGACGCAGTGCTGTATGTGACGTCCGATTGGGGCAGCTGTGGAGTTGGTCCGAACGTTGGCCGGGTTATGGGCTCTGACGGTAACTGGAGCTCCTAGAGGCGTTTTTTGGAGGGAAGCACTTGTTAAGAAAGGTAGGACAATGGTCTATTGAGGTAGGAAAACTGGTTGGTGGACGAGATGGAACAATAACTCGAAATACCGTACTTTGTAGATTTATGTCAGGAAGCAAGTCCAGCCAACGCGAAGCGCGTTCCCCACCTCCACGCCAACGCCAACCCAATCGAGATGAGCAGAACGTTGGGTGTACCTTGGAACAAATGCCCAATCCCTTCCAACAGCTTCGTGACAGCCCAGTCCTTAGCACTCGCCTCTCGCCTACCTTGCATACCGCCTCTACAACAGGTCGTGAAGTTGTATTCCCCCGGCCAAGACCCGCAGATCCTCGCCTGAAAGCTGCAGTCCCTAGCCAGCACTTTATGAAACACGGGCCTCCCTCACTCCTACCACAATCACAGCACTCCTTCGAGGTCAATTGCAAGTCCTCAAGTTTCAGCTTCTCGATCGGCCACTTCACGCCCTGACACACCTCGCAACGCAACATTTTGTCGACACTCAATCACTCCCCGGCCTCGAGCCAGCTGAGACAACATGAAGGCCGCTCCGCTGCTGGTCGCCTGGCACGACGAGAATGCCCCCATATACTCGGCCCACTTCGAGCCCCATGGCAAGGGGAGGCTGGCGACGGGTGGTGGTGACATGCATGTGAGGGTATGCATTGGTTTGAAAGGTGAAAGTGCTGAACATTGAGCTGACAATGTCTCAGATATGGAAGGTCGAAACGAATGGAGAAGACCGCAAGGTCACGTACTTATCGACATTGAGGAAGCACTCACAAGCCGTTAATGTTGTACGATGGTGTCCGAGAGGTATGGAAGGCTGAATTGCGGTCGTGAGGTCTGTACTAATATATACTTGCACAGGCGAGCTACTTGCTACTGCTGGCGATGACGGCAATGTTCTCCTCTGGACACCCACCGACACCGTACCTCACGCGAGCTACGGAGAAGAAGCACAAGAGGATGTCGAGCATTGGAGAGTCAAGATGATGTGCAGATCGAGTTCGGGTAGTGAGATCTACGACTTAGCATGGTCACCAGATGGTGCTTTCTTCGTGACCGGTAGTATGGACAACGTTGCGAGGATATACACTGCTGATGGTAAGGACTGCAGAAAGAAAGTAGACTAGAATGCTTGCTGATCTGAGCAGGAACAATGGTACGACAAATAGCGGAACACAACCACTACGTCCAGGGTGTGGCATGGGACCCTTTGAACGAGTTCGTGGCCACGCAATCTTCCGACCGATCGGTCCACATCTACACCTTGAAGACAAAAGATGGTCAGTTCTCATTGAACCAAAGTTCGACACACAACAAAGTCAGCAAAATGGATCTCCCTGGACGAAGAATATCATCGCACAGCCCAGCTCCGCCAGATCTCTCGAACCACAGAGCTTCATTCGTCCAGGAAGCTCTGTCCGAAGCTTTTGGCTCAGGCTCACCACGACCATCAGCACCCGATACACCTCAGTCTCTTGCTCTGCCGATGAATCCACCACCCACATCACACAGCCGACGGTCATCGTTCGGCTCACAAGCTGGCCAAGGCCATAGGCGGTCGGTGTCACCCAGCCCATCCACTATGCCTCTACCTGCTGTGATGTCTTCTGCTTCGCCTAGTCTGTCTGGCGGACTCGGACCTGGGTTTCGAAACACGAATATATACGCGAGCGAGACTTTCACCTCCTTTTTCCGCCGGCTAACGTTCACACCCGACGGAAGCTTACTCTTCACACCTGCTGGCCAATATAAAACTTCTGCACCGGGTGGTGACACCTCGAAAGACGACACAATCAACACTGTATACATATATACTCGTGCTGGGCTGAACAAGCCGCCTGTGGCCTATTTGCCAGGACACAAGAAGCCGTCGATCGCGGTGCGCTGCTCACCCATATACTACAACCTTCGCATGGGCAGTAGCGACACGAAGGAGATAGCCATTGACACGAGAAATCCAGACGAAGACATCCCATCACTCGGAGAGCCGGCAATGCCATCCAAACCGCCCACATCACATTCCAGCATGGACCCACCACCACTTACTTCAGCTCCGTCACCGTCTCCCAGTTATGCTACCATGGCATCCCCACGGCATCGCGCTGACTCGGAACCATCCACTCCAGCTCCACCAACCGGGCCTACACCAGCTTTCGGCTTGCCATACCGAATAGTGTATGCTGTTGCTACACAGGATGCGATTCACGTGTATGATACTCAGCAACACAAGCCTCTGTGTGTTGTCAGTAATCTGCACTACGCCACATTCACGGACTTGACGTGGTCGGGTGATGGCAACACACTTCTCATGACTTCTTCTGATGGCTTCTGCTCGGCACTCACATTTGCTCCTGGCGAGCTCGGAAGTGTATATCATCAACCGGCAAGCGCACGACACACGCCTGCACCCATCTCCGTGACGAAAGCCAATTCGGCAACTTCAACACCGCAAGCAACGCCTACAGCAAGCTCGGCGGGGTTCGAGAAGCCGTCCGTGGCTCCCTCGATGGCTCGTCAGCCCTCGGTCACTAGCAATGCTGGAACGAGTGCACCATCACCGTTCCCATCTGAGAAGCAACGACCTGTGTCACCGGCATGCAGTATGTCTGCCTCTAGCATCGGCACCGAAAGCAGCAGCTTCGCACGAGTACCAGACCAAAACCCGCACCCTGGCAACAATCCGACGCCTCAGATGAGTGCGTTGCCGTCAGTGGCTGCGGGAGGTCTGCCGCTCTTTACCCCTCCACAAACACCTGGTCATCACGCCAACGGTTCCACTAACATTGTGCCAGGCATGCTGCCTAGTGGCGTGAAACGGGAGAGCAATGCGAGTGTGGAGTCAGTCACGACAGCCGTAACAAATGTGGTCGCTGGCGTCAAGCGCGAGAGCGGAACGTCAGACTCGACAGATGGTGGTGAAGAGCGGTCGAAGAAGCGGAGGATAGCACCTACGCTTGTGTCTGGTGCAGACGGCTCAGCCGTACCTACACCATCGACTGAGCGTCCTGAACCGACTTCTGACGCAGGCAGGTAGTGAGGGAGGTGCGAGGTTTCCTTTGTCGATGGTCCACGTATTTTAGCATGGCGTTTGGGACGGATACCAGGACTGCGAAGGTATGGCATACAGTAGCCCTTGTGTGCTTCTTTTGTAGCAAAGATATATGCTGAACAATCGGCACCGTAATCGAGACAGATAGTACCTTACTGACTGATTACCTCACGGCTATTGCCGTCAGCGCTTTACTTTACTTTACATCCCGACTTTCAACCTTCCTCTTCCGCGCTAGCTCGCTTTTCCTCCTTCCGCTTTCTATCATCAACCCCACTTTCTATCAGAGATGCACCATCATCATCATGGAAAACAACTGCTCCGTAGCACCATAGAGAGCGTTTAGCATGCAAATACCGCATCGATGCCGTGTGTCTAATGCTGCTCGATGGTAGCGGGCATGTCTTCTTATCTGGCCCGCAGATCTGCAAAAGGTACATGGGGTCAGGTAGGTGACCTCCAGGTAGGTGACCTCTTTCTTACTACTTTACCTCTCGTGTGCGGCTCTCTATTTCTCTTGTTCTTCCAGGCGCCCAAGCAAGAGCTGTAACAACGCTCAAGATGCGCTGTCTTGCCTTTATCACGCTGTTGAGCGCCACCAGCTTAGTGTCGTCTTTCTCGATACCGCCGTTACCAAGGACAAGCATCAAAGGCACACCGTTCCCATCTCTTATCGATGTCGACTTGGAAAACCTCGTCGCCGGCCTGGAGCAAGGTCTCTTTACCTCCGCCGATCTCGTCAAGGCCTACACACAACGCATCCTCGAAGTCAACAGCACGCTCCACGTGGTCACCGAGCTCAACCCGGACGCTGGAGCTATTGCGAAGGAAGCGGATGCTTTGCGAGCCAATGGCACGGTATTGAGTCCGCTCCACGGGATCCCGATCTTGATCAAGAACAACATCGCCACCGATGACCTGATGAACAATACCGCTGGGTCCTGGGCTTTGGTGGGAGCGAAGGTGCCGAGGGACTCGACTATGGCTGCGAAGTTGAGGGAGGCGGGTGTGATTATCTTGGGAAAGACGAATTTGAGTCAGTGGGCGAATTTTCGGTCGTTTAATAGTAGTAATGGGTGGTCGGCTTACGGGGGGCAGACGTTTGGGGCTGTGAGTACTTCCCTGAGGTTGTTCGGGATTCGCGATATGCTGACCCTCGTCACAGTATTATCCTGGTCAAGATCCTAGTGGCTCTTCGTCCGGTTCTGGAGTCTCGAGTTCGATTGGTCTTGCACTTGCTGCGCTCGGAACAGAAACGTCAGGCTCGATCTTGAGTCCAGCTGATGTCAACAATCTGGTTGGGATCAAGCCCACGACTGGCCTGACGAGTAGATACCTCGTTATACCTATCTCGGAGCATCAAGATACTGTTGGACCTATGGCCAGATCAGTCAAAGATGCAGCGTACGTGCTCCAAGCCATCGCTGGCAAAGACGAGAACGACAACTACACTTCCGCCATCCCTGGCCCAATCCCAGACTACGTGGCTGCCTGCGACTATAACGCCTTCGCTGGCGCCCGCATCGGTGTAGCTCGAAATGTACTCGACATCTGGGGCAAATACACCGATAAACCCGTCCTCGATGCCTTCAACCTCGCCATCGCGCAGATCGAAGCCGCCGGCGCAACGATCGTCGACGCCAACTTCACCGCTTTCAAGGACTGGCAAAACGACGGCAATGAAACCCTCGTCCTCAACGCTGACTTCCTGACCAACGCTGCTGCGTACTTCGCCGAACTCACAGTAAACCCGAACAACATCGAGAACATCGCCGACCTCCAGAACTTTACCCACGACTTCCCAGCCGAGAAGTGGCCACGCCGCGATACATTGCAGTGGAAAACAGCTTTGAAGCAATTCAACAACACCTCGCCCAAATTCTGGCCCGCGTACCAAGCGAACGTCTTCTACGGCGGCGAAGGCGGGATCCTGGGCGCTCTCGAGCGGACGAACACTTCTGCTGTGCTGTTGCCGACGCAGCTGAGTCCTTCCATTCCGGCGCTGGTGGGGAGTCCGGTGGTCACGGTGCCGATGGGTTTCTATCCTAGTAATTGGACTGTAACGATGAACGGGTTCGGAAATCTGGTGTCTACGGGCCCGAATCTGCCGTTTGGACTGTCGTTCATGGGAACGAAGTGGTCGGAGGCGGATTTGATTGGGTTTGCGTATGCTTATGAGCAGAGGACGATGCATCGGGATGAGGTGGTGCCGTATTTGGTGCCGAATATTGAGGTTGTGGATGTGGTGGGGAGATGACTGTATGATTCGGAGGGAATTTGTACGAAGGATTGGGTAGAGCGGTGCGGCATGTTTGAGAGCTGGCCGGAGGTGTTGAGGAAGATGGGGACGCCGAGTAGGAAGGGATGGTGGCAAGGGTTGCGGGAGAGGGGAGAGGAGGTGGTTGCGAAGGTGGCGATGGAGGAGACGTAGGAATCGTTGTACTCGCTGCATAGCTGATTGTAGTAGGGTCTCAGGCTCAGATCCCATATGGAACACTCTGTCAGGCATATCACTTAGACAAGAGCTTTTCACGGATGAACCACGCACTCACCGAGCACCCTACCGCCATCGCCAGCTGAAGCGCGAATGCGGCGGTTGTGCTGTGGGCGTAGCACGCTGTTACCACAGCCCTAACGCTCGGCTGCAATGTACGAAGGTATCCCAAGTCCCCTCTGACCCTCTTAGCAACCTCTTGTGCTTTTCCGGCTGATAGACCTAGCCGTGGTAACTCCTCTGCGAGACTACTTCGCAGCGCTTGGTTCGCCACAGTAGCTGACTTCGATATGCCAAACACACTGCCCAACGAGCAGAACAGATAGCTGCACGCGTTCACGACCGCTTGGTCCTCCGGCGCCGCGTTGGCAATCAGACCGATCAGGGTTGTTGTGGTGCCGATTCCCATCAAAAACCAGCCAGACTGAGTCCGGCGATCATTATGGTAGAGCTGCTGATCACTAGGCCCGATGATAGCACCACGATGGCCATAGCGAGCACCATCCCCAGGTACGAGAAGGCGCAGAGGTAATAGTACCTGCCGTACCGCTGCATGTACCATCCACCGAGCAGACTGCCGACGACGCTGCAGACGAGGTTGGGAATGACTCGCACTCCAGCCCCAGTGGCGGAGATGTTTTCCACCGCTTGGAAGTACAGGAGGACGTAGAAGAGCGCGGCCATGTAGTGGCCATGCAGAAGAAGAAGCATGTATAGCCTGCCGCCAGGGATCGGTGGAAGATTATGTGGCCGGGTGCCAAGGGCTCCTTGGCCATCTTCGTTTCCACGAGGATGAAGATTGCGAAAAGAGGGACTGAAACACCCAGGCTGATGAGTGCCGTTAGAGAACTCCAACCTACGTTGCCACCGCGGTCGAGGGCGACGAGGAGTGTAGTCACGGCGGCGATCAACACGGCGGCGCCCGTGAAGTCGATGCGGGCGAAATTCTTCCTCCAGTCGGAGTCCTCCGTCCGTGGCATGTGCAAGACGAAGAACACAGCAACGAATGCCAGCATGCACAACGGAACCTGCCCAAGAAACGCCCACCGCCAACCAACCGAATCCGCCAGGATACCACCCATCGGTCCTCCAGATGTCGACCCGAGAGCAGCAATAACATTGAGGTAACCCTGCCACTTGCCCCTCTCCCTCAACGTTACAATATCGGTCAGCAAGATGGATACCACCGTCGTCATGCCTCCCGCTCCCACCCCAGCCAACGCTCTCGCAGCAATCAGCTGCCGCATAACCCCCGCGAACCCGGATCCCAGGCTGCCGAGCCCAAAGACTACATACGCGAACAACAGACATGCCTTGCGCCCGAAGATATCGCTAAGCTTCCCATACAACGGCTGGAAAGCCGTCAAAGTGAGGAAGTAAGCCGTAGCGATCCAAGAGGTCGAGCTGAGCGCGTGGAGCTCCGTGCCAATGCGAGCGTAGCTGGTGACGGTGATGGTCTGGTCGGCGGCGGCGAGGAAGATTCCGATGGCGACGGCGGGGATGATGTAGGGAAGGCGTTTCTTGAGATCCGGGAGGCCTTCGTGGTGGGCGGCGGGGTTTTGTTGGTTGGTTTGGTGTTCGAGAGCAGTGGTGTTGGTGTCTTTGGCCACGGCGATGTCGGTGGATACGTTAGCTTCCCGGGTGTGTTCTCGATGCTGTGTTTGGCCCTCGTTTTCGCCGCTGATTACGGCGTTGGGTGGTCCTAGCAGAGGACTGATTTCTGTGACTCGAGTGTTGGGCTGATGCGAACTGGACATTGTCAGTGTTTATCTAGCATCGCAATGTGAGTCGGCAATATCGTGTATCATTGCTGATAGCCACGATATCTATGTTGCTGCCAGTATAATCCATTTGCTGTGCCGCAAAGGTTCGCAGGTGGAGTCCTTGCTTGTCGATCATCAGTCTTTCGGGAAGGTGGTTATCTCTGCTTGTTAGTGTTCCAATAATATCTAATAGGACTGTACTGTGAGTATAGCCATGCCGCATGTATCAGCGAGAAGCGGTTAGGCAAGTGATCCGGTAGGGCTGTCAAGCGGTAAGTGCTATCAGCAAGTAGCAAGCAATATCGATTGATGGTCATCGTAGAAGCAATACTATACATCCTTTCCGTGAAGAGGCCCGCCCCATCTTCCGGAGCATCTCACGCCGCAACAGTCCTTGTGCGTAGGTCGCACAGCAATCCCACATCTCGATTGAACACCGAACGCCATCGCAGCTCCTTCCCAATCCCTTCATCAACGCGTCTAGGCCACAGCCTGATACTTCCGCAACTGCACACACAGCACATTAGCAACCTCTCCCAGTCAACACCAAAGAACAGGAAGGTACTCACATCCAGCGTCAAAACCCTCGAACTATTAACCCCCTGATCCCGCATAACCCCCACCAACGTCTCACTCTCCTGAAACAACCCCGTCTTCAAACTAATAACCACAAACTGCATCCCGGGCCCCGAATGCTCCTTGACATAGTTGGCAAGCTGCGCCGTATTCGCATTATCCAGCGCGGCATCCACCTCATCCAGCACAAAAAACGGACTCGGCGCATACGTGTGCACCGCAAACAGCAGCGCCAACGCGGCCATAGTCTTCTCCCCGCCGGACAAGTGCTCCATGTCGCGGAACCGTTTGAGCGGGGGCATGGCGTGGTACTTCACCCCCGCCAAGTAAGGCTCGTCGTCGTCTTCGAGACTCATGTGCGCTTGGCCGCCGAGCGGGAAAGATTTGGTTTTCGTGAGCTCGCGGTAGATGGGGTCGATTTGGTCGGAGATGTGGTTGTAGGCGCGGGTGAAGGCGTCGAAGCGGGCTTTCTTCACGCGGTCGAAGGCGCGGGTGGCGTTGCGGGCGGTGGTGCGGGATTCGTTGAATTCGCGTTCGGTGGCGGTGAGGCGGTCGTGGGTGGTGGTGAGGCGCTCGGCGCTGCGCATGTTGGGGGCCATTTTGTCGAGGGAGCTGGTGAGGGAGGAGATTTTGTCGAGGAGTTGGGATTCCATTTCGTCGGTGGTGTCGTCTTGGAGGTCGGCGTCGAGGTCCGAGAAGTCGATGTGGATGCCGTAGTCGTTGATTGGGCCTGTGGGGCCGTCCTCGTCGTCGACGTCCATGGCGTCTTCGTCTTCGCCTAGCAAGGCGTCGCCGAGAGGGAGAGCGACGAGCTTGCGGCTGCCTTCTTCGAGTGGGAGGTCGATGTTCTCGACTTTGCACTGGCGTAGGGTAGTGTACCGCTTGGTGGATGCGGCCTGGGCCTCGCTTTCTGCCTCTGCAACAGCCTTCAACGTGCCATCGACCGACTTCTGCCTCTTCTGCACCTCCCTCCTCGCCTCACCAACCTTCTCCGCCCGCTGGTCGTACTCTTGCCTGATCTCCGCCACACGCTCATTCAACTGCTCGACATCCGCGTTCAGTCCGTCGAGTTTATTACCCAACTCTTCCTTCTGCCCCTCCAGCTCCTCAACGAGCTGCTGATCCCTCTCCATCCTCTTCTCCTCATCCGCAATCCTCTTCTTGGTGCTCGCAAGACGCTGAGTTTCAAAGCTCAACGAGTTGTCCAGCCTGGAAGTCTGCACCCGGAACTCATTCTCCTTCTGGATCTTCTCCTCCTGCAACGAGCCCTGTTGCTTCTCGTAGTCCCGGATACTGTTGTAGCCGAGACGCTGACAGAACGCAGCGAACACCTTGTCCTCGACCCCTGCGATACTTTCTTTGCTTTCCTCGAGCTGTTGCCGCAGAGTCTCCACGCCACCAGCCTGCTCTTCGTACTTCGGCTCCACCTCCTTCAGCTGCCTCTGCGCATGCTTCAGCTCCTTCGTGGTCGACTCGATGTTCCGATCTAGAACCTTCAACTCGTCTTGCGCGTACTTCAGCTTCGCTTCAAGCCCATTCAGCTCGCTCTGCAACTGCTCCTCTTCAACACGACCCTTATGACCCTTCGGCAACGCTTCGATGTCCGCCTTGAACTTTGCAGCAAGGGTGCGCAGGTTGTCGACATCAGCTTCCTCAAATCGGCGCTTGCGGTCCGCTACATCTTCACCACCAGTCATGTTGCCGCCCTTGTGAATCACCGTGCCGTCCAGAGTCACTGCTTTAGCATCGACACGGCGCTCGTAGCAGAGCTGACGGGCAGTAGCGAGGGTGTCTGTGATGAGTGAATTGCCACAAGCGTACGTCATGGCACGCTCGTAGTTGGCATCGTAGTCGATCGTATCAATCGCAAGGCGCACACCTGGAGCAATACCGCGCAAGTTCGCATTCGGCTGCTGATGAAGAATCGTGTCAAGAGGCACAAAAGCCATCACACCCAGGCGCTGTTCCTTTAGATGATCAATGCAGCTCTTCGCTGTCTTCTCGGAGTCCACAATGACATTGTCCCAGTGGCGACCCATGGCAGTGCTGATAGCATTCTCGTATTTCTTCTGCTTGGGGCGGCACAGCTGGTGAATCATGCCTTTGACACCGGGGAAGAGACGCTTGAGTTGCGCAACCGTTTCACGCTGCTGTTGGTCCTTGCGAGTTTCGCGCTGGGCGCTCTGAGCATCGTCGAGCTTGCGAAGCACTTGTATCAGCTTCTCGTCCAGCTCATTCTGCTTCTGTCGGGTACGCTCTCGTTCGCTAGCGAGTGCGTTGACGGCTTTCTTCTTCGTCTCGATCTCTTTACCAGTAGACTTGATGGTGGCTGCATGCTGTGCTTTGCGCTCTTGCAGACCACCGACTTGAGCTTCGAGCGTGTTGACCTGGGCCTGGGTGCTGTCGAGCTTAGATTTGAGGCTGTTGACGGTCTCCTGGTCCGTCTTCAGCTGGCGCGTAAGCTGGTCGACCTGAATCTGATCTTGTCCCGATCGCTTGTACACCTCGCCACGAAGCTGTTGATACTCCTGCGTATCCTGATCGCTCAACTCCCGACCAGCCTGTTGCTGCTGCGCCTTGAACTGATCATCCCAATGCTTTTGTGCCTTCTTCGTCTTCTCCAAGTTGGTCTGCAGTTGCTTTGCCGTCTGCTCCTGCGACTCTTGCTCCTTGGTGAACTCGGCGATCTTGCGCTGGTGAGCTTTGAGGTTCTTGTTCGAGATCTGCAGCTTCTCGTCGATCGGCACGAGGGCGTTTTCTTTCTCTTGGATATCCTTCTCCTTGCGCTTGATGTCACGCTCGGCCCGACTCACATCGCGTCCAATCTCAGCATGCTGCTTCTGCGCCTCTGCAAGCTTGTCCTCGAACTTCTTGACATTGCGCTTGAACTCCTTCAGCTCTTCCTGATGCTTCTGGATCTCGGCGGTGCTGTCTTCGATCGTGCGTTGGAAGTGGTATAGCTTCCAGAGAACGTGGGTGACAACAGCCTGGTCCTTCTCCTCGCGCATACCTTCATACTTGTCCAGCTCATCTTTCTGCTCCCTGAACTGCTTGATCTCACCATTGATCGCGCGACGCTGCTTCAGGCGGTACTCCTGGTCCTCATCCGCGTTCTGCTTCTCCACCTTCAACCGCTCGTACTCCTCTTTGTGCTCCACCGAACCGCTGATCTGCTCGATAAGACGCGTCTTCTCGATTGGGTTTGAGTTTGCGATAGACTCCACGTCGCCTTGAAACACCAGGAAATTGCGCGCCTTGATGAGGATGTTCTCTGCCTCCAACGCGTCATTGTATTGCTTTGCCGTCACGACGCGGTTGTTGATGCGGTACTCGCTGGAGCCTGAAGATGTAATGCTCCGCTTCCATCGCTGCTCCTCGCCTGCGTCGTCCTCGTACACTGCCATGACCCATCCTGTGGTCGGGTCGTTGCGCTGCGTGGAAGTTTGCGTCTCCTCTTCATCCTCGTCTGACGCGCCTGCCTCAGCATCACCATTGGCATCGCCATTCACATCGTCGGTCGCAGTCCCATCCGCATTGATCTTGGCGTTCTTGAGAACACGGCCGCGGTAGACCAGCTCGCGCAAGTGGGTGGATCGCAGATGGGAGGATTTGATGCCGAGCACGAAGGAGATGGCGTCCATGGAGTTGGACTTGCCGGAGCCATTGGGGCCGATGATGGAGGTGAAGTAGCTGTCGCCGAAATTGAGCACATGGTCTGGTGGAGCTACGAGTTAGCAGGGTTGTAGTGTGATGACTGGAGGGTTCGTCGTACGGCCTTTGTAGGACTATTGAGCAGAAGGGTTAGCAATGTCGGAAACAAGTGAGATCCACACAGTTCATACCTTGAAGTTGTGAAGCTCGAGCTTCGACAATTTACCCATCTTGATGTGATGTGTTGTGTTGTAGGTTATATCAGCCGTGATTTGTTCTTTCGTGATGGAGTGTGAGGTGGAGGGACGCGCCCCGCGAGGTCGCGTCGTGAAAGACAGGCGGGGAAGGGAAGGTTCTGCCGAGCGAGAAGGCTTGGCAAACTCTTTGGTTACGTCAGTTATCTGCACAACCGGTATCATAGCACTCCGCCGTCCGCTGCCAGTGGCATGCATTCATTGCTGACGGAAGAAAACAAAGTTGGAAGAGTACTGGGTTTTCGCATGTAGAAACCACTTATTGCTACAACCACCATGACGTTTCACTCATGTTTGCACTCACATCCATCCACTGTCTCAAATCCAACCACCTCAGATCCAATCACAGCCGCATCCAAACACAGCAGTCTCCCATCTACCACAGTCCTCTCGCTCCACCAGGGCACCTCAATTCTTCGGTGTGCCGCGAGCTCCAGCTGGCGGATCAGGATTGAACCGCCGCGCTTGACGCTTCGCACTCTGAGCCTGTGTGTTCCTCATATAGCGCTCCCCTCTGGCCAGCACCTGGCGTCACTCCACCCATGCGCTTATTCTCGCTGCCTTTTTTGTCTTCTTCGTCGTCACCTTCACTCCGTGGGAACAGTTCCTCGACTTACTCGTGCGGGTCATCTTCTCCTCGCTGCTCGTGCGCGGTGCTGTTCTCGTCCAGCATCTCGTCGTCTAGCATCTCATCGTTGTTGTTGTTTGCTGGTAGACCACCACAAGCGGGGTCGCCGTCGTCTTCTGCCATGCTTGTGGACATCGACGGTTCGATGCGGAAGTGGCAGCAGTTGGTTTGGGATTGGAACGAACTGGGCGCGAAAAAGTCGCGATGTCGATGGGGTTTTTCCAGATGGTGACACTTGGTGGAAACGATATGAGGAAGGAAAAGCTTTGACCTACAGGCATGTGAATTTTTAGAAATGCAGACTGCCGTGAAGTTGTTTCTGAGTGTCGCACAAAGCGTCCCTTCAACTTCCAAATCTGTCACATCTTCTCAGTTCGACACTGCCTCTTTTTCATCTCAACATCATCGAGATCCATCCGCCGACAATGGATTCATCAGTAAACCAGTCAGCGTTCTTCCAGAACAAGAACGAGCGTGCTCTTGCAGCTTTCGAACATAACAACACCCACTTCGCCGACAATCTTTGCCAAGAGCTAACGGATGATTTTGTAAGTCAATGATGGAGATGGCACCTGTCTGCACCTCCGAAGCTGAGCATGTCGACGAGCACCGCATCGTGCTATATAGCTCCGGCTGCATCAGGGGGCGACGCGCTGTCGTTCATTCTCACGTACCTCTACCATATATACTGACACAGTAATAGGTGTGCCCTCGATTGATTCAAGTCCACGCCTTGCAGTTGCAGTCGTTCTGCACCCGCAACTACTGGCATGCACGGGCCTTCCTCCTGAGACGCTTCGCGGTCCTGGCGGAAGTCACGGAGCTGTACCCGGATATGGAGGCGACCGACGAGCCCATTACCACCCTCTCCGACAACACCGTAAGCGTGATGTCGACATGCAGTTTTGGATATTCAAGCCATACTAACTGACATGTCCAGCGCGTTATGCTCGACGACCTCGATGATAAGTGGCAGCAAATGTGGCAGGGTCGTGGAAAGCCTGCGCCGACCGAGGCCCCTTCCACCACGACGGCCAACGAAGGCGACGGTGATGAGCTTGAGCTTGGTGTTGGAGGGCTGGCGATTAACGCTGGTGAGAAGTAGGAGAAGCTCCAGCGCACTTCGAGCCAAGAGACGGTGCGACGATGAACACCACGACTCCTCGCCTATGCCATCGAGCCCGCCGACTGGAGCCTCATCCTCGCGGCTCTCGAACCAAACAACACCTTCATCTTCGCAAGTCGGTCAAGCTCTTGCTGGCGATCGTGGGGAGGATGACGTGTACTTCGACGCGATGGAAACTGACGACGAAGAACTGTAGTGCCGTGACGCCAGATGTCGTAAAGCTTGAGCTGGTTCAGTAGCTGGTGGAGCGTGTTGGTGGACTTTGTGGATCGAGGCGGCGGTGGGGGAGAGCATCCAAAGGCGCTGTCAATAATGAAGTGGACGTAAGGTACGGAGGTTGATAATTGTCTCACTCGACTTTGATATTTGGCACGCGCGACCAACAAAATCTTCGAGACATTTCATTCCAGACCGCTCCCCCTTCCGCACCACCTAACCCTCCTAACCCTCCCAACCCCCCTAACCCTATCCCATCCAAAGGGGACAAAACGTTAGTGAAGGGGGTAGGTCTGCGTAACAAATCATTCAAACCTCGCGTGACAAATATCAATCCCCTCTCTGCCAGATTCCCGTCAAACCAAAAGCTGGGGTAGTCCAGACGCAGTCATATCCAGTAAAGAAAGCACGCCGAAGACAGATCACAACACCACCAACCCACGATCACGAGACTAGACCGGGTGGCTCAGTTGGATGGCATGCGCGTGCAGACTCGTGGGAGCGTCATGCGTAGCTAGAGTCCATCTGCCTTAAATTATCTCGCTAGTTGGCCAGGCTCTCTCGTAAGCATTCCACGAGCAGCATGGCAGCAGGTTGACTGAGAAGATGCCAGTGTCCATAACCAACGGCAAGTGCCACCAACTCCGCCGTCCCTTCTACGCCGGCCACAAGTCATCCTATCTAGATTTAATTGAAGAGGAGGAGTTAGAAGCCTACGCCAATATGGACGAGATAGATGGGCCCAAGAAGTCGGCCTCGAGTCCTGAGGTCGACCAGCTTGCTGCGGCGAGAGAGGCCGGGCTCAAACCACCTCCTTCTGCGCTCAAGGCAAACGGCATCGAAACACCCATGGAAGGCGGCGCAGATGACTACCTGTCCGTCCAGTCCACCTCCTACAGCGGCGCCAACACTCCCGGCACACCAGGCACCATCAGCTCGTCTGACGGGTCTTCGGGCTTCGACTCTTTCGGCCAAGACTCCTTCCCGCCTGTTGACCGCCTGACCATGTTCGACATCCTTGAGAATTTCGCCTTACCACAAAGGCTAGAGAAGATGCAGAACGCCATACACGACAATGCCGAGAAGCTGCGGCGGCAGAGAGCCAGGCTGGCTTCACGCGCCATATCTGGCAAGAACATGGTCGGCGAGTGGCGGAAGAAAGTGCCTGCGCCAGAAGAGCAACTAGACAAGTACCAGAAGCGGATGAAACAGACTGTCGAGCGACTCAATAAAAGATGGAACGCCGCCAAGACAGTTACGATGAAGGAGAAGATATCCTTCGTGACTGCCGTCCTGAACATCTTCATCTCTGCTTATCTGATAGGCGGCTGGCCAGAGTACTTCCACTACTGGTACACCATACAACTAGCGTACGTTCATACTAATCAAATCCTTTTGTTGATGCGCCGCTCCAAGCTGACTTGGATCTGTGTAGGTACTTCATGCCCATCCGATGGTACAACTACCACAAGATCGGCTTCCACTACTTCCTCGCCGACCTCTGCTACTTTGTCAACCTCCTCCTCATCCTCTCCATCTGGTTCTTCCCGCAGTCAAAACGCCTCTTCATCAGCACATACTGTCTCGCCTTCGGCAATAACGCTGTGGCCATAGCCATGTGGCGGAACAGTCTCGTCTTCCACTCCCTGGATAAGGTAACATCGTATGTCCACCCCTTACCATCATAGCTAATATCTGCAGACCACCACGTACGTCCTGCACAAGCACGCTACGTGGTTCCTACACAGCTCTGCAACTCTACTACAAGTCCACCGCTGACTCACCATCTTCCGCCAGACTGTTCATCCACATCATGCCCTGCGCCACCCTCCACGTCGCCGTCCACCTCCTCACCCCGGAACAACAATTCGACATCCTTCCCGCCATCCACAGCATCAAATACTCTCCCGTAGACGCGCCAGAACACTAGTGAGTACTAAAAGTCCCAAGGATCTTTTCGACCCAAGAATTGCTCTTGGTAGAGACATCGCTGACACTTTTAATTTCTTTCTACAGCAACCTAACCGACATGATCCTCTGGGCCACCCTCCCCTACGCCCTCTGGCAACTCTCCTACCACTTCCTCATCACCATCCGCAAACGCTCCAAAATCGCTGCCGGCTACCCCACCTCCTTCACCTGGCTCCGCAAATCCTATGCCGGCAATTTTCTCGGCAAATTCGTCTTATCTTTCCCGGAGACCGTCCAAGAACCCGTCTTCATGGGAATTCAATACACCTACGCTTTGTTGACTATGCTTCCCTGCCCGATCTGGTTCTGGTACCGATGGGCGTCAGCGGCTTTTCTGGGGATTGTTTTTACGTGGGCGAGTTGGAATGGGGCGACGTATTATATTGATGTTTTTGGGAAGAGGATGGAGAAGGAGCTGGAGCAGTTGAGGAAGGAGGTGCAGCGGATGGTTAAGAGTCCGGAGTTGGGGGGTATGAGTCCGATGGCGAGCCCGGAGGCTTTCAGGGGGGTGGAGGGGGTTATCAAGGCGAGTGCGCTTGACCTTGGGCCGGCGGCTTCGCCTGAGGAGGAGGGCGGGGGAGAGAAGGGGAGTGAGGGGGAGAAGAGGGTTACGGAGGGGTTGACGGTTAAGCAGAGGAGTGGGTGGGCGGTTAAGGTGAATGGGGTTGCTTAGGTGCGGTCATCATCGAGTTACGCCGGGTATTCGACACCAGACCACTTCGCATTATCTGGTATGAAGGTTGTGGTTAGACTGGCTCGCATCAACGGGGAAGGGTGAGATGAATCTAGCACGGCGTTCGGCTGGCCTGCATGCGCATTATTGCGGAGACACGGTTGATGTCGAGCTTGAGACCCTACCTGTAATGGCTAATCTGCTCGGGTTACGGAGCTGCATGTACTGGTGAGGTGGTTGTCGACTGCTATGTACCGCGCAGATACCCTTGCCTTCGGCCCACGGAGCCGTTCGTTGATACAGAATGAGATGAAATTCCAGCACGAGTCCCTCGATTCAATGCTGAGCGTGTGCTCGCGTGATCGATGTTCATCTCAGCGGACAACTCATGACGAAAATGATCGGCTTTTCTACCACGAGGACGACCTCTCCGGGTGGGAGCGAATCGATACGCCTTCTGCTTGGCTTGAAGTAAATGTGCTTCTGGACCATTGTTCGCGTTCGCGAGATTTGTCTTCTTCTGCTCGCTGACCACCCACCAGCTTCAAGAGAGATTGCAGCCAACGCGGCGTCATGGTCCAGGCTGCTACGGCTTGGTGCCTGCGTAGACAGTATTGGCCTGGTGTGCAGCAATTGTGAAATCTCCCGTCTGACCACACACAACCAAAGCAAGACATTCGATGTATCTTTCCTCATAGGCAGTCTCGGCCGTCAACAATCCAGATCATCATCACATTGTTCTCGAACACCCTCTGCAAGACACAACAACGGTCAGAGACCTGTCATTGGCTGAGATCTTGAGATATGCCGAGACTTTAGTCAAGCCACGTTCTTCTTCCTCTTGCCTACTCCACCCCTGTTCGCTGTCATTTTTCAATATTCCAACGAGCATGGCGGCCGACCACGCAATCCTTCCTGCAGCGGGTAAAGATCTGGCAGCATGCACACCTACATGTACCTACTATGCGCATGCACGATAGCTCCCTTCAGCTCTCGGGACAACCAATATCGAGCTGCAAGAGACAAGAGCTCCTCCTGCACGTCCATCTCACCTTGTACGCCACTCGTCCGAACAAGGCAATATCTTATACCGGTTGTGGCGCCTCCCGTTAGATGATCGACCTATCCACATATCGAACCGTGAGCAATATTGCGAATAGGCGGAGCTTCACGCCCCTAGTGAGATGTTGTCTTCCATGATTGCTTCTTCGTCTTTCTTTCCTTCTACAGCTGTACTACTATCTCCCGCGTGCTGCTCATCTTCATTTCCTTCTGTCGCTCTTCACCTGCATTTCGATCGACAACGGTTTTCTGGAGAGCAATCCCGAGGAGCAGTTGATCAACACACGGCCCGAAACATTAATTGCAGCGAAGCAAGGGATCAAAGTCTAGACTCCCCAGTGATCGGCAATTGGAGATCGACAGGCTCAATCTATCGAAAGAATCACAACTCCACAGCTTCGTCTGGTTTTTGACCTCATCAACCACAACGACAACAGACACACCAGCTCCACTGGCAATCTGTCATGTGTCGTCCCGCCTCCCACAGCAACGCGCAATGACACTCCCGTCTCACAGCGCAGCCGCCGCCACAGTGTCACGAGCGCCGTCCCCGCGGCAGCGCGAACCGGGTTGGAATGCGTTCACGGACACCTTGTGCCACCTTCCCAAGCCGCGACCCGGCCGAAGACGGCGAGGTGTGGGCCTATATCAACAAACTGATCGCCCGGCATTCCGGAGGCGGAGAATTGGTTCTGGATTACCATGGACGTCGATGCAGTCTTGGGTTATTGTCGTGTTGTTGAGCGTTCTGCTCTGCTGTGGGCGTGTCGAAGCGGGGCCGGTTCATGGGCATGGGCGGAGAGGGTTGAGGAGGGGGGAGTTGGTTGTTGATACGAGGGAGTCTCCGGTGATGGTGGCGAGGTTGAGGCAACGGGGTGATGGTGGTGGATATAGGCGTGGCCAGAATGCTTCTGAGACTTCTGGGAACGGCGAACTCCAGGTTGCGGATCAAGGCAATCAGATCCCACTTCCACGTCCGTTCGACACTAGTCTGGGCAACAATTTCACAACATCGACATGTCCGACCTTCTTCAACGACTTCTTGACAAATGCGACGTTCAACGAATGTCTGCCGTTCTCGCTGCTCCTTCAGGTGCGTCTCGACCCAACCCAGTCTTGACATCAACATGCTAACGATAACCCTCACAGACATCCAACTCCTTCTTCAGCACATCCCGCTCCTTTCCCCGCCTAACCTCAACCCTCGACGCCGCCTGCTCAGTCCCCTACCCCAAATGCGCCGCCCTCATGTCCTCCCTCGCCCAACAAATCCAATCATCATCCACCTGCGGCCCCGACCTCGCCCTCGAAAACCCCATGGTCACGCAAGCCTACAACGGCTTCATTGCCTACGCCCCGCTCTACCAAGCCGGCTGCCTCAGAGACCCCACCACGCAAGACTACTGCTTCGCCTCCGCCGTCACAAACGCCTCCGCACCAACGAGCAGCTACATCTACTACCTCGCCCTCGGCGTCGCACTACCAGGCGGCACGCAACCGACGTGTAACAGCTGTCTGCAGCGGACGATGGATGTGTTCTCGACGTATGCGGCGAACAGCTCTCAGCCGTTGAGTGAAGTCTATGGGACCGCGGCGCAGCAATTGGATATGACGTGCGGACCGACTTTTGTAGAGGCGAATGTTGTTGTGGCGTCTGGTGATGGGGCTACGCTTTCGAGGCATGCTGGGGTTGGGATGGTCGTTGCGTTGGTGGTTGGGTTGTGGGCAGGGTTCTGAGTTCGGGAGGGACAGATCAAGTGCTGATCGTTGTCTGGCTACTGTTGCTTGATGAGGGATTGGGGTCTGTCTTAGCGATGGCGTTGTGGCATGTTTTTTGTGATACCTCCGCATTGCTGTGTTGTGATGCGGATATGAGACGGGTCCAAATGACAGCTCGTGTGCAGGGCTCGCGGCAACGCATAATAGTTATAATAATAGTCACCACTTACCTACTACTGATTGACAAAGTGAAGGTGATCGACAGTGTGTTGTGATCAAGTATATTGGTCGTTGCCAATACTACCTTACTGATCGAAGCTATCTCAAACATTCACCGATCTCATCATTCATCCATTTCATAAGATTTCCCAGATCTCCAAGATCCCACCCAAAGTCATATTCCCATATCGGAATGCTTGCCCAGCGTTCCAAAAGCGCCTACGCTAGAAAACCAAGTCATGGTTCGCATCAGGCACCAAACGACCCACCCCACCCCAACCTTCCGACGTTGCACAAACCCTTTCCGGCCCTAGAAGCAGAAAACCACACCGTGGATGTCTTGCCCAGGATGCCGTGGTGGCTGCTGCTTGGGCGCAGAAATGGCCTCACGCGGCAATCCCTTGTCAATCGCCGATAGCACTGCCGACTTTGACAGATCCAGCGCCGCAAGCCCTGTCTCAGCGCGCGCGATGTGGTCGTCTCCGAGATCGGATGTCGACGTGTGTGGATTGTCAGACTCCTGTGGTACCGACTCGGTGGCCGAGCGCTGGGAGTTTGTGCGGTCGAGATCTAGACCGAAATCGAAGTGGTGGGATCGGTAGGATGGTGGCTGTAGTTGCCAATCATCGAGCGTCTCATTGCGCCAGTCGATTTTGACGCGTTGGCCGTTGTATATCAGGACGTCGGACGCTCGAATGGCCTCAGCGAGGAGGACAGGCATGCAGCGGCGGATGTAGCGTTGAATTTGTTGAGGTGTCCGGGCATTTTGAGGCTCCCATTTGCCGTCGATGTTGAAGTTCGTTGGGAGGGTGGCGTACATCATGTCTGCGGAATATGCTGAATTGACTGATGATGAAGTGGTGTTTCTCGTCATTTGTGGCCGTCTGCTTGGATCATCACCGCCACTGCCAGCATCTTCTCTCATGGCGGCGAGGTCGAGATCATCTTCTTCACGCCCTGGTGTTTGGACTGTATTCGTCAATGGCCGTTCCTGCTCTGATTGTGGTTCTGGTGTCTGCTCTGCAAAGGCCGGATACATCTCCCTCAGAATACGTTCTTGCTCAGCAACGACGATTGGATCTGTGATGTCGCCGTTCTGACTTGCCCGCGGTCTTCTCCTCCGCCGCGGCACGGTGCAGAATCTCGGCACACTCCGCTCATCGATTGCGTGCGCAATGTCAATGCCAGCGCTGATACTGTAGATCAAATCGTGGATCTGCTCCAGTGCAGCGTGCGCCACCACAATCTGGTCGGTCTCGACACGGAGACGCAGCAGATTCTGCGACACCTCTTTGAACATGTCCGGATCCTTGTGCATCGCTCTCCGGCGTGCGGAGGATGGCATCAGACGTGCTAGCCTCGTTTGTGGCACCAGCACGGTATGCTGAGTGTCGAGAGCCAGGCCAACTTCGCCATGTTGGAGCGTATAGCTCCTCAGCAGCTTGCCAGGTCCATTGTCCTTGACTTTGTGGAAGCTGAGGAGTGTGCCCCGCAGCACTAGATGTACCTCCCGCCACTCGCCTTCCATTGCCTCATGCAGTGGACTGATAGACTCCAATTGAATCAGCACTTTGGCTGACTTTTCCACGGTGCATGTGTAACCAGGTAGCGTCTCTCTGAGATACTGAGGATGTCGCTGGGGTATCCGTTGTCGAGAAGCTGTATCATAAGTTGGCGGGTCGTCATTCGCACTCGAGCAGACCGTTTGAAACGAGTTGTAGTAGCTGGTCGCTCGATTCCTGGATGATCGAACAGGCCTCGGCTCAAGTACTTGTCGTGCCTCTCCTGGTAGCTCCGCACCCTCTTCGACGAGGGCTCGCTCGAGATCATGCAGCGGTCGCTGTGCAGGTGTTGGCCCAACACCAAGCAGAGAAAGTGCGAAAGGTGTCATTGCCGTATCGATTGTGGTTCCACGAAAGCGATTCGTTGCAGCTTCTTCCAATGACTTCTGTTTCCCAATGCCTTCTCCCACCAAATTCCGTCGCCCTGATATCGCACTTTTAAGCAGCTTCCCTCCAACTTTGAAGGTCGCAAGATGTGGTCAGGTGAAGTTATCCTTCTCAATCGTTTCACTTTCGATCAATGTTCCAAGCTGTTGCAGCAAGGTCCCCCTCGTGTAACTTCTCAAGCTGGGGCTTGAAGGTGGAGAAATATCCCAAGCCTCTGGATCGACAGGTCGTCGCGCGGCACGTGGCAATGGGAGCACAGAAGGGTCTAGCCTTCTGCAAGCTCGGATCCCTGCTCCTGGCAATCGCGATCGTGACACTGACGAACTGGTATTGTTACGCAAAAGAACTGTGATATTGTTCAAGGACAGGAGGAACAAGAACTCGACAAGCAAACAATAATGCTGAGCACGTTGACAACTTAACCCTCCCTCGCGTGCTTCTGATCCAGACCAGGGCTCGCTGCACCGCGGTTCTAGACAAACGCCACAATACCATGCGGAGCGATTGCGTTCAGTTCTAGCGGCGGTCCGCCTATCCACTCACCACTGCTCGTTGGTGCCAAGCCTGCCTATCTGCAGGGCTGTCAGGTCAGCAGCAGCGTGAGGAGCAGCGTGATGAGGAGAACGAGGGGATTTGTCCGTCGTTGATGGAGCACATCCTACTTGTTTAGGACGCTGGTGCTTGACTTCAACACGAGCGCAGCGGACTCAGCTGATGACGGAACGAGCGCCTGACTAGTATAACTACGGTTCTCACCTGAGCAATGCCATGGCACTGGTAGGGTGCCGGCAAAACTCTACGCACACGTCCCCGTGGTCCGCCACGCCAGCCCAGACTTGCGGCTTTCCGACGGCGTATGCTCTACTCGGTAGGTCTGCGGACAGATAGGGCTGATGTCAACATGTTCATCATCTATCTACGGGCAGACAAGCCGGACTACCCGTGGTCCAGTTATGGACGCAGGTGCTTTTCGTAGCAGTCAGGCCCACAGATCACAGTATATCAAGTCAATGCCAGACTACAGGCCTTCCACGTATCGAACTCCCAGCATCTTGTACTGCCCCGGCCTTGCACAAACCTTGGACGAACCTTGAACTATGATTCGTGTCAACGCCGCCCATCCCGTACAAATAGTTCGCCTCGTAGATCCGAACGCCGTGACAACGATATGGGATCGCATGCCATGTCTCCGCACCTGCGAGTAGACTAGCTTCAAGTCGCAGACCCGGTGGTGTTCGCTCGCCGCCTGCGAGTCTTTCCCAAACCCTCCCTCCGCTGTGCAAGCACTTCTCGAAGTTGTGGGTCTTCCTTGTCTTTATCCGTGTGGTGAACACGTACATGCCTACAAAATTAGCAAAGACGACACGCGGTGATTGACTGGTTCTCACCTCTGCAAGTTGTCCGGACGAGGGTACTTGTGCTCCTTATCTGGGCAGAAAGGACAAACGTAGCCCGGCGACTCGTGAACCAGGCCGTGCCTGATCATTTCGTTCTTGCGCTTGAACCCTTTGCCACCCTCGCTGCGTGAACACTCTTTGACAGGACAGTAGTGATTCCTGACCTGACTGTGCACGTTTCGGTGTGAGCTTGAGAAGTGTTAGCACGGACCTGCGCTGCTGACAGCGGAACAGGTAGTCTTACCTAAGAAGATACTGCGTCTGGAACGGAGCAGCGGTGCAGCCGGGATAATCGCACATAAAGCCGGGACCCATTACAAGAGCACTTTGTGGCATCCCAGGCGGAGGCGGCAGAATCGGCCTAGGTGTAGACTCAGGTCCTTCACTAGGGGTGGTCTGCGCCGTGCTGTAATCGTCCACAGAAGAGCCAGTCGTAGCATAACTCTCTGCGGAAGAGGAAGCAGAAGGCAGCGACGGCCGTAGCATAGGTGGGTGAATGTCGCCAGAGGTGTTGGACCTTCTATCTGCGTAGTACGCCGCCCCGGGATACTGCGTTGTTGGAGACATGTAGAGCTGGTCGCTGATCGTACTCGTCGGCGACAGGGCACTGCTTCGCGCGTAGTAAGGAGGTGCTGATGGCTGCGAGGTGTTGCCATAATGATAGGGAAGCAGTGGCGAGGGCGCGGTCGTGGATCCGAAAGAGCGGCTGTGATGTCGACCGCCGATGCGTGGGTCATGTTGGGTTGCAACCTCTGCGAGTTCATCAAGTGGCCTAACATCAAGCGGCCTCAACTGGCCGGCTATAACTTGATGGAGCCCGGGAAGCTTTTCGCCGTGTGGTGACGAAGTGATGCCATCTCTCGTAGGCGATCCTGCGTAGTAGGCGGGTAGTGTGCCGAAGTTGCCTTCAGCGGTGGTTATGATGTGCTTCCTCAAGGTGGGTGATGTTGTGATGGTATCTGCGGCAACATAGTCTCTGCTCGGTATAGCCCTCGATGTTTGCAGTCTCAAAGATGGTGAAGTGCGGCCTGAGAGCCGTTGCTTCTGCTCGTGAGAAAGCTGTGGGACTTTATCTTGGGCAGAGTCGTGCCGGGACTCGGCGTCGAGCTGGTGGCTGTCTTCTCTGCTTATCGAGGCGTCCTCCTGTGCCCGGACAGCTGCAGTCGCTTTCGCCGCCAAGTCTCTGGCATCAAGGACGCTGCTGATTGAGAGATTGGAAAGCTCTGCGCTTGCTGATGAAGTAAGCTTTGGAGGGCCCGTCGGGTCTGTTCCCTGCCCAAAATTGCTCATCGCGGTATCGATGGTGGGTATCGCTTCAGGTAGAGGGACAAGGTATAGCTCTGGATAGTTCGGGGCCAGCCCACGGATGAGAACTTCAGTGTTCGGAGCGTGGATGATTGTCCCTGGATATCTAGCTGGTGATCCAGGAAAAGCTGCCGGGAGCGTTCTCGCCTCTGGAACTAGATCCGGTTTGAAGGCTACTGGTTGAGGCGAGCTGGGTCCGTATAGTGAATCCTTTGGGTCGTATAGAGAGAGAGTCGTATTCATCCAAGCGTGGCCAGTATCTCAGTCGACGGTCCAGGTAGGGCCCCCTATGAGTACCTCTGGAAGACTGAGACTAGCTCAGACCTGGGAACGCCCGCGCCGTCTAGTAAACACTTGAATTACCTGTAAGTTGTGATGCTAGCGTGATTGCGGCGCGTCTATGTGCTGAGATCGAAGGAGCCCGATGCTTCGAAGTGTCGTGATTCAGGCTATGGCAGCAGTAGCTGGGAACCTCGCGAGCTTTGCTGATAAAAACTTGTTGGGCCTTGCTTCTCGTCAGTTTCAATATCAGTACGCATGAAGAGGTCATGAAAACGTGGTTGAGTAGCAGGAGTTCAAAAGACGCAGGAGAGCGCATGGTCCGGCAGAGCGATATACAACAAAAAAAGGTTACAGTGTAGAAAAGCAGAGCGATCACACCATAGAACGGAAGCAGTAAGAATATCAAAACATATGGCAATTCTAACAGACCATCACATACCAGAACATGGCGCACCAAGAGTTGGTCGTTGGAGGCGTGGACGACGATGGAAGCGACTTCGCGGAGGCCAGGGTTCGAGCGATAGCGTTGCGATGGATCTTCGAGTAGGTGAAGACACAGGAATGTCGTGGGACGAAGCGTGCCCAATTCCTGTTCCCAGTGGATGCTTCGCAATGCGGCTCTGTGTCGTCCTGTCGATCACTCCCAGAACAAGGGCCGAGGGACGTCCAGAGCGCTTGCGGGTTTCGCGGATGCCAGTCGCGTCAAGGCCGACGATGATGAGGGTGTCGGATCGCCTGGGCGTTATTGCGATCAAGCCGTGTAGCAGTTTAGATCATGGAGTCGCCAGAAAATCTACGCGCGGGAGCGGTGGAGACCCCGCCGGTGGTTGAATCTCGAGGAGAGGCTGAGAGTGATGAGGTACAACGGTACTCCGTACCGCCTAGCCTTGACCCGAGCGAAACGAGCGAAAGAGAGCTGTCTTGCAGAGGGAGCTTAGGTAGGTAGGTTATTCTATCCAAAACGGCCTCGATCTCGCGCTCTGTGGTGCATCGGATGAATGAGAGCACACCTTGAACTCGCAGGTCGTTTGATCCGCCTGCAAAAGCCGGGGGACCTGGAGGAGCCGCCCGGTCACGTGCTGAGATAGGACTACGTCACTTTTCCACAACGGAACGGAGACGAATGCAATGAGCCTCTATTAGACGCGGCGAGATCACCTACCTGAATGCGTGTTGCCAATTCACTTCGAAGCCTAAGATGCAAGCTCTACGTATTCTCATCCTATAGACCATTGCGCCTCCCTGGCAAGGAAGCGTACCTCCGTAGGCTGTATACATCCGCAGCAATGAAACGCAGCAAGCCACCAACCAGCGCGGAATCGAAGGCTAAGAAGTCTCGACCAAACCTACCCGAGTATCACGCAACACCATCCGTCAAGGAGGAAGATGGCTCAATACGATGGCCCGCCCCAGAGTTGCAGATCAAGACAGCACAAGCCTTCATACTCAACTGTGCAAACGCCAAAGCGACCACTCTTATCGTGCCCGACAAAGACGCCGATGGCTTGTCTTCTGGTGCAATCTTACAGCACACTCTCCGCTTGCTCGGGATGCCCCCAGAGTTGATTCACGTCCACCTCTTGACCAAAGGCAACACGGTCCACAGCGAGACAGAGCGCATCAAAATGGCATCGCACAAGCCCAGCTTCATCTTCGTTCTGGACCAAGGCAGTCGCTCAGGACCTCCGCTGATCGATGAGGAGCACAAATCTCTCATCATCGACCACCATTTCGCGACTGAAAAGGACTTCCCCGATGGTGCAGCCTTTGTGTCCGCATGCCACTCGCCGCCGGTCGCCACCTCGTCTTTGCTGACGTATCTCTTGTGTGAGCCGCTACACCCTGGTGTTCGGGAACGATGCGACTGGTTGTGCGTTGTGGGGACCCATGGTGACCTGGGCAATACGCTGAAGTGGGAGCCACCATTCCCTGACATGAAGGCGTGCATGAAGAAATACACGAAGAAGACACTGAACGACGTGGTGTCCGCCGTGAACGCTCCGCGCAGGGCCGCATCATACGAAGTGTCTTCCGCCTGGGACGCACTGTGCGAGACTGCCGAACCTGCCTCGGTGCTAAAGAACCCGCGGCTTCTCGAAGCAAGACAAGAGGTCAGCGCCGAAGTGGAGCGATGCACGCACACTGCGCCTAAATTCTCACCCGATGGGAAGGTTGCCGTGTTTCGCATCAAGAGCGAATGTCAGGTGCATCCAATCATTGCCACGCGCTGGGCTGGACACCTGCAGAGCAAGGCCATAGAGATCGTGATGGTCGCCAATGAAGGTTATCTGGAGGGCAAGGTCAACTTCTCGTGTCGAATTCCAAGATGTGCGCGAAGTCGTGAGCCACCTGTCGACATCATACAGAGTCTTCGACACTATGCGAGCCTTCCAGATCCGTTGGACGAAGGCGAAGCCGAAGGAGCCGCGAATCATAAAGTACCTCTTATCGAGCGCATCGGGGATGACTTCGCCAGAGGACACGTCCAAGCTTCCGGCGGTATTGTCGATGTCGAGCAGTTCGAAGAGCTCATGCGTATCATGCGAATCGGAGAGAAGGCACAGAAAAAGGACGACGAAAGCTCACCGACGAAGAAGAAAAAGCCTGTCATCGATGCAGGCCAGAAGAACAGCATCACAGGCTACTTCGCTAAGGCAGATAAGAAGTGATGTACACAAGCCGACGGTCTCAATCCGTCTTGCTCTTCTCGTCATCGTCGTCGTCATCGTCGAACGAGCTTGCGGACGACGACTTGATCGCGCGGTAGGAGAAGTCGATCTCGCCAACCAAATTCTTGACATGTCTGTTATTCGTCAGTGCGAGCAGACTTCGGGATGAAGCAAAGTTGATGGACTCACTTCACAAGTTTTCGGACATCTGTATTAATGCATTGCGAAGTGACCTGCATCACCGCAAACGCACTGTATTCCGGCTCTGCGATGTGCCGGATGCTCACAATATCCGGGTCGACGTGTTCGAGCCGCCGAACGAGCTCAAAGGTCTGCGGCATCTGGAGATATGGTGGAAGCGGCTGGCCATTGCTCAAACTTGATGCAAGAAGAGCCAGCAAGGATGTTATTCTGTTGCTGGTATTGGCCGAGGCCTTGATAACTTTGCCTAAGCGCAAAAGAAGTTCAGCGCGTGTGCAGTTCACACAGAGACAAGATGGTAACATACGAAACTCAGCAGCCCAAATGGAGTGTCCTTCGTCACCTGGTTCGGAATGATCGAAGTCGGCAGAAGCATATGATGCTAAGGATACCCAAAGCAGTAACCGGCGCATGCAAGTCATCAGTCTGCCAATGTTAGCTGAGCATTTCGAGTTCCGATACCAAAGCACTCACTCTTCATATTCCTCGTGTGGGAACCGTCCTCCGACCCGCAGCTGAAACGATGAAAATGCCGAATTCGTCTTCAGGTTCTCCAGAACGAAGATGAGCTGAGTGAAGATGGTCAACCTCGCCTTCTCGAGATTGTACGCATGACTCCCTAGTGGTAAGAAGATGTTCGATTAGCATCGGCCTCAAGAACGAACGACATGCGAGGGCCATGGTACCTTTCTTCTCCTTGCTCCCAGCCTCACCAGTCACCCTCGACTTTACTGTCTCCTGTACGTTCTCGTAGAATATACACATTAGATTCAGCGATGCTGCAAGATCTTTACGCAGCTCCGTGCTCTCTGAGATTGGGAAAGGGAATATGGTCCAGATATACTGCAGTATAATCAGCACACAAATCGTCGATCAAACTGGACGGGCTGCCCACTGCCACTAGTATACCACCAGCCACCGTCGCCAGCCGATATGGTGCCAAGATGTAGACAGGATACGCCGGCTGTCCATTGGAAGTTGCTGCTCCCTCACCAATCACCCCGACCTGTAACTCGTAGCCGATGATCAGGACCGCCGTGACCATACTCAGGATGGCGACGATGATGAATTTCGGCATCTTGAGGATTGGGTAGAACGTGATTGCCATCCACAACCACAGAAACACGATGGCGCCGGCTGTCTTCCCGTCCACGATGTACCAGATTACATAGGCTGCGACCACTACACAGCAGCAGACGACTGTTAGCAAGCTCCCCGTTCAATTCAATGCTTAGGTTGTATCTTACTTGCGACTGCTGTACCGAAAACACGCATCACGAAGTTGAAAGTACTCTGGCCAGCGGTTCTGTTCATCGAGATGGCAACCATAATCATTGCCTGCAGACTCGTCAGCACTTCTACTCCGGTTACCATCCTGCCGCTCGTCACATACCCAGAGAAGCCGGTTGACCAAAAAGAACTGCTGCGTAGCCCGCAGATAGCACACAATACCCATAGTCATCGTGGCAGCCACAACCCTGAAGCCGAAAGCAGACGAGTCGCTGCGAAAGAAGTACGGGATCTTTCGAACAGCCTCCCCAAACTTCTCGCGTGCATTGCGAGGCGCTTCATGCTCTGGGTCCTTCATCTTGCCGAACCCTTCGCCGAGATACAGCGACTCCATTCCGCCCGAGTCCATATCTGCTGTGAATGAGTCTTCCTGGCTTATGTCTTCCCTGTGCCATGTCGATTTGACCCAGTTGTATATCGTCTTGCTGCCTGGAAAGATCAATTTAGATCTCTTGAAAGCACCCTCTTGCTTCCTCTTATCCACGTAAAGCACCAATTCCAGCACTCCTTTCGCCGCTCGCCAGAGTAGGTACTCCAGATACAACACAAAGAAAAGTTGGCGCTGATGTCGGTCTCGGTTCGTCTCCTGTTCCGGCGAGAGTGATTGTTGATGGATGAAGGACGATTCCCAGAAATCTGGTGGTAGCTTGATGCCGTTTTCGGTGCAGAATTCTTCCAGTGAACTCTTCTTAGAGTTATAAAAGTCGTCGACTTTCTTCTTGTACGTCTCTGCAAAGCCGGACGTGCCTGGTGCTGGCGCTTCGTTACCCTTACTTTCCTCGTCCGCCGGCTTCTTTTTGGGAGGCTTCACAAGCTCCAACGTGAGCAGGACATGCTGAAAAGCTCCGTCGAGGGTCGCCGTCATCTCCGCGAACGGCTTGTGCAAGAACCTCATTGCCTCGTGAACAGTGTCAACTGCTTGGTGCCGTGTTCCGCTAACTTCTTGCGATACTTCGACTTCGTCCTTCCACCCGTGTAGCTCCGCCTGTCGTTCCAGAATGTTGATCATCGATGCTAGACCCAAAACAGGTAGGAACACTGATCTCGTCAACTTCCATAGCTCTGTCAGGTCGTGCGATTCGAGCTTGCCCCATGCAACCTCGCGCTTCGCTGGGATGATGTCGGCGTGTAGCTTCGTATGCAGTTCGGTCAGTTTTGCCATAAGCTCCCTCATTTTCATGGACGCCGGAGTGCCCCAGATATCGTCTGACCCTGGTGCTTTCTTCTCCTTTTTCTTTTTCTTTTTCGTGCTCGACTTCTTCCCGTCGGCAGTCTCTTCCGCTGCCTTTGGCTTGAGAGGATCATGACTTTCGATGCTAACCATATAAGCTGTCTGTGTCTTCAAAACCCCGTTGAGCAATTGCATATATCCAGTCAGCTGTTTGAACACCACGAGCCGAGAGCTCGTCGGAAACACAAAAAAGTGAGTAAATGTCGCCAGCGCGAATCCAGTCAAGAACGCCTCGAGCAACCGTCGCATAAAACTTGTAGCGTACGCCATATCTGGGAACTGCGTGCCATATGTCAAGCTCACGATGCAGAAGATCGAGCACAAAATAGCCTGGAATTGGAATTGTGGTCGTGCAGCCCTCACCACGTTGATGACGTAGATCTGGATGATGAGCCATAAGGCGGCAACAGCACTTGCTGAAGAGTTGTATCCAGTAAGCGGTTGTCCAGCCGGCGTGGTATGCAGACGAGCTTGCGTGAAGCAGTAACAAGCCAACAGGTTGAGCGCCGCCGCGAAACAGATGGCCACGATACTGAGAGTCATATGCTGGATGAACTTGCCTCGCGGCATAATGGCGAAACCCAGGATCGAGGAGATGGCGACAAGATAACCCAGGGTTTGGTAGACTTCGGCCACGGGCTTGGACTGGTACATCGCGATGGCGACGGTCGGTGGGATAGAGCCTTTGATCATCATCTTGACCGTCATTAAATCCAGGCCTAGCTTGTCCCACCACTGCTTCAACTTCGAAGGTTTCTTCTTCTCCCCATCCTGCTTCGGCGCAGCCACTCCAGCCGGTTGCGCTGGAGCTGGCCTCTCATCACTCCCAGACGACGAACCATCGCGCACTTCATCGTTCTTCGTCTGCTCAGACGTGTCGTTAGAGCCATTGACCGGAGTCGCGTCATGCATCTTCTGCTTCTCCGCACTTTCGGCCATCTTGAAGAAATAGAACTATGGTAACACTAAGAAAAGTTTTACTAATCTGAATCTCAAGCCATTATACTGTGTAGAAAGACGACCATATGATGAAACGAAGTCAGACCAGGGGAAACAATTCCACCAATACGAACACCATCCGGCTCCGAAACACGAGACGTTGTCCGAAAAACGTATGGAGAGCGTAGAGAGTTCGACTACTTCCCTTATCGTCTTTGATCGGCGATTTAAGCTTCGCTGGGTCGCGCTTACTCAGGAAGCCTACATGATCTGCTACATGCATTGCGCATGTCAAGTGTTGTAACGGTTCGTAAAACGACAGTCTAGCGAATGCGGTACGAGATGCACAAGGAGGGGTCAGCATCATCAAACTTGAGAGCACGATATCCCGCATAGCTCCGGCAGAGTGTCGCTCAGCTGCTGGTATCAAGCCGGTCCAGCTCGGCGGACGACTTGCTATTCAAGTATCGCTCTTCAAGCAGCTCATCCTCAGCAGCTAGAGCGTGAGGGCTCCGCTCGTTTCTCATCGCCGTAAGACTCCGATCACCACATACTTGCCCTCTACTTCCCAGTCTTAGCCTTCTTCTTAGGCCGCTCGACCTTGGCCGCCGTATCGCTCCCACTATCCTCATCCATCGGCTCCGCACCACCCTCCCCATCCTCCGCATCACTCCCACCACCAGACGACTTAGCATCCGAATCAAACTCCTCCGCAACATCACTATCCGAATCCGCCTGGAAGTCCTCATCCACACTCTCATCGTCCTCATCCGCCGAACCGCGATCCTGACGAACAACCTCCTCATCCTCGCTGCTAGCGAGGTCGGGGTCCGCCGAGAGCGCAGCCGCCAGCATAGAACCGTCGCCGTCCATCTCATTCTTAGTTTTGATTCCTTTGACTTTCAAAAAGTTCTCCAGTGGCGCCTGCTCCTCGCGGTTGATGTTCGAGAATTGGTGTTCGCCCGCACCGCTCTTGAGTGAGATGGTGATGTCGAAGGTGCGGCTGGCACTAACAGACCCTCCGACTCTGCTCATCGTCACCACCGAGATGTGATCGAACGAAATGTAAGTGGCGGGCTTGGGAACAAAGATGAAGGCTTTGTCGAGGCAGAAGAGGTTGCCCTCGTTCGCCTTGATGCTGCACTTGATTCCTGCCATGCCGTGGTGGCTCCGGAAGTCGGGTGATGGTTGTGTCAACCGCTTGCCAGTCAAGCCTTTGAAGATCTTCGCGATGACGGTGCCGACCTCTCCTTCGTACGAGGATTGTAGCTTGCCGCTGAACTTCTCTTGGAGGTCCTCGTCGGTCATGTTGAGCTCGATGCTGGTGTCCTCGTCCTTCTTGAACTGCATCACCAGGAAAGGGTAGCGCGTCTGACCTTGACGGAGTGGTGGGTCTAGGCCAACGCAGAGCAGTTGATGTATATCGTCCGGCTTCGGGAGGAAGAAGAAGCGCTTCGCGTTCTCGTATGTGATCTTGTAGTCGTATGTTTTGCCACGCAGACGGAATGACTTCTCATAGAGGTCGATGTCGAATCGTCCGCGGGGCGTGAGATGCAGGACTTCCAGGAAGGTGGCAAAGGTCTCTCCAGCAACCTCACCGATCTCTGCCTTCTCCGAAAGTGACTTCCAGAAGGCATTTGCGGCGTTTTCTTGCTTCTCGTCTGACTTCTCGCCTTCTTCGCCACTAGCCGCGCCTCCTTCCTCATCATCGTCTGCCTTGTCTTTACGTGTCTCAGTGCCCGGGATGTAGAAGCGCACTTCCGTAAGCTGATCTACCGCGCCGCCCGTCTTCTTGCCCTTCGCGCGTGCGCCGCCCAGATGCCCGTTGGTGCCCGTATCATCGCCGTTGGATAAGGCGAATTCCACCGAAACCTCGTTCTTTCCCACAAGATTGGTGTTCGAGATCTCGGTGTAGGGAACCTCGAAGGCAGGCTGGTTTCGCACGTTGAATGTGAGCTCGTTGCGAGTCAAGTCGTTCTTGCCCCAGTTCCACCCTCGTAGCGCGTGCTCTTTCTGTGCGATCTCCACCCCGTACCAGACCTTGAAGCACTTCTGCAATGTATCGTAGTCCTGTCGCACTGTCAGCTGCAGATTCACTTTGACCTTGAATCATCCCACCCACATCTTGCTTGAAGCCGTCCAACTGAACCACACCCGCATTCCGCGCGAAGATCTTCAGCTCGTAGCCTCTCGCCGCTCTGCTCCACTGTACGTTTGAGAACTCGGCCTTGTCGAGGGTGAAGGGTTGGCCGTTGGGTGTGCGCCAGCCCAAGCCGGATTCAGCGAACCTGCACTTGCCGGGCTCTTTAGAGAGGTCGAGGTAGATGTCGTTGAAGGACTCCCTGTAAACGTCCGCGTGAGTGTTTGCGCCGTGTGTTTCATTCTCGATTTGTGCTAGTGGGCGACGACCTGGTATTGGTCGTCGGGAAGCCATGTCTGGCGTCTTCTTTGCAAGGTTGGGGGAGGGTGCTAACGTACATGGTTGCGAAAGGATGGAAGCCTTGTAGGTGTTGCCAGCAAGCAGCTGCGACTGCCCGCGTGAATGTCTCACCTGCCTCCAAAGTATCTGGTTGTAGGTGAAGTATCCTCGAGGTTGGCGTGATGCTCGTGGGATCGCGAAAGTGATGGCAGGAGGCGCGACAAGAAGAACGAACGTGAGTGCGGGAAGTTAAGGTTAGAAGGTGACCTTTTCGAGGTGGAAGCACTGTACACGAAAGTACGCGCTTTAGCCTAGCGGCGAACTCTAATACTAGTTCTTGGCATTCACGTGCTACGATATGCCCCTAGCTATGACACTGCACCTTGTCCGTCTATGCATCGACCTTGGTGGACTTGATGTAGTAGACAAAGCTATCACGGCTCTTGATCATCCCTAGCTTGATGAAGGGGTTTTTGCGCTGCTCATCCAGTACCGCCTCGGATATTCGGCACGAGAGTTGCATGGCGTTTGTCTCCAGGCTCAGAGCGCCCTCTCTCCACCGATCTTTGGCTTCAGATGTTGGGCTCCAGCACACCAGCACATCACCCAGCAGGGCCCGCGGCAGCACCCACCGTCTTCCCCTCCTCACTCCCCTCCTCGCTCCTATCACTCTGACTCCACAAACTCCTACTCTCCGCCTCCACCCCTCTCATCGCATCCGCCACCTTCTCCAGCTCCTCCACCACCTCCTTCACCCCCCGATCCACCTTCTTAAAGTACGCCTCATTCGCCGCCCTCCTCTCGCTCGCCAGCTTGATATCCTGCGCCGTCTCATCCTCCAACTGACTTCGTCCACTCTTCGTGCTATCCTGCGTGATTTCGCTCTCATCACTAAGAACCGTCGAAGCAGACGCCTCAGTATCCGCGCGCTTCCGAGACGTAGGCGCAGCTTTCTGTCTCTGCGCCGCTAGATCCTCCGCACCTTTGAAGCGGTTGATGTTGAGGTCTGCGGTGTCCTCGCCTGTGACTGTAGCTTGTGTCTCGTTCCCTCGGCCCCACGCTTTCGCCAGAGCGATTTGTGAGTTGCGGAGCACATCGAGCGCTTGGGCGTGGCTCTCGCCGAAGACGTGTGTGGAGCTCTGCGCTGTGAGCTCGACCTCGTTCAAGGTGCTCTGCATCTCTCGCCATTTGACATCGATGCTCTTCTCGCTCGGTTTGCGGAGGACGGGGCCATCTCTGCTGGTCTCGTTGGCTTCTGCGTCTGCGTCGGCGTTGAAGGGCCGTCTGGCTGACTTTTCGCGAGAGATGCCGGGCCGTGCTACGGAAAGTTGGGAAGCATTTCGAGAGGGTGGGCCGACGAAGAGCGTCGGTGCTGGAAGGCGGTTTGGTTTGGTGTTTGATGTAGGTGTCTTTTGAGTTGGCGATGTTATGCCCGGCACATTGAGCGAAGACATAATCAAATGCTAGAAGTGTCGAGCTCCAGGTTGCAATCAAGAATGACCATGGCATATATCGGCTTTAGGCGGATATAAAACAACGCCATTCTACGATTCAGATATGTCGCATTCAGCTACAAGATCACCAAGCAGTCCATTGTCAAGATGGCTGTCGAACAACGAAGACGGGGTTGCTGCTCAGAAGAGTAGCGACCTGGCTCGAGAAGACGGCAAAACTGGAACAACTATGAGCAAGACTACGGCGTCTGAGCATGAAGCATCGATACACTATCCCGTCGATGAGAACTTGTTCTACTCGGCACCAAGCATCCCTCTGGACAACATACCCGCCACCGGTAACTTCCAAGACGAGCCCGAAGCAGACGCATACGAAGAGCCAGCACCCGAAGAGCTTCTCCCACCGCCAGACTTCAGGCCGTTCTTCGCTGTGATTGAGGATCCTGAGACTGGCGAACATATACACCCGACGGTGCACTATATCTTTTCTGATGATGATCCGGAGATCTTGACCTCAGCAGCCTTGGACGCTATCGATAGGCAGCAAAATATCCCAGAGGATGAGGATACTGGTGAAGAACGATATGTAATTGTGGATATGGCGGCAGACGGGAAGACAGTGGCATCAGTCTCATCACTGAGCCCACACTGGCAGGCTGTGTCAACGACAGTCGTACCAGCACCAAGCTGGGGTGATGATGCGAAGAACACGGACAGAGGTCTAATGCTGAAGCTGTCGGGACAGGGGGCACGAATACCACATTCGTCGTCCAAAAAGAAGAACAAGTCACGACAGACTGCTGAAGGTATCGACAGCCTGGTCAAGAGTTTTAGTGATCGATTGGACAGTTTGGACGATGTTGTCGGCCAACGACAACCAATACCAGACGACTTCGCGACGGCGGAACAAGATCAGGGATGAAAGCTGCTTGAGCAATGTTTACATCTGGGTCTAGTGCGCGGTGGTGTTATACGTGATCCCACACCTCTTCAGACACTCCTGCGCACCCAGTGCGAAAGCCTTCGGGATCTTGGTCTGGAAGTTGGCGATGTTCACACCATCCAAGAAATGCGGGATGCCGAGATCTGCGTCCACGATCGACGGGTCCTCCACGAAGAAGTTCTGTGCTGTCCGACTCAACCCCGGATCCTCGTTCGAGAATGAGGCCACAAAGACTGCAGGCTCGCAGTTGTCGTTGAACTCGTAATGAATGGAGCCCACAGGCAGGATGGCGCCTTGGTACAGGCTGAGCGTCGTGGTGATCGGAGTGGAGAGACCGCTCTCTTGCACGAAGGAGGCCTTGACGTTGCCGCCTTTGACAATGACGAGGAATTCAGAGGCGCGATTGTGCGTGTGAGGCGTGTTCATGCCGCATGGCTTGATGAAGCCCACTACGGCGATGTGATTAGCATGAATTTCCACAAGTGAAAGCTGGGAATTCACTTACTGCTCATCGCGACGCCCAGGTCCATCAGTGCTGGGAAGTTCTGCACGTACGCCAGATCTCCTTGCCCGCCTTGGCCGACACCAGCGACGGGGTTTGGATTCGCAGCGGTGCTGAAGTCGAATTTAAAGTAGTCATCTACGCTGCCGAAGCTCTGAAGAACTGATAGGCGATCGACGGTTGACACTGCCATCTTCAACTGATTGAGCTGCTCCTTGGTGTAAGTCGGGTTGGGTCGTCCCGTGGTCGAGTTGGCTGGAGCTCGTGCAGAAAGTGGGTGGGCAAGTGAAGTCGAAAGGACGAGAGCTGTTAGTGCGCTGATGAGGGATAGGCTATACATCGTAATAATCCCGAGCAATAAGAGATAAAAGTGAACAGGTTGGCGGACTGAATAAGATCACGAGAGTGAGCACTACCCCCGAGAAGGAGTGAAAGGCAGGTATGCAAGGACCCAACCGTCGTTGACCATCAGGCCAGCGCAACCTACATTACAGCAACCAAACCACGGCTCGCACCTTCTTACAATACCACTCCAGCAGTCCGCAACCCTGCGCAATCGATCGCTCCTTCCTGATCCCCAGTGAGGCTCCCTCTCGCGAGTGCCGATTTCCAATAGATGTATGTGCGATCCTTCCGCCAGACTACCATGGGCGCGGTCTGGAGATGGTCATACTTTAGATCTCTACCGCATTTCGGGCAAGACCATGTTGACCCGGCTGAAATGTAACTACCAGATGAAGCCAATGCTAACCAAGCCGCCGCGAACGCGAACCAGCGTGCGTCGCACGGCACGGTTATATAGCACATCGTGTCAGACTGTATTGACTCGTGCGTGCAATGTAGACGCCATCATGGGATGTCAAACGGTAGCGTCGCTGACATGGATCGGCCCATCTATTCAAACATGTGAAAGTGGTCTGTGGAGAGGGAGAGAAGGCGAGTGAAGAGATGTGAGTGACTTCAGGTGAAGCGAGGGGCAAGAGTAAAGGACAATGCCACATATCGAACATGATCAGTCGATATGATTGAGTTCACGACAGTAAAAGAACGAGATCAGCTTGTTCACCATATGAACATATCCATTGATCCGAAGTATGTGCAAGTAGTCCGCGCATATTTACATATCGCTGGTAGAAAAGACAGCCAGAACCCATGCCATGCTAGAACGCTCAGAGTGATTCCATGCCGCACAAACGAAATGCTAATGTGGTAACGCAAAAGAAGTGTGGAACGTTCGTATCCACCAAAGAGCCATAAGTAGCGAGCGCAGCGACCAGACGGACGTCTCCTGAGGCCAGGTCCGTGAAAGTGCCGTGTCGTGATATGCTATTGACACAGCGGCGCTATGCTCAAGCTGGTGCTTGAAAGGTAGTGTTGGGTGTTGTTGTTCGTCCAGCCGTGGGTGGTGTGGCGAGGACCTAGAGAGACAGGATATGCTCTGCCTTGCCGCGATACTGTTGCAGTTGCAAGCCGACCTCACGCATCCTTTCCGCGCCCTTGCCAGGCTTGACCTTGTGCGCCTTCTCGCCCTTCTGGGCATTCTTTGCGCACATCTTCTGTCGGAGTTTCTCCTTGCGGCGTTGGCGCTTGAGCTCGACACCCTTGACAATATCGATAGCGCCACGCTTTGGAACCTCGGTGGCGATGCCAGCGTCGATCACGTCTTCCTCCTGGTCACCCCAGTGCGCAAGTCTGTTGAGTGTGATCGGGCCATTGCGAGGGAGCGAAGCAGTGTGCGTGGGTTGTGGTCTTCCCGCCAGGCCTAACGTCGCGGTGGAAATGGGCGCGGTATGATCGTCGGGTGAATTGGCAGGCGATGTCATGCGCTTCAGCGGTGCTGGTGATTTGGCACGGCGTGGTGACGATCCAAATAGCTTCCGAGGTAGTGGAGAGCGTGCACGTTTCGGCGGTGGTGGTGACCGAGCCACAGATACCCGTTTCGGTGGTGGCGGTAACCTCGCAACCGATACTCGCTTGGGAGCTGGAGAGTGGTGATGACGTTGCGGCGGTGGTGGTGAGCGGTTCATGCTAGTCCTGCCGCGCTGATGAGGTGGCGAAAACTTCTTCGGAGAGAAATCATGCATCTCCAGTGCGCCATGCATCATGTCGTCCTCGTCACTGCTTGGTACCTCGTCCACATCGTCGTCGTCTTCCTCGTCCATCTCCGGACCAGATGTTGGGAAAGACGGGTCGATGTCTTGTGGCCTGGCCGGGTGCTTGGCAGCATCCTTCGCTTTCTTCCGGTTGATGTATGCTTGCTCCATTGGTCGGTCTTCGTCAAGTGTGCCACAGACGAAGTCGGTCGAGTCTGGTAGCTCTGGCGATGGTGGCCTGTTGATAGAGATTGCCTGAGTGTGATTAGATTTGGAGCTGGTCTTACGAAGCGTAAGCCGTGACGAGCGTGGCGAGAGATGACTGGAGCTGGCCGAGTTGACAGACGAGCTGGGCTCAATGTGTTGAGAGTTGACGATAGCAAGGCGGTCAAGTTGATCGACCGAAGTTGCCGCTGTCGATCGACCTCCAGGCTTCCACCACTCGTAGTCGCTATCATCGTCGTGTTCGGAATCTGAACTGGCAAACCCTCCCTCATCATCTGAGTGGAAACCTTCATCTGACTCGTCGTGGTCGATGGCATCTTCATCATCCTCAGCGACGGCGTCCAATTCCTCGCGCAGGTCCTCCTCCTCATTTTCGTCTTCCTCCTCTAGCACTTCTTCCTCGACCTCCTCACACGTCTTACGGATGATGTTCTCTTTCTTTAGTGTATCATCAACAGTCAGACGTGTACGGTAGCAAGTGGACTCCTGGCACCACGCCTCCGGCTCGTCCTCGCTCGTTGCGAATTCGTGGAAGCGGGTAGCCTCATTGCCATCGTCTACATCGGAGTCGACGGAATACCTGCGCGTGCTCGCAAGAGAGACCTGATCCGAGACGATTGCGGCTGTTGGTTCTTTGCGTACGCTCTTCGGAGATGCATGAGTGACAGTGCTGTCGGAACCTCGATGCTTGGTCTTGCTCGCTGATCTCCGTATTGGTAGCGGCGGACTGACAGCACGCTTGCTTTGCGTCTTCTCGGCAGGCTTGGGAGCGATCATCTTCGTCGGACAGGCGAACTTGAGCATGCACTTCCGCTTTGGCGGTGCTGCCACTTCAGCTTCTGCAGGTTGGGAGGTAGGCGGTGGGGCCGGCTTTGTTTCTTGTTTCCCACGGCATGCGAAGCTGATGCAGCGCTTGCGACCAAGGTTTGCTTCGACGTTTTGCTCCTGACTGGCCTCCTTCGGTACAGGTGCCACAGCGTCATCTTGACCAACGATCTTCAGCCTCTGTTCAAGTACTTTCTCGTGCACAGGAACAACAATATGACCACGCGTAGGTGCCAGCGACGGGCTGACCATGGGACTTGGCACACTATGACCATCGTCGCTGGTAAGCTCCGTCATGGATGTCGCGCTTTGCGTACTCTGAGTCGATTGTGTGCTCATAGCACGGCCCGGTAGTGTGTGTTCCTCGTCGGTGTGTTCTGTTTCGGAGTGTAGTTGGCGAGTCAAGAGAGATTCTCTTCTCTGCATCGACGGATGCGTTCGCATGTACCCGAACTTCACTCTCGTAGGCGACCACCTGAGTTCGTCTGGTGGTTCGTCCAATTCTGCGAGTACCTCCTCGCCGTGTTCCATACCCGTACTGGCCGCGGGTGGCGCCTGTTGCACTGCACTGTTGGCGTCCATCTTGGTTGTCTTGACCGACGTCGTGAAAGGTGGTACGGTTCACGATATGAAGATGATCGTTCTCTTGAGTTTGCTGAATCAGTACGACGTTTCGACCCGGAGGGTCAGCTGATGCTATAAGCGGAAGGCGTCCATGCTGCAAAGTGATCGCAGTTTATGAGGAAGAGATCTTCGCAGAGATTGACAATGAAGCCGTTGCAGGCGTTGTCAGTGCTCGGCGTCGTGGTACTCGTGGAAGATGCTGGTCACGCAAAATAGAAATCGGCTCGGCGGACGGTGATCGCGGTTGTGGCGCAGTATCAGTGCTTGTTAATCCCGCCTCCCAACACAAGCAACACGACTTCACCGCCGGTTGCTGTGGTTGTCGGTGTTCGTTATGTCGAGGGGAGAAGTAGAATGGTGTGGGAGCGAGAAGAAAGTGCGAACCGTATCAAGCCGGTGTGGCCGGGTGGGGAGATGAGATGAGGACTCCACTTCACTTTGTCTGCAGACAAACTGGAACACATATACTTCGGTACCTCTGATTTGTTAGCACCACCTCAATCGACGAGTAACCGAAACACCACACACCACCGCCGAGTGCATGAACGCATGAACACTGGACGCATGATTGTGCGACTTCGTTTCATCATCAGCAGACGTCACGATATGGCGTACCACCATCTCATCCACCGTCAGGCCTCGATAATGTCTCCCGTGTCAGGTTTCGTCGTCAGCGACATGACGTCGCCACCGTTACCATTTTTACCGGCCAACGACACGGAATGTCCAAACCAAAATTACACACCACCTCTCCCAATTGCCGTTCGGCCTAGCACTCGCCGCGCTGTCTGTCTCCGCCTTTCAAGCAGTTTTTCAATCGATTCATGCACACGTAGCGCCGGCGAGGTGCGCTAGTTCGAGAGAAAAATGCCTCATCAACACACGTGATCGGTGCGAAGGCGTTTCAAGGCCCACCGTTTTAATCGCTGGACTCGCTGACCGCTTGCAGATTTCGCTTTGTGCTTCCTCGAATACCGTAGATCTGTCGGTCAACAAGGCCGTATCCACGGACAGAAAATTCAAGACTGCAGGACTATTTCAGCGTCTGTTAAACCGACACCCTTCGGCATTGGGACTTCCAACTTCTCCCGAATCACAAATCCCAAGCCAAGTACGAAACACGAAGTACCGACACACTGGGAAGGCCCTACTCGCGATCCTGCCGGGCCATCCCGCAAAGCACTCTCAAAATCTGGCAAGCATTTTCAGTAACCGCTTCATGCGTGGGGGTGGTACGCAGCCTGCAGGTACTTGCGCGACCTCAAGCTGCTCGAGCTCTGAACCTCACGTCCTCGGAGGTACGAGGCAGCTGGCTTTATCATTACCGACATACTTTCCCTTTCCCTGCTGTGCCATGCGAGCTCTTCGCTGCGGGGACAGCTCGATGCTTTCCTGCATGCCACCTCGACAGGCGCCGGCAGGTGCATGTTCTGGACGCGGTGTAAGTGGTACAGCAGCTGTCAAGCTTTCGCCTCCCCCGAGGACATGCTCTCCGTGGGGAAAGGTGTACGTGTGGGCATGCGTGCTCGTTGCAAGCTCCGTGAACGAAGTGGCAGCAGGTGCATGTGCATTTAACGCCGCTGCACTCATCACCTGCCATCCTATCGGAGATGCAAGTCCGAATGTGGTAGGTGAAGCCCGTCCGTAGTTGCAGTCGGGTACTCCTCGTCTCGGACTCGTTTCCATAGACTGCCGCCGTTACTTGGCTTATCAGCACGACCTCTCCATGGAACAGCGCTTGGTGCTGGGCAAGCAAATCACAATTCTGATGTTTCAGAGACTGTAAGACAAACTTCATGCCAAGAAAGGTCAAGAAGCCAAGCATCTGACCGCAAAGTTAAAGACAGCCCGAGCTTAGATCAACGTCTTCGTCGCGAATATAGATGGCGCGCGCGGACCAGGTGAAGATAAGTATGGACGCAGTGGCGGTGGGACAAGTGTTTGAAGACGGCGGTGGGCAAGCAGCGCGAGGCGCTCGAGTTCTACAAGCTGTAACACAGTATCACCGACTCCTTCCTAAGATCAAGACATTCAATTCATTTTCGGCGAAGATTATACCGTCTCAGAACATCGCTGCATTGCAATCATCACCCGCTACATGTGGCTACACACCCATCAGTAACACGCTCAGCTCTGTCGAGCATGCTCTCTTCGAATACATGACCCCCAGAACGCCCTCGCTGATGCCCCTCCCCCCGGTCTAATACTCAAACTCCACCCTATTACCACCCCCACCCCTCTCAGCTTGCTGCCTCGCTCTCTCCGCCCGCCTTCGCCTTCTATTATCCGCAAAAGCACTAACATCTGTGCCCGTCCCCGCATCGCCAGGTGACCCAAACCCACTCTCGTTCACCGGTGGCGAGCTGAGTCCTTGGTGCGAGCCTGGTGAAATCGAGTGCTGCGGCACAGGAGGCGCGGGCGGCAGATTCAGCTCCGATTCGCGCCGCTGCGATTGCCCGGCACTACTCGACATCGGCGGCGGCGGTGGCACGTTCGTGATCGGCTGGTCGTTCGAAGGTCGAATAGGTCCGTTGCGGCGGTACCGAGGACCAGGCGGTGCATCGTCCTCGATTCCGGAGCTGAGACTTGAGCCCCGCCTTCTACGACTTCGTCGTTCTTGTCTTCGTGCTGCGCGCTCAGCGGCGGCTTCTTCTTCGCTCAGGCGGCGAAGTGTCACTTTTCGGCCGCCGTTTTCCATGCTCATCTTCATGGTGGCGGCAGGTTGCTCAGTGCCTGTACCAGAAGATGGGCCTGCGACACCGCTGGCGGAGGCGGAAGTGACACTACCGGGCTTCTGTAGCCTGTTGCGCGAACCTGTGTGGCGTGAACCTGCGGGCCGTGTAGGTGATAACGATCCCATCTCTGCTGGAGCTGTGATGTTGGTCGCGCTTGGGTCACGGCCAAAGGCGCTGGCTTGGTTCGCTGTTGTGTTCTCGGAGAGGAGTCTCGATGGGTCAGGATTGACTGCACCCTCTGGCATTCTCGCCGATCCGAACTGTGGTGGGCTATAGCCATCAGGCCTCACGACGTTCGGAGGCGGTCCTGGCGGCGGTGGCGGTAACGAGTAGCCCTGCTGAGTCTGAACGGTCTGGACGTCGTGTCTACTCTCAGTATACTGACTCCCAGGTATCGTGCCTGCGTCGGGAGGTAAGGGTGGATGCGAGGTATCTGGCCTGACGTTGGACCTGACATCTGATTGCATGTTCTGCTCCGTCCCGGTCAAATGGGTTCCACTCATACTTTGTCGCCGCTGATTCGCGTCTTGCGGGCCGGGATAGTTCTGCGAGTTCCTATTGTTGTAGTCTTGCTCCATTTCCAGCTGCTGTCTTCTCATGAAGTCGGCGTTGGCTGCATCTTTACGAGCTCTCCGTGACCTATTCCATTCTCTGAATCCTGCGATTGGGCCATACTCATTGACGCTCTCTCGGAGGGTTACATCATACTGACTCTCATACGAGAGTTCGGTATTCATTTCAGGTTGTCGTGGAGGTCGAGAAGGTGTCATTCCGGGTGTCATTGGCTGGACACCTCTCATGTTGACCCGGGGAGTCTCTGGTGATGCTGGCGCTTGTCCAGCTTCAACACGTGTGACGTCCGTCCGGCTTACCTCATTGTGAGCACCGCGAGGCGGAGGCGTATACCTGCCATCGTCCGAGTAGTCATCCTCTCGCCTTCGCCGCCTGCCGAACAAAGATCGCGCACCCTCATACGCCGCAAATGCTCCCGTCACTCCCAGTATCCTGTCGCGCCATGTGTGCCGAGGCCGCTCGCCGTACTTCTCGTCCTCCCACGACTGTCCAGATACCCTGCTTTGCGAGCCTTGTCTCGTCTCCTGGGCATGTGCCACATTCATCGGAGGTGGGCCCATGGGTAGCGGTCCTCCAGGTGGTGGATCAATCGGACCACGTTGTCCAACAGGTGGAGGCCCGTAAGGTGGCTGTCCCATCGGTGGAGGCCCATATGGTGCCTGCCCCACTGGAGGAGGTCCGTAAGCTGCCCGGCCCATTGGCGGAGGTTCATAAGGTGGCTGTCCCATGGGCGGAGGTCCTTGAGGTGGAGGCCTTGACGAACGTCGATCGTGCCGGCTATCGACGCTCTCCTCGTACGTTTCATCACGTCTCCCATCTTTCCTTCGTTTCCACCACTCGTACGCTCCGAAAGCACCTGCGCCTGCCAAGATTTTCCTGCCCCAATGGCTCTCCTTCTGTCGAGGCGGCCTTTGATCCACTCGCGATCCAGACACATAGCTCCCGTAATTCGAGCTGTACTCTGACTGCCCTCCACCATGGCCACCACCACCACCACCTCCATTCTGCGTCTTGTGTCGATAGTCCAGCACCAGATATGCAACCACCAGCAAGAACACCATCAAAGCGTAAAGTATGAACAACACTTTCGGACTCCCATACAAAGTCAACCCAAGCGCAACCTGTACAATCGCAAGTATCGCCACAGCACGTCCTTGAAGCTTGTGTATCCAGATGCCAATAGGAACTTTCGTCGGGAAGGACTTCCGTCTTCGCTCATGCCGGAACATCAAGCTCCCATAGAGGAATTGGTAGATAATCAAGACATATATCGCCACCCCAATGCCATGATGCGGGTTTGTCAAGCTCCGTTCCGGTCCAACTGCGAACCATCCCAGCACCAGAATGACCGTCGAAAGGAAGACGACCAGGATCTGGAGGTATACATGCAGCTTGAAGCTCGGTCTTGTCCCAGGCCACTGCCCTCCGTACTTGGCTAGGAATATCGCTGCCGGTAATATGCCCAGAAATGTAATTGCTGCCAGCACTCCATGTCCCAGTATCAATTTGTGGTACCCGGGTAAATCTTTGAATCTGTTGCCCATGCCATTGTAGCGCATGGTTTCGAAGTTGAGGCCAACGAGGTTGGGGAGAAGGAAGGAGTTGCGCGAGCTGTCCCAGGTGCCATCGCCGACTGTCATGGTGTTGGAGCTGTATTGGGAGGAGCCCGGCGGTGACAGGTTGGATGCCATGTTGTCGACTGACAATGGGTGCGGGAAGAGAGTCGCTACTCGCGCTCAATGCGCTCGATCTGATAGTGTGTCGTTTTCATCCATCCATTGCGTAGCGGAGTTGATCGGGAGTGTCGTCTTCGATTCGATTCGTTGTTGTCGTCGATTGGTGGGGTAGAAGTGTGATGAGGAGTTGTGGCGGTCTCGCGACAATGGCTGCGGTGTGATACAGGTGCACTTCGTTCGGATTGTGAGGTAATCATTCACTATCGTCTCTTGCTTCGTCCATTTCCAAGTTTCGAGATATTCGCGGCCGTGCTGCAGCTCTCCGGGCAAAAGCTACACTGTGCTGGCGGATCCCTGCACCGTACCCACAGCAACGGCATGGCGCTACTGCCGCCGACGGACCAACCACGAGAATAGACCTACATTTCCTTGGTGGCGACACTTGCTTCATCCTCGAAACATCAGGCAGGCTTGCATTGAGACGTGAGCTGGACGGGAAGAACAGGCGAAGTGCTTCTGGATTCGATCGGAATGCGGGCAAGATCACTTTTGCACGTTTGGAACCTCACGCCTTCCCGTTCCGACTACCAAGGCCTAACCGCACGCTGCGGAGAGCACAGTAGACATTGTGGGTTGCCTACCGTTCATGACAATGAACATAGCCTCGAGCTGCTACACGTGGGCTGGGTTCAAGCGAATGGACAGATCCCGTACCACCACGGACAACATGATGCGGACGATGTAGCGAGAACGGGTTAAAGTTGGGGTAGGTAACGGCAGCTCCTTTCTGCGTTCCTCGTTATTTGCGATCAATATCCTATGGCTTTGTATCGACAAGAAGATGTTTCTGTAGGCGCCTTGGTCGATAACCACGTTAGCCCTCGACCAAGTTTCGATCGCGGCCCATCGACCTCATTGCTTTCAGTCCACGACGCATTGCTGCGTCCGGGACGGGGACAAACCCATAGTCACTTCTGCGCATGCAAGCGAGGAAGAATGTTCCAGAGCCATCTGGTCGCGGGCGTAGCTGTCGAAGCAATCGATCGAAGAGTCTGACAATGGGACATGATGCGCCACAAAGGGCTAGGTGAAGAGACACGTACGATTTACTCGAGGCTTTATAAACAGCGTTCTGGCTTCAATTTGGGAGAAAGACTTGTTCAAAGCAGCGTCAAAGAAATTAAGGTCATTGCAATAGCAGCAAACTAGCTGGTAAGATATATGAGTCTTCTCCGCCATAAGTCGATGTACTCAAGCATCAAGCGCAGACCTCACATCAGCTTCAACATCTTCCCCTTTGCAAAGACGCAGGAACGAAGGCACGTGAGTTGTAAAGCCAATGGCCTGAACACACACAAGCTAACACTCCGCAGGCACAGCCGAGGAAACCGACAACATGGAGACCACGGACAAGCAAGAACCACAAGACTCCCAGAACATCACAACCCAACTGTCCCAGCGTCTCGAAGGCCTGAAGACCACGCTCGGCGACAGACAGAAAGCAGTAGTGATCGGTGCCCTCAGTGAGACGATCAGAGCACTGAAGCCACTTTCCGCAGCAGAGACAACGGCGATGATGAGTTTCCTGTCCGGCTATCTGGAGTCGTCGAAGCTGCGGGCGGAGGAAGAGGTGAGAGAGCTCGCATTGACCGATCCAGTTGTACTGGTGATGAAGAGGAAGTTGGCGGATATGGAGAAGCAAGTTGCGGCGCACAAGAAACTCGTCGTCGCGCGAGTCGCAGATGTGCTGGCTCAGAAGAAGCTAGAAGCAACGCTGAATCAGGTGGCGGTGACGGACGAGGAGCAGGAGAAGAAGTAGTTCGAGGCTCGGAACGCTGAGCAAGGGCGATCGTCACCGGGTTGGTTCTTCCATGCTTGGTGTGCCGGGGCTGGATTGAGTGGTATAAAGATCTGCAGGACTAAGCAATGAACACCATCCACCTGAATTTCTCTCCCGTCTGCGCCGTACCTTCGCTGACATTAAGCGAGGACCTAGGATACCTTCACATCACTCGTGCGATCGAGAAGACAAAGTATCGTAGTCCTGAGTCACTTGTGTTCGGAACGACCGGGCTGAGCCTCAACACCAAGGTAGGTACCTCAGAGGTCAACACACGCCGCCTTTGCTTTGAAAACGGAATCGACGAGCGGTTACCATGGACCGCTAGGTCGACGGTTCTCTTTCTCTGTTGTCTCTGGGCCTTTCTTCCCAAGATAGCAGTCATCATCCGGCTTACTGGAATGTAAGCGGGATATTGTTTCAGTTTCTTTGTTGTGCATGGTGGCAATGAAGTCTGCAGCAGTAGCGTCCCATGTTGAAGAAAGGAACATACCTCACACAAGTACTGCGGCCAGGCTAGTGGGCACAACAGCAAGCAGACTATGAGGCCTTTATTGTAACAGCAAACTGGATGGTAAGATATTAACCTTCCTCCTCCATTCTAATTTCAAGTTCTTAAGCACCAAGCCATCTCTCTGCCACGGCCTACTACGTTTCGCAACATCACAACCTCAAGAGGTATCTAATTTTGACACAAGTGCGAGAAGCTTCAGCTAACGTTGTGCAGGCACAACCAGAGCAATAGTCCTTTATTCTCCAATATGGATACGATCCAGCAGCAAGACCCAGAAAGCTTCGAGTTCATAATGTCGAATCTGACTGAGCAACTCGACGGCATGGAAACAGGACTCACTGCTGCAGAGAAAGCAGCGGTGATGCAGCAATACAGGGAGACGTTGATGACCTTGAAGGCGCCACTTACTACAGAACAGACTGCGGACGTGATAAGTTTTGCGCGCGGTGTGATGCAGCAGCTGAAGCTCACAGACGAGACGAAGGAGCAGATCGCCGCCAAGGTGTCCCAGCAGGAAACGAGTAGGATCGTGGAGGAGCAAAATGATCTGGTAGAGACGAAGAAGGAACTGGCGGAGTTGGAGAAGCAGGTCGCGCTGAAGAGGGAGCGGATTGCAGAGTTGGAAGCAGCGAAGGAGCTTTCGTTGAGGACGAAGTTCGCAGCAGAGTCGATCACGGAGAGGGGGAAGCAACTAATCGAAAGGGAGAAGCGACTCACTGAGAGGGAGAAGCGTTTGGCCGCAGAGGTCGCGGAGGGGAAGAGGCAGTTGACGGTGAATCTCGACTGGATCATCTCCCAGGATGCGAGGTTGGCCAAGGCTGGTTCGAACCCAACTGAGGAGGAGCAGAGGCAGTTCGAGAAGGAGAGCGAGCTCTTCAAAAAAGGGTTGGCGGAAGACCATGGACGCGTAGCAAAAGAACTCAACGTTCTTGAGGAGGAGGGTGCGCAGTTCATGATGGAGTTGTAGAACGACAAGGCAGAAGGCTGGCGCTCTCTCCAGAAGGATATGAGGCTGGATGATGACGCTGAGCGATGAGGGGAGTGGTTTTATGTATCATTGAACAGTAGTGGGAGCATCAGAGAATCTGACGTTCTGGTGTCGCATGGTGATTGTCAGAATGCTACGGAAAGGGTGTAGGCACTAGAAATTGTCGTCACTAAAGCTCAGAGACCAAGACCATCCGCGCTGCTATGGCCATGGGAAATAGGCGAGTGCTAGACAAAGGAGCTCACATTAAAGACTCTATGAAGAATTCTCACTATCTGCGATGGAAGAAGCGAATAACCTATCATCACGGCAGAGACACCTGTGGCAGCAGCGTCTTTGTGCCTGATAAAGAATGTGCGATACCACAAAGCAGCCCATCTGTCTCAATGGCAAACATGGTGAGACCGTAGCGAGCAGGTGGACTACGTGTATGTCCGCCTGCTTCTCCGAATGACATGGCAGTACTTCAAACATCAAGCAGGTTTTGCAATCCAGCCCCTCGACACATCCGTCTCAAGGTCTCAAGATCTCAACCAGAAAGGTATGTGAAGGCCAGCCTAGCCACCCTTCAACTTCTGCTGACGTCTTCTTAGAGCAGGAGAAGCAATGGACGAGACGAAAGCCCAAGCAGAAGCAGAAGCAGTAGCTGCAGAAGAGAGGCAGGACGTGATCTATGATGCGGAACGAGTGGCGAAGCATCTGTCCGAGATCGTGAACGAAGCCACCGTAGAGGCGGAGAAGGAGGCGACGCCAGAGGAGCGGACTGAGATAGCAGAGGAGACAGAGAAAGTAGTGAGAACAGCAGGACAAAGCGCTGAGCTTGAGAAGGTCCAGAACAGATCGAAGAAGACCCTATATGGGCAGAAGGCCGCAAGGCAGAGGTTGAATGGCCTCTTTGATGCGTGGGAGGGTGAGCGACGCCTGAAAAAGCTGAAGCAGATAGATGAAGAGCTGGCGCAGGCGGTGAAGGAGGCGAAAGAGCTTGCACGGTCGATGGGGATTGACTTGTAGAGACAAGTGTAGCGGACATCTGGTTGTGGAAACGGGAGTGAAAGGGCTATGGGCGGTTTTGGCTTCGGAGCGATGGTGTGGCTTGCGGTGTGATGAGATTCAGATCAATCAGCTGGAGTCACAACATTTATTCGGTCAGCAGAGATCACATACATACCTATGGTCAATGACTACAGACGTCGAGACGACGATCAGACTTCCAGATTCACCATGATTGATGTGTTCAGACTTCCGGGTTGGTGACTGAGTTAGGATGGCACGGCACTGATGATAAGCATTTCGAATGAATCTCTTCCATACGTAGCGTGAATCTCTCGAATGCATGCCAGCCATCTTACACAATCTCCTGGAAGCAACCGCATGCGCGTGCACACGATCCGCTGTATCCACTGCTCGTATCGCATCACCAGCCAAGCCAATAGCAGAAGAACGAGTGCGTCTTCCGTTCACCGGCCTGTGCCTCAGCCATCATCGATGAATCAACCAATATCCACCCAATCGCGGCAAGTCGTGTCTTCCGTCCGTGTCGATCGACTCATCTCCTGCCGAACCTGCTGCAATGCAGTCAATACCCGTTTCTGGGGGTTGGAGGTGGGATGAAGACTTACTTCTGCTTCTTCTCCGCCGGCTTCAGAATCTGGAAGGAGCACAGGAGGCTCTCGTCCACACTCATCATCGCACCCGCGTTGTCGAACTCACCGCAGTAGTTTGGCGCAGAGAACAGCGTGACGAGCTGGCGCTTAGAGAAGAACTCATAGCCGTCTTCCACGACCTGGTGTGCACGGCAGATAAGATCCATGTCGTGCTTTTGCAGGAAGCGGGAGACGACATCGGGTCCGAAGGTGAAGCTGACACCGCGGTCGTTCTCGCTCCATCCGGTGATGTCCTTGTCCGGGTCGGACCAGAGCAAGTCGCAGAGCAGGCCGCAGTCGGGGATCTGCACGTGTCAGTACAAGGTCGGTGGACGGAGAACACAGTATACGTACATCAGTCGGACGCATAACACGCCTAATCTGCTCCATCGAATTGAGATCGGGGCTCAAGCCACCGTGCATGGTGAAGATCTTCTCGTCAATGATCGCTGCGATTGGCAAGCAGTTGAAGCAGTCCGTAAATGTCTTCCACAGCTTGATGTTGTAGCGTCTCTTGCACTCGTCGTAAAATCCGTAGATGCGGTTGATGGAGGCGCACTCGTGGTTGCCGCGGAGAACGAAGAAGTTCTCTGGATACTTGATCTTGTACGCGAGAAGCAGGCAGATGGTTTCGAGAGACTGCTTGCCGCGGTCGACATAGTCGCCGAGGAAGAGGTAGTTTGCCTCTGGTGGGAAGCCGCCATATTCAAACAGGCGCAGAAGATCGTAGTACTGGCCGTGGATGTCGCCGCAGATCTAGGTTAATGTGTCAGTGCAAGCCGAATGCTTTCGAACCGCGGTACATGTGCATACCTTGATAGGAGCTTCGAGCTCCAGCAGGATTGGCTGGGAGATGAAGATCTCGCGAGCTTTGGTGCACAGGAATCTTATCTCTGTCTCCAGCAGCTGTACCTGCTTACCCGGCCTGCTGCCACGAACTTCGAGGAGTCTGTCAATAATGGAGTCGAGATCCACATCATTTTGGTCCGCCATCGTTGGCAAAAGACGAGTGGAAATGGGTGTGTTTCGCGTCGGAGCTGGCCAATCCTAGAAGCCAACGGTGCCCCGGTAATGTCTAAGAAGCTCCTACGGGTTAGCTTGTGGGACATAACATCATAAAGCTGACGGAGGAAACATGTGATCCGCTGAAGTGAGTTGGTCGCATCTGCCCAGCACGTGACCAGGCCATACTCTGTGATCTGTGGCAGACCCAGCTCGTGCTTTCAGCAATCCACTTCACGCCAATCCGCCGCCGCCGTGCCTGATTGTGTATGTCCGGGGGGTATGAACGAAGCGACTTACCGAGCGTATTATGAACGAGCACAAGGCCCAGAAAGCGCGCCTTCGCTGGAGCTTTGCTCTGCTACCAATGGGCAACCTAGGTCGTGATGCCGGTGTGCTCGTATCGCCTCTTGCAGGATCCCTTGTTGCCGGCGGGATCGAGTGCTATTCCTCACGCTCAAGCACGGATTTGTCGGTAAGCTTTTTCTGATGCCCCTTGGCGGTCTCTTGTGCTCTTTTCGAAATACGTGGTATCTCCTGTTTCGGCAGCCCACTGTCGTGATGTTTTTGCCACGTGCAACTGGATGTTTCTGGTCGCGTTTGTGCAGTGTTTTCACCGCTTGCGCTTTTGGTGGGGCCTAACGATTCGGCCAAGTCAGCTACCACCGGAGCGCTTGTGACTCGTACATATACAGACCTGAAACTGTTGTATGGGCTTGTGGGTGGTGGTGAGGTGTTGTGCCTGTGCGATGTGTTGGTCAACCTGTGGTTGTGGTGTTGTTGTAGTCGGAGTACGTGTTTCGAGAAGCCAGAAGGAAGGAGCGGCAGGGCGGGAGCCAAATGGGTCTAGCGCCAAGAATATGTCTTTGGCGCCCAAGACTATTGCACTTCCTGAGTATACAGACAATGACGGACTATGTTAGCAAGACCAATTCACAATCTCATCGTGAGATGGGTGAACACAACTGTGTATCCGCTGGGGTCCTGCCAACCCCCTTGTCCACCACTCATCAAGCAGCTCCACCATACCCGTTCCTTTCCCTGGGACGAGGGTCCAATCAGCTTACAACGCCGACTATAAACGCTGCGAAAGTTCGACACCAGTGCTCCTGCCTAAAGCGTGTGCGTCTCACATGTGAAAGGTACGCGCAATCAAGCCAAGTAGCAGTCTAACCATGATACGAGATCGTTGCACATATATCCTTCCTATAAATGTCGCACAGCCCAGAACAAACCTCCCAACGCCTCGCTCGCACGCTAAAATTGCTGCATTACTCGCGCATCCAGTCCAAACAAGAACAAAACGCTCACCAAGCCGTCCCAGATCCATATGCTGGTTCCCTTCTGAGCGGGAGAAGAAGTAGAATGTCGTCCGTGGATGCCACCAGCGTCCCGCCTTTCGCACATTACCGCAAAGGACCCGACCTCGCAAGATGTCCCAAACGCCTGCGCTATGCTGTTGCCGACAACCCTATCACAGTGTCCTCCCACCAACACTCACACTTCTCTCGTTGCTCGGATTACTGTTCGCCTTGATCGTAGATGACCTTGAAGCAGGACTAAAGCTGCGCCGTTGATCCCGCTGCTCGGCAAGCCTGTCCTCGTTCAGCGCAGCAAGCCACCCCGGACCCAGGTCGCTCTTGAGCGCTTCCATCTTCTGCCGGTACACATCCGAGTGACCCGAGTCTTCCGGCGAGAGATCATCGTTGGAAGGATCACGGATTTTCGGCACTGGCGTGGGCGATACGAACGCTGTGTCGAGTCTCGGTCCTAATCGAGGCGAACGTGGCCTGGTAGGCGCGGTGTGATACGGCGTGTCGCCTGGCGTGGTAGGAGGCTCGCTATCAGTTGGTGTTCTGGGCGCCTGAGTGAGCTCTGGCGCGTGATTCTGATCAATGAGTTTGGCCGGCATCTCTTGCTGGGAGAGCTCTACGATTCTTCGCCGCGGAGCTCTTCTCTTCTGCTGCATATTTATGGGTCCAAGATCGCTGGTTGTTCGTCGGTGACCTTGCCGTTGTCTTCGCGGCTGCTGAGGTATACTTTCGAGCGCCCTCAGCTCGTCTTCGGTCGGTGCGCCACCAGCAGCAGCTTGTGGCTCTTCTTCATCCTCTTCAGGAGGCGGCTTCACATCAGGTACGTTAGCAGGCTCGGGAACACGATCGACCAAATGCTTCTTTTCGTGATGTAGAGGCCCAAAAGTGTCGATCGTCACATCCTCGGAGTGGCCTGGCGCTGCTCGGAAGGCGTTAAATATGGTGACCCTGTAGTTGGCATGAGTCTTCTCGAACGGATTCTTGATAACGTAGATGTCAGTCACGTCCGGAAGGCCAGCAAGACGCGCCAGCTCCATTGGGTCGCGTAGCCCGTTATCGCGTACGTCCACTTTCTCCAACGATGGTAGGCGCTCAATGCCAGCTAGGTTCGACAAGCGATTGGAGCGTAGGTTCAGCGTGGTGATGGCGGGCAGGGGGTTTCTCGATAGTGATTGCAGACTATCGATCATGCAATTGCTCAAGTTGAGCGCTCGCAGATGCGTGAGTGATGTAAGTGCGTCAGGTACGTCCGAAAAAAGGTTGCCTGATAGATCGAGAGATTGCAAGGTGTTCGCAACGGGTGCTAGACTCGAGACCGCCAGCGAGGTCAGTCCATTCTCCGCGATGCTGAGATGTCGCAAGACTCGCCACTTGGATGATGGTAGAAGTGCAAGCAGGTCGGTCGAGCTGTGTCTCGGCGTCATCTCATACGAGTCTGAGCCCGAGCTGCCCGAAGACCGTCGGTACCTTAGCGAGCCGTTTGGTGCACGCTTGTGTAACGAGCCATGCCGTGAGCCAGATTGCTGGGGCGGCGACCTGCTTCGCTGGCGCTGCTGCTGTGGAGTGGCCGGCTGCTTGCCATCAGCCGATCCTTGCCGGTCCATCCGGTCGAGCGTTAGGCTCTGTGGACTGCCTTTCGAACCACGTCGCAGGTCAATGTAGGGTGAGTTGGGTGCCGAAAAAGTCCTTGCGAGTTCTGCGTGCCTTGGTCTGGGGCTACTGTTCGGCCATGGCACACCTGCCGTTGATGGTGTGGTCGGCATTGGTGTTTTGAAGGAGCGCTTTCGACGCTTCTCCGTGTCATCAAGCACGATATACTGCAACAACTCGATCGGATCATCGACACATGCGCGCTTGACCGTCAAGCTGCGAAGCTGTTCGGACAGTCGATCCCAACCTTGAAACTGTCTGAAATCGATATCGCATATCTCGAGAGCGCTGACGTTCTTGAACGCGAACAGTGGGACAGCAGTATCGAACGGGAACTCTTCGAAGCCCGACACCAACCTTGCTCGGTGATCCGGGGACAGCTTGAGCGCCGGTATCTTGGTGAAGCAAGAGTACAAATACTTGATGTCGTCACGGTGTTGAGCCATCTGTTTCTCCGCCCTTGCCGCACTGTTTGACAAGCCCAAGTTCGACAGCATCGAGGACATGCTTGAAATGGCGCTGCGCACGCTCGAAACCGACTTCAAAGATTCTGCATCTGTCTGCTTGCCTCTTGACTTTGGTGCATGTCCGAGGAAGGATACATAGTTGGCCGGCGCAGCGTCATGCTGAAGATTCTCGAGACGCACATTCATAGGGCCGACATTGACGCCGAGGTCTTCGAACTTGCTGAGGAGGTAGAAGAGGTGGTGGGGAGTAAGTGTCAGCTTGGCGGGCTTGATGCTGGCCGAGGAGAACGACAAAAAGGGTCTGGTGAGGGCGTCGGACAGTTTGATAGTAGTCGCGGTTGTGGACAAGCCAGCAGTAGCCTGCTGCTGGCCATGCTTGTTGCGCTGCTGTAACTGCAGCGCGTTCGCGAGGGCTCGTTCATGCGTGCGGACAAAGTAGGCAAGGTTCTGCAAAGCACTGATGTCAGATGGTGAATATATAGATATGCCCGGCTTGTACGTGCCTTCACGAATACCTGGCCGTCCTCCGAGTCCATCGTAGCGCATAAGCCGTATAACCATACATGAGGACGGGTTGCTTCGACAAAGGAGCGTGGTGGGTGGGCGCAGTGATGCGCCTCTAAGACACTTCTATGAGTCGGAGTATCACAAGACGCCGCGTGTGGAACTGCGTCTGTTCCGAGCGGGTGTTCGAGGGCCGAGGACTTTGAAGGAGTGGATGGGCGTGTGAATGGTGGTGAGTGTTCGCGTAGCCAGTCTGTCGCGCCTCTCGTTAGCATATCCAGTGTTTTGCAGTCGTTATCACCTCAGTTGTCCCGGTGTACTGGGAGCCCCACGTTTTCCAGTGTTGATCTGTTGATCTGTGGTTGCCTTACCTACATCTACCTCACGATTCGTCCAGGACACCTTACCTCCTCTCCTCAGTCCTTCTAGACCGCGATCACTCCCATTGCTGCCGACGTCGCCGCAGGAGAGACGGGCGTGGGAACCAGCAGGTATCGTCTGGACCCGCCATGATATCTCCCTCCATGGCCCACCCCACCAGTGAAATAGCGGGAATGGCTAGCCTCATGCACGCCATCTAGCGCTATCGCCAAATCCTTGTCGGTTCTGTTGTGTAACCAACACTCTATTCTCCATGTATAGGTGCCAACATCTTCGGAATTGTCGGTGGCGGTGAAGCAGCAACTCACTCACCGAGCGGTCATCCGGTCTACTGCTCGTGCAACACATCATATATGCTACCAGGTTCCCGCTGGTCGAGCACGAACCTCTCGAGCACACCGAGTGAGCGCCGCCGGCGGCGTTAGCGCGTGTTGCGCAAGATTACGTTGGCACCCTCACCCGACGCGACTTTCTTAGCTCTCTTCTGCACGACTTCGGGCTTGATGGTCGTTCTTCGAGGGCATGTATCTGGCCAAGGCTGGAGAACGACGGCAGTCCAATCATTCGACCATGATGGCTGCCATCAGCATGAACAAGCTGGGTGCTCGTGACCCGGCCTCACCGCCGAGATGAGATGGATGTGTGTGCTCGAGCAGAGGTCCGACTGCACTGCACGACCACAACTGAGAGAAGCCAAGCATCGTGAACTTTTTGTAATTTATGAGAGCTGCGAGGTGACAGCACGAACGACCACCCCCACGCTGCATGTGGTATGCAGCAGTACTTCCTAGCGCCCTGCATCTTGAGCTCTAACCTGTCGTTCACAGTGACTTTGACAACAGACACGTTCCATATAGAAGGCACGAAGAAGCATGCTGTGGAACATGAGCATCTTCGATCCCACCGAGTCTACCCAACATCTACAACACGCCACCGAGGCACACCACATGCTGCAACACAGCATTGAGCATGAACCAAGCTCCGCCATCAGCATCAATTATGGTACCAGGGAACAATCACATGCTAAGCTAGCTCGGTTGCTTCCGACCACATGCCGGCAATGCGACTCGCAAGACATCGGCTGATCACCTCTGATATGTGGATCATAATGATGGTGTGGTTGTGCTGCAGGACATCCTAAGCGGCCGATGCGGACCTCGCGCCTATTATCATCTGAGCTCGACAGCTTCACCTCTTACTCTCGGATAGCGGCTTTATTTCGTATCTCGTGGGATACGGAGTACGGTGCGTTGACCGCTTCCGGTGCACAGGTCGACTTCACATGGTCGGCTGGTCACCTAATTTCACAACAGGGTAACAAGTAGATATGAGGTGATTATGGTGTGGATTCCGAGCTGAGTACAAGACATCTCCGCGACAGCCAACAACACTCCGAGGAAGGCAGGTGCAGCTCCGTGCCAAAGGCAGAGGAGAATAGGTGTAAGTTAGCTCGCATGTATTCATGAGCTCGTGCTACTTACATAATGGAAGAAGTTCCTTCGAATGCTTCAGCGACCTTGTCATATTTAGTCCATCATCTCTTCAACAGCCTGGGGCCATGACCCGCGGTACATATGCTCGCCCAAACGACAGAAGTAGCGCGAACATTGGCTCGGCCGCCTACCACGCCTCTTCTCCTGGAACACGGAGTAACCATCACTCGGGGTCCTCCTTCGGCAGCCTATCTCGATGCCCAGACTTCTCGACCATCGCCCTCAGCTTCTTCACAGACTGCTTGCGTTTCTCCCTCTCCCCCCCCCTGTCCACACTCGGTCCGAATTCTTCGCCAGCCACGATGACAGCCCGATATGCCACGCGACCTCCCCAGTCCATTCTTCCTGTCCTCAGCAAACGTAGCCTGCTCTGCAGCCAACGCCTTCTTCTCAGCCGCAAGCTCCTCCTCCTGAGCCGCAACCTCCTTCTCTCTCGCCGCAACAGCCTCCTCCCTAGCCTCAATAAAATCGGCACTCTTCTCTTCCACATTAGTGAGTGCAGTAGCCTCTTCCTCGTGCTCACGTGCAGTCTCCTCTACCTCTCCTTCCTCTCGATTCATCCTCTCGACCCGACGATCCATCCTCGCCATGAGCTCCTTCCTCTCTTCGACAGTGTACGCAGGCATCTTAGCAGCGAGAGCCTCTTTCACGATCGATTTTGCTTCATCAAAGCTCATGGGCTCTTGTTGCACTTGGTCTTTGTCCATCGCGGCTTGGCTTGCTATCTGGTCAGTATTAGTGCTGGGTTCGCCGAGCAGGATATCAAGCGTACCTTCGAGCTCCTGGGATGTTGAAGATGGATTGTACGGGGACTGGTCTGAAAATTGTGCTTGTGCTGAACCACGTCTAACGACGGACGAGCTGGATGGTTTATATGATAGCTTACCTGCTTGCTACTAAGGTACAATACTTTCTCAGAAGCTTCTTGATCCGGGTCGTTTGGTCTAAGGATCTGCTTTGATGATTGAAGAGTCCTTTGTGCCAAAAAGCATGCTACGGCTCCACGTGCCAATGGAGTGTAGATAGTTGTGGGTGGTTCCAGGCCATGGTTTACCTGATGATGAGTATGGTCATGGTGGTGTTGCTGCCTTTTCAAGACAGCCACGATTACCGCGCAAGCCACACCTCAATGCGTGCATGAAGGCGGTAGAAAGCGAGGAGTCCAGTGTCGACTGTAGACATCACAGTGTTTGCACAAATTCTCTCAACTTGTTCGCCACCACACCAGGCTGGTCCACATGCGGGAAGTGTCCACTTTCTTTGACAATCATAGTTCTCGCTTCGGGTACCAGCTTTCGCACATGCTGCATCCACCTTGAATCTTGACCCTCTTTCAGCATCGCTCGTTGGTTCTGGGCGTCCACGCCCGTAGCCTGGAGACTAAGCACCGGCACACCAGTGTTGCCTACCTTCTCCAATACATCGTCCATAGTATCGTAATCGTACTGGATAAAAGAGCTTCGCATGGCTTCGCTGTATTGCAGGTCGATAGATTTGACATGTTCAAGGGCCGACTGCCGAAATTCGCTTGGGGTACCAGGGGACAGCATCCGGTCAAAAGCCTCAGCCATCTTCTCGTGCTTCTGCTCGTCGGAAAGAGAAGCGCTGCGTGCGTCTGCGCTGTCGAACGCAAACAGAGACTTGCGAAACTTGTAGTGACTCCCATCCAAGAAGCAGAGACCTCTCAACTTGGGTTTACCTGCTGATATAGCTTGTCGCCATGTTTCGACGATAACCCGTACGCCCATGCTGTGGCCGAGAAGAACCACATTTGGAAGCGACAGTTCATCGATGAGATCCAGCACTGCTCTGGCAAAGGAGCCTACCCCGGCTGTAGGATAGTGTTTTGTGGATGAAGTGCCATGGCCCGGAAGGTCGATCGCAATGGCTCGGAAGTCAAGGTCGTCTTTTAATAGGTCTGAGAAGATGTAATGAAAGTCCGCGCTCCGGCACGCCCATCCATGGATACAGACGACTGTACAGCTACTGTCTTGCGGTCCACACGAGGTGTAATGTATCCCAGTATCCGAAACATGTGCTGTTATTGCCGACATCGTGGGCCAGTCCGATCGAGGTCCGCTCGAGGCTCATGCCTGCACAGTACCCTTACCATACATGTACCTTCTAGGAGCGATGACGATGGCGTCAACAACAAGAGTGAGGTGAGGAAGAAATTGTTGTGTGGTTGCCAAAGCTGAAGTCAAGTTTCAAGGTTCGCCCAAAGAGGAAGTTGCGACCAAGACTTCTGACTCGCGTCATTGACTTCTCCTTGAACAGCGTTCCATCTGGCTGGTTGGGCACACATCTTCATGTCCATTCGAGCGCCGAGTCTGGCGCTTCTACGGTCTTTACACGGTCAGACAGTATGTGGGAGTTGTGCAAAGCATCTCGCGCGCGCGGCGTACAGCGGTAGAAGGAATTACATCCCATCGGCTCGGAGCCAACAGATCGCAGTATCGAGGGAAGAGAGGGTCGACCGGACATTCTTTTGGGCGAATGCTTTCAAGAGCGACAGCAGAGATGGAGTTGAGTTCACCAAGCAGGGTGAAGGAGTGTCGGGGCCCATAAGGGTCCGGGATGATGGGCAAGGTCGAGAGGATGCAGCGGCAGTACATTCTGGAGCGGGAGACAGCCAGAGCACGTCCATCGAGGAACCAGCACATCGCAGACGGAAGCGATTAAAAGCGGAAACACTCGCATCGAACAACGTAGACGTTCCTCTGCCTCCAGATGCCTCTTCCACACTCTCCCGGGTCGCCGCAGCCCTGCCTTCGGGCTCGCTGAAACGACGGATCTCAACCTATCTCGCCTTATCGAAACCACGTTTGGCCTTCCTTATCGTCCTTACGACCACCGCCTCATACTCGATATACCCTGTGCCGGCTCTGCTAAGCACATCTGTCACCACTGCACCTTCGCTTAGCGCCCTCACTCTGCTTTACCTGACAACAGGAACCTTTTGTACTATCGCCTCCGCCAACACCCTCAATATGCTCTTCGAGCCACAACACGACGCTAAGATGAGCCGCACGAAGAATCGGCCGCTTGTGCGTGGGCTGATCAGCAAGCGCGGCGCACTCCTGTTCGCAGTTTTGACCGGAACACTTGGTGTCAGCGTACTCTGGTATGGCGTCAATCCCACGACCGCCATCCTCGGCGCGGGCAACCTTGCGCTTTATGCGTTCGCCTACACGCCCTTGAAACGCATACATCCGGTCAACACTTGGGTCGGTGCAGTCGTAGGAGCTATTCCGCCATTGATGGGCTGGTGCGCGGCAGCGAGCCAATACAGCATCACGGACTCCTCGACCTCCACCATCTGGGCCGAGTCGAAAGAGCTGCTCTTCACCGAGCAAGCGATCGGCGGCTGGCTGCTAGCTGCGTTACTATTCGCGTGGCAGTTCCCGCACTTCTTCGCTCTCGCACACAATGTACGGCAGGAATACGCAAGCGCTGGCTACAGGATGCTCAGCTCATCCAACACTCCTATGGCGTCGCGTGTCTCTCTGCGGTACTCTGTGGCCATGTTCCCGATTTGCGTAGGATTGAGCTATTACGATGTCACGGACACAGCGTTCATGGCAACCAGCAGCGCGGTCAATGCGTGGATGTTGCGTGAAGCCATCAAATTCTGGCGGCTACAGGGTGACAAAGGCAGCGCGAGGGCGTTGTTCTGGGCGAGTGTCTGGCAGTTACCTATCGTGCTTGTCTTGGCTATGGTGCAGAAAAAGGGGTTATGGGAGAGGCTGTGGAGGGGCGTGAACGGGGAGGATGAGGGAGAGGAGATGTGGGACGACGAGGAGGGATGAGTGTAAAATCCTAATGTCCAAAGCTCTTGATCTTGTGGCACCCCGACGAACCGTTGTCATGTGAAAGTCTTGGCGGAGTCGCTTAAGCTGGCCGCACTACCCGTTTCCACAAGAGCAACTTCACGAGAACATTTTCGTTAAGCAGAACTCGCACCTAGTGCGTGACCGCAACGGTCCCAACACAGCTCACCACGAGGAAACCTCACACCCTACAAACATCTCGCGAGTAAGAACACCTCTGTCTCGCTCTTGATGTGACGGCCGCTGATATTCGTGCAACAGTTCGCTCCCTTCAGAAACCATGGCGGCGGCAGTAGTCTTCAACATGCCCGAGCTTTTGGAGCCTATCCTGCTCCATCTCTCGCCTAAGAACCTTTTCGTGGTGAAGAGAGTGAACAGCACGTGGCACACTCTCATCACCGATTCTGACGAGTTGAAACGCAAAACCTTCATGGCCGCCGAAGGAGCAGTTATCACTCTCAACAAGCAAGTCGAGGATCTGTTCGTAAATGATTATGGACCGACATACAACCGCTCCGAGGTATCGGTCACTATGGCGCCCATCTTCAACAGCAAACACGAATACCCCCACCACAGCACACCCAGCTCCCTCAATGCGGATCCGGAAACACATCACGTTATGGTCTGGGCAAACACTCTGGCCATCGACTCAGCGGCCCCATCTGCTATCCGAAATATGTTTGTCACGCAGCCACACATCGATGTTATCGAGCTTTCAATTCAACGCGATGCCCCAGAGCCCGCGCTGAGCTACGCGCAGCTCCGTGGCAGCAACGGCATTACGGTAGGCTTGGTGATCGATACGTACAAGCAGATGATCGAAGCGCTGGCAGTCGAGCAAAAGCCCGTTGACGGAGAGAAGATGCTGCTGAAGAGTCGCTTCATCTTCGAGCGTTATGAGGAGGACTCCGAGTCAGAAGACGATGAAGACGATGAGGACGACTTCGAGGATGATTACCCTCTCCACAACTGGTGGGAGTACGACAGAGACCACTTGAAGGAGCTTCGTTACAAGATGATGATGAAGCGTTCCGGCCCACGATTCCGTGAGGAGAGGTACTTCTATGGTTATGATATTTGACGTCGTCGCGAAGAGTTTGCAGAGGAGGAAACTGTTCTTCACGATTCACTTTGTCATGCTTGATCAAGTCGAAGAGCACACCGCCGAGATGGATCAGTTTCTGAGTCACTTTCGCAAAAGACGTTCTCTCGGCGTGAGTGAGAAGACTTCTGCGGAAGCGAAAGATGAAGAGCGTAGCTAATGCTGCTCTCAATGGACGGAGGGACGATGGCCGGTTGTTCATCATGTCATTCGAACATTCGGAAGACAAGATAAGAGCAAACATGCGCGATGGTGCGAAAAGAGCTCTGCTGTCTCGTCGATGCTGCAACTACCATCAGTTCGTAGCCCATGGCAAATGTCAAACACAGCATCATCACAATAACATTATCCATCGTGAGAGCAATGGTTCGTGAACACACTTATCTCTCAATGTGAAGAGCAGACTCAATACCCCCGTGTAGTTTGCAAGTACACGTGGCTGCATCATTCCGTGTCGTTCGAACGACGGTGGTTCGAGAGTTGAGGCTTCCAACCCCTGCATCTCTGGAAACACGTTGTGCGTTCTTGATCCCAACGCAAGGCTGTTGGAAGCTGGGCGTGGTTCGCGAGAAGGCAACTGCACGAGACGCTAGCGTGGGGTTGGGTGGTGTCCCTTGTACACCACAACAGACCTCCCCTTTCTTCAACATTTCGTACGTTATCTGATACTCTACGCCGTCATCTCCATCTTCTACCTTTGCCGTCATCGTTCTCAATAAGCTCCGAAGACTCCAGTCCGGGCCATCGACCAACTCCAGTCCATATGCAGACATTCTGGCTTGGTCTTGGTATTGGCACAGCCACCACCGTTGCCTCCCCTGGCGGCTAGGTCTATGGTTTTCAGGCTACATCACCTGCCCGGATGTGAAGTACTTATATGCCCACGATTACCAGTGTCGGACATCTTTCGATAGCTCTCCGCATCGTTCTGTGGCCTCTTGAGGAGGAGCATACAGGTGTTTGGGTTACCTGGGCCCGTAGCATTCGGCATTGCCGCGTTGGCTAGTGTCGTCCTGTTTGGTCTAGGCTGCTGAAAGATTGACTATGCCAGGCGGCATGACATGCCGTGGAGGCCTATGGTGAGCTATTGGATTGGCGGAGCGAGCGCGATCAGTTTTGCACCGTTCGGAATTGAGGTGTTCCATACCTTTGGAGTGGTTTGGCTGGTCTTCATGCTTATACATACCTTGTAGTAGCTTGTGGTAACTAGTCGCTACCTATAAGCGCAGTTGTATCCGTGTCTGTAAAGTCCAGAGTAAATGCTCTGGACAATCACTTTCTGCCTTGGCGCCGCCTTGCGTGGCCTCCACTGTTCTGTGAAACCTTCTCCGCACACGTTTAGACCGTCATCCTGTAGGCTTCACTGACGTCTCTCGCAAACATACATACCATTAATACGCATTCGTGAACAGGACCAGGCAAGCACGACAGTCCGCCATCGCTTTCCACCGGCACTAGCCGCAAGCCGAGCCTCCAAGAAAGCTCCACGAAGGCTGAGGTCGCAGAGCTACGCCATACCGTACCTACCTCCGGCCCAATAAGTCCACGTTATCACAAACGACAACAGCAAATACCGCAGCTTCGCACGGACCAGCGCGACTTCTGGTATAGCACCGACCGCCACGACGCTGGACCGCAAGCGAACACACGCGGACCCTCCTCCAGAGTACAGATACCCTCCCGGATCAACAGGCCACAACACCTTCCATGCACAGGCTGTAGAGTCGGCCGAGTCTCACTGCCTTGCCTTCCTGTCCCGGTTGTTTCGACCGCCATAAGACAAGGTGGGGGATCGAACGGTTATTAATACTTCACAAGTACAAGCAGCCTGCAAGATAAGAGTCACGCGCCGCAAACAAGAACAATCGATCAGAGATAGTAAGGATGGGCAATTCACCATCCAAGGAGAAAGATGGGAAGAGCACACCTGGCTCGCAGACGCCGACTGGGTCAGGGCCCAACCTGGATTCATACCCGTCCTTCAGCAAGTCTGACACGCGCGAGTCGGCGAGGAGCTTGCGGACAGCTTTGCGCACGAAGATTCCAGGCAGCGGGAGATCTGGGGACAGTCCAAGGAGCTCGTCGACTCAGTTGACATCTCCGGTTGATGACCGAGCAGATGCACGATCCATCAGCTCGATGACGAGTGGAAAAGCTGGACAACGGCAAGCTCGAGCAAGCGGGTCTTCCAATATTCCTTCAGACGATCGAGGCAGTATCGCAGGCGACGATGAGGACCTGCAGCCTCCACCGTCACCCACGCAAGCTGCGACCATGGGCGGCGACCATAAAGGCATCGAAGACGCGCAGCGAAGCGGTGAGGTGGACGCGGTCTCTGATGGACCGCCTACAGGTAACGCCCGGCATAATACCAACACCGAGCCGCTACCATCCATTCTTATGAAGAAAGATAGCTCTGCTACGCCGACACAAGGTGCAGCAGCAATTCTGGCAATGACGGACGGCGGCGTGGCAACACCGACTGGCACAAACAGCAGCAATCCAGAAATCGGCGCGCTCAAGTCGTCTGACTTGGATGACATGATCAAGAGACTTGTGGATGCAGGGTATGCTGGTAAAGTCACCAAAACCGTATGTCTCAAGAACGCCGAAATAACAGCTATCTGCAACGCTGCACGGGAGCTGTTTCTCTCCCAGCCAGCCCTGCTAGAGCTGTCGCCACCTGTCAAGATTGTAGGCGATGTGCACGGCCAATATACCGATCTGATCCGGATGTTTGAGATGTGTGGCTTTCCGCCCAACTCCAACTTCCTCTTTCTTGGCGACTACGTGGACCGTGGCAAGCAATCACTCGAGACGATTCTACTCCTTCTATGCTATAAGCTACGCTTTCCGGAGAACTTCTTCCTGCTACGCGGTAACCACGAATGCGCCAACGTCACGCGGGTCTACGGCTTCTACGACGAATGCAAGCGGAGGTGCAATGTCAAAGTCTGGAAGACCTTTGTAGATACCTTCAATACGCTTCCCATTGCTGCTATTGTAGCGGGCAAGATCTTCTGCGTCCATGGCGGGCTGTCTCCTAGCTTGAGCCACATGGACGACATTCGAAACATCGCACGGCCAACAGACGTTCCGGATTATGGGTTGCTGAACGATCTTCTGTGGTCGGATCCGGCCGATATGGAGGCCGATTGGGAGGCGAACGAACGAGGAGTTAGCTACTGTTTCGGGAAGAAGGTGATCATGGAGTTCTTGGCCAAGCACGATTTCGACTTGGTCTGTCGGGCGCACATGGTGGTGGAGGATGGGTATGAATTCTTCAACGAGCGAATTCTGGTCACTGTCTTCTCGGCGCCAAATGTAAGTCTTGCCTTGACCTCCAAATTCATCGCAACTCACGCCGTGACTAACCTTTTGTGAAACAGTACTGCGGCGAGTTCGACAACTGGGGTGCCGTGATGAGTGTTTCAGGCGAACTGCTCTGCTCCTTTGAGCTGCTCAAGCCTCTGGACAGCAGTGCGCTGAAGAGTCACATCAAGAAGGGCAGGAGCAAGCGGCAGAGCATGCTCAACAGCCCGCCAGCGAGCGGGTTTACGCAGAGTTATTAGTACGGGCTTGGGCGCGAAAGATTGGTTACGGATTCGCCCGAGTCGCCCGAGTCTGGAAGCAGCCGCACATCTCGTGGTGAAAGGGATAGAAGTGATGAACGTAATGAACGTGGGGCGGAAGGCTTTGTGGTGCTTGGAGAGGAGTGTGCCCTTGAGGTTGCGGTGCCGCCAGCCGGACACGTGTTGAGCGAAGTTACACCTCTCCCGGATGCCTGATCTGGCTGTGGTTGACAGCATACGACCTCGGTGATGAAGCAACGCTTTGGAGGATGAAAGGCAAGCCGAGCCGTCTATCCACGTGCCCTCAGGCTGACTCTGCTCTCAGCACCATGCAGCAGCTGTGCTAGGCGGTGGTACTAGGGAGGCTGAATTGGTCGCGTTATGATGTGGATATGCACGCCGATGGGCGGCCACGCGGAATGAGCACGAGTCATTATTATCGTATCGCAGAACGGCCGTAGTTGAGGAATCTCACCTCTCAGTTCATGACCTGACATTGCTGTGCACGTGACCCTTATCTTATCGCACAATTCTAAGCGAGTGCCAAGATTCCGACCGCCGACCGCACTTCGAAACTTCGAAGCCGCACGCCAATATTGACGACACGAACATCACCTTCCTCAACACCAACCTCTATCCACACACACAACATCGACAATGGCAGACCGTGGCGGCGCAGCACCCCGTGGAGGAGGCGATCGTGGCGGCTTCGGCTCGCGCGGTGATCGCGGTGGAGATCGTGGACGAGGACGTGGACGCGGCCGTGGTCGTCGTGGAGGAGCCAAGAGCGACGAGAAGGAGTGGCAGCCGGTGACGAAGCTGGGTCGTCTCGTGAAGGCGGGCAAGATCAAGAGCATGGAGGAGATCTACCTGCACAGCTTGCCGATCAAGGAGTACCAGATTGTCGATTTCTTCTTGCCGAAGCTTAAGGATGAGGTTATGAAGGTGCGTACATGCTTAATTAAACCAGTGAGATGTTGTGTGCTATGGAAGATGAGCTAATGGAGGTGATATGACAGATCAAGCCAGTTCAGAAGCAGACTCGAGCCGGTCAGCGCACCCGCTTCAAGGCCATCGTGGTCATCGGAGACGGCGAGGGCCACATCGGTCTCGGCATCAAGACCTCCAAGGAAGTCGCTACTGCTATCCGCGCCGCCATCATCATCGCCAAGCTCTCCGTTGTGCCCATCCGTCGTGGTTACTGGGGTACCAACCTTGGTGAACCTCACTCCATCCCGACCAAGGCCAGCGGCAAGTGCGGATCCGTCACTATGCGTGTATGTGTACTCTTAACCCCAAAGACATGATATGACATGTAAGCTGACGAAGTACAGTTGATCCCCGCCCCACGTGGTACCGGTCTCGTCGCCTCGCCCGCCGTTAAGCGTCTGCTCCAGCTCGCCGGTGTCAACGACATCTACACCGCCTCCGCTGGCTCCACCAAGACGCTCGAGAACACGCTCAAGGCCTGCTTCGTCGCTGTCACCAGCACCTACGGCTTCCTCACCCCCAACTTGTGGGCCGACAACAAGCTCATCCGCAGCCCGCTTGAGGAGTACTCCGATGTGCTGCGTGAGGGCAAGCGCTACTAGGTGCGTGCGTCAAAGCAAGCATGATTGTGCGCAGGCTTAGTGGTTGTGAGGAATTAGGAGAACGGACTGGAGAGATGAGCTGTGATTTGATTGAAGCACCATTCTGTCTGAATGAGGCGATCGTTCTGCTTCATGCTCTCACCAGATGAGAGCGTCACATGTAGCTTAGCTTGAGCCAAGACGAATGGTGACTGCTTCGTCAGAATCAATGCCCGTCGAGTGCCTTCCACGTTTCACTTTCCCGATGATCCTTACCATAAACCCCTTCTGCTCATGGCTTCGCCAACCTCAATTGCCTTCAGTGGATATCTTGCTCAACCCGCGCTGACTTCTTCCATCCTCCACGATTTCAGGCTCTTCGCTCCAGAACTGTGCACAGTACTTCATGGGCTTCTTCTCGACGCCACTGATCCGATCGATATAACCATCTTTGAGCGCGTCCTCTGAGCACATATACCACGGCTGCGTAGCATCGCGGCACTTCGCCATACTGCTTATGACGTCGCCATATGTGAGTCCGCTCTTGCGATGCGCCATGAACTCACTGCCTGTTCCAAGACTTGGGACATGCCCTCGACACAGCATCGTGGCACACGGTGGATCGGTAAGCAGCATCATCCCTTGAGTCTTCGACACCATCTGCTCGGCTTTGAGAAGCTCTTCGTGGGTATAACTAAGCATGAATATCTCGCTGGAAAGTCTGCCGTCTGAGAAGCGGATGGCGGGATTTGGCCCTGTTTCGATGTAGCGGTGCCTAAAGGGAAGCAGTGGGTTGGGTCTGAGGACGACGGAGTAGGCTGGAACGTTGAAATGAGAGTCTCCAGCGGGCATGTCCGGCCTCACCGCCGGCGTGGCTCCGGTCGGTAGGAACAGCTTCTTCCTGATTCTTGTGGAGGCATTGATAGCGTCGTGCCACTCACGACAGACACGATTGGCGCGAACGAGGGTATCTCTCCTCCCAAGTTGGTCGAGGATGAGCTCAAGCAGTTCTGGAAGTCCGAATGTTGTCGTTACTGCCGTGGAGGCGGTAGAGGGGCTGGCTACGGCTCCCGCCATGATCGTGGTGTTGTGAAGCAGTGATGTCGGTATGAAGATGGGTCGCCGATGGATAAACTGTTTACCGATTGAGAAACACTAGTACTGGATGAGAAGGTGGTAGAAGAAACCATATGAAACTTGGGTTATGAAGTGAAGGTTCAACATGTGAAAGCATGTGCATTTGCCAATATGAATGATATATGCCTTGCTATCCGTGCTCTTCATCTGAAGAGTGATGCTGGAAGACGAACGTCGACTGCCTGTTCCACCCCTACGTTCAATCGTTCCCGTCACGAATCCATCTCGGAGGTCCATCGATACTATGCGTTTACCACAGTGCTGGCAGGACTAGGTCCCTCCTCGTCGTTCTTGCTCCATAGGAAGCCGTAGTAGCGATCAGTCCTCTCCCCCTCTTCTACCTTTCCAACGCCATCACGGCACTTAGCAAAGGTGCGAACAACGTCTCCGTACGTGAGTCCACGTGGATTGTACAGCATGTACGTCCAAGATTCGACGACTTTGTGATCGCTTCCCTGACCGGTACACATCGTGATCTTACACGTCATCGTGGTATACGACGGCTGGCCGAGCAGCATCGAAGCTTGGACTGGTGACAGATTCGCTACGACTTTGGGCAGGTCGTGGTATCTGAACAAGATCTGTGCGCGAACGAGTAGGCCCCAGTTGATGTGACTGCCGCCACTTTCAGGGAGCCACCGGGCGATTGGCAGCAGCGGGTTGGGGCGGGATACGGTCGAGTAGGCTGGTACGTCGATGTGCATCCAGCCGCTCGTGAAGAAGTTTGGCTTCACCGGTCTCGGGGCCGCGGTTGGTATGAGAAGCTTCTCGAGGATTGCGGCGGATGGGTTGATCGTTATTGTGGTGTACCAAGCATGGCAGACACGGTTGGCGTTCACGAAAAGGTCTTTTACCGACAGGTGGATAAGAATAAGTTCTCGAAGCTCGACAATTTCCAACGTGGTGATCGCTGTTGATAAGGCTTTCGCTGGCAACCCGGTAGCGACCTCCGCCATGGTGGTAGTACGATGTGTGTTCTTGCAACGACGATGGTCGCTAGAGGTGAAGAAGTGGTGGAAATCAATGAGATTATCGATGAAGTATGCTACGGATTGTAGATCCTGCAGGAGGAACAAGGTGCACTTTAGTGAATATACGCCTCACTAGACTGTTCTTGTGTCTAAAGAGTGACAATACGAGACGAATGTTTGCCTCTTGGAAAATCTGTTCATGCTTTGACTCTCCATCACGCGTGTCGATCGTCCCCTTGTTCAGATCAAAAAGAACAGTGCATTGCCAGGCCACGCACCGACCTTCCCTCTCTTAGGACACATGAGACTTCAGCCACATCCCTAAGGTAGCTTTGCTCTTTCCTCACCCATCATTTCCACCCCGGGAACCCTAGGTTAAGACACATCCACACCTCACAATCGACTGAGTACCTATGTCTCAGTTGTTCCACACCTTCTTCAACTCCACTTCTGTAGCTCCCTCCGGTATCTCCGTAAACCCAGCCTGACTCCAAGCTATTGCAACGTACATATCCTCAGCAGATGGTAATTCATCCAGTCCATGGTGATACTTGTCGAATGTCTTGATCACATCCCCATAGGTGAGACCCGAGGGATTGTATAGGATGCATTCACCACGATGGTAGAACCCAAGAGAATGGCCGATGCCCCAGCACAGCATCTTGGTGAAAGGAGGATCTGTGAGATACATAGCTGCTTTGGAAGGCTGCTCGACCCAGAGGAGGTCTTCGTACATAAAGTGAACATATCCCTGATAGTACACCTGTCCTTCGTAAGTGCAACAGTCCGTGTCCGGATCAGGGTCCTTCGGTCCGCCGTCATGGTGCTTGAATGGAAGCAGCGGATTGGATCTGACCATGATCGAGTATGCGGGTGTCCTTTGATCGTCGTTGGTCTCCCTGGCAAAGAAGTCGGGTTCTAATGCAGTGACGTTCGGGCCTGGTAGAAATATTCTCTGTCGGATCCGTAGCGAAGATTTGATGGCATCGTGCCATTCTCGCGAGACTCTATTTGCGGCGACAAGGATGTCTCTCTCTGGAAGATTAATGATGATGGTTTCGAGGATCTCCGCAATGCTGAGCACGGTGCTCGCAGCGGAGAGCGAGTTGGGTGCTGATGTGGCCATCGCGGTGGTGGTATTGGGTGCTCTCACGGTGTCGGAGATTGATGGCTGGTGAGCAACGTTGTGAATGCTGAGCAGGTTCGAGGTTTGAGTTTGAGCTTCGCATCTGGAAAGGAAGGTGCAGCGCAAGGAAAAGCATGTGATAGCCTTGGCAGGGACGACCACTCACCGAAGAATGCCGCAAATATTCTTCTGCCCTCAGGCCAACGCCACATTAGGACTCAAGAGTCCTCCATAAGCGTCGCAACTATCACGCCTCATGTTCATCTGTATCTGGCTCGTGTTCATCCGTGCCTTGTCCAGCTTCGTCTGTCTCTGGCTCCGCTTCGTCTGTCTCTGGCTCCGCTTCGTCTGTCTCTGGCTCCGCTTCATCTGTCTCTGGTTCATCTTAATCTGTGTCTGGCTCGATGACGAGCCGTAGCTGTACCGTACTAACTTTCCAATCGACCTCGTGGCTTTGGAGGATCCGTCGATGGTCGAGCCACTCTAGAATACCATTGGCGAGACTGTCCTCCACGTGCCTAGCGAAAGCACGTACTATGTCTCCGTACCTTACGCCAGTCGCATTGTGAAGAAGCCACAATTCAAGCTTTCGATGCAGTTCGACCCTGGGTACTCACGTTGTGCACTTGCACAACACATCATCGCGGTAATCGGGGGCTGCGACAGGAACATCTAGGCGCACATCGGCAAATAACCCTCTTGTATGTCTTAGCACGAGCAGATCCCAAGCCATCGACAACTCACCTCGTTTTTAAGAGATGACAGTGCCTCGTTCCTCTTCAAGGACTTATATGGGTTCGTTCCTAGATCTTCATCCTTCGGAATGCTTTCCATAGGTGCTTCATGATCGTGAGATGGGCAGCTGTCCTCATCCGGAGTGCATAGCCCGTGACCTTTCTGCTTGTGTGGGTGACAGTACGACGCGTACGATCTCGACCACATTCCAAACTGAAAGAGTGGATTTCCTTTGACCATGGTCGAGTATGCCTGAACACACTCGCAGTGAGTGCGGTCGCCAGTTCCAGCTACCCATAGGTCCGGTTCGATTGCTATTGCGTGGGGTGTAGGCAGGAACAGAATCCTACGAATGGCTGTCGAAGGATTCATGCTGATAGTATCGTGCCACGCTCGACATACGCGGTTGGCGTTCGTTAACATTTCTCTCGCCGACAGCTGGACGATGATAAGTTCGAGAAGCTCTTGAGTTCCGAACGTAGTGGTTGCCGCACTGGGCGCCAACTTCTCCATGGTGTAAATCTGTCGAGGGGATGCTGCGTGTGAGATTGTGCTGAATTCTTGTTCCTGTCTGTGAGGCTCGTAGATGGAAAGCGAGATGACGGGCGGCTCGGGTCTGTAGCTTCTCATATAGAGGATGAGAGAAAGTAGGATGCGAGCCTTGAAGATGTAGCTCTACACAACGGTCTTGGCGGTCGCAGCGCTCGACCACTGAGAGGTCATGCATTACCTATATCTTCCAATGAGTGTGGTGAAGAAGGTCGAAAGCAATGTTTAGCTTGAACCTATCTAACTTCGAGGGTCCCACACCAGTCGGCAAAGCATCAGCCATCAACATACCTGATGGAAGAAGTCAACAAAATCGAAGATGCTTCTTTTGAACCTCCGTGTAAACTTTCCATTTGTTCTGTTGACATGCTGCAACCCGTACTTTGATTCGTGAGGAGAACCCGTCAGCCGATGTCTCACATGGTTCTTTAGGGGCTCAGCAGCGTACTTACTTGTTGCGTGTAGCTGGTAAACTCGTCGTTATCCAGGAATGACCACGCTAAAGCGCCGATCACGTTCACGTTGTCCTCGTAGATACTTTTCAGCATCTCGCGAAGGAATGCCTGGAAGTACAGCGTACGTTCGAGGTCGTATCGTTGAGCCACGACTGATTTAGCGAACTCGGAGAAAGGATTGAAGCTACAGAACAGAAGGGTAAAAGGGTTAGCAATGTCTTAAATCAGAGTGACACGCAGACATCTGTCCACGGGTACCCCTTTACCCATCAGTTCTTACCCGAACTCAGCAATCAAGACGCCTTTGGGTCTAAAGACGTTCCAGACGTAGCCGAGCTGCTGGCGGACGTATTGCGGTGCCTGAGTTAGTAAATGAAGAGTCAGTGGTGTGCCCGTTTGAAGAGTGGCTATCCTGTGTACAACTTACGATGTACGCATAAGCGAAGCTGGCCTGGCCATTCAGCCATCCATCTTGTTGGACATTGGTATTGACCACGCAGAACGGCCACAGAACATTCTTCTTATCCTTTGCACAAGCATCGATGCCTTCCGGTGGACTGGTAGCGAAGCCGGCTGTATATGGATCGAAAGACCAGAAGTCTGCTGTACCGTTGATGTATGACAGCTCGGTCTCAGTCAATGCCGTCAGGTTGATACCGGTGGTGTTGAGCACTTCTGCAGGATACTGTGCTCCGAGGAAAATAGGGTTTCCCAGAATACCGAGAATGAAGTCCTGGTATCGAAGAGCTGCGACGGTGTCTTCGGGATTCGTGCTGTCGAGTGGTAATGCGAGGTTATTGGCAAATTTCATAGTGATGAGACCAGTACCACCAAGTTCTTCCTTGTACCAGTGATACACTTTCGCATGGCCCATCAAGATGTAAGGTACGGCATAGTAGTCAAGTCCGAAGTTAATGTTGGGTTCTTGCATCAATGTTAGCAACTATTCCCTGTGCTTGGGTTGCTCCAAAATACCATTCAAAGTAATCCAGTGTGACACACGGTCCGAGTACCTGGTCATAGCCTGCTTCGCATAGTACAAGAACGCTTCCGGAAATCTCGAGTCGAGATACGTTAGGTTCAGTGGTGCGTCGTCGTGGCTGAGAGTCACAATTGGCTGGATGCCGTGTTGTAAACAGGTATCAATCACATCATCGTAGTGTTCCAGGCCTGGAGTATTGATCGGACTTCCGACTTCGCCGAACGGCACAACCCTTGTCCATGAGATGGAGAAGGAGTAGTAAGGGACGCCAATGGCCGCAAGGCGAGCAATGTCTTGCTTGTACAAGTAGTAAGCCATGTCAGCAACCTCAGCATTAGCCTCGTCCTCGTCGTTGGGAAGTGATCCGAACACGTCGAGCTCGCTGGGTCCCCGGCCATCTTCAGTCAGACCACCTTCAATCTGGAATGCACTCCCGGCGACACCCCAGATGAAGTCCGATGGAAGCTTGTAGCAATCAAGGCACGCATCTGCGTTCTGTGGGCAAGGTGTGTATAGAGCAGGGGGATAAACAAGCTCGCTGCTTGCAACTGGTGTGGGAGAGGCTGTTGTGGTGAAGGGCACGGTGGTGTTGTAGCGTAATGGAGCCCACAGTCTGGCATATGCGCCTTGTCCGTATTGACCATCGTGTAGCGTGGTCAAGCCCCGGTCTAGAGAGTACGAGGTATATCTGACGTTATTCGGCAGTAGGGTCGATACATGGCTGAATGGTGGTGCGTAGGTCGTCGTTAAGGCTGCTGGAGAAGATACAGACGTTGCGTAGCGTGTCGTCGTTTCTACAGTATACGAGAATGGACTATAGAGGGCTCTCCGAGTTGCTGAGCATGTTGATGCTGCCTGCAAGCCGTGTCAGTCCTTCTTCAGGCAAAAGTACATTATCAGTCTCACGGTTGCAGTTGGAGCATAAGTAACTTGAGAACGCCAGCTGCTCCACTGAGTCTCATCCCAAGAGTCATCACCTTGCCATGATAGCACGGCAGGGATGGCTGCAGACAGAAAGAGAAGAGAACAAGAAAGCATTGCAAATATTGGACGTGTGGGTAATGAAGGTGTGCGGACCTAGTATAGTCAGGTCCTCGGACTTCTACTTGTAAGCAATCCTTTGAGTCAAGCTTGGCTCAGAGGAAAAGTTCTATACCAGTGAGCACGGCACACAAAGGGAAGGGGTAGAGTCAGGTACGAGGGACACAGGACACAGAACATCCCACATTTTTGACTTTCGTGGAGGGAGGCTGATTTGTGGAGTGGCTTGGGTGCGGGGAAACCATGCTGTGTTCAAGGTTGCATGAGGGTTGAGTATCACAAAGGCCCGGTAACTCTTCGTGGCCTGCTACGTGCGCTGTCAGTCAGTCTAAAAGGTCCAGCCACGCGCGATGCACTCTAACTGCCTCAGTCTACCTCGACACTGACATCTCCACGTGATGCGATTGATCTTTCGCCTCGGACATACTGTTCGCCCTCTCCTCGTCGTCGATCTGTTTGACGAGTTCTGTAACCCCGAACAGGTCATCCATGCTTTCGAGAGACATGCCCTGGTCGAGAGTCAGTTCGCTGTAGGAAGTTCAACGCTCTCAAGCTATCATACCTTCGTCTCAGGGACCAGGAACCAGACAAAAACGAACATGGAAAGGCAGAAGCAGGCGAAGGTGAGAAAACACCCATAGCCACCTTCACCCATGGTCACAAGCATGTTCGGGACGGAGCGTGCGATGACCAAATTGAAGAGCCATTGTGTTGCTGCCGCAAGCGACACGTTGAGTGCTCGGAGTCGTGCCGTTGGAATTTCTGACACATAGATCCAACACACTTCTAAAATCAGCCTGTGGTTTTGATATTCATTGTCTTCAAGATGGCTTACCAGGACCCCAGCCCCACTGGAAGAAGGATGCAAACAGGTATATGCAAACCAAAGCGAAGTAGCCGGCGGGTGGTACGGGCTGGCCCTCGACTGGCGGCTTGATGCGGACGTAGAGGCCTATTGCGAACGTGAGCTTGTTGGGTCGCTTACAGTACGACATTCGATAGCTTTACTCACCCACATACCTGATCCACAGAAGTAGGCCCCGTCAGCATATCTCTCACGGAGAGGTTCTTCTCAAGGGCAGACTTACATCATCGCCAATCCCATGGCAATTGAAGTCCAGAGCAGCGATTTTCGACGTCCCAGAGAGTCTGCAGCGAAGACAAGGAAGCAGAAGCACATTGTCATCTTGATGACACCATAGACGCCAGTTGCGAAGAGGCTGGATGTGCTGCTGCTGAGCCCGAGATTCGTGAAGATTTGGGGTGCGTCTGTGTCGAGTCAGTATTTATGCCAACACGGGAAGCCATGGTAGAGCTGGCTGAAGCGTACAGTAATTGATCGCCTACAAAACAGACAGTCGAAGGAGTTAGCAATGTCTCAGACAAGGAAGACTCGCAGACAACTGCGAACTGGTATCCTTTCCCACTTACGTTGGTCCCCGTCATCTGCTGACAGATCATGAGCCCGACAGATATCAGGGCTCTCTTCCTGTTGCCAGGAATCGTCCACATCTCCCTCATCAACACCTTGAACGTTGCTCCGCCCACCAGTCGACGTTCATGCTCCAGCTGCTCATAGATCTCCGATATCTCGCCAGCGACATATGGATGGTCCACTGGCAGCCCTCGAACGAGAGAAAGCGTGGCCGAAGCCTCTTCCCAACGGTCTTGACGGCAAAGCCATCGTGGGGACTCGTTGCAAAAGAATTGAGAGCACAGCAGTAGAATAGCTGGAAGGCCCTGCATGCAGAGAGGGATAATGTAGATGGCGTCTCCAGAGACGTGCAGCAGGCAGCCGTAGTTGATCCAGAAAGCCAGCATGATTCCCATGGTGATGAACAATTGGTAGATCCCGGTGAGGCCGCCTCGGATTGCTCGTGGTGCGTTCTCGCTGACTGAATCTTATGTTAGCACTGCCTCCGTAGCTCCATGGCTATGTGCTTGCGTACTGTACAATGGAGTTACCATCGATGCTCCACCTACGCCCAATCCCGCCACCAAACGGCCGACGTAGATAGCAGCGATCTGTCCCGAAGCAGAGGCTTGCATGATTGTACCAAGGATCGCGAGACATGCTGCCATCATGAGAGAGGGTCGTCTGCCGAACTTGTCCGCCATTGAAAAGGCGACAAGAGCTCCAACGAAACAACCAGCTTGGAGCGTGGTGACGATATTGGCTTGCAAATTGGCCAGGGGAACGTCCTCGAGGTTGGCCAGGCCGTAGTCTCTGCTCGACGTTAGCTGTTGATCGTTTCATACCAGTAAGGCAGTCACTTGCTCCTTAAAGTTGTCCAATTGGAGAACGCCTCCAATGATTCCGCTGTCCATACCGAACAGCATACCTCCAAAGCATGCCTGTTGCACCATTAGCAAATGTCTGTCTCATAGGTGGTCGACTTACCGAACAAGCCAAAGCAAACACTCTCCACCCATATATCTCCGGAGGGTCAGTTTTCATCGACTCATTGTGGATGAGAAACGTTAGGATACCCATGGCGGGCGAGTGCTCTGGTACTGTGATCGATCGAGCCACAATAGTATCAGACACTGGTTGTCATAGAAAGGCGATTGGAAGGAGTGAAGTATGTCTTCGCACCGGAGGATCATGTGCCGAACAATCTATGCCCAGCCGCTCCCCCAAAGCCGTCCTCAGTCAAGCTTCTGTGAGTGGTGGAAGAACTGGTGAATAAGTCTTGGTATGCTGGGGATGGCCTTGGCTCGCTGCATTGACATTGTGAAGGTAGATCGGGTTCATGTGGGGTAGGGTCGATGTACATGCAGTGTTCCAGGTATACAGGCATAATACAGCTCTTCAAGTGAAGCGGGGAAGTCGGGCTGGATATGACCAACCCTACAGACATAGGGCATGGATATCGAATGGTCTTCTTGTGAACGCCGTCAGGTCTGTTGTCAGCTATCGTCTCGCCGTCGATCCGAGCTCCGGCTCCTGATGCTCATATTGCCAAGTAGGTGTGAAAGACCTCGTCTCCTGTGCTGTTGATCCCAATTCTGGTCGATGAGAGTGGTAGCTGATAGGTCATCCATCTTCACATGGAGTTTTCCGGCCAAGTCGGGACTTTGCGGTGGTTGTCCATGGTCCGCTTTTCCGACTTTGAACGCCTTCTTCACGCCCTTCTTTGACTTCCCGCAGACTTCCATACCTTGCAGGATCTCGAAGGCGTGTGAGACCCTCGTCTGCGACAGATCGACGCCCTGATCCTTCAAGTTGTTAATGAAGACCTTGAATGACTTGGTGCTCGGACGGTAATGTCCGCTCAGAGGCGCGAGGTAGATTAATTGTCCGTTCTTGATGCCGATAGAGCCTGCTGAGGAGATCCGCCCGCCGGATAGGAAGGAAGCGTGCTGGAATGCCCCAGATGACTTTATGCCAATATATAGCCTGCCCACCGTGTCGGTGCAATATATCCAGGTGCCTGGTTTAACTGAAGCTCTGAGAAGGTGGTTAAGCATCGTCGAAGGAGAGACGAGATGTTTCATACTCGGCTTTGTGGCTCCTCTCGCCATCTGGTTGTCGCTGGCTGTCGGGCTCAGACTTGCAGTATCTGAGCTGCTATCTTTCGAAGCCTTCGGCATAGTCTCCGTGTCGTCACTCCTGGTCTGTAATAGTTCATTGAACAGGCGTCGGTCTTCAGATCTTTGTTGAGCAATCTCGTCGTCGTTGAAGTCTGGGGCATTCGTGACTTCGATAGGAACCACACCGGCCATCGAGTCCTTGTACTGTTCTACGTCTGTAGTAATGAGCTCGCCGTTCTTGTGCCACCGTAGTCTGCCTTGGTCATCAACAGCGACAAGGTAAGCAAATCGCTCTTCTCGACTTAGATAGCGATGCTCTCCTTTTCGAGCCTTTCCCTCCTGCAGCCAGCCAAATCGAGATACCTCCCTTCCCCATAGTCGAGCCAGTAGAAGAAGTTCTCACCAGTTCCAGACCGTAACCACGCCTCGTGATAGATCTGCAAGTTCGATTCATAGCGATGCCGTTGATCCACAAGTTCCAAGAAGTACCGACTGTCTATCAACAGAGACTCGCCGACTTCCTGTGGCTCCTCGTCTTCATTTTCCAGGTCTTTAGCAGTCAGGTAATCGTTCGACTGCCGGCTGCCAGGACGGGTTGCCCCACCACTTGCGTGCTCTGCTATCTGTCCAACTCGATACCAGTTCAGCTTCGCCACATCAGAAGGTGCTCGTTGCCGCCTCTCGTTGATCAAACCAGGCGACCCGGGTCCGTGATGGAGTGCAGTGGCCTCCCGAAATTTCAGCTCTCTGAGAAGCTCAACCCACCGGGATGATGGGTCGAGTACGAAGCCTTGCAATTCTCGCCTCGCGCGGTGGCCACGATAAGCCTTCTGAATCGTGGTAGCAGCACCGTGAGCTTCGCTTGTGTGGTACTTTCTGTCGATCTCGATTTCCTTGCGCTTTTGGATGTCACTTATGCGGTGCAGCTCGCGGAGACTGGGCTGTTGTAGAGTGTCTAAGTATTCCCTGTGGGACAGTGCTCGTTAACGTGTTTCTGTCATGGTGCTCGTCGCCATGGCACGCAACGGACGATAAGAAACAGAGAGTGTAGATACCAACCCCGGTCCTGCCTGAGAGGTCTCCTACCTTGCATTTATGAATGGAAGAGCATATCAGCTGTGCGACAGCAATGCTGAGGTGGCCTGAGGTGGCCTCGAAGTTAATGTTCAAAAGGAAAGCCGGATGGCGCGGGTGAGCTCGATTGGGGTCACCATCGGAAAGGGCGGGCGTGGCTGTAGAGGCGTTGGCAACATGTGCATCCTAGAAAACTTCACCTCAGCACTTCGATCATGCCGGTACCCGTATCGCCGAATGAGATGTGCTGAGACGTAGTAAGATTGCATGAGATAGGCGACAACAGTCCTCCACAGACTTTCTTACTCGGCGAGGCCAAGCTGGATAACAGCTCCACCAAACCTCAGCTAAGTCTAGATCAACGCGCATCTGACACCTCATCAGTCACTCCTTCGTCTATATACAGCCACTTGGTGTCGCGGTGATGGCTGCCGCAACGAGCAACCCACGCAAGGAGTCACCTCCCTCAGCCAAAGATGAAGCCATCGAAAGGCTATCGGCTGGAAATCTACACCAACGCCTCTGGCTGCCCGAAAACGCTTCACACGAGCGCTTGAGGGTGACTTACTCGACTACGACTAACTTCGCAGACACAAATCTCCCGGTGGTGCTGTTTTGCTCTCCTATGTTTGGCTCACGATGGCTTAATACCGAATTCGAACGGCTTGCAGTGTTGAATGGCGTGCGGGTCATATGCGTAGACCGGTGAGCTGCATATTATCTCTCAAGTGAGCTGCCCCAGCTAACTACCGCGAAGTCCAGGTATGGGCGGCTCTACACGCGTGCCTCTGAAGATCCGCATTGCGGTATGGCTCGAAGTCGTGCCAGAGCTTCTGAAGCACCTCGATGTCAAACACGTCAGTCTACTGGCCCACAGCGCCGGGACAATATACTGTCTTAATACACTGTATCATCTACGGAGCATACTCGACCCCAATAGGCCGTATTTGGCCCTTATCGCTCCATGGGTGCACAACGAGCAATCCAAAGTCTTTCTCTGGAACGCGGCCTCGAAACTCCCCATCAGCATGATTGACTCGTGGAATTCCGTTGGGAAGTTCGTTCAGACGCAGATTGCGCCGTCCATATCATGGTCCGGGGGTGCCTTTACGGCGGTGTCAGGGCTGTTTAGTACGAAGACGGACGATGCCTTGACCCCCGGACGAAGGTATGGCACTACTGATGAGGTTGGTAAGGAAATGGAGAAGCTGCAGGTGAAGTACTTCTTCGAGGAAGATACAACAGCAGCCAACGAAGAAGCCAAGATGTGCTTGAAGAAAGACGGCCTGGTAGCATGGGATGTCTGCGACAATTACGAAACGTATGTGCGGACACTCTGCACTCGCGAGACTGAAATGAGACGAACGCGAACGGACGAGCCGAGGCTCAAAGTGCAAGTCTACTATGCTGAGTCCGACGTGATGATCGGGAAGGGTGGCCAGTCGTACTTTGACGAATGCTGGAGTCAGAGCATGGTAGCTGGAGCCGTTGACTACAGCAGCAAAGAATTGCCCGGCACAGATCACGACTCGGCATTGATCGACCAGGAAAAGGGCGCCATCAGGCACATATTCGCCGAGATTGGAAAGACTGGTTAAGTATTATTGCGGAACAGGGTGAAGGGCCAGCGACAGCAGTCTGGGTGATTCGAGCTACTACGACAGCGTCTTGTACACCTCGCCTTCGCACGCGAACCTAGAAGTGGGAGAGTCAGCTACCACGTTCAGCAAAGTCGGTCGATACATCCAACTCACCATGTTCCGAGGACGTTCATATCCCCGAACGGCATCACCTGACTAGCGATCATGCCAGCAACCCCCTTCTCGCGATCACACCACCAGAACAAGTTCGCAATACCAGCCCACCAGGCCGTGTTCCTGCCTCTCCCAGTTGGCCCCGGCTCTTGAGTGAGCATGAAGCTCAGGCCCCAGCCTTGAGGTGGATTGCCTGCAAGGAGAGTCAGCCAACGAACGATATTCGGGTCGTGAGGTACCTCACCTTCTTGTGGATAGAGCTCCGGAAGAGGGTTGGTCTGCTCTGGCTTCGCAGCCGGCACACCCTGCCTTGCGAAGTCTGGTTGATTCTTTATTTGATTCTCCCACATAGTCTCGACAGTCTCTGGCTTCAAGATCTGGGCACCGGTCTTCGGGCTCTTTCCGTCGTTGAGCAGTGCAGCCAGGACTTGCACATACTCAGAAGGCTTGGCATAGCACCCAGCGCCACCACTGTTGAAGATCGCCTTCTTCTCAGCGTCGCTCTCTGCGATGAGCGGTTCGCGATACATGTGATCGCGCTCCTCGCTCTTGTCCTGACCTGGCCACTTCTGGTGCATATAAGCCAGCGACTTCTTCATCTCTGGAGTGGGAAGCATGTTGATATTCTCCAGCCCGAGCGGCTGCATAATGTTCTGTTGAATCCAGTCGTTCAGCCTTACGCCAGTGGCGCGCTCGAGAACGATACCAGCCTACAGAACCGATGGGTAAAAGGGTTAGCGATGTCTTAAATATTAGAGACCCGTAGACATCTGTCAACAGGTACCCTTTTACCCATCAGTGCTTACCCAGTCGATACCAATGCCGTACTCCCAGACCGTGCCGGGTTGGTTGACAAGCGGCATGCGAAGAATGTCTCGCTCGTCAGCATGGAATACATCAAAGCCAATGGGGCGTCCGTAATCCCTCAACTTTGGGTTGAAGCTGCGAGAGTGTTAGCGGAATGCGACGATCGATCTCGGTATATCAGGCACATACAACTCATAACCAAATCCACTTGTATGGCTCAGCAACATCCTCAAGGTAATATCGGTCTTCTTGTCCTCCAACGTTCCATCTTCCTTTAGCACCTGCACCTTAGCCAGCTCCGGACACAACTTCTTCACCTGCTCGGCATCGTCCAGACTCAGCTTGCCCTGCTCAATGGCCTGCATACAAGCCATTGTTGCAAGGAGTTTCGTGCAGCTGGCAATCCAAAACGTCGTATCTAAATCCATTTTTTCTTCGTGGTTTACTCCCTTCTTGCCGGATGGAACGGCACAAATCTCATTGCCCTGTTTGTCAACAGCAACGAAGACGAGACCTGCAATACCGGTATCCGAGTTGCTGGTAACGCCGTCGAGGGTCTTCTGAACCGCATCTTGGGCTTGTTGGTTGACCATTTTGACGGTTGATGGATGCAAGATGAGTATGAATTGGTAACACGGGTTGGAGAGTTTTGTTGACTGTCCTACCTACAAGGTGGTTGCTACGTCGTCCAAGACTGTTTATTATACGTCAACTGCCCCTCCTTCGAACAGAGGCAAAGACCCCGCATGTTCCAGACGTAGGTTGAAGCAGCTGCAGACCACTAGGAGCTCCCTCCGTAGCCTTGGATCCTTTCCACCGGGAGTAGGTAGACGACCTCAGTAATGGAACACTGGATGCAGCTAAAAACAACCTTCGTGGGTGAGAAGCGGCAGATTCTTGCTTCTTGAGTACTCCGGAGTACTGTCTACACAAAACACTGATCCCAATTCCCTCCTGATCTCGCGAAACCAAGGCTGGCAACAAACTTGGACAACGTACACCTCCCGAGACTATCGCCACCGCATTGCGTGAGTGGTTGAACGCGATCGTTGACAATCACACGCACTAGCTCCGGACCATGGCCACTGCAAGTCATCTTCTCGACGTACGCCCGAGCTGCGAACGGTACAGTCCAAGCAGCGCTGTACCCATTGGCATTGCGAGGCTCAACGACAGTCGTGTTCGGGAACTGTGCTGTCCCATTGTACAGTCCCAGGGCGGCGAAGATGGCGGTCATGTCGTTATCATGACTGAAATCAGCGTACAGCTTACGGCCAAGCGGGAAGGTCTTCGGGTTGTCGTCGAGCGTGTGGTTTGTGGATGTTTCGTCCTGAACAGGCTTGTTCGTCAAGCGAGCGATGAGCTCGTTCGTGAAGCCTACACCTTGTGTAGGTCCAAGAGGGTTTCCGTAGCTGTAGCCGTACCACTTGTCGAGGGTCTCGTAGTAGTTATATTGGTGCCATTCTTCAGTGGTGAAGAGATTGCAGAACGGCGACAGATCTCCAGTAGGGGAGGCAACCGTATTGAACGGGCAGAGGTCCATCACGTAGATCGTCTCTTGCAGCGTAAGACGTGCACCAGGCAAATGTGCGTTTAGACGCTGGCGTATGGGCTTCGCGAAGATATTGGTCCAAGTCTCCTGCGCCCCATCGGCGATCGTGCTATCAGTGCCGTTCTCGAACTCCGTGCAAAAGGCGTGGTTGAGCGTATTGTTGACGCCGTAATCAGCTTCCTCTATGATGACATTAATCGTGGGATACGCTTTGCTGCCATGCCTTGCTTGCGGATCGGCCATCTTGCTGTCAGTGAAACCTTGAGTCCAGTTCATCGCTGATTCCACAACTCGATCTTCTCCAGACGCTCGTACGAAGGGAACCACAACTTGGGTTAGGTCCTGATAGCGGTTATAGAAATTGATCCCGGAGTTGATCAACTCCTGCTGGCCAAAGGTAGTAAGCTGATCGGCACCAAGGGTGTATTCATAGTCGGCGAGAAAGGCGTATTTGCCCTTGAAGTCCTTCACGTTGGCCTGGATCTTCTGGATCGTGGCATTGTAGTCCTCGGTCTTGGACTCAGTCGGGTCACGAGCACCATGCCGAGACAGGATTTGGGCAAAGGTGATGCTGCATCCCTCTGGCACATCTGACGGGATCTCAGAAGGCACGCTGAAGTATGGACTATATTGGCCTACACGCGCAATTAGCAACCAGACAAGCACACAGGAGACTACGGCGAACGGCTTGCCCCAATAGTGCGAGGTCTCTGTATTGCATCGGAAACCATGCGCAACAGTATCGCAGGTCTCCGCCCCATATGAGCTGTCATTCGAAGTTAGCAAGATGTTCAACATCAACATGAACCATCACATCGACTCACCCTAACACGAACACAGCCGCGAGTCCAGCAAATGCAATCAAAATGATGAGCAGAATGTAATGCTTTCGTCTCCAAAGTTGGACCTCAGACTCTCTTTGGTGGCCGATGAGGCTGTACTTATGGCCATCGAGACGACGGCGCATTGCCGTGATCATCGTGCAGACGATCAGATCTCCTGCATTAGCGACACTCTCATGCTTGCATGCTCCATGTCAAGCGTGGGACCAAGAAGTCTAGAGATGAAGAGGCGTGAACATTGCCGGATGATGTGGAAAGAAGCATCGAAGACAATTGCGAGTGCACGTGTGGTAAGCCTTGGCGTGGGTCAGTAGTTGAAGGACGGCAAGATGGAAGGTCGAGAGGACGACAACAATGACTGTCAGTATAACGTACTCGATTATATAGAGTAGCTTGAGGAAGAACATTGAGGGATAAGCCATCCGTGGAAGTATTACAGACTACATATCGACTAGATCATTCACATAACATCTTGACATCGTCGTTAACCCATATACAACCCACAACGCCTCGCTATACCAACACAGATCGAACACACTCTCGCTGCAAGTCTCACCGTTCGTGGCCATTCTCCCGTATAGGCTCAGGCCACTCAACCTCCATTCTAGGCTCTATTGGCGTTGACTCAGCAATGCGAATACTGGGCAAGCGTCCAATATCTGGCAGAACGGGGGCACCAGAGTCCGATCGCAGCACCTCAGGCATTGGCTCTGGAGCTCGTTCTCGAATTGGTGACGTGTAGGGAGGAGCCTCCTCGAAACCGGCGCTGTCGTATGGTGGTGGCTCGACAGACGGGATCTGCGCTTGTCCAATGTCTGCTCCAGTGTCGATCGCGGGTGGAAGAGTACTAGTGTTCGACGAAGCACGACTCCGTGGCGCAATGTGGGTGCGTGAAGCGTTCCGCGAGTGGGTCTGGTTCATGGTGACGATCTCGTAGTGGCTGCCAGCTCGACCGAACGGTGGCATCTCCACGATTTCGCTTCCATTGTCAGAGAGAGACAAGACAGAGCTTGTCGAGCGGTCGCGGTGGTGTGAGCGTAGCGAAGCGGAATCTTGCGTCGACCACGGCCGTATCGTTCCTCCTCCAATGCTCGCAGCAGAATTCAGTAGCGGTCGCTCTGAATCACTGCTATCCGCTCGTATTCGGGAGCCATCGTGCCTCGCCACGCCTAGCTCTGCGTAACTGACACTGCTGACCCGCCGATCTCTCGATCGCGACTGGTGCTCCGCAATCATCACTGCTGCGCTCTCGGTTTCCCGCTCATCTGCTCTCAATCTGCTCTCCTGCCGTAACCGCTCCAGAGTAACTTGATCTCCTCTGTCCCTGGCCTCTCTCCGGACCCGCCGCCGCTCTTCTCGATCTGCAACTTCTGTTCGTCGTTGCACTCGTATCTGGTACAGACTCTCCATCTCGTCTTCCCGCCTTTCCTCCTCCTCTTCGATCGTCTCTGGCTGCTCGAGCACCACATCAATCCCATCACGCTCACCCTCCCGTCCTAAAACCTGCTCCGTCTCGCGTACAGATTTCGAGTACGTAGGTAATGTCATAACAGACCTGACACTGGTCTGCCTATCCACTGTTGCTCCATTCTCCGTTGTCTCTGTCGCTTGCCCGGCCTCCAAGTTAGGCAGATTGACTGCGCTACCTCTTGCGCTATGATTCTCGCTTCGCAGGTGTAATGTGGGTACAGAAAGATTCTCTTGCAGCCGGGAGCTGTAGTTGCCCTTCGACGTAAAGCCCACTGGCCGCCATGCCTCCCACTTCCGCTTGAGAAACTGTGTCGGGACGTACTTCGGGTTCGAGTGTCTTAATCGCAGGGCTTTCAAGACGAGGTAGGAGATCACGCCGAGTGAGATAATGATCGCAATGGAGACCACGGCCTGTGTTTCCTGTTAGCGCCCGGATTCATGCGCTTGATTGAAGCAGTTCCATACAATTATGGCAACCCTCGAGGGCGCACCATCTTTGCGCTTCTCTTTTGCTGCTCGTGGTAATAGCATGATGGTTTATACCACCAGCATAGGACTGTGCGACTATTGCATCTGGTTTTATCGTCCTCGTCGCCTGATGTGCTGAGGTGTGGGCGCAGACACGAGCGTAAGTGCTTACGCGGCTGAGCGCTGCAAGCGAGCGCGATACGTGCGGCCGAATATATAGATGGCAGAGGTTATGTTAAAGAGCGAAGAGACGCGAAGTTAACGAAACAATCCAAGCGAGTGTGTTAAGAAAGGGTGCTGTCCGTTATTGATCTGTGCAGCATCGAGACTCTCGCACGACTCGAGTCCGGAGTGGCTGAGCTTCTGGACGGGGTCTACCCAATCATGGCAGTGGCAGTACGCCATCGATCGGCACAAGGTTTGTGGTATAGCGACAGGGTTTATCTGATATTGATCTTGTTACAGTATTCGCAATCACTATAAGAATGTCATGCGTGAGTTCCACCTTCCTGCAAAGATCAATCAACATAGACCGGGACTTTTGCCTTCTTGCACTCAATCATGGTTTGTAGTCCTGGAACCACCTCATACCGGTTCTCGAGCTCGACATAAGAGCCAGGATAGACATCGACAAAGCCGTCATCGTCTCCCCGAAGATCCGATGTATGCGGGTACGTGGCTCCAGGAAAACGAATGTGATGCGTATCGGTCTCCATCCGTTGTGCTTTGAAATACTCAAGGTCGAGACAGCCCTGCAGTATGCGAAGGACATCACCGAAATCGCCATCATCGCATGTATTCGGGGTGCGGAACATCACATAGAGTAACGGGTTCCTTTGTAGCGTACTGCTATGCTCGCTCAAAAAACGTACGAAATGGCTCGTGAAGCAGCATATACGACGTAGTGTGAGCACTTGCAGGTGAGGGAGACGTACACGCGCGGCAAGACCATGGAACACGACCGAGGAGGCGACAAGGTCTTCGGGAGAGAGAGCAAGCTCGAGTACCCGCAACGTATCGCACATGTGATTTAGTCCACGTGCCAGATTCACCGCGATGGTATTGACTGTTCCGTCTTGGGATAGGGAGCCGGCAATACGAGCGTCCTTCATCAGGATCTCGAGTTCCAATTTTTCCACCTCCGAGAGAGTGTTTTGAAGATAAGGTAGAGCGTGGCACGATAGGATGCCGATCCTGTTCATCTGGCGGAAGCCGTGTGCGATCAACTTCTTCGGTCGGATTCTGGCAACTTCCAGACACCACACCAAAAAGCTGAACTGGTCGGAGATGGTGTATAGTTCGTATAGCCAGGCATCGTAGCGTTTGTTCTCTAGTTCGTGTGGTTCGTCATCGTCCCGCTGGTCATCGTAGCGTTTGATGTCCTCTCGAGTAGTCAGGAAGCGCACCATTGGTAGATTTTCAAGGTGACGAATAGCGTGAAGTAGTGGCTGGACACGGTTGTGGCAGCGACTGTGGGAAGCAGAGATCGGTGCCAGCTCGAGGCTGTCGTGAGCTCGAGCTGGACTAGGTAGCTCATCTCCGGCACCGGCATCGCTCAAGCTACCACTGACCGGCTCGTGGGACCCATCAGGCGACACCATCCGCTCGGAGGGGGACTCGGTGGCCCCGCATGAAGCAGAAATCGTGGCCACCAAATCCCACTCATCCCAGCGCTCATCCACGCAATGTACTGAAAGCTCGGAAATCGCACCGACGATATGAGGCATAGTCGTCCCAAAGTTGGCGAGCTTTCGTATGCCATCGTAGTTGAGGTCAAGATGATAGAGCTCGAAGACCTTTCGTAGCCAAGCCTTATGCGTTGCTCCTACAGCACAGAAGGGTAAAGAGGTCAGCAAGTGTCTCACAATCTCAGTCCTGTCGACACGTTCAAAAGGTGACAGAGTACGACCTAGACTCGTGGAGTCCGATCGTGTCTCGGAGAACCCTCTAGCCCGCTAGTGCTTACCTTCAAGGCAACTACACGACAGGCGGAGAGCTGCCCAGTCTCCTACAGAACGGAAGGGTCAAAGGGTTAGCTAGTGTCTCCGACATGTGCATGAAAGTGGAGGGTATCAGGGGGCCTCCTGGAGTGTGATCGTGTCTCGGAGAACCGCTTTACCGGTCAGTGCTTGCCCGCCAAACCGATGGGTGAAAGGGCTCTCCGAGATGACATCACACACCCAGCGGCGCTCTGGGGATTTTCAGGCTCGATGCAAGGTCCAAGACACCTCAGCATTCTACCCATTGGGGCCCGTACCTCTCGATTCCACATGCGAGCCGACAATTTCCAGAAGCTCTGGTGGTAGGTCAAGAAGAGCCGTCATTCACCAATTGCTAAAAGTCTTCTCCGATACAGTGGTCAGCCCTTGAAGTCTCGGAGGCACGAAGAGAAGTCTCTGTAACGCTGCTGGAGATGAGAGTGATGCTTAAGTGGAGGGTAGAAGGGGCTAAAGGGAAGTATAGATAAGGAGAGTTAGCAAATAATGTGTGAACAAGGTGAGTACAGTGCTGATAATTGCACGACTCTGCGTTGTGACAGACAGGTTATAGTAATGCAGTGCGACGAAGTCGATATCATACCTTAGTTCTGGATAATATTGGAGCACCGCTTGTTTTCTCTTCTGCGAAAGCCACTCACGTTGCATGCTGCGTTCGATGTAGGACGGAAGAAGGAAGATGGCTTTGAGAGACACGTGAAGTCGCGTCAATCCGGGACGAGCCGAGGCATTATGTAAGCGACTGCCTCCGTTTTGCCGTTACGCGAGGAACCTCTTTAATCTTTCCGTCACAACACAACACTCACATATATTTCTGGTGGCACATGTCTACCAACTTCTACAGTTCTTCATAACCCAATGCCAACCCACCATAAGCACTGAACACATCCGGGACAGGACAATGTCTACCAAGGACGAGATCACAACCCGCAACACGACCGTGTCACGGCTCGCTCGCCTGCCTGAAGAACTGGTGTCCAACATCTCAATAAAGCTCGGCTCGGACGACATATTCAACTTCCGCCAGACCTGCAAAACCCTCGAGGCGAAGAGCTTCCACGAATTCGCTACAGAGTACTTTCGCCAGAAGCTCTTCATCTTCACCACAGAGAGCCTGAAGGTCCTCGTGGACATCTCATCGAGCGAGAAGTTGCGCGGTCACCTCGACGTCATCTACCTGGTCCCTTCACTCTTCTCCGACCGTGTCTTCAACTGCTGCCAGGGGAGATCATGCGTGTGGAAGCCTTCCGTGCGTCAGAGCGAGGCGTGGCGCGGGTACATGACCGACCAGAAGAACCTCAAGGAGGGCGGCGGCGACCTAAAGATGCTTACCGAGGCACTCAAGCACCTACCTAATCTGAGTCAGTTCACCTTCACCGACGACCTCCACCAAGTGCCACGCGACATCGATCGTCGTGGTATCATGAAGGCCATACGCTCGACAAACAACACACCGGCCAGCTTGCCCGGTCATCCAAAGGATAAGGTAAGCACTAGTGTTATAAGGAGACCTCACGTCCGAGACATCGCTAACCCACTCCTTTTACTTCATTAGGAGTACTACCGCTTCAAGAACCACGTGTGGAGGATCCTCATGCAAGCGCTCGCGGCAAGTGGCGTCAGCACTGTCAAGCACTTCCACGCCGAGCTCGATCAGTTAAAGAATGCACTCAGCGTGTCTACCAACTTCGATCTCGACACCAAGACCCTTGCTGGTCTCAAAGTGGCCTTCAAGAACGTTCAGTGCCTCGGCCTCAACATCAGCAGCCGTAAGCAGTCCAAGCTCGAGGATGAGGATGATGGTATCGACAGGACAAAAGGAGGAAAGGTAAGTGACTCAGTGGCGAAAGTTAGCATCTGCTTCTTCGCAGTGGGTGTCGTACTGTTGGAGCGCCGTTCTAAAGTGTATTCGGTCACGTACTCATGAAGCCAATGCTGACGATGCTTTCCGTTCGAAGGCCATGGAGAACTTCGCCGGTGCTCTGCCATCCCTCAAGACCCTCGGACTTACATACTCGTATTCGCCATCGTCCTCCGCGCTCTGCAGAAGCTACTTGAGCAAGACCAAGCTGCGCACGCTGGAGAAGCTCACCCTGGACAGCACTTTCCTTTCCGCCAAGTATCTCGTCACGACCATCGGCAAGCTGACCTCACTGGAAGAACTGCATCTCGTATCGGTAAGCACATTTATGTCAACTTGCAGCACCAAACGGCGCTTGCAGCCTTTCTGCTCTGCTCGATTTTGCCATGTACTAACTGCTTGCGGTATAGATCAACCTCACACATGGTAGCTGGCCAACGGTCTTGAAAGCCATCCAGAAGCTGGACAAGCTCAACCACTTGCACCTCACGTACCTTGCGGAGAGCCACGAGCGTGCCTTCTTCGTCAAGCCGCTTCCTGAACCTCCTCTCCCAGAGGTCGGCCTTAATGCCCCGGGAGGAGCAGACATGGCAGACGATGACGACGAATTTGAGACGGAAGATGAAGATGAGGACGATGAGGACGATGATGGTTCGGAGGACTTCGAAGACTTTGATGAGGATGAGGAATACTTCTCCGGTACCGACGACGACATGCCGGAGCTGGAGCCCCACGACGCCCCTGTCCCCACCCCGGCAACCACGACACATCAACCACCAATCGTCTCGGCCGATCTCGATGATTCGCCAAGCGACCCAGAAGATGCCAAAGCCGAGCCACCCGTCCAACCTCAGACGACCCATCTCCCCCCCCGCCCGCAGCCGGCTACATCGACTCTAGACGCCACCGACATGACCGCTGAGGACGCCAGGGAAGAAAGCCTCACTCTGGGCAGCGGTCCGGAGCGCGGTATCAAGATCTGCCTCAACACGCCCGCCCTCATTGAGAAGTACATCCCAATCTTCATCGAAGAGTACAATCTCGACGATCCCATGGACGAAGCAGCTCTCGACCCTCTCAACCCCATGAACGCAGTTATCAACTCGCTCGGTGCGATGATTGGCGCTGGACCACCGCCACCAGGTTTACTCACTATGCCGATGCCGATGCCGATGCCAATGCCGGGAGGTGGTGGTGGTTTCTTCCTAGGAGGTAGCATCATCCCGCCGCCACCTCAGCATCAGCACCAGTACGCTCCGCAAGCTGGAGCTGGTGCGGCACACGGTGGTCCGGCTGCGGCGGCTGCGACTGCACCCAATGCTGGTGTGGACATCAACATCGGCGACATGGATGCTTAGGAATGCCATCGGTTGTTGCTTTATTGTCCGAGACCGCGCAACGTCGATTACGTGTTGGCAAACTACGACGATGCTGCGAAATGGCGGAAAGGCATAGCGCGGGGTGGGATGATGGGAGATGGGTTTTAGCGTTGCATTGTATTGCTTAGCGACGCATGGAGATGACGAACATGAACGTCCTTCGTTTCACATGCGAGGGAGACGGAATGTGCTTGACAGCATTTTACTACATGGGAAGGCACACGGGCGAACTCAATCAGCATTGCTTTCTTTACAGCGATATGCGTTGCATAGCATTGCTTTCAGGACAGCGATAGGCATTGCATGGAAGATACCCAATCACTTTATTAGCTCGAGCAGACCAATGGGAAGAATCGTGAAAAATTAGACTATCTCAACAGCTCCTGGTGCCTTTCGATCTATGTGATGGTGATTGCTGTACATACGGCGCGCCGAGCTCGACACGTGCGCGTCTTCACTACGCGCCGGCTCTGGCAAGGAGATTCTGGTAGGGAATAGGTAGGTATTGTACACTCCACAGCCCGCTGGCCTGGCAGCTCCTTGTCCGGAACTCCAGGCACGACTCCTGACTCCCAGTCCAATTCCGCTATACCTCAGTCAACCAATAAGCTCTGGAGCCTCGCCTCTGCAGCGATGACCTGTAACCCCAAGTTAGCACACACCCCGTTCCCATATTCATCACAACGACCGACTCACCTCAACAGCCATCCTAACCTCCAGAACCCGTCTACACTCCCCCACCCAATCCCTACTCAGCACCCCCGCCCACCCCCTCAACCCATTCATTTCCCTGGCCGCTGCATCCAGATCGCCTTCCTCAAGCAGCACCTCCGCTCTACTCAGCGTAGCCTCTACGTCTTCGCCCTCCGGTAATCCGCGCTCTGAACCTTTCTTGAACATAAACCTCGACAGAACCGCAGAAGCAGCGTGCGAAGCGATTCCAGCATCTTCAGGCAGTAAGCTCGCCTTGCGGACTTCCGAAGCGACACGGCGGAATCGATCGATAAGGTGTGCAGGGCTAGGTAAGCCGCGCTGGTACGCTTGTGGCGGGATGGCGGTGATAGCTGCCGAGACCAGCGGGGAGGATGATGAGGTCTCTTTCAACGCGACGAGCTCGTTGAGGAAGGGGGTCGGGGTATCTGAGTCCATGACCTTAGCTCTCACGGCTTCGAGCGCGACCTGTAGGTGTTGGGTTTGCAGGGTGGCATCCACCACCTCATTCCACTCTGAAGTAAGCTGGTTTAGCTCAGTGACGGAGGAAGACAACTCGTCGAGTTTGCTGAGCCGACCATCCCGTTCAGTCTCCACGGCCGTTTGCACAGAGTCCATGAAATGCTTTTGGAGGTTAATCTCCTGCTCCAGTAGCTCACTCTGCCGTTTCTCGTCTGCCACCCGCTTCGCAGCGTCCAGTTCGAGGGAGACTTTCTGCTGGTAAGAGGCGGAGATACGTTCGCGTTCAGATTCGTACTCGTCGCGCCACTTGATCTCCTGATCCTGCATCTCGCGCTCGACGCGTTTGACGAGTTCCTTGGCCGCGTCTTCGAATTCCGCATGCGCGTCTTGGATCTTCTTCTCTGCGTCATGGGAGGCGCGTTCTTTGAGCGTGTGCACTTTCTTGACTAGTTCGTTGATCTCGTCCTGTGCGACTGCGGTGTTGTATTTGGCGGCGTCTGGAGAGGCGTTGATGACGGTGATGAGGCGGTTGATGAAGGCGACTAGGTCCTGCATGACCGGCTCGGTGGCGTCGGGCACGCTGAGACGATCGACTGGCACGATGGCTGGAGCGGCAGGTGCGTTCTCCACGACCTTCGGCTCGGCCTTCTTCTCAGCAGCAGCAGCTTTACCAATCTCTGCCGGCTTCGTCGTTCCAGTTCCAGTCTCCTTGCTCGCATCCTGCTTCGACGTCGCCTTATCCGCTGGCGCCTTCGCCTGCGTGGTAGACGTCTTTCCCTTCTCGGCTTCAGCTGCCTTCTCCTTCCCCGTAACCGTATCACCACCACCCTCCTTCGCACTCATATGCCTTCCCTTCGCCCCCAGATCACTCCCCTTCCCATCATCCTCCCCTTCCTTCGCCACGCGCGCCGTCAACCCACTAGCCTTCCCAATCGTAACCTTTTGCTCTCCCGTCCGCTGCGGGTACAACTTCCCCGCTGCTCCTGACGCTGCTCCGCCATCCCTATGGCTTGGGAAGCGCCGCCGGAACTCGCGCTCCTCGAAGTAGGCGACGGCGTCCTCGCCGAAGGGGATGTACTCAGTAAAGAAGTCGTGGAAGTTGTCGTTTACGAGGCTGTAGTAGACACCACCGGCGTAGCCAAGTACGGATAGAATTACGAGAGAGTAGAGGAAGTTGCGGAAGCGGCGGCGGGGACGTTTAGGTGGTGGTGTGGTTGAGCCTCCTGGTGGTGGTAGGGCGGCGACGGGTTGAGGCGTGGCAGTTGGGGCGGTGGTTGTTTGGGCTGGATTGGTAGTGACGGTCGCCTGGATAGGTCCCAGAGGTACGCCCGCGACGGCTCCTTGCTTCGTGTCGGCGAATGACCTCTATACGTTCAACATTAGCCAATGCCCTGTTCACGTGCTTCTTGCGGTCCATACCACAATCGCAGGCCTCGTTATCTGCGGAGGAGCCCATTGCCGCCGCACGCCCACGCGCAGGCCTTGCTCGAGGCTGGCATGGCTTCGAGCAACAGCTAGGCGCAGCATCGTCGCTACGTCAGCCGGATGTTATAGGTGGTGAGGGTAAGGGAAGTGTATCGCGAAAAGTCGAGCTCGCTGCAGCCATTGGCAAGCTTCTCCTTCCAACTTCGGCGCGACTCGGAGCTTTGACGGGACCGGCCGCGCGATATGGCTTGGCAGGTACGCTCTCCATGACATCGTCTGTCGTAGATGTACACAACAACAGCACCATAATGGAGTCTCCCGACTACGCCTCCTCGCTCAAACTCCCGCGAGTAGCTATCACATACTGCACCCAGTGCAAGTGGATGCTGAGAGCCGGCTACTTCGGACAAGAACTACTTTCAACCTTTGGCACGACCATCGGCGAGATTGCTCTCATCCCTGCCACTGGTGGCATCTTCACTGTTTACTTGACCTACAAGTCTCAAGAAATTGATGCCAGTCCGAAGCATGTTCTGATCTGGGATCGAAAATCCGAGGGCGGATTTCCAGAGACCAAGATACTCAAGCAACGAGTCAGGAACCATATCGAACCAAAGAAGAATCTAGGTCACTCCGATACGCCTGCTTCTAAAGCAAAAGCGAACGCCAAAGACGATGATCTGGCACGAACGAAACCGGAGGCCAATGAAGTTAACGAACAGCAAAGCGCACCTACTCAAAACGCATCGACTTCTGGAACCGACAATGCTACCGAGTGCGAGGACTGTGGATGAACCTCTCAGCGGGCTCTCAATCATTCCTGAGCTCAGCGGCATGTTCGGATTCCGCCCTTCATGTGATGTACCCACCTTCGTCCAGGTTAGCATGAACCATTCGCCACAGACTGGCCACTCGACATCTGTCGGACACCAGAGATTTCGAAGGCCCAAAAGCGAAGCAACAGTTGGTGTGTTCGCTATGATTGGAACGAACCGCTAAGCGTAAAGGAGCGTCGTTTAGTATACAGCTACAGAATCCAACAATTCGGCCACATGGTCAACCTTCCAGTAACAGCCCTCGCCTCGCCTCACAAGCCCGCGACCGGATCCTAGATCTCGGTCACGTCGGACTCAGAGCAGATGCAGTTCTCACTCGGGCCCTCTCCGTTCTCCTCCGGCTCATCACCGGTATCGTTGCCAGTGTAAGTAGCACAGACGGTGTCGACGTCGGAGATCTTGATGTTGGAGAGGGTGGCCGTGTCGCCGTAGTTGGAGTTGATTCCTAGCGAAGTCAGTCTTAATGACTCGGAAGGAGAGATGTGAGGCCACTTACCAGCAATCTGGGATCCCCCAGTGGCGGTTATGTCATCCATGATCACATGGCGCTCGTACATCTCATCGCAGTTGCCGCAGCTGCGGTAGACCTTGCCGAAGTTGTCGACGGTGAAGCTGGTCACGGAAAGGGCGCCACCGCCCTATCAATTTTCTCGTCAGCTTATGCTCCACCTCCCCCCTCTCATTTCTCCCTTGTCAGCTTCCAGGCGGTGACAACTCACATTATGCTGCAACACCTTATCCTCCGCCCCAAACGCACCACCCCCGCTAATCGTCGTCGTCTCCCCCGCCTCCTGCTCCTTCACCGTAAACGTATCCTCACACACCGCGCTCCACCACACATTCGTCACCGTGCACGAGCCAAAGCAGTGCACGCCTTCCAACTGGTTGGGCCCGATAATGCAGTTAGACAGGGATGCGCCATTCTCAAGCATGAACACTGCATCGCTATCCCCGCCCTCGCCTTCACTGCAGCTGACGCCGCGATCGTACGCCACCATCCCGCAGTCGAACGTCTCGCCCGCCGCGACCGTTTGGGCGGCGCTAAGGACAGAGGTGCCGGAGGAGGCTGGGAGGCCGCCGCCGGAGGCGAAGTCGCCGCTTGGGACTGTAGCGGAGGCGGTAGTGGAGGCTGCGGCCGAGGATGCTGCTCCCGAGGAGGCAGCGGCGGATGAGGACGCGGGGGAGACGATGTAAGAGGAGCTACCACTTGGAGCTGCGCTGTAGACTCCGGATGAGGACGCAGCTGCGCTCGAAGATGCCGGTGCGCTGCTCGGGCCCGCGGAGGGGGTCACTTACTCGACGCTGCAGGACGGCGCAGCGTACGAGGCCGACGAGCTGGGTTTGAAGGGCGGGCTCTCGAAGGAGGAGAAAGCGATGCCGCTGGAAGCTGGTGGGGCGGAGGAGAGTGAGGGGTACTGCGGACGAGCAGAGGCGCCCAGCGCGAATGCCAGTGCGGCGGCGGAGATGGAACGCATGCTGGCTGTTGCTGGAAGGAACGACTGTTGGTTGTTGCCGGGGTTGAAGCGTTGGGATGGTAGAACGAGTGTAAGGAAGCGAACCAGTCGCTGTCGAAGCAAAAGAACGAATGTAAACCGAAAGGCGAAAGACTGATGATTGAGACAACTTACCGCTCCAAACAACGAGAGCAGCAGACTATATATCTACACCTACCTCCCTACCTGTACACCGCGGCAGTCTCCGAGTCTGGAGCCGACCTTTCCTCTGAGACACATGGCAAAGCTTGGCTTCAAAGTCAAATAGATGTATAGCAGGGAGCATCGGAAGCCAGGCGGCTCGCTACACAACACAGAGTCGTGGAAATGTGTTGAGAATGAGGAGGACATGGAGGAGAAACAGAAGTCTGGCTCCGATCACTGTCGACGACACGCCAAGGCGTTTCAAGCGGCTCCGCGAGATTCACAGCCAAGGTGGCCAAGACGGTGGAATTCATGTCTTGATTCTCCGCTCGATGCGATGCAGAAAATCCTCCGATCGAGACCTTTATCGATCCGTTGTTCCTACAACGAAAACAAGTCCCGATCCTGGTACTTCTCGTGGCAAGTGGAGGGGCAGCGGCAACGGGACAACTCCGAAACCAGAGAAGTATGGGTGCGTGCATGGGCGGCAGGCCTCCCTACATGTACTGAGGATTTCTCCGAATTCTTGTCGTCCCTTATGCAACGAGCAAGTCATAGTCCTGGTATACTCGACGGTGAGTGGAGGGATTATGTCGCTGCGAGTTCCACACGCGTTAGAGAACAATTCTCAACGTTGGGACCAGAACGCTGGCGCGGCTGGGGCGTAAGTGCACGCAAAGCTCATATTTCCGGTCTTGCCGTGGGTATCTTTCCTACCGCCCTCTCGACATGCTATCCGAACCAGATGTAGCAAAGTAACCGCCCCATAGCACTTGAAACCCATCGTGACACAGCGCCAGACCATGCTTTCCACATCTTCACCTTTCCACCATCTGACCCGAGACCTGCCGCCTGAGTCTCGTTCTACTGCCCCATCACCGCTTCGCCTGTTGCACAAACACCCCAAAAAACTTCCGAAACCCCAAAACATCCCCCCACAAACCCTCCACAAACCTCCCCACCATCTCCTCCCCCACCCCAAGACTCCTCAACTCCCCCTCCAACTGCCGCTGATACTGCACCCCAACCTTCCTCAACACCGTCCACTGCAGCTGCGCAGTCTCCTGGATCACACTCCGCATTTGGGCATCTGCCGGATTGAATCCCTGCGAGGACACCAACGTCCAAGGCAAGGGAGCGAATTGGGTGAGAATAAACCCGTCGAAACCAGGCAAAGCCGGCGCAGGCGCAGTAGACGAGCCGAGCGCAATGTCAGGGCCGCCCCATATTATGGTCATACGGCTCAGAGCACTGAACGCAAGGCGCGCAGACTGCGGGTCTGCAGGGTCGACGGCGAAGCGGGTGACGGTTGTGATGAAGGTGTCAAAAATCGCTTGGTTGGCTGGGCTAACGAGCACGGAGCCGAGGTCGTTGTTCAGGATTACGAGGATGAAGTTGAGGTACTGTTGCTTCAGCTCTCTCAACTGGATCTCATCGTCCGTGCCCGAGGTAGGTAAAGCAAGCCCAGCGAAGACCCGCCGTAAGAGGGGGGAGAGCAGGGTATCGAGGATCGAGTAGATTTCGGCTTTGAAGCCGTAGACGACTTGCGCGAGGGTGCGGAGGAACATGGCCATTTCGTCGTTGCTGCTAGCGGAGCTGAGGAGGCCGTCGATCCAGCGGGGGAGTTGGGGGAGGATGTGTGAGCCTAGCACGCCTAGGAGGCGGGAGAAGGCGTGGCGGGCGGCGGTGCGGATGTCGGAGCTTTGTTTGAGGTCTTCGAGGGCGAGGACGACGGTTTCGCTGGCTTGGACGAAGGAGATGGAGACTTCGGAGGGCGGTGGACCGCCGGCGTTGCCACCAGGTGTCCAGTCTGAGAAACCGTTGGCGAGGGTGCCGAGGGCCATGATCAAGTGGTGGACTTGCAGCACGGAGCGAGCGTCGCCGTTCTTTGCGGGTTGGAGATGTTGGTGGATGTCTGAGGACAACGGGTCGACGACAGATTTTGCGATGTTGACCTTCGTTTCCAGGGGGACTGCGCCGGTACTAGCGACGCAGCCCACTGCTTCGAACAGGTACAGCTGCGACTGAAACGCAGCATCCGCAGATCGCGCGTTATCCTCAGATGAAGCGTCATCGTCATCATTGTCCTCTGCTACCTCAGCCTTGACGAACAGCAGATCACCGACTGCATGCACAACTGTTGAAGCGACATTCCCAAGCTGCCCTCTAAGATGCCTCACGAATCGCTGGAACAGGTACCAAGACCGTAATCGGACCTTGGGATGAGTGCTATGCACGAAATTGACGAACGTCTCGAGCACCTTCGGGATGCTGGCCGGGTTGTGCTCAAAGAACTGCACGTATCGCACGCAGATTTCCATATATTGCAGCTGGATGGCTGGATGAGGATGGTTGGCAAGGCCAGAGTCGACCATCTTGCCCACCATCTCTAGCAGCCTCTGCGAAGCCTGTGAGTTCGGCGCACTCTTGGCGTATAAGCCGCCGTTTCTGACAGCCAGTTCGCCGAATAGGTACATCTCATGCAGAGCCAGGTCAAGGTCGCGCCAGTTTGGCTTGTCGTTCGAGGAGTCGAGCCGTGATAATGTTGTCGCGATGACTTCGGTGACCACACTTATGTAGAGTTGCTCGTCGACCGCTGCGACAGTCTGCTGTAGGACGTATAGACGTTTTCGCAGCTCCTGGAATTCTGCTTCGTCGGTGCCTTCGTCTTCCTCGCCCCACGATGCAGTCTCGTCGTACTTCATCTTTGCGATGATAGCATCCAGAATCGGTCGTAGCATCTCGCCGTACTCGGTGTTGAGACCAGACTTCGACTTCGTCTTCTTTCGAAACATGCTCAGCAAGTCCGTGAGCGAAGGTATAACCGCCGAGCAGATCTCATCGTACTCGTCGCCGAAGAAGCGGAGCAGATATGGCACAAACGTCCGTAGCAGCTCATTCGCCATCGCTTGTGTCTCCTCGTCCACACCATCGGCATCCAAGACCCTAACAACATCGTTTACAACCATGTTGACGAGCTTCGCCACCGTCTCCGCCAAATCAGTATCATAGTGCGGCGTCGTCCTCAGCTCCGCCAACGCAGGACTGCCCACAAGCTGTCCCACAATGCCCTCGAGATTCAGATACCTGATCAACTCAATCTTGTCCCTCGCCCCCATCTTCTTCCCCACCGTCTCGGTGAACGTATCAATCGCCGCATCTCGCGCCCTCGCCTCCTTGCTCTCCGCTGCGAACCGTCCCTGCTGCCCGGCTAACTCCAGCAACGCACTCTGAATGCTCCGATCAATGACGACCGAAATATCGATCCAGGACACCCACTTCGCGATCGTCCGCAAACACAACTCTACGATCCCCAGATCCACCTGCCTCCATCGCGACAAAACCTCCTGCCACGTCACCGCGATCTTGCCCACATCTCTCGCCCGGATCAGATCCTTCAACTCCCCACCCTTCCGCGTCTCTTCAGGCGTGCGAGGGATCATAACATCAGCAATCTCATCATGCACGCTTCCCACAATCCTCAGATACAACATCGTCCCCGCCGGATTCGCCGTGCCCATGCCCTCTCCCCTCCCCGCTAGCGCTCTCACATCATCGAAAAACCCGGTCCAGTGTTCCGCGTACAGCGCCGTGAAGAGGTACGTCAACGTCTGCGTCAACTTGTTCTGGATCGCCGCGCTATCGGGTCCCTGCTCGCTTCCTGTGGTGTACCGCACCCGCACATATCCCATCAGACTCTCCCTCACATACCCCAAATTCTGCACGCTCAGGTTCTGTGTCTGGACCGCGTTATTCACGATTTCGAGCGATACCAGCCGGACGACCTCGGAGGGGGAGTTGGGGCGGGTGAAGAGGGCCAGACAGGCTGACCAGCCGGAGTCATCGGTGCGCAGCCGGTTGAGGAAGTCGTAGGCTTGCGCTTTGAGATTGGGGTCGGTGGTGGGGTGGAAGGCTAGTTCGATTGCGGATTCGATTTGGGAGTCCATGTTGATATGTGAGGTGGGGTGCTCGTGAACCGGTGGGTTCAGAGAGGGTTGTGTTGATGTGGTGGAGGGGCATGGCAGCGAGTTGCCTCGCTAAAGAAGGGAGGGGGGATGTTATGCCATTGTGAAGGCTTGTGCAAGTGAATGAGGTGGTGGCTGCTAGCGGTGAGCCAAGGCTTCAGTTGGTGAAGGCGGCGATGCGGTGGTGAAGTCGTATATGTCGTAGTCTCGTGCTACTCGAGTTCGTCGTCCAGGTTATCGATTCCCAAGTGGTGAGAAGAAGTTGGGTTATGAGGTCTCGTGCTCAGGTGAAACTTCGAAGCATCCGAGTCGCCGAAACATCAAATGTGCCCCGCGGTGGAGGGCGGAAATAAACCACGTTCACTTCGATAACGACGATTCACACTTCGAAGCAGTCAAACGACTATACCTTGTCTTCGAGAAGTTATACAATAGGTGATCGATCCAGGTAATACTTTTATACAATTACGAGAAAATCCCGGGTATTCATCCTCATCATCACATCAAACCCCACTCATATCGGATCAGGCACCCTAACCTCCCCATACGTAACCGCCTCAAACTGCTCCCGAAACGGCAGTCGACTCGCAGGCCCTGCCCCTACCGCACTTCCGGGACCGTATCCTGGCGTCCCTGGAGCTGCATAGCCTCCTGTAGGACCATACCCCGGCGTCCTCGGTACGCCCCCATTCAACTGAGTAAACGCCGTCGTCCGCGGCGTCATCGCTGGATAGCCACCAAAACCTGCCGCAGGGGTGCCGGGGGTTTTGGGGAGGTTTAAGAAGATTTGGCGGTTGCGCTCCCATTTCTCTTCTTTGCTTAAGCCAGCGTCGGGATCGAGGGTGTAGCGTGCGTTTTTGAGCTCGATTTCCTCGTCGTAGTCGGCGGTGCGGGCGGATTTTTCTGAGGGGGTGGGGATGGAGCTGTGGATGCTTAATGCCAAATAAACGACGAATAAGGCGCTGCGGAGCCTGCGTTAGCATGAGGGGTTTTAGGGTATGAGGGGAGGGAGGCAGCGTACAGCATGACCACGGTGACAGCGAACGAAGCCCGCGCCTGCATGCAATACCCATGATTCTTCCTCGTCGCGTAACTGCAGCCTTTACTGAGGTACCAGGGGAGGTTCCGCGAGAGGTGCGGGACGTTGAGTTCGGAGAGGTCGGGGGTGGCTTGGTTGCGGATGGAGACGGCGTAAAGGGCGATGAGGACGGTGTGGATGAGGACGCTGAGGAGGGGGATGAAGGTGCCGAGCACGAACATCATGCTCTTGACCAGGAGGATGAAGAGGGAGAGGACTGATATGATGACGTTGAATTGGGTCATGCTGTTCATGAAGCACGGTTATCAAGCTGCCTTCATTTCTTCCAGGTCCCTCTGCGTTGAAGGTATTGGGGTGGTACTCACAACTGACTCCAAACCAACGGCACATGCACCGGCCGATAATTCGCATAATCGTACAATATGCTGTTCGGATCACTGTTGAACCCTTGATCCGCGCCATTCTGCCACAGCTTCGTGCGGTATGTGTTCGGGTCCGCGATACCGAATAGCGCCAGACACGCTACCGTCACCGCCGTCTCGAAGGCCATGAGGCCGAGTATGGTCTTGCGTAAGCGCCATCGGTGGGCGATGTAGATGCACCACCGTCGCGCCATTCCGCCGAAGGATGTGTGGTGGATACGTGTCGTGCGCCGACGATGTTGGTGTTGGTGCGGTCGCCTTCGAGGCCGTGGTGGCACGAGAGCTCGTGGCCGACGGGTGGAGCGCTTCGAGTCGTTCGGTCGGGTCGTCCAGCTGGGTGCGCTTACATCTCTTTCTGGCTGCTGACTCGGGTCCTGCTGCTTATCGTACAGGTGTTTTGTGTAGCAGGACGTGGCAATGGAGGAGAGGAAGAGCTACGGCCTACCGACAGACCTACACCTCCTGCGCGGTGCACACAATACTCGAACATGCTCAGAGCCCATCGCAGTGGCACAACGTGCGCACGCTGTCTGGGCCCATCAGCGCTGAGCTATAAGCGCTCTGCACGCTGATAGGGCATTCGATCGACGGGATCAGCCAATGGCGTGGGGTGAATGCATGGCCTTGGCGGGTGGAGGAATTGGACTTTGCCTTTTCGAGGTTTGCAGAGGGCAGTGGGGATGTATGCGGAAGTGAATTGACATGGTTGAGGTGAATTTTAAGTTGACGGATGTAGGCGTGAGATGTCTTAGGGCGCCCATGCAGGTACTTTCGCATTGATTACGATGTGCTTACGATGTGGGAAGCCTCATGGTGGAACCTCTCCGACCGTTAGGTGATTCACTAGCCGGGTGGGAGGTACCAGGTACAATATGAGATGATGGGAACAGAGAGAAAGATTGAAGTGTCGTAGGAAGAAGAGGGAGAAGATCAGTAAGAAGTGAGGGAGCAAACGAAGTGATGTATTGTTCGTTTGCTGTGAGAAGTGAGAGACAACGGAGTGAAGCGGACTGCAGTAGTTTACAGTAAGTGGTAATGAAGCGGCGAGTGTCGTGGTGTAGATTGTGCACTGCTCAGTTCTATCAGTGTAAGGAGTAGTCAACCTTCGAGGTGAAGTGTATGTTGGGTTGTTGAAGCAATAATGCAGGAACGATGGTCTATAAGGCTGAAAGTTGTCCTGTCGGGTTGATTAAGTGGGGGTGTTTTGGGCAAGCGCGATTTGGACCGTGACCGGACAATACTTTCTCACGTGCTTGTATACCTCACCTGAAGGTGTAGCTCAAAGCCGCCAACATAGATAAGGTAGCTGGCAAGACTTCGAGTAGCAGCTTACGCCCAGAGACACTGTTGCGCCGGGAGCGTTGGTCAGCGTTCCATGTAAGGTACCTCGTCCCTGATACCGTCCCATATGCTTGGTAAGTCAGGTAATGAAAAAGAACCGAACTCGAGAAGGGAGATGATCCTTCGTCCATGAACCTTGGATGCGGGCTTCGAGACCGTACCACTGCAAGAGTGGGCGAGGCGTCGGTTCAGCTTCAGCCCTACGCTCGCTGACAGCCAAGCACAAAAACAACGCTCAGGACGCCAGTGTTTTGTAGTTCGAAGACGGACGAAGTAACAACGGTTTTCCACGCAGATCATGGACTATCTAGCCATGGCAGCAACACATGGGAAAGCGACGAAGGGCTACATAAAGACTCGGGCTTCCTCGACCCAGACATCAAAGCCATCCATTCCGCCATTGCGCATCGATATCTTCCACCAGTGCGTCTCCAGTCCACCAAATCAATCTTCTTGCCCTTCCACCATGGCACGATCAGCGGTGGCGGCCTTGCTAGGCCTGTTAACCATCGTAGCTGGAGGCCCATTCGCAGCAGCTCAGGACTCCCAGTCCGTAGCCCCTCAAGGAATCCAGTCCGCAGCCCCTCAGGAATCCCAGTCCGTCTCCAGCGCTGCTACTACCTTCGATAGTTCCTCAGAGGACTACTCTGCAACGCTACTAGGGAACACTTACGCCTCGTATGGCTAGATGACTTCTTCGTCAGTGGCTTCTGGATCCCCGTCGACGGATGGCTCTTCAATTCCACCAGTCGCTTCTGCATCCTCGTCGACGGATGTCTCTTCTAGTCAACCAGTGGCCTCTAAGTCCATGTCGACGCGTGTCTCTTCAGTCCAAGTGGCTTCTAATTCCACGTTGACGAACGCTCCCTCAATCAAACCAGTGGACAATGGCGCCGCGGCTTCTGCGACGAATGCCTTCCCAACGAAGTTTCCGACCAAAGGATCGGAAGGGGACCTCAACAACTTAGACGTCCAGTAAGTTTGGCAAGCCACTTCGACGATACCCAGACTGTGGTTAACGTTTGGACCAGATACTACTGCAAGGATCGGGATCTGCTAGATGGTAGGGATGTTGTAGACTTGTGGTAAGACCGCATAGATGACACCACAATCAAGACACTGCTAACTCTGTTCGCTTATGTTCTTAGGGAAAGCAATGGCCCAAAAGCCGTTGGACCATGGCTTGCGTACGTCGCACCGGTATCCGCTGGCATTGTGACCGATGATGTGCTAACGTTGTGCTGCTTGCTCCACGGAGAAACTTCGTGGGTTCCCTCAGTAGCAACGACGGCTGGGCAGACAAGGTGATGACAGCTGCGGCTCCTAACGCGGGAAACAACGGCCTGTCGGGTTGTGGCATACCAGGTGGAGTGTGCAATCCCAATGTTCAGTGAGCATGGCAATGTTTCCTGCGGCTTTGCTCTGTTGTACTAAACTGTCATAGGTGCGAGGACCTTGCTAAGGCCGGCTTTGGGTATGTTGTGCAGCCGCGAGGTGTTTGAGACAGTGACTGACGGGTGCTGCTTGTGTCGGTGTAGGTAACATTACTGTAAGTCGAACACTGGGGCGAAGAGTGCAAACGCGGCAATCTTGGCTTGTTATTCGAAGGGATATAGGAGACATTCGCTGACTTTTCTATTCTATACTCTAGGGGCTCTTCAAGGTCTTTTAGGGTAAGTACGATGGCCATGACACCAACCGCAGAGACGTTGGCTAACCGCCGCTCGTTTTCGCAGCATGCATTCGAAGCTTAATAGTAAGTATTAATGAGTGAAAGGGTTCTCAGAGTGCCGTATAGTGCTCCGCATTTGATGCGGTCACTCAGAGACTCTTCGCACTCGACCATGTTACGGAAGACATTCGCTGACCCTACCCCCTTAGTCTCACACGAGTTTCTGCAGGACGAGACCATCGAGAACTCATTGTCCCTAAGCCGCATCGCAGAGGTTTTTACGGCGCCTCCAGCTTCGAATAGTCTGGACTCGATCGCCTCGCTTCTCGGAGTTATATTTTACTTCATAGTCCGTACATCCTTCCACCCACCGCATCTTGTATACTGATGAGGAGACAGGGAGGCATAGCAGGCGCCGGAGGGCTGTTGAGCTCCGCTATCGCCGGATCATCGGGCAGAGCTGCGTATCTCGGCGTGAGTAGCAACGCAAACGGAGTAGTGTTGCCATGAGCCGAGTTAACGCGCTTCTGTCATAAAGACACTCAAAGGAGCCAGAGGGTTTGCGGTGCAGAAGGGTGATACTGCAGGTGTGGCGACGATAAGACGGAATCATCGCCAATGTCCAACAGCAGACCGCTTCGCTCATCACTTCAGCCGGGAGCACGTTCGGCGCGTTCGGTGGGTTACGGACCTTGCTTGTCCGCCCCTCAAAACAGGACATCTGCTAACCCTCTTGTTCTTCTGTCTGTAGGCAGCGCCACGGTATGTGTACTGCGACCAAGTCCAATTCTAGCCGTCCACTGACCGCGCTCTTGCATATCAGTATTTCATCGGAGGCACATTTGGTACGATTGAATTTAGCTGCACCGTCCGAGCAATCTGCTAACCCTCTTCCTCGTCTATCTGCAGGCGCCATTGGCATCGGCCCCGGAGAGGTAAACCACAAGCGAACTTCCACCAGTTCGATGCCGAGAAAAGTGCTGATGTTCGCTCCTCTCGCTAGAACCCGGGTCAAATTACCAGTGGAGACCTCGAGCCAGCACTCAAGCAGCTTTTCTCCAGCTCGCGCTCGCTTTTGGAGAACATGGGTCGACTGGCTGCTGGCCGGGGAAACGGCGCCTCCTACGCCTCGCTGCCAGGTAAGCTCCTGCGTTGGAGACCTGCCAACGTCTTGAAGCTCTGCTGACATCTGTACTTCTTTACGTACAGGCCAGACTGGATCCCGGGGCGCCTACGCTGTGAGTAGACAGACCTCCACCTCTGCTCGAGAGCATTGAAGACATGGGCTGACGTGTTTGATATGCGTACAGGCGCACGGCGACAACGACATCGCACTCCATTACTCCGACGTAAGTCTGCCCACCACACACCAGGTCAACGACACCAGCTAAGCACTCCATATCCTCGCAGGGGAAAATGCTAATCGGCGACTCCGACCCCACCTTCAACGAAACCCTCCGCGCCGCGTTCACCGCCTTCCGCGGCCGCATCGTCGACATGGCGCTCGCCAAAGCCCTCTGGACCGTCGTCGCCGACGCCGAACTGAGCGACGAGCTCTCCTGCCAGAAATTCAGTACCTATGGCGCAGTCTGGGAGCAGGGTCTGTGTCTGAATCTGTGAGTGCTGCCGAAACGTCGTCCACCACACCCATGCTCACAGTCCACTCCACACAGATACCAGAACTTCCCGGACACAACGGCGTGCGACGCCGACCCAACGGATCGCTGCGATTACAAGGTGATGGCGAAGGATAAACACGATGCTCTTGCTGGGGAGTTCAGTTTCGACACCAAGACCTATATGAGCCAGACGGTGGATTGCGCCGAATTGGGCGGCACGGCTGGGCGGCCGGATTTGTATGTTTGTTGATATACGCTTGCAGTGCCCGAGCGTGGAGTATCGCTGCTGACTGAACATCGTAGGACCGCGATTTGCCAGCCAGGCGAGTTCAAGGTGCCGGTTTGCTGGGTGAGTGAAATGCACCGGATACGGGACACGTGGTTTCTGCTCGAGACGTTGGCTAAGTTATCCCTTCTCCCTACCGTGTAGTTCTCCGTCAAGGCGCTCAAGGGCACATTCGATGGAGGTATCTCGGACGACGGTCCCCAGACCTTTCATCTGATTGCCCAGGCCTTTTAGATGAGCTGAGAGCGGGCAGAGTGCTCGGTGCTCGGCGGGTGGCATTTGGGGTGTTCTCGATCGTGTGGGGTCGAAAGAGTAGAGTTGGCTTTGAGGCTGTGAGGATATTGGCGTGGGATTTTGCGGAGTGGTTTTCGGATTGCGTGTCACTCGTTGGGATAGATGGGGATTGGGAGACGGGGTTTGGGTGCATGTGATATTTGTCAAGTAACGGTTGTTGCACGATCAAGTACGAAATCACTTGCTCATATTATTCTCCTCGCGTCAATGGTTTTGCACCCCTCTCTCTATCTCCGAATATATGAAGTGAAGTATACTACGAAATAGAGTTGAATGCAACGACGATGAAAGAAGGTTTCGAAGGCCGACTAGTAAGGTAGCATGTCTTGGCGCGCGACCCTGCGCGACACCAGGAGCCCGCTGAGGAAGCCGCCGTCGGGAATCATCATCAACACCACCAAGAAGCTGCGTGACGGCCTTATGCTAGGTATTGACGTGTGAAGTCACATGACAGATCTAACGCGCGACATGCGCCACCTGGAAGCGAGAAACCAAGCAAGCAATCTCGCAGGCTAGACAGGTCTCACAGTCACACACCCACCTCAAATCATGGCAGCACTGGCACTTTCACCCCCCCGCGGCACTCGCACGCCTGGTCGCCGGTCGCACTCTATCGCGGAAGCCGCGACCGAACCTCCTCAGAAGAAGCGGAAGTACATCCCCGGTGGGCCAGGCGGCGGGGGCAGGTTCATGGACAACGAAGGGAAGGTGCACAGGATCGAAAGCGCGCCGGAAGGCCTCACACTTACCGCACCAAGGCCGCGACCAATGAGGATGGCCTCACAGAATGGAGTCCAGGCTGCAGCAGAAGATGGAGAGACGCCCGTGACCGCACGGTCGGCCATGCAGACACGCCCGCGGAGGGAGAGGCCGGAGAGGTACGCACCGCAACCAACAACGCCACGACCGCGGTATAGCAGTAGTGCTGCCGCCGCTGCGGCTGCTAGTCAGGCTAGCGATGGGTATAAACCGCGGGAGGAGAGGAGTTGGGAGGACTTCCACCCGGATCTCGAGATCGAGCTGGCGCTGCCGATATACTCTGCGGATGAAGTCGATGGTCGCACAGGCAAGAAGGATCCGAAGCTACTCCAAAGAGCTAACAGCATGCTTGCGGATTTGAAGCCAATGACGAACGGAGATACAGAGATGAGAGATGCAGAGGGCACGCCCGAGGCCCAGGAGATCATTGTTACTCCTGTAAAGAGGAAGCCAGGACGACCACCGCGAAGGCCTGAGTCGATGCTCAGTGGTTTGGGCTCGCCACCAGCTCCACGGATACTACCACTTCCTACACACAACCCGAAGGAACGACTGAACCTGCCCAAGCCTTCGTTCAGGCAGTACAACCACTTTCTGCAGTATGAAGAGAACCAGCAAGAGAACAAGAAGAACTATGTGGACCGCACCATGGCAAATGTCGGCTATCAAGAGAGCGACCGCTTCGAGCTGCCACCAAAGGTACTTGTTCGCTTGACAGAAGGCGGGCAGCTGGACGACGAAGCAGAAGTCAGCTTGCATCTCGAAAGCGACAGTCCAGCCGAGGTCTTAACATCAGCGCCAGTGGTCGGCAAAGTAGAGTACGATATGGACGAACAGGACGTTGCATGGTTGGAAGGCATCAACGAGCAACGCAAATCCGAAGGCGTTGACGCCATTAAACCCGCAATCTTCGAGATCACCATGACACAGATCGAGAAGGAATACCACGCCCTCGAGAAGCGCATACCCAAACCACAACCACGGCACGCCCAGCTTCACCGTCCACGGTCGAGTTCGCAGGCAGCCGTGAATGGCGATCCCAACCCGCCGGGCGATGAGCCAGATAGTAAATGCGCCATCTGTGACGACGGCGACTGCGAGAACGCCAACGCTATAATATTCTGCGACGGCTGCGACTTAGCAGTTCACCAAGAATGCTATGGTGTGCCCTTCATTCCGGAAGGCCAATGGTTTTGCCGGAAGTGTAAAGAAATCGGCCGCGGCACACCCACCTGCATATTCTGCCCGAATGTCGATGGAGCTTTCAAGCAGACTAGCACCCTACGCTGGAGCCATTTGCTCTGCGCTCTGTGGATCCCGGAAGTGACCGTTGCTAACATGACTTTCATGGAGCCGATCTCCGACGTCGACAAAGTGCCTAAGGGCAGATGGAAGCTACACTGCTACATCTGCAACCAACGCATGGGCGCCTGCATCCAGTGCGGCAATAAAAACTGCTACCAAGCCTTCCACGTCACGTGCGCTCGTCGCGGCAAGCTCTTTCTTAAGATGAAGAGCCAACACCAGCAGGGACTCGACACGACGGCTTTAAAAGCTTTCTGCGATAAGCACGTTCCTCCGGAGTGGCGACGCACCCACGACACAGATACTGCTGTTGCAGAGGCCAAACGATGGTACCGGCATGCGATGAAAGATCGCCGATGGGCAGATAGTCAGACCGCTGCGCTTGAGCTTGGTGCGCCGCCACCTCCGGATGGTGGACTGGCTGGTGAAGATGACACGATTGCTGTCACGAAACGGCGGAAGAACCAGCCTCCTAAGCAGTACTGGCGTCTTCCGTCAGGAGCGCCTGTAGTGCCCGCTGTGGTTTTCGGCGCCGTCGAAGCGAGTCTGACGCGCTTTACTGTCCGCAAGCGGAAGGAGTTTGTGGAGCGAGTCTGCCGGTACTGGACGTTGAAGAGAGAGGCGAGACGTGGTGCAGCTTTGCTGAAGCGGCTGCAGCTGCAACTCGAAAGCTTCTCGAGCATGGAGATCACGAGAAGGAACTTCGCTGGTATGGGCGCTGCAGGTCGGCCAAGGCTTGTCAGACGCATTGAGTTCGCGGAGTTGTTGCAGAATGATATGCAACATCTTGTTGAGCTGTGCAAGGCGACGCGGGACAGAGAAGAGTTGAGGCTGAAAGAGGTCGAGATCTTGAAGGAGTTGGTGGATACAGTCTACTTTCCTATTCCGAAGCTTCTACAGCCGATCTTGCAGAAGGCACGCAAGTAAGTACCTCCATTTCACCACGAAGACCACAGCCGATACTAACATCATAACAGGCTCGACGAGAAAACCGCCCTCTTCCGCCCAGGCCTCGACGACCTCGCCACCAAACTCCGCGAACGCTACTTCACCTCGGTCGCCGATTTCTCTTCCGAACTCTCCACCGTCCTCTCGAACCCCTTCACTACCCCCTCCTCGGACGAGCCACCAACCACCGACCTCCACACCATCGCGACCCGCCTCTCGCAGAGCAAGCCCGGCTCAGACGAGCACGCGGACCTGTCGGCAGACCAGAAGGAAGCGAAGAAACTCGCCAAGCGCATCCTCAAAGCGGTTAAGGAGCCTTTGGAGGATGCGACGAGGCGGGAAGCTGGGCTGAGAGGGAAGGAAGTGGAGGAGGAGTTGAGGAAGTTGGAGGAGATGAGTATGTTGTTCGCTAGCACCAGCAATGTGAACGGCGTCGACAGGAACCTTTTAGGGGATGCGGAAGCGGAGGACGAAGAAGCAGTCGCAGGTGCGTCGCCCGATGACGTGGAGATGGCCGATGCAGACGTGGCCGTGGAGGACGCTGCTGACGACATCGTCGCGCAAGATGTCTCGCTCCGCTCTTCGCCGCGCAAGAAGTCCACGCCTGCGAGCGAGCGGCCGGGCAGTCGTGCCTCTTCCCACACCGCCGCCAACGGCAAACGCCCTACGCTTACCAATGGTCTCACGAACGGGAAAGCCCCCATGTCGCCTCCCCAATCCACTTCTCCGGCCGCGTCAGCCGGAGTTAGCGGCGCCGTCAACGGTGCCACTATCGTTGCTGCCGCTGCCGCTGCCGCTCCAACCGACCCCTCCGATTTCTTCGCCAACGGCGGCATACCCTGGTACCTCACCCCCTTCGACCCCGTCGGCACGACGGTGTACGAGGAGCGGTACACGGGGAGGGAGGTGCTGAGGGAGATGTCGGAGGAGCTGAGCGATATGGATGAGGATACGCTTACGGAGTTGGCGCCGCTGGAGGAGGCGATGCCGGCCAAGGGGAAGGGGGGAGGGGACCTTGGGACTGGGGTGAACGGTGGGGAGGCTAAAGCCAAGAAGGCGCCGAAGAGGAAGGGGAGGCGGAATGCTTGGGATAGGCGACGGAGGTAATGAATCAACGACGAAGGGTAGAGGTTGGTTTGTGGGAGGAGTGTCTCGTTGTGGTTATTGTGTAGACTTCTAAGGGGTGTGGTTTAGGGTTGTTGGAGGAAGGGTCCGCTAGATACCATGGGTTGGTGAGACTGTACTATGCGAGGTCATCATGGTTGTTGCTCTCTTACTGTTGTCTTTCGGTACCCTGCGCGGTATGCGGTGCTGTGCATCCTCGGGTTTGCTCTTGGTTGAGGTGAGGTCGGGTTTTAGGTTTCGCACAGACCTATGAACTGCATGAAGGCAACTACGACCGTCTAGATGGTTGAGTGCACACAACGACTTCTCTACAACATCCATGACACTCATTACAGATTCAGCTTCCCGCCCTTACTTCACCACTGTTGATGCCCTAAACGCACCTGGTCGTCCAACACCGCGATCTGATCGTGAGATTGGTACAGAGAAGCTACACTTTGATTGATCTGACTGATCTGAACTGGGCAGCGCACCTCTACGGTAATGATTGAATATTTCGCTGTGATGGAGCCTTCGGGATATGCGTGTTAACAGCTTTGCCATGGTCAATAAACTGCATGCTGGAAAAGTCGAATATCGCATGGACAAGCTCGGCAAGAATGTATTGCCAGAACCACGCAAGCGTCGGATCGCAATGGAATGTTTTGAGCTGCGTGCAGCAGCCTTGGATCATGCTTCCACGAGAGCTCAACATGCTGAGCACAATCCTTGACAACCATCAGAATACGAATAATCGTGGCACGCTCGCCTGCTTCACGCTCTGCTCCAGGAAGCAAGTCCACGCATTCTCTGACGTCTTAACCCGAGTGACATAGAGCGATCGTTGAGACAGCGCCGACAAGAGCTCAATCAAACATGTTGAGCAGGATCTCGACACCCACAACAGCATGGACAATACCTCATATCGCTGCATTGAGCAAGTTGCATCCCTCACGAAACGCCTTCGCTTACCCATGTCCACTGTATGAAGGTTCTCAAGCGCAACCTTGGAACAGTGAAGTGGAGGTGAGGTCGACCAGTACTGTACCGATCACGGCGAGGCGGCCAGTAATGAGCATGGCCAACCCACCACTACCAAGCACGTGACTTTGAAGGGATGCGGGCGGCCGTTAAGTCACATGTGCGCGGATCCTGCGTGGCCATTCGGAGCGCGTAGCACGTTCGAGACCAGGGATGCGGACGCCTCGGGGCGCCAGAGCTATGGGTTCCGGACCGCACGCCTCGCCATCATGGATACTTTTCCCTGTCGGAGCGCAAGACTTCTCCACGAGATCCGGACGAAGGCTTCGATGCTCCGAGCAGGTCAACTAGAGAATACGTGGCACACACCGAGCCCGCCGGCTGCCATAATGTTTACCGAGATCGCGTAGTGTGCAAAGGATCGCCATTGATACGGAGTACTCATCTTGGCTTTGAGAGCTTGAGAGATGGTTCCTACCCAGGAGATGGTCTGGTCGGATGCCGCGTAATCTTTCATCTTGGGAGACTGAGGGTCATGACGCCGCCTTGGGTCATCAATATCTACTACGATCTGGATCGACAGTCATCTCGTTGGAATTGCCAGATCCGAGTATTACAGTCAGCAGTGAAATCTGGCAAACGACCAATCGCCACGTCAGGCCAGTGTAAGTTCAACATCCTTTCCACATCTCATCTACCGTTCGGGACGACTTCCCCGATGAACTCCACGGCAACGAGCCGTGAGCGGTCCGTATCACCGTTGTGGAGGTTGTTGTAGCGCAATCGCGTCGAGACAAGCTTGAGTGGTTCTCAGCAACTCGACACTCCGCTGTCTCATATCGGGCCGGACGCATGGCGTGGCCCGCAACCCTGAGCAGCATTGACTTCGACCTCAGACCATCTTCAGCAACGCCTCATCAATGTTGAAACTGCGTCTTTGCGTTCAGGCAGCCCGGTGTTGGAAGTCAGCTTCCGGCTTCGCATGGTGTATGCCCAAATCCGAATGTTGGAGAAGAAGCCTGCAGAGAACGGCCCACCCGGCGATCCTTGCTTCGACGTGCATTAGAGGTGCATCAGCCAATGAACCCCCCCAACGCCACCTACTCTCTGTCACTGGCCCTATCGTGCAGTACGCAAGCCTATTGCGAAGTCTTCGGCCTGCAATAACCATGATGGTCAAACAGATATGGCCGCACGATGCGCTTCTCGCCGCGCTTGGGCGGTCTAGCTATCATATCGTGGGATCATGCTCCGGCACGACATCAGCTACCAACCGGACGCGCAACGAAAGCGCGCTCTCGTTCACAACAATCTATTCACACTCATCGTCTTCGAAGCTTCTTCTCCTTCACTCCCTTCAATCTCTTTCGTATCCCCGACCACGACTCGGTCACGACTTTGATAGAGCTCAATCTTTTGCCCGAGGGCGCTAAAGATCAGTTAGGGTTCGCCTCCCCGTTGCGTCCCACGGTACTCTTTCGCCCGCCGCCAACGGTTTTCCCTTCCCCACACGTCAGCCGCCTCGATATCTTGCGCGACCAACCCGGCTAGAAACGCAGTCTCAGAAAAACTGCCCAATCTTCGCTTTACACGTTTCACGGTCGCATGATTTGCGTGGCGCATCAAGCTGGACGATCTGCGGCGTCGGCGAAACGCAGGAACCAGTGGCTAAGAGCCTCAGAGACAGCGTCGGTACTTCCGGCATCTCGAGGCTGTGCATGCATCTCGAGGTAGCGTCCTGCAAGACCTAACCAGCAGCGCAAGCGTGCACGACGGGGAATCTTGAACAAAAATCCCAAAGGTGCTTGTTATTCAGTACCTGTGTTACATCAACTTTTCTTGTTCTCTCTGTCAGAAAGCGCTGGACGCTGACGACGACTCTCATTGTAGACTCGATCTTTAATTAATGACCGACGTAACAACACAACACGACGAGCACGAATTTCGAACGAACACACAGCACATGTCCTAATGAACGACCTACCGAGGCCGACGTTGTGTATAGACATCCTCGGCTTGCCGGGTGACCGTTGCGACAGTGGTGTTCCACGACACCAGCGATGGCCGCAACTTTCAGATCCCATTTTAGATCTCCGCCCTCCAACGAGAGCACAACTTCTCAGGATGGGCGCAAGAGACTCAGCCGCATCCCGGCGAAATCGCATGTCGAGAACACGGACAGTAAGCAGAGCAAGAATACGCAAGATGTGTCACGGTTGGGAAAGAGGACGAGCAGAAGCATTACACCGTTGGATAAGACGGGAAGTGGTACACCCAGCATAGAAAAGGCTCCGAACGTCGGACCCGCTGTGCGTCAAACGTCGACTTCGTTGAGAAGAGTACCGGTTGCACAGCCCTCAGGGACAGTATCTTCAGCGCCATCCGAGATGTCAAGGACCAGGCCTATCTATGGTTTGCCGCTCGACCCTCGCACTCCATCGCTTGTCTCGGGCTCATCTGGATCGACGTACGATAGTCCACGAACAAATGCTTTGCGGCGCAAACCCTCCACGATCGAGCGGTACGCCGCCTCGAAAAAGGCCGAGGACTCCGTGATCGAACGAGAATTCACCACGACCTATTCACGGGATGATGATCTGAGTGAGGCTTTCGAAGACTCCGTTCTAGGAATCTCCTTGCCACAAACAACCTCCTACGTGCACCATGGCGCATATGTTGCTTCAGATCCCAAATACCGGCTGTTACCGGATTTGAGCTCCGAAGACCAGTATGTGATGAGAGATATCACACCGCCTGTGCCCGGCTATGCACAGTCTGCGACGCCATCTACGCGCTACGCGGACTCACCTTTTAGTCACGCCCCTACACTAAGCTCGACATCTTCGTATTCTCCTGCTGTTGTCACATCAACGAATACGCCTCGACTACGACAGCAGAGTCCAACATGCAACGGTGGGCCAACGTATCGTTCGAACGACAAGGTCGATACGACTCGACTTGCGCTACCCACTGTTCGCGAGTCATCAACATCGTCCTCAAACTCGACAGTCAGGCAAAGTGGGCGAGCAGCAACGGCATCGAAGGACGTACCGCGCAAACCGGCATCAGCTCCACCAACAGGAAAGACCACTGATGGTCGTCGCTCGTCTTCACAAGCCAATCTGGTCAAAGAGAAACCCCGGCAATTCTCAGCATCTTCAAACACAAGGCCGGCCGTTCAGATACCTCCAGAGCTTGCTCATCTCAATGTCGACCCGGCACCTTCGATGAATCTGAACAAGGCTTTACCGCCCATCAGACCGAGTCGAGATGGTACTCCAGTCCTAACGGGTATGACCAGTCCGTCGCCAGTTGTTCAGAGCGATCTTTCGAAAGTGTACAACACCTACCATAAGCGAACTCCTTCGCAAGAGACGAACAACCCTATGTCGCCACTCAAGTCTCGGTTCGGTGCTTCTCCCAAACCACAAGAGTCGCCGCGAATAGACTCTGCTATTTCGCCTCCGCCTGCTGCTCGCTCGTTTGCGCGAGGTCCGCCGCATACCACAGAAGGCCACAAATTAACGAGGAAAGACTCTCCTGCTGTCGGGCCAGCACCCAGTCCGAGCAAGTCGCCAAGGTTCGGACTGTTTTCAAGAAAGCCTAAAGCAGACAGTGTGAAGCCAGTCGAGAAGCCCAAGCGACCAGTGGTGAAGGGGCCTGTAGCCGGAACAGGACATGAAGGATACGGCAGGTACGGGTTCCGCGGTCGAAGTGGAAGTACCACTAGTAGCACTGGCCTCCGGTCCTCGAGTACAGACAGTAACACCAGTAGTCAGCCCAGAAGGCCGTCTCAAGGACGAAAGAACAGTACCACCAGCAAAGACGGCTCTGATATGGACGACTTCCTTCGAGAGCGCTTGACTCCGGTCGTGCTACGCGGTACCGGTAGCACTGTCAGTAAGGCCGCTTCTGGGTCCGAGTCACAGCCTCGAGGTGGCCCGACCTCGTCGCTTGAAAGCTATGCCAAGCCAGAATTGCTACCATCTGCAATTAACAGCGGTTCCGGCAGTTCTCCGGCCAAGCGACAGCATCCGACCGCACGTGCGCCTTCAGACAGCAGCCAAGACGATGTGTTTGCGCGGTATCCGACTCTCGCCGCTCGACGCTCGCTCACACGGCTATCACAAGGCGACCGAGACTCACGGGTAAACATGCCAGCTCCTATCGATACCAGCCGACCCTCCAAGGATTCATCAATGGACAGCTACGATGCCGAAGGCTCGGCCGTCCCACGCTCAGACAGCACTATACCACTGGACGACCCATCCCAGCGAACGGAAGGCATGTGGCTTCGATCACCGAAGAAGGAGCCGGAACCAGAGGCCAAGCCATCTCGCAGGTGGAACTTTTTCCAGCGCACCCAAGCGTCGCCGAGAAGCAAAGGCAAAGGAAGAGCTGTAGACGAAACCAGAGACCCAGTCGTAGCCCGTCACCAGCCGCCGGCGCAGAACTTTGCACATTACGCTATGCTCGATCCTGTTGAGCCGGTGGGGTTAGAGGAAGTGCAGCGCATCATGCAAGAGACCGAAACTTCACCAGAAGACTCGATGTCGGAGAGCAATATGCCGCCGAAGATGGTTCCTTATGAGGGCCGACATGTCAGTCTGCTTCCGTCACCACCGCAGGCGGAGTACTCGAAAGACTCTGAGTTCCGAACTCGCCCGAAGCTTCCTACCATCACGGTCAGACAGGAGCCCACGAAAGTGCCTGAACTGGTACACGACAGTGGTTCTGTGCTGCGGCAACAGAACTACCCAGTCGATCAGCAACGAGCGCCTGCGAATACAGCTGCTCAGTCCTCCCGAGATGTACGCACACCGGAAATGGTGCAGCAATCTTTGAACACTCCAGATCCTCAGGAGGAGAGTCCTGCTCGACAATCACGACTCTCACCCGTCGGCCGGATCCCGAAGGTGATCTCGAAACGAGATCGTGATCGGAAGCTGTCTGACAACTCGTTCTCCCGGCCCTTCGGCCGCACCCAGCCGAAACCTACTGTTCAGCCTCCTGGATCGCTGTACAACCAGATTCGGGAGCTGGCAAGCCCCATCGAAGGAGGCTCGCAGCCAGTCTCCAGCACCAGTACAAACTCGAACCGCATCTCAGGCGAGCACAAGAGTAGTGTGACTACCAATGCGACGAGCACGTCCACGAATCGCACGAGTATGGATATTCATGCCAGCGAGTTCTTTGCGTTCCCACCTCGCAAAGACTCCGACTTGTCTCACTCGAGCAGCTCAGGAAACCAAAGCTGGGTAGCAAGCATGGTCGCCTCGCCACCACAGATGGAAGATATTTGGACCGAGTATAACGATTTGTTGGACGACGTCATGCCACCCGGAACTCCGCTGTCCGCCGCGTCGTCTCTGGGTGCACCCTTCCAGTATTCGAGCATGCTCTATGAGCCGGCCAATACCCAGACCCAAGACTTGTACTCCTGGGGTCAGCCACCGCGGACTCAGCTACCTCTACCGCCACTGCCCGGAACCAGCTCTACAGTGCTAAGTGTGCCACAACAGATCGCTCGTTTCATGCAGCCTTCAATGTCACCCTTAACAACACCAGCTCAGCTGTCGGAATTTGTCGACCACTACGGCAATCGCAGCACAAGTACCCTGGGTACGCAGAACCATACAAGTGTTTCGGGTCCGCGACGACCCAGTCTGGCCCAGTCATCTCGATCAAGCATACCCGGACCCAACCGAAACAGTGCTCATGGCAGCCGCACGAGTTTGCCTAGCGCACGTGGAAGCACCACATCGTCTCGATACAGTCGCGCATCCGCGCACTCTAGGTCTGCATCGTTGCCAGAGGCTAATGCTCGAAGCTCTCAATCAAGCTTAACACCAAGCGTACGCTTCAACAGAGATACACAGCTTTTGGACATCGCCGAAGTGGATGGTGATGATCATGCTGCTGCTGCAAATCTTCGCTTTGGCGCCTTGATGACAAGCAAGTGGCTTTCATTTGGGCGTGTGCTCTTCAGTCCAGCTGACAACGAGATGCGTCTTGCCGATGATCCGAAGATCCTGATTATCGATGGCCTCGGCTCTGACTGGTCCTTCTATGTAGCTTTGAACTACCCAGCAGCGACTGTGTATAACCTTGGGCCTGCTCCCGCCAACGGCTCGGCCTGGCCAGGAGTCAATCAGCGGCCTCCACACAACCATCGGCACATCAACCTTGATGCAATTTCCGGAGCCTTCCCGTTTCCCAAAGGTTTCTTCACAGCAGTGGTCCTCAGGTTTCCTCTAGCTACAACAGACGATGCCTATCACTCAGCCATATTCGAATGCAAGCGCGTGCTGCGGCCCGGAGGGTACCTCGAAGTAGCAGTTCTGGATTTGGATCTGATGAATATGGGTACCAAGGCCAGATCGGCGGTGCGTGGACTGAAGACCAGAATGCAAGCGAAAGACGGCAACGTCAGTCTTCGAAACCTGAGCGATGTCCTCGTCCGTCTCATCGGTCGCCGAGGCTTCGAAGATGTTCAACGCTGCATTGTAGGCGTTCCAGCTGCCGGTCGCATCCCTCGAAGCCAAGACATTAGCAGCTCCTCGTCCCACCGCTCGAGCAAGCCAATCTGGCGACGAGAGGATCGCGAGGGAGACGAGTTCTCCTTTGCTGATCTGCTGGAAGATGCTCGGTCTAGCCAAATCGAATCCGGCAAGAACAACGACGAAAGCATAACCAAAATGGTCGCCAAAGTCGGCCGGTGGTGGTACTCCACCTGCTACGAGAAGGCACTGTTCCCAAACGACAACTCAAGCATCTGGAACGACCACGCTCTATTACGAGAGTGCGAAAAACAGGGCACAAGCTTCAAGCTCCTGATCTGTCATGCGCAGAAGCCGACACAGATGCGACGGCGCACCGTCAGCGTCTGACATGCATACACACTATTTCCATACTATGATACCCTTCTCGATTTTGTTTCTTGCATAGCGGGCTGGACCTCCTTTGGGTGGTATATTTTGATGACTGGGCGATTTACGGTTTCCTTTGCGAGCGTTCTAGCGTCTTGATGCGATGACGAATGTGCATGTCTCTCCTCTTTCTCTGTCTCTACAATCTGTCTATATCTGTCGAGGCGCAGAGATGTCTATAACGATCTCTTTACTTGCATAGCGGGCGGGGGTGGAACTGAAGACGCATATGGCCTCACGGCCGCGGGCTCACGCTCGTCACAAGGTGCTTGTCACGGAGTGTCAATATAGATTTCGGCTTTGCAGAGTTCAATGGATATATTAACACCAAATCTCTAATGTTCTTTCCTTTCCTCTCGGCTCTGTCCTAAGGCAGCTGCTTTCGATGAAATGGTTATACTCTGCCCTTCAGTGGCTCGCCTACTTCGAAACCTGGCTCCGTTGCAATCGAGAGCAGGGGGCCTTGAATAGTTGAGATCTCTGCCAAACGCTGCTATGATCTGCTGTGGTTGATCACTGCTGAGCCACTCCGCAAACTGCCTCGCCGAGGATATGGCGTCGGAACTATGTGCTGCTGCTTTTGTGTTCATTACAACAGAACACGGCACAACAAGCGCTGGATCTTCTTCGATAGATACTCGAATTTCCGGCACAAGACCTCGATCCTTCGCGACGAGATATGTGCTTCGCTGCGTCATGATATACGCCTCTTCCCGACCAGCCTTCATCAGGGCATCGAACGGATCAGCGGCATACGCTTTCGACCACTCTACGCTACTAGTATCTATGCCTGCGGATAGCCAGAGTTCGATCTTGTTGTAGAATGTCGCGCTGCCGTCGCCGCAGGAATGGAACAGAATCTGTCGAGGTCTATTCTTGACTGATGGGCTGGCCACGAGGGCCCGGAGAGCTTCAGCTAATGTGTCCATACTCGCTATGTGAACGGGATCACTCTTGGGGCCGACGAGTATCAAGTGGTCGTTGAACACAGGACGTGTTCGCGCACACCATCCTTCATTGATAGCGAGTCGAGTGTTGTGCGACTGGTCGATTGACGCCACTTAAGCAACATCCGCGAGAAGAGCGACGAGTGTTTGACGAGAATAGTTTTGCACTAATCCGATGGCGAACCCTCCCCCTTCCCGAAAGATATACGCTTCGCAAAGGGTTTTAAAACACTCCAGTGTGCGCAGGTCGTCCGGTTCCTACGGAGAACGCGATAGGATGCCTTGGATTGCCGTAGATCTCGTTGACTTGCGTATTGACAAGGTTGGAGCTCGGGTATGCCATCGAAGAAGAGAAGAGCGGACGGAGAGTGTCGTGAGAGCCAGGGATGATTTATCGGTATGCTTTGTGGTGGCTTGAAGTTGTCTTATCGTTCTTCGTCCTGAGCAGGTGTAAGAGGCAATGAATGGTGTGGCTTGTGTTTGGCAGATGTCGTTAATCTCGTGCCAAACTCAATCCCATCGTCTTCGCCTGTGAAACCTAGCTCGCAAAGCGCACAATCTTGATAGGGTGGGCCGCTCATGTTAGCGAATTGATCAGTAGGACATGTTTTGAGATGAAGAAGACGTACCGTGTTTCTTTTACAGGTACGAGATAAGATGTTGGGCAAGCTGTCTTGGCTGCATAGAATCTAACGTTCTAGTCTGCAGTAAATCATAGCGAACCTTTGGCGACGAGTGTCAACAACAGATGCATCAACCGAACGATTCCGTGGTCTTGTGAAACTGAAGGAAGCCACATATCAAGCGGTCAGATCTTGGAGCTTCAGACTCCTTCCCATACCTGCGCCACAAATTCCAATGCACTGAGAGTTGGTGTTCGCGAGAGGTGTGGATGTCGATGAGTGAAGTGCAAAGTCAGCGCGCCTCCCCAATTTTGTATACTGACCGTCCTGGTATGCTAATACACCTGCAAGTCGGTTGTGATTGGGCAGGTACATGTAGGATCCACTTCTGTCTTCACGTCACGAAAGTCTCTCGACACCATCGTGTCCTCTTCTTCTCCTAGAGCAAGGTGGGTATAACTCAGGATTTTCACGAGACCGGGGAGCGTCCACTTTGATACTGATCCCATCAAGTGTCCGCTTGCTCAAGCTCGAGCTTCATGCGAGATAGAGAAGAACAGCCCTGCCGGATGAGTCAATACCCAGTGTCCACAGTATGCGGCACTAGTATTCTTCTGAAGGTGAGGAGGATCGGACCCGAAACTTTTCCTATATCTTGACAGACACGCCGTTTTCTTTTCTATCTCTCATACCTGCAAACCGTGAGGATGCGTATTCGAGACCTTGGCTACAGTCCGGGCGTCCTGCCGACGGGTCCGAAGAACTCTATCCTAGACATCGATGGACTGCACATATCGCAAGTCACCGTTCCGACTGCGACGGATCTCCAGCCTGGATCAACAGCCACGAAAGGTGTAACAGTTATCTCGCCTCGACCACCAAAGGTATGGTTTTCGTCCTTCCTCGGTCGAGTGGCGATGCTTAACAGATATCTAGGACTTCTATCAGCCCTGCCGTGCTGGCACGTTCTGTTTCAATGGTAATGGAGAGTTTACTGGTGCACGCCAAATTGCCGACTGGGGCTTCACTAACACTCCCGTTGCTTTCACGAACTCGTTGAGCCTCGGAAGTGTCTTCGATGCGACGTGGGACTGGGTCCTCAAGAAGCATAAAGAGTTCGGCTGGGATTTCGACGCAACTGGGAGACATTACGGCACCCCTGTAGTAGGAGAGACGTGTGATTGGATCATAAATGCCGATGTGTCTGCTACCAGGGTCGATAAGACTGACATCAAGCGATGTTTCGACACCCTGAAGTGTAAGGAGGACGGTGCTGAAATACAAGAAGGCCAGAAGGGTGGTGGATCTGGTAAGCATCGACGAGTTTGATTGTTCTGCTGGTTGAATTACCGCTTACACTTTCATCGTAGGCATGACTTGTCACATGTTCACGGGCGGCACAGGAACCTCGAGTAGAGTCGTCGACTCAGGCAGCGGTGATGGTAAAAGCTACACTGTGGCTGCACTCATCCAGTCGAACTACGGCATCCGCCCGCACCTCACAGTCGGTGGGATCCCCGTCGGCAAGATTTTGAAGGGAGAGGCAGACTTACCGACTGATAAATCCAAGGACGGCTCGATCATCGTCTTGGTCGTTACCGATGCACCGCTTACCACAAATCAACTCGACCGCATGGCCCGGCATGTCACCGTAGGTCTGTCTATGGTCGGCTCGTACGGTGTGGGACGCAACTCGTCTGGAGATATCTTTGTTGCACTTTCGACCGCTCCTCACGGCCCTGAGGTCTGTGAGGATGCGAAGAAGCGCGTCATCGAGACCTACTCGACCGAAAATGTCAGGAACGAGTCAATTGAACGATTCTTCTATGGTACCAAACCCATGGGCAAAGCCCTACCTTGTCTTAGACATTTGCTAACCCTTTTGCCCTTCTGTCTGCAGGTTGTGCAGAGGCGGTGGAAGAAGCGATTCTGAATAGCATGGTCGCATCAGCTGATGGGGCAGTGGGGATGGATGGCACGAAGATTGAGGGTCTTCCGCTCGACCAAGTGAAGGAGCTTTTGGATCGACACCTCGTAAAGGTATAGCGGGGGGTGTGCAACGGCGTGAAGTGCGAAATAGCAGCCACGGGCCTGCTCCAAAAGTACGAGTGGACTTCCGAACTGAGTTAACTATCATTTAGCGAGTCGGCGGCGAACATGTAGCGTTACATGACAGAGTCCGTCCAGACAACGACGAGCCCCTGTCCTGGACTGCCGATATCGATGAGCAAGTAAGGTAGTTGGTCTTCGTACTCATCAGCACATTACAGAACAAAGTCGTAATCAGAATAGTCTGCTGCAAACTCCTCCTCCCGAGCTTTCGCGGTCCACCACAAGAACCAAGGTGTGAGGAAGGTCATAAATCGATACACGAATGCTCCACTGTCTTTTACTGTCTCCCATCGTTGTACAGCTTGTGTATAGGCTGCATCAACGGCCGGACGTCGAACTTTCTCAGATGCTTTAAAACCCTTTGAGAAGCTGCCGGTCTTATGCTGCATGATCGCCCGGCTGAACAGTACCGCGTCCTCGATACAGTTACCTGTCGACTCGCCTTGTGGCGGCATCTGATTGATGTGTCAGATAACACCGTTAGCGTCGACGGGGTGGGCCACTTACGGCATGCAAACTGTCTCTCAAGAGAATCACCCTACCACCCGGACTAGACCATTTTCCACCAGGAGGCAACATATGGACCGGATACGAACTCCATTCTCCAGCTGCACTAACAAGATCCTCTAGCTCAGGCATCGACGCGGACTTGAAGCGGCTGAGGATGTCATTCTTGAGAGCGCTCTGATCTGAGCCGCGCACTTTCCATCCTTGGCGGTTGGCAACCTCCTTCATCTCCATGACAGCTGCGATGTATTGCTGAGTCCTAGACTGCTCGAAGTAGCTTGCCATGAAGATGCCTCTCCGAGAGCTTGCCAGTCCGGTGGTCTCCCACTTCAGCTTGATTTCCGGTGTGAGTTGTGCCGTGGCCATACACACACAGATGCCGGTATATGTCGGCTGGCGATCCGGATCTATCAGAAGTGTGCGAGTTGCCGAATGTATACCATCACAGCCCAAGAGAAGGTCGCACGAAACTCGCTCGCCATCGTTGAAAGTAAGCTGAACATCCCCTTCCTCCCGTCTCTCCTCAGTCCTTTCCACCTTCTTACCCAATACGATCTGTGTTCTGGTATCTGCTTGCTTCTCAACAGCTTCTAGCAAGGCGGCCTGTAAGTCTCGCCTGAGCACCCTCGCGGAGTAGAATCTCTTGCTAGCATCCTTGCCGATGCCATCCCCGTCCGCTCCTCTGAAATCGACCTCCGAGTACTTTCTTCCGCTATAGAGGTCGAAGAGTTCGATCCTCTTACATTCAGCACGTAGGCGCCGTGAATCGATCCCAAGGTAGTGCAAGTATCTTAGGGCTTTCGGCGTTAGATTGACCGCACCACCTATTGTCGAGGGTGTGTCTCGGATCTCGTATATCGTGATGGTAGGTTTCGGTTCGGGAAGATGATTTTGCAGAGCAAGGCTAGAGGTGAGCCCCGTAATACCTGCGCCCAAGATTGTTATGTTCATGATATCTGCTTTTGTGGGTTGAAAGGAAGATGGAAAACGCGATAAGAGATCCAGCAATAGCTTCTTGGGCTTCGAAGCCGTTCACTTATACCGTGCCTTGATTCGGCGACTCCTTGTGACATCCGAGCATTGTACAGGCATCTCGTCCAGTCCAATAGCCCAATCTCTGACGATGAGCCACACCGACGCAACCTCATGCATGTGCATGTGTCCAGGCTGACGAGCCGTCCAGCTGCTGTGCACTGGATGTACATAAAGGCGACTGCGCCAGCGACCTTGACCATCGTCGCTCTTGGTTGCAGTTCGAGTGAAGTGGCGTGAGCTGCAGCCAGGGTAGGACTTGAGAATCACTTGGTCGAATAAGCTTCACGCTAGCACCTCGCATTCGCGTTCAGGGCTTGAACCTACTGGCTTGTTCGTTCGGCTTGCACTTCACTCGGCATACTGGTCTTGTATCGACTGCCTACTCTCTTGACCACTATGACTGTGCGTCGTACAAGCAGAGCTAATCTGAAGATGAAGGGCGGTCACATCTCGGTCGCGCTCCTACGATGTAGGCAGACGCATAGGATAAGTTGAACGACGTATGTACGAGATTCCCGCTAGAGCTCATCTTCGCGACCATCATGAAAATCGCCATTGTTGGCGGAGGCATTTCTGGCCTCAGCACGTACTTGTTCCTCGAGCAACAGCTAGCTAAGGATGAACGTCTCAAGGATGCATTCGACATCACCATCTTCGAGCCGCACGACATCCCACGACTCGGTAATGAGCGTGCGGACGACATTCCATCGAGTGGTGGTGGCTATGGCCTGGCAGGTAAGTCTCACACTACATCTGGAGTTCGGTATCCGTGCTTACCAAGTGGCAAAGGTAACGGGATGGCAAGTCTCAGGCGCCTCAGTCCAACCCTGCACGATCAGATCCTCCGGAACGGTTTCCCGAGCCCCAAGTTCGTGATGAAAAGCGCTCGCGGCTGGAGCCTGGGTGTGATGCCCTTCACGGACCTCCGAGGCGCTCCTCCCGAGTGTTGTGTGATGGTGCTTCGGGAAGTATTCGTCGCTGCATTGTACGAACGCATACCGGCCTCTGTCATCGTGCAGCATAAGGTCTTGAAGGTCGAAGATGGTAATGATCAGGCCATCATTGAGTTAGACAACGGCGAAATCCTTAACTACGACCTCGTCGTTGGCGCCGATGGTGTGTGGAGCAAGGCGAGATGTGCAGTACTTGGTGACAAATATCCTCCAGAGTACAGGTAACAGTTTTGTATCTGCTTGTCATGGGATTGGATGCCTGACTGCCGCCCTAGGGGACTGTTTACTGTGGCTGGGTGGGTATCAACCGACTACCTGCCACCTCCAGCAGAGACCGGACCAACTGCTCATGGACAGACCGTCATGACATTCGGCCCGAACGGCTTCTTTGCTTACACGCCGTATACAACTGGCAACATTTCCGCAAACGAAAAGCACATCAGAGGCGAAGCTACACTTCCGCCTGGCAAGAGCGCCTTCTGGTGGTCAAGATCGGCCCAGGAGGACTCGAAGGCAAATCCAGACAATGCTGAGCTCAAGCAGGAGCTCGAGAAACGTCACTCGTTGTGGGGGGATCCGATGATCCTGAGAATCATCCAGGCCTCAGAAGTTGCGCTTAAGATCCCTACCTTTGTGATGCCGAAAGTACCCACCTGGGTAGGCCAGCGCGTAGTTCTCATCGGTGATGCGGCGCACGTAAGCATAACGAATAGAAACCTTCGAATCGCTGATACATTACTGACCATATGACCTGTACTTTGCTCCAGGCCCTGCCTTCTTCCTCCGGCCAGGGTGTCTCACAGTGTCTCGAGGATGCGGAAGCCTTCGCAAACCCGCTGGCCTTCAATCTTGCGGAGGTGAACAAGGAAGAAGTCGATTTGAAGACACTTGGGACCACCTTTGCACAATATATAAAGGTGCGCAAGGCTCATGTCGAGAAGGTTCTGGACGCGGGCAATAAAGCCGGAGACTCTTCTCGCGATCTCAACTACGTTATTGAGCTCGCGATGTACGGCATGACATGGGCGATGCGTAAGTCTCTTGAAATTGTCTGCCTATCATTGGCAGTTTAGACCCTGTTTTGGCTAACATGTTGAATAGTCAAGCTTTTCGGCGCTTTCTTCCTCAAGACGATCATGGACTACGACCTGCTCGCTGAGATCGAGAAAGTGAAGAAGCAGAGTCGCTCAAATTGATACCTAGGCATAATCTTCTCATCTCCACTCCTCCGACATTAAATCCATGAACCACAGAGCTCCGATAGCAGACTCAAGACCGTACCAGCCATCCAACCATCGACTACCGTCTCCGAATCTTGTCTCGCCACGAGACGACACCCACAATACACAGGAGCTGCAACTCCTCGTTCATGCCAGCCTTCATCTTCAAGGTGGCCTTCGTCTTCCCAGTTGGCTGGCTCACATATAAAGCAACAAGCTCGCCAGTCGCTTCCTCAACAACCTTGAAATGCGTCAGGAGAAATCGGCCTGCTCCAGTCGCCTTGTGATCTGATGATGTTGCTCGCTGCAGCAGGTAGTTACTGCCTTGCCATTCGAAGGTGAATCCCCTCTTTTCGATAAAGGGATGGCATCGCTTGAACGCGTACCACGTCATGGACAGCTCGTCTTGTCCAAGCCCAACGATCACATCACGACCCCAGCGGTAGTGTGCGGCTGCGAGCACTGGGCCATCTTTGAGCCCAGAATGGAGTATAACGTCAGGTTTCTTGCCGAGTGAGCAAATCTGCGCGAAGTACAGCTGACTTTGGCCTTCAAGAATGCATACTTCCACTCGGAACTTCGTAGCGTGCTTGAACGTCAATTCTCGTCCCTTCAAATCTCGGCCAACGTTGGTCGGCAACGTCTCCAGTTCTCCTTCGCCGTCAGAAGACTCGAGGGCTTGGGGTTCATCGATGTTGGTTTCTGTCTCTGAAAGCGACATAGTGGCTCAAGAGCACTGGAAACGCTCATGCTGGAGGTGTCACCCCCTATATGTAGCCTTGCACAGCTGCGAACCACCCCAAGCCGCCAAACTACTTCGCCGACTCCTGCCCAACAAGATTAGCTCAAACCTAAAAACAGCTAGTCTGAAGGCTATTCTCGAACTCCTCCACGCCGTTGTATTCCATCCTCGTTTCATCAGCCCGCCCATGCAGGTTTAGCTGAAGGTCAGGCACCCGACCTCCGAGCTTCGCACATTGAAGCTGGAAGTAGACACAATTGCGAACATGCCTCCGGCCGACTCTGCATCATTGATTGTGGCGAGGTTCTTGAAGACTAATCGATATGAGCAGGTATATACTCCCATGCGAGGTCTTCACTCGGACTGACATATTGATAAGGCCTGAGTAGTCATATGATGCCTTCATCTCCGAAGCCGGGCTACCTCAGGACGCTGGAGTCGTCAGTAAAGGGGACCTGACACTGGAAACGCTGCTGGAGGAGAAGAAGACCTTCGATGTGAGCGTACAGTTTGAGAAACTCGCTACTGAAGATGAGGTCCATGACTGGACCGAACCTGGTACTGTTTTCATATTGATCCGTCTCTGACACATTCCTGACCTCTCCTAGCCCCGTCGACAGCAGTACCGATCGAGGACATACCACAAAAGGCGAACCTTCTCTTCGTTGGCCATGGGTAAGCTTATGCGAACTGCGGTCAACGGCTACGCTGAGATCTATAGACAATTACCACACCCTGTTCTCCTGGCTACCTCAGCATCAAGGCGTATGCATGTCCTTGACATCCCAGCTTGCACACTACGAAGTTCAACAGCGACACTGCACGACTCGCCCATTCTTTCGTGTGTTGTGCTCCGCGAACGGGTTCTGATTACAGCATCAATGTCCGGCCAGCTAATTGCCAGCGACCTCGAGGGCAACATCATCGACATGCGTAGAGACCACTCAAAGTACATAGTCAAGGCTGCTGTCCTGCATGAGTCCGAGCACGACATCATAGCGACGGCCGGTTGGGACTGCAAGGTCAACTTCTACACGTCTACGGACCATGCGAGCTTCAAGTTCGGCGAGCCGGTTGCCACCATTATATTACCGACCAAGCCAGAAGCTATGCTGCTGGTTCGACATCCCGACAGTCTTGAACCTATTCTGATCATCGCAAGGACGGACTCCAACTTTCTGTACTTCTACACCACAGAGAACGAGCCTCGAATGCTCGGCAAGCAGAATTTGGCTCCTCATTCGAACGCATGGGTGGCATTTACGCCTTCAGCTCTTGCCGCCTGTCCTTCGGATCCTACTTTGCTAGCTGTGGCCACCAATTCGCTACCACACATGAAGCTTCTCATCGTACGCCTGTTGGTGCCTCCATTCACAACACCGGCTCCTTCAGCAGCTCCGGTTCTCGTTAGGCGATCCCTACTCGACGATACGCTTGTTCCGGAGACACAGGCAACACAAGCTCGCGCGGCACTAGCTATTGCAGACCGGGAGGCAGCAGCGATACAGATACACGCAAACACGATGGCTCCTCAGGCCGGTAAGCACTGACGAAAGTACGGTTTCTCGTGTATAAAGTCCAATTGACCTTCTTTACTCCAGCATATTCGACACCGGCGGTCGTTTGGCGCCCAGATGGAAGTGGCGTCTTCGTCAACGGCGATGACGGTGTGATTCGCGGCATTGAAGCGAGCACCGGAAGAATCAAGACAAGTCTCAAAGGCCACGAAGAGGGATCCAAAGTGCGATGCCTCGTAAGTTACCGGAACGAGGTGGATGGTGAAGAGTGGTTAGTGAGTGGTGGTTTCGATCAAAGATTGATCGTATGGAAAACTGGCCTTGCAACCATCGACGGGTAATCTTACTGCAGACTTCTTCGACAATAGGCAAACAGGAACCGCGAGCAAGCAAGCACTTAGCGTTTCCACACTCCCAGGCAGAACTCTCCTACCTCATGCCCACCCCCAAAGCTAGCTACGATAGTCCGTGCCCGCACTATTCTGGAGCCTGTGAAGCAGAGTCTGCATCTAGGTCCCGTGAAGCAGAGTCTGCGTCTGGAGCCTGCGAGGTAGAGTCTGTACCCTGCTGGACCGCGATCGATTTCTCTGCAGCGACTAGTCGTTCCTCTAGATCTTGGATTCGCGCAGCACTTACTCGCTGCTCGACGTTGTGGACTCGGTGAGCGAGCATCAGAATCATCAGATTCAGCTGCCCGTTCGCACTCAATCTTCCGAATATAGGCATCTCGGAATACTTAAAGTCCTCTGTCCTCGCGCATAGGTGCAATGGTAAGATACGTAGATCCTCGAGCGTCCCTATCCAGCCGCCTTTATACTTCGTCGGGATAGCCTTTCGAGGACTACTCGTGTCTTTAGGCCTTCGCCAGATCTACTGCTCGGTTCTCCAGACTTGCCGCCGGATCTAGTACTCAAATCCCTAGACCCGTCACCGGGCCTACGGCTTGAATCTTCAGACTTATCGCGAAACCTGTGCGACCTGTGGGATCTGTGGGGCCTGTGGCTCGAATGTCCAGACTCATCGCGGGACCTGTCGCTCGGCATATCTCGAACTGTGAGGCGAGTTCTTGTTCAAGTTAGGGAATGGAACGCTCGTATCGATTTCACTGATACTGAGATGTGGATGTGGACGTAGATATTTGAATTAAGGAATCCTGGTGGTTGGGGAGCCACAATTCATTCATATACGTTCTGCAAATGCTTGTTTTTCAACTTTGGCTCTTGTTTCTCTTGGTTCTGTCTTTCGACTCACATCTACTGGGTCTGCTCCATTGGTAAGCCCGAGGGTCATCAGACCGACAACAGGTACACATGAACATAATCGAGTAAGTGTTAGGCTTCAGGAATGGAATACAGGAAAACAAATGTTAAGGAACAACCACGATACCGAGTAGATCCCCCCCCGCCGTAATCCGGGGAAGGAGCCGAGCGCTCTCGAATCACCTCATTTTCCATAGCCCGTTGTCGTATACGAGCTGTGGTAGTGCTTGGAATTGCGGCGAAACACCCTGCAATTGCTTAACTGCATACCATAGAATGTAGTTCTGCGTGTCTGCAGCGGCTAGTCGAGCCTCCAACTGTTGGATCCGAGCAGCGCTTTGCTGTTCCTCCAAATCGTGAACTCGAGCAGCCAGCATCAAGATCATCAGGTTGAGCTGCTCAGACGGACTCAGATCCTGAACGATATGCTTTTTGCAGTGGAAGTCAGTCAGCCTTGCTTTTGCTGCGGAGAGGGCGTCTGGAAGGTCGGCCAGTGTTCCCAGTGAGACCTCTGTAAGCTCCGATTCTGCATAGCTTGGGGGTGCAGGAGAGCTACTCGAGTCTGCTGACTTGTCGCGGGTTTTGTGGCTTGACATATCTCAAATGATCGATCGAAAGCTGATGCTGCGGTAGCGAAAGAGCAGATGCTAGTGCTGATATCGCTAATGCTGAGATAATCGGCTGTGAACTGTGAGAATCGTTACGGCTGTTGTGGCTGTTGTGGAAGAAGAATTAGTGTTCGAAGACCAAGGCTCCTTCACATAAACCCTTCGGCCGCTTGTTTGACATTGTCGAGTCTTGTTTGTTTGCTTCGAGTGCTGCCGACCAACTCACAGCTGGCGGGCTTGCTCAATGGCTAGACTCAAAGCCACGAACATGGCACCGGGTAGCAAGGATATACGGGTGGCCCATCAGTGAGTAATTGTGAGATAGAAGGATTGGAATGGCAGGGAAACAAAAGTCATAAACAAATAGATCACCTGTACTGTACCAACATCATTACATCCATCTCATCTCCGAGCCATCCCCCTTCGTTACAGACACCGACCTGTCTAACTTACGTTTGTATCGGGTATGCTTCATCCTTTCAGTGCAACAATCGACTGCTGGACAGCATTTAGCCGTTTCTCCAGGTTGAAGATGCGGACCGCAAGCTGCAAGCTCTACACATTTGCCTAGGTCGAGCTATGAGCGTTAGGACGAAGGCCAGGTACAGTTGTCATTCTAAGCTCACCACTGAGCAGTAATTTAGTATACAGAGGCCCAAGACCACGGTCCCGAGAGTGATTGGCACATACCACTAGAACTAGGCATTTGCTGAGTCACAGGTGCCTCATCTCCGTATTGTTTGCTCCACTATGGGGCGTTCGCTCGCTCCTGTTGCAGACGACTGATTTGGAGGGTCGATACTCTTGTCAATAACGCACAAGGCCCACATGGGGCGAAACTCTTTGAGGACTTCGACCCATCGAAGCCTGTGACTCTGTATTCTCAAGTCGAAATAGAATGACATGTCGTTGGAACTTTGAAGGTCAAAGAGTTTTGTGGTCTGAGGCTGTGGCAATAGTCGATCTTGATCGAATGTCGATATGACTGTACTCGGTGGTCTCCTTGCGATGCAGCCAGTCTTAGACGCAAGGATGTGATTATCGAGCAGATCAATGCTAGCCATTATCCGGCTGTAGGTTCAGCGGCGAGGTCGTGCATCACGGCCGCAGCCTCTCTAACCTTTCTCCTCGCCGTGGTGAGGTCGTCCAAAGTTGGAGGTGATGCCGTCGGAGAAGTGGCCATCGGGACTCCAGACTGGTATGCCAACAGCATCTCCTTGAGGTGATTTGCAGCACCCAGTGTGCTATTGGCAAGATCGACCAAGAAGTCCACAGACATAATCTCGGCAGCCACACTGACCCCATCCTGAGTTGGCTGCGGCACGCCGTTCGGATACGGCGTCCCAAACACTTCGTCTACGGTACCCATCAAGCCGACGTCGGCATTCATGCCTTCATCATCATCCTCATCGTCGCCATCCTCCGCGAACGTGCCATTAGCCCTCTTCTTCGGTCCGAACGAGCAATCAGCAGGATAGTGCAGGTTCCCACTCCTTTGAGCGCGGTTGGCCTGCTTCTCCTTCTCGCGTTGGCTGACCTTCGCCACCTCCCGCACTTCCTTCTGTCTATCATCCCGTCGCTTAGCCGCAGACCTGCCGCGCGCACGATCTTCATCGGGCGGAATCAGACCCCAAAACGTTTGCAGCCTCAAGATGGTACTCGGGCCTCTCAAGAGTTGCATGCCATCCGCAGTCATCGCTTCAGCAATCTGCTCAGCGGTTTCGCCTCGCGCTGTCCTGGCTGCGATATCCGCTTTCCGCGCATTTTGCTGGTGAGCAGACCGTGCGCCGTTCTTTTGGCGCGCTTTGGGATGCTTCATACCCGCGTACTTGTGTGGTGGACGTTTACGTAGCCCCCATTCTACACGCCGACGTGAGATGGTCTTATTAGTAATGTCGGTGCCCTGAGCGCGCAAGGCTGCTGCGATCTGCTCGCACGTCTCTCCATTTGCTGTTCGCTCCTCTATCTCCGGGCGGTGTTGCTCTGCTGGATCGAACTTGTGTGCATTTGGTTTGATCGGCTTGCTGGCTTTGCGTGGCGCCATCGTATATTTGTCTCAGCAAGTCTCAAGGTGGAGTTGAAGGGGTGTGAAGGTTGCGAGATAACTTAAGGAGGGCGCAAAAGCTGCGAGGCGGGAAGGTGCAACCTCCGCACTTTTGTAAGTGGACTAGCGTGAAAATCTCTCAGTGAGCCGTATCGCACAACTTCATTCTTCAGCAACCACATGTTTGAGCATCAGAATTTGATCAAGAAGTGAGGCATAAAATAAGTGCAGCCGTCTCTATCTATCGAATCTACAAAGGAGCTACAATACGGCCTCTACACTCACCAAATCCAAGCACAACTTTTCCGCTCTTATCTTCACACCAGCCCTCGAGGACGATTTCATCTCCATCTTCCAAATAGCCTTCTTCATACTGTCCACTACCTTTTGGCAGGATTTGAGTCTTCGTCTGGGTCGCCTCATACAGACACCCAAGCTCTGTCTTCTCGCCTTGCTCGTTCGTGCCGCTTCCGGAGATAGTCCCCGTACCAATCAAGTCACCAGCCTTCATGCCACAACCCGACCTAGCGTGGTGAGTAAGTTGCTGGTATGGCGTCCAATACATGTATTTGAGGTTGCTGTGGCCCAGAACAGACTCTTTTCCATCGCGTATAAGCTTGATTCGAAGCTTCACGTCAAGCGCGGCGTCGTTTGGTGTGGGCCAGGTCAAGTGCTTGAAAGGTGGTGGATCCTGCTTCGTGTTTGGAGGGCAGGAGAAAGGCTCGAGAGCTTCCAAGGGCGTGATCCAGTTGCCAATGCTTGTGCCTATAATGGAGAACATCATCATTAACGGGCTGACGGGCTTCTTCTCATCAGACAGACATACCGAAACCTTTCGAATGAAACGGACCAAGCGGACGCATCTCGAACATCTGATGATCTCTTGCGCTCCAGTCGTTCAACAAGACGAAGCCGAAGATGTGTTCCTTGGCATCTTCTATCGGCATTGGACTGCCGTAGGGTATTGGACTGCTAACAAAGTAGCCCATCTCTAGTTCGTAATCCATTCGTCTTGTTGGTCTTCGTGCAGTGTCAGAGCTGGAGAAGCATAAAGTAACTAATGCCTAGGCTTACCCAAAGATTGGTTCCGAATCCATGGCCCCTTCAAAGGACACATTCTGTGGTCGATGGATGTCTATCGGCGATGGGACGACTGAAGAAGGGCGGCCGTTGTACACTGAAGGAGTGTACCACCTGTAATACATTTCAGTTTCAACAGTGCTGTCGAATGCTGTATTCGAGCCTACCAGTTCTTCGGAATACCTCCATTCCTGTTCATGCCAGTGGAGCAATTCTGGCAATGCTCGAGTGAAGTATAGAAATCGGAGTATCCCTCAATCTTCATCGGAAGATGGTTCTCGACCTCCTTAAGTGGTACAAAGCAGGATGAAGTAATCTTGCCTTCCTTTAGGTCGGACTGAATCTGGTCCCGAACTGTCCTTCGGGTCGCCCATGGCAATGCGGCGAAAGTATTGAGATATGGCTGGAACATTCAGTCAACGGATAGATTGCATCGTGCTCTGGACAGAAGCTACGGTACCTCAGCGAAGATCTGAGCAAAAGAGAACTTGTGTCCTGACTCCAAGCTCGACAAGTTGCCATTCTTTGCATACTTGGCTAGATCGAGAGCTGAGTTGCCAATGGCTGTTGCACACCTTGGAGTCTTGTCGGACTTCGTACTGATTACACCTGGATTGAACGACTTGTCAGCTGTTGTCTGCGATGCCGGTTGATGTGTGTGGTACCATAGGGGATGTTGCCTATGGTGAAAGGCAGTTGATCAAGAGCAGGTGTTGTCATGTTTGCAGATCTAATGCTTCAATTCCGATATAGACTAAGAAGAGTGAAGGTAGAGAAGTAGGAAGAGCAAATTTTTCCGAAGGTAATGGAGATCGAATAGGCCGAATATGCCGATGCCGCCTCTAGAATGAGGTTCAGATGGACGCAGGGTTTGAGCGATCCGTCCCGCCGCAGCCCCGCAAACTCTCATCTCTGTCGCAACTCGAGTCAGGACTCCAGCAACGACATAGATTTTCTGTCTAGAAGACCAAGATTCAGAGGTGTATAGTACGCGGTCAGCAGCAACGGTGGTATAACGAGGAAAGAGGACCAGACCTGCAGAATGCCGAAACCATAGCGGATCTGTCTCGGTAAGCACGAAAGGCCGAGTGTCTGCACATCAAGCAAGAAAACTACAATCGTATACTCGCGATGGGGCGATACCGTATGTATGTGCAAAGCACATAAGCACGAGCAGGCGTCGAGTCAGAGCAACGTTTGTCTGAATCGAAAAATCCATCATCTCCATTTCTGCTTACGCATAATTTTCATTGGTAGGGTTTTCATTTTCTGAACTCAAAAGCGCATACCGTGAACAGGTAATCTGAACTGTATTGCGAGACGGTGATCTTTCTCCCCTATATAAAGAAAGGTTTCTCCCCGATGAGATGGCGTATCATCTAAGCACTACCAGACTGCTCCAAAGACGCTTTCCAATACTCAAGCCTCTTCGAACATCCGAACATTCGCAACACCTTCAAACACCGCACCAAACCATCAACCATGCCTGCCCGCAAGATCGGAACGTCTATAGGGGCGCGCAAGTCTGCACCATCGACATCTGCGGTCATGGAAGCCGCACGCAAGTCCGTCGAACCTCAACGGACCACCATGAACCATGACCGGACCATGGCACAATCCAGGAAGGTTGCCCGTATGTCCGCTCTGTCGGATCCGCAGCTGATCGAAGCTGCGCGCGTTGCCGCCCACAATCAAGCTATCCAGGAAGCAGGCCCCGATCTGCTCACGACCATACCAGAAGAGATCGGAGAGATGATCGCAAACGATCTCAAGAGCGCCGCCGATCTGCGATGTTTCCGTCTAGCTTCTCGGACAACAGCGAGACTCGGATACAAGCCACTCCGCGACAGCGTTCCCGATGCCATCGAGTATACCGCACACTTCCCGTTTTCCGCAGCTCGACTCCTGGACGAACTTGTTGTTGGGCTACAAGACCGGCTTCCTGAGTGTGCGGCCAAAGTCAAATCGCTGAACATCAAAGACGGTAGACATCGATCGGGTGAAGTACTGGTGACTCCAGCGATCGGAGCGATCGACTTGCCTTCACTGCAATCCCTCGAATTGACAAGCGTAAGCATACCGGCCAAGTTGCTGTTGAGACTGTTACGTCATCACCGCAGGACGCTTCGGAAGCTGACCATCAACGACGTCTCCCTTTTGGGCCACCGCGACATGAACTCGGCCAAGAGCTATGCCGAGTGGTGCAAAGTCCTGCGATATATCCAGAAGCACATGCGCCTCAAAGGCTTCATGACGAGCAACCTGGACTGGCACGATTTCGACACCGACCGGTACGGTTGTGGCATCCACACGCCGAATGCCAAGTATCACCAAAAATATAGTAAAACTCGGCCAAGAAGTCACTGGCAGTTCTTGAAAGGTGGACTGTATGCCCAGGGCTACGAAGAGGTCCAGGAAGGATTGGAGCAGTTCTTGAAAGAGATCGCCAAACCAGCCAAGCCCTAATCGATGCTCACTTGTTGTTCTTCTATCCGCATCCGGGGGCCTTGGACTCACGAGCGTTGCATTGGCGGCAGACCTCTCTCGACCGCAGAACCAGACAGTGGTACAGGACTTAGTCTGTTCGTTCTCCTGCATCGTCTTCGGGAATCTGCAGTCGACAAGTACTGCAACGGCGACACTCCCGAGTTACTCGAAGAGGCGAAACGCAGCATCGAGTATCGGTTCTTTCCGCGTTGCAACAAAAGCCTGCTACCGTCCGCAGGTACTGCAGCGCCAATATCCGGCGCACCGGGGTGGAGACGACGCAGGTTAAGATCCTCGATCACACCCTTTCAACAATTGCAACCCAGACTTGCTGCACTGTACCGGTGAGGCATCGTCCGGATATTTTTCGTGGAGGAGTACTCATTTCGCCATCTGTATTTGGCGGTGAAATGTCGATTAAAGCAAATGAAAGTACCGTCTGAGATCACTCGTCTTTCGCCTTTTGACTCTTCTTCTCTCGTAACCTCTTGATGAACGCTCGTAGCTCCTTCACCAACACCATGACCAGCGGCACACCCATGGGCCCCAGTAGTGGCACATACACTGCAACCTTGTGCTCATCCGGGAAGTACACCTGTCCAACCATCGAAGGCTCGAAGAAAGCCTCTTCAGCCTCGTCCTCAGCCGTTCTCGCATTTTCCAGCGCCTTGTGGAACTGGCCTGCATGCAGAGCACGGCACGCTTGGTCCAAGTGGTGAAGGGTCTCGTCAACCGAATTTGCCACCGACTTCGGTATCGCTATCGACTTCAACTTAAGTGAGAGTCTGGCGAGAGCACCAAGGGTTGACGATGCAGACACGATGATTGAGGTCGCTCGTTCCCGCGTCAGACTCTGGATCCGGAGCGCAAGTGACGGTGGAGATGATGGAAGTCCAAGCAAAGTCGAGAGCTGATCGGCAAATGTGAGCATGACAGGTTCCAGGTGATGTGCAGTCAGCTTGTCAGGCTGCTTGCCAGCAGGATTCAGGATCTGTACGCCACCCCACTGCGGTATAAGCCAGCTGTTACCGCCATTCTCTGCTATGACAAGAGGGCTCTGATCTTGAGAAGGGACAAAAAGCACGAAGTTGATAGTTGGACCAGCGCCAATGCCGGGACTCAGAGGCCACTCTGCCGCATTGATGAAGCCGCTCAGGTCCGACCTCTGCAATTGCCACTCTCGACTCGTGTCATCGTATTGGGGGCCAGCAATGGAAGGAGAGAAAGACGCGTAGAGCTGCACTTGGGTATCGACCGTGAAGTGGCTGATGCCAGAGAACCGGTTAATCAGTGGCTGGATTGTACTCTCCAATGCCTCTTCAACATCCCAGGAGGCCGGCAAAGCTGAAGATGTAAATAACGAGAACGTCAGATGATAAGTCGATGCGTATTTGAAAGCCCTCGTTTTCTTCGCATCCAATTCCGCTTTAATCTCCGGCGAGGGCTGCTTAATCGGTCTTCCAGATGTGAACGCCGTTTCTTCTAACAAGTATGAGATGGTGTTCTGCTCCTCAGTGAAGATTCTGTGTATAACCTGCGATATGAACACGGCCAAAGTCGCTGTGTCTTCTGCGTCGCCTGGATTGTGCCGAACCTCGAGCAGCGGGACCCAAGACCACAATGTCGTTTCAGTCGACTTCACGCTCGAGTCTGCCTTGACATTCACTGTGAGTGCACTTTCTTTGTGCTCTGGGCTTGCCGGATCGGTATGCTGCACAGTTCGTAAGGCATCAAAGGCTATTGTGGCGTTGGAAGCATCAGGAGTGACATGGAAATCGTATAAGGCAAATCCATCGTCGGCCCTGAGAAGACCCTCGACCTGCGCTGCAAGACTCTCGGCCTGAGTAGGGTCAGATTCCACAATTAGTCGGACATATACCGGGTACTCGAGCTTGCAAGCCTGGAGGAGTGATTAGCAAGAATTCCTTCCATAAGGTGCAAGATTACTCGCTCTTCCTTCAGCCCAGGCATTCATTGATTCGAGTGGGAGAGTGGACCGATGTATTGAGGTCGTCTGTATCCAATGCGGCACTCCGAACGCAACGACCACGGCCCAAAACGCAAAGATGATCAGTCGACGTGTCCGTACTGTCTTCGGCTTCTCCGCTGGCGGCATGATACTGGCTGATGGAGCCTCTATACCGCTGAGACGCTGCCCACTGCCAGCATCAGTCGCCATCAGATGAAGGATCGGCCAGCGGTTTTGACGAAGTTGTCATAAGTTCACTCTTTCTCCTTTGCTGTTGGCGACTTCCCTTTTGAGCTGGTCGGTGCTTCGGGAGTGGCCGAACCAACCACAATTCACATCAGATTGAACAGACGACAAGAAGCAGTTCTACGAGAGTAGGCGGGATGCGATCGCTTGGGCGAGAACTGTGGACAAGATCGTGCATATCCTCTTCCATTATCCTCGCTAAAGGTCTGTCTTTAGTAGCCGAGCTTCACTTCATTGCACTTTGGGTGGTCATTACATCCCTAACTAAGGCCGTGATGTGCATAGCATGAGAAGAGTACATCTTATGCATGAGGCACAACGATCTCAGAATGCTGTAGGCCCAGATCCGCTTTGCTCGATAGTCGGTCGTGTAGTCCTGCGTGGACATGACGATGTTGTTGTCAACCAGTCTCGCTGTGATCACTCCCGCCTCGATCGCACCATCCATGTGTTGTGCATGACCGCGTGAACATCGTTCGGGCCCACTCACTTCTTCCCCTTCACCTGCTTCGGCTGCAGCGCATACGCCCTCACAGCATACAATCCCTGCGGCATCCCCCTCTGCACCTCCATAGCCACCAACCTCATCCCAGCATCCTCAAACAGCTGCCTGAACTTCTTATCCGTCCTCGTAACACTACTATCCGTCTCATCGAACACGTCCACATTCAAATGATGATTGCTCAGATTTTCCTTCACCACAATCCACCCCCCCTCACTCAGCACAGGCGGAAGCCGCTGGAGATACTCCACCAGCTGAATATCTGTGAGCTGGCTGAGACACCACTGGTTCCATATCAGGTCATAAGGCCCTAAACCGTCATTATGTGGGTTCCAGGCTTCTAGGCCGACATTGTAGATCTCGCCCACGTTCTCGCCGTCTTTGACCTGATCCGTGAAACTCTTCACTGGCTCGACAATATCCACCTGCTTAGCGACTTTACTCAAAAACCCCGTTGTGATCCTGCCGATACCTGCTCCACAGTCCACCGCCTTCTGTAGCTTCTTGCCTTGTGGAAAGTGTTTCGATTGTCGGCGAAGCTTCGCGAGGAAGTTACTGCTGCCCTGCAGGTCGATGCGTGAGACTTGCGGGTAGCCGCCTAGCACGCCGCTGACGGTGGCTTCGGTGGAGGACCAGTATTTTATGGCAGCTTTGTGATCGATGTGGGAGTCTGGGGCGGCATTGGGGTTGAGGAAGGGGATTTCTTCTGCTTTGTCGTTGTCGCTGTTGTCGTCGATGCGGGCTCGTTTCGAGACATCGTCGGCGAGGCTGGCTGGCTCTTCGTTTTTGCGCTTCGGTGAGGTCGACATTGTGTAGACGGTCGTTCAGCAATCAATGCACTTGGCAAGCCTGTGTTGACTCGGTTGACAAAAATGTGAAGTCGAAAAGTTGCACGAGATCAACAATGCCAACGCCATGGCTGCAACGCTGGCCGAACTTCAACCTCCGCTCCTGACAATCACATGCAACTTAACTTCATCTCTTAGAATATACAACCATCTCGAGCACATCTATCCGAACAACAAGATGCGACCGCGAAGCCACAATGATGTCTACAGCTCCGGAGACAACACGAGCTCGTGGCCTGCGATCTCGGTGCTCCACGATCGTCCCCTCACACCATTCGGCTAATACACTCCGTCTGTTGACTTCATGACGCTGGCTGTCTGCAGGTAGGTCGCATCTGTGTCTCTTATACCGTCTGTACTTCCTGTCGTACTGTAAGTGTGTACAGTACGCCTATACATATTCATATCGATCTCCTCCCTCTACAAGCAAAAGACCACAGCTGGGTCGTTCGAGCCATACCATCTTCACTGTGGACTTGGGGTACTTGCCTCTCATACGAGTTACCAACCATGAACTTCGGCGCCCCCTCCACCTCCTCAGGCATGCTCGCCGAAGACCCAACAATCCAACTCTCCGGCGACCCCGACCAAGCCAACGGCCCCACGCCCTCCCCCTTCACCCGCTACAACCAACCCCTCCCCAAAGAATGGATCCCCCTCTACCGCAGACCCATGCGCACTCCCACCCGCAAACTCCGCATCTGCACCATCGGCGCCGGCATCTCCGCCATGAACCTCGCCTACAAAATCCACCACGAGCACGACCTCATCGCCCGCGGGATAGTCTCCGAGCTAGTTATGTATGAGGCGAACGAGGATCTGGGAGGGACGTGGCTGGTAAATACGTACCCGGGGGTGGCGTGCGATGTGCCGGCGCATATATACACGTTTCCGTTTGAGCCGAATCCGGATTGGAGTGCATTTTATGCTGGTGGGGACGAGATCTGGCGGTACTTTAAGCGGACGGTGGAGAAGTGGGAGTTAGATCGGGGGGTGAGGTGTGGGCATAAGGTGGAGAGGGCGGAGTGGGATGAGGAGAGAGGGAAGTGGATGTTGGAGGTGAGGAATAAGGATGGGGTGGTGAAGGATGAGTGTGATATCCTGGTTAGTGCGATAGGGTTTCTGTCGCAGTGGCGGTGGCCGGATATACCTGGGATTGACGGCTATGAGGGACACCTTTGTCACTCGGCAGTTTGGGATAAAGCATTCAAGTGGGACGGGAAGAGGATTGCGGTGATAGGCAATGGGAGCAGTGCGATACAGATTATGCCGCAGGTGGTGGAGAAGGCGGAGCATGTTACTAACTTTATACGGCGGCCTACGTATATTACTCCTGGGCTGGGCTCGAGTATGATTGGAGGAGAAGTGCAGTATCACTATAGTGAAGAGGAGAAAAGAAAGTTTCGCGAGGATCCGGAGGAGCTGAAGAGGTATCGGAAGCAGATACAGGCAGGCTCAAACCGGTCCTTCGACATGTTCACCAAAGACTCCAAGGCGCAGGTAGCAGGCAAGAAGGCGACAGCAGATCAGATGAGGGCGAAGCTGGGCGACAATGAGGAGTTGGCCAACAAGCTGACACCAGACTATGAAGTTGGCTGCAGAAGAGCAACTCCTGGACCCGGATATCTTGAGGCCTTCACACGGGATAACGTAAGTTTAGTCACCGAAAGAATCGAAGGCATCGAAGCAAAAGGCATCCGGACCGGCGACGGCACCCTCCACGAAGTCGACGCCATAGTCTGCGCAACGGGATTTCAAGTTGACCACCGCCCTCCCTGGCCTTTCATCGGACGAGACGGCCTAACACTAGCTGAAGCCTGGAAAGACGAACCCACCTCCTATCTCTCCCTCTGCGCGGCACATTTTCCCAACTTCTTCATGTTCTCCGGCCGTACGTCCCTACCCTCCCTTCCCCTACCGCCCCACTGACCTTTCTTATCTAGCCAACGCCCCCGTCGGACACGGCTCCCTAATGGCCGGCCTCGGCCTCAGCGCCGAATACATGGTCTCCTGGATCCTCAAGATCGCCACCGAAGACATCCACTCCATCGCCCCGAAACAAGAAGTCGTCGACGAGCTCAACGCCTACCAAGACGAGATCATGCAGACGCTAGTCTGGAGCGGAGGCTGCCAGAGCTGGTACAAGAACCATCGGGTGGACGGGAAAGTGACGGCGGTGTGGGCGGGGAGTGCGTTGAGTTATATGGAGATGATTGAGACGCTGAGGGCGGAGGATTTCGAGGTGAGGTATCGGACGAAGAATAGGTTTCGCTTTATGGGCAATGGTCGCGTGAAGATGGAGTACGAGCCTGATGCTGATTTGGCTTACTATCTCAAGAAGTAGTGGACTACATCGCGAGCGATAGAGCAATAGATTTTGCCTCATCTTTGACAGCTAGACTCAATGCCGCCTATAACTTTTGATCATCCGGAAGACTCACGCCTGAGTATCATACACATCTCATCACGCTTCTCCCTCGCAAACCTGATCTCGTCCTAGCCTTCACGATTCGGCAATCGCTTCTTCGTTCTCTACGACCATCGTCAGCACAACTACACGCGAAGCATGTTGGACAAAACTAGCTAGGCTTACCCTTCAGAATCCCCTCCTTGACCAACTCCCCCCTATCCGGTCGTGCCTCCATCTTCTTCTCCAAGCTGTCCTTCCTCATATGCTTCTCCAACTCCCTCTGCTTCTCCTGCAACGCCGGCGCCACACCACTTTCCGGTAAAATATTCTTCTCCACCAGCTCCTCCTTCTCGGGCCGCTTACTCAAGCCCTTCTTCAGGTTGTCTGTAATACGCTGCCGCTCGAGCTCCTGCTGGCGGGCTTGAAGCGCTGGAGCAGCGGTGGTGTCGAGCAGGATGTGGCGGTTCCTGAGGTCCTGTTCGTCCGGACGGTGCTGGAGAGCTTTCTCGAGGGAGTTGCGGCGGTCGAGGGTGGGGGCGATGGGGGAGGTGTCGACTTCCGGGGCTTGGGTGGTGGTGTCGGCCATTGTTGTAGTGATGTTGGTGTGGTAGCGGGGTCGGGATTGCAAGGTCTTGTTGTTGCGTCGGTGTTGTTGGTTGCAATTGCAATCGAACGAGAAGAGAGTGGCTAGAGTGTAGAGAGTAACGGAATCCAAGGCTGACGTTTGAAACAACGGTCGTCACAACCCTTTGTTCGTTGCTGCCGTTGTCTTAGGTTTCACAACCCCAGCTCGAGCTCGGACCTGCATCAAAGCAAGGCGGCACGCGATGACATACTTTGGTGGGGCAGCATGTGACAGCCACGTGATGCTGGAACATACAATTTGCGGACTCGAGATTGGTCTCTATGGCCAAACGATCAAACATTGTGAGTCGGAAGCATTTGGAGCAACCGGATATGTGATTAATAGTCCTACAGTGGAAACACCGTTACCAAGCCGAGTGATCAAGCAGAGCAATATTGTGCTTCGAGCCTTGCCATCCCCACCGAAGCTTCGAATCTCGTGCGGCCACAGTTGCTGAGCAGGCATCTAGACGAGGCGTATCGTTCGAGACTGCCAGATTGCTCGAAACCATTTTTCGTTCGTGTCGCCAGAATGGTCAGCGCGCAGCGTCAGCTCGAACATTGCCACTCTCTCATACGTGTCTCCGTCCCTCTGCGAGGTCGCCGCCTGTATTATCAAGCCCCACGCGCACGTATCACCTGTGAACCCACGTCGAAGCAGGACTAAAAGAGCAATGTACTCCGTGCTAAAGTCCGACAGCCTCTGCTCGTCCAGCGCGGTGTGCCCATCCGATGATGGAGGTGTAAACATGTCCAACCGTGTCCTCTCACCGGAGTACAATTTGAGAGTGCTGATCGGCTGACCGTCCCGCATATCTGTACTCTTCCCTTGTACCCACTCTCGATCCCAAAATGCCGTGCCTAAGACGGCTCGGGTGAGTGTGTTATCGTTGCTCGCAGAATGATGGAAGCAGATTGCAGGTAAAGTATACCCAGTCACGTGAAGGCGGCCCGAGAGGACCTCTCCGTATGGGTTGCTTGAATTGAGTAATTCGATATCTTGTCCATGAACTCGCAGATCAAGAGGGGATCGGCTGAATCGATCCACAGCTGACAAGTCCCTTGAAAACTCTACCGTTGACATGCTAGTACCGGCCCACGACCATGATGGCGCGCAAGCGTGAGCTCCATCATCCCTGCGGCCATTCCACATTAGTTCGCGCAACAGATCGACACTCCAGAGGCCGGCTAGAAATTCCCCTCCCAGTAAAAGATGTAGGCGTTCACAGATCCCCGAGAGCGCCGGCAACTTGTCGGCGTCATAGCTCAGTTTGCGGGCGCCATAATGGAAGAGCAGGTTCTGATACTCGTCCAACAGGGTGTTGATGTTGGCCTCAGATATTGTGGATAGATCCAGCGTGTTGGAGTGGCACAACTTTCTCAGCTAGTCGAAGCGGAATGTGACGCTCGGTCCTAGGTGAGAAACCCCGTCCGCAGCCTCCCAGCCCTGACCGCACCTCCAATATAGCTGCTCAGGGCCATACTACCGACATAGAAGGGCTAGAGTCAGTCGATGTCCCATTACCAAAAAGTTGTTGGGGTCTTGCGAGGATGGAGTACAACTCTCTGCACTTACGATGAGATGGCGACGCGAGAGAATAGTTTCCTGCAACGCCCAGCCTCGCGTGTTGAGAGGAGCTTCTGATTCCAGCATCCTCAAGTTGTGGAGACGAGACATAGATGTCCCTATATGCACCTCCTCTGCCCGGCGGCCCTTGCCCCTTCCAGGGAACACCCGCAAGTGCCTTGTACCCAAATCTGGGATGTGGGTATTGGTTCGCAAGATACCGCTTCGACTATGCTCGGAAGCTGCAGCGAATATCGTGAGCGTAGCATTACGATAAACTGTACCCATGCGTTTTGCTTCCCGTGCCCAATCTTCCTTGGAATCTTGAACAATACACAGACAGTCAATCCATAAATATCGAAATCCTAGTCGCTTGGCAATAGTCATCGCATGCTGAAAATTTAGAGGCAACGGCTCGTGAGGTAGCTCCTTTTCGAACAGTTTTATGGTCTTATTAGTGAGGGGAGTCCAAGGCTCCAATTGGAAACCCGTACCCCAGCAATGACTTAGAGCTACATAAGGGGCCCTCTGGCCGTTCGTGGTAAGGATACGAGACTTGTGTGATGGACTCACAAGTGAGCCAAGGTCAATTACCCGAGTTGGTAGTATCTCTTCACTGCGCAGACGACATTCTGGATGCTCTGCACGGCAGCGACGTAGCCATCCCTGTGCAATCGAGAAGTTGTCATCCGAGGAGAGGTTGTAACCCAGCGCGAAGCGTCCGATGTTATGATTCTCCAGGATTAATGCAGAATCTGACCGTTGGAGTATGTCGGCTAGACTGAAGCAAGCGCTGTTAGGGGCACTTTACCTCGCTCGACAGTAATACATAGCTCAAAGTTTAATGATCCTCCAAGAAAGTGCCCGAGTTGATCTTCAGAACCAATACGGTCTCCGAATTGCACATGTAAAGTGTCAAGAATGGCGACTTCTTCCATCGCTGTTTTCGAGTACATGTATTCGAAACTACAAGCGAGTGCGATTCTGACATCGGCATTTCTCGCTTCTGCCGCAGAGTATATCGAATCGTACTTGATTGCAGCACTGTCCAGCCGCTCCCAGCAGTGCCAAACGTCCGGATAGGTACCAGATATGTCGGGGCCGGGAAGGGTTCTGGAACTCTTGAGGATTAGATCACAGAAATCGCAGCCTTGACGAGCTGAGTTCTCTAGATCATCGAAGGACTGGTGGTGCGGATAGTATCCAACTTCTGGGAAGCTGAGCGCCCTCTCACGATCGCTGAACTCTTTTTTGGCAGGTTCGATCAAGGTCCTTATGGTCAAGCCAGAGCAATAATGGCATCGCGACGCCTTTGCGGGGCCTTGACTCTTGCGCTGCTCGCAAGCTTGGACGACTTCCTTGATGCTGTCGCGTAGGTTTCCATTGTTATGTGTCAGCCGCCGATCCAGTACCCCATCGGACTGTTGACGCCGAGCGAACAGCCTCTGGTACCTCGCCCGCAACATCTCTCAAGTAGCAGGTCCAGATGACAAGAAAGGAACAAAGAAGAGAAGACAGAATTACCAGCCTTGTCTCCTGATGAACTCAGCCTCGCAACTCCAAGGGGTGGAGCGGCTGGAGCAGGCCATCAGACGACTCGCGCAGCACGTCGAACGCGGATGGCACTTTGTATATCCTAGTCGCAGTCAGAGTCGTGGCTACCCCAGCACCACGATCGTGTTGGGTATCAAGTGTCTGCAAGGTTGGAAAGGCAGGAGCAATGAAGGCCAGACACGAGCTAATCCCAAAGGGGATGACGCCGAGTCGAAATTCCATTGCAACATAGAGCGTCTTGGAGACGACACTATGCCGAACATTAGGGTCGAGTAATCGAGCTCGTGGAGAATCTGCCACTTGTCCTGCTCATCGACCTGGCGTCCGCGGTATGTGAGAACTAAAGGGGTGGCATGAAAATGAGTGACACCTTCTTTCGTTTCTTGGGTAAGCTGCTGTCCGCTGGACGCAAGCAGACTGCCATCCACAGGCAAAATCCTCATCATCATCAGCGGAAGTCGTCCTTTTGATCAACCGGAGCACATATGCCACCACCGCAGTCCACAATCAATCCCAGTACTTGATCATCCCAGCAAGATCCCCCGTAACCACCCTACTCCCCTCCCGCGGATGCCACCCCACACTAACCACCGCCTTTCCCCCCTCCCCTGCCTTCAGCTTATGCCACAACTTACAAGTCTTCCAATCCCAGAAACACACCCACCCCGCGCTATCCCCACTGCAAACCACCCCGCCATCCGGACTCACATCGATCCCCACCCGATAACCCGCGACGTTGTGTCCGCGGAAATCTTTCTTCCGGTTTTGGCGGATCTTCTCGCCGGTATTGTAGACTTGGATCGTGTTATCGGCACTCTGGAGCAGAATGGCGGGTTTGGTGGGATGCACGGCCGAGGAGGTCAAGGGGAACATGTGTGGTTCGGCGATGAATTTGATGGGCACGGGGATGTTCCACTCCCATGCGCGTAGCGATTTATCGTCGGAGGTGGTGATGAAGCGGCGATTTTCGTCGCAGAACGTTATGGTGTTTACCGGGCCGAGGTGGTGGTCGTACTCCTGCACGGGATTCTTCTTATCGCCTTCCCCGCCGGGCTGGATCCGAGTATCAAACTGCACGATCTTATTATCGTGCATCCCTGCCAGGAACTCCACTCCGCTGCGGGAGTCCGGGTTCCAGCGGACAACGTGGGGTGTGCTGCCGCTGCTGTACCGCCCGAGACAGGCGCCGGTTTCCGTGTCCCAGACTTTGCACTGGCGGTCGTAGGAGGCGGAGAGGAATTTGGTGCCGTCGGGGGTGAAGTCGATGTCGACGACGGATTTGGTGTGGCCGGCGTAGGTGCGGAGGAGTTCGCGGTCGTGGTAGATGTCCCAGATTTTTACTTTCCCTTCGGCTCCAGAGGATAGTAATAAGTGGCCTGAGGACGGGAAGAATTTGAGGGCGGTGATACTCTTCTCGTGCGCGGGCTTGCCGCTGAAATTGGGCGTAAAGGTGTGGATCTGCTTTTTGGGGTAGTAGCATTTCAGACTCAGACTCTCGAAATCGCTTGTGAGGTCTACATCCAGGTCCTGCGGTACATGCATGTATGTCCGTCCTTGGTAATCGTATTGCTGTGATCCTTCGAATACACTCGTTTCCTTGGCCGCGTCTGCCTCTGCATAGCCTGTCCCTGCTAAGGTCCCCTTCTTTGGCACAGGCACAATAGTGTCTTCCTCGTACTCCACCACATCATCCTCCCCACTCTCATCGCCCTCCTCTACTTCGACCTCCACCTCCTCCCCACTATCGCTATCAATCCTCTGCTCCTCGTACTTTGCCCATGGTCCTTTGTAGGCTGATGCGCCGTACACCGTCCCGCTTTCGCCCTTCGTTTCTCGCTTTCGTTTTCTGCCGGCGGAGGATTTGGACTGGACATCGCGGTGGAGGGTGCGGAAGCTCTGCTCGGAGATGGCGATTTCTTCGACGTAGCCGGTGGGGACTTTGCCTTTGGTGGACGTTTTCTGGGGTGCTTGGGCGAAGTCGCCGTCGCGGGTCGGAGGAGCGTTGGCGCCGTTGCGGGCGCGGACGAGCGACATCTTCGGGTTGGTGGGAGGTGTGAAAGATGTTTATGGTCGTGACTTCCAAGGTCGTAATTTTAAAGATTGGTTGCCGAAGCTTTCACATGCGGCGGCAACAGCCGTTGAGCTAGCTCAATTGGCGAATATGAGCTCGACTCTCGGCTTAGATCGATCGTTCTTCTTCTGCTCAACATTGAAGATGTGATGTCCTTGCTGCGCGCCTTCGGGCAATGTTCGAGTCTAAGGACATTCAAACATGTTCAAGTTACACGCCCATCCGGCCTTTCAAGGCAACGAGTTGCGGTAGCAGCAAGCTGTATACTGCCTCAATGCCATACACGGGCCGCGAGACGTGCTCAAAGCACTAGCACCCTCCCATACCGATCTCGACGTGCGTACAAACTTCTCACGGTTCTTTCCTCATACTGACAATGCTACAGCGACCAACACCCGCCACACCTACCCCGAAAACCTCAACATCTTCAACTCCGGCGCCGTAGCCACCCTCTCCATCGGCTTCATCCGCGTCGCCGCCATCGCCGCCTTCATCTACGGCGGCTCCATCATCCCCTCCGTCGCCACCGACCCCGGCGCGCCCTGGTGGATGCTCCCCACCGTCATCACAATCTCCATAGTCCCCCTCCTCGGCACCGCAGCCTTCGGCGGCTACGTCAACCACGTCAACGTCATCCTCCCCTCCACCGCCCGCCGCTCAAAGCAAGATCTCCTACGATGGGCCGCCCGCCCACCGCCCGAGACACGGCTCCAGATCAAGAGCATGTGGTTCATGCCCTGGCCCTCTACCAAGACGGTTTTTCTGGGAGATTTGAGACGGTTGGAGTTGAGTAGGTTTCGCTTGGCGAATCTGGAGCATATTCCGCCGGCGTGGAAGAGAATTAGGGATTCTGAGAAGGAGACGTTGCAGAGTTGGTTGGCGAGGGTTTTTATGGGGAGGTATTGGGCTAGTCGGCAGCAGGTTATGGATCGGAGTCGGGCGCCTGGGGTCTGGGATCGGATGTGGGAGCAGATACCGCTTGTTGGGGAGGAGGGGAAGAAGGGGAAGGGGGATGAGAAGGTGGGGTATGCGATTTCGAACAGGACATCGAGGACACCGGTACCACCCGTAGGGAACGCACCAGCGCCTGAAATTGCGAACACCGCTAGGCCCTTGCTCAAGCAGGCACCAGAGGTGGAGGAAGTGCCACACGCGCCAGCTACTACAGTTAGGAAGCCAGTCAGTCCTTCGCCCTTCGCGGAAGAGAGGGTGGTGGCGCGCGAGGAGGAAGTGCCCCACGCACCAGGCACTGCGAGCGAGAATGTGGCTAGCCCCTCACCACTCACAGAAGAGAAGCGGACGCCTCACGTAAAGGAGATGACTGACGCACCAGTTACTGCGACCAGGCGGGCAGCCAAATCCTCTCCCTTCGCGGAAGAGAAGCGGACGCCGCGTGAGGAGAGGGCGCCGTTGGCAGAAGGGAATGCAGCGCCTTCTGCGTCCACTGTTGCGGGTGGGACGACAGCTAGTACTGTGCCTTTCGCAGAAGAAAAGAACACGTCGCAAGTGGAGGGAATGCCTTACACACCAACTCCTGCGAGCAGGGGGACGGCCACTCCCTCTCCTCTCGCAGAGGAGAAGCGCACGCCGTATGAGGAGAGTACCACGAACGCAGTCCCAACCACGATCTCGCCAGAACTATCACATTGCTACGCATACCTTCCGAGAGGCAAGAGCCTCCAGCATTATGGGCGTGTCCAGGAGCAGATCCAACAGCACCTGAACGGCCTGCTCCAGCAGAGCTCCAAAGGCAGCTCTGACGATCATGTCCCACGTCCAACGGTCGAGCTTACCTACTTTCCCGAACAAAAGCTTCGGGATGCAACAGAGCCCTCTGAGGCTATGATCGCCTTTAGCTGGCCTCAAGGACTGCTTGTTCCTAAGTTGGAGCGCGAGTTTGGGTTTAAGCTTACGATCTCGAGCAGCTGAATGAAAGAGGCCGCGGCATGAGCAGAAGCTGGATCCGTGTATCATCACTATATGTACTTATATGTTAAATAAACCCCATGTTTATTGGCCTGCACATCGCAGAAACAAACATCACGTTCACTTCTCCTCCCACGCATACTGCGCTTCCATCAAATCCTGCATCCAACCTTCCAACTTCGGCCTCTTCTCCCACTCTTCTTTCCAACACTCCTCCCACCCCTCGCGCTCTGCTGGCACCGCAAAGACAGCAGTGACGCGCCATGTCGTTGATCCGGCTTTCAGATCCGCGTACATAGTCGGCAAAAGCGTCCGTGGTTCGATGAGGTTGCTGTTGGCGTCGACGTTGCACACACCACCATGCCGACCACCGTTGACGTCTTTGGGAGCCAGGTCCGCGATACCAGACGCTCCAGCTCTCGAGACCACAACCGCGGAATCTGGGTTTGTGATCGTCCCCTCGTTCGGCTCATCCTCAGTCATAGCCACGAGAGCCCTCCCATCCCTCACCCTCGTCCCCAATATAGCAAACCCCCCCTCCGCCGTCTGCACATCCCTCCCGGTCATCACCCGATGCACCCTTACATGCCACGCCGGCCACGCCTCCTGCGGCGGAACCAACCAAGTCCGCACCTCTACATCTTTCCATGGGTACATCACACTATACAACCCCCTCACCCTACCCGCAGGGCCCGCAGCGGCTTCAAAGAACTGCGCATGCAACACCTCCCTCCTCATCTTCCAGATCTCTCCCCCATCATCACTCATCGCCAACGCTGACTCTGGCACAAATTGCTCAAGCGTGTAACCGCCAGTTGGAACGCTGTAGCCGAAGGAAGCGGAGTAAGCGAAGTGCCCGTATTTCGCTTGGGTGGCTTTTAAGGGGTAGTGGCATGATTGGCCGCTGGATAATAGGAAGGTGTGGCCGGCGCGGTGGATTAGGATGTGCATTGGATGTTTTAGGTACTTGATGTTCGGGATGGGACTCGGGGTCTGCGTAAAGGGGTGGGGGGCCTGGTCGGCGGTCCAGAAGGGGTGCGTGGGGGCCAGGGCGAGGCAGGCGAAGGAGAGCATGCACGAGTAGGGGGAGCCGGGGGAGTTGTAGTTTTCTGCTAGGTAGGGGCTGGGGTATGTGTAGCCGATGTTGAGCATGCTCCAGATAGGAGGGTACAAAGGTTAGTGAGTGTATTAGATATTGTAGGGATCTGCTCACACATTTGGCTGAAAGATGTGATGCTTGCGGTTCCACCAGCGGAGGTTTCGTAGGAAGAGTCCTTTGATTATGCCCCATGTCAGCGGCGCGGGAGGGTCCACGGAGGCGAACGCGAAGGCGGACCAGAAGGCTATGGTTGCGAAACGGTATGTTAGAGACCGGCCGAATGGGATGCAGTGGCCATTCGGATCGGAGTAGTGCACGAAGTCCAACGCATACGCTTTCGCGCGGCGCTGATACTCCTTGCATCGTTCCGGGTCGAAAGATGCGGCGAGGCGAGAGTACAGGAGTTGCAGGTACTGGATCGCGAAGCTGCCGGAGTAGTAATCCATCTGCGTGTACCCCTCCGGTCCATCGTTCGACCACCCGTCGCCGCGATGGAAAGTATCGAGCTGCACCATATCGGCCTCAATCCGCTCATGGGAGTACGCAGCGCCGTTAGCTTTAAGCCCGAGGTTCGCGAAGACGCGGAACCAAAGCCAATTGGTGTTGGGCATTTCTTTGTCGTTCATGGTGCCGATCCAGGATGCTACGTTGTCCTTTTGGGCTTGCGTGAGAGGGGCCCAGAAGTGGTCGCCGGCGATTGCGAGGGTGAAGCCGATGGGGCAGGACTCGACCATTCGTTGGTCGGAGTCGAGCATTTGGCCCCAGAACTCCGGTCCACCAGAATCGGTGCCAGAGACGAGGCCCTTGACCCAGAGGTGAGCATTGGGGTAGGTGACATTGCCAGCGAGGAGGGGAGCGAGCCCCAGAGGAGGCGGGCGAAACCTTCGATTTAAGCGGCGGTCTCGTCGAATGGACGAACGTGATATGAGCATATTGGTCTGCTCGAGTAGTGCTTCTCTTCAATGCCTCGGGAGGAAGTAGGAAGTGACAGTGAGATTGCAGGAAGGCCGTCCGCTACTTACACCTTGTCCCGGTACTGCCTACTCTGACGAGAGCACAATCTGGCGAGAACCCGGCCTCAAGAGGTTCTAGGAATGAAGCACATGCAGCCGCGACATCGTCTCGTGTACGAAGAGGATTCTTTGAGAATGGATGAGCGGGAAAGGGTTGATTCGCTTCTGCTATGCTCGCCGTAGACATTTTGAGGGAAAGTCGAATACAAGGAAATAGTCGTTAAACCTCATAAACCTGCATTTTCTCCATATCTTCTGGTCGGCATTTGATGGTCTTGGAGGAGAGCCCGTTGGTGCAAGATCTCTGGAGAGCTCCGGATAAATCCTTCTTGAAGTTGGTTGCTGGAGCGACGACCATTGTGAGCTTAATCGGACTTCACGATACATCTTAGGCATGATGAAGATGTAGATGATAGAAAGATGCCATCAACGCGACAAGTGACTAAAGTGCAGCCATCGCCAACATCGATACATCAGCAGAGCTTCCAGTTTCCGGACCACGCGCACTTGCTCATCACCACTCGAGGCCACATATTCTCTTGGGACGCCACGGGAGTACATACCATCTTTCGCACTAGCAAGAACGGGATCGTCGCCGCTCGAGAAGCGAACGATGGCTCAGGTGTGCTCGCTGTAGCAGACAAGCACGTTATAGTGCTTCACGACACGAAACGAGGCCAGGAGAGGAGCTGGGGCCTCCAAGCGAACGACGATGAAGTCCGACATCTAGAATACACTTCGGACGCAAAGTCGCTCTTCTTGTCCACCAACTTGACGGCAGATATACAGCAGTACTCTGCGGAGCAGTCACGATTGCTAAGTCCCAGCAAAGCGCATGCTTCACCACCTGTGGCTCTTGCTGTATCACCAACTGGACATTTGATGGTCTCTGCGTCCGACAAACCGCCGACTGTGTACTTGAGCGATCTTGCACACAACAGTGCTCCAGTGTTGATCGAGTCGAGGGCATCAGTTGCTCCTGTAACTGTGGTCGCGTTCCATCCGGAGCGGCCAAACATCTTCCTGCTGGCATTCACAGATGGCACGGTCGCAGCGTTTGATGCCACGAAGATTGCGAGAAAGGAGACTGGATCATTCTCGAATCAAGAGAGGGTCAACCGCGGCGAGATATGCCGCTTTGCTAAACTTCACCGGCCAACGATGGATGGTAACCGGACGATGTGCGTCGAAGATGCAGCCTTCCTGCCTGGCCACAAATCGCGAGCGGTCACTGTAGGCAGGGACGGCAAATGCCGACTGATCGACTTTGCGGATCGTGGCAACGTGCTTCGAACGTGGCACGCACATGCTCCTGTCACTTCAGTGTCTGTGCTACCACGGAAGGCTACTGTATCAGATCAGCCAGCTACCACTTCTGGCAAGCACAAAAGAGCTGCCAGTAGCTCTGTACATGCTGATAATGTGATCGCCGTTGGGAGAGTCGACGGAACGATTCAGATTTATGATTCAGTAGGTCTGCTACTGGAGCAGAAGTCCTTGCGTGGTCCCGGTAATCAGGTCATCAGTGTGGACTGGGTCCAAGGAAAGTCACCGAAGCCAATTTCGGACACCATAGTAGCGCGTGGAGTTGACCCTCTGCCCGAGATCAGCAGCGCAGACTTGGGCACAGCTCACGTGGTAACGGGTGGCGACTCCAATACTCGCCAGGAAGCCGTGACGCAAAAGCGAAGACACACAACTTTCGAGCATGTCGGCCTTCCACCTGGTCTACGCAAGCCTAGAGCACCCGCACAACCAACTCCTCAGGTGCCCAGACAATTCGCCATTCACCCAGATGAAATGGATGAAGGCACAGTACGTCATACGCCGCTACCACGGGGCAACCAACAGTCTCCACCCAACCAGGGCCAATATCTCGATCTCTTCTCACCAGTCAAACCAGTTGGACCTATAAATGATGATGGCGAGCTCAAGCGAGTGGCAAGCCCGCCGCGGTCACGACCTAAAGTCTCGAGTCAGACTTTCGTGAAGAGCCCCGAGCCTGCTGCAGCGGGCCTCGATACTGCTATAGCCAAGCCGCGGAACCTGGGCCTATTCCCTTCTACCGACTCAAGCCATAGCACCGGGCTCGAGGAGCCGCAAAGCAGACCCCAAGCATCGCTTCTGGCCCGTGCGACGCCTAAGCTTAAGTCTATGCGAGGCACCAGCCGGAGTAGTACCTTCCAAGCACAATCACACGCACCGGCCAACAGCAATGCGAAGATCCTCGCAGACTTACGCAGGATGGGTGCTACTCAGCCGACCAAGAACCAAGGCGGCCCGCATGCAGGCAGCGGTATCGCAGGCTCGTCTGGCAGACATCGCAATGCAGTCCCGAAGAAGAGCAAGTTGCACCTCTTCCATCGACCTACCGCGCACGTAGAAACTGACCAAGACTCAATGCATGCGATGCGAGCGTACGAGGAAGTCCACAGTAAACGGGGCTGGCCTGAAGACTCCCATCAAGGCTCTTCATTAGATGATGACATCTGGCTTACATCCGACAACGAGCACGCCACGGAACCTCAACGGAACCGAAGACGACGCCCGATTGAACGACCACCAGCTCGGCAGACCTCGCGCTCTCGAATGGTCTCTGGAGGGACTACCAGTACAGCTCCGCCCGTCCCTGCCGCAAGCTCGTCCAAGCCGGCCACAAAGCTGTATGCGGTCGACGGCTCCACAGATGAAGAGATGTTCACAGCCGAGACCTACCTCAGCCCAGATGGTACGCTATCGCCCTCTTCGAAAGACATACAAACGCTATGCCCGCGGTCATCCTCCCTGTCACCTCGAAAGCACCACCACAGTGCGCGAAAACGGATGCGTCGCTCACCACTGCACCAAGAACGAGCACTACGAGAAGTGCCGCTGAACACGGTCTCGGGACATGCAAAGAGTCCTTGGATTCAAGCGAAGGCTAGCAAGATCGCGCCATCACAGGTTGCAGAGCTGGGCGATACTCGAATACTGCATGACGATGGATTCCAGGAGAACGAGAACCAGAAGGCGGAAGTACCACATTGCAGTGTCTGTTCTCCCACCAGGAGCAGGGTGCACGAGCTCGAAGGCGAAGTGGCAAGGCTCAGAGGCGAAGTTCTGGCGTTAAAAGCAACGATGCGACGACATGGTGTACCTTTGCCTCGGTCACTCCGTTGAAGTAACGCATTGCTAGCGGGAGATATAGCAGAAAAGGCAGTGCATGCAGTATGCCTTGAATTATTACTGTACAAACAGCTCAACATGACGACCTAATGATCACCATGGCGAATCATCTAGAAACCAGCCTCTGTATTGCTCACAAATCTTCAGACCTCATTGTGCTCGCCCTCACTGGTACTCTTCTTCTCCGTCTCGTCCACCAACGGCCCCTGATTATCCTGGCTCATCAGACTATACCTTCGATGCTGCTGCGCCAAACTCATGGCACGCTCGTTGACTGAGCTCTTTCGCCGCACTTCCTGCTCCTCTCTTTCGATGAACTCGGTTGGTCTCTTCGACGAAGTCGCACGCTACAGGAGATGAAACCCATCAGTCAATGCTTCCCCGAAGTCATGGGAGAAGACATACCTTGTCTCTGAACACAAGCAGACTTGGTCGATCACGGAAGTACGAGTCGATGTCTTCGAGCGTACGGCCAGCGGTCTCTGGGTACAGAAAGCTATGATTCATTGAGTCAGCCAGGACACGAGATTGGATGGAGCCGGTCGGTGTCTTACTAGGTGAATGGCACGAATGAACCATTGAGCACAGTCCAGATGATATAAAACTTCCAGTTGAGAGTCTTGATGCCGATGGGTGTGATCTCAACGACCATGCTAATGATCGTTAGCCGATGACATCGACAGAAGAAGGAATTCTCGGAGGCTCTCACAAGTTGAAGATCCAGTTCGTGGCGGTACCTAAGTTGGAGAGACAGAGGTCAGTAGTGTTTTCGAGGACTGAAGATTCATTTGCACGCGAATGCTTACCAAGAGCTGCACCCTTGTTCCGCATCGCGAGCCCATTGACTTCCGTTGGCTAGATCGAGAGTCAGTCTTCGAGTCCATCGGTGGGATCCGACGGGCTGTACTCACATAAAGCCACGGCACGCCCTGAAACCCGATCCCGAAGAATACATAGTAGAGGAAGAAGAATGCCACACTAGCACTCGCCACCTGTCCTTGCCCGCTATAACCATTTTTCTCGCTGTATCGAATGAGCACTGTTATTATCAAATAACAGAAGCACTGCCCTGCCGCAGCATACATGATCATCTTTCGACGACCCCATCGCTCGACATTCGGGATACCTATCATCGAGAAAAGCAGGTACGAGACGCTGTTGCAGGCGGCGAGTAGTCGAGCCATTCTGTTGGTGAGGCCAACGGACTGGATGAGCACAGTCGGGAGGTAGTAGCTGGTGACGTTGATACCTGACAACTGTTGCATTGCTTGGGCGCCTGCGATATCTGTCAGCGCTCTGGATCGACTATCCTCAGCTGGTCTCCAACTCGCCCATGCCCAGCAGTAATCGTCGAAGTGTACACGGGTCATTTGATCCAACCTTGCCACGGAGCAAGTCTCTGATTCGTACGGCGTGCTCCTTCTCGTAGTTTGCAGCATACTTGATCTCGGAGAGCTCCGTCTGCACATACGGATCGTCGATCTCAGAACCTTCGACGTCCGCGAGAATTTGCTCAGCCTCCTCGAACCTGCCCTTGGACACTGCGAACACATATGAGCACAAATCCAGCTGTGAGATGAGCTTCCAAAGACTTACCTAACCATCGAGGCGACTCTGGCAGCCACGGCACAGTGGCGAAAAGGATGACAATGAAGATGAACTGCAGTGCCAGAGGTACTCTCCACGCAACGCCTCCAGGTACGTACGAGAACCCGAATGTGACCCAATTGGAGAGCGAGAAGCCGGCAATGTTGAGAATCAGTTCGATAACGATTAGCTTTCCGCGCCATGCAGCTTTGGATGTCTCCGCTTGCCACGGTGGTGCCGTAGCTGTATTCATACCGTTCCCGAGGCCAGCAACGATCCTACCTACAATCATATGTGGTACAGAGTAGGCCGTAATCTGGAGAAGCGCGCCAATGGACATGACCACGGTACCAAGGAGGACTGACTTCTTCCTGCCGAGCCAGTCGCCAAGGAAGAAAGCTGCGATTGCGCCGAAGAAACAGCCAATGTCGTATATCGCCGTGACCGTCCCTTGTGTAGATGCATCGCCCTTTATGCCCAGGGTATCAAGGAAGTCCTCTGTGACGATCACGCCTCCGAACACGCCCTGGTCGTAGCCAAACAGCGTCATGTCAGTCCCACAGGCGACCCTGTTATCGGTATAAGTCGTGGCAACAAGATCGTTACTTGCAGAGGACTCACGTAATCCAGAAGGTCAGCCATCCTAAACATGGTAAGGTAGCTTAGCTTTTGGAACTACAATGCTCCTTGATCTTGTCCTTACCTCCTCGCAACCCGAAGTAGCGATTGTCCTTCTTCATGATGGCGTTCGCTTCGAGGGACGATCAAGGCGATGGCTTCAGCAATGCTCGATGGATCCTCTTGCCTTGTAGAAGAGGATAAGAAGACGTACTTAAAACACACGACCAACCTTAAAAGCTTCTCCGAGGCCGACATAAGATTCAGACTAGTGTACGGAACGACTCCTGTTACCATGGGCCACGCGCACCGATCATCGGCGTCCCGCGTGACGGAACCACGCAGGGTGACATCGTTGCTGGAAACCAGCTCACGATCTGAAGGCGGAATATGATCCCATTGGCATCGACAGGCGATGTGAACCTGGGAAGGATGACGTTGTGGTCTGAGTACGAACGCCATTTCGCGGGGAAGGCTTGCAAGGGTGCATTGGTGGCTTTTTAGGAGCTCGGTCCATTCAATGGTGAGTTCGACAATGCTGTGTGGTGCCGATGTACTCGCTCAACTCGTCGGAAGGTATACAGTCGGCTGCAACAATGCAGAGTCCTCTTGGTAACTTCGGCCGCTGGGGATTCACTCTCTCGTTACCCGTGCGTCGGTTCATACAGCTGATACTCGCCGGTCCCGATACCAAGCATCGGCCGTTAACGAACAAGGATCATCAAGCTTACCACGCTTTGAGATCGTCCATGCGAAGTGAGATCCAGCCCCGCATGTGATTGTGGAGCTTCTACTGCTTGAATGCTTGTCCCACGACTCGAACGTGCTCGCTTGAGCTAAAACATACTCTACACTGCCCGATGCGTGTCCAGAGCGGCAGATGCAGCTTACGTCGAACTGTTTGACGCATCGTTCATCCCCTCGTGGCACCCACGTTCAAACAGCTGATTTCTCGTCCGTCGACACGATCTCGCTGTGGTCAGGTCGAGTTTCGTTCTTCTCATCCTTTGAAGCATCGTAGATCTCGTCGTGGTCCTAGAGATACGTCAGTCGAGTTCCATGAACGTGGTTTCCTCTACTCACGCCAAACATTGCTGCTACTTCCTCCAGCGGCACTCCCCAAGTGTCTGGAAACGTGAAGAAGATCAACGCTGCCATTAAGCTGCCAGGTATGATGAAGCACAAGCTACCACAGTCAGCATCTGCAACTCATGAACACGCGAACGGGCTCACTAGAACTTCCATCCGATATTGGCAAATGCCGTCGGTGCAGCTTGCAGCCAGATAATATTCATCAAGCAGATCCCCGCAACACCAATATTCATGCCTGCGCGCACAGATTAGCACATACCGCTCTTTCGAGGTCAGAAGCTACAGCGCAAGCTCACCTTTCGCCCGCAGATGTGTCGGGAACAGCTCGCCAATATACGCGAACTGCAGCCCATCCAGCGTAAGCTCGTAGAAGATCACGTAGACGTAAAACATGGCCACCGCAGCAGACAGTGCAGCTGTGTTTGTTGTTCCGACGAAGTTCTTGACCAGCGCGCACTCGATGATGAGGCACACCACTAACATGCCATCAGCATTCGTATTGAGTCTAGGTTCTGTAGCGGGAGTAGCACTTACTGCACATAGCAATCCCACCTCCAATCAATTTTGGCCTCGGAAAATGATCCACCAGAAATAGCGACAACACCCCACACCCAAACGCCAGCGTCAACCAGCCTCCGAGCAGTACCAACTGGTGATCAGGATCGTAGCCCAAAGTTCCATACAGAATCGGGCCATAATTGTTGATAACCAAAATCCCGGAGAACTGGATCCCGCATGTCGTTCCCAGACATAGCAGCGTGCGCTTTCGGTACGAAGGCTTCGTCACCAGCGCCCAGTAGCTGGACGGTAGTGTGCGGTCGATATGCATTTGGTGTGAGATCTGCTCGAGCTCGATGGCGGCTTCCTCGCGGGTGTGAAGGCGATTGAGGCACTTGGCTGCTTCGTCGTGGCGGTCGTTGATGAGGAGGAAGCGGGGAGATTCGGGCATGAAGGGGAGGCCGATCATTACTATGAGAGCGGGGAGGCACTGGAAGGCTGTACTATTGAGTCAGCATGAAGGCCTCCTTCGAGTAGAAAGGCATGGAGTTTGGCGACACTTACCCAACGGTGCCCTCCAAGCATTCGGCGAATCGAGATGGAAGAAGCTGTAGCCCGTCCAAGCGGCAAGCATATACCCAAACAACAGCGCCGCGCCATGAATATCAACCAACATTCCCCGATTCCTCGGCGGTGTGACCTCGTTCATCCAAATCGGTACCGCAGACAAGATCATGAACGCTCCTGCGCCGCTGAAAAAACGGAACACGATGAGCATCGCCACATTGACACTGCCAGCCAATAACGCCCCGGAGATCAATGTAATCAGCGCCGAGACTCCAATGGCAGCGCGACGACCCCATTTATCCGCGAACCAGGAGACAGTGAACACACCCAGGAACCCGCCGACTTGGTAAATGCCGTTCATGGTGCTGATGAGTGCAGTCGCGTCGGAGCGGGTGTCGAGGTCGAAGTACGTGAGGAAGCTGGGTTGGGAGAGCGTGGTGGCGATTATGGAGGCGCTGTAGCCGTAGGTCATACTGCCGAAGGACATGGCGATGATGGTAAGGAGGTTGATCCAGTTGAATTGGCGGGCGCCGGAGGTGTGTTTGTGGATGTTGGTGGTGGCCATGGCTGCGGTCGTGTTCAGAGGATCACGCAGTGGGAGGGAGGAGAGTAAGGAAAAAGGACGGATGTAGAGAGAGCTTACTGCACGATGGTGAAGCTTTATGGCATAGTTATAGAGTTGCGATGGCTGTAGCTTACCATCTGTATCAAAGCTTGGCCGTACCGAGGTACCGAACCGCGGATATGAGCCTGATGATGCTCGGTTTCGTGGTTCCTCTTATCGTCTCCGAAATTGTGGAAACCTTTGAGACTCGCACTGAGCGGAGAGACGCGACTCAAGTGATATGACGGCTAGCGGGTCAATCCTGGTGCCGAGTGCGGTGCTGCAGCGAATAGCTGTGGAGCTTCTCCATGGGGATGCGTTTGGAGAATCCTGGAGCTCCACACATGACTCGCGGTGGCCATGCGGCTCTGATCGGTCGGCAATAGTGCTTAGAGCCGAGATCGTTTGATGTTGTAGTTTCCAGACTGTGCCAGGCCTCGAAGGGTACTGTACGGTGTCCGTTCAGAGCACAACTACTGTTCGAGCAGCAGTCTTTCTTGCCGGTTTAGGGCAGACCCTCCTTCTCGACCTCGACTTCGACCTTCACCGGCCCGACGTTCAGATGTTCATCTCGTCCATGTGCCTGTCTGGCCTGTGTCGCCTGCTGGCTGAGAAGACTAACACCTGCCAAAGCCGCGCCAAGGTGTCCATAGTCGGCGAAGCCTTTGCGACCAAAGATCTGAACTTCCTGCCCGCGAGGCAAAACCAGCAGGCCGGTTGTAAGAGCATAGTAGCCGACCGATCCCAGGCAGACAGCTGATGCGAGAAATATGGTTGGGAAGTACGTTCGCCAGAAGTGTGACTTCTGTGGGCTGGGTGTGATGGTGGTGGTTCCCGGAGCAAGGAGCGGTATCCGCGAAAACAGATCTCGTGCGATCATCGTCGTGACGTCGGCGAACCGCGCTGGCGCAGGTGGCTCCCAAGGAAGATCCATCCCTTTCTCGCGCCGCCGTGCAATAATTCCCTCCTCACTGCCACAACTCGCCAACCCCATGACAGCCTCAACATCCGTCTTCATCCCCAACCGCTCGTGCATCCCCTCCACCCACCTCACCAACCCGGGATACTTCTTCCTCAACACCCTTCCCAACCAATCCTGCGGCATCTTCGGCCACAACATCAAACTCAAATACCCATAAACCAGACAATCCACCGCTATCGGCTCTTCCGTCCCCAAGAACCACTCCTTCTCCCCAAGCATATCCCTCAGCACCTCGAAACAGTTATCCGCCAAGGCGTGCAATTTGAACAACGCTCCACCCCTCCCTTCCTTCCTCAACAGTCCTCTGACTGTGTCCCGTCGTCCAAGCAGTAGTGATGCACGTTTCTGCGTTTCAGCTTCGAACTTGTTCTCCTTGCCCACGCTCGTGTCGAAGCCCTGTGGCCGGTCCATGAGGTCCTCGTGCACGTCTTCGACGTCGATGCTTGATATGCCTAGATGTTCGGTTCGTTTGCGGGCTGCGGCACGGAGCTTGGGAGGGACGATGTAGTTTGCGTGCCAGGGGAGGATCTTTGTGAAGGCGGAGCGGGTGGTGGTATAGTTCTCGTAGGAAACATAGAGGGAGATGTCCAGGAGGGTTTGGGCGTGGGTGGAGAGGAAGGAGGAGAGGGCGACCGAATCGGCGCGTTGCGTGTCGTTTAGTCGAGTTTTCTTATTGGGTAGAGTGGTGATGTGGCGGGCGATGTTGTTGAAGCCGTGGATGTGCTTGTTATCGTTGGTGATGAGGTATGGTAGGCGGACGGATATGTCGTGGGCTGGTACAATGCTCCATCCGTCGAGCTGGGAGCGGAGGTAGGCAACGGCGGCGATGCATTCTGCGTCTATGCTTGGAAGGTCGAAGGCTGGGCCTAGAACGTACAACTTCATCACGAGACAAATCGCATTCACTGGTATAGCGAGTATTTCGTCTGTTCCCGTATTGAATACCAAACACATTTCCTTCCGTATATAGACACCGCGCGAGACAAGCTTTGAGGGCCGTGCCTCGAACGCTCTCCCGGTTACACCCGCATCACTATAACTTAACATCAGGCACCCGACCTGACGACAATATTGGGGAGCGTTCGATGTGGAGGCTTAACACCTCAACCTCGGAAAGATAACTGAACTCACTACGGCATACCTGGCGAACGGGATCCCAGCCTATGGAGATCCGATTGATGCAGCCACGTGGCCTCATCAATCTAGACGACAATACTTTGCAAGCAGTCGACGACTTGCTCCACGAATGCACGTTGAATGTGCGCACCGACCGCTGGCTCGGCCTGGTTGTTCTCCTCCGCCAGACCGAACGAAAGCATGCCCTCTAAGCAAGCGCGGGTGGCGCTGTAATACTTCGGTCCCGTCAACTCCTGGACGCGCTCGAGTACATCCATCTCGCCACTGAGTAGCCTCGCCCGCAACTTCTGGATAGCGGTCATGGTACTCTCGGGGCCGATGGCCGCTCCACTCTCCATCTTTGGCTTTCGAGAATCCTCAACAATGGCCGGCATCGGCTGCCAGAAGGCGAGCTCAATGAGAATGATTCCAAGACTGTACATGTCGTACGTTTTGCGGAACCCAAGACCTCGTCTGGAGCCTTGGTAATCGGGATGAATATACCACGCCCAGCTCTCGTCAGTGGCTGATGGTCCTGCGGTTGTCGGGTCGCCTTTCGACATTCTGGAATAGTCAAATCCACTGATGTATGCCTGTCGGTAATCCTTGGGTCCTCCGGCATGGAAAAACCAGACGTTGTCACTTCTGATACCTTTGTGCAACCAGTTTACCGCGTGCATGTACAGCAGCCACTGACTGAGCTGTTGCGCAATGTTCATGCGGGTTGCCAAGGAGATGCCTCTTGTCTTAAAAGACGTAAGCAGCGAAGTTGGCAGGCTACTGGCATTCTCCGGCGGCTCGAATACAAGGCCAAAACGTCGATTCTCTGGCTTGTCAATGAAGTAACCCAAGCACGGAGGTACGCAGAACTCGACAGGCTTCTTCTGGGCCAGGAGTAGGCTGACTAGGCGCTTGACGCGAACGACATCATCTTCGGAAGGAGTGCGTTTGATGGCGTCATCGACATCGTATCGCTTCCATTCTACCCATCTATTCTTCTCGTTCTTGGAAGTCCCCACGACACCAGAAGCTGCCACTTCTGACGGCGAAAGCTCGAGCTTGCCAGGTGTGCCAGGCTCATTAACTTCAATACTGAAAGCTATCGCAGCATTTAGGAAGGCGGTGAACCGAGCTTCAGCTGCGTCTGAAGATACAAGTGCCGAGTGTCTAGCAGGACGGCCGTCAACAAGCGTGCTACCGTCGAGACTCGGTGTCTGATTATACTGCGATTGCCACAACGCCCTCATTTGGGATACATCTGTTGTAAGTTGGAGCAGATGGAGCTTGAATTCATTAATGCCTCTGACGAGGATGGTCATCTGGTCATGTCCAAGCATCTCTTCGAGCGTGCGGACTCGTTGCTGGATCCTTGCTAGCTTTTTATTGAACTTCTTCCCGTCTTGGACTGCCCACTTGAAACGTTTGGGCTGCTTGCTGACGACAACGAGGCCGTCAGCGAGATATCTGAGTCGATTCAGACCACGAGGGTACTTGTTCTGGATAACAGTTTCTGTCTGACGTGCAAGAACACTTCCTAGCACAGAAGCCTCTTCGCGCCTGGATGGTGTTACAGTCTTGACAGCCATGCTTTTGCCGCTGTCATCTGCTTTTTGGTATTCACTACTGGAAGGCTCCGCGATGTCGGTCGCTTTTGCCTTTTCATTCTCCTTCGAAGACCCAGGTGCTGGCTTTGCGCTCCCGAGACTCGATTTCTGGCGGTTGCTATCGCTCAAGTATTCCCATTTCAGCTCATTCTGCCTCAGGTCCTTGAGTGCAGACTTCGACATTGCCAAGAAGCATACCTCACAAGAGCACGATATCACGAACACGCGACCCGTCAGATTTTACACGAAGAAATATGCTCCGGAACATGTAAAGCAAGACAAGCAACGGGGCCCGGAGTGGGATGTGCACTCGCTCGCCTGTGTATTCCTCGAGATGTCAACAGTCATAATGGGAGAGACCATGAGCACTCAACGCAAGCACCTCGTGTGCGGCGAGCAGCATATCGAGGGATGGAAACAGTATCAGGTTGATTACGACGAATCTCTGAACAACGGCCATATCGAGTCGTGGATCAGCCACCTGAAGACGGAATTTGCAGCTATGTCGCCGGAAACATCGGTGTACAAATGCTTTTCGTCGCCGGCTGCTCTAGCCAAGTACACCACGGTGGATAATGCGGTCGCTGCGTTCTTTGACAACATCATGATGATGTTCAGAGCGGATCTTGGGGCTCGTGGAGTGCTCGATGAGGCTTGGGAGTGCTTCAGCTGTTTCTGCCAGAACAATTGCGAGCACTGTTATGCACAGGTAAGTGTCCGACAGATGCTAGGGTCATCGGACAACCAGTGCTCACAATGACTTGCAGTCAGAACAGGGAGGACCTACGCTCATCCCTATACCCGAATCGAGAGGCACGTCGACGCATGGCGAGATGAGCCCGCCTGACGATGAACAGCTTGATTTGGCGGACGGTTACAAGGTTAGTCTTTGCGTTGTGAGAGTAGTGTCATCCGTTACTATGACACTGACGAGTCGAGGGATGCGCAGGCTATATCTGGCACCATCGAAGACCGAAGTGATCTCCATCATGTCAACTTGGGACCACCACCTTCAGGTGGGTCAGAGCATCCGTCTACGGTCATGCCGGTATTGGAAGACAGCACTGGGATACTGAACCACCCGGAAGCTTCCGGTCATGCTGAAGCCGTGGCGTCCACCTCTGGTCCGGATAGAGTGCTGCAGATTGCAACTGACACTGGAACCAACGAGGCAGTTGCGGCGCCAGATACGGTCCAACCAACCCTGCCCCTAGCAGATACACAGTTGCGAAAAGATCATGGTGTGACACCCGTCGCTGGTCCAGAGGTCATCGACCAAGGCACCGATGTCGATGCTCGTTCCTCAGTCCGAACATCCGACAGTCACCGAGCCTCTGTCTCCGCACGGCCAGCGATGATTCCGAACCCACATTCACCCATTTGGTACATTCGGACAACTGGAAACAATGGCACCTATGTGCTTGGCCAGCCCGGTCGACTTGAAGGGCTGTATCTTCTCAGATACGACTTACAAGGAAAGAGTGTCCGTCTGATGAAGAAATCTCGGGTCCAAAGTAAGTCACTTCATACATGTCGCTGCGCACGCTCATGGTCACTAACCTCTACCAGATCGTGATGCAATTGTATTCTATCTGCCACGGACCAAGAACCCAACGATTCGCCTGCCGGATCGTGTCCGAGAGATCGAAAGTGGAACTGGGTTTACGATTACGCCCTGGAAGAATTTGCGTGTTAGATACAACATGCTGCGCGCTGTTGGTGTGATTAAGCAGATGGTTGTTTATGGTCCTTTCAGCGATGCCGAGCTAGCTATGTATAGACAATGAACAATGTAATCTCGTTGACGCGACACTGCCAGCTAAACGGTCCTACTTTGCTGCGATCTTCCCACGTCATCTGCATGCATCTTACCCAAATGATTGATCAAGTGGTCTCTCTCTAGTTTCTCCGAGCAGAAAGGACACGCTATGCGAAGGGAGACATATAGCTCCCACCTCATGGTCTGCGCACGATTCCGTCGATAATGCACCAACTCTAGAGCCCAAGTCTCCAAACGCTGCTCCAGTCTCGGCATACATGCACGTGCGTTCTGGCGTACGTTGGCAGCGAAGTAGAGGTCCTTCGATGGCCGTGCCACTTCGTCGAGCCAGCAGATCCGCTCGTAACGAAACTTGTGCTTGCGGGCGTTGCGCTCTAGGATGCTTCGCGTGGGATACTCGTTGTAGCGCATACTCAGCTTGCCGTTCCTCTCGCTGCCAGAACACGATACCCCGGTCCCGATGCTGAGGAAGCATTGAAAATTGCCATCCTGGCGGCCATTGATCTGCTCCAGCTCGTTGTATGTCTCGAGCGCAGGATCAATGTCTAGAACATCGGCATCCCGAAAGGTCCCAAGATCACCAACTTCTACGCTGTTGAAACACCCGGGGTACGCCAGGGATGCACGACAGGTATCAATTATGGGGGCTTCCCAGGTCTGCGTCTCGGCGTTCAGTACGGAGTGGCCAGTCACACGGTATGAGCGAAACAAGTAGGGTTCGTTGCCACTCGAAGCCTTGTGCGTGGTGAAAACCATCCTGCTTTGGTCAGACAACCTACAGTATGAGTTGAGGGAGGGTACACTTACGTTCGACAACCATACGTATCGCCCTCTAAAATATTCCCTCGATTCGTCCGTCGCTGTTCTCGCCCTGTAGAGAACATCATCGATCTTAGAAACGGGATCCGCGCTGACCTAGAAACGTCCTCCTCGAGGGCTCTCTGGAGATTCCTTGTAAGCAGCCTTGAGTTCTTGCGCCGCTTCTGAGACGCGAGCCCGTCAAAGATCTTCTCTGCGTGGTTGATGGCCTCCGCAACCGTGAGTCGCTTAACACCAAGCATAACCGCAATCATTCCACCAGTACTAGCGCCAGTAATGTAATCAAAATAATGGCAAGGACGATAGGACCTTGGTGGTGACTGCCACACCTCCTTCCTTCGATCGCTGGTCTCACTCAACAAAGTAGTCTCCACCCTCCACAGCGGCGAGGAAGCACTCGAAGATGCTGGTGGATACAGTTGCTTCTCTATTTGCTCCACCTTGTTCATCAGCGCCTCCAATACGTATAACGAAAACAGTCCTTGAGATCCATTGCCATCCAGTGTCAGCACCCGCTTGGGCTGCCAGAGGTTGGTCGACTCTGAGTTGAAGTTGGCATTTGCCTTAAAACCATCTTGCGAGTGACTACGGTCACCGGCGGCCAGCACTCTGTGCACGTTGATCGATTTGTCGTTCATATACCTAGCACTGGTCTGTGACCACGAAGTTGTCTGCTGTCGACGAAGATGATGTGTCGAGTTTGTTATGTTGGTTCGTTGTGTTGATCGTTATGTTAGGTCCGAACAGAGAGTGTCGTCGTCGTCGCTAGATAAGATCTGATGCAGCTGCAAGGCTGGAACGCCCGGCGTGATCGGTCTGCTAATGACATATAGGCTCAGCATGAAGTAGATGATACATGGCTACCTGACCCACCCAGTGTGCCACCATATGCGATGCAGGCTTTGGAGCCTTCGAGACACACACTTTTCCCGATAAGAAGCGAAGAAGCGAAGGCTGCGGTACGCCGTGGGAGCCAATCATGGCATCGAGAGCGATGCAGCAATGTCGCAAGCGGCAAAACGTGGCAGAGTCTCAGCAGCGCCGCAGTTTTTGATGGGAGGACAAAGAAAATTGCATATGAGGGATATTAGGTCGCAGCCGAAGATGGTATACAATTTGAGCCACGATCGGGCTTTGACCCATTCAAAAGTTGCCTTCGTCGCAAAGGCTGCCTTCCTTTCCAACGACACGTCGGCATTTATGCGGTCGCGGAAAGAAAAGAAGCCATGCGGGGGCGCAGTCACATGCGAGTAGATCGTCGTGCATCCACCCCCTGCAGGTCGATGAGCATGCTGCAAGCTGCAGGTCGACCACGCCACCGGATCCGGTGCAGTCTCAATTTGGCATAGCTCAAGCCATAGTCCTTGGTTACGCCTTAGACTTGTTTCAATGATGCATACTTAGCCCGGGCAGTATGAAGGCGTCGACAGTTATCTCGACAAGCACTATCCTTTCTGGACAGCCTGTAGCAGCGCCCTCGATAGTGACGATACTGTACAGCCCGCTCCTACGATGACCTCAGTCTGCACTCGGATGACTGCATGCGAGGCTGATTCGGATAACGTCGCTAGCAGATACGAAGGAGCGCAACCAAGCCAAACAACCAGGAGAAACACGTATCATGATGGCAAAGCAATGGACCAATCTGCGACACTGGTAGCACGAGATCTCGCCCTGCTGCAAACCTGGTTTCAGTCTGTTGTTCAGGGCGGCACAGAAAGTCTTCAACAGGCCGTCCTTGATAGCACACCCGGATTCGGTTCCGCATAAGCACGCGGTGTACCTGGACCTCTCGAAGGATGTTGGCTGACAGTAGTTCAGCATGACACCTTGCCGCCAGAGGTACTCATCCGGTGACCTGCACAGCACCACGAAGCGCGTACCTGCCTGATCTGGTTGGCTTCGCCGGGTAACGTGTGGCGGCGAAACTTGACTGCTTGAAGGCCGAAGTCAGACCTTGGTTGACCCACGGTCCGCCAGTACCGAAAGTGGAAAGCTCAAGCTGCCGGGAAGCTGCATAGCGATCTGTCGACTCCCGAGGCATCTTTGCATGAGCAGCCTTACAGGCGTCGGCAGCCCGAGCTTCCGCGACCTGCAAGGCTGGCGATAGCGATTGACGCTCGGGGTGATCTTTTCTCTCGAATCCTCGGCGTTACTGTAAAGCGTAAGCAGATCTTCGGGTTGCCATTGGAACATTCCATCGAAGCTGATCAGGTCATCCACTGTTGACTGCGAGCCTTAATTGCGTGAACATACCAAGAATGCCCTTCGTCAAGAAGAGCTACCATTGGCCATTCCAAACCCGACGCTACGATAATTGCAGACCGCTCAAAGCAAACCCAGTACGAACATGCAAGCACGTCGCATGTACAGCAAAGCGCCCCAAAACTCTTCGCCCGTCTGCGCCCATAGTTGCACCGAACATAGCCTGACACGAAACCCCACTCAAACCCAGAAGACAGGGCTGCCTCTGAGATCATCTGAAGGCGGCCTTGATAGGATGTTCAGACTCTGCCCTCTCACTTACCGGTTGGGTTCGCAAAACGTCGGAACCCTCACGATAGCCCTATGGCGAGCGCCGAGTTCGTTGGACAACACTCTTGGAGACGGTATGGCTTAGCCTCGACCAAACATCCAGATGCCAGGCTCTGCCCTCCTGATATCCACGACCGCATATGAGTGGCTCCATTGCAGGTCGACGACCTCCGCCCAGGACTCGGGAGCGCTGAGTATGGTGCAGGTAGTCCACGGAAGCAGGCCGCCGACACCTCGTACCGCCCTCACCCGATATCGGCCTCACTAGACCATCCTCAGTAGCATGGCCGATGGCATCGTCAATCGCACCATCGGCCCGTTGCTGGCCAGAAGCCTTGCATAAAAGCTTTGCCAACCGCATCGCCACGCTGGCGCGACTGACCCCGACGCTTACCGAGTGCGATCTCCAGCTCGATGTGCACCTTCCCAAACTCGCATCGTCCTCCACCACGGAAACACACTCTAGCCCTCGCCCTCCTCCAGCTTCGGGGCTGGTATCCCTCGATTTCAAGCCGGCGAGGTTTCGCCGTATGTAGGATGGATCACGTGCCAATATCGAGCCCCATCGTGGCCGCCATGTGGATATCCCCCAGGAGTCAACGTATCCGCGTATCCGCTTCCACTTCCACTTCCACGCTATCGATTGGTCAGGACCCGACCATGTAAGGAGGTGTTCGAAGCCCGAGTTTCACCCAGGTACAGTACAGAACGAGCAGGGGCCGTATTCTTCTAGTAGACTCGCGCTGCAACAAGAAGAGGCGTGGACGGGTCCTCGGAATGGCCTCGAGCGACTCAGCCATGCCAACGGTAAGCAAACCCGCAGCTCGGTAGCGCCTGATCCAGAATCAGTGCCTCAAACATCTTCCTTTCGAAAACGCCTTCGCTATACCGAATTTATCTAAAAACACAAGATCAGCAAATACTATACACAACCCCTTCGTCCACCCCCATCACCTCCCTACAAAACCAACCTCCCCGGCTCCCTCTCAAGCGCCATCTTCAACCTCTCCAAGTACCTCCTCCCCCTCTCCTCCTCCCCACCCCGCGCCAGCACCGAAAACACATTATCCCCGGCACTCACGCCCAAAGCCGCCGCCACTTCCCTCCTCCCAACCCCAACCTGACTCCTTACACCCTTCTTCGTAAGCAGATCGATGATATCAGCTTTCTTGGCCTTGCGCGCGGGCATGGGGGGCATTGTGTCGATGCCAGTAATTTGAGGGGAGAAATTCCCCCGCGAGAGTTTCGGGCTGGAGATTTTGTCCAGCCCAAGGACCGAGTCGAACAACTCGTCCGCGGTAGGCGATACGCGTTTCCGCGCAGGTAGGGATTCGTTGGCGAGTTCAGACGCTCTCGCGATGAAAGTTGAAAGGGGGAGGAAGATGCCCAAAGTATCGTTCACCCGTTTCTGCGTCGCAATAACCGCGCTCAAACTAATCGGCACAGCAATCTCCGTCTCTACCGGCACCTGCATCTCCGGCGCCGCTGCAGCAGCTTGTGCAGGTTGTGTCGGTTTCGCAGCCATAGTATGCCTAGTATCCAAATGCTCCAACTTCGTTATCCGGTCTGAGAGCGCGGAAGGGTAATCTTTGCTTATCTGCCCAAAGTACGCTAGCACATCTCCCTTCAGCAACCGCCCATTCGGTCCGGTGGTAGGGATTTTGGCAGTGTCGGAGGCGCTGACGCCGTGTTCGTGGAGGAGTTGCTGGACGGCTGGGAAGAGGGGGAAGGTGTAGTTGCGCTTCTTTGCGCTGCTGGAGGCTGTGCTTGAGGGCGGGGACTCGGCGTAGGGTTTTGTCATGTGACTGGGTTCTGAGACGCCGGTGCTGATTTCACTGCTGCCGCCTGTAGATTCTGCTTCCTTCTCGGGCACGGGGGAGGAGGTCTTGCGGTCTGAGGCTGGCTTCTTCTCTTCTTTGGGAGGGCTGGGTGGTGCACTGCTTGCCGCTTCGCTAGTGGCTTCTGATGGCATCTCCATACTACTGAGATCGTCTCCCTCCTCTGCCATGACCGCTATCCGCGCCCCGACTTTCACGCCCTTTGCACCATCCTGCTGGGTGATCTTGAAGAGCTTCCCATCGTCTTGCGCCTCGACATCCATAGTAGCTTTGTCCGTCTCGATCTCGAGGATGACATCGCCCGCTGTGTACGAGTCGCCTTCCTTGACTCGCCAGGCGGCGATGTTGCCTTCGGTCATGGTGGGGGAGAGGGCGGGCATGGTGTAGTTCTGTGCTGCGCGTTGGCGGGAGGAGATATGGAGGCCTGGGGGAGGTGTTAGTATGGTCTTGGGAATGGTCAATGGTTGGGATGGAGTGTACGTCTGCGGGCGCTGTGTCGGGGCGCATATCTGGTTGCTAGGCGCGCTGAGAGCTTTGCGGTGTTAACTACGGTCGCCATGTCGGTGAAAGAGGGTATGTAGAAATGCAATGGCAGCTCGACGAGGTGTGAGTGGTTGATGGGAGCTTGTGGTGAGTTGCTACGGCGGTCCGAATATACGTTTACACCCCCGAGATGCCGCTTTCAAGATATGAGCTATACATAGGGACATCGAATAACTACAACGACAACGTCTACCTCCAAGAGGACTATTGGAACTGCCATCAGCCAGAATGGCTATACCATTGGATCTCCTCCTCCGCCTCCCACCCGCACTCCGGAGCTCGATCATAACCACCTCGCCATCCCAATCGTCCACCATCCTCCAGTGGCTCCCCCGTCGACCCTTCAGCAACACCCCCTCCCGCCTCGTCCGCCAGACAAAACCACCCTCCAAACCAACACACACCCCCCGACCCAAGCTCACCACCGGCAAACCACCTCCCAACGCACCACCGCCAACCTCCCGTCCACCACCAACAAACCTCCCCCCTCGTCCCCCAGTCTTCGCACCCAAAC